>ERZ795032.6-NODE-6-length-562538-cov-13.693836_pt1 | contig 562538 bp, 505 predicted proteins | sample MGYA00375124_ERZ795032 | MGnify/ENA primary metagenome ERZ795032 (study PRJEB30167, sample SAMN05720154) | activated sludge metagenome | isolation source: Anaerobic digester | place: China | collected 2015-12-16 ... | reverse complement strand
CTCAGACGATATTTACAAGGACGGCAAACCGAACAAAGAAATCTATGCCTATGTACTGAAAGACCGTTCGGACTGTTATAATGGAAAGATCTTCCTATTCCCGACGTTCAAGAATTTCAAACCGATCATTGATTTTATCCAGGGCTTGCCGGTAGGGGAGATAGCCGAAGAGACCGCCGGAAATATCATCCCCACTGAAAAAGAGTATTACGAACGTCAGTTGATGAAGAAAATCGAGTCGGAAAAGATCGAAGCTGTATTTGAATTGAACAATCTTGGTTCGCCAAGATCAGCGGAAGAAAAGAAACTCAAAACCATGATCATTCAGAAGATCTTCGGAACCACCAGCAAAACCGAAATTGAAAAATTGGATGGACCAAAATTGAATTATCTGCGTCAGGAACTCGAGGAGTTTTTCACAGAATACAACACCCGCGAAGACAAAGCGGAATTTATTGAGAGTTACAACAAGGTAGCTGCTGCTTAATAAATCATCCCATTGAATAACCGCCGGATAACTCCGGCGGTATCCCATTAATAGACTGATATTTTTTAATGTTTTTAATGTTCGTCTTAACAAATAATTCTATTTGATATTAGGATAATATGTATTATTATGATCCGGATTTATTCTTATTAAATGCAGCCTGTTCGTTAAATTCCGCAAAATGAATTCTTCAACTATGAGAAAGGAGATGAATCAGGAGTTTTTACAAATGATTTTTTAATACACAGAGTATTAATATATTTTCAACGAAGGTTCATATGAAAATTAAATTTTTATTCATCTTGTTTATAACCTTTCTTTTATCAAACAACCATATTTCAGCTCAATCAGCTTCGGTTTTATGGCCGTTAACAGTCGATCAAAACCCTAATAATCCATCAGGGAACATTCAGGCTAATGCTGAAATCATTGGTGCCGGACCTGCACCTTCAATGACTGTTTTTGCTTATAACAATGGTCAGAGACTCTGGGTCGGTAATTCTGGTTGGTCGGCCGGTTCTTTAGAACAAACTCGTTTTATTCAATTTGATGCAAGTCCAGCATCTGGTTATGATTTTACTGTTTCGAATGTATCATTTAATTATGGCGATTTCCCCTTGGCTACTGACTTCAATATCTTAAATGCCCAGGTGTTTATTTCAACTGATGGTTGGCAAACAAGTACTTCTATCGGATCTGTTATTGTCTATAAGAATACTGTAGTCCAAACGTTTTCACAGTCATTGAATGTTACAATTCTGAATAATCAAACATTCTCACTTAGAATTTTTCCATATTCGCCCAATGGCGGTATTGCCGGAACCCCAACATTCGCGATTCACAGCAATGTTTTGATAGAAGGAACTACCCAGGAAACTTCGACCGCAGATTCTTGCGCGGTTGATTCTATTAATGTAAGTACAGGGTGGAATCATAATAACAATTCAAATTATTTTGCTAACAATCCGGCAACAGATCAGGATGTATTCTGGACTTTAATTAGTGCGCCAACGGATAATGGTAATGTAAATCTGAATGGTCCTGCCTGGGTAATTACTAAACATCCTGCCTGGATTAATCAATCAGGTAGCAGATGGATTTCTGCATTTCAGTCATCAGGTGCAAACGCTAGAAATATAGATGAACCTAGTCCTCCGTATGTTTTTCAAAAAAGTATCTGCGTTAGTGATACAACTAATCTTACTTTTAACCTTAATGTACTTGTTGATAATAGAATCGTTTTAAACTTTGTTGATTCCAATGGTAATTTAATAAGCAATCTCGGTGCACTTAACTCATCGATAACATCTAATTTCACAGTGCCTACAAACTTCCTTCAGGTTGTTAATAATGTCGCTCCCGGAACTTATTATATCAGAGTAGAGATTCGTAACGACAATTCAGGTTCAGCTATGGGTTTCAATATCCAGGGAACTGTAACAGGGGGTAACTCTTCGCTTTTGGAAACTCTTTGCTGCAATCCTCCTAACTCCTCTATAACAGGATATAAATTCAATGACTTAAATAATAACGGCATAAAAGAATCATACGAACAGGCTTTAGCTGGGTGGGTAATCACCTTAACTGGATCTGGTATATCCCCAATAACTTCAACAACAGATGCAAATGGAAGTTATTTATTTACAGGACTTCTTCCAGGCACATACACTTTAACAGAAACAAGTCAATCCGGCTGGATAGCAGGCCAAACAGGAAGCAGTAAGACTGTAACTGTCGGAACTAATCAGGCAATAAATAATATTAATTTTGGAAATAGACAGCTGCCCTTAGTCGGATCAATAGGCGGAATAAAATTTAATGATCTTAATGGTAATGGTATTAGAGATAATGGTGAACCGGGGTTGGAAAATTGGGAAATTAAATTATCCGGCTCTTCTAATCAATCAGATATGACCGATGCTAATGGTGAATATAGTTTCACAAATCTGTCAGCTGGCAATTATTCCGTTTCAGAAACAAATCAAAATAACTGGCAGCAAACTTATCCGCCTTCCCCTGGAACTCATTCAGTCACCTTATCTTCAGGGCAGAATGTTGCCAATATCGATTTTGGCAATAAATTAATTGGAGCAGCTGATTGCGTAGAACCACCTGCCGGTATGGTTGCTTGGTGGCCAATGGATGAAACATTAGGAGCTACAGTTGTTTTAGATATTAAAGGAAACAATAACGGAACGCCTTTCCCGGGTGCTATTGGTACAATTGGGTCGCCTGTGGCTGGTGCAGTACCCGGAAGTACTTTGCAATTCTTAAATCCTCAGGCTAAAGTCGACGGCTCTTTGTTTTTTGTTAACTCCGCAGTTCTTAAATATATCAAAGTTCCGGACAGTCCAACTTTAAATTTCGGTGCTGGGGATTTTACAATCGATGCTTGGGTTTACCCGGTTGTCGTAAATTCTTTTAGGGTTGAACCAATCGTTCAAAAAGTGGAATTAACCACTCCTGTATGTACCGGTTATAGACTCTATATACAAGGCGGCAACTTGCACTTTGTTGTAATGGATGGTACTTCCACTTCCGTTATATCTACACCAATAACATATTCACAATGGCAGCATATTGCAGCTGTTAGAAAAGGCGGTACGCCTAATACTTTTGAATTATATATTAACGGTGTTTTAACAGCTTCTACAAATAGCCAGATTAATAATACAAGTAATTCAGCAGAACTTATTCTCGGTGGAATACCCAGCCCAAGTGGGGGAGCAATATGTGGATTGCCTGCACAATATGGTTGGGGTGAAATAGCAATTGATGAACTCGAAATATTCAACCGTGCTCTTGATCAATCAGAAATATTTTCACTATGGTATGCTGATACTTTTGGTAAATGTAAACCCGAACCAACTTCAATTGATTTTAATAATCCGGATAAATTTATCCCGAGTAATTTTTTACTGGGCCAGAATTATCCTAACCCATTTAATCCTGCAACGTCAATCAGTTATGCTTTACCCGTTGAAAGTAGAGTCAGGATTTCTGTTTATAATATTTTAGGAGAGATTCTGGTAAATTTAGTTGATGATATTAAACCGTCAGGAAACTATAAAGTTAACTGGGACGCAAGTAAATTATCCTCAGGATTATATTTATATAAAATTGAGGCTATTCCACAAAATGGTGAAAAACCATTTACTCAGGTAAAGAAGATGATTCTACTTAAGTAATATTCTGTATTGCAAGATTTCGCAATATTTTATTTCCTTAATAATAATTAAGGAATAATCTAATATATGCAGCGTAACTGAATATATTGAGGGTTACAACCAAGTCGCTGCAGCTTAATAATTTCTTCCATAACATAACCGCCGGATAACTCCGGCGGTTTGTTTATTTACCATTCGTATTCACAATCATTGCAGTGGTATTTTGGAGCTTTGCCATTTTCATCTATTGGTACATCACAACCACCATAGTGTACGTTATCATCATCATTTTCATTCTCATTCTCTTTTTTTGGATCTAGCATTACTAATCCCCAAATTATTTTGGCAATCGATTTACCTCCGCACTTAGGACAAGTTTTTCGAGGTTTTGATTTCGGCTTTTTTACTGAAATGATCATTTTTCACAATTATGTTTCAACATAAAGCTACATAAATAATTTGAGTTTTTCTTTAGTTGATTGTGAAGGTATTTGTAGCAGTTTCATATAAATCTGAATCAATTAATTTTTAATTTCACTGTGTCTTTTTTGTGTCTTTTTCTGCACCAGACGACACCATTTTACACCAATTTTAGGTTTTGCCAGGATTTCATAAAATAAAAAAACCTTGATTATTTATTATAATCAAGGTTTTCGTGTGGAGCTAAGCGGGATCGAACCGCTGACCTCTTGAATGCCATTCAAGCGCTCTCCCAGCTGAGCTATAGCCCCATCCTAAATTTTGAATTGAAAATTACTGATTGAGAATTAAAAGAACTAATGCAAAGGTAAACAGAGGATAAACTTTTGTCAAACTTTTTGTTAATGTCCGCTCTCTACCTTTTGGATTACAGAATTAATCTGATTGAAACTCTGCTGCAATCTTCTCAATTCGCTCTCAAGTCTGTAGATTTTGTACGATTCCAATGCCTCTTTGCCTCCGAGCAGCCAGTTTACATCGCATCCGAGTCGTAACAGGCGTGTAAGAATCTTAGAACCGGGTTCTCTTTTCCCGCTAATATACTGCTGAAGCTGCTGCGGCGAAATTTTCATCGCCTCTGCCAACTTTTTTAACGTCCCGTATTTTCTCTTTGCAAATAATCTTAATCTTTCGCCAATACCAAGATGCATTGCCTCTTCGCTTGTAAAAAGATCGAGCGATTCGTTGTATTCTCCTTCGAATAAATTTAATTCAAACTGATAGTCATCAATAATTTCTTTTATTTTTTTATACAGGTCATCGTCAAATTGAGGTGATTCATTAATAAGATATGAAAGGGTTTGTACCTTAATACCTAGTTTCTCAGCGATTATTCCTAACTTGATACCGAGTGTATGAATCAGGTATCTAATTTCTTCCTGTTTGGTCATAAGGTTGATCCCTTTTAATCAATAAATCAGATACACGACGCAAAATAGCAAATTTTATCTAAATAGTTAATATTTCATGCTGGATTTACTTACTCTCCCGGACAGGTTAAATAATTTTTACTTTTATGGTAGAATTAAATTGGATATTTTTATTGGGTATGAAATTCTTCTCATTTACAAAAGACCACACTTATATCCTCAAAATTGCACTTCCTGCAATTGCCGGATTAGCTACTCAAATGATAGTAAGCCTGGTAGATACCGCTATGGTCGGACGCCTTTCGGATGCTGAATATAATCTGGCGGCAATGGGAATTGGTGTTTTTGCTACATGGGCGGTCGTAAGCCTTTTTTCAAGCCTCGCTACCGGCACACATGTCTTAATTGCACGGAGTTTCGGTGAAAAAAATGATAAAGGATGCGGTGAAGTTCTTAATACTGCAATTATTCTCTCATTTCTTATTGGGATCGTAGTTGCTTGTCTTGTGGTCTTTTTCTCACGCGATATAGCAGGTTTCTTTGCCGCTGATAAAAAAGTCGGACTTCTGGCAGGGGACTATCTGTATTACCGTTTTATGGGGATTCCGTTCTTTCTCATTACAGTTTCTTATAGGGGATTCTTTTTCGGGATCGGAAAAACCAAAATTTTCATGTATTCAGGTGTCCTGGCCAATCTTCTTAACATTATATTCAATTATATCTTTATTTACGGTGCATTTGAAATCGAGGGGATGGGTCTCGCCGGTGCAGGGTTGGGTTCCACAATCGCTACAATTTGCGATGCTTTTTTCTACTTCGGCGTATCACTTTTACCTTCCTATAAAAATAAATTCAATTACTTCCATAATTTCAGATTCATTAAAGGAATTGCTCAAAGGATAATTAAAATTTCACTCCCGGTTTCTCTTCAAAATATTTTTATTCTGATCGGATTTTTAAGTTTTATTGCAATTACCGGATTAATTGGGATTATGGAGCAGGCTGCAAGTAATGTTGTCTTTTCCGCTCTCCTAATCTCATTGTTGCCCTGTTTCGGATTCGGGATTGCCGTTCAGACAATTGTAGGAAATACTGTTGGAAGCGGGGATCTTCAACTTGCCAAAAGGTACGGCTTCGAGACTAGTAAAATTGCATCTGTTTATACAATCGCTTTAGGAATTGTTTTCTTCCTGTTTCCAAGAGGCATACTTATTCTTACTACAAATGATTCCCAGGTAATTGAAACCGCTGTACCTGCTCTGAGGATTGCAGCATTAGGACAGATTTTCTACTCGGTTGGTGTTGTACTTGCAAACGGTCTGCAGGCCGTAGGAAAAACCCTTTTTGTTATGATAGCAGAAGTAGTTGCCAATTGGTTTGTTTTTGTTCCGATAGCCTACCTGCTCGGAGTTGTTCTTGAATTTGGTCTTGTGGGTGCCTGGTCCGCTCTTCCTTTTTATGTTGTTCTGTATGCTTTGATCATTTTTATCAAATATAAGTTCGGAAATTGGGAGAGGTACCAGAAAGTCTGATCTGTGATAAAAAAACTTGACAAAGTTATCGTTTAAGAATATATTTGACTTGAAAATTGAACATGAAATCCAAATTACTCATATTGTTCCTGGTTACACTAACGGTGCTCTATGCCGGAGTGCAGCTTGTTAGTTTTACTGCAAAAAGCCAGAATGGGAATGTAATTCTAAGCTGGCAAACCTCTTCTGAAACAAATCTTAAACATTTCGTTGTTGAAAGAAAATCGGTCGACGGTAATTTCTTCGATATCGCTATTGTTGATCCGAGAGGCGATAAGAACTATCAGTATATTGATCAGTCAGCTTTCAAAACTCTTGATGCAGTTTATTCTTACCGGCTCAGAATTGTTGAGAATGACGGTTCTGTTTCCTATTCCGGTATCCAATCCGTATATCATAATGTGTCGAGCGTTAAACGAACCTGGGGTAGTATTAAAGCTTTATTCAGATAATGCTTCCGCTATCCATTTCATTCCGCCGTTTTAATCCGAATTAATTATATGTTCAAATCTGATTCAACAATTTATCTTGCTTCTAAATCCCCACGCCGTAGAAAACTTCTGAAACAACTCGGTATTAAATTTAAATCCTTCACTGTCGATTTGAATGAAGAAATTCTTGACGGTGAACATCCGGTTCAAACTGTCAAACGTCTTGCCCTTCATAAATCAGAACTGGCTCTTAATAATGTAAGATCCGGAATTGTTATTACAGCCGATACAATTGTTGTACTCAATAAAAAGATTATCGGGAAGCCGGTTGACAGAACAGATGCTTTCCGTATACTGTCGAACCTGAGCGGCAGAACTCATACAGTCTATACGGGATTCGTTATTGCAGATAAAATCACAGGTAAACGAATAATCGGTTATGAAAAAACTTCGGTTACTTTCAAAAAATTGAGTTCAAAAGAAATCAGAGATTATATTAAAACGGGAAGCCCGATGGATAAAGCCGGGGCATACGGAATACAGGACGACTTCGGCGCAGTATTCGTTAAAAGAATTGACGGTTGCTACTATAACGTTGTCGGTTTGCCCCTTGCAAAACTTTACAAATCACTGGTGGAAATATTACAGATTGATTGAAAAACTCAAAAAAAATCTGGCAATCTCATTCCTTATTACCGCAATTGTATTCTTTGCCATAATACTCTACTCCGATTTTAATGCAGTAATCGATTCATTTATTAAATTCAACTGGCTCTTGTTGCCGGTTTTGCTGCTGTTATCTGCCGGGAATTATTTCGTCAGATTTATCAAATGGGAGTATTATTTACGTTTGCTGGGAATTAAAATCCCGCTCAATCTGTCATTAAAAATTTTTTTCTCCGGATTGTCAATGAGTGCTTCTCCTGGAAAAGCGGGCGAGATTCTTAAATCATTTTTATTAAAAGAAATTTTTAACGAACCAATCTCAAAAACAGCTTCGGTAATTTTTGCTGAACGTTTGACAGATTTTCTATCGCTTACCTTCCTAGCCATAATTGGGATCTACTTTTTCAACTATTCAGCCGTTTGGATCTATTTCGTATTGATCATTTTTATGACTTTAATAATAGTTATAAGCAGTAGTCGGATTGCTGGTTCTCTTATCGGCTTCGCAAAAAAGTATCCGTTTTTAAAATCACACACTTCAAAAATTATTAACCTGTACCAAAGTGCATATATATTGTTACAACCAAAACCTCTTATTGGAATGATCCTGGTAAGCATTTTCTCCTGGTCGTTTGAATGTTTTGCATTTTACCTTATTCTAATTAATTTTGATGTCAGTATTACAGTATTGTATGCTACGTTTGTTTACTCATTCTCAACAATTGCCGGTGCTATTTCAATGTTTCCCGGTGGAATCGGTGTAACTGAAGGATCTCTCAGTTTAATCCTGGTTAATAGCGGCATATTAAAAGAAACTGCTGTTGCGTCAACATTTATAATAAGAGCTTCGACTTTATGGTTCGCTGTTATATTAGGCCTAATTGTTTTATTCATTTACCAAAGAAAGTACAAAAAATCATAAATCAATAAATAGATTAAAAACAAAACCGGAATACTTAAATGACAACAAAAATAATCTGGACAAAAATTGATGAAGCCCCTGCGTTAGCAACCTACTGTTTTTTACCGGTATTGGAGTCATATGTGAAAGGAACGGGAATTGAAGTTGAACAAAAAGATATTTCGCTGGCAGGAAGAATCATTGCGAACTTCCCGGATAAATTAACTCCGGAACAGAAAATAACAGACTATTTAACTGAACTTGGTGAAACAGTTAAAAAACCTGATGCAATAATTATTAAACTTCCTAACATAAGCGCCTCTGTTCCTCAACTTCAGGAAGCAATTAAAGAGTTACAGGAAAAAGGTTATAATATTCCGGATTATCCTGAAGAACCAAGGACGGAAGAAGAAAAAACGATCAAAAACAGATACTCTAAAGTTTTAGGTTCGGCCGTTAACCCGGTTTTAAGAGAGGGGAATTCAGATAGAAGAGCTTCGGTATCAGTAAAAAAATTCGCTCAGAAATATCCTCATAAGATGATGAAACCGTGGCCCCAATCGGGTTCTAAAACACGTGTTGCACATATGACTCAGAAAGATTTTTACGGATCTGAAAAATCTACTACGCTTCTGAATGATGATGTCGTCAGAATCGAATTTGTTGATGAAAAGGGGAATGTCTCTCTCCTGAAAGAAAAATTGAAGCTGCTTACAGGTGAGGTGATTGATGCATCTGTTATGAATGTAAAGGAATTGAGAAAGTTTTATGCTGAACAAATTGAAGAGGCGAAGAAAGATAACGTCCTTCTTTCACTTCATCTTAAAGCTACAATGATGAAAGTATCCGACCCCATCATGTTCGGTCATGCTGTTTATGTTTACTTTAAAGATGCACTTGATAAACATGCTGATACCTTGAGAGAAGTCGGTGCAAACGTTAATAACGGATTGATGGATATTCTTGAAAAAATTAAAAAATTGCCGGATGAAAAAAGAATTGAAATTGAAAATGATATTAATAAAATTCTTGAAACTAATGCTCCTCTCGCAATGGTTGATACTCGAACCGGTAAAACCAACCTCCATGTTCCTAATGATGTTATTATTGATGCATCCATGCCCAACGTTGTAAGAGACGGGGGCAGGATGTGGAATCGTAAGGATGAGTTGCAGGATTGTATAGCAGCTATTCCGGACAGATGCTATGCGACTATGTATAAAGAAATAATTGAAGACGCAAAAGCAAAAGGGCAGTTCGATCCTGCTACAATGGGAGCTGTTTCTAATGTCGGATTAATGGCGCAGAAAGCTGAGGAATACGGATCACACGATAAAACTTTTGAAGTGAAAGCAAACGGAACCGTACGTGTGGTAAATTCTAAAAACGAAACTCTGCTTGAACAACAGGTTGATTCGGGTGATATTTTTAGAATGTGTCAAACCAAAGATGAAGCAATTAAAGATTGGATTAAACTGGCTGTTAACAGAGCAAGATCAACTGGTTTACCTGCATTATTCTGGCTTGATGAAAACAGAGGACACGATAAGGAGATAATAGCAAAGATTAATAAGTATTTACCTGAGCATGATCTAACTGGAATCGAAATTAAAATACTTAGACCTGTTGATGCAATGAAATATACACTCGAAAGAACAAGAAAAGGTTTGGATACAATCTCCGTTACCGGAAATGTCCTTCGTGATTATTTGACGGATCTCTTTCCTATTCTTGAACTGGGTACGAGTGCAAGAATGCTCTCAATAGTTCCGTTATTAAACGGAGGCGGATTATTTGAAACAGGTGCCGGCGGTTCTGCACCAAAGCATGTCCAGCAGTTACTAAAGGAAAATCATCTCCGTTGGGATTCGTTAGGTGAATACAGTGCATTGGTTCCCGCTTTTGAAATGATATTCGAAAAAACCGGAAACATAAAAGCCAAAATTCTGGCTGAAACTCTTGATAAAGCGATTGGAAACTATCTTGAAAATTCCAGACTGCCTTCGCGTAAAGTAAATGAAATTGATAACCGGGGAAGTTCATTCTATCTTACTTACTATTGGGCTCAGGCTTTAGCAGAACAGAATGATGACTCGGTAATTAAGAATCGCTTTATTAAAATTGCTGCGGAAATCGCTGCAAATGAAAACAAAATTGTAGACGAATTGTTAGCAGTCCAGGGAAAAATAGCTGATATTGGCGGCTACTATATGCCTCTTGACCAAAAAGCATTTTCGATTATGAGACCTAGTAAAATCTGGAATAAAATTATTGACGAAACGTAAGATTCGTTTTTAGACTCAATAATAGAATGTCATTACAAAGAGGTTTGGTGATCATATCAAACCTCTTTTCATTCTTAATATTTCATATCCCCAAATGACTTTTCCGGCCTGCCTGCCGTCTTCCGTCAAATGCTGATTTAGTTTGCGGTTCTTCTCTTTAATGATTCATGTCTTCGGAGTAAGAATACAACACGAATTAATACGAAATAAACAGATTCCCAAGATTTTACGCTTTGATCCATTCTGACTTCTTTCATCCGACTCCTAGTTCCTTGCCTCTTACATCTCACTTCACCTTATTAACACTTGTTCACATAATCGGTTCAAAACGACTTGACTATCCTTGATTTTAGCCCCTTTCATGCTTATTTTGGCAACGCAAAAAACATATCAAAATGGAGGTTAAGATGCGTGACGATAATGGAATTGGAAAAGGTTTATTAATAGGATTTCTTACTGGTGCTGCCGTTGGTTCGATTATTGCTCTTCTCTTTGCCCCTAAATCCGGCAAAGAATTAAGAGAGGATATTAAGAATAAGTCGCAGGACTTTATGGATGATGCCGAACAGTATCTGGCCAGCGCTAAAGACAAAGCTTCGCAGCTTATAAACGAAGGTAAAAAAAAATCGGAAAAATTAGTGGCTGATGCCAAGGAGAAAGTTGATGCTCTCCTGGGAGAAGCCGAAAAAATTCTTGTCGATGCTAAAGATAAAGCCGGTCATGCCGTTGATACCGGTAAAGTTAAAATAGAAAAAGAAGGCGAGCGACTCAAATCCGCGATTAAAGCGGGCATGGATGCTTACCGTTCTGAAAAAGATGCTTAAAAGATCATGACAGTAATTGATCTGCTCCTCATCATATTAATACTATCGGCTTCGGCTTTATGTATTTTTTTGATCTTTACACTGAAAAAATTATTAAAGGAAGTTGAAGCCGTACGTACCGACGTCCATAATTTTATCGAAGCTGCTAATCCCGTTCTTGAAAATCTTGCCGACGTTTCTCAAAGAGCAAACAGAATTGTAACAGAAGCGGAAAATTATTGGGGTGAGTTAGATCGTTCGATTAAAAAAATTAAAGAAAAAGTGTCGGATGTTAAATCTCTGAAAATTTTTCGCGATGCGGAGAGTCCAGCCAAAGATCTTATCACAAATTTGAAAGCAATTTCAAAAGGCTTCTCTGCTTTCTGGCAGGCTTTTAAGAGAAATTAATCTTTTGTCCAAAGTAAGGAGATATCATATTGAAAGAGTATAATCCGGAAGCTATAAGAAATATAGCGTTTGTTGGTCATGGTGGAAGTGGAAAAACTACGATTTCTGAATTGTTGCTTTTTACTGCCGGTGAAATCAATAGAATTGGTAAGATTGAAGAGGGAAATACCACTTCCGATTTTAATCAGAATGAAATTGATAGGCAGATCTCCATTGCCGCATCACCTCTTCATTTAGAATGGAATAATTCCAAGATTAATATCCTTGATACACCGGGCTTCCCCGATTTTATCGGCCAGGTGATTTCAAGCCTTCAGGTTGCCGACCTTGCCGTTTCCGTAATTAAAAGCGCGGAAGGAATTGAAGTCGGTACAGAATTAACATGGGAATATGTTAAGAAAAACAGACTCCCGGCTGCTGTTGTTGTAAACAAAGTTGATAACGAACATTCAAAATTCTTCGATACCGTTCAAATGGCGAAAAACCGCCTCGGTTCAGATGTAACCGTTGTTTCTTTCCCGGCTAAAGAAGGATTGAATTTCAATTCTGTGGTCGACCTTGTAAAAATGAAACTTGTTAATTACGATGAATCCGGTTCCAAGAAAATAACCGAAGCTGATATACCCGGTGATGTCAAAGCTCAAGCCGATAAATTGAGAGAAGAACTGATTGAAAAAGTTGCCGAGTCCTCCGAAGAACTGATGAATAAATTTTTTGAAGAAGGAACACTTACTGAGGATGAGCTTAACCTGGGTTTGAAAACAGCAATTGTTAAAGGAAGTCTTATCCCGGCATTTGCCTTCTCTGCTTCTAGAGGTGTTGGTGCCAATACACTTCTCGATTTTGCTTCTAAATATTTCCCGGCTCCCACTGAAAGAGAACCGATCGAAGCGGCTATGAAAGACGGCGGCAATAAGGTCCAGATTAAATGTAATCCTAACGGCGAACCCGCTCTCTTTATATTTAAATCTCTTTCCGAACAGCATGTCGGCGAACTTTCAATTTTCAAAGTCTATTCCGGTACAATGACACCCGGTATGGACCTTATCAATACCCATAAGGATAAAGTTGAAAGGATGGGACAGATCTTCGTTCTTAACGGAAGAAACAGGAAGGAAGTATCTAAACTTCAGGCCGGCGACATTGGTGCGGTTGTAAAACTTAAAGACAGCCATACCGGAGACACTCTCTGTTCTAAAAACTTTACGATTGTACTTCCTGAAATTCAATACCCCGAACCGGTTATCCGTTTCGCTGTAAAACCGAAAGCGAAAGGGGATGAAGATAAAATATCCGCTGCTTTGCACACTGCACACGAAGAGGAACCCTCACTTATCTCGAGATTCGATCCGGAAATATCACAGACTATCGTTTCCGGCCAGGGCGAACTCCAGCTGAATCTCGCGATTAAATTGTTGAAGGACCGCTATGGGGTTGAAGTTGATCTTGTTGAACCGAGAATTCCATACAGAGAAACAATACGCGGAAGATGCGACGATTCCGAATATAAACACAAAAAACAATCCGGCGGCCGCGGTCAGTACGGACACGTTCATTTGAAATTGGAACCAGTACCAAGAGGATCCGGATACGAATTCGTTGATGCTATCGTAGGCGGCGTTGTACCGGGAAGGTTCGTACCTGCCGTAGAAAAAGGTCTGAAAGAGATTATGACTAAAGGTATCTTAACCGGAAGCAGGGTAGTAGATGTTAAAGTAACTCTATTCGACGGAACATATCACTCCGTCGATTCCGATGAAGTCTCCTTCAAGATCGCCGCCTCCCAGGCATTTAAAAAAGGATTCATGGAAGCAAAACCTATTATCCTAGAACCGATTTACGATATAACCGTGAAAATACCCGAAGAATATATGGGCGATGTAATGGGCGATATTTCCAGCCGCAGAGGAAAAATCCAGGGAATGGATTCTGAAAGCCCGTTCCAGATAATTAAAGCTAAAGTTCCTTTGGCTGAACTTCATAAATACTCTACCCAGCTCAGAAGCTTAACGCAGGGACGGGGAATGTTCGCAATGTCCTTCTCTCATTACGAGGAAGTGCCAAAGGAAATTGAAGGCAAGATTATCGAAGAATATCAGAAGTCGAAACAGGAAGAAGAAGAATAATTTAATTTGTACTTTTTTAGGAGTTTGTTCCGGAATAATATCGGGATAAACTCCTTTTTTTATTTGAGGATAATATGGAAAAATTATGGTCACCCTGGCGTTCGAATTACATCGATTCGTTTAAAGAGGAAAAATCGGGTGAGTGTATTTTCTGCCTCGCCGATAAACAGGACTTATCACTCGACTCCTGTCTTAAAGTACTCGATCTTAAATACTCTTATGTTATTCTAAATCTTTATCCCTACAACAGCGGACATCTAATGATTGTACCGCGCAGGCATTTATCGGAGTTTGATCAGCTGACCGGAAATGAACTCTCTGAAATGATGACCGCAGTAAAACTTTCCATGAAAGCCCTCAACCACGTAATGAAACCGCAGGGATTCAATATCGGCGCAAACCTGGGTAAAGCTGCAGGGGCAGGAATTGACGACCATCTTCACTTTCATATCGTTCCCCGGTGGAACGGCGATATAAACTTTATGCCCGCTTTAGGCGAGGTTAAAATTATCTCTCAGGACCTTCTTCAGACTAAAAAAAATCTGGTTGAGGCATTCAAAAATCTGATCTGAAGTTCTACTTCAATTAAAAAATCCTGAAGCATAAATTTAATAATTGAATTATATTGCGCTCGCACTATTCATTATCTATTCGAAATATAAATCTGAAGGGAAATCGATGGAAGAAAAATTCGAACTTCTTGAAAAAATAAAAGTACCTGCTCTTGATGAGATCCTCGGCAGGAAATTTCCTGTACTCGACGACGGTTTTATCAGGGTTGTCGATTATATGGGAAGCGACGAATCGATTGTTCAGGCAGCCAGAGTTTCATACGGCAAAGGGACCAAGAAAGTTTCCGAAGACCGCGGACTCATTCGTTACCTGATGAGACATCATCATACAACACCTTTCGAAATGTGCGAGATTAAACTTCACCTCCGTGTTCCTATGGATACATGGCGCCAGTGGATTAGACATAGAACTGCGAATGTTAATGAATACTCCACCCGTTATTCAATTGCTATCGATGCTTCTCAGAAAACCCCCGAATCCCAGTGGCGTATGCAGGCTAAAGATAACAAACAGGGAAGCGAAGGATTTTTCCCGGGAGAAATCGGTTCTAAACTTTCCGAAAGGGAGAACGAGCTTCAGAATTTTGCGCGCGAAATCTACCAGGAAAGACTTTCTCTCGGCGTTGCACGCGAACAGGCTAGAAAAGACCTTCCGCTCTCAACGTATACAGAGGCATACTGGAAAATCGATCTTCAGAATCTGCTCCATTTCCTTGCACTCCGGATGGAATCGCACGCTCAGTTTGAAATCCGTTCTTTTGCAAACGTAATAGGCAATGAGATCGTTAACAGATGGTGCCCGGTTGCGTGGGAAGCATTTAAGGATTATAGAATGAACGCTCTTAGTTTCTCGAAACAGGAGATTGAAGTTCTCGGTAGAATTTATGCCGGTGATAATGAAAATGCGGTGAAACTTGCCGATCAGTTCGGCTGGCTGAAAATAATTGATAACAGATTTTCTAAGAATATTGAAAGAATGGAGTTCGAGGAGAAACTCGACCGGCTCGGAATTAAAAAACCGTGGGAATAATGTAATTTGCTTTAAATTGTCTGAATTTATTGTGACTGAATTATTGTATTGATTTTTCCCCTTTGATAGAAAATATTAGACCTGTATTTCAAAAAGACTCCGGGGGGAGAAATGAGAATTGTGAAACCGCTTGTTTTTGTTTTGTCCCTTATATGCCTTACGGGTTGCAGAGAGGACATCGTCGAATTCTCCGAAAATCTGAATACCGGTAAACTCTATATCAATTCCATTCCGCGCGGGGCGGAAATATTTCTTGATAATAACCGTGTTGGTAAAACTACTCCCGATAGTCTTCTATTCATGCAGCCGGGACATTATTCTGTAAAACTCCGGCTGACCGGCTATGCGGAAATAAATCAAAATGTTACTATTGTTGCGGGTCAGAAAAGATTTCTTAATGTTGTCTTTCGAAATTAGAGATTGAAAAGGAATTGTTGGAAATAATAATTATCGCTGCCGTCTCGAAGAATAATGTGATCGGTCATTCCGGAAAAATCCCCTGGCATATTAAAGAAGAATTAATTCATTTCAAAAATTCTACCGCCGGTTTCCCAATTGTGATGGGTAGAAAAACTTTCGAATCCCTCAAAAAACCTCTTGAAAACCGGCTTAACATTGTCCTGAGCCGAAATCCCGGCTTTTCATTTTCTCACCCAAACGTTGTAATTTGCAACTCGGTTTCAGAGGCTCTGGATTTTTGCATCAGGAAAAATGAGAACAAAGTTTTCGTAATCGGCGGGGAGGAAATTTTCCATCAAACGATTAATCTGGCTTGTAAGATGATTATTTCCGAGGTGGATATTACAGCCGAAGGAGACCGGTTTTTCCCGGAAATTATTATGTCCGGTTGGGAAATTGAATCTGTTGAAGAACGGAATGGATTCAGAATTAAAAATTATAAAAGAATAGTTGAATAAAATTTTGAACAGAAAAATCAAAATACTTCCTGAAAATCTGGCCAATAAAATTGCCGCCGGCGAGGTTGTTAATAGACCTGAGTCGGTTGTAAAAGAATTGATGGAGAACTCAATTGATGCCGGTTCTTCTGCAATCGAAGTGATCGTAAAAAACGCCGGTAAAAACCTGATACAGGTTGTTGACGACGGCCCCGGTATGAACGAAGAGGATGCAATCCTCTGCATTGAACGGCACGCTACAAGCAAGATCAGTTCGGTTGAGGACCTTCAGGCTATTAAAACACTCGGATTCCGCGGTGAGGCGCTTGCTTCAATTGCCGCTGTCTCCATATTCGAACTTAAATCAAGAACTCATTCAGATGAACTTGGTGTCTCTATCAGGGTTAGTGAGGAATCGGGAATTGTTAAAGAAAAAGATTCTATGCCGGTAGGCACCTCTGTAACCGTTAAAAATCTATTTTATAATGTTCCTGCCAGAAGAAATTTTCTTAAAAGTAATTCTACAGAATTGAAACATATTGTCGAGATTTTTAAGAGGATTGCACTAAGTCATCCTGATATTTCATTCCGACTTTTTAACGATGATGATATTATATTCGACCTTCCCGCCGGAGATTATAAAGAAAGACTGAAATCAGTATTCGGTGAAAATATTGTCGACTTAATACTTGAAGTAAATGAAATTACAGATTACTTAAGTCTCACCGGATTTATCACTAAACCGGCTTACCTGAGAAGAAGTAAAGGAGAACAGTATCTTTTCTTAAACAACCGTTATGTCCAGAGCAGGATAATTAATCATTCCGTCTTTTCAGCCTATGAGAACCTGATGGAGAAAGGTGATTATCCATTCTTTATTCTATTCCTTTCAATCGATCATAAAAAAGTTGATGTGAATGTTCATCCTTCAAAACTTGAGATTAAATTTGAGGATGAAAAACAAGTCTATTCGTTTGTTAATGCCGTTATTAAGAAAACTATTGGAAGCTACGACCTTGTACCGACTGTTTCATTCGATAGTACTACAGATGTGAATGGATCACTCAGTTTCTCTTCTCCGGAGAGCAGAATAAGAAGTGATTTTTCCGACCGTCCTGTAACAGAAAAACCCTCCCGCGACCGTTCGATTTTTTCCGAAAGTGAAATAGACCAGCTCTTCGAAAACCTGAACCGGGAAATAAAAACTGCAGCTCCGTCGGGTTCGGTGGAACATCCTTTCGGTAATAATTCTCAGAAAGAGATCTATCATCAATCCGATACCCTGGTCTCCGATGATTCTCCGTTTATTGTACTTCTTCATAATAAATATATCCTCTCGCAGATTAAAAGCGGACTGATGATAATCGATTTCCATGTAGCTCACGAGCGGATCCTATACGAAAAGGCGCTTCAATCTTTCGAAGCCAATATCCCTTTTTCACAACATCTGTTATTTCCTCAGAGCATCAAAGTCGATCCGGCCGATTATCAATTGACGAAAGAACTTGAACCTTATTTAACGAATCTCGGTTTTTCAGTTAAGTTTAAGTCCAAAAATATTATCGAAATTATCGGTATTCCTTCTGATATAAAGACTGAACATGAATCTGATACGATGTTAGAGATCCTGCATGAATACAGAAAAAATCAGCAGGAAAAACAGCTCGAGGTGCGCGATAACCTTGCCAAATCTTTCTCTTGCAAAGCTGCTGTAAAGGCTGGCGACCGGATCAGTGAAAAGGAGATGCGTATCCTGGTCGATAAGCTCTTTGCCACCTCTATGCCGTATGTTTGTCCGCACGGAAGGCCGATTGTAATAAAAATTCCGATCCAGGAATTTGATAAAAGATTTGGACGAACTTCCTGAGTTTTGTATCTTATTTCAAAATCACTTAACGGATTTATCTAAATTTTCATCTGCAAAGGGAAAATATGGAAGAATATAAAAAAGCAGCTCAAAAATTCGAAGATAAATTAAAATCTGCCAAAGAGAATAACTGGAAGTATACTACTGTTTCGGGTCAGCAGATAAAACCTCTTTACTCTCCCGATGATATTTCCCAAATCGATTTTCTGAATGAGATCAACTTTCCGGGGGAATATCCCTACACACGGGGAATCCACACTAACGGGTACCGCGGTAAGATCTGGACAATGCGCCAGTTTGCAGGTTTCGGAACACCGGAGGATACAAACCGGAGATTTAAATATCTTCTGGAACACGGCCAGACCGGTCTATCGGTTGCATTCGACCTTCCTACGCTTATGGGATGGGATGCCGACGCTCTGATGAGTGAAGGGGAAGTTGGAATCTGCGGGGTAGCTATCTCTTCGCTTGAGGATATGGAGATTCTTTTCGACGGTATTCCCCTCGAACAGGTATCAACTTCGATGACTATTAATTCTCCTGCTGCAATGATTTTTGCGTTCTATCTTGCCGTTGCAAAAAAACAGGGAGTTTCATTCGATAAATTAAGAGGGACACTTCAGAACGACATACTTAAAGAATATATCGCTCAGAAAGAATATATCTTCCCTCCGAGACCATCAATGAGAATTATTACCGATATGATTGAGTACTGCACCAATGAAGTACCGCAGTGGAATCCGGTATCAATCAGCGGATATCATATAAGGGAAGCCGGTTCAACAGCGGTCCAGGAACTTGCCTATACGCTTGCCGACGGATTTGCTTACATTGAGGCATGCCTCGAACGGGGAATGGATATCGACGAGTTCGCACCCCGGCTCTCGTTCTTTTTCAACTCCCATCTTGATTTCTTCGAGGAGATAGCAAAGTACAGGGCAGCGCGTAAAATTTATGCTAAGCGAATGAAAGAAAAATACGGTGCGAAGAATCCAAGGTCGTGGTGGCTAAGATTTCATACACAGACTGCCGGATGCACACTTACAGCCCAGCAGCCCGAAAATAATATTGTAAGAACCGCATTCCAGGCACTTGCAGCAGTCCTTGGCGGAACTCAATCCTTGCATACTAATTCGATGGATGAAACTCTCGCTCTTCCAAGCGAAAAAGCTGTAAAGATTGCTCTCCGGACTCAGCAGCTTTTAGCATATGAAACAGGGGTTATCAATACCGTCGATCCTCTGGGCGGAAGTTATTTTATTGAATCCCTTACTGAAAAGATGGAAGAAGAAGCAAATAAAATCTTTGATGAGATCGATTATTTAGGCGGCGTTATCCCTGCGATTGAATCAGGGTACTTCCAGAAAGAAATTGCTGATTCTGCCTACCGCTACCAGAAAGAACTTGAGAGGAAAGAAAAAATAATTGTCGGCGTAAATGATTTTGTTGAAGGGGATTCGAAAATTGATATACCGATTCTTCAGATCTCTCCCGGTGTGGAAAAGAAACAGAAGGAAAGGCTTGCTTCTCTTAAGGCAAGACGCGATAATAAAAAAGTTGAAGAGAGTATCAGGAAAATTGCTGCGGCGGCTACGTCGGATCAGAACCTGATGCCTTTATTAGTTGAAGCGGCAGAAAATTATGTTACTTTAGGTGAAATGGTTGAAGTACTAAAAATACATTTCGGGACATATGAGGAAGCGGTTGTTTTCTAAAATTTCACCTTACATAAGAATTTTAAGATTATCGGACTGGCTGAAAAATATTTTTGTCTTTGTACCGCTTGTATTCTCCAAACACCTGTTCCATACCGATTACATTTTAACGGTTGCCTCCGGTTTTATTGCATTCTCCATTGCTTCAGGAATGGTTTATGTATTCAACGATATAATCGATGCTGATAGCGACAGGCTTCATCCATTAAAAAAAAACCGTCCTGTTGCCTCAGGGGAATTGAACAAATCCCGTGCGGCTTTTCTTCTATTTGTACTTTTTATAATTGTATTACTCTTTACGATTCTTCTGAATAATAAATTTATTCTGATAATCTGGACTTATGTTCTGATCAATCTTCTTTACACACTTTACCTTAAAAAAATTGTTATTGCCGATATATTCTCAATTGCCTCCGGATTTCTCTTAAGGGTGGTAAGCGGCGCTGTTATAATTGATGTCGATTTATCCAACTGGCTTATACTTACAACTATATTCTTGTCGCTCTTTCTTGCCGTTATGAAACGCCGGGTAGAATTCGCAAGCATTCCCGACCCATCGATTCAGCGGGTGGTTCTCAAAGACTATTCACTTCCGTTTATAGATATGATCGCTGCCGTTACTTCAACCTGTGTTGTTATCAGTTATGCTTTCTACTCCGTAGCCGAAAGGACTATTAAAGCATTCGGATCGGAGGAGTTTGTCTTTACAACTCTTTTTGTAATATTCGGAATTTTCAGGTATATGTTCATTGCAATAAAGAAAAATAAAGGTGAGAATGTAATCGAGGCGATCTTGAACGATCTGCCGATGACTATCAACCTAATCCTTTATATTTTTGTATCACTCTATATTATTTATTCATAATTTAAAGCCGGACCAAGGAAAAAATGTTTTTCGATTACTTATTCCTGATTATACTTGTTTTATTAAGCGCGTTTTTCTCATCAACGGAAATAGCATATATAGTCTCCAACAAAATTAAGATTGAGATCCGTTCAAGAAAAAATAATCTCTATGCGAGGAATGCACACTACTTTATTAAAAATCCGGATCTTTTCTTCTCTACACTCCTTATCTCAAATAATATCGTAAATGTTGCATTTGCTTCTCTAACTTCTGTGTTTCTCTTATCTGCTTTCGGGCTTGAAGAATTTGAGATACTGATTATCACAACACTTATTATTCTTTTCTTCGGTGAACTCCTGCCTAAATTTATCGGTCGTGAGCTTGCCGATAGCCTTATACTTCTTTCGGCAATCCCGCTCAGGTTCGTTTTATTTATCCTTTATCCGCTGGTCAAAATAACCTCTAAAATCTCATCGGTACTGAGCAGAATGAATAAAAGGGAGGAAGAGGAGATACTACAGATTTTTGACAAAGAGGAGATTCAAAACCTGATTGAAGAGAGCAGCGAAGCTGGCAGAATGAATGAGGACCAGTCGGATATTATCTCCCGCGTCATCGAGATTAAAGAACAGAGAGTATATGAAGCTATTACTCCCCGGACCGATATCGCCGGAGTAGATATTTCCAGCTCACTCGAAGAGGTGATGGATAAGTTTATCGAAACAGGGTACTCCAAACTGTTAATCTATGAGGATAACCTCGATAATATTAAGGGAATGGTCCTCTTAAAGGACTTTTTTAAGAAACCTGAAAGTATCTCTTCGATGATTAGAGAAGTTGTCTTTGTTCCCGATACTAAAAAGAGCCTCGAAATGCTTAATGAATTCCTGGAGAAACAGTTTACATTAGCTGTCGTTGTTGATGAGTTCGGAGGTACTGCTGGAATTCTAACGATCGAGGATCTGATTGAAGAACTCTTCGGCGAAATAAGCGATGAGTACGATGAAGAAGAGAAGGTTGCAAAAATGACTGACCAGTCTACCTACATTCTAAGTGGAAAGGTCGAGATCGATTATTTAAACGAGGAATACGGTTTCTCAATTGATGAGGAAGGGGATTTTGAAACGATCGCCGGATTTGTTACATCCCGCTTAGGACGAATCCCTTACAAGGGGGAAACGTTTAAGATAGATAACTACTCGATACTGATCCTGAAATCGGATAAGAAAAAGATCGACCTGCTAAAACTCTCGGTTCTGCCGGAGGAATAAACTTTTTTAACTCACCTTTCGTTTAACTATAAAAAAAGGAAATTATGGGCTCACTGCTTTCGATGCTCTTTGGCAGTAAAAATAATGTTGCTAACCTTGATTCGGAATCGTTTGAAAAAATGGCCGCTGAAACTGAGGATTCGGTTCTCCTGGATGTTAGAACCCAGGAGGAATTTGACCAGGTTAGAATTCCGGACTCAATTCTAATCGATATCTATAAACCCGATTTTATTAACCGGGTCGATAAGCTCGATCGGGATAAAACTTATTTTATCTATTGCCGTTCCGGTAACCGGAGCTACCATGCGGCGGTTCATATGCAGAAGATGGGATTCGAAAAAGTTTTTAACCTTGAGTACGGTATAAGCGATTATACCGGAAAGGTTGAACCGTAATGGATCACCCGGTTATCTTTATAGACGGGCAGTGTAATCTCTGCAATGGTCTGGTTAGATTACTGATTAGTATCGATAAAGAAAAAATTTTAAGGTATTCTCATCTTCAGTCTGCTTATGCCTCGCGAATCGATAAAATCAAACCATATCTGACAACACCGTTTAATTCGGTGATATTATTTGAAAGGAAAGAAGTTTATCTAAAATCGGAGGCAATTGGAAGGATCTTCAGTAAACTGAAATACCCGTGGAAAGCCTTAAGTATTGTTAGATTTCTGCCTGAAAAAATAAACGATTTTTTCTATGATATAATTGCCCGAAATCGGTATAAAATATTCGGATCCAGAGCTCAATGCCCTGTTCCTGATCAAAATCAGAAGGATCTGTTCCTGCTGTAATTAACTTTGACGGCTTTTTATGGAAGAAAAGCTAAAATAACCTTATCTTTTGCACCAAATTTTGAAGTTGTTGATTTGTTAAAATTCTCCCTGAAAAAAAAAGACACTAATTCTAAGGCAAGGACCGGCTCTATTACTACTGCTCATGGCGTAATTGAGACCCCGATCTTTATGCCGGTTGGAACACAGGGGACTGTTAAAGCCGTTACTCAGAGAGTACTAGAGTCGGATGTTAATGCTGAGATCGTTCTTTCAAATACTTATCATCTCTACTTGCGCCCCGGTACAAAAATTCTGGAGGATGCGGGCGGGCTCCACAAATTTATGAACTGGAAAAGGCCGGTCTTAACCGATAGCGGCGGATTCCAGATTTTCAGTCTGGCTGATTTGAGAAAATTAAAACAGGACGGTGTGGAATTCAGTTCCCACCTCGACGGCTCCAAACATTTTTTTACGCCTGAAAAAGTGATCGCAATTCAGAGAAGTATCGGTTCCGATATTATAATGCCGCTCGATGAATGCACTCCTTTCCCGTGCGAATATGATTATGCGAAAAAATCGAAAGACTTGACTACAAAATGGGCTCTTAAAAACAAGGAAGCCTTCGAAAACTCCAATCCTCTCTACGGATTTGATCAGTCCCTCTTCGGAATTATTCAGGGGAGTGTTTATAAAGATTTAAGGGAAAGCTCCGCTAATGATCTTCTTAAGATCGGTTTCGACGGTTATGCTATCGGCGGACTCGCAGTGGGCGAGCCGATGGACTTAATGTATGATCTGGTCGACTTCACTACCGGTTTAATGCCGGAGGATAAACCGAGGTACCTGATGGGTGTAGGACGACCTGAGAATATTCTGGAGGCGATTGCCAGAGGCATCGATATGTTCGATTGCGTTATGCCTACGCGCAACGCACGCAATGCGTATCTGTTTACCTCGAGGGGAATTGTCTCGATGCGTAATGCCGCATATAAAGATGATTACACTCCGCTTGACGGGGCATGCGACTGTTATACCTGCAGTAATTTTTCTAAAGCGTACCTTAGGCATCTTTTCAACGCAAGGGAAATTCTGGCATTGGAACTGGCTACAATTCACAATCTTACTTTTTACCTTAATCTGGTTCGTGAGGCTAGGAAGAGAATAAATGACGGATCGTTCGTCGAATGGAAAAACAATTATTCAAAAATAATTTCTGTAAATGTACAATCAATTAATTAAGGAGGAATAAGTGGAAATATTACTGGCAATGGCTCCGCCGCCTGATGGATCGGGCGGAGGCGGAGGAAGTTTAATTAGCACCCTGATTATGTTCGGCGCTATCTTCGCGATTTTTTATTTTATGATCATCAGACCCCAGCAGAAGAGAGCTAAAGAAAGAGATAAACTCTTATCTTCTGTTCAAAAAGGGGATAAAGTGATTTTAAGCAGCGGACTCTACGGAACAATTGCAGGCCTCGAGGAAAAAACCTGCCTTATCGATGTCGGCAATAACGTTAAAATGAAATTCGACCGCTCGGCTATCGCTTCTGTAGTTAAAGAATAGTTTTGGATTGTGACTTTGTGCCTTTGTAGAATTATTATTCTCAAAGGCACTTTTAGTCACTTTATTTATGGTATTAACAAAATTGTTAAAGGACTCTCAAACAATGAAAGAACTCGGCATTAAACAGAATTTTCTGGCTATCGATAAAAAATATTCTAATTATAAAAATTCGGAAATTATTATCGTTTCAGCCCCTCTCGAAAAAACCGTCAGTTACGGAAAAGGAACCGGAGCCGGTCCTAAAGAAATTCTGAATGCTTCCCACTATGTCGAATTCTATGACGAAGAGATGAACCGTGAGTTATGTTTTGAAAAGGGAATCTGCACTCTTGAACCTCTTAATTTCGGAAAGCTCTCTATCCAGAAAGCTATCGATAAGATCTACCGGGAAGTTTCTTTTCATATTGAATCCGGTAAGTTTGTAGTTACCTTAGGCGGCGAACACTCACTTTCTGTCGCCCCGATTAAGGCTCATCATGAAAAATATGAAAACCTCTCTATCCTCCAGATCGATGCCCACTCGGATCTGCGTCAAAGCTATGAGGGCTCTATCCACTCGCATGCGTCCGTAATGGCAAGAGTAGCTGAATTCAATAAAAAGATTGTTCAGGTCGGAATCCGCGCTCAATGTAAGGATGAGGCCATCTTCAGAAAAGAAAATAATATTCGAACCTTCTATTCCCGCGAGATTAAACTCGGAATGTACGGCGATAACTGGCAGGAATTGGTCGCGAAGTCTCTGACCGATAACGTTTATATCACATTCGATGTAGACGGTTTCGATCCTTCGTTTTTAACAGCTACAGGAACTCCTGAACCGGGAGGACTATTCTGGGATGAGACTATGAATCTTCTTAAAATCGTCGGTCAGGATAAAAATATTGTCGGATTCGATGTGGTTGAACTTGCGCCTTCAAAATCTCATTCGTCATCTAATTTTGTAGCAGCCAAACTAGTCTACAAAATGCTTAATTATGCTTTTCATAATAAATAATTAAGTCTTGAATAATTGCTTCATTTTAAGTAATTAACTGTTGAGATTTTATCTACTTTACCTTTAGGAGAAAGAAATTGAAACGGTTGATCCTTCTGTTTGTCCTTGTCTTATCTTTTGCTTCAAGTGCTCAGGAAAAAGTCTATTATGCAAATATCGAAGGGGATATCGATCTTGGACTCGCCCCTTATATCAGAAGAGTGGTTGAAGAAGCTGAAACGAATTTTGCCGCAGCAATAATTTTCAGGATAAATACATTTGGCGGTAGGGTAGACGCTGCGACCCAGATTAAAGATGCAATCCTCAACAGCAAAATCCGTACGATCGCATTCATCGATAAAAGGGCAATCTCAGCCGGCGCTCTGATAGCTCTTTCATGTGAAAAAATCGTTATGGTACCCGGGGCTTCTATGGGTGCCTCCTCGGTTGTCGATCAGACTGGCCAGAAACAATCCGAGAAATATCAATCCTATATGCGCTCGGAAATGCGCGCTACTGCCGAGAAAAATGGTCGGCGTACCGATATCGCCCAGGGAATGGTTGACGAAACTATCGTTATACCTGATATCAAAGACGACAGCACTAAACTTGTAACGCTTACTTCGGAAGAAGCGCTTCAATACCGTATGGCCGATACCGTGCTAACTAGTATCGATCAGGTTAAAGAAAATTTCGGACTTAAAAATGCCGAGCTTGTAACGCTCGACTCAAACTGGGCTGAAGATTTTGTAAGGTTTGTTAATAATCCGATTATCTCCTCTCTGCTTATTATGCTTGGACTTATCGGACTTTATACGGAGATAAAAACACCGGGGTGGGGTTTGGCAGGAACTGTCGGAGTTGTCTGCCTAGCTATCTTCTTCGGTGCAGGATATATTCTGGAACTTGCATCGATAATAGAAATTCTGCTTTTTGTTGTAGGAGTGATTTTTATAATTGTAGAGATTTTTGTCGTCCCCGGATTCGGAATATTCGGAATCCTGGGCATCATTTTTATGGTAGGAGGACTTTTCCTTGGACTCCTGTCGGATTTTAAGATGATCGACTGGACTTTAATTTCTCTTGCCATAATTCAGCTTGGACTTACTTTCCTTTTTACTTTTGTTGTAATATTTTTCCTTCTGAAATTTTTACCAAAGACAGATATGTGGAATAAACTTATATTAAATGAACAGGTTGCCTCCAAATCCGGCTATGCGGCTAAACCGCAGTTTGAACATTTTATCGGAATGGAAGGAGAAGCCCTCACAGACTTAAGGCCTTCGGGCACTGCTATTATTGAGGGGAACAGGATAGACGTGGTTACCGAAGGTGATTATATTAAAAATAAGAGCCGGATTGTTGTTAAAAGTGTTGAAGGTTCTAAAGTAGTTGTCGATATAAAGAAATAAAAAAAAGCACGCCTTAAATAGGCGTGCTTCTTCTTAAATACTTTATTCCAATCAGAGCATCTCAACAATATTTTTATTTGTCGATTTTTCACTCCTGACTGAAGTCTGCATTTTCTGTGTTGAATCCTTTGCCTTTACTTCAACTTCCATTTCGATGGAGGTAAGTGTCTCTGCCTTTTTCAAGAAGCCTTTTTCGATGTTGAATATGATCATTCCGTTTCCTGCAATAACCGGATCTTTGAACGAATAATTTACTCCTTCCTCAACACCTTTTTTCTCTCCGGTCCATGTTGCACTAAGATCGGCGCTTATCTTAGCACCCTTGTCTCCGTCTAAGCTTATAAAGTCATCTACCGTAAAAGTAGCTTTATTCTCAACTGCAAATACGCTCATCTGTGCAGGATAAGTTTTAATCCAGGATGAATCTTTCGCAACCGGTTTTTCCGGCAGCTCTCTGAATAGTAACTGTGTCATTGGACGCAATGCCGATTCGCTTAAGTTCTTAGAGATTTGCGACTTCTGCTCTAAAGTAAGCTGCTGGGCCTGCGGCTGAAGCTGAACCATTTTATCAATCATCTTATCAAGCCTTGTAACCTCAAAGACTTCACCGCGGCTGCTTACGCGTGCGCGGTATGGTGAGTTGGAGATAGTTGCGTATTCGATGAATTTAAGCTTCTCTTCGTTTGTGTTCTCCGCTTTGGAATCGAATTTTACTTCCTGGCCGTTCAGGTTCGCATCGAGAACCACTGAGGATATATTAACCGAAAAATCTGCAGTCTTATCATCATCAACTTCAAGAACTTCCAGGTCAAAAAGGTAAGTGATAGTCTGATAAAGTTTTGTGTTGATGATAGTATCGGCCTTAATCGACTCATCGGATGTTGTAATTGTTGTAAGCTTGTATTTAAGCTTGTCGCCTTTAGAAAAATTATATCGGAGCTGGACGTTGGCTTCTTCTAACTGAATCGATTCATAGGACTCTGCCTGTGTAGTGCCCGACTCTTTCTTCTCTTCGGATTTACCGCAGCCGATAAGAATGATTAATGCTGTTAACAATAATAAAAATTTCTTTGTCATGATTTTCCTGTTTTGATTATTAAGTTTATCTCCCCCTGGTTTAAAAAGCCAAAGGGGAGAATTAATTTTACTGCCAGCCGTTTATTTCGAGGAGTTCTTTACGTGAGAAGAAGTGAGAGATCTCTTTGGCGGCATTCTCAGGCGAATCCGAACCGTGAACAATATTTTCCTGAATGTTCGACGCATAAAGCTTTCTGATTGTACCTTCATCTGCCTTTGCCGGATCGGTAGCACCGATTAATTTCCGGAATTCTTCTACCGCGTTTTCCTTCTCGAGAACTATCGGTACGCATGGGCCGCTTGTCATATACTCGATAAGATCATTAAAGAATGGCCTCTCTTTATGTACTTCATAGAATCCTTTGGCGGAATCCTTCTGAAGTCGGACCATCTTAAGCCCAAGGATCTTGAATCCTGCTTCCTGAATATGTGTAATTACTTTTCCAACTAATTCTTTTCTTGTGCAATCCGGTTTTAGAATCGCTAATGTTCTGTTGCTCAATTTAATCTCCTGATTTTCAACGTTTATGGATTACTTCCTTTTCTTTAGAATCTTCTTGACTGTTTTCTTTACTACGGCTTTTTTACTTTTTCCTTTTACCTTTAGTTTCTTTACCTTGTTTTTAAGGCTTTTTGCTTTCACACTTTTGACTTTTGCCTTCGGGCTTTTTCCTAAAGCTCTCTTCATTGTTACGCCGATTTCGGCGGGACTTTCAATAACAAGAATTCCTGCTTTTTTCATTGCCGCCATTTTTTCAGCCGCTGTTCCTTTTCCGCCTGAGATAATTGCTCCTGCATGACCCATGCGGCGACCTGCAGGTGCTGTTCGCCCTGCAATAAATCCGACGACCGGCTTTTTAACATTCTTCTTAATAAAAAGCGCGGCTTCCTCTTCAGCGCTTCCGCCGATCTCACCGATCATCACAATTCCTTCTGTTGAAGGGTCTTCATTAAAAAGTTTGATAATGTCGATAAACTGTGAACCGATTACCGGGTCTCCGCCGATCCCGACGCATGTTGATTGCCCGATCCCTAAATCGGTCAGCTGCTTAACGGCTTCGTAGGTTAGGGTTCCGCTGCGGCTTACGACGCCGATCTTTCCCTGTTTATGTATAAATCCCGGCATAATTCCTATTTTGGCCTTTCCCGGTGAAATAAGTCCCGGGCAGTTCGGGCCTATAAGCACTACGCCTTTACCTTTTATCGAATTGTAAACGTCGATCATATCCTTTGCTGGGATTCCTTCGGTAATACAGACTATCAGTTTTATTCCTGCGTTAGCCGACTCAAGTATTGCGTCTGCTGCAAAAGCCGGGGGAACGAATATTGCCGATGCATCTGCTTTTACTTCTTTTACTGCTTCGGCAACTGTGTTGAAGATCGGAAGGCTTGTATCTTCGAATTTTTGTCCGCCTTTACCCGGAGTAACTCCGGCAACAACATTTGTTCCGTATTCAATCATCTGACGGGTATGGAACGAACCTTCACCGCCGGTAATTCCCTGAACAATAACACGTGTCTTTTTGTCGAGAAGAATACTCATGTTTATTCCCTGAAATTATTTTCAAAAATTGTTTCGGTAAAATTAAGAAAGGATTCAATAATTTACCTTATTAATTTGCCTCTGTTTAGATGTTTCTTTCCGCTCGTTTTAATTAATCATGTATTGATTCTTCTCAACTTACCGGAATCATATTAACGATTCTGCTTGCCATAAAGTCGGGGAATTTATATAATGTTTTCAGATTCGAAGATGTTTGAATCTGATTAAAACTCCTTTTTTATTAATTAGTTCTCACATAAATATTAGTTCTTATTTTATCAACATTATAGAGTAATCGACGGATCCGGTTTTTACCTTCCACGGGTCTTAAAGATACTCGACTAAAAATAATCACTCCTGTCATGAATTAGTAAAAATAACTTCATGGGAAGGGAGTGGAAACAACAGGATCATTTTTTTTACTCGTCTTCATGAAATATTGAAGGATGAACAACACTTTCTATTGAAGAAAAATGAAACTGTATTATGTCACTATCTGGAGGAGAGATGAAAAAATCTATTCTGTTACTGTTTTTAATTATGGCTTGCTGGCTACAAGCCCAGAATCAATGGACAGTTTATAAGTACCCCAATCTGCCTGACAACCGTATCTACACGATGGCCGTGGATCACTCCGGAAATAAGTGGTTTGGGACATATGCCGGCCTGGTAAGATTGACGGGAAGTACATGGACTTCATATTACACAACGAATTCAGGTCTTCCGAATAACACTGTTTACTCGATGGCCATCGACGCAAACGGGCATAAGTGGATTGGCACTAACGGCGGCGGACTTGCTTACTTTACCGGACTGTCAACCGGGCAGTCGGGCTGGACAGTCTATAATACCGGCAACTCGAATCTGCCTCATAATAATGTCCGCTATTCAATTGTAATTGATAATCAGTCAAACAAATGGATCGGATCGTTGGGCGGTCTTTCAAAATTTGACGGACAGAACTGGACAAACTATAACTCATCAAACTCTCAGCTCCCGTATAACGAAATCCGGGATATGGTTTTAGATCAGAATAATGAACTCTGGATTGCAACACCCGACGGACTTGCGCGCTTTAACAGAAGCCAGGCATGGACAGTCTACAAACCATCAAACCCGATTTCAAGCACCGGACTGCCTCATAATAATATTATGTCGATTTCAATTGCACCTAATGGTGTTAAATGGATTGGTACTTCAGGCGGACTTGTAAGATATGATAATACTACGATGACCACTTTCAAAACCTCGAATTCAAATATCCCTACAAATTCCATAACAGCCGTTGCTGCCGAATCAAATTCGGTTATCTGGTTAGGAACTGATCAATATGGTATTGTTAAATACGATGGAACTTCGTTTACAACATTCAACACTACAAATTCTAATCTGCCTAACAATACAATCCATTTTATTACGGTTGATGCCGGCGGAAATAAGTGGATCGGGACTTATGCCGGCCTTGCAGTCTTTAATGAAAACGGAATCGTCTCTGTTGCTGATAACAATAATAGTATTCCATCAGAGTTTTCTTTGCTTCAGAATTATCCCAATCCGTTCAATCCAGAGACAACTATAAGATATTCTATTCCTTCGGGAGATAATGGATCACTCAATCAGAAAATTCTACTTAAGGTTTATGATCTGCTCGGAAGTGAAGTTGCTACTTTAGTAGACGAATATAAACCTGCGGGTACCTATAATGTAACTTTTAATGCTGCCGAACTTTCAAGCGGAGTATACTTCTATAAATTAAGTACCGGTAATTATTCTTCTATTAAAAAAATGATACTTATTAAATAGTTCGGATTGTGATTTCATTTTCAGGTAATAGGCTCAATTCCTTTCATTTAAGAAGGGGATTGAGCCTCTCTTAATACTTGCTTGAGAATTGCAGCAGACTTAACTCATCGAATCCCTTTGCCATCACCTGCATTCCGATCGGTAATCCTTCGCGGTTTTTGCCGATCGGAATATTTATACCCGGTATTCCGGCTAAGTTGGCTGAGGTTGTGTAGATATCCATAAGATACATCTTAAGCGGGTCGGTCGATTTCTCGCCGATCTTAAACGGTGGAGTTGGAGTCGTGGGTGTCAGAAGGAGGTTAACTTCATTAAATGCATTGTCAAAATCCTGTTTCAATAACCGCCTTACCTTCTGGGCCTTCCGGTAATAAGCGTCGTAGTAGCCGGCAGAAAGTACGTATGTTCCTAACATAATTCTCCGCTTTACCTCACCTCCGAATCCTTTCGAACGGCTGGAAGCATACATCTCTTTTAAGGTCGATGAGTTCTTATCACGGTATCCGTAATGGGCTCCGTCGTAGCGCGCAAGGTTTGACGAGGCCTCTGCCGTTGTCAAGATATAATAAGTCGGGATCGAATACTCAGTGTGGGGAAGTGAGACCTCTTGAACATCATGACCGGAGGATTTTAATTTTGCTATCTGATTCTGAATTGCCTCATTTATTTCCGGATCGAGCCCTTCGGCAAAATATTCTTTGGGCAGTCCGATCTTAAACTTTTTCTCCGAATAAATTTCACTTAAAAATTCAGGAACGGGAATATTAACCGATGTTGAATCATTGGGGTCATGCCCAGAGATTACTTCCAGAATTAGAGCCAGATCCTCAGGACTGTTCGCCAGCGGTCCTATCGTATCGAATGATGACCCGTATGCCGTTAGTCCGTACCTCGAGACTCTTCCGTAGGTTGGTTTAAGCCCGAAGATTCCGCAGAAGGCGGCGGGCTGACGGATGGAACCCCCGGTATCAGTTCCTAATGCAGCGTCGCATAATCCGGCTGCAACTGCGACGGCTGATCCGCCGCTGGAACCTCCAGGCACTCGCGATTTGTCGATCGGATTCAGGACCTTTCCGAAAGCCGAGTTTTCGTTAGAGGAACCCATTGCAAACTCATCGCAGTTGGTCTTCCCGATTATAATCGCGTCTTCACGTATTAGTCTTTCAACGGCAGTTGAGGTGTAAACGGATTCAAAGTTTTTAAGAATGTTAGATGAGCAGGTAAGTGGCTTGTCTTTAATTGCGAGAACGTCTTTAATGGCGATTACCATTCCGGCAAGCCGGCCGGCTTTATTGGACCTAATTCTCTCTTCAATCTTTTCTGCCTCGGAATAAGAATCCTCGAATAGAAAATTAAACGCGTTTAAGTCTTTATTCTCTCCGGCTTTCGAAAGGAAATACTCAATATTGCTTCTAAGACTTAAAGACCCGGATCGGATTAATTCTAATTTTTCGGAATGGTTTTTATAGCCGGTCAATAAACTTTGTTCCTGATTAATAATTTATGTCTTTCTAAAAAGAAATCAGTTCTCTAATTTCTTATCGCTTTTCTCTTCGGGTTTATCGGTTATCTTAATATCGTCTTCAACCTCGCGCATTGCTTTCTTGAACTCGCGCATCCCTTTTCCTACACCCTGGGCAAGTTCAGGAATTTTCTTTGCGCCGAATAAAATCAGAATGGCAAGCACTATAAGAATTATTTCAGTTGCTCCTAAATTACCGAACATAATGTCCCTCGCATTTATTTTTATTGAAATTTCTTATTTGAAATGGGAAGCGATCGATTTGAATATTAAAGCGCCGTCTGTCTTTCGGAGTATCGGATCGCATGCGTTTTCAGGATGTGGCATCATTCCCATTACGTTCTTTCTTTTGTTTGAGATCCCGGCAATATTATGAAGCGAACCGTTCGGATTATATTTGTGGCTTACATGTCCGTCGTGAGACGAGTAAGTAAAAATAATCTGGCCGTTTTCTTTCAACTCCTTTAAGGTCTCTTCATCGGTAAAGTAATTTCCTTCGCCGTGTTTTATCGGAATCTTTATTGTCTCTTGTTTAATCCCTTTGGTAAATATTGTCTCTTTGTTTTCTACTTTAAGATAAATATCCTTGCAGACAAATTTAAGGGATTCATTCTGAAGCATAACTCCCGGGAGTAACCCCGCTTCAAGCAGAATCTGAAACCCGTTGCAGATTCCGAATACAATCCCGCCTTTCTCCGCAAAAGACACTACGGAGTCGAGTATCGGAGAGAATCTCGCAATGGCACCCGTCCGCAAATAATCCCCGTAGGAAAACCCGCCCGGTAGAATTACTGCGTCGCAGTTTTTTAAGTCCTTCTCCTTATGCCAGAGGAATTCCGCATCATAGCCTAAGACTTTCTTAACCGAATAATAGGCATCGTAATCGCAATTGGAACCGGGGAATACTACAACTCCGAACTTCGGTTTCATTTCTTCTTATCCTTTTTTACCGGCTCGTATTCCTCGAGTGTATACTCAAAATCCTCCATGATCGGATTCGACAGAAGCTTTTCGGAATATTCTTTTACTTCCTTTTCTGCAAGCGACTTATCCGTTGTATCAACGAAGAACTCGATATACTTTCCGATTCTTGTCTGCTTTACGTTATGAAATCCGAGAAGTTTTGCGCCCTGCTCGACTGCTTTCCCCTGGGGATCTAAAATCTTGGGCCTTCTTTTTACAATTACTGTTGCTTTATACACTTCTGCTCCGGAATTTTTTTAATCTTTGTAACTAATTTCCGCTTCCGTTCTCAAATTTTTTGCCGGTTATCATATAATAGAAATGCCGCAGGATACCAAACAGTATCACCGACAAAAAGATAAAAAATAGAGTCTGACCGTTTGTAATTATTGTAAGTATTAATGCCGCGATAAGTATTACAAAAAGAAATATCTTCTCCTTAAACTTCCTGTCTTTCAGTTTAGGAAGTGCGCTGTAACGGATCTTGCTTACCATTAGTATCGATAAAAGAATTATCAGCGGGGTAACGATATAACTTATCGGGTCGATTATTCGGCCCTCCCTATAGAAGGAGAAGAAAAGAAGCGTCATCGTGATGGCAGCAAGCGGGATCGGAAGTCCCGTGAAATCCCCTTTGGTCTTGAGATCCTCTGTCATCACGTTAAACCTTGCAAGACGGAGCGCGCCGAAAATTAATATGCATGCGCTTAAGAGAATTCCCCATGGCCCGAACTGAAACGCGTATGCTTTGTAGATCAGAAACGATGGGGCCGCGCCGAAACTTACAACGTCGGATAGTGAATCGAGCTCTACGCCGAACCGGCTCGTTGTATCGAGCAGGCGGGCTACTATTCCGTCAAGTGTGTCGAATATCGCTGCCGTGATTATAAAGATTGCCGCGTACTTAAAATTATTCTGCGAAGTATAGATTATTGACATAAAGCCGCAGAAGATATTCATTGAAGTAACCGAGTTGGCAATGAATGCCTTGGAAATGAGGGGTTTATTCATCCGCATACTCAAATAAAATTGTCTCTCCGGCTGTTACTATATCTCCGAGCTTTACATTCAGTTTCCATCCTTTCGGGACTATTACATCCGACCGGCTTCCGAATTTGATCATACCGAAACGGTCTCCCATCGTAACCTGATCGCCCAGTTTAAGGTCGAATACAATTCTTCGGGCAATGAATCCGGCTACCTGCGTAAAGAGCATCTTCCCGTAACGCCCGGTTATTCCGATCTCGCTCCGCTCGTTTCTTAAATCGGCCTTCTCGTGGAATGCAACAAGATAATCACCCTTGATGTAATTTAAGAAATCGACTCTCCCGTCTACTGGAATCCGGTTTACATGAACGTTAAGCGGTGACATAAAAATCGAAACCTGAGTTGCTTCACTCTCCAAAAACCTCTTCTCAAAAACATCCTTAACAATTACAATCTTTCCATCTGCAGGGGAGATTATTACATCCTTCTCCTTTGGGGGTGTCCGCTCAGGGTCGCGGAAGAAATTGAGATTGAACAATAAAAAAGCTATTCCCAATAATAGAAGCGGGTATTTAATCCATCCGTTGCTGATGAAGAGCGAAATAATGATCAGAATGACGGAAAACCCGGCTGAAATTAAAAACGTATTTAAACCGTACTTTGTTATCATCAATTCGTTGTTAGTTTAATAGAGAATACCGGCACAAATGTAATATTTTCCCGCTTTAATTTCTTGTCATTATTTTTTTTGCTAATTTTTGCACCCGGTTATTCCGGCAAACTTAAAGAAAGCCGGATCTATTTCTACTTTAACGGAGGATAAATGAATTTAAATATGCAGGGTATGTTAAAACAGATTCAGAAGATGCAGGCCGATATGGCTAAAGTTCAGTCTGAATTGGAAAATAAAACCGTCACAGAGGAAAGCGGCGGCGGTATGGTTAAAGTTACGGCAAACGGAAAAAAAGAACTTGTTTCGATCAATATAGATGATGAAGTATTAAAAGGCGGCGACAAAGAAATGATCGAGGACCTGGTAGTTGCCGCGGTGAATAAAGCTCTCGCATCGGCAGGGAAACTGGCCGAAGAGGAGATGGCAAGTGTTACCAAAGGAATGCTCCCTCCGGGTTTCAATATTCCGGGATTATAAGCCGTGCTGATCGCAGAACCGCTTCAGAAGGCTATTGATGAGCTGAGCAAACTTCCCTCAATCGGACGGAAAACCGCCCAGCGCTTAGCGCTCCATTTGCTTAAGAGCTCTCAGGCAAATGTAGATTCACTTATCTCGTCTCTTCAGGATTTAAAGTCCAAGATCCGGTTTTGCCAGGTCTGTTTTAATCTTTCGGTTGATGAAAAATGCGATATCTGCAGCAGCCATAAACGGGACCGCTCAGTTCTATGCGTTGTTGAAGAGGCAAGCGACGTAATAGCAATTGAGAAGACAAACGAATTTAACGGACTCTATCACGTCTTAAGCGGCGTCTTAAACCCGCTTGCTAACGTGTCGGTTGATGCGCTCCACATAAGAGAGCTTGTTCAGAGAATTGAGGAGAAGGAGATTAAGGAAGTAATACTTGCTCTTAATCCCGATGCTGAAGGTGATGCTACATCTCTCTACTTAACTAAACTCCTTAAAAGTTATCCCCTTAAAATCTCGCGCATTGCCCGGGGACTTCCGATTGGAGGGGATCTTGAATTTGCGGACGCTGCTACTATAGGACGGGCTTTCATCGGCAGGATTTCTCTTTAAGGAAAAGGACCCTGGCAAAAAAAATGCAGAGTGACTGGTTCAAAGATTGGTTCTCGTCGGAGGAATATAATCAGGTCTATTTTCATCGGGACGATAACGACGCAAAAAAACTGATCGACCTTATACTCTCCAAAGTCAGTATATCAAAAGATCACACCATTCTGGATGCTGCATGCGGATCCGGGCGTCATATGAATTATCTCTCCTCTCTGGGTTATTATGTAGTCGGTTTCGATTTAAGCAAACCTTTCCTACTTGAAGCAAAAAAAAATAATCCTTCAGGTAATTTCTTAAGAAGTGATTTAAGGGAGGTCACCTTTAAAGAACAATTTGATCTGGTCCTTAATCTTTTTACCAGCTTCGGTTACTTTTCTTCTGATGAAGAGAATTTCAGGTTTCCAAAAAATGCTTTCGGTTTCTTAAGAAAGGGCGGCTATTACGTGCTCGATTATCTTAATCAGGATTATCTGACCGGCAAAATCATACCGTATTCTGTTAAGGAATTCGATGGACTAAAAATAGAAGAGAGCCGTTCAATTGAAGAGGGCAGAGTAGTTAAAAGAATTTCTATTACAAAGGAAGGTCGCATAAAAGAGTTTGTTGAATCGGTCAAGCTCTACCCGAAAGATTTTATACTTGAACAATTTCAGGGTTTTGGTTATAGTGTGAACGGTCTATTCGGAGGCTACGATGGTTCTGCCTTCGATGCTGAAACATCCACACGGCTGATTATGATTTTTAAGAAATGAAAAATATATTCTCAATATTGTTATTTAGTCTCTTGGTTATTTCCTGCGACTTACTTACAACCCGGGATCCCGAGGAGCCCGATAAACCGGGTTCGAATAATATTCCGGCCACATCGCCTCAAATCCTCTTTCAAAACCTTAAAAATTCCATTAATGAAAAGATTGCTGAGAATTACCTTGCCTGCTTTGTCGATTCGTCTTTCTTAAGAAAACGTTTCTCATTTGTCCCTGCTTCAGGGTCTGTTACTCAGTACCCGGTACTTAATTCCTGGAACTTTACCTCCGAACGGCAGTATTTTACAAATTTAAGGGCTAACTTAAGTCAGGGCGGGAGCATAACGGCTTCTTTCAGCGATGCTGTAAATACCCCGCAGGGGGATAGCGTTATCTATACGCTCAATTATTCCTTACAAATTTCCTCCGGTAATCCTAACTTAGCGGGTAATTATTCGGGTTCGGCTCTGTTTAAGATTTTCCTGGATTCGCGCAATCAATGGGTTATTGTCGATTGGCAGGATATAAAAAAAGAGAACCTTCTTTCTTGGAGTGACCTTAAAGGGAGGACCTATTAAAAAAGTTATTTTAATCGTCTTAATTCCTTTGCTCATATACAGTTGCGTTAATCCTTTCGCGCCGGAGATTGATGAAAATCTTGGGGCTCAGGGTGGTCTGATCAGCGACCGCAAGACGGTTAACGGGGTCTTCCAGAATTTTCAGTATGCCTATACATTTAAGGATACCCTGATCTACAGCCAGCTCCTTGATCCCGAATTTATCTTCTCTTTCAGGGATTATAACCTTGGCGTTGATAATAACTGGGGACGCGACGAAGAAATGAAGGTTACCTACGGACTCTTCCAGAATACTCAGCGGCTCGACCTGATCTGGAATAATATTATTTCGATGACCGGGGACTCGACAAGAATCATCAGAAGTTTTAATTTAACCATTACGTTTAATCCCACCGACATTATTTATGTTGACGGGAGGGTTAATTTGGAATTGAAGAAAGATAAAGAAGATAAGTGGCGGATATTACGCTGGAATGATGAATCAAATTTCTGACAAAATAAACCAAGAACGAAGCCTGCCCCGCGCTTTTTGAGGGGAACTAAGAACTAAGAACGAAGTACCAATGACATGATAATTTTCTACTTAAAAGAAACTCTTAAAATTTTCAGGCGCTCCTCAATCGCTACGATTATCACGATTACAATTACTACCATTGCGATCCTCCTTTCGAGCCTTTCTGTTTTTCTGATCTTCCTGTCCCGGGATTTTTCCGACCGGGTTAAACAGAATATTGAGGTTAATCTCTACCTTAATGACCCGATCTCTTCAAATGATATTGAGCAGGTAAAAGAGGAGTTAAAGGCCAAAGGATTTATCTACTCTTCAAAGTTTATCTCGAAAGATGAAGCAGCCAGGGAATTTATCCGTGAGACGGGGGAGGATTTCAGGGCTGTGCTTCAGGAAAACCCGCTTCCGAATTCCTTTACAATTAAATTTAAGCCCGATATGGTTACCGAGAAGAACTTTGACGGTCTTGTCGATGAGCTTAAGAGGCTCCCGGGTGTCTCGGACGTTGTTTACGATTTTAACCTGGTCGTTAGGATTCTCAAAGTTTTCCGCTCCATCGAGTACGTTGTTTATTTGGCCTCAATACTTTTAATCTTCCTTTCGGTCTATCTTGTCTATAGCAATAACCGGCTTCAGTACGAAAGCAATAAAAATCTCTACAGGACAATGAAATTAGTCGGGGCTAAACTCCCGGCAATTAAAATTCCGATAATTCTCTATTCAGTTTTAATAGGGTTATTCTCGTCTTTTATCTGTTTCTTAATTAATTATATAATTTTGAATATGTTGACTGCTATAAATATTAGTCTTAAATTTTCACTTGCGTTTGGGGCTATTCACATTATCACATTTGTTATGGGGCTTTTATTAGGATTGCTCGGCAGCTATTTCGCCTCAAACAGAATTAGTCTAAAAATTTCCGACACAAATTAATCCCGGGTAAAATCATGAAGAAATATTTCTTCCTGCTTTGTTCAATACTTTTTATATATAGCAGCAATTTATTCGGTCAGATAACTGACTATGAATTGGGCTCGAAATTAAGCCGTACTCAATATCAGCAGACTGGCTATTACGACCTCTCTGATCCCGAAGCAGTAAATATCAAAGTTGCTGTCTGGGGCTTTGTCCGTTATCCGGGTAAGTACCTCGTCCCATCTTACACAACCATTTTAGATCTTCTCTCTTTTGCCGGTGGCCCGACTAATGATTCGCATCTTGATGAAATAAAGCTTTATCGAAACAAGGAAGATGGTTCTCAGGAAATGCTTGTCTATGATTATAATGATATACTTTGGGAAACCAAGCTTGATTCCAGGAATAGAAACAACCCTTTCATCGAAGCAGGTGATATTCTTGTTGTGCCGGGTTCTCCAAGGTATTATGCTCGCGACCTTGTCTCGATGTGGGCTACTATTTTAAGTGCCCTTGTATCAATCGCAATTCTGGTTTTAAATTTAGTTAAGAATTAAGGGAAGATATGGATAATAATAGTTTTAATAATAATGGTCAGGATGTAAATACATTTCGGGATTATTGGAATCTTATACGTCTTAACCTCTTGCCCATTATTTTAATTAGTATTACAGGTCTGCTCGTAGCAGTAATCTATGCAGTCAATGCTCCTAATATATATAAATCAACAACAGTCCTTAAAATTGCTAAACCGTCGGGAAGCATCTTAGAAGGGTCTCTCATGCCTGAGTTTCAGGATTTTGGGAGCGACCGGTTTATTGCAAATGAAATTGAAATCCTGAAAAGCTATAAACTTCGTGAAATAGTTGCCAATGCGCTTATTGACACTTTCAAGATTAGCGGTGATAAAAAATCATTTTCATTAATTATTGAAAAACCTGATGATAAAAATGGTCCGTTAAATGTACTTAAGACAAATAGTATCGTCGGAGTCTTAGGGGGAAGTGTATCAATTGATCAGAAGAGGGGATTGGATATTGTCGAAATATCAGTCGAATCCGAATCACCCAAGGAAGCAGGATTAATTGCAAATCTTTATGCCTCGGCTTATAAAGAACTTAATCTTGCCCATAACCGTACTCAGCTTACTGCTATTAAGAATTTTCTTGCCCAGCAGCGTGAAGAAAAATTGAAAGAACTTGCAACAGTTGAAGAAACGCTTTTAGCTTATCAGGAACAGAAAGGAATCGTTCAGCTTCCTGAACAGGCCCGGACACTTATTGCACAGGTTTCTGATTTTGAAGCAAAGATGAATGCTACAAAGATAGATCTTACTATTACTGAAAGAACTCTTAAGGAATATAAAGCTGAACTTGATAAGCAGGACCCTGACATAAAAGATTATATCGAAAGTTTCGCAACAGAACCCTATATTAAAAATCTTCAGGCTCAAATAGCCGATCTTATGACGCAGAAAGATCGTGCTATGTCGACTAATACCAATACTCAAAGAAAAAATGAGTTGTTGAAAGACTACGATAATAAGATTGAAGAATTAAAAAGTAAGTTAAACAATCAGCTTTCTGTTTATAGAGCAGGTATTCTTTCATCTAGTCCTGCTGAGATTAAAGATCTAACCCGGAAAGTTTTAGAAGAAGAAGTTAAGTATCAGGCATTGTCAGCTTCTTACAGAAAATTAAATGAAATTGTTGATGATTACGACAGGCGCTTAAACAAACTCCCTACTAGTACTATTGACCTTGCGCGTCTTCAGAGGGAACAGTCATCCTATGAAAAACTCTTTACTCAGGTCGAAGAAAGATACCAGCAGGCAATTATTAACGAACAGTCGGTACCCGGAAATGTGTTAATGGTTGATGAAGGCCTTGTACCGAATTCTCCTTCCAAACCGAATCGGCTCATGATTGTTCTCGTTGGACTTGTTATGGGTATCGGCATGGGTGTCGGATTTGCATTCGTGCGTAACCATTTCGATAATACAATAAAAACTCCCGAAGATATTCAGAAAAAGAATATTAATATTCTTGCCTGGATCCCTAAGATCGAAGGAATCGATCCGGCAAATAAAGAGTTTGAATTTATTGTATCCAAAAAACCGGACGCGAGCGCAAGCGAAGCTTACAGAGCTCTCCGCACAAGGATCAAATTTTCAAAAATCGATAAAGATTCTCTTAAGGTTATACTTATTACATCACCAACTAGTCAGGAAGGTAAAACAACCACTTCGGTTAACTTAGCCGGAAGTTTTGCCCAGGCAAATTTTAAAACTCTTATTCTTGATGCCGATTTAAGAAAACCAAGGATCCATTCTGTGTTCGGACATAAGCGGTTTCCGGGATTTACTGATTATTTCTTCGGACAAACTTCATTTGAAGATATCCTCCGTACAACCGAAGTAAATAATCTCTACTATGTTAGCGCCGGTACAATTCCGCCTAACCCTTCTGAGATTTTAGGGTCCAGCCAGATGGAGGGCTTCCTTCAGAAATTAAAGAACAATTTCGATTATGTCGTAATTGACTCGCCTCCGTTAATTGCTGTTACCGATTCTGAAATTTTAGCCCAGGTTGTCGATGGTACTATTCTGGTGGTCTCTTCGAATTATACAGAAATAGACTTGCTTGAAAAATCAGTTGAAGTATTGAACCGTGATAATTCATCATTCCTTGGAGTATTGCTCAATAATTTCAGCTATAGAAGCGGATACAGTTCATATTATAAATATTATTATTACTACTCCAGTCCGACTAACGGTTCTAAGAAAAGCCGGATGAAGGTCTGATTCAGCTATGGAAAAAAAAGTTGCTGTTGTTACCGGAGGGGCGGGATTTTTAGGGTCTCACCTTTGCGACCGACTCATTGCTGAAAATATTAAAGTCATCTGCCTCGATAACCTCCTTACCGGCCGGCTCGAAAATATCGAACACCTTTTTGGCAACGGAGATTTTCAGTTTATTAAGCTCGACGTAACCAATTTTATCCATGTCCCGTCACGTGTCGATTTCGTACTTCATTTTGCCTCACCGGCTAGCCCGATCGATTACCTTAAACTTCCGATTCAAACTCTTAAAGTGGGCTCCCTTGGAACTCACAAAGCATTGGGACTGGCAAAAGAAAAGAACGCAACGTTTCTGCTTGCCTCAACCTCTGAAGTTTACGGTGATCCATTAGTCCACCCTCAGACTGAGGATTATTGGGGTAATGTAAATCCGGTCGGTCCGCGCGGTGTTTATGATGAAGCTAAAAGATTTGCAGAGGCAATTACGATGGCATATCACCGCTATCACAAACTCGATACACGTATTGTTCGAATATTTAACACATACGGCCCTCGAATGAGAATAGACGACGGGCGCGCCCTTCCAACGTTTTTCTCACAAGCGTTAAGGGGAGAGGATATTACAGTTTATGGCGATGGAAACCAGACGCGCAGTTTCTGTTATGTAAGCGATCTAATTGATGGAATTTACCGGCTCCTTATCTCGGATGAAAATCTTCCGGTCAATATCGGAAATCCCGAGGAGATTACAATTCTTGATTTTGCCGGAGAAGTTGTACGTCTGACGGGTTCAAAGAGTAAAATAATTCACAATGATCTTCCCGAAGATGACCCAAAAGTCCGTCAGCCCGATATATCCCGCGCAAAATCTCTCCTTCAATGGTCTCCAAAAGTCAAAAGGGAAGAGGGTCTTAAACTTACACTCGATTACTTCCGCAAAATGATCTGATAAGACAAAATTAATTTTAAAAAGAAAAAGTCCCGCTCATCACGGGACTTTTTTATTTTCTCTATTTAACCAAGAACTATTATTCACCAAGCAGTCAAACAAACAATCAATCAAGCATCCAAGCAATCCCTTTCCGTCCTCTGTCCTCAGTTAACCCAAAACAGATCACCGATTACAGATCACTCATTACCTTCCTTTGTCACCTTGTCACTTTGTCACCTTGTAACCTTGTCACCTTGTCACTCTACATTAACCAAGAACCAAGAACTAAGAACCACGAACCAAGAACCAAGAACTAATTATTAATACATTCCGTCCATTCCGCCGTGCGGCATCGGTGGCATTGGTTTTTCTTCTTCTTTCTTCTCGTAAACTACTGCTTCGGTTGTGATTAAGAGGGAAGCAACTGAAGCTGCGTTTTCAAGAGCTGTTCTTGTAACCTTTGTAGGATCGATAACGCCTGCTTTAACAAGGTTCTCATATTTTTCTGTAGCTGCGTTGAAACCGAAATCGTTCTTTCCTTCCAGAACTTTGTTCAGCACAACTGCGCCTTCAAGGCCTGCGTTTGCAGCAATCTGCTTCAACGGCTCTTCGAGTGCTTTCTGGATGATCTTGATGCCGGTATTCTGGTCAACGTTTTCGCCTTCGAGCTTATCTAATGATGCGATTGCTCTTACGAATGCGACACCGCCGCCGGGAATGATACCTTCTTCAACTGCTGCGCGTGTAGCGTGGAGCGCGTCTTCAACTCTTGCTTTCTTCTCTTTCATTTCAACTTCTGTAACTGCACCGATCTTAAGAACAGCTACGCCGCCTGACAATTTCGCGAGGCGTTCCTGGAGTTTTTCTTTGTCGTAATCGGATGTTGTCTTTTCAATCTGGGCTTTGATTTCATTGATTCTCTTCTTGATGTCGTCGGATTTTCCGCCGCCTTCTACGATTGTTGTGTTGTCTTTATCAACAACCATTTTCTTTGCGCGGCCTAAATATTCTAACGTTGCGTTCTCTAATTTAAATCCTCTCTCTTCGGAAATAACTGTTCCGTTTGTTAGGATTGCAATATCTTCAAGCATTGCTTTTCTTCTGTCGCCGAATCCGGGAGCTTTAACTGCGCATACTTTGAGTGTTCCTCTTAATTTATTTACGACTAATGTTGCTAAAGCTTCGCCTTCAAGGTCTTCAGCAATGATTACGAGCTGACGGCCTGCCTGTGCTATTTTTTCAAGAACAGGGAGTAAGTCCTTCATTGCGGAGATTTTTTTGTCGTGAATTAAAATGTAAGGGTCTTCTAAAACTGCTTCCATGGTCTCGGAGTTGGTTACAAAGTAGGGTGAAATGTATCCGCGGTCGAACTGCATACCTTCAACTACTTCGAGGTTTGTTTCGGCTGATTTGCTCTCTTCGACTGTTATTACACCGTCTTTGCCAACTTTCTCCATTGCGTCAGCGATAAGGTTTCCGACTGTCTTATCGTTGTTAGCGGAGATTGATCCTACCTGGGCGATCTCTTCGCGTCCGCCTACTTCTTTGCTGATCGATTTTAAGTATTCAACAATCTTAGAAACTGAAAGATCAATACCTCTCTTCAAGTCCATCGGATTGGCGCCGGCTGTTACGTTCTTCAGTCCTTCGCGGTAGATTGCCTGGGCTAATACGGTGGCTGTGGTTGTTCCGTCGCCTGCAACATCACTTGTCTTTGAGGCAACTTCGCGGACCATCTGGGCACCCATATTCTCAATCGGGTTTTCAAGTTCAATCTCTTTTGCTACTGTAACACCGTCTTTTGTTACGGTCGGAGCACCGAATTTTTTGTCGATAATTACGTTACGTCCTTTCGGGCCTAATGTAACTTTAACCGCATTGGCTAATTTATCAACGCCGTTCTTTAACGATGCGCGTGCATCGCTGCTGTATTCTACTATTTTTGATCCCATATTATATCTCCTTTATTTTCTAAAAAACTTTTATCAATCAAAGCTGATATTGAATTACTTTACAATTCCGTAAATATCGCTTTCGCGCATAATTAAATATTCTTCGCCGTCAATCTTTACTTCAGTACCGGAGTACTTTCCGTATAGTACAGTGTCGCCGGCTTTAACGGTCAGTTTTTCAACACTTCCGTCCTCTTTTACTCTTCCTTCGCCTACTGCTACAACAGTTCCTTCAATCGGTTTTTCTTTTGCTGTATCCGGAAGGATGATGCCGCCTTTTGTTGTTTCTTCAGCTTCTTTCGGTTTTACAATTACGCGGTCATGAAGCGGTTGGATTTTAAATTGAGCCATTTCTACCTCCTATTATTATGGAAATTAATTAGCACTCTAAAATAACGAGTGCTAATATAATATTTCGCTTCAATTTTGTCAATATCATGTTATTTGCGAAAATTGTTAGTTTTTGGATGGTATCTAAATATAGGTTAAAGGTAGCTTTTAAGGAAGGTTTAACTCAAAAAATCTAAAAATGATTTTTATATGGGATAATTGAGTTTTAACTTAATGAATATGCAAAATCATCGAAAAATCGAACTAACAACGACTAACTGTGAAATAAGAACCAAAAACATAATAATTCGCTTTCATCATCCAACCATCAAATCACGCAAGCAATCCTTATCCGTCCTCCGACCTCTGTTTTCCGACTTCCGTCTTCCGATTACTCTTCACCGATCACCCATCACTTCCTTTGTCACCTTGTCACTTTGTTTCTTTGTCACTACATCTTAACTCAGAACTACGTACCAAGTACAACCCGCCCATCAATCAACCAATCAATCAAGCACCAAAGCAAACGTTCTCAACTATTTATTCTTCTACAACCAAGAACCACGAACCCAGAACTAAGAACCCGGAACGACTCACCCCTCCACAGATCTCTTAAATATATAGTCTATATTCTTAAGCAGATTTTTATTGTCAAAAATACTCTTAAGTTCATCTTCACTTATAATCCCTTTAACCTTCTCATTCTTCATCAGCTCATCAAGCAGATTTGTATTCTTATCCTCCCATACTTTCATTGCCGAAGACTGGACAATCTGATATGAATCCTCCCGCGAAATCCCTTTCTCGGTAAGAAGAAGCAGAACTTTCTGTGAGAAAATTAATCCCCGCGTAAGATTTAAGTTTTTTATCATATTCTCGGGATAGACTAAAAGATTTTCTACAAGCTTTGTGGCAAGTCCTAACATGTAATCAAGAACAATACAGCTGTCGGGAATTATTACCCGCTCGACCGATGAGTGGGATATATCCCTCTCGTGCCAGAGTGCTACATTCTCAAGCGCTGCCATCGCGTTGCTTCTTAGAATGCGCGCTAAACCGGTAATCCTTTCGCTTATAATCGGATTACGTTTATGAGGCATTGCCGATGAACCTTTCTGGCCCTTGGAGAAATATTCCTCCGCTTCAAGAACCTCCGTCCTTTGCAGATGCCGGATCTCAATTGCGATCTTCTCGAGCGAAGCTCCGACTATTGCAAGTGTGCTTAAAAATTCTGCGTGACGGTCTCTCTGCACAACCTGTGTTGCGACAGGTTCCGGACTTAATCCTAATTTTTTGCAGACGTACTCTTCAACTTTTGGTGAAAGGTGTTCGAACGTTCCTACCGCGCCGGAAATCTTTCCCGTGCTTATACTCTTAATCGAATTTTCTAACCGCTCAATATTTCTTTTGGCTTCCTCATGCCATAAAGCGAATTTTAATCCCATCGAATATTCCTCGGCATGGATTCCGTGACTTCTTCCGATGCATAACGATTCCTTATGCTCAAGTGCTCTCTTCTTTAATACTTCCTTTAATCCGTTCATCCCTTTTAGCAGAATCTCGCCGGCGGATTTCATCTGGTAGCCAAGCGCGGTGTCAAGTATATCGCTCGATGTCATTCCGTAATGAATGTGTCGCGATGCCGGACCTACATACTCTGCTACATTTGTCAGGAATGCGATCACGTCGTGCTTTGTTGTCTCTTCTATCTCAAGAACCCTCTTTACATCATAAGCGGCCTTGGATTTTATCTCATCAAGGTCCTCTTTCGGAATAAATCCCATTTCGGCACGCGCTTCACAAGCTAATATCTCGATCTTAAGCCATGTATCCAGCTTAAAACTTTCCTCCCAGATTTTCCCCATCTCCGGACGGGTATAACGTTCTATCATCTTTTTTTCTCCAGTCTCATTTTCTTTATCATTGAATTGCCGTCGCGTAAAATTTTTACGTCAAGAGCATCTCCGGTTCTGAATTCCTGAAGTTTTCCGATCATTGTCGTTTCGTTGTTGATCTTAAAATTGTTTATGCCTGTAATGATGTCATAAACTTCAATGCCCGCTTTCTGGGCAGGGGAGTTCGGAAGTACCTGAGTCACTATCACTCCGCTCGAGCTCTTAAGATTATATGCTTTTGCAATTGCCTGGTCTATCGTCTGAATACTTAAACCCGTCCAGAAATCCCTGTCCACTTTCCCGTTCGTTTTCAGCTCTTCAATTACTCTTTTTATTTTGTTGATCGGAATCGCAAATCCGAGTCCTATGTTTCCCGCCGAACCTGCGGTATAGATAAGCGTATTCATCCCGATTAGTTCGCCGTATGCGTTTACCAGCGGGCCTCCGCTGTTTCCCGTATTGATTGCCGCATCGGTCTGAATCATATTAACGTAATATCTGTTCTTCTCGGCTCCTATGTTCATTCCCTTTGCGCTTATTACTCCTACGGTTACTGTCGGCTGGTCGTTGATGTCGAAGAGCCCGAAAGGATTTCCAAGTGCGATGACCCACTCACCAATTAGGATTTTGTCCGAGTCTCCGATCTTTACATACGGCAGGTTCTCGCCGTCAATCTTAAGCAGGCAGATATCCGAAGACTGGTCGCTTCCGATTATTTTTGCTTCATGCTGCGTGCCGTCGGTCATTGTTATAATTGCCTCAACTGCATTGCCGGCAACGTGATCGTTTGTAAGTATATATCCGTCGGGGGAAATAATTACTCCCGAACCTAAATTTTTAATCTGCTGATTGTAAACCCTGTCGCCGAAGAAATACCTGTACATCGGATCCATCGAGAAGATATCGCGCACCTGGCGGATCTCGGTTACGTTAATTCCGACTACGGCAGGGGAAACCATCGCCGCTGTTTTGGTTATGATCGTCTGGCGCGTGCCGGTTATATTATCCTGAACCGTATCCTGAAACGATGTGAAAGCGGCATTCAGACTTGTATTGTCATTTCCCGGACTTTCAAGTATTCCGTTGTCTGCCGGCCTGTTGATAATAAATGCAAAAACTGCCGAAGCAATTGCCAGTGTAATAATTGCGGTTGCTGCAATTAGTTTTACATTACTCATTTTAATCCTTCCTCGATTTTTCAGCTTGTTGTTTTATATAAACTTTCATCGGTTCAATATGTTTTAACAGAATAATTATTAAAAGAAATACTACTGTTAAAGAAAACTCAAAATTAGTGTCGGCGCCAGGAAAAGTATATTTATTTAGAATATCTGCCGATGTCAATGCCAGTAAAGCAGTTAATAATGACGCTGCGAAATTAGCAAAATGAATGCTTCTTCTAAATGCAAAAGCAATTAACCACATTATAACCCAGATACCCACTAACGGATATGAAATTAATAATGCACCGCCTGCCGTTGTCGCCAGTCCGCGCCCGCCTTTAAACTTAATCCAGAATGAATAGCAGTGGCCTAAGACAGCCCCGATCAATCCCATCATTTTTAATATGAAGAAATCGCCGAAGATGAGTTCGATCAGGTAGACAGTAATCATACCTTTAAGAAAATCGATCAGAAAAACAGAGAAGGCGAGCAACTTCGATTTTGAGAGACGGAAAGAATTCATTGCTCCAACGCTTCCCGATCCGTTCTCAGTGATGTCGATATTCCGGTATCTCTTTAATAATATATATGCGGTCGGAAAAGATCCGAGAATTATTCCGGTTAGAAGACTGAAGATTCCTTCCATTCATTTACCGTGATTATTGATTGACTAATTTAATAAAATCACCCGCTCAATAAAAACAGAAACCTTCTTCAACCAAGAACTCCGAACTCAGAACCAAGAACTAAGAACTACGAACCAAGAACAACTCACCCCTCAATCATTCAAACATCCAAGCATCCAAGCATTCTTTCTCCGTCCTCACACTTCTGTCCTCTGTCATCCGATTACCCATCACCCATCACTCCCTTGTCACCTTGTTACTTTGTCACCTTGTCACTCTACCTTAACTAAGAACCAAGAACTAAGAACCATCATCACCCAAGCATTCCCTTATTCCATTATTCCATTCCTCCTTTCTCCGCTCCCAAATATTTCCTCTTTGCTATTGCCGCAAAATTCTTAAATTTGAGCCGTAAATCTGAATATCACTGAAAGTTAAGAGGAGTAAATGGTTAATTATATTGGAAGATTCAATGTTGTCCCGGCTCTGCCCGAAAAATTAGAACCGCTTCGCGAAATTGTCTTTAACCTGTTCTGGACCTGGAACCACGACGCAATAGATCTCTTCAGGCGCCTCGACGGAAAACTCTGGGATGAGACTTACCATAATCCCGTTCTTATGCTCGGCAAAATCAGCCAGGAACGCCTTAACGAAGTTTCTACAGACGATAGCTTTATCTCCCACATGAACCGAGTTTATGTCCAGCTCTCAATCTATATGGAAGAGAAAACTTGGTATCAGAAAAATTATAAATTCGATAAGGAAAATGTCGTAGCTTACTTTTCTGCTGAGTTTGGACTTACCGAATGCCTCCAGATCTACTCGGGTGGACTCGGTGTCCTTTCCGGCGATCATCTTAAATCGGCAAGCGACCTCGGATTGCCTTTAGTTGGAATCGGACTCTGCTACAAGGAAGGATACTTCCAGCAGTATCTTACATCCGACGGATGGCAGCAGGAGAGATACGAGATTACCGACTTCTACAATCAGCCCCTTACGTTAGTTACCAATGAGGATAAATCTCCTCTCAAAATAGAACTCGATTTTCCCGGCAGAAAAGTTTATCTGCAGGTCTGGAAGATTCAGATTGGACGTGTTCCTCTCTATCTTTTAGATACAAATGTTCTTGAGAATAATGAAGAGGACCGTAAGATCACCCGCGCTTTATACGGTGGTAATAATGAAACCAGGATTCAGCAGGAGATAGTCCTAGGTATCGGAGGTATTCGCGCACTTCACGCAATCGGAATTAAACCGATCGTCTGCCATATGAATGAAGGCCATTCGGCTTTCCTCGCGCTCGAGAGAATAAGAACCCTGATGAAACTCTATAACCTTAGTTTCAAAGAAGCTCACGATATAAATTTTTATTCGAACGTATTTACAACCCACACGCCGGTTCCTGCCGGCATCGATATCTTCCCGAATGACCTGATCGAAAAATATTTCGGCAATTACTACCGTCATGAACTCGGAATCACCGATAAAGAATTCTACGGACTCGGTACAATCATCAAAGATAAACCTGCTTCCAACTATAACATGGCCCACCTTGCCATGAATATGGCAGGATATGTTAACGGTGTAAGCCGCCTTCACGGAACTGTATCAAAGAAAATGTGGCAGTCCGGTTTCCCCGGCGTACCGTTCGATGAGATTCCGATCGATTACGTTACCAACGGTGTTCACCTTCATTCCCATCTGTCAAACGACATGCAGGAGCTGCTCTACAGGTATATGGGCGAAAAGTTTATGCGCAATCCTTCCGATCCCGATACATGGAAACGAATTGAGGAGATTCCCGATGAGGAATTGTGGCGCACTCATGAGAGAAGGCGCGAACGCCTCGTCGCATTCGCGCGCAAGAGATTGAAACAGCAGATCATTAACCGCGGAGGGTCTTCCTCCGAGATCAATGCCGCTAAAGAAGTTCTAGATGCTTCCGCCTTAACTATCGGATTTGCGAGACGCTTTGCGACGTATAAACGAGCAACACTTATTTTTCAGGATATCGAACGGCTCACAAGTTTAATTGCCAATCCGGATTATCCGGTTCAGTTCATCATCGCTGGCAAAGCACATCCCAAGGATGAGGAAGGGAAGAAGCTGATCCAGGATATTATCGCGATGACAAAAGAAAGTTATCTCCGTAAGCGAATCGTCTTCATCGAGAATTATGACATGAACGTAGCGCGCTATATGGTCGAAGGCTGCGATGTCTGGCTAAATAATCCGAGAAGGCCTCTGGAGGCAAGCGGTACTTCGGGTATGAAAATTATTGCTAACGGCGGTCTAAACCTCTCGGTTCTCGACGGATGGTGGGATGAAGCTTACGATTATCACGTAGGCTGGAAGATCGGTAACGGCGAGGAATACGATAACCTCGACTACCAGGATGAGATTGAGTCGCGGCTGATTTATGAAATGATTGAAAAGGAGATTGTGCCTCTCTTCTATAATAGAAGCGAAGGGAAACTTCCGCGCGGATGGATTAAGATGATGAAGAATTCAATGAGGCAACTGGGACCTGTATACAACACTCACCGTATGGTTCAGCAGTATGCCGAAAAGTTTTATTTCGCTTCTTATGAAAAGCGTCATGAGCTGATGGATAATAACCAGGCGAAAGGGAAGGCATATTCGTCATGGAAGAACAAGGTTTATGACAACTGGAATAAAGTTAAATTCATCTCTATTCTTGAAGAAGAGAAGAACGGCGATCTTAAAGTTGGCAATAAATATCCGGTTGTTGCCGAAGTTGAACTGGGTGACCTTTCTCCCGATGATGTGGATGTGCAGATCTATTTCGGTAAAGTTGAAAACGGACTTAAGACTCATTCCTATGTGAATATGACCTGCAACCCGAAGAAAACAAAATCAGGTAAATACTCATACCGCGGAGAGATCGACTGCAGGGATACCGGCCAGTTCGGTTTTACTTTGAGAATATTGCCTAAGAATGATATTCTGATCAATCAGTTTGAACTCGGACTGATCCGCTGGGCGTAGGAGGGTAGCGTACGCTTAAAATATATTCAGATTGAATGCTTGGTTGTTTGATTGCGTGGAAAGAAGTAGTTAATATATTATGCTTGATGAAGAAGTATTGAGCCGGAATAAGAATCTTAATCGGTCTTATAGAAAACTTGAGATATGGAAGTTAGCAATAGAATTGTTCAGAATTGAATACGACTTGCTTTCAAATCTGAAAATTGATCTGAAACTTAAATCTCAAATTCTTGATTCCTCTTTTTCTGTTCATAGCAATATAACAGAAGGGCATTCAAGAAGATCAAAGAAAGAACTTATTCGGTTTATTGATATTGCTCTCAGTTCATTAGCTGAAAATTATTCTCAAATGTTCGCTCTTTTTAATACTGGAATTATCAGCAATAATTTGTTCGATCTTTTCGACGGTAAATGTTTTGAATTGGAAAACAAATTGCTGAAATTTATTAAATCACTAATTGATAAATCTGTGCCTGATGATGATTGGCGTGTCGATTATTCGAAGTAGGGCTTTCAGTCAAGCATCCAATCAATCAAGCAAACAATAATATTGCGGTTATGCGATGCTCTTAGATCTTTGCTGTTATTTGTTGATGAGTAATAATTAGTGCTGTTAATAAATGAACATTGAATCATTTCCTGAAATTGATTCATGGAAAGAAGCCAGAATCTTTGTTAAGGATATTTATAAGATTACTTCCCGTGGCAGCATTACAAAAGATTTCGGATTCAAAGACCAGCTGCAGAGAGCAGCTGTTTCGATTATGACAAATATTGCAGAAGGATTTGATAGCGGTTCAAATAAGTCATTTATCAATTTTCTCAATTATGCTTATCGGTCTGCATCTGAAGTCCAATCGCTCTTATATATTGCACTCGATATTGAGTATATTAGCATTGAACAATTTAATGGATTAACCGAGAAATCTGAAAAAATAAAAAAACTGATTGGCGGCTTTATTCAGTATTTAAAAAATTCTAATTATAAACCAAGAACCAAGAACTAAGAACGAATAAACATGCTACTTGAAACTCTAGACCTCAAAACAAAGGACGTCCTCATCTACTCCCAGAACCTGTTTAATTTCAACGACAGTTTTAAGATAATCTTCAAGAACGAAAAGACTAAACGTCCCAGACGCATCAGCTATTTCGATGTGTGCAACTATGTTAAAGATCCCTCGCCCAAGAACCTGATTATCTACCGGCTTCTAACAAACATCCATAACCTCGATGCTTATTCAACCAAGTATGGGTATTTTATTAAAGTAAACGGCAGGATGGAGCTCGTCTACTTCGATCCGATCTTCGCAATTAAAGACCTCCGTCACCTTCGTTTTGAACTCGACCCGAACCGCTTCCGGTTCAAAATTCAGCAGGTCGGACTGACATCTCTTACACGTTGGGAAAGCGAACCCGATTTTGCGGAAGTCTACAGCTTCGACCTCAAAGCAGTAGAAGCGCAGAATCAGAACGATAAGATTTTTGCCGATGCGATCTTCGCTTTTGATAAGGATTTCATAGATAAAGAGATTGACGAAAGGGAACAGGCAGCTGAAACCGTTCAGGCAAAGAAGTATGAGCATAAAACGACGGCTGAAAAAGCACCCGATAACGTAGCGTCGATAAATAATATTGCCGAGGATAAAACCCCAGCTGTAAAAGTACTTAATCCTCCGAGCTCTCCGGATCCAAATAAAGTGGTCGACCTGCGTGAAGAGATTATTTCTCTTCTTAAACAGGCTCTAAATATTGAGAGCGATATAGCCTCCAAACCTGATCAGGGACCTGCAAAAATTGATGCCGCCCATCAGAAGGACGCCGAAGAACAGGTTAAGAACGTATTCGACTTATTCAAATCAACTAATAAATCAGACGGCCTCTCCGACCGCGAAAAGGAATCTGTCATACTTAAGTTCGACAGGAAGAACCCCGGCGAGTGATGTGTAATGGATTATGTGTAATAGGTTATGTAGTAACAGAGTAACAAAGATACAAAGTAACAAAGTTAGGGATGGAAGGGAAATATAAGACGCATAGAGATTTGGATTTATGGAAAAATTCTATCCAATTAGTAAAATATATTTATGAGATTACAAGTAATTTCCCGAATAATGAAATGTATGGAATTATTTCTCAGCTTTGCCGCGCGGCCGTTTCGGTCCCATCTAATATAGCAGAATGAAGTGCCCGTCATTCAAAGAAGGAATTTGTACAGTTTTTATATATTGCCTCTGGTTCATTGTCAGAAATTGAAACTCAGCTAGTAATTTCGAATGAATTAAATTATATATCAACAACTGAATTAGAAAAATTAATTAATCTGCTTAATGAATTACGTGCTCAACTTTATGGATTAATTAAATATCTCAATAAATAACCTTTGTCACTTTGTTACTTCGTCACCTTGTTACTTTGTCACTTTGTTACTTTGTCACCTTGTCACTCAACTTTAACCAAGAACCAACTACAACTCACCCCTCAATCATCCAAACATCCAAGCATCCAAGCATTCCTTTTCCGACTTCCGTCTTCTGTCCTCCGACTTCCGATCACCCATCACCCATCACCAATCACTCCCTTGTCACCTTGTCACTTTGTAACCTTGTTACTCTACATTAACCAAGAACTACGATCGATCCACCCATTATTCCATCATTCCATCAATCCATTATTCCTGACCATTCCTTCACAGTTCACCGATCACTCCTCAATCATCCAATCAATCAAGCATCCAAGCATTCCATCTCCGTCCTCAGACTTCAGTCTTCTGACCTCCATCATCCGATTACAGTTCACCGATTACTGTTTACTCTTTAACCCAGCACGCCTCCCTCCCCAACACGGATATTGACTCGCATCCGATAATTAGCCATCTTGAAATTGAAAATAGGATGAACTTGTATGAAAAATCCTGATCGTATCCTGTGCCTTCTGATTGCACTTTTCATTTCTCTAAATTTTACCATTTACTCTCAAACCGATTTTGAATTTATACTTTCTGAAAATGAAGAAATCGTAATCCCCGGAAGCAATCCGTGGGGATTAATGCATACTCCTGATGGGCCGGTATCTTACAAAAAATTTGAAAATGAGATTCGATTCTGGTTTACCGCAACCAATAGAACTGTTCTTCTTAGAGGAAATGATTTTTCAAATCTTGAACCGTTTCCGCTTCAGGGAGGCCAGGCGGTTTTAATATTGGAGCCGAGCGGAACCGGTTTCGATAGTTCCTATGCCGGTGCTTATTCGGTTATACCGGCTAATAACGGAACGGATCTCCTTATGTTCTATCATGCAGAAAATCATCCGTGCAACTTCCCGAATCCATTCATGGCTGCTATCGGCTTAGCTCGTTCTACCGACGGCGGAATAACCTGGCAGAGAAGGGGACAGGTTCTTTCTACAGCAGCTCCGAAACCAGCTAATTGTAATTTCCAGATCTGGGGAGTCGGCAATCCGACAGTTTTTAAGAGTAAAGATGGCAATTATTTGTATATGATGTTTACTGAATGGCTAAGGGGTAATCCGGTAAGCAGACCGGACCTGATTTACCTGGCGAGAGCGGCAGTATCATCCGACGGGGAACCGGGCTCCTGGTTCAAATATTCCAACGGAAGTTTCTCGCAACCCGGATTGGGAGGATTGGGTACACCTGTCATAAATCAGCCGCCGCCGGATGGTCTAACTAGCGTTTATGCCGCGCTTCCTGCGGTAAGTTACAACACGGCGATCGATCAGTTCATCGTTGTATTCCAGAGCAGAAACGGTATTCATATATCAACCTCTTCAAACGGTATTTCCTGGGATACACCAAGATTAATCTGGAATGAACGCGATTTTTATCTCAGCTCAATTCAGGGTCAGCCGGGTGTTGCTTATCCCAGTTTAATTAGTTTAGATCATCCCTCGCAAATGACTACGGGAAGCCAGGGCTATTTGTATTTTGGCAGAGGATACCCGAATGGAAATCCCCCTCACATTATGGCAAGAAGAGCTTTTGAAATAAAAACTCCAACATCAATAAAAGCTAATGAAATCATTTCTGATTATAAATTAGATCAGAACTTTCCCAATCCATTTAATCCAACGACGAAGATTAATTATACAATTCCAAAAGAAAGTAGTGTAACTCTTACTGTTTTTAATGTATTAGGAGAGGTTAAGTCTCGCTTAGTAAATGAAATAAAACCTGCGGGGAATCATACAATCACATGGGAGGGGAAGGGAAATTCAAGCGGCATCTATTTTTACAGGATTTTTGCGATACCAACTGGCGGCGGTAAATCATTCAATCAAATAAGGAAAATGATCTTTATGAAATAACCTTCAGAACAATTCAATTATTCAGTCTTCTGAGGTATGTACTCCGGTACGAACCGCGCACTCCTCAATCATCCAATCAATCAAGCATCCAAGCATTCCATCTCCGTCCTCCGACTTCAGTCTTCTGACCTCCGTCTTCCGATTACCGATCACCCATCACTCCCTTGTCACCTTGTTACTTTGTCTCTTTGTCACTACATCTTAACTCAGAACTAAGAACCAACAACTAAGAACTACGAACCAACCAAGTACAACTCACCCCTCAATCATCCAATCACCCAAGCATTCCTTTTCCGACCTCTGTCCTCCGTCTTCAGTTTCAGACTTCCCATTACTAATCACTTCCTTTGTCACCTTGTCACCTTGTCACTTTGTAACCTTGTTACTCTACCTTAACTAAGAACCACGAACCCCGAACTAAGAACCAAGAACCAACTACAACTCACCCCTCAATCATCCAATCAATCAAGCATCCAAGCATTCCATCTCCGTCCTCAGACTCTTGTTACTTTGTCACCTTGTCACTTTGTAACCTTGTCACTCTTCTTTAACTAAGAACTAAGAACAACCTCTATGCAGAGATAACATTTTTTTAATAAAAGATACTAACTATTAAATATAAAATTTCATTATATTCACTAATAAATCTGGGTTTTTACTCGGAATACCAATCTTCTATGAGGGCAGAAATAATAATCTTAATCCTGAACCATTCGGGGGAAGTGTGACTTACCGTAGCGGAGCTGTGTGCGGATTTGGGTGCGGAGGAATGAGAGTAGCTTGTGATCAGTAATGAGTAATCTGTAACAGCTTACTTAGTAACAGAGTAACAAAGATACAAAGTAACAGAGTTTGGGATTGAAGGGAAATATAAGACACATAGAGATTTGGATTTATGGAAAAATTCTATCCAATTAGTAAAATATATTTATGAGATTACAAGTAATTTCCCGAATAATGAAATGTATGGAATTATTTCTCAGCTTTGCCGCGCGGCCGTTTCGGTCCCATCTAATATAGCAGAATGAAGTGCCCGTCATTCAAAGAAGGAATTTGTACAGTTTTTATATATTGCCTCTGGTTCATTGTCAGAAATTGAAACTCAGCTAGTAATTTCGAATGAATTAAATTATATATCAACAACTGAATTAGAAAAATTAATTAATCTGCTTAATGAATTACGTGCTCAACTTTATGGATTAATTAAATATCTCAATAAATAACCTTTGTCACTTTGTCACCTTGTTACTTTATCACTTTGTAACTAATTACTAACCTTAACTAATACACCATGACACAGAAAACCCAATTACTCAACAAAATCAACTCCAGATCCGCTGTTATCGGAATCATCGGCATGGGCTACGTCGGACTCCCCCTCGCCCTTACATTTGCTGAAAAAGATTTTACAGTCATCGGATTCGATATCGACGACCGGAAAATTCCTCTTCTTAACAAGGGAGAGAGCTATATCAAGCATATCGATTCATCAAGAATTCTGGAACAGGTTAAAAAGAAGAAATTCTCAGCTACATCGGATTTTTCCGGATTGATTAATGTTGACGCTATTATAATCTGCGTCCCAACTCCGCTCGATGAACACCGCGAACCCGACCTTACCTATATCGAAGAATCCGGCAGGGAAATAGCTAAATACCTTAAAGAAGGACAGCTCGTTGCGCTTGAGTCATCAACATATCCCGGTACTACGGATGAAGTCCTCCTCCCGATCCTCGAAAAGGGGATCAGCGCGGTTGTCGGTATTGAGGAAGATAAAGAGGAAATGATCGGCGTTCCTGAACGGAATATGAAAGTCGGAGAAAACTTCTTCCTCGCTTTTAGTCCGGAACGCGAGGACCCGAATAATCCCGATTATACAACCTCTACAATTCCAAAAGTAGTCGGCGGAGTTACTCCAAATTGCCTTGAAGTCGCTAAAGCGCTCTACGACCAGATAATCGTTAAAACCGTCCCTGTCAGTTCCGCCCGTGCAGCCGAAGCTACCAAACTGCTCGAAAATATCTTCCGCTCCATTAATATAGCATTGGTTAATGAACTAAAAATGGTCTTCGACCGTATGGAAATTGACGTCTGGGAAGTAATAAGGGCCGCCGCTACCAAGCCGTTCGGGTTTATGGAGTTCCAGCCCGGACCCGGACTCGGAGGGCACTGCATCCCGATCGACCCTTTCTACCTTACATGGAAAGCCCGCGAATACGATATCAATACAAAGTTTATTGAACTGGCCGGTGAAATTAATACTTATCAGCCCTATTACGTTGTCGAAAAGACAAGAGATGTCCTGAACCAGAACGGCAAGTCATTAAGCCAGTCAAAGATTCTACTGATCGGTGTCTCGTATAAGAGAAATATTGACGATATGCGCGAGTCACCTTCGCTTAAGCTGATCGAACTCTTCAGGTCTCGGGGCTCGCAAATTGATTACTACGATCCCTATATCCCTAAACTCCCCCCGACACGCAAATATAATTTCGAAATGTCCTCTGTACAGTTCAACAGTTCAACAATTTCCTCCCATGATCTTGTACTTATTTCTACAGACCATGATTCAGTCGATTATCAGCTCATTGCGGATAATGCAAAGTTAATTGTGGACACACGAAACGTTTTCGAGAGGAAAGGTGTGAAGAGTGGAAAGATTTTTAAAGCATGAGGGAGTCGAAGTAGTAAGTAGGCAGTAGTAAGTGGTAAGAAATCAGTAGGGAAGGATAGAAAGTTGGAAAGATGGAATAATGGAAAGTTGGAATGATGGATTTATGATCGCTATGCTTGGATGCTTTGTTGCTTGTATAATTGAAAACAAACTGAAAATTACCGTATAACTTATTGAAAGTGTCTATGTGTATTACGAATTTTTATCATGCATCAAAGCATTCATGCACTCAAGCAAATATTCATTTCCCCTTTGTAACTTTGTCACCTTGTAACTTTGTTACTTTCTCTTAACTACGAACAACTAACCAAGAACTAAATAGACATGAAAAAAGCCCTAATAACAGGCATTACCGGTCAGGACGGAAGCTACTTAACTGAGATTCTCCTAGGTAAAGGCTATGAAGTTCACGGCATTATTCGAAGAAGCAGCTCTTTTAATACTGGAAGAATTGACCACCTCTATAATGATCCGGAAATAAGTGGCAGGAAACTGTTTCTTCACTATGGCGACGTTGTTGATACGAGCAATTTAAACCGGTTGCTTGAGAAAATTGGTCCCGATGAGATTTACAATCTTGCGGCGCAGAGCCATGTTAAAGTCTCTTTTGAAGTGCCGGATTATACTGCCCAGGTAGATGCACTCGGTACGCTACGGTTTTTAGATGCAATAAGGGAAACCGGATTGATTAAACATACCAAGTTTTATCAGGCTTCTACTTCAGAACTGTTTGGTAAAGTCCAGGAAACGCCGCAGAATGAGAATACTCCTTTTTACCCGAGGTCTCCGTACGGGGTTGCTAAACTTTACGGATACTGGATAGTCAAAAACTATAGAGAAGCTTATGGACTCTATGCCGTTAATGGAATTCTGTTTAACCATGAGTCTCCAAGAAGAGGGGAAACTTTTGTAACCAGAAAAATTACAAGGGCAGTTTCTAGAATTGTGTTTGGTCTTCAGAAGAAAGTCACACTCGGTAATCTAGATGCTAAAAGGGATTGGGGTTTTGCGCCCGAATACTGCGAAGGAATGTGGAGAATTCTTCAGCATCCTGAACCTGAGGATTTTGTCCTGGCAACCGGTGAAACCCATACTATAAGGGAATTCTGCGAGCTTGCTTTTAAAGAAGCCGGCATAGAACTCGAATGGCATGGGAAAGCCGAAAAAGAAGTCGGAGTTATTAAAGGTTTCTGTCATTCTGAACTTGTTTCAGAATCTGAGTTAACCAATCAACCAATCATCCAACCCACTACCGATCACAGATCACTGATTACAGATCACCGCTCACTTACCCCCGGTACTCCTGTCGTTGCCATTGACCCAGTCTACTACCGCCCGACAGAGGTCGATCTTCTAATAGGCGATTACTCAAAGGCAAAACAAAAGCTCGGCTGGGAGCCGAAAGTAAAGTTTGAAGAACTTATTAAGATTATGATGAAATCGGATCTGGAAAAGGTTGTGAAGAGAGGATATTAGAAGGTAACAAAGTGACAAAGATACAAAGTAACAGAGTTGGGGATGGAAAAGGTACATAAGACACATAGAGACTTAGACTTATGGAAAAATTCGATTCAACTAGTAAAATATATTTATGATCTTTCAAGTAGTTTCCCGAGTAATGAATTGTATGGTCTTACATCTCAATTGCGAAGAGCAGCTGTTTCGGTCCCTTCGAATATTGCGGAAGGGAGTGCACGTCATTCAAAAAAAGAATTTGTACAGTTTTTATATATTGCATCAGGCTCAATGTCAGAAATTGAAACTCAGCTAATTATTTCAAACGAATTAAATTATATATCAGTAACCGAACTAGAAAAATTAATAAATCAACTTAATGAGTTGCGAGCTCAACTCTATGGATTAATTAAATATCTAAATAAATAATCCTTGTCTCTTTGTGACTTTGTCACATTGTAACCTTGTAACTTTGTTACTACTATGATTAACACAAACTCAAAACTCTACATCGCCGGTCATACTGGGATGGTTGGCTCAGCCCTAATGAGGAAATTTACTTCCGAAAGATTCACAAATATCGTTACAAGAACCTTCGAACAGCTCGACCTCCGGAACCAGCAGGCTGTAAACGATTTTTTCGAAACCGAAAAACCCGAATACGTTATCATCGCAGCTGCAAAGGTCGGAGGTATTCTTGCAAATAATACCTACCGCGCAGAATTCCTTTATGATAACCTGATGATCCAATCCAACATTATCCATGCATCTTATCTTCATGGAGTTAAAAAGCTAATCTTTCTTGGAAGTTCATGCATCTACCCGCGGAATTGCCCCCAGCCGATTAAAGAGGAATACCTTCTAACTGGTCCGCTGGAACCTACAAACGAACCTTACGCAATTGCTAAGATAGCCGGTATAAAACTTTGCGAAAATTATTACCGTCAGTATGGATGCAATTTCTTTTCCGTAATGCCGACAAACCTCTACGGTCCAAATGATAATTATGATCTCGAAACTTCTCATGTACTTCCGGCACTTATAAGGAAATTCCACGAAGCTAAAGTTAATAATGCAGAGTATGTTGAAGTGTGGGGAACAGGTACTCCTAGAAGAGAATTTATGTATGTAGATGATCTGGCAGATGCTGTTTATTTCCTAATTCAGAAAATTGATGCGAAATGTATCTATGAAAAAGAAATTACACACCTTAATATTGGAACAGGACAAGACGTCACAATTAAAGAACTTGCTGAATTAATTAAAACTGTAACGAATTATCAAGGCGTATTAAGATTTGACAATTCCAAACCGGATGGTACGCCAAAAAAACTCTTGGATGTTTCTCGTTTTACCATTCTAGGGTGGAATTACAAAACTGAATTAAAAGACGGATTAGAAAAAACATATAAACAATTTATTGAAAAATAAATGAAAATATTAGTTACGGGCGGCGCTGGATTTATCGGCTCAAATATTGTTGATGAATTACTAAAGCGTAATCACTCAGTAAGAATTTTGGACAATTTCTCAACAGGGAAAAGAGAGAATATTCAGGAATTTTTTAAAGATATTGAATTGATAGAAGGAGATATACGAAACTACACAACGGTTGAAAATTCGGTAAAGGGAATTGAGGTAATACTTCATCAGGCTGCACTTCCATCAGTGCCTCGTTCAATTAACGATCCTCTATCAACAAACGAAGTTAATATAAGTGGTACTCTAAATATTTTGGAGGCAGCTAGACTTAATGGCGTTCGGCGGCTGATTTTTGCATCATCTTCCTCTGTTTATGGTAATTCAACTGAACTTCCTAAACATGAAGGTCTTAAGCCAAATCCTTTGTCACCGTACGCAGTATCAAAATTAACCGGCGAGTATTTCTGCAAAGTGTATAGCGAAATTTATGGACTTGAGACCATAGCATTGCGTTATTTCAATGTATTTGGACCACGGCAGGATCCCAATTCAGAATATTCAGCTGTAATCCCAAAATTTATTAAAGCATTTATGGAAAACCGTCAGCCCGTAATTTATGGAGATGGTACCCAAAGCAGGGATTTTACTTATGTAGAAAATGTTGTTGAAGCCAATATATTAGCAATAAGTATGATGTATCAATCCTGGCTTACAATGAATTGTGCTACATCGAATCCGATAACATTAAATGAGTTAGTAAAACAATTAAATTCGTTGTCAACAAAAAATATAATTCCTATTTATAATAAATCTAAACCAGGGGATATCAAACATAGTTATGCGGATATAAGTCTGATCAGAAATGAGCTCGGGTATAAACCCAAAACAGATTTTATTAATGGACTTTTTAAATTATTTCAAATAATGTGTTAACTTTTTATAATTATAAGGAATTTAAAAAATTATTTTACTTCTTCTTATTAAATAATATATCTGGCATACTAATATAAATTGAGGATTGGATGGATTTTGAAATATTGGAAACACCTTACCTAATAGGAGAAATCGGTATCAATCATAATGGTGATATACAAATTGCAAAGAAATTGATTGATGCTGTGCATGCGTGTGGATGGAATTGTGCAAAATTTCAAAAAAGAACTCCTGAATTGTGTGTACCAGAAGAACAAAAGAATATAATGAGAGATACCCCATGGGGACGAATTACGTATCTAGATTATAAAAAAAGAATTGAATTCAATGAAAGTGAATACGATTATTTAAATAATTATTGTCAGGAAAAACCACTGGACTGGACAGCTTCAGTATGGGATATACCGAGTCTTGAATTTATCATGAAATATTCGATCCCATTTATAAAAATTCCTTCAGCAATGGTTACAAATCATGAATTATTATTACAGGTGGCCAAAACAGGGAAACAGGTATTATTATCTACAGGCATGTCAACTTTGAAAGAGGTGGATATTGCTGTAAATCTATTTTTAAAAAATGGCTGTAATCCAATTCTATTACATACAAACTCAAGTTATCCTGCCCCAACAAACGAATTAAATTTAAGTTTAATACCCTTTTATAAAGAACGATATGGCTGTACTATCGGTTATTCTGGTCATGAGGAAGATTTAACGCCAACTGTAGTTGCGGTCGTTCTGGGGGCTAAAATTGTTGAAAGACATATAACTTTATCGCATAGTTTATGGGGAACTGATCAAAAAGCAAGCCTTGAGCTCTTAGCAATGGACATGCTAGCGAAGCGAATAAAAAATATTAAATTGATGATTGGAGAACCTAAAAAGATTGTTTACCCAAGTGAATTTGAAGCCAGAAAAAGACTAAGAAAATAAGGAGAAAAAATTGGCAAATAAAATAGTTGCAATAATTCCTGCTAGAGGTGGATCTAAGGGTATAAAAAACAAAAATCTTTATAAATTTATTGATAAACCATTAATTGCTTGGTCAATCCTTTCAGCTCAAAATTCGGGAATAATTGATTCAGTTTATGTATCATCTGATTCAAATGAAATATTGAATACAGCGGTAAGTTTTGGAGCAAAGACTATTAAACGACCTGATATACTGGCAAATGATATTATTATGCCTGATGCTGCTTTGTTTCATGCACTGAACTATATTACTGAGCCAATTGAATACATCGTCTTTTTACAACCCACATCTCCTTTAAGAAAGAATGATGATATTAAAAAGGCAATATTTCAGATTAAAAATGAGAATGCTGATTCTTTGCTTTCAGGTGTTCCGGCGCATCATTTTATTTGGAGCAAAAAGAAAAAGTATTTTCATCCCTTAAATTATGATTATTTGAAACGTCCACGCCGTCAAGATTTTTTTCAATATGTTGAAAATGGTTCAATATATATTTTCAAACCCTGGATTCTTAAAAAAAATAAGAATCGCTTGGGTGGTAAAATTACGCTTTACGAGATGGAGGATTGGCAACTTTATCAAATTGATAGTCCCGATGATATTCATCAATTGGAAGCAATATACGAAAGGCACCGCAATCATTTCATAAAAGAAGGTAGAAAATGATAATCTGTGAAGTCGGATTGAACCATCTTGGAAACGAGAATTATGCATACAGCTACATAGATGCAATATTAAAAACTAAAGCTGATGCAATTACTTTCCAAATACGTGAGCCTGACTATTATATAAATGGTAGAGAAAAACTTTTATTAAGTGATAGATTTTATCGAAACGCAGCAAAAATGATAAAAAGTGGTAATAAAAAATTCGGCATTGCACTTGCCGATGCAAATAAAATAGATTTTTTTAATGAAATTAAAATCGATTTTTTCAAAGTGATAAGAAATGATATTAATAATTTTGTTTTATTAAATCGTCTGATCGAGAGTAATGCAAGTAGAATTTATGTTTCGACTGGAATGAGTAGTCTTGAAGAGATTGACGAATTTATCTCGAAATTCAAAAAATTTATTTCTAGAATTACTCTTGTACATACTCAAATATCTCATGACATTAATAAAGTTAATCTAAAAGTGATTAACACTTTAAAGGGAAGATATTCTATCCCAATTGCATTTGGAAATCATTGTGCAAACCTAAAAGTAGTTTTTCTTTCGACTGCTTTTTTACCAACAGATATTTTTATCTATGTCAAAAGTAATGAATCAAGTTATCATCCTGATGAAGAGCATGCTGTCAGATTGGAAGAGTTAAATAAATTTATTAGTGATTTAATTGTTTTGCCTGATTCAATTGGGGATGGATTAAAAAAGAAAATGGGAGATGAAAGGGCTAAAATACCTTATGAAAAAAGCAATAATTTTAGCTAGCTCACGTGGTATTGGAAAAGCTATATCCGATAGCCTTGCGGAATTAAATTATTCGATAGTTAATACTTCGAGTACTACTTTAGATACAGCAAATCTTTCTCAGGTGGAAAATTTAATTGAGAAAGAAAAATGGACCGATATATTGGTATTAAATACGGGAGGACCGCCAAGTAAAGATTTTTATGAAATCACTAAAGACGATTGGATTAAATATTTTAATCAATTGTTTCTTAGTTTTTGTTTGATACTTCAAAAAATGGAAATTAAAAAAAACGGTTACGTTTTTTTAATTTCTTCTTTCAATATCAAAGAACCAAATCCAAATTTGATTTTGTCGAATTCATATAGGATTGCCTTTGTAAGTGTGCTCAAATCTTTGAGTAAAATTTATGCCAAGCGTAATATTAGTTGTATAAATATTGCTCCTGGACCAATAAAAACAGACCGGTTAATAGCATTAGTAAATGATATTAATAAGTATGAAGAATCCCTGCCGATGGGGCGGGCAGGAAGGCCAGAAGAGATTGGAAAATTTGTCAAGTCAATTATAGAGAATGAAATAAAATACTTGAATGGAGTAACCATAAATTTTGATGGCGGAAAATCAAATTATGTTCTTTAGTTATTTAAAATATAAAGTTCATTTCAAAAAATGATAGTTTTATAGCAAATGCACAGTAAATTATTTAAGAATAGTATTATTTATACTATTGGTAATTTACTACCAAAGATTGCAAGCTTTATTCTTGTACCAATATACAGCAGGTATCTAACACCTTCGGATTATGGTATTACTAGCTCTATGTCCGTACTTACAATGATTTTAGCAATTGTATTTACACTTGCCGTTGAAAGATCTATTAACAGGCTTTATTATGATTTTAAGACCGAAAATGAAAGAAAAGATTTTTTAGGTACTATTAACTATGCTATAGTAATTCTTTCTTCCTTAATACTTTTATTACTTTTTATATTTAGTAACCTGGTTGAAAAAATATTTTCTTCTATCAGTTTCTATCCTTATTATGTTTATGCAATACTTGCTGCTTTTTTAAATATTCTTGTTACTGTTCCAACAATGTATTACAGGGTTGAAGAAAAAGCAAAAATGTTTGTCGGGCTTTCATTAATCCGCTTTGCTGCAACAATTGTCTTTACTCTTGCATTGGTTGTCTGGTTTAAACAGGGGGCTGAAGGGTATTTAAAGGCAAGTTTATTAGCTGCTCTTTTTGTTTTCCCGATTTTTCTTATTATAACTCTTAGAATTACTAATTTTACAATCAAACCAGATATACTTAAATCCTCATTAAAATTTAGTCTCCCGATGATTCCGGTTATGGTCTCTGCATGGGTGCTTAATCTTTCCGATAGGATTTTCATTGAAAGATATCTCTCTCTGGCAGATGTAGGTATATATTCAATTGGATATAGTGCTGCAGGATTTGTGCTCCTTTTTACGGGTGCGTTTTATACAGCATACAGTCCTCACTTCTATAAAATTGCTAATAGTAAAGATAAAGTCGATGCAAAAGCTGAATTAGCAAAAACTAATAACATTTTCATTATAGCTACAATGGCAATTTGTTTTGTCGTTTCATTATTTTCAAAAGAGATAATTCAGATACTTTTTGATCCCCGCTATCATCAGGCATATATCTATATACCTATTATTTCTTTAGCATATTTTTTCCAGCAGCTCAATGGCCTAAACCATCTTATGATATATCAGGAGAAAAAAACCATAGTTGTTATGTATATAATTATAGTATGTGCAACAGTAAACGTTTTACTTAATTTTTTATTGATCCCATTAATCGGTGCTTACGGAGCAGCCATTACAACTCTTTTAGCTCTCTTTTCACAATTCACTTTGTCCTATTCTGTTTCCAGACGATATTATTTTATCCCTTTTAATTGGAAGTCGATTTTACCTCTATTGACTGGAGCAATAATTGTCTATTTACTTTTTTATTATCTAAATCTCAGATTAATTCCTGCAATGATTATAAAGACTGTTTTGGTTGCATTTTTTGTAATAATATTTTACGTAAAATATTATCATCCGCTTAAAAAACTTGTGTTTTCCTAATATGACCCACTATTGTATTTGTCTTGGTTATGAATCACTGGTGATTCCGTTGCATCTGATTAAAAATGGCGAAAAGGTAATTGTCGTTTCAAACCGTAAGGACATTTTAGACTTTTGTATATTTATGAATATACAATGGAAGGTTTTACCTAAAATTACGTCAAATGATATAATACAGACTCCTAAGAAAATAAAAAATATTGTTGAAAAAGTTACTCTTGAATTATCAGGTGAGTATAGTGTATTTCATATAACACATAAAAGCTTTGATATCCATTGTTTATTGGTTCCAAATATCCATAAAAGGGGAAAAATAGTATTCCATAAAACAGAATGGGATCCAGAATTATTATTAAAATACCGTTACTTCTCAAGTATTAATCCAATAATAATACTAAGAGAAATAATTAAATTTTGGATTCGAATGAAAATCATTGTGTTAATGAATTGGAAATTAGATTTGACTTTTAGGGTTAATCTCGGAACACTTATACCTGTTCTCAAGGAAAAGAATTTTAACAAATTTAGTATACAAATAGTAGAATACAATAATAGACATAATTTTTATGCCAAAGTCTATGACAAATTCAAAATTAGTGTTGAAGATTCTTATAACTTATTTATTGTGTCTGATATTGATGAAATGAGTACGCAGGCAACAAAAGAATCAATTTTAAAGGTGTATGATGTTATACTCCTTACTGATGTTCATGTAAAAAATCATCCTAATAGAAATAATAATAAATTATATGCTAAACAATATCAAACATTTATACCAGCTGAATTACTAGTCAATCATGTAAAAAATTCTGTTGTGGGATTAATAAGTGGTGTATTCAGATATTCCTTAACAAAGTCTGATATCAGGACTATTTCATGTATCAATTTATTAGATTGGCATTCAACAAGATATAAAAGATACTGGACAGATTATTTGAATGAGATGGGTACAGGAATAATTTTCCCAAAAACATTAACAGAATTATATAAATTATTAAAACGATAGATCGAAGAATATTCTTAATAAGCTAATGAAATATTTAATAATATGTGATAGCGACTTAATAACTAAACCATTTGCAAGTGCATTTAGAGCAATAAATTTAGCATTAGGTTTGAAAAATTGTAATAACAGTGTAGCCTTATTTTCTATTTACCCAAATGCAGAAAAAAAAAGTTATTTAGAACAAAATAAAGATATTATCGTATATAGTTATTCAAATGAGTTTGCCTCTTTGGATGATTTCTATGAATATGTTATAAATGATAATACTCCCAGTATAATAATTTATCGAGATAGAAATTTAAAGACTCTAAGGACTATTATTCGATACCGAAACAAGTACAATTATAAAATCATTATGGATTTGGGAGAGGATCTTTGGGGTATATTTCTCAATACTAATTGGATAAGGAAAAATATAATAATTGGAATTTATACTTTAATCAATTCGTTTATGGAAACACTTTTCATAAAATTTATCTATTTCAATAAAATCGATTTTTTTATAATTATAAATCCCAAATTATCCTCTAGAATACCAAAGCGAATACCTTATATATATATCCCTCAAATATTAAGTGATTATTATTCGCAAGGATGTAAAAAAGCAAGCGACTTTACAAAGCAATATTTTGTTCATATTGGCACTGTGGCATTAAAAAAGGATGATTTGTTAGCAATAATAAAAGGTTTTTCAAAATTCATAAACTATAATTCTAAGTATAAATTATTTTTAATTGGACAACAATCAAAGAGATTAATAAGTTACATTAATAAATATAACATAACTGACCATGTCGTATTTATAGATTACTTATCACAACAAGAATTATTGAATCTATTAAATACTTCAACGTTTAATATTATTACCCAGAAAAAAAACAAACAAAATGCATATAATTTCCCTACTAAACTATTACAATATATTTTATCTGGTAATCTATTAGTTAGTTCGAATCACGGTATACTAAAGGCTTTTCTTAAAGACAATTATAATTGCATAATTTATGAAACCGGCAATCCACAACACATAGCATACGCATTTAATAGGGCTATTCAATACAAACAAGAGGATAGAATTAGATTGATAAATAATTTGCAGTTACTTATAAAAAATAACTTATCAGCTGAATTAAAGTGCAAGGATATTAATAAAATGGTTGAAGATTATGACAAATAAATTTTCTAATTCAATTGTTATAACAAGTATATATTTACCAACTCAAGCAATTTGTAAGTTCGCGACGTTGAAAAAATACCAATTAATAGTTGTGGGAGATAAAAAGACTCCATTAAATTGGACTTGTCAAAATGCTATTTATATTCCAATTAAACAGCAGACAGAAATGAATTATAGAATAGGTAAGTATTTACCTTATAATCATTATAGCAGAAAAATGGTTGGTTATTTATATGCAATTAAAAATAATGCAAGAATAATTATAGATGCAGATGATGATAATATTCCATATTCATTTTGGGAATTCCCTAAAGCGTATGGGATTTACAATATGACAAATAGTGGTGATAGATTTCTTAATATCTATTCATTGTTTACAAAAGATAAAATATGGCCCAGAGGTCTACCTTTGAATAAAATAGGTAATTTAATTGATCAGAAGACAATAATTAAAAAGAAATGTAAAGTCGGTATTTGGCAAGGACTAGCTAATGGAGATCCAGATGTTGATGCAATTTACAGACTATCTATAAACAAATCTTGTTATTTTCAAAAAAATGCGCCAATTGTTCTGAAAAAAGGAAATATTGCGCCAATAAATTCACAGAATACCCTCTTCACAAAAAAATTCTTTCCTCTTCTTTATCTTCCAACTTCTGTAACATTTCGTTTTACTGATATTCTCAGAGGTTATGTTGCACAACCTATCTTGTGGGCGGCAGGATATAATATCGGATTTACCGATGCAACCGTATTGCAAATCAGAAACGAACATGATTATATGACAGATTTTAGATCAGAAATACCTATGTATATAAATTCAGAAAATATTATAAACTTTGTTGAAAGTTCTGTTTCTTGTTCAAAAAGTATTGAAGAAAATCTATATACAGCCTATAAAAAATTAATGCAAAATAATATAGTAACTAAAATGGAAATGAAAATTCTCGAATCATGGTTGAGAGATATTGAATATGCAGTTCACTTAGTAACATAAATTAGCCAATTACTTTTATAATAGTAAAACTTAATATAACTAATAAATGTTCTATTATTATGCTGATAGTGCGTTTAGTTAATAAGAAATGGACATTAGGGTTATGATTGAAACTATAAAAACATTGTAATTTTTAATATGAAAAAGGACTTATATATTACTACATAATATTTCTTAACAAAAAAGAATTAGACAAAGAAGAATAACCAAGAATTGTGATTTCCAAATGAAGATTAGTATTCATTACGATCACTTTCAATATAGGGCTGTTATTGGAACTTGATGCTAAGTATAAACTCGAAATATCTTACTTACCTAAGGACAAAAAAAGTTTATTAACTGGTTCATAGTGACTACAGAAGAAAGCTGTTTTAATGGTAAACCATTCGTTTCCCACCAAAGAAGGTCATATGCTAAGAGTTTTAACAAATCATCTTATTCCAAAGATTGGGTGGAAAACGTTTCGAATTATCTTAAAAATGAAATTGATATAAGTATATAGTTATGAAAAGAACTAAAAATTTGTTAAAAAATAATAATTTATTTAATAAGCTATATTATAAAATACCCCGACAAATATTAGATAATCAAAAACAAATAAATGATAATGAACTTAATGAACTTAAATTTTTTTTAATTGAAAACTATTATAAGAATAAACATCCTTTTACTCAGGATGCATTTATGTTATTTGAAAATGATCTATTATCGCATTTAATGACTAGATTACAAATTGATAGAAAACGAATCATACCATGGTTGAATACAGCTAAACCATTAACTGATTCTACTGTTTTAGAAATTGGATGTGGAACCGGATCTTCCACTGTTGCCTTAGCTGAACAAGGAGCTAAGGTTACAGGAATCGATATTGAAGAAGAATCTATTACCGTTGCAAAAAAACGGTGTAGTCTCTATAAAGTGGAAGCTCATTTTAAAGTTATGAATGCAGTTGATCTTATAGACTCGTTTATTAATTGCAAATTTGACTTTATTATTTTTTTTGCAAGCCTTGAGCATATGACTGTTCGTGAAAGAATAACAGCTATTAAACAAGCTTGGAATTTACTTAATAAAAATGGAATATTATCTGTAATTGAAACTCCGAATCGTTTGTGGTATTATGATATTCATACATCTCAACTTCCGTTCTTTCACTGGCTACCGGATGATCTTGCATACTACTATTCAAGGAAAAGTAAAAGAAATAATTTTAGAGAATTATATATGGATGAATCGTTGAAAAATTATGAACATTTCCTGCGAAGGGGGCGAGGTGTAAGTTTCCATGAATTTGAGCTCGCAATTGAATCATTCAATAAAATTAAAACCATAAGCAGTTTATCTTCATTTGAAAATATTTTTTTTCGTATGAATATCCCCAAACAGAAAAAAATATTCAAGTCATTTATAATGAATTTATATCCTGGGATTCATCATGGATTCTTTGATGAAATTCTTAACATTAACATAACAAAAGATTTTTAAAAATTTATATTGCTAAAATAGTTCTATCATATTCACAGTGATAATTTCCAAGCAAAAAAAAATTTGTTTTCTTCTTCCGGCATGGCTTACAAAAGTAGTCGGAGGCTCTGAATACCAGGTTTATCTTTTAAGTGAACAGTTATTAAAAAATTGTTGGCAAATTGAAGTAATTACCAACAATGGCCCGATCCAATTTCAACAGTATCATAATCCTTCAATTAAATATTATTTTTTAAAGCAATCCAAAAGCTATGTGTTAAATTACTTTAAGATACTATTACTACTTTTCAAAACAGACTCATATTTTTATTATGTAAGAACAGATGCTCGTATTATGAGGGGAGCTCTTTTATTGTATTCATTTTTAACTAGAAAGAAAGTTATTTATGCTTTAGCGGGTGATGATGAATTATATAAAAATTCCTATCTGAAATACCATTTGTCCAAGAGAATATCATTAAAGAGAGTAATCAAAATTATTGATGCACTAATTTGTGATTTTATAATTCGGTTCAGAAAAAATAAAATTGATCTTATAATAACTCAAACAATTCACCAGCAAAAACTATTATTTAAAAATAAGGGAATGAAATCGATAGTAATTCCTAATTCATATATAAAAATAAATAGAATTGATGACTACAATCCGAAAAAGAAAAATATTGTACTTTGGGTAGGAAATATGAGAGAAGTAAAAAGACCCAATTTATTCATCGACCTTGCAAAATTGATATCTCGGCAAGAGTGGGATTTTGTTATGATAGGTGAAGCTGGGAAATATCTAAATAAAGTTCAGGATAATTCAGAGTTCATAAAATTCTTAGGCCCTTTAAGTTATGAAAAAACAATCGAATGGTTTAAAATTGCAAAAATACTAGTTAACACAAGTACAACTGAAGGATTTCCCAATACATTCATACAAGCATGGAATAATAATGTACTTGTTATCAGTCTTGTTGTTGATCCTGACAATGTTTTAACAGAAGATAAGATGGGTTTATATGCATACGGTGATTTTAATACTTTAAAAAAAATATTAGAAGATGCAATCAGAAAATATAAAATCTATCAAGATATAATCACCCATGCATATAATTATAGTTCTAATAAGTATGATATAACAATAAATACAAAAAGATTTGAGGAAGAATTAATTTGCCTAAATTGAAAAATAAAGATTACGCGAGTTATTTCTTCACTTTTCTTCTTATTGGTTTAGGGGGAATCCCATTTTTTACTTCAGGCTATTTCTGGAATTTGGCCATTTTTATTCTAGCCGCTAGTAGTTTCGCAATCAAAAGACATCAATTTGATAAAGGTTTTCTTACTTTTATTTTTTTGCTTACAATTGTTTTGTTGGGCCAATTTATTATTTTTAATTATATATCTTTGCAAACAACTATTGGTATATATATAACATTTATTAATGCTTATTTATTAATAAAGTTAATAGGTGAAAAACTATTTGAAGCTTACGTCAATATAATTTACTTGCTTATAATAATCAGTTTCATATTTTTTATCCCTTCCTTACTAATCCCTGGTTTTGAAAAGTTCCTCATTGATAATATAGCTCCAATATTTGAGCAGCAATCGAGCAGGCGCGGTTATTCATATAACTCTAACATGATTATATATACTTTTAATACTGGTATTTCAAAACCATATTATGATTATGGCTTGGAAATTATTGGGGGACGAAATCCTTCTGCCTTTCACGAAGCTGGTGGTCTGGGTGTATATGCTGTCTTAGCATTTTACATAAATATAATTTTATCTAAAAACTTGTGGAATAAGAAGAACTTAATTTTCTTGGCCGGTATTATCACAACCTTTTCAACAGCAAGTTATATATCACTATTTGTAGCAATTTTATCTGCTACTATTTTTCTACGACGGAAATCCTATAAACTTGTAATGATCCCCTTACTTATTGCCATTTTTTGGTATTCATTTAATTCTTTGGAATTCTTGGGTCGAAAACTTGATGAGCAATATCAACAATCATTAAATGTGGGATATTATCATTATGGAAGTAGAGGAAGGTTTGCAAATTTTATATTTGACATGTATGACATATTGAATTACCCTCTTACTGGACGAGGAGTTAATGAGTACACTAGATTTGATGATTTCACAGGTTTTAGCAGAGATACACATAGGAATAATGGGATATCAGATTTTGCTGTCAAATATGGGATCCCATTCTTTATTTTTTATTTCTTTGGTATTTACAAAACATTCAAGAAACTAAATGAAAACCAGACAATCAACTATAAATGGTTTCCGCTCTTATCACTATCATTAATAATTTTACTTGGCTTTTCCCAGGTTATTTTCCAAAGTGTAATTTTCATAGGTCTATCTTTTTATCATTTAATTATCAAATCAAATGAAAATAGCATGGCTTTGCCCATATCCGATAAATAACATTCCAGAGATTAGAAGACAACTTAATGGCAATCCTGATTTTGTGCACTCTTCATCATGGATAGTTACACTTTCTAACGAACTAATTAATAATCAAGAAATTGAATTACATATTCTTAATGTATCTACTCGTGCACCAAAATATTTCTATCACAAAATAGGTCACCACTTACATGTAATTCCTTCTGGCATCCCCTTTATTTATAAAGGATTTCCATCATGGTTGCCAATCGACAGGATAACTTATTATAAAAACTTAGTAAAAAAATTCAATGATCTATTAAAAGATATTAAACCTAATATTGTACATGGACATGGCACCGAAGGCCCATACGGATTTGGAGCAGTTAATTCTGGAGTAAACAGTATTGTATCTATTCAGGGGATTATCAGTTCTTTATTCAAGTATGAGCCTAGTGTAACAAGTTGGATACAAGCAAGAATAGAAGTTAATACAATACGATCTGGTTCAAAGTTTGGATGCAGAACTAACTGGGATAAAAGTTTTGTTAAGCATAACAATAAAAATGCCCAAATCTTCTATCTTCCAGAGGCAGTTGGCGATATTTTTCTTGAAACAAACTGGAACGGTATGGATTCCGATGATATTATTGTTGTTGGAACAATTTGTAAAAGAAAAGGAACAGAATTACTACTAAGATGTGTACCCGAAATTATTAAACATTTTCCAAGATTAAACTTCAAATTTGTGGGAGGAGGCCATATTAAGTATCTGAGAAAAATGAAATCGCTAGCATCTAGATTAGGTGTAGATAAAAATATTGAATGGGTCGGTTATAGGAATCCGTCTGAAATCGCAAGATTATTATCAAGATCAAGGTTGTACCTCCACCCTTCCTATTGTGATAACAGCCCTAATTCATTACTTGAAGCACTTGCAGTGGGAACTCCTTCACTCGCATCTAATGTAGGGGGAATTCCTTCAATGGTGAAAAATAATAATATTTATAATTTATTTGATATTAATGACCCGTCAGATTTAATCGATAAACTAATTATGATGCTGACTGATAAGGAGGGTTCTATCTCAAAGAGTAATAAATCAAAGCAGATTATAAAAGAAAATAATGGTAGTAAAATAGTTGCTGGAATTACCATTGAAACATACAAACAAATTTTAGGATTAAATTAAAGAAGGGGAAAAAATGGTTGTACTTGGTGTTCATGTTGGCCATGACAGCAGCGCGGCACTAGTTATTGACGGAAAACTAGTTGCAGACGTTGCAGAAGAAAGATTTAAACGTATTAAACATTATAACGGTCTTCCGCTAAAGTCAATAGATTATTGTTTAAAGTCACAAAACATTACCATTAATGAAGTAGATATAATCGCAGTACCAGGGATCCATACAATTCCAGATTTCAATTTTTTATTCGAACTGGGATTGCCTGTAACTCCTGATTCCAGGATCCGAAATCTGCTTGAGATTGCTCCTGTTGTTCCAAGGAAAACATTGAAGAAACCACCAATTTATGTGAAATCATTCAAAAAAAATGACAGAACAAAAATAGTTAATGTAGAACATCATTTAGCGCACGCTGCTTCAGCATATTACACAAGCGGAGATAGGAAAAAACAACTTATTGTAACTATGGATGGTGCCGGAGATAAGGTATCAACATGCATTTGGAAAGGTGAAGATGGTAAAATTGTACCGCTAAAAAAATTTGATACAAAAGGTTCTCTTGGGTGGTTTTACAGCAACGTAACTGAGGCATTAGGTTGGTGGCATGGAGATGGTGAAGGAAAAACAATGGGCCTAGCCCCTTATGGTGATTACCAGAAAGTAAAAGGTTTATTGGACAAATTCTATCCAAAATTCGGAACGGGCGATTTAATAGAGCCCTATGATTATGGAAGGGCATTTATTTGGAATGAAGGAGGACAAACCGAATGGCATTTTGACGATGCATTCGAGATAAAAAAACTTGTTGACAAACATGGTGCAGAAAATATTGCTGCAGAAGCTCAACGGGTGCTTGAAGAACAGGCATTTGAAATTATTTTTCCATGGATGGAAAAGGAAAAGACAAAAAATCTTACCTGCGCAGGAGGAGTATTTCTCAATGTTAAATTAAATCAGAGATTGTGGGAAACTGGAAAAATTGAAAAACAAATTATATTCCCAAATGCCGGAGATTCTGGTCTTGCTTCCGGTGCTGCGTTATATGCGTATTATTCTCAAAATCCAGAAGCTGAAATATATTCACTAACTGATCTGTATCTTGGACCGGAATACTCTGAAAATGAAATTGAGGATGTCCTTAAATTAAGAAACCTTAAATACAGGAAATTGGATAACGCTACGGAATATGCTGCAAAAAAACTAGCAGAAGATAAAATTATTTGCTGGTTCCAGGGCAGAATGGAAAGCGGGCCCAGAGCTTTAGGTAATCGTTCAATTCTAATGAGTGCCAATAAAGCGGAAAATAAAAATATAATTAATGCAAGAGTTAAGTTCAGAGAAGCATTCCGACCATTCTGTCCCTCGATTTCCTGGGAGAAAAAGGAAGATTATTTAGAAAGGGAAAGGGATGAATACTTTATGATCACATCTTTCACATGTAAAGAGGATAAACGTAAAAATGTACCAGCGGTAGTACATGCAGACCATACATTACGGCCACAGACAATAAAGAAAAACCACAATCCTAAATACTGGCGGCTTATAAATGATTTTGGAAATATGACTGGCGAATACCTTATACTAAATACATCAATGAATATAATGGGAGAGCCTATAATAAATCATCCTCGCGAGGCAATTCGCTGCTTTTATGATAATGGACTTGACGTTTTAATAATGAACGATTTTGTTCTTGAAAAATAGTTATTAAAAATGATAGTGAAAGATCTTAAATTAAAAAACAGTACAAATATAAATAAGAGTATTTCCGAACTTATTAAAAACGAATGCTCAGTTTTAGCTTCTGAATATGATATTCCCCAGGGGATTATTTTCCGAGATTACTATCGTCATTTTAAAACTGTATATAGCGTATTAAAATACTATCCAGAAGAAAACATTAAGATTTTAGATGTGTCTGCTGGATTTGCTATACCTTCAAGAGTATTGCAAAAGATGGGTTACAACATCTCTGTTACGGATTCTCCAGAAATAGCGGGTCATAAAATTTGCGAATTGCATTCGAAGCGTTTCAACTATACACCTATCAACAATCTCGAAACTGATGAGTTACCTTTTGATGAGAATAGTTATGAAGTAATCATGTGGCTCGCAACTATCGAACATATTCAAAATTCACCTAGAAGAATTTTGGATTGGTTCTACAGGATCTTAAAACCTGGTGGAATTCTTATCATTGATACACCAAATATACTTGATTTGAAAAAACGCCTTACTTTTTTATGTGGATCAAGTTTTATGCCGGATATAAAGTATATATTTCATCAAAAATATCATAGTGGTCATCATAGAGAATATACTAGAGAAGATTTGGAGTATGTGATAACCCAATGTAAATTTAAAATGGTTGAGCTAAGTGTAGAAGATACTTTTACTGGGTTGTCCATAAAAGAAAAAAAAAATAAGTCAAAAAGGGATATTTCGAAATCATATGTACATCAGTTATCTCAATATTCATTAAGATGGAATCCGAAGTATATTAGCAATTGGCTGAAACTACCATACAGATTATTGCTTAAATTAAACTCAAATTTTAAAGATACATTATTCGCAATCGCAGTAAAAAAATGATAAGGTTTTCAATTATTACACCTAGTTTCAATATGCTGAACTATCTTAAAAGATGTTCGGCATCCGTCAATGATCAGCAAGGCGTACATAAAGAACATATAATTGTGGATGGCGGGTCTAAGGACGGAACAGTTGATTGGCTGAAAAACAATTTCAAAAGTGGGAAATATATAATTGAAAGTGATTCAGGTATGTATGATGCAATTAACAAGGGTATAGAATGTAGCAGTGGTGATTTAATTGCCTATCTTAATTGTGACGAACAATATTTACCTAATTCATTAAGGATCATTGATGATTATTCACTAAAATATCCAAATGCTGATGTTTATCATGGAAACATGCTTGTAATCGATGATAATGGTAAACTCATTTCTTTCAAAAAATCCCTTAATGCCCGATTCAATTACCTAAAATATGGTTCGTCATATATTTATTCCTGTGCTACTTTCTTTCGGCGGAATTTATTTGAAAAATATAAATTTAATTCTCAATTGAAATCACTGGGAGATATTGATCTCTATCTAAAGTTATTGAGTGCTGGGAAAAACTTCATTCACATTAACGAATACATAAGTGTTTTCACAAAAACTGGAAACAATTTGAGCTCTAATGCCATGTTTATGGAAGAATACAAACTAATCCCTCTGAGTAGTTATGGAAAATCATACTTTACTTCTAATTTGTATGATCTTCTTAAAAAAATTGAAAAGTTAAAAAAGGGTGCATACTTTCAAGAATTTCCGTTGAGGTATCAGATTTATCTTGACCCTATGGCAATTAAAAGAGAAACCATCGAGGCGAAAGAGGCCGCTTCATTTTGATATAATACCTGCAACTGATAATTAATAACATATATTAAATAACAAGCTTATTATTAATGTTAGAAAGTAAAAGGATTTTGCTATTCATCAAAATTCCTCCTCCGAATACTGGGGTTACACAAATGAACCAGTATGTAAAAAATAGTAAGCTACTTCATGATAAATTTATTATAAAAATATTTGAGGTATCCTACAGCGATCAAGTATCTGAACTTGGTAAAATTAGTAGCCGTAAATTAATTGTATTCTTTAGAACACTTATCAAGTTGATTTATGTTCTCGTCTTTTTTAATCCAGCACTTATTTACTTCCAAATTTCAACAACAGGATTTGCGCTTTACAGAGATATTTGCTTTGCTTTTATTATCAAACTCTTTAGGAAAAAAATCATTTATCATCTTCATGGAAAAGGTCTTGAATTATTTGCTAATAAAAATATGTTTAATAGAATTATTCTAAGAGCAGCATTTAAGAATGAAGAAACAATATGCCTTTCAAATTTAGTGAAGAATGATATCGTAAATGTTGTTGATTGTAATCCTTATATTGTCCCGAACGGGGTAACTAGAATAGATTGCCGTTTTATTATTGAGAAAAATGTTGTAAATAATAAACCTGTGATATTATATTATTCTAATTTCAGTCGAGTAAAAGGCTTAAAAATATTCCTGGATGCGATTGAAATTCTTAATAATGAAAAAATAAATTTTACTGCTTGCATTGCTGGAAGAGAGTCTGACTATAAAATTAAAGACATAGAAAAAATAATTAGCGAAAAAAAACTAAATAATTTAATAAAATTAATTACAGATGCAGGTGGAGATAACAAATATAAACTATATTCTGAAGCAGATATTTTTGTTTTTCCAACTCAGTATGAAGCATTTGGCCTTGTTATTCTTGAGGCTATGCAATTTTCACTACCTGTAATAGCCTCTGAGGAAGGGAGCATTCCTTTAATAGTTTCTGAAAATGAAACTGGATTTCTTTTTAATAAGGAAAAACCTGAGGATCTTGCGAATAAGATTAAAATTCTTATAGAAGACTCTGAATTAAGAAAAAGTCTTGGCATAAACGGTAGAAAAAAATATGAATCTGAGTTTACGTATGAAATATTTGAAAAAAATATTTCTGAAGTATTTAACCAAGTATTATCTGTAAATAAGAATTGATATGTGCGGTATATCTGGTTGTATTACAAAGAATAAAGTTAATGAAAATAACATTCTATCGTCTCTACATCATAGGGGACCTGACAGCAATGGTACTTACAAGTCTGTTATTAATAATTATAACATACTGCTTGCACATAATAGGTTAAGTATAATAGATTTATCTGAAGCAGGTTCTCAGCCTATGCAAAGTGATGATGGCAAAGTGAGCATAATTTACAACGGTGAAATATACAATCACAATAATCTGCATTTAGAATTCCTAAAAAATAAAAAATTCAAATCAAAGACGGATACAGAAGTAATTCTAAAGCTTTATGAAATAATAGGCATAAAGGCTTGTGAGTATTTAAATGGTGATTTTGCGTTTTCTATTCTTGATGAGAAACAAAAAAAAATGTTTCTTGTACGTGACAGATTGGGAGTAAAACCACTTTATTATTACTCGGGGAATCAAGTATTTGTTTTTGCATCGGAAATGAAAACCATCATGGAATTCCTGTCTGAAAATAGTATCTCAGAAGAAGCCTTATTGAATTATTTTGTTTTTAAATACACACCAGGTCAAGATACTTTAATTAACGGTATAAAAAGACTTAATCCCGGCTCATATATTGAAATAGACCTTAATGATCTGTCCTGGAAATTAATTAGCTACTGGAAATTACAAAAGAATCAAGATATAGCTACCTTGTCTTACAATGAAGCATGTACTGAGTTATATAGATTATTAGAATCTGCAATAAATATGCAATTAATGTCTGATGTGCCTTTAGGAACCTTTTTTTCAGGTGGCTTGGACTCCTCGATAATCGCATATTTTACGCGTGATAGAAAGGATATTACACATTATACTGCTAAGAAAAACATAACTGATCTTAAAACGGAGGGATCTTCATCCGATTTTTATTACGCAAATAAACTTGCTGACGACTGGAATCTTTCCATTCAATCCGTTGATATTGGAAATAATGAAATGTCCTTGATTGGTAAAACTATTCAGTATTCCGATGATCTGATCGCTGATGGATCTCAAATACCATCCTTCCTAATTTCTCAAAAAGCTTCATCAGATTCTAAAGTGTTGCTGTCTGGAATGGGAGCTGATGAATTGTTTTACGGTTATGCTGGTCATCAGCTTACCATGTATTCCAAATATCTGGATTTGCTTCCTTCAGGACTAGTTAAATTATTTATGAATTATTTATCAGGATTAAATGCTGGAAAGGGATGGTTAAAACCTTACAAAAGATACCTCTATAAGCTTGGGAAATACTATAATTATGGAAATATCAGATATGGCATTTTTAATATTGTAGGTGATTATGAGAACTCAAAATCGATTTACCAAGTTGCAAATTATACCTCTGAAGAATTCCTTAGTAATTATTTCGTTGATAATTGTCGCCCATTTGATTCCGTTAACAGATTTGAAATAGACAATTTTCTTGTTAAGAATCTTGCTTACATAGACCGAATGTGCATGGCCAATTCAGTTGAAGGCAGAGTCCCATTTCTAGATTATCGAATTGTAGAATTTGCCTTAAGTCTTCCAGAATCTTATAAAATTAATTTATTTGGTGAAACAAAAAAAATTCTGAAAGATACAATGAAGCCTTATCTGCCTAATTATATATTGAAACGTAGAAAAGCAGGATTCGGAATGCCTCTCCGCAGTATACTTTCTAATTCAATAAATATAGAAAAATTTTGCGATTTTGATTTTTATTCGGGATATAAAGGATTTTCTGTTAAAAATATACAAAAGATTATTAATTCACATCTTAACGGTAGTGAGGATAATTCTGCTTTGATTTATGCTCTGATCTCATTTAGGTGTTGGTATCAAATATTTCAAAAATTTATTAAATAATTTCACCATTATAATTACAGCGAATTGATTATGCTGCAGCTTACACAGAATTTCAAAAATGGAAAGATGGAACTTCTTGAAGTTCCAATCCCTGCAATACAAACTGGGTATGTTTTGGTAAGGAATCATTACTCAGTTATAAGTGCCGGTACAGAAGGCAAAACCGTTACTGATGCTCGTAAAGGGTATATTGCAAAGGCAAAGTCACGTCAAAAAGAAGTTAAACAAGTTATTGAGATGGCGAAATCACAAGGTCTATTGCAAACTTATAAAACCGTAATGAATAAATTGGATTCACCTTCGGCACTAGGTTATAGTTGTGCAGGTGAAGTTATTGCGATGGGTGAAGGAATTACAAAATTTAAAGTAGGGGATTATGTAGCCTGCGGCGGTGCGAATGCGGTTCATGCTGAAGTTGTTTCAGTCCCAAAGAATTTATGCGTTAAAGTTCCCAAGGATGTTGACCTGAAGTACGCGTCTTTTACCACCGTTGCATCTATAGCTCTTCAAGGAGTAAGACAAGCTGATCTAAGGATCGGTGAAAATTGTGTTGTCATTGGCTTAGGTCTTATCGGTCAACTTACAGTTCAGTATTTGAATGCTGCTGGTGTTAAAACCTTTGGAATTGACATTGAACAAACTCAGGTTGAAATGGCAAAGAAATCAATTATTGATTTTGCTATTACTAGAGATGACTACGGTTTGGAAAAAGCAGTAACTGAATTCACTAAAGGCAATGGAGTTGATGCAGTTATTATTACTGCCGGAACATCATCCTTAGATCCTATTGAACTTGCGGGGGAGATATGCCGAAAGAAGGGTAAAGTTGTTATTGTAGGTGCTGTTCCAACTGGTTTCAGTAGGGCAAATTACTATAAGAAGGAACTTGAATTAAGGATGTCCTCTTCCTATGGCCCCGGAAGATATGATGTCAACTATGAAGAGAAAGGAATTGATTATCCTATAGGCTACGTGAGATGGACCGAAAATAGAAATATGGAAGCTTTTGTTGATCTTCTCCAAAGAGGAAAACTCAATTTAGAGCAACTAATCACACATGTCTACGATTTTAGAAAATCGCCTGAAGCTTACGATCTGATCTTATCAAAGAAGGAGCCTTTCACCGGTATACTATTAAAATATGATGTCGAAAAAGAACTGAAAAAAGAATCGATAACATTTAATAAAGAAATAATACGTATCAAAGGTAAACCAAATGTTGGATTTATTGGGGCGGGTACTTTTTCACAGAATTATCTACTGCCTAATCTAATTGGCTATGTCAACTTTGTTGGTGTATCAACATCAAGTGGTAATTCTTCAAGGAACATTGCAAATAAATATAATTTTGATTTTGCAGCTTCCGATAGCGAAGAAATATTAAATAATGATCATATCGATACAGTATTTATTGCAACAAGACATAATCTACATTATAAATATGTGCTTGATGCTTTGAAAAATGGGAAGAATATCTTTACGGAAAAACCTCTCTGTATGTCAGAAGCTGAACTTGAAGAGATTAATAAAGAATATCAAAAAAATAATTCTCATTTAATGGTAGGATACAATAGAAGATTTTCCCCAATGATAAGTAAGATTAAAAAATTTATAAATCCTAATTTACCAACTGCGATAAATTATAGGATCAATGCTGGTATAATTTCAAAGGAACATTGGATACAGGATCCTGATGTTGGTGGCGGAAGAATAATAGGGGAAATCTGTCACTTCATAGACCTAGCAATCTTTTTAACTGCTTCGAAAGTATCTTCTGTATCTGCTGAGAGCCTTGATGATGCCTACGGATTAATGGATTCTGTGACGATTAATTTAAAATTTGAAAATGGCAGCATTGCCGGAATAAATTATTTTTCAAACGGAAATAAAGCTTTATCCAAAGAGTATCTTGAAGTCTTTAACGGCGGATCGGTCTGGAAAATTGATGACTTTAGAGAGCTGGAGATTTACGGTAATAAGAAAGAGAAGATAAAAAGTAGAAAACAGGATAAAGGTCACGCACAGGAATTGAAAGAGTTTATTAGCTCACTTTTTAATGATAATCCTCTAATTCCTTTTGAAGAATTGTATCATTCTACTTTAGTTACCTTTAAAATAATCGAGTCCATTAAAAATCGAAAAACAATAATTATTAGAAATTAATCCTCTCGGAAAAGTAAACTATATTAACTGTTGGTTCTGCATCATTTATTACCTTCCCATAAATCAATTATGCATATAGAAAAATTAGCAGATTCCCTAAGAAAACTTCAAAATTACATTGAAGAGAATAATTATTCGGGATATGACCCATACGATGCTTTAAAATCACCGCTTTTCAAACTACCTTTTTTTCGAAACAATAAGTTAATTCGGTTTGGTGTACAACAGTTAGTAAAGCGCTCTCCATTTAATTTAAGAAAATTGTTAGTTGTTCCAAAAGGAAAAAATCCTGTTACACTTGGCTTGTGTATTCAAGCCTACTCATATTTAAGTGAAGTATACGTGGAAGAAAAAAATAATTATTTAAAGAAAATTAATGAATTGATCGAAGAACTTATAGCGTTAATTCCCAAAGGTTACAGTAGTAATTGCTGGGGTTATGATTTCGACTGGGAATCACGGTACGCATCCATTCCCGCTTATCAGCCTACGATAGTGGCTACGGGATTTATTGTTAATTCTTTATTTGAATGTTATCGATTAACCAATATTGACAAATCAAAAGAATTAATAATTGGCTCCAAAGATTTTGTCCTCGAAGACATTAATCGTACTTATAAAGATGATGGCTCATTTATATTTTCTTATTCTCCTTTCGACAAGCAGAAAGTATTTAATGCAAGTATGAAAGGTATCCGGATTCTTTCATTTATTTACATTTTCACCAAAGAGGAAGAACTTAAAACCATAGCAACAAAAGCTGCAGATTATGTTTTAAATTCACAAAATGAAAATGGCTCATGGTATTATTCAAAAAGGGCATCTGGTGAGTGGGTAGATAACTATCACACTGGTTACATCCTTGACTGCTTAGATGACTTTATTAAGTATTGCATTCCTAACGATCCTAAATATCAGAAAGCTCTTGAAATAGGTTATAATTATTATTTAAATAATTTTTTTGAAAAAGATAGTATACCAAAATTTTATAACTCTAATCTTTATCCAATCGACTGTACTTCTGCAGGTCAATCTATATTGACTCTTTTGAGATTCGGGGATAAAAAAACGGCACAAAATGTAGCGGAATTCATGATCGAAAATATACAAAGTAAAGAAGGGTATTTTTACTTCCGAAAATTCAAGTATCATAAAAATACTACTTCATTCATGCGTTGGTCCAATGCATGGATGTTTGTCAGTTTATCAAAAATAATGACTTTATATAAATGAAAGTATTATTTCATTTAGCACACCCAGCACATTTTCATTTATTTAAGAATGTGATAAAAGATCTGAAATATTTAAATGAAAATGTTTTTATCACATTTAATGATAAGGATATTCTTGAAGATCTTATCCAAAAGTCTGAATTGAAAGATATTTCAATTAAACTGAAGGCAAGAAAGACTTTATTAACAAAAAAAGACCTTGTATTACAATTTTATGAGAAAATCTATTCGTTATATAAAATATTAAAAAAGGAAAAACCTGATCTTGTGATGGGTACTTCCATAATAATATCAATTGCAGGAAGAATATTAGGGATACCAAATACTATCGTAAATGAAGATGATTTTGATATAATAAAATATACTGCCAATATAGGATATCACTTCGCTGATAAAATAATCTGCCCGGAAGTCTGCAGAACGGGTAAATGGGAATATAAATGTATTAAACATAACAGTTATCATGAACTATCGTATTTGCATCCCAATCATTTTACTCCTGATATTAGAGTCGTAGAAAAATACATTTCTATTGATAGACCATTCTCTATTATGAGGTTTGCTAAGTTATCAGCTCACCATGATGTAGGTATTAAAGGAATTAATGATAATTATGCAATTAAAGTTATTAAGAAATTAGAAAACTATGGTGATGTATATATCACAAGTGAACGAGATATTGGTCCAGAATTGAATGATTATCGATTGGAAATTAATCCATTGGATATTCATCATTTTTTAGCATTTTCTAAATTGTATATTGGTGATAGCCAGACAATGGCTGCTGAAGCAGCTGTACTGGGTACACCATTCATCCGTGTAAATGATTTTGTGAATCGAATTAGTTATCTGGATGAACTTGAAAATAAATACAATCTTGGTTACGGTTTACTTCCAAATAATGCGGAAAGTATTTATGAACTTATTGATAGGATTTTAAATTCTGATTATTATGAGTTGGCAAGAAAAAAACAAAAAATGCTTGATGAAAAGATAGATTTTTCTAATTATCTAACTAATTATATTAAGAACTTCGTGAGAATAAAAAATTAGTAACATTAACAGCACGCAAAAGTACTGTCTTCTAACAAATGATGTCGAAACGACATCAATATGGCATAATACATTACGGGATGAAACTGGCATAAAAGTCTTTAAAACGGGAATGCCAATTTTGTTAGAAATCTATAATGAATTAAATATCAAATCCACTTTTTATTTTACCGGTTACATAGTAAAACTCATCCCTGAAATTGTAAAAATGGTTATTAGCTTAGGGCATGAAATTGGCTCTCATGGCAAATCTCATCTGCCCTCAAATGGTTTTGATGTAATGCCTTTTGAAAAACAGAAGAGACATCTTGATTATACAAAAAAATTATTAGAAGATATTTCGGGACAAGAAATTATCTCCTTTAGAGCACCTGCATTAAGAGTTAATAGTTACACTGCAAGAGCTTTAATTGAAACTGGTCATAGAATTGATAGCTCTATTGCTTCGCAAAGGTTCGATTTTTTCCTTTCTTTTGGAAGTGTGAATAAACTTAAATGGCTTACTTCTCCAAGATTGCCTTACAAAGTTGATATAAATAACATTTTTAAGAAGGGGCATAGTGATTTGGTTGAAATACCTTTATCTGCTCTATTTTTACCTTACGTTGGTACTACAATGAGAATAATACCTTTTATAACCTCAATTCAGCGAAGAGGAATTCATTTAGAAAGTAGTATTAATAAAAAACCCGTGGTCTTTGATATTCACCCTAATGAATTTATTGATGAATCAAGTGAAGTCCGCGTAATAAATAAAAGAACAAAAAATCCAGTCAGTTATTTTTTTAAGGATATACTACGTTCACAATTGAAGGTAAAGAATCTGGGAAAAGCAGCAATCCCATTGTATAAAAAGGAAATACAATTTTATAAAGAAAGAGGTTATGTTTTTACGACAGTTAAGCAATACTGTCTTGACAATGGACTTTTATGAGAATATTTATCATAACTATGGATGATCCGGTGCAGACAAATTCATTCATCTCCCAAATTATCGAGTCAAAAAAAAATGAGATAATTGGTTTAGCAATTTCTAAAGGGGATCGATTAACAATTCAAAGAAAAAAATCAAAATTCACCTATCTCCTATCTCTTTTTCTAATAATGGGTTTTTATCATTTTGTAAGGAATTCTTTTATAACAATTATTTACAAAATTAAAAAAAAGCTATATTTAATCTTTCCAAAACTATTCAAGGATCCTTCAATTGCCCGGATAGCATCAGAAAATGGGATAAAAACATTGGACATTAAGTCTCCGAACAATGAACAGTTCCTTGATGAAATTAGAAATCTTAATATAGATGTAATTATAAACCAATCCCAGAATATTTTGAAAAGTGAATTACTTGCGATACCCAAAATTGGAGTGATAAATAGGCATAATGCATTACTACCAAAAAATAGGGGCAGATTAACTCCTTTCTGGGTATTATTTAAAGGAGAAAAAGAAACAGGAGTATCGATTCACTTTGTTAATGAAGAACTTGATGCTGGTGATGTAATTGTTCAAAAAAAATTTCCAATTGAAGAAAAAGACAATTTTAATACTATTGTTAAAAAGAACTACGAATTAGCCCCGGCTGCTATGTTAGAAGCATTGGACAAACTTAAAAATGGTTATGTTCAGTTTATTAAAAATGATTCATCAATAGCAACTTATAATACTACTCCAACCTTAAAGGAAGCATGGCAATACAGGAAAATTAGACTAGGATTATAAATCTTTCTCGTTATCCTCTGGATTTATTCTTCTCTAGTAAATAATTATTCTTTTTAATAATACTTTTAAGAGCTACTTTGAAAATCATATCTGTTGTTGGTGCCCGTCCAAATTTCATGAAAATCGCTCCAATCCATAAAGCTTTCTCTGACTTCAGTCTTCAGTCTTCAGACATCAATCTCCAGCACCTCATTTGCCATACCGGTCAGCATTATGATGACAATATGAGCAAAGTTTTTTTTCAGGATCTTAATCTTCCTCAACCAAATTATTACTTAGGGGTAGGAAGTGGTACTCATGCCGAGCAGACTGCAAAAATTATAATCGAGTTCGAGAAAGTACTGTTGAGTGAAAAACCTGATTTAGTAATTGTAGTGGGTGATGTGAATTCAACTATTGCATGCAGCCTGACTGCAGTTAAGTTTTCGATTAAAGTTGCACATGTAGAAGCCGGACTAAGAAGCTTTGACAGAAACATGCCGGAAGAAATAAACAGAATTCTCACAGATCAGATATCAGATTACCTTTTCGTAACTGAAAAAAGCGGTCTCGAGAATCTTAAAAAAGAAGGGATTTACAACTCTAAGATTTTCTTTGTCGGCAATACAATGATTGACACTCTCATATACTATTTGCCGAAAGCTGAGGAATCAAAAATCATTGATGAATTCGGTCTTATTAAAAATAATTATGTGTTAGCTACTCTTCATAGACCTGGTAACGTTGATGAAAAAGTTGAGCTGATAGAACTTATCTCCTTATTAAATAAAATTGCAGATAGAAGGAAAATAATTTTCCCGATTCATCCCCGAACGAAAAATAATCTTGTTAAATTCGGATTGATGAATATGATTCACCCCAATATAAATCTTACTGATCCTGTCGGTTACATAGACTTTATTTCTTTAATCAAAAATGCAGAACTGATAATTACCGACTCCGGCGGTATTCAGGAGGAATCGACATATCTTGGGGTCCAATGCATTACATTAAGGAATTCAACAGAGCGTCCCATCACTGTTGAAGTTGGTACAAATCAATTGCTAGGCAATGATTTAAATAAAGCTCTCGCTGCTGCTTCTGATGTCTTATCAGGTAAAATAAAAAAAGGATCAATCCCGGAATTATGGGATGGACATGCTGCCAAAAGAATCGTAAAGATTCTCCTGACAAAAGAATCGGAAATCCATCTCCGCTGACTGAAGACTGAGGACTGCCGACTGAAGACTGCCTATTACACACCTCGCGCTCCTTTTACGGGGACGATTCACCCAATATTCCAACATTCCATAATTCCTGGTCATTACTTTACAGTTCACCGATAACAGATTACAGTTTACACTTGAACTAAGCATGCCCCGCGCCTTTTGCGGGGAACCACGAACGAAGAACCAAGAACAACGAACGATTATCCTCCGTGCAACCCAACAATCAAGCAACCAAGCATACATATTTTTCTATTCTGTCTTCCGACTTCAGTCTTCCGATTACTGTTCACCGATCACCCATTACCTTCCTTGTCACTTTGTTCCTTTGTAACTTTGTCACTATTATTCATAATTTTCAATTATGCTAATTAAACTAATTACCGACTTACTCATTTATACTCTTTCATTCAAACTGATCGAGACTATTAAGCTCGGTGAAGTACAAGTATATTCCGCATATACTCCGTATCATGCTATAATACTTCTCACCGTTCTTTTCTCTTCGCTTATAACAGGCAAATACGGAATCACGTCTAAACGCAAAGTGATAGAGGGAGCCCAACCTATTTTCAGGTCGCTTATTCTTTCAATCGGCATTATTACTATTTATTTTAACCTGGTTGCAGATTCTTTCCCATCACGACTCGTAATAAGCGGAACATTTCTGCTCGGATTCTCAATTGAGCTGTTTATCAGAATTATAAAATTCGGTTTAATTTTTGAGAATCCATTCAAAATAAAGTTCAATTTTTCACCCGGTCTTTTTGTTTCAGAATTCCTTCTAATCCTCTTTATCATTGTCATTACCTACTTCACATATAGTTCAGTTCGAATAGAATATAAGACTTATTCCACTGCGTTCCTTTTAATTTTCTGGATTGCTTCCTCGGTATTTACTCACCATTTCGAGGCACACAGGTCCTCATTGAATTACTGGTATTTTATATGGAGAAGAATAAAGGGATATATCATTTTTATTGCCTTTGTCTCTTTTATGGTCTATATCCTAATCCCCGAAAACCTGAGCACTATCTATCCGTTATACATTGCATTAATTTTTTCCATCCATGCTGTAATTATTAACAGTATCTATTACCTATACAGAAGCCAGTCCAGGACTGACGAGCCTGCCACAAAGTTTCTAAAAGCAACTTCTCTCCTTGATGAACCAATGATGAGATCTAATGGCAATTATCCAGCTAAATACGGCATTAAAGGAAATCCTTTCAATCATTATCTCTCTGAACAGCTTCTTACTGTATACCTTAAGAAGCATAAGGAGATTTATAATTTCCTTGAGGAGCACCTCGACTTCCTTACATTCGATGTACGAAATTCATATATGATCAAGTCATCCGATGTTTTTAACATTGAGGTGATGCCCGAGAATAAGCTCGAGTTCTATATGAACCTCCGCGAACTGAATGATATTCAGAGGATCAATAAGTACCTTAAAAAGGTCAATCAAAAACTTATTGACGGAGGAGTTTTTGTAGGCGCAGTTGAACCTCTCAGCCTAAGGAGGGAGCGGTTTTTTAAAAAGTATCCTTTCTATTTTGCATATATCTTCTATTTCTTCGATTTTATCTGGAAACGCTTTTTCCCCAAAATGCCCTTCCTTAAAAATATCTATTTCGGTTTGACAAAAGGGAAAAACCGTGCATTGTCCCTTCCCGAAATAATTGGAAGGATCTACTTCTGCGGTTTTGACCTGATCAATTTTAAACAGATCGGAAACCTGGTCTATCTTATCGCGGTTAAAAAACGGGAGCCTTCACAGGATACAAACCCATCTTACGGACCTTTTATAAAACTTAAAAGAATCGGTCTTCACGGCAAAACATTCTATGTTTACAAGTTTCGGACGATGTATCCTTACTCTGAATATCTTCAAAATTTTGTTTTTGAAAAGGCAAATCTGAAAGAAGGGGGGAAGTTCAAGGATGATTTTAGAATAACCAGCTGGGGAAGAGTTTTAAGGAGATTCTGGCTCGATGAATTCCCGATGTTTATAAATTTCTTCAAAGGCCAGTTAAAACTTGTAGGCGTCCGGCCCCTGAGTTCCCATTATTTCAGTCTCTATCCCGAAGACCTTAAAAAACGCCGTATAAAGTACAAACCCGGCCTCGTTCCGCCTTACTATGCAGACCTTCCAAAGACTATTGATGAAATAGCAGCTTCTGAATCGAAATACCTCGATAGCTACGAAAAGAATCCTTTGTTCACGGATATCAGATATTTCTTCAAGGCCTGGTATAATATATTAGTGCGAAAAGCACGGAGCGGGTAGAGGGGGAGTAGGTTATAGCTGATAGCTCATAGTTGCTAGCTTATAGTAGATAGGTTATAGTTAGGGGGAAAATGGAAAATGTAATTAGTTTTAAAAACCTTACAGTATGGCAAAAAGCTCTAAGTTGGTCCTGTAACATTATCCTCTTAATTGATTCTCTTAATACTGATAGAAAACATTTCCGTTTATTTGAGCAGATTGAATCTTCTGCAGCTTCAGTACCTATGAATATCAGCGAAGGTAACGGAAGGTTTTCAAAAAAAGAATATCTTCACTTCTTATATATTGCTAGAGGTTCGGCTTTTGAAACAATTACATTATTGAATCTTTTCTGCCAGATGAAGTGGATTGATGTTCAAAAGCTGAATGATTTGGAAAATGAAGGTACTGAAATTGTGAAAATGATAAACGGTTTAATCAAATCCCTTAAATCCAAACCCTAACAATCATCTATGACCTATCACCCATGAATGACCTATGACCTATGACCTCTCGCCCATGACCTATCACCTATGACCTTTCCTTTACTACCATTCCTGCAAAAACCCACACCAATCCATTGCTGCTCATATCCTTCCCAAACATTGCCAACAAAATTCCAAATACAAAAATTATCAGCAAATCCTTCCTCCACTGTAATAAAACTCTGATAACAGCACCGGTATAAACTATCAAAAACCCTAATCCTATTAACCCCAACTCGCAAAGCAATTCCAGAATAATATTATGCGGATATTTAATTTCCCTTCCGATTTCACTCCCGTAATTACTCCCGTTAAAACTTCCCAGCCCGGATCCGGTAAGGGGATTCTCTTTAAACATTCTCCAAGCAACACTGTATCCTTCAATCCTTGAATTGATTGAATTGTCAACATTCACCTCGTTACCCGCTAATACTGAAAGATTATTCCACCTTTCCATCATTCCATTATTCCAGCTCATGATAAAAAAACTTAATAAAACTATCGCTGCTATACTTATGTAGTTTATTATTGCGCGGAGCCGGATTTCAGGATGCCTGATTATTCTGAAAAAAGTATCGGCGCTTATTGCTAAAATTGCGGCTATCAATCCGCCCCTGTAGCCGGAACTTATAATTGAATAAGTGAAAAGTAACGTCAGTAACAGCGCTGATAATTTCCTTTCACGGTTATCTGCATTCTGATAGTATAGATAAGTTATTAAAAGCGCCAGTCCAGTAAACCTTCCGAATGCGACATGACTCCACCTGGTAAGTTCAAATGAATAGGGGATACTCGGATTGAACGGATCGAGAAGAATTGCAATGGTACAAGCAATAACTCCAATAATTACCACCCCGCCTGCCAACTGCTCACTGCCGAATGAAGACTGCCCACTGCCTTCTGAATACTGTCTACTTACTACTTTAATACCCAGTATCAACCCAATACCCAGAACTAAGGGCCCGTTTCCAATCACAAAATGTATCACCTTCTCCGCTCCGAAACCGGGATTGCTAGACCATAATAGGCTCACCGACATGTATAGAATAAACAATGCAGCTAAAAAAACAGCAGATTTCTTAATAGTGCGGAGGAGTTCTTTCAGCTCATTCTTAAAAAAGAATAAAATTACAATTCCGCTTGTAATCCCTGAAATTATTTTAAAAAGAACGGAATTGAGTGAATAATTTGATATTCCTGAAGTGATCAGGTTCAATAGAAAGGAGGCAATAAGAAGAAAAATCCCTATTTTACTCTTAAGATTTTCCAATTTGACCAAATATCTCTAAATGAAATTAATAAAAGTACTGTTTATTGTCATCTTAGCTTCTGTCTCTGTTACGAGAGGACAGTCGCTCAACGGGATGACAGGACTTTTTAATATCCCAACTGCGGATCTTGCCGCGGACGGCACCATCTATTTAGGCGCTAATTACCTCGAAAGGAATCATCTCAAGTATTCAAACGGTGTTAGAGATGTAATTGCTCCGTTCATTACGATTAGTTTTCTTCCTTTTATTGAAGCTTCTTTCAGGATTACACGTCAGCTCAATTATCCGTACGAGCGGGGACATGTAATGGATCGCATGTTCAGCGGAAGGATAAGGTTCTTTGACGAGACTAATAATCTTCCTTCAATCACACTCGGTCTCCATAATCCTTATAGCACAGACCCAAGTGCAAAACATTTCACGTCGACTTATCTTGTAATTTCTAAGAACTTTAATTTCAACTCTCCGTTTAACCGGATTCATTTTACATTAGGTTACGGATCCGATATTATCGATGCGGCCGATCACCAGTACGTCGGTATCTTCGGCGGTTTTTCCGTAACACTGATTGAAATGTTAGAGTTGATGGGGGAGTACGATGCCGAGCGTTTCAATGCCGGTATGCGTATAACTTTATTCAACCATATCAAACTCCTCGGCGGTTTTATGGACATGAAGCATTTCTCCGGCGGCGCCTCGGTCAGTTTTGTGCTGTGAAGATGTGTAATCAGTAACGCGTGACGGGAAATCAGTAATGAGTGAACAGTAACGAGTAACCAGTGACATAGTAACAAGGAAACAAAGTAACAAATCCCGCCCCGCGCCCGCACCCCTTCAACCACCTAAGCACTCAAGCACTCAAGCATACTGCCACCATCCCCCCAATATTCCATTATTCCAATATTCCTAAATCCATCCATCAACCCTATCCGTCCTCTGTCTTCCGACTTCTGTTCACCGATTACTGTTTACTCTTTCACCACGAACGAACCACCCATCATTCCACCATTCCATTTTACACACTCTGAATTGTTATTTAGCATCAATCTTAGTAAGTTGTAATTGAAATCATTAGGTAATTAACATGCAGACAAAAAATATAATCAATGACTTCCTGGAATCTGTTTCGAAGCTTTCTCTGGAAGATCAATTAATGATTTCTAACCTCATTTATAAGCGTGTTATTGAGGAAAGACGGAAGGAAATATCAGACACTATTAGAGAAAGCAGGGAAGAATATTATTCAGGCAGATCTGGAAGAGGTTCTGTAGAAGATTTTCTTAAAGATGCTGAAAAATAATGATAGTCCTCAACTGGTCATCTTCTTTTAAGCGTGCTTTTAAGAAGATTATTAAATATCAGCCTGATCTGCAGGATAGAATAATTAATACATTGAAATTTCTGGAAGCCGATCCATTTGAACCTTCATTAAAGACCCATAAGTTAAAAGGATTATTGGAAGGAGTTTATGCCTGCTCAGTAACCCGTGAAGTAAGAATTGTCTTCGATTTAATTCATAATCCGGAAACAGGTCTAAGTGAGATTCTTCTAATTAATATCGGCTCTCATGATGAAGTCTATTGATAGCTTTCTTGTAACATTGTAACAAACTAAATAACAACTAAGCACCACGAACAATCGCCAATCAACCAAACACCAAAGCAATCAAGCATACGCCCACCATCCACCCATTATTCCACAACTCCATTATCCCTGTTCCTTGTTTTATAGTTAACTCCTTAACCAAAAACAACGAACTAAGAACCACGAACTAAGAACAACCCATACCCAAGCAATCCTTCTCCGTCCTCCTTCAATACAACCAAACCCCGCCCCGCACACGCATTCAAAATCTTCCCACCCCTTTCGCAGGAATCTTACTCTCAGTGATCCGTTCCGTTGGCGGGTCATCAAACTCGCATATCCGTCTTACACGTAATGTTATTTCCTCTGGCGCTTCTGACTTATAAGCCTCCGCTGTTGCATTTAACCTGTACGGACTGTTTACACCCAGATTCAAATTAATATCCGTTGCGCTTAAGTATTCCAGATTCTTATTGATCAGCGAATCCAGTTTAGAGATAATATTAACAAGCTCATTCTTAGATAACTTATCGTAGCTTATCTTCTTAAAATGAGCAAATGCTTTATTCCTCTCTGAAAGCATCTCCTTCAAATAATTCATGGAATCGTTTAATAGTACCGAAAGTAATTCATTTGTACGCTCCTTCTGATACTTGATTATCTCCTCCCTGAACTCCTTATCCCATTTTATCAGTGTCGGTTTTGATATCTTTGTTCTCAAACGGATCTGTTCATAAGATAATCCGCTGGCTCTAAGCATTACAAATTTTTCTCGTTCTGCTTCCTCATGCATGTTATATATCCTTGTAATATAAAAAATATAAGTATAAAGGAAAAATACCCCTCTGTAATGCATTAAAGCTGACAATCCTCCTTTTTTTGTGGTAAAGAAACAGTAAACTAATAGTAAAATAATAAATAGTTATAACTAATACTATATATAAGTTTAGTATCAGTTTCTATAGTATCTCTAACATCTCTCAATCATCCAATCAATCAAGCATCCAAGCAATCAAGCAAACGGCCACCATCCACCCAAAATTCCATTATTCCAATATTCCTAAATCCTTCCATCAACTCTCTCCTCCCTCAGACCTCTGTCCTCAGCCTTCTGTCATCCCATTACTGTTCACTGAACACCCATCACTTCCTTGTCACTTTGTAACTTTGTCACTTTCTCTTAACTAAGAACTACGAACCTAGAACTAAACTTGCCCCGCACCCTTTCAATCCTCCAATCAACCAAGCATTCAAGCAATCAAGCATACGGCGTTCATCCACACATTCTTCCACCATTCCATTATTCCAATTTTCCTCCATCCACCACCAGCAGCCATTACTTAACCTGTTTATTCTAATAATTAAAGTTTTTATATTATCATAAAACAAATATGTTTCCTCTCCGTAATGATTGCTGAACCAAAAAATCATAAATGGAAACTCTTGAAAAGATCTTTCGATCTCATACTATCTATTACTTTAATCCTTTTAGTCTTCTCATGGTTCTTCCCGATAATTTTTATGCTGCAAAAAATATTTAATCCCGGACCGATATTTTATAAAGGCAAAAGATGGGGCATGAAAGGGAAGCCGTTCTACTGTTATAAATTCCGTTCGATGATTCCTGGAGAGAACAATAATGGACATAGAATAACACTAAAGGGTGATCCGCGTCTTACGGCGTTCGGCTTTTTCTTAAGAAAATTTAATATTGATGAGCTGCCTCAATTCTTTAATGTATTAAGAGGGGATATGTCTGTTGTTGGTCCCCGTCCTCATGATGAAGCCGAGAATTTAATCCTGAAGGACGAGCTGGCAGATTATATGAAGCGTCACATTATTAGACCCGGTATTACAGGCTGGGCTCAGGTAAATGGTTTGAAAGGGAGGACATCAGATTTAACAGAAATGCAAAAACGTACCGAATATGATTTGTGGTATATTGATAACTGGTCGTTATGGCTTGATTTAAAAATAGTAGCAATGACGATCCGTCAGTTTTTAAGATTAAATAAATCTAATACATTGAATACAGAATGATTAGTGTAAATAAGTGAAATTCGTGGCCATTCTTTCATGACAGAATGCAGCGTACAGAAGACCGAGTAACCAAGAACTAAGCAACTAAGAACCAAGAACTACACTTGCCCCGCGCCCCTTCAACCCTCCAATCAATCATCCAATCAATCAAGCATCCAAGCATTCAAGCATACGGCCACCATCCACCCACTATTCCACCATTCCATTATTCCATTTTTCCTAAATCCATCCATCAACCCTATCCGTCCTCAGACCTCTGTCCTCCGTCTTCTGTCATAGATTCACCCTCCTTTGTCACCTTGTCACTCTGTAACTTTGTCACTTTCTCTTAACTAAGAACTACGAACTAAGCACCACGAACACTCCTCCAATCAACCAATCACCAAAGCAATCAAGCATACGGCCACTATCCACCCATTATTCCAACATTCCATTTTTCCTGCTCATTCCTTTACAGTTCACCGATCACAGATTACAGTTTACTCTTCACTTTCTTTCACCCACCTCAACCGTGTGACCCATTACACACATATATTGCTGAAAAGGTATTATTATTTGGCAGTATTCTTCAGGGCGTCTAAAAAAGAAAGTATAACTATCAAAGATAATGGCCTTAATGTGGACTTAAACCTGTACTGTAAATCCTGCGGTGAGGAGATTTCATCCGATTGGGATATCTGTCCTAATTGCCTCGAGCCTATTATCCAGATCAGTAAATGCCGACAGTGCGGAAAGGAGATTAAGGGAACCTGGCAGATTTGTCCTTCGTGCAAAACTCCTACGGGTAATACTGTTACAAACGGACGCACTCCGCACGGCAGCCGTACGCCACACCAGACTAATCACAGCAGCAGTTTAAGCGACATAAAAGAAAAAACTGCCCCGATAAAAAATGTTGAACTGCAGATAAATGAACTGATTGCCGAGCGGTATCTTGTTAAAAGCAAAATAGGGCAGGGAGGTTTCGGAAGTGTCTACGAGGTCTTCGATAAGATTACAGAAAGAACCATGGCCTTAAAGACTCTTCCTTACATCACAAAGGATTCAATCAACAATATACTTCTTGAGTTCGAGTCGCGCGACCGACTCGATAATGTTGAACACGTAATCAAAGCTTATCAGCCCCAGATCGCTTTATCAAAAGAACAGACAATTGTCATCTATCCGATGGAACTGGCCGATATGAGTCTCCGTAACTGGCTTGTTGAAACCTCCGGACACATTGAAGACCGCCTGGAAGAAGGACTCGAAATATTTAAGCAGGCATGTCTCGGCGTTGAGGCAATTCATCAGGCGGGACTTATTCACCTTGACCTCAAACCGGAAAATATCCTGTTAATAAAAAATAAAAATTTCAAAGACCTCTCCCAGAAATGGAAGGTTAAGATTAGCGATTTTGGACTTGCACGCGGTATAGGAATGGAGAATCTGGAAATTCTCCACGACGGTGTAGGAACTCCCGCTTATATGGCCCCTGAACAGATTATGGCCGCTCGCTGGAAAGATGTTGGCAAAGAGGCAGATATCTATTCACTCGGAATGATCTTATATGAAATGATCGACGGCGACCTTCCTTATAGCGGATCGGCTAAATTGATTAAAGAAAAAAAACTTAATCCGTTAATCGAAATCTCTCCTCTCAAAAGCAAACACGACGTTGCTCCCATTGCTATGAAATGTCTTACAAGGGACAAGAAGAACCGTATCGGCACAATCTCTGATTTGATCTATCTGATCGATGAGAAAAGAAGAAAAGAAGTTGAATTGAATATCAGAAAGAAACAGGCATCTGTCTATTATGAAGAGATTAAAAAACTGGTTGAAGAAAGAAAGTTTGATGAGGCTCTGGTTCTCTGCCGGAAATCTGCTCTCTGGGATAAAAAAGAAAATCCTGTCTATCAGTGGAATAATATTATCGAGAATATCAATAAACTAAAACTGATTCAGGAGGAAAAATTAAAGAAAGGGGAGATGGTTTTAGTTGATGGCGGAAGTTTTGAAATGGGAAGTCTGGATTTTGCAGATGAAAAACCGGTAAGAAAAGTTGAAGTGAAAAGTTTTCTGATAGATAAATTCCCGGTCACTGTAAAGCAATTCCGTGAATTCTGCAATTCAAAAGGGCGCCGCATGCCCCCGGTGCCTGAATGGGGATGGATTGATGACCATCCGGTGGTTAATATAAGCTGGCAGGATGCATACGATTATGCTGAATGGGCCGGAAAGAGGCTGCCTACTGAAGCCGAGTGGGAATTTGCTTCACGCGGCGGAACTAAATCTAAAAAATATAAATTCGCTGGCAGTAATAACCTGAATGATGTTGCCTGGTATTCTGCCAATTCTGATCTGCGGACTAATCCAATCGGAACTAAATCGCCAAATGAACTTGGTATATATGATATGTGCGGCAATGTTCTCGAATGGTGTAGCGACTGGTATTCACCTTATGATTCCTCAGACATTAATAATCCTTCAGGCGGCAAAAAGGGTAATTTCAAAGTCCTCCGCGGAGGGTCATGGAATGTAAATGAACTCGGGTGCCGGATAACACTCCGCAACCATTATGATCCTGATACTTATGATAATTATTTCGGCTTCCGATGTGTAAAGGATCTTTCTAATAAATAAATCAATTCAACACTTCAATAACTCAACCACATAAGCATCTAAGCACTCAATCAATTCTACTCCGTCATCCGTCTTTATTCATCCGATTACAGTTCACAGATCACCCATCACTTCCTTGTCACCTTGTAACTTTGTTACTTTCTCTTTACTAAGAACCACGCACCCCGCCCAGCACCCCTCCAAGCATCCAAGCATACGGCCACCATCCGCCCATTATTCAACCATTCCATAATTCCAATCCCAATTGCATTTAAACGAACTTGATACTTTCTGCCCCCGCATATACCATCTCTCCGCTTAAGTTCTTATCTTCTATTCATGAAAAACTTCGCACTTACCGGAGTAGCCGGATATATCGCTCCCCGGCACCTCAAAGCAATTAAAGAGACCGGCAGCAATCTCGTTGCGGCTCTGGATCCGCATGATTCCGTTGGAATACTCGACCAGTTTTTCCCGGATACCGCCTTCTTTACCGAGTTCGAACGCTTCGACCGCCATATAGAAATGCTTAAACGTAAAGAATCGGATTTTAAGCTCGATTACGTCTCGATCTGTTCACCGAATAATCTTCATGATGCCCATATCAGGTTTGCTCTCCGCGTGGGTGCCGATGCCATCTGCGAAAAACCGTTAGTCTTAAATCCCTGGAATCTTGATGCACTAGAAGCATTAGAAAAAGAATTTCAACAGAAAATTTATACCGTACTGCAGCTTCGCCTTCATCCATCTATAATTGAACTCAAAAAAAATCTACTAACCAAGAACCACAAACCAGAAACTAAACACCGGGTTACGTTAAAATATATTACATCCCGCGGACTCTGGTACAACTTCTCCTGGAAAGGGGATATTCAGAAGTCAGGGGGAATAGCAACCAATATCGGCATCCACTTCTTCGATCTTTTAATCTGGCTCTTCGGAGATGTTGAAGAATTCTCGCTAAATCTGGCAATGGATAATAAGATGGGCGGAACATTAAGCCTTAAAAATGCCGATGTTGATTGGTTCCTTTCAATTGATCCGCGCGATCTTCCGGAAGAAGCATTAAAGAATAACAAAAGAACCTACCGTTCAATTAAGATTGACGGCAAAGAGATCGAGTTTACCGAAGGATTCACAGATCTCCACACAGAAGTATATAAGAATGTTTTATCCGGCGGGGGATTCGGAATTAATGATAGCCGTCCTTCAATTGAGCTCGTTCAGAAGATTAGAGAGAAAGCAAAGAAGTTCAAGTGATTAGTTTATTTTAAAGATAATAATTGTGTTGATGGTGATATGAAGGAGTAATGGAATATTGGAATGATGGATGGAATGGGGGAGAACAGGTTGTCAGAAAAATTCAAAAGAAATCTTAACCGCGGTTATATGAAGTTGGAAGTCTGGAATGATGCTGTTAATTTGTTCGAGTTGGTTTATAAATGTATTTCCAGAATCAGCAGCCTTGATTTAAAAAGTAGAAGTCAAATTATCGATGCTGCTCAATCAGTTTCCGCTAATATCGCCGAAGGTTATTGCAGAAAATCTATTAATGAATATCTTTACTTTTTAAATGTGGCGTTGGGTTCATTGGGTGAACTATTGACTAGAATAATTGGACTTCACAGGGTAAATCTAATTACCACTGATGATTATAATTCACTTGATGAATATCATTATAAAGTTGAAAACAAGTTAGTAGCGTTAATAAAATCTCTAAATAGAAAGCGGCAATCCGGAAATTGGCTGGAAATTATTGATTAATCAATTCCATCAATATTCCATTCTTCCAATATTCCAGGAGGAATTAGAATATGAACCTGAAATACTTTGTACACGAATCATCCTACATCGACGATAATGTAGAAATTGGCGAAGGGACAAAAATCTGGCACTTCTCCCACGTTCAGTCCGGTGCGAAGATCGGAAAGAATTGTGTGCTCGGACAGAATGTAAACGTCGGCAATAATGTTGTAATAGGTAATTATGTTAAGATTCAGAACAACGTTTCGGTCTATGAAGGCGTAACGCTGGAGGACTATGTATTCTGCGGACCGTCGATGGTCTTTACAAATATTGTAGATCCCCGAAGCAAATACCCTCAGGTAGGTGCAAAGTATTACGTAAAAACACTTGTTAGGGAAGGCGCATCGCTTGGTGCTAATTCTACAATTGTATGCGGTGTAACCATCGGCCGGTTTTCTTTTGTAGGTGCCGGCGCCGTTGTTACAAAGGATATCCCAGATTACGCTCTTGTAGTCGGTAATCCGGCAAAGATCATAGGCTGGATGAGCGAAGCCGGGCAGCGGCTTCATTTCGATAAGAATGGTTTGGCATCCTGCCCCAAATCAAACCGGAAATATAAACTTGAGAATAACCTCGTGACTGATATAACCGGGTAACAAATATTCCTGTTGAATTGTTGAACTGTTGAATTGTCTAATTGATTCTTAATTAACAATTTCCCGCTTCAAAACTTCCAACATTCCATCTTCCCATTACTCCAGTTTTCCATTATTCCAACTTTCCATATTTCCATACTACCATCATAACAAACCTCAATCCCGGGACTCAAGAATCCCCCAATTCAACATTTCCACACCTGAACATTTCCCTTTCCTTACAATTTCTCAAATTTCCTTTTCTCATACAGTTAACATTTCTTAACTTTGCACCTGATAAAAACGGAAACTTCAGATGGGCAGAATATTCGAGACAAGAAAACATAAAATGTTCGCGCGTTTTGCGCGGATGTCAAAAGCATTCAACCGCGTAAGAAAAGATATTGAAATAGCCGTTAAATCTGGCGGCCCGGATCCTAAAGCGAATTCCAAACTTCGTATTGCGGTACAGAACGCGAAATCGGTAAATATGCCGAAGGATAAGGTAGAAGCAGCTATTAAACGGGCCTCCTCAAAGGATACAACAGGTTACCAGGAAATTACCTACGAAGGTTACGGACCCCACGGTATCGGTATCCTGGTTGAATGCGCGACCGACAATCCGACACGCACTGTTGCCAACGTCCGGCACTACTTCAGAAAGCACGAGGGTTCAATGGGGAGTACCGGATCTATCTCATTCATGTTCGAACGGAAAGGATTGTTTAAGATCAGTAAAGAGAAAATTGCCGATCTTGAAACTTTCGAGCTCGAGCTGATCGATTCCGGCCTGGATGATTTCTCGTATGACGATCAGTTCATCTATATCTACTCTTCATTCCAGGATTACGGCAGCATGCAGAAAGCCCTCGAAGAACGCGAGCTTGAAATTCTCTCTACAGAGCTGACTTATATTCCTACTAACACAAAAGAACTCGAAGGGGACCAGTTGAAAGAAGTGAACGATCTCATCGAAGCCCTCGAAGAGGACGACGATGTTCAATCGGTCTACAGCTCTTTGCAGTGATTCTGTTGTGTCTATTCAAAATTCCTAAATATGCAATAGATAACAGCCATCGGTTACGTTTAATCTGTTAATAGCAACGGATGATCAGTAACGGTTCGATAATTTATTCAATTCAACAATTCAACGCTTCTACAATTTATCAATTACACAATTCAATTCTTCAACACCCATCATCCCACCAACCAAGCATCCAAGTAATCCAACTCCGCCTGCTTCACTTTATCTCGTTGTCACTCTGTTACTTTGTCACCTTGTCACTTTTATTTTAAAATAAATCCGACCATAGAATTCTAATTTCCAATTTACTCTTTCCGATTTCACTTGGAAAAATATCTACCGCAAATTATCTTTGACCGGTCGTTATAGACTCCAATCGTAATAAAGAGAATCCATCAGATCAATGTATTAAACCGGCTGTTGCAGGTATTATAATACTCAAACAATAGTGAAAGGTAGAGGCATATGTTTATAAAGCATTTAATAACCATTTTGGTTATAAGTTCTATTATATCCGCTAAGAATCCTGAATCTTTTTCAATAAATAAAGAAAATGAAATTTACCAATCCGGATTGGCTAATAAGCCGGTTTTATCTTTCAACACTGCAAAAGATATGATGGAAATGATGATTGAAGACTCATGGAATAATTTTAATAAATTAAAATCTTTTGCTAATCAGAATTTCGGCGGTGTAAAAAAAGAAAGTGATTTGATTATAAAAATTTCTGATGTCCCTTTCCTCACTAATGGAAGAGATGCAAAAATGCAAATAAATTTGAATACTTCCGGATATGTAAAGGACGATATTCGAAGTTATTATTTGAGAGTTTCGATGACATTTGAAGAAATTGAGGAATTTGATAATTACTGGAAACCGAATGAATACAGTTTTAGTATCGGTAACCTTACAATAGAACCATGGGAATTAAGCGGAATTGGTATGTCGGATCTTTCCGGAAGGATTAGATATAGTTCAGTGAAAAGTAAAGTACAAGGTTCCGATAATTATATATTCTACCCGCCGTATATAAATGTTATTATAACATTGGACCCGAATAGTATCGATCGATACAATGTTACATTTGCAGTCTCTAAAATTAATAATTCCATAGAAATTGAAAAGGTTAATAAGGAACCGGTTAGTGAGGATTTTCACCAAAATGTGCGAAGACTGGTCCAAGCGGTTAAGTTTGGAAAAATAACCGGCCCTGAATTTTCCGGTGATGAAATTAAAAAATTCTATTCGAAAACGGTTCTTGGTGATGCATACTGGGGATCTTTCCCCGGTCAACGGTTTATCAGTAAAATCCAATTAGCTGGAACAAGCGGAAGTTTTATTGCCGGGAACGATCATTCATTTTATGCGTTAATCCGGCGAGGGGATAAAAACAATATCTCTTCCGACATAAAAAATTGGGTCAACTATCTTTCTTATGCTCTAGGTAAAAATTATGCAGCGGTAAAAAAATATGACCAGTTTAATTTATTGACTGATGTCTCGTTTATTCCGGTAAATCAGGATTTCAATGCCGATCCGGAAATAGTGGTTATTAAGTTAGAGACTGAAAAAAATATTTTTGTAGAAGACGGGCAGGAGGAATTAGTGCTGCGCGTTTATATCCCATTGTTTGGTTTTTCGAAATACGAGGATTATTGGGTGCCAATGTTAGAGATATACGACTTTATTTAGTTTAAACATTTTCTCTTAAATAAAATTAATATGGAGATAAAAATGATTACTCGAAAAAATATATTGTATAAAATAGTTTTGATTTTACTTCTTTCTGCCGGTGTTAGTCAGGTTTTAGCACAATATAATGTTGATATCTACAATAAGAGCAACAGAACTGTTGCCGTTCGTATTAATGGAGTTTTTCAGGCTAATCTTGAACCGGGTGCTAGTAAAAGCTATTACGTTAATGATAAATCGACAGTTAATTTTTCTTTAAGTGATACTGATCCCGAAGTTGTTCAAGCCATTCAGAATGCTGCTTATCAGGGAATTAATTGGAAGTATGATTGGACACAATATCAGATGGGTTCTTCGTATGTCGAAGGACCCGGTACTATCAATTTAATTCCGGCATTGCACAGTGATGGCACTTATACTTGGGTAACATTGCAGGTTGTACCCTTACAGCAAAACTCTACTTATTACTCTTCAAATGATTCATATGATTCTTACGATGATGATGAGGATTTAGTATGGTATATGATTCTTGGTCTATTAGTCGGAGCCATTCTGCCATTCCTGTTCTAAAATAGTTTTAGATATTATGAATAGTGTTTAACTTTAGCTAAAAGGGATTTCAAATGTACTTGGATCTTCTGAATAATAATTATAAACTGACTTCAGATCAGATTGCTGATTATAAAAATAATTCTTTTATCAAGTTGAAAAATGTTCTTCCTGCTGAGGTTATCCTGTATTATAATCAGGTTATTTCAGATAAGGTGAATGAACTTAATAAAGTTGATCTTCCTTTAGATAAAAGAGACACATACGGTAAAGCGTTTCTGCAGCTTTTCAATCTCTGGAAAGAGGATGAGCGGATTAAAGAACTCGTCTTCAGCAGGCGGCTTGCTAAGATTGCATCCGAGTTAATGGAAGTAAGCGGAGTCCGCCTCTATCACGATCAGGCCCTCTTTAAAGAAGCAGGCGGGGGAATTACTCCGTGGCATGCAGATCAGTATTACTGGCCTCTATCGAGCGATAAAACTATTACAGCATGGATACCACTGCAGGCTGTTCCTTTAAATATGGGTCCGCTCGAATTCAGCTCAGGAAGTAATAAACTTGTATACGGAAGGGAATTAGCAATAAGCGATGAAAGTGAAAAACAACTTAAAGACAAATTAAGGGTAAATGATTTCCCGCACGTCATTGAACCTTACGATATCGGTGAGGTCAGTTTCCACTCCGGCTGGATCTTTCACCGCGCAGGGGCTAATACATCCGGGCAAATAAGAAAAGTTATGACAGTCATTTATATGGATAAGGATATGATTCTGAAAAAGCCCGAAAATGATAACCAGAAACTCGATTGGGAAACATGGTGCCCGGGTGCTAAAGTAGGTGAAGTGATTGATACTCCACTGAACTCTGTTCTTTATTCCGAATAGCTTACAAATTAATCTTTTAATTTAGATCGACTTAAGTATTTAATAACTGACTTACAGGTTTTTTGATTCTTATTTTTTATATTAATTCCTGAGTTAGTTAATTCCCAATTCTCATCACCCTGATCTTTCAATCTTTCCATTAATATATTAATTCTACACTCCTTCATTTTTCTTCCTCAAGGATTTTTACTTTTTCAATGTAGCTCCTGGCTGACCAAATAATTATAAATAGACTTATTCGTCTTTATTTTAATTCTCATAATCTCTATTATTGTTGCCGGATATTTGCGGATTTTCTTAAAAATAAGATTTCGTATATCTGTTCTAAAAATTAACGGATAAACGAGGTCCAAAAACCGTGAAAATTGCCGAAATAATCGATTAAGCTGACTGATAAATGGCAGGATTCTTGTGTAATTAAACCGGTAAATTCTATAAAAGTAACAAAGAACTAAGAACCAAAAACTAAATTACTATAAAATAACAGGTGTTTTAATGGAAAGAAAAAAAATAACTATTGACGGCAATGAAGCGGCTGCGTCCGTTGCATTCAGGTTAAGCGAGGTGATAGCTATCTATCCGATAACTCCATCGTCTACTATGGGTGAGTTATCCGATGCATGGGCTGCACGTCAGGATAAAAATATCTGGGGGACTGTTCCTTCTGTAACCGAGATGCAGAGCGAAGGCGGTGCAGCTGGTGCTGTTCACGGAGCTCTTCAGAGCGGTGCCCTTACAACAACTTTTACCGCTTCTCAGGGCTTGCTTTTAATGATCCCGAATATGTATAAGATTGCAGGCGAACTTACACCAACAGTTTTTCATGTTAGTGCCCGTTCGATAGCCGCTGCGGCTCTTTCGATTTTCGGTGACCATAGCGACGTTATGGCAACACGTCAGACCGGATTCGGACTTCTCTGTTCAAACTCGGTTCAGGAAGTTATGGATACCGCGCTTATAGCACATAAAGCTTCAATAGAATCGAGAATCCCGTTCGTCCACTTCTTCGACGGATTTAGAACATCCTCGGAAGTTATGAAGATAGAAGAGTTATCCGACGAAGACCTTCATTCAATGATGGATCCGAAAGCGGTAAGTGAATTTAAGAAACGCGCTCTTTCGCCGGAGAATCCTTTCATCCGCGGAACTGCCCAGAATCCAGATGTTTACTTCCAGGGTAGGGAAACAGTTAATAAATTTTATAATGCCTGTCCGGAGATTGTTGAAAATGCGATGAATCAGTTTGCAAAACTGACTGGAAGACAATACAGGTTATTCGATTATTTCGGGGCTCCGGATGCTAAACGTGTAATTATTATTATGGGCTCCGGCGCTGAAACCGCTCAGGAAACAGTTGATTATATGACTGAAAAAATGGAAGAGAAAGTCGGAATTATTAAAGTAAGACTCTACAGACCATTCTCTGCAAAACATTTTCTGGAAGCATTACCAAAAACAGTCGAAAAAATTGCTGTACTCGATAGAACAAAAGAACCGGGCGCGCTTAGCGAACCGCTTCACCTCGATGTTGTAAATGCGATTTCTGAAGCTATGGCATCTGATAATCCTCCTTTCTCAAAAATGCCTGAAATCGTTGGCGGCCGTTACGGCCTTTCTTCCAAAGAATTTACTCCTGCTATGGTTAAAGCCGTTTTCGATAACCTGAAATCAGCTAAACCGAAGAACCATTTTACAGTAGGAATAAACGACGACGTTACGTTTACCAGCCTTGATTTCGATCCGGCATTTATGACCGATCCGGATAGCGTAGTCCGATGCTTATTCTACGGACTCGGCGCTGATGGAACTGTCGGTGCAAATAAAAACTCAATTAAAATAATCGGTGAAGAAACTGAAAATTTTGCCCAGGGTTATTTTGTCTACGATTCTAAGAAATCAGGTTCAACAACTATTTCACACTTAAGATTCGGTCCGAAACCGATCCATTCTACTTATCTTATTCAAACTGCAAAATTTGTCGGATGCCACTCATTCGGACTCATGGAAAAATTCGATGTACTCGAAAAAATTGTTGACGGCGGAACGTTCCTGCTCAATTCTCCTTTCAGTAAAGAAGAAACATGGGATAAACTTCCGAAAAAAGTTCAGCAGCAGATAATTGATAAGAAACTAAAAGTATATGCAATCGATGGATATGCAGTTGCCAACGCAACTGGAATGGGCGGAAGAGTAAATACAATTATGCAGACCTGCTTCTTCGCAATCTCAGGTGTCCTTCCAAAAGATGAAGCTATTGAACAGATCAAAAAATCGATCAAGAAGACTTACGGCGCTAAAGGTGAAGATATTGTTAAAAAGAATTATGAAGCGGTAGATCAGACTCTGGCTCACTTATACCAGATTGATATACCGGCTAAACCAACCAGCGTAATTGAATTGCCTCCGATTGTTTCCGATCAGGCGCCTGACTATGTGAAAAATGTTCTGGCTAAGATGATGGCAGGAAAAGGCGATGATGTTAAGGTTAGCGAAATGCCGATCGACGGAACTTTCCCTTCGGCTACTACAAAATGGGAGAAGAGAAATATCGCTCTCGAAATACCTGAATGGGATCCTGAATGGTGTATTCAATGCGGAAAGTGTGCCCTTGTATGCCCGCATGCCGCAATCAGAATTAAAGTTTATGACAAGAAACATCTCGAAAATAAACCTGCTGCGTTCAAAACAATGGATGCAAAAGGTAAAGAGTTTCCGGAAGGATACGCTTATACAATACAGGTTGCCGCTGAGGATTGTACCGGCTGCGAACTCTGTTATGAAGTCTGTCCGGCCAAGAACAAGAGAGAGACACGCCTTAAAGCTCTCAATATGGTTCCTCAAATCCCGATCCGTGAACAGGAGAGAGTTAATTTCGATTACTTCCTGAACATTCCTGAAATCGACAGAAGACTCGTTAATACTTCACTGATTAAGAGCAATCAGTTACTCGAACCGTTGTTTGAGTTCTCAGGCGCATGTTCAGGATGCGGTGAAACTCCTTATGTAAAACTTGCCTCCCAGTTGTTCGGCGATAGAATGATGGTTGCTAATGCTACCGGTTGTTCGTCGATCTACGGCGGAAATTTGCCAACAACACCTTGGGCAATGAACAAAGAGGGACGCGGCCCGGCATGGGCTAACTCGTTATTCGAGGATAATGCTGAATTCGGTATGGGTATGCGCCTTGCGGTTGATAAACAGAATCAGTTTGCAAAAGAATTATTGTCCCGACTTTCTGATCAACTCGGAAAGGAATTTGTTGATTCTTTAATCAATGCCGATCAGAAAGATGAAACCGGAATCTATGAACAGAGAGAACGGGTAGAAGAATTGAAAAAGAAGCTCGAATCGATCAAATCATCCGATGCCGGTAAACTCCTTGAAGTTGCAGATTTCCTCGTTAAGAAATCGGTCTGGATAATGGGCGGTGACGGCTGGGCTTATGATATCGGTTACGGCGGTTTGGATCATGTAATGGCTTCCGGCAAAAATGTTAATATTCTGGTTCTTGATACTGAAGTATACTCCAATACCGGAGGGCAAATGTCCAAAGCTACCGGAATGGGCGCTGTTGCTAAATTTGCTGCAGCAGGTAAACCAACTGCTAAGAAAGATCTTGCTATGATGGCTATGAACTATGGAAATGTATATGTAGCAAGAGTAGCAATGGGCGCTAACGATGCCCAGACAATAAGAGCATTCTTAGAAGCAGAAGCATACGACGGTCCGTCTATCATTATCGCCTACAGCCATTGTATTGCTCACGGTATCAATATGGCTAAGGGAATGGAAAGCCAGAAACTTGCCGTTGAAAGCGGTTACTGGACGATGTTCCGTTACCATCCGGATAATTTGAAAGAAGGAAAGAATCCACTTAAACTAGATTCCAAAGCTCCGAAGATTAAACTTGAGGATTATATCTATAAAGAGACACGCTATAAGATGCTTACAAAATCGCACCCGAAAGAAGCAAAGGAACTCTTGAGCGCTGCTCAGGAGGATGTACTTAAACGCTGGAAATTATATGAACAGATGGCTTCATTCGATTATTCAAACGACGGAAGCGGTGAGAAAAAAGAGAACTAATAAACTCCATTATGATTGCCGGGAATAATATGTTATTCCCGGTATGAATAAAGGAATTGAAAATTTTAAATAAGGAGTTAAAATATGGATCTATCAACAACATATATGGGATTGAAACTTAAGAATCCTATCGTTCCTTCTTCTTCTCCGCTTTCACAGAGTGTTGATAACGTTAAGAAGATGGAGGATGCAGGCGCAGCAGCTGTAGTTGTTTATTCACTTTTCGAAGAACAGATTACACATGAATCCGGTGAACTCGATCATTATCTCTCTTACGGAACCGAAAGCTATGCCGAGGCATTAAGCTATTTCCCGGAACCTCAGCAGTTTCACTTAACACCTTATCAATATCTCGATCATATAGCAGCACTTAAAAAATCTGTTAGTATTCCGGTTATCGGAAGTCTTAACGGTGTAAGTACCGGCGGCTGGGTTAAATATGCGAAGAATATTGAACAGGCCGGAGCTGATGCACTCGAACTTAATATCTATTATATAGCAACAAATCCGAATCTCACCGGCTCGGAAATCGAAACGATGTATGTGGATGTTCTTACTGAAATTAAAAAGAACGTTAAAATCCCTGTCGCTATGAAGCTAAGTCCGTTCTTCACTTCAATGTCGAATGTGGCAAGAAGATTGGATAATGCGGGGGCAGATGCGCTTGTCCTTTTCAACCGTTTCTATCAGCCCGATTTCGATCTTGAAAAACTTGAAGTAGTGCCAAATCTTGTTCTGAGTACTAACTGGGAAATGAGACTTCCATTAAGGTGGATTGCCATTCTCTATGGAAATATTAAAGCTTCATTAGGTGCAACCAGCGGAATTCATTCTCATGAGGATGTTATAAAAGTTATGATGGCAGGCGGCGATGTTGCTATGATGGCTTCCGAACTGCTTGTTAAGGGAATAGGACGGATTACAGAAATTATTGATGGACTTAAAGAATGGATGGAAAAGAATGAGTATAGCTCGATCGATATGATGAAGGGAAGTATGAGTCAGAAAAAAATCGCGCAGCCGGCTGCATTTGAAAGGGCTAATTATATGAAATTACTCCAAAGCTGGAAGACACTTGCCTGATTAAAGTATCTTAAAATACTATTTGTGTGAACCCGCTTTACCTAAGCGGGTTTTTTATTTCATTCCTTTAACTCACCATCAATGGAATTATAATTTCCGGCTAAGTATATTCTATCTCAAATTTATTCACATCATAAAAAATTTTGACTCTATGCAGGAATTTTATCATAAGTGGTATACGCAATATCTGAGCAGGGATTTCGAAATGCTTGTTTTCGGTCATTCAGGTTTCCCTGTAATTCTGTTCCCAACTTCAAAGGGAAAATATTTTGAGAACAAGGATTTCGGACTTATCGGTTCTGCAGCCCATCTTATTGAATCCGGTAAGGTGAAAATTTATTGCCCGGATGGCATCGATTCTGAAAGCTGGTATAACTATGGAATCCATCCGGCCGATCGTGTCAAAACCCATCTGGCCTACGAAAGAGTTATTCTGAACGATGTTATTGAATTTGCTAAGTATGAAACCGGTTCTAAAACTGTTGGCGTTGCCGGATGCAGTTTCGGAGGATATCATGCTTTGAATCTGGCTTTCCGTCATCCGGATAAAGTCAGTCATCTGTTTACATTGGGCGGTGCTTATGATATTAAACAGTTTATTATGGGCTATTACGACGATAATTGTTATTTCAATAACCCTCCCGATTATATGAATAATCTTAACGACCCCTGGTTCCTCGATCGAATAAAAAAAATGGGAATTATTTTGGGAACAGGTGAATGGGATATTTGTCTGGAAGAGAATAAAAGGATGAGCGGAATACTTCATTCAAAAGAAATCCCCCACTGGCTCGATGTAAGGTCATCAACCGGACATGACTGGCCCTGGTGGAAAGAGATGTTTCCGTATTACCTTTCAAGAATTTAATATTCGACCCCCAGTAGCCCTTAGTTTATAATTCATGAGGATCGGCGGTTGAATAAGAAAAATAAATTTAAGAAAAGTCTTTGGAGAAACAGCAATGAAGAAAATAGGAATACTATTCGGTCAGGAGAATACATTCCCTCAGGCATTTGTCGATAGAGTTAATTCGAAAAATGAAAAGGGAATCTCTGCTGAATTTGTAAAAGTAAATAAAGTGATCCAGGGCGATGCTTCCGAATACGCAGTAATAATCGACCGAATCTCGCAGGACGTACCGTTTTATAGAGGGATGCTCAAGAACGCCGCATTATCCGGTACAGCCGTAATAAATAATCCTTTCTGGTGGAGCGCAGACGAAAAGTTTTTTAATAATGCGCTTGCTACCAAACTAAATGTTCCGGTGCCTAAGACTGTCCTGCTCCCCTCAAATCAGCATCCCCCTGATACAAATGAGAAATCGTTTCGTAACCTTGAATACCCCCTCGATTGGGAAGGTATTTTTAACTACGTTGGATTCCCGGCATTTTTTAAACCTTTTGCGGGAGGTGGGTGGAAAAATGTCTATAAACTGAACAATAAAGAGGAATTTTTTAATGCATATAATGAAACCGGCCAGCTTGTTATGATGCTCCAGGAAGCGATTGAGTTCGAAGATTATTTCAGGTGTTATTGTATCGGCAGTAAAGACGTTCGGATTATGAGATACGATCCTAAAGTTCCTCACCATGAAAGATATGTAAAAAATCCTTTGCCGGTCGAAGCTAAGTTATTAAAAAATATAGAGAAATACGTTCTTACTTTGAACAAAGGATTGGGCTATGATTTTAATACAGTCGAGTTTGCTGTGAGGGATGGAATCCCTCTGGCCATCGATTTCTGCAACCCGGCTCCCGATGCCGACCTGCATTCAGTTGGCGAGGAAAACTTTGAATGGGTTGTAGAAGCTGCCGCTAATATGGCAATCGATAGAGCGAAAAAGCACAAAGCCGGAAGGAACAACCTTACCTGGGGCGAGTTTATTAAATCCTATGTAAATGATGCTCCCAAATCAAAATAAGTGACTGAAGGAGGCAGATTTTTTTTTATGAGTGACAAACTATTCACGATCGGCATAGAAGAGGAATTCCAGATTGTTGACCCTGTTACACGTGAACTCAAATCCCACATCGAACTGATTCTAGGTGACGGAAAAGTCATTCTCAAAGAACAGGTGAAAGCAGAAATGCACCAATCCGTTGTAGAGGTCGGCTCGAATGTCTGCTACAATATTAAAGATGCCCGTAAAGAGGTTGTACGACTGAGATCCAGCCTTGCACGAATCGCAAAACAGCACGGACTTGAAATCGCAGCTGCCGGAACACATCCATTTTCAAAGTGGGCGGAACAAAAAATTACAGATCATCCGCGCTATCATGATGTAGTAGAGGATATGCAGGATGTTGCCCGGGCAAATTTAATCTTCGGATTGCATGTTCATATCGGTCTGGAAAATAAGGAAGATACGATCCATATAATGAATGCTCTGAGATATTTTCTACCTCATATTTTTGCACTCTCTACATCATCACCATTCTGGGAAGGGAGGAAAACAGGTTTTAAATCCTACCGTACAAAAATATTCGACCGCTTTCCTCGTACTGGAATTCCCGATCATTTCAATAGTTATGGTGAATTTGAATCGTATGTAAATCTCCTTATAAAAACTGGATGCATCGATAATGCCAAACGAATCTGGTGGGATGTTCGGCCTCATCCGTTTTTTAACACTTTAGAGGTCCGGATATGCGACATTCCCATGCTGGTTGATGAAACAATTGCAATCTCAGCATTGATTCAGGCGGTTGTTGCAAAACTTCATAAACTGCTTAAGAAAAATCTTGGATTCAGATTGTACAGACGGCTGTTGATAAATGAAAATAAATGGCGCGCCGCACGATACGGTTTGGAAGGTAAAATGATTGACTTCGGGAAACAGGAGGAGGTGGATACGGTTTATCTGATTCATGAGCTTCTCGATTTTGTAGATGAAGTCGTCGACGAACTCGACAGCCGCGATGAAATTAATTATGTGAAAGAAATTCTTAAAATGAAAACCGGCGCGTACCGTCAACTCCAGGTATTCGAAAAAACTAACGATCTAAGGAAAGTTGTCGATTTTATTATTGAACAGACGAATTTCGGCCTGGAGATCTGATGATTCCGGAGATAAGAAAGGAATTCAATTCAAGATACTCAGACGAAGTTTATAATAATTACCTGAATGAAATCTGGCAATGGACTAATGGTGAAATTGATTTCCGGATCTCTGAAACTCCTTTATTCCTCGATAATAATCTGACGGACCGATTGACTGAGGCGGCTGATTCCATTTTAAAAATTTTACAGACTGAAAACTTTAAAAGAAATTCATTTAACGCTGTTCCTGAAGAACTTTATGTTCCCAACGAAGATGAACATCCACTTTTTCTTCAGATTGATTTTGCAATTACAAAAGATCCCAATGGCAATCTTGAACCGAAACTGATAGAACTTCAGGGTTTCCCATCGCTCTATTCTTTTCAGACAGAAGTGGACCGACTCAACAGAAAATATTACAAAATTCCTGAAGGCTTTAATTCTTATTTCAACGGGCTGAATGAAGAATCCTATTTTAAGATCCTAAAAAGTGCAATTCTCGGACTTCATAATCCTGAAAATGTTATCCTGCTTGAAATTGAACCCGATAAACAGAAAACCAGGATCGATTTTTATATCACAGGAAAAAAAATCGGTATTAAGCCGGTTTGCATTTCGGATATCGTAAAAGATGGTAAAAATCTATACTATACAGATAGAGGAAAGAAAGTAAAGATCGAACGGATTTATAATCGTGTGATATTTGATGAATTGTTGAGGAGAAATATAAAATATAATTTTGATTTCAGAGACCAATATGATGTAGAATGGGCCGGTCATCCAAACTGGTTCTTCAAAATCAGTAAACACTCTCTTCCCCTAATAAAAGGTGGTTATGCACCGGAGACTTTTTACCTCTCTTCTATAAATGAATACCCGGAGAACCTGCAGAACTATGTCTTAAAACCCCTCTATTCGTTCGCCGGGTCTGGGGTTGTTGTAGATCTTTCTAAAGATCTGCTGGAGAAAATAGATAATAGAGAGAATTATATACTTCAAAAGAAAGTTGAATACGCTCCGCTGATCGAAACACCCGATCAATTTTCAAGAGCTGAGATCCGCATGATGTATATCTGGATAGACGAACCGGTCCTAGTAAATAATCTGCTTCGCACAAGTAAGGGCAGAATGATGGGAGTCGATTTTAATAAAGGCAAGACATGGGTCGGTTCCAATATCGCTTATCACACCTGATTTTTATTCATTCTAATAGAACTTCTGTAACGATCCGCCTGTTATTGTAAATAAAGTATATGAAAGGACTTAAATGAAAATTGGAATTCTTGGTTCTGGCCCGGTTGCAAAAACTCTGGGACTCGGTTTTATAAGATCTGGGCATCATGTAAAGCTTGGAACAAGAGATATTAATAAACTTAAGGAATGGTTAAATGAAGCCGGTTCAAATGCTTCTGCCGGTAGTTTTTCTGAAGCTGCATCCTTTGGTGAAATAGTTGTTCTCGCGACTCTCTTTAGCGGTACAGAAAACGCAATTAAAATTTCAGGACTCGAGAATTTTTCTAATAAGGTTGTTGTCGATACAACAAATCCGCTCGACTTCAGCAGCGGAGTCCCGCCTAAGTTTACTGCTGCGCCAGGCAACTCTGCCGGTGAACAGATTCAGGCATGGCTCCCTGAATCAAAGGTTGTTAAAGCCTTCAATTCGGTCAGCGCCTCAATTATGGTTAATCCTAAACTTCAGGAAGGTAATCCGGATCTGTTAATAGCCGGGGACGACATCGATGCGAAGAAAAAAGTAATAGGTTTAGCAGGTGAATTCGGATGGCAGAATATAATTGATATCGGTGATATAAAGCACTCATTCTGGCTGGAAGCGTTCGCAATGCTCTGGATTGAATTCGGCTTTAAGTATAATCACTGGACACACGCTTTTAAACTACTTTATAAGTAATTATTTGTGTCCATTTCTTGAATATCTCTTTAATAAAATCTAACTTTGCACCGCCTTTTAAGCCGAAGTGGCGGAATTGGTAGACCTGCCGGCAGGCAGGCGCGCTGGACTAAAAGATGTATTATGTTTATGCAATAAGAAGTGTTCATCGAAATTATATTTATGTCGGTATTACCGCTAATTTAGATGAGAGATTTCTAAGGCATAATAGAGGTCGAGAAAAAACAACAAAACCATATGCGCCTTTTGAATTAATCTATTCTGAAAAACATGATTCGAGAAATACTGCTAGGGTAAGAGAAAAGTACTTAAAATCCGGAGTTGGAAAAGAATTCTTGAAAAAATTGTAATGCCGAAGTGGCGGAATTGGTAGACGCGCTGGACTCAAAATCCAGTGGGGCTCAAACCTCGTGCCGGTTCGAGTCCGGCCTTCGGTACAAAAACCCGATCTTTATGATCGGGTTTTTTATTTGAGGAATAATTTGTTCAATTCCTCCAGGAGTACATCTATTCCGTTCGAGATTGCCTGATCTACCGGCGGGTAGTGATAAGGCCCTTTGAATAATATATCAGCATAACTATCATATCCGCATAAATCTGCTTTCCACAATATCTTTCCATCCTGTAAAGAAGCCATATAATAAATGAAATCGCATTTTGTTACAACTGTTATCATAAGGTGGTTAGAGTATCCGTACCAGGTGTAATAGTAGTGTTCGTTTTTCTTAATATCCCCGACAATTATTGCGTCTACACTTTCCGTTAATAAAAATGAACCTAGATTTGTTCCGAATAAGATTTTAAGGTTCAGGACACCATTCCTTTTTAATGATTTTACCTGTTGTGTAATAGAAACTGAATCCGATGCAATAAACTTATCAATATCAATCATCATAAATTTTTCATTCTTTAAAAGCCGGTTGTAAAAATAATTTGTCGAGTAAAACGTTCCTGTGCTGGTCGTATCGTCATTCCTCATCGGCAGAAGTGCAGCTGTACTTATTTTATATTTATCAAAATCCTCATTTATGTCAAATGAAATGAAACTACTTTCGAGAATATCCTGACATGAAATAAAAAGGGAAGCACAAATTAATAAAGTAAAAGAATGGGGACTATACCTTTTCATGTTCACTCCGAGAGTTAGATGATGAAGTTGATGAAAAGGTATTGATTTATTTTATGATAAACAATTCTTAAAATATATCTCCAAGTACCTTTAAGGAATAGATAACGTGGTAATTATTTGCTGTGGATATTTCCTCTTGCCAGAGAAGCAAAGATTCCAGCGACAGATAAGATGCTGAATAATATGAATAATGTCCTTGCGCTTTCCATAAATTCTGCACTGTTTAACGGAGATAATTCTCTTTCACCCAAATAAAATGTAAAAATCATTATTACTATCCCCATGCTTAATGTCTGACCTATTACTCTCATCGATGCGAGTGTTGAAGATGCTACACCATAATAATGACGGTCTACCGAACTCATAATTGCATTTACATTTGGTGAAGAGAAAAGTGCAAATCCCAAACCGAGAAAAGCGAGATTACCGATAATAAGTCCGTAGCCGGTACCGGGAGTCAGAAAGCAGAAAATCACCAGGCCGATAGTTAAGAATGCCATTCCGGTTGAAGATACTAACTGCGGTTCGAACCGGTCTGATAATTTCCCCGCGTAAGGCGAGAAAACCGCCTGAAGCACTGGTTGTGTAATCAATATAATTCCTGCTTCTCTTGGTTTTAAACCCTTCACAATCTGAAGGTAAAAACTGATCAGAAAACTTATTGCGAATGTGGCGCAGTAATTTATTAAAGCTGAAAGGTTTGAGTATGTAAAGGTCCTGTTCGACTTGAATATTCGTACGTCGAAGAGGGGATTGATAATTTTCTTTTCAATGTTGAAAAAAACAATTAATAAAATTGTACCGGTAATTGTTAGAATAATTCCCGTTATTCCGGGAAGCATTGAAATCCCGATCATTGCTGAGACAATTGATAAGGAATAAACAATACTCCCCATAATATCATATTTTTCGGAAGTGGATTGTTCTTCAATACCCTTTAACATGAAAGAGACAATCAGAATTATTACAAGTCCGATAATTGCACTAGTGAAAAATATTCCTCTCCAGCCGAGATATTGTGTTATGAATCCGCCTAGAAATGGCCCGGAAGATAAACCTGTATAAACCGATGCTGTGTTTATTCCAAGTACTCTTCCTCTCTGATTAGCCGGATAAGCAGTAACTATCAGAGCGGTTCCAGTTGCAAAAATGAAAGAGGACCCGACTCCCTGTAATGCTCTAAACAAAATAATAATTGCCGTGCTTCCGGATATGCCGCATAAAAAGGTAGAACCGGTAAAGACTATTAATCCGTAACTGAAAAAATTCATTCGACCTTTGGTATCGGATAACTTTCCGACAGGGATTAATAGAACTGCTGTTATTAGAAAATAAACTGTCGAAATCCAACTAAGTATCTTTGCTGAGGAACTAAATTCTGAACCGATTACCGGCAGGGCAATATTCAGTGAAGAGCCCATAAAAGCCGTCATGAAGGAAGTAACAGTAGTGACTAATAGAATTAATCCCGGTCTCTGGTATGACTTGCTCTGATTCATTAAAAGAAAGAATTAGTTACTCAAAACTAGTTCATTAATAAAAGAAATTATAGTGTTAAACTTATTATTTGTAATCTATGCGGATATTCAATTTGAGCAAAGCTGATTATTTAATTAACTTTGCACCCGAAATAATTTTATTCAACAATCGAAATGGTAATTAACTCAAATGGAAGATAACAATAACAAAGACAGAAATTCTGGTGAACTTAAGTCGAAGAATTTTATTTATGAAATTATCGATCAGGATATGAAAACAGGGAAGTGGAACGGAAAAGTTATAACCCGATTCCCTCCGGAGCCGAACGGTTATCTCCATATCGGTCATGCCAAATCGATCTGCCTTAATTACGGTATTGCAAGAGATTACAATGGTAAGTTCAATCTCCGTTTCGATGATACTAATCCGGAAAAAGAGGAACAGGAATATGTTGACTCAATAATTGAGGATGTAAAATGGCTCGGGGCCGATTTTGAAGACCGGATTCTCTATGGTTCGGATTATTTTGAACAGATGTATGAATGGGCAGTTGTTCTCGTAAAAAAAGGAATGGCATATGTCTGCGACCTTAATGCTGATGAAATCCGTTCTACTAGGGGAACACTAACTGAACCAGGTAAAGAATCTCCGTACAGAAATAGAACAATTGAAGAGAATCTTGATCTGTTTGAAAGAATGCGGAAAGGAGAATTCCCGAACGGCTCGAAAACCCTGCGCGCAAAAATTGATATGTCCTCGCCCAACATCAATTTGCGTGATCCGATCATGTACCGTATTGTGCACGAGGAACACCACAGGCAGGGAAATAACTGGTGCATTTACCCGACCTACGATTGGGCTCACGGCAATGAAGATTCTATCGAAGGAATAACCCACTCAATCTGCACTTTAGAATTTGAAAATCACAGACCTCTGTACGACTGGTTTCTGGATCAGCTTGAAGTGCATCATTCGCAGCAGATCGAGTTCGCCCGACTGAATTTAAGTTATACAGTAATGAGCAAAAGAAGGCTACTTCAATTGGTTAAAGAAGGATATGTTGATGGATGGGACGATCCCCGTATGCCAACAATTTCAGGATACCGGAGGCGAGGGTATACTCCTGAGTCGATCAGAAATTTTGCAGAGATAATTGGTGTTGCTAAAAGAGATGCAACTACAGATATCGCGCTGCTTGAATACGCAATCCGTGATGATCTGAACAAGAAAGCAAACAGGGCTATGGCGGTTCTTAATCCTCTTAAAATTACTATTACAAATTATAATGGTGAAGAAGAACTTGATGCTGTAAACAATCCTGAAGATCCCGGAGCAGGAACGCGTAAAGTAGTCTTCAGCAATGAGCTCTATATCGAACAGAGCGATTTCATGGAAAATCCTCCTAAGGGTTTTCACAGGCTTATACCGGGCGGGGAAGTAAGATTACGCTATGCTTATATAATTAAGTGTGAGGAAATTATTAAGAATGAAAAAGGAGAGGTTACCGAACTAAGATGTACTATTGACCACGAGACTAAAAGCGGAACCGGTACAAGTACTAAAAAAGTTAAAGGTGTAATTCACTGGGTTTCTGCAAGACATTCGATTAATGCAGAAGTAAGATTGTATGACAGGCTATTTACTGTTGAAAATCCGGGTAATGAGGAGGACTGGCTTTCCAGGATAAATCCTGCCTCGCTCGAAATAATTGAAAATGCTAAACTGGAAATGTCTCTTAAAAACGCTAAGCCTCTAGAGAAATTCCAGTTCGAACGAAACGGATACTTTTGTGTCGATACAAAATATACTACAGCGGAAAAACTTGTGTTTAACAGAACAGTAACATTAAAGGACAGCTGGGCAAAACAGAGATAGACAATTAGCCGCGAAATTTTTATTAATGACTACTGAAAATTTCCTTTAGTATCTTCGATCTGAAATTGAAAATCGCTTCAATCCTATTCCTGACGAATAAGGAATGTGCAATTCTTCCAATCAAACCTAGAGGCAGTGCATAATTGACTCTATCTATCATTATCAATTTCCCTGCTTCTAATTTGAATTGATGAAGATGATGCCAGAATTTGTACGGTCCGAACCTCTGCTCATCGATAAAATATTCATGCTCTTGCACATGAGTAATCTCCGTTACCCAGCGCATGGGGAAATTAAGGACAGGTTTCACTATATATTCGATTATCATTCCTGGATACATTTTTTCATTTTTGTAATCTGAGATTATCTCAAAACCCATATAACCAGGCGTAATCATTTTAAGGTTTTCGGGGGATGAAAAGAAATTCCATGCCTTCTCGAGTGAAATATTGAGTGTCTGCTCGCGGTATAGTGTATATAGCTTCATATGTTTTTAGAAGCTAAACTGGAAAAAATCTCTCTAAGTTCCCTTAATGAAATCTAATTCACGAGGACGGATATAGCTTTTTGAATTCTTCTTATTACCTCATCCTTGCCTAATATTGCAAGAAGTTCGAACATTCCGGGCCCTGTGCTCTGTCCGGATACCGCCAGCCGCAAAGGATGTATCAGCTTACCTTTGCTTGAATTCAATTCCTCGGCTGTCAGAGCCAGTGAATTCTCAAATTCTTCCTTTGATGGATTCTCTAATACTGAAAAACGAGCTATCAGTTTCTCCATTTGTCCGGCAGTCTCAGGTTTCCAGTTCTTTTCGAATGACTTTTGTTCATACTCTACAGGTGAAGTATAGAAGTATTGGCAGGTTGTTATAAACTCCTTTACAAAAGAGACCCGCTCTTTCATAGCGGCAATCACTTTCAGCAGATATTCATCGGTTAGTTTCAGACCAGAATAATCTGAATTCTGAATTTCCATTTTAAGAAGGGGTAGTATCTGATGGTCGTTCATTTTTCTTAAATGTTCAGAATTAAGCCAGTTGAGCTTCTGAAGATCGAACACAGCTCCCGATTTATTCACCCTATCAAGTGAGAATTTTTCAATCAACTCATCTATTAAGTAAAATTCCTTATCGTCACCGGCATTCCATCCCAGAAGAGCAACAAAGTTTATTAGAGCATCCTTTAAAAATCCTTTGTCCCTGTAGTCTTCAACAGCAACATCACCCTGACGTTTACTCAATTTGGATTTATCTGGATTCAAAAGTAATGGAAGGTGCGCGAAAGAAGGGCGTTCCCAGCCGAATGCATCATACAATAATACATGCTTTGGTGTTGAGGAGAGCCATTCCTCTCCGCGTATTACATGGCTGATCTCCATTAAATGATCATCCACAACGTTAGCCAGGTGATAAGTCGGATAGCCGTCGCTTTTAATAAGAACCTGGTCATCAACATTGCTGCTGTCGAATTCAACGCGCTCCCTGATTAAATCGTTAAACGCAATTTTCTGGTTTGGTTTTACATTCAAGCGAATTACGTAAGGGATCCCTATCGAAAGGTTTTTCTGAATTTCATCCTTAGAAAGATTCAGGCAGTGTTTATCATATTTTGCCTGAGGAAGTTTTTGTTTCTCCTGTTCGGCTCTTAATTCCTGAAGACGTTCAGGGGTGCAAAAACAATAGTATGCATTGCCATTCTCAACCAACTGATCGGCATGCTTCTTATAAATTTCGAGTCGTTGCGACTGCATGTAAGGGCCGTAATTGCCGGCTTTATCCGGCCCCTCATCATAATCGAGACCCGCCCATTTCATTGCTGAAATTAGATTTTCGACTGCACCCTCAACATACCGGTTGCGGTCTGTATCCTCGATCCGTAAAATAAATTTACCTTTATTTCTTTTTGCAAATAGATAATTATAAAGTGCGGTTCTTAGACCGCCAACGTGAAGGTATCCGGTTGGAGAGGGGGCAAAACGGACTCTAATATTTTCCACAATAATCCTTATTTATAAAAAAAGCGGCTTAAATATAAAAAAGTTGACTGAAATATCCGGCAGGTCAAGAAGAGCGGACGTACTTCCCTTAACATGCAGGGAAGTACAGTTCTTAAGCGTTAGTGTAGTATTTAACCTTTTCAATAAATTCTTTAGAATCGATCGGCTTTGGAATATAATCGGTAGCGCCCGATTCAAGGCATTTCTCACGGTCGCCTTTCATTGCGAAGGCGGTAAGCGCGATAATAGGAATATTCTTGTATTCGGGCATCTGGCGTATCTTTTCGGTCGCTTCGAAACCATTCATAATTGGCATTTGCATATCCATGAGAATCAGATCGAACTTATCTCCTGTAGCCATTTTAACGGCATCTTCACCGTTTTCAACAACTACTATATCCTCGTAGTTATTCTTTTTAAGTAGTCGGGTTACAATTATCTGAGAATGCTTATAATCCTCTGCAAGCAGTATTTTGGTTCCGCCTTTCTTCTGAATTACAGAATCAACAGGAGGCGGTACTTCATAACGGTTTATCATTGCGTTAATAGTATCGGCAAGATCTTCTATGTTAGTAGATCTCTTTTCGAGAAGTTCTTCGAATAATCCTTCTATTTTGGAGAGATCTTCTTTATAATTTTCTTTTCCTGTATAAATGATAATAGGGAGGTTTGCGAATTTTTTCTCTGACTTAATTAGTTTTATTAATTCGAATCCGTTAGGGGCAGGCATATCAAGATCAACAATTGCAAGATCTATTTCTTTATCCCGTATCAGGTTCATTACATTGGCAGACACATTTTCTGCTATAGCGTTAAATCCTACACTCTGGATAGCCTGTTTAACTAGATTGAGTGTAGGCACGTCGTCATCAACACATAATACGTTTGAATCTTTACGGAGTTTGTAATGAGTAAGGACTTCAACAAGGTAGTTGTAATTAATCGGTTTTACAAAATACTCAACCGCTCCCATCATAAAAGCTTTTTGCTGTTCGGGTTCAATTGAACATGCGATAACAGGAACATTTTTCGTATTCGGATTATCATGAATCTTTTTTAACAGCTCCAGACCGTTTATGTTGGGAATTTCAATATCGAGAATTATAGCCAGAAGCGGTTCACTGTTTATTACAGAAAAAGCCTGACTTTCGGAACTGACAATAGTAGGATCGTAGCCCCATTTGTTGAGGTAATTACTGAGGAGTTTGGAAGTAGCGTAATCATCCTCAACTACAAGAACCTTGTTCTTTGTCGAGGGTTTTGGCAGCTGCGATAGAGTGGATTCAATTTCTGTCATCACTTCTCCATTGATAGTGAAATTAAATATTGTACTGTTATCGCTTCCGGTAACAGTAATATCCCCTCCCAGGAAATTTACATATTTTTTTACTAAGGTTAAGCTTAGTCCTGTAAGACTTGTACTTTTATATTCGTTATTCTTTGAGAGTGCAAATGGTTCAAAAAACCGTTCTATAAGTTCGGCCGGAAGACTTTTTGTGGACTCGATTATTTCGAATCTTATTTTATTACCTCGATGGCCAGTCACATTAATTGTTATTTTGGCACCGGCAGTTGAAGAGGTTATGAAAAATAATATATTGCTTAAAATGTAGCGTAATTTCTGATCGTCCAGATCGATTGAACGTGAGAATTCTTCGGCTGTGTTTATTTTGAATGAAATTTCTTTGTTGGATAATTTGCTCTTGAAGAGCGCGGAAATATCATTAACCAGAGCACTGACTGAAATATTTTTCCGAACGAGAACAAGTTTACCACTATCTGCTTTGGCAATTTCATTCAGATCGTTGATTATAAGAAGCATGCCCTGAGAATACTTTTTTATGGAAGCAAGATACTCTGAATTAGATGCAGAAAGGTTCTCCTCGGAAATAATTGAAGTGAATCCGATAATAGAATTTACACTGTTCTTCAATTCAACCGAAGTATTGTTGAATAGACCGGTAAATGAAATATCCGTAACAACTAAATTGCCTTTTGTAGAAAACCAGTTGAAAAAAATCAATCCGATCAGTTTAATTGCATTTTCAAGGTCAGCCTTTTCTTCAGCAGAAAAAGCGGTTTTCCTCGCAACTTTTATCAATATCTTCAGCTCGTCACTTACTTTAACAAGTGCGCATGCCTCGTAAACAAGAAAGTCGGAAATCTGTATTTGACAGGAGGAATCATTGTAGAGTGTATTGGTCAGTTCGGAAACAAGATTTTTACAGGATTGGCAATTGTGAGCGGAACCTTTGGAATAACTCTTACGTGCGGATCTTGATCTGCTTAATACTGTAAATTTATGGTCGGTTCCAATTGAAAAAAGAACTGCAGCTTCCAGGTTAAATTCATCAACAATGAAATTACAGACCTCGTCAGCAAAAAAATCATCCCCGCGTTTTGCAAATTCGGAAAGCTCTGATATCTTTTTTAGGAAATCATACTTATCATTAGTTGGCATAGAGCTCGTGCTATGAAGTATTCAAAATTTGATTGTGAAAATAAACAATTTACGAAAGAGTTGAAAATGATAAACCTGAACCTGTGATTAAGACAGTCCCGCCTAAAGCGGGACTGTTAAGAAACTATCAGAGATTTTCAATAAAGAAATTGGTGATCTTATTGTAAAGATGGAGAGCCTCCCGTCCCCGAACTCCATGCCCGTGCCCTACATATGGATAGTACTCAAGAGGTTTATTCTTTTCTGCGGCAAGTTTGGCAAATGCTAATGTATTCTGCCATACTACTGTTGGATCCGAAGTGCCATGTACGAGTAATAGTTTACCAGAGAGGTTATCGATATAATTCAATAGACCCGATTCCTTGTACCCATCAGGATTAGTTTGAGGTGTATCCATATATCGTTCTGTGTACATTATTTCATAATATTTCCAGTCGATTACAGCACCGCCGCAGGCGCCAACTTTGAATGCGCCGTTCGTCCTGAGCATTAATGAAGTTGTCATAAATCCTCCGTAACTCCAGCCGTAAACTCCGAAACGTTCAGGATCTACATAAGGAAGTGACTTCAGATAATTAACTCCTGCCATCTGGTCCATAACTTCAACCGTACCTAATTTCCTGAATGTAGCTTGAGCAAAATCAGATCCTCTGTTGGATGTACCTCTGTTATCAAGTTCGAAAACAATATATCCCTTCTGGGCCATCATTCTGAACCATAACTGATAACTTCCTGCACCGAAGGAATTAAGAACTCCCTGGGAGTGAGGACCTCCGTAGACGTAAAATATTACAGGGTATTTCTTTGAATTATCAAAATCCGGCGGATAGATCATTCTGCAATATAAGTCTGTCCCTTCCTCATTCTTGATAGTAAAGATTTTTACTTCGCCAAGTTTAATTTCTTTTAACGGATTATCAGAATTCAAAAGATTTTTAACAACAGAATATTTCTTGTTTAGAATATTAATAACGCGGGGGACTTCAAGACTGCTGTAAGAGTCGATAAAAAACTGTCCGTTGGAACTTGCCTGAACATTATGAACGCCCGGTTCGCTTGTAACCCGATCCATTTTCCCGTTTTCAAGATTCACTTTATAAAAATGGCGTTCGATGGGGGATTCTTTTGTGGAAGTGATGTAAATAAATTTTCCGGTATTGTCGAATCCATGGAAGGAGGTTATTACCCATTTACCCTGAGTAACTTGCCGAATCATTTTACCGTCCGTATCGTAGAGATAGAGATGATTGAATCCATCTCTTTCAGAAAACCATAAAAACTGATTGTTCGATTTCGGGAGAAAGATCATAGGATTCAAGGGCTCAACAAATTCCGTATCCTTTTCTTCGAATAATGTATTGATTAAATCGCCGGTGGCTACATCATACTTTTTGAATTCCATGTGGTTCTGATCACGGTTCAAATGAGCTATATAAAAATATTTTTCGTCTGGTGACCATTCCAGATTAGTTAAGTATTGTTCAAGAGGTTCTCCGGTTTTAATCCACGTGGTCTTTCCGCTTTCTATGTTGTAAAGCCCAACTGTAACGTGATGACTCTTTTGACCGGCCATGGGGTATTTGATATTTTTAAGTTGTGCTGGTGTCTTGTCGATTTCAACGAGAGGGTAGTCAGAAACCATCGTCTGGTCCATACGGTAGTAAGCAATATAATTTGAATTAGGGGACCAGAAAATTCCGCCGTTGATGCCGAATTCATTTCTGTGAACAGCCTGACCGTTAACTATATTGGTGTCTGTATCATTTGAAATCTGAATTTTTTTCGACTCATCAAGATTCACAAATAGATTATTTGCAATGGTATAAGCGACAAACTTATTATTTGGTGCAGGAGTTTGATTTTCTGCACCTGATGGGAGGGCGTTTAATTTGGAAATATTTTTGAATTTGATGTTGTAAGAAAACCAGGTACCTCCAGACCAGAATTGAAGTGTATTGGAATCGGTCCATCGTATCGCAGGGATATTATTCAGTTTCCTCTGACCAAAAGATTCTAATTTTGAATTGATCTCTTTTAGTGTAATCAAAGTATCTTTTTTCACTGAGAGTGGAGTGGATTTCATCAGTACCGAAGATTCTCCGGTCCCTTCGGGAAAAACATAAAAATCAGAATCGGGTATCCATCCAAGCTGTCGGATATTAGCCGGAGAATACTTAGTAAACGAATTAAGTATAACATCTTCAACAGTTAACAGTTTTTCCTGAGCAAATAAACCGGATGTTGCAATGAGTGTTAGGAGAAAGAGGCGTTTGAGAGTTTTCATGTTACCCCCTCGGAATTGGATGACAAAAAAAAGGGCACTTATGTGCCCTTAATTATTTATTAGATTATTTTTTTTCTTTATTCTGATCTGTTTGAGAGACTCTATGAACAAGAATATTATCAATCAGCTTGTATTCTTTTGCTTCCTGGGAAGTAAGGAAATAATCCCTGTCGCAATCTTTTGCAATCTGTTCATAACTCTTACCGGTGTGCTCGGAAAGAATATTGTAGATTGTATCCCGCGTCTTTATCATTTCTTTTGCGTGAATCTCGATGTCTGTTGTCTGTCCCTGCAGACCACCGATCCACGGCTGATGTATCATGATTTTTGAATGGGGGAGTGCGGAACGTTTGTTAGCTTCGCCTCCGGCAAGAAGAACAGCTCCCATACTTGCTGCTAATCCAACGCAAATAGTGGAAACTTTCGACTTTATATATTTCATTGTATCATATATTGCCAGACCGGCCGAAACACTTCCGCCGGGGGAGTTGATATAAAGGAAAATATCCTTTTCCGGATCTTCCGCTTCCAGAAAGAGAAGCTGGGCAATTATCAGGCTTGCTATATGATCGTCGATCGCTGTCCCAAGGAAAATAATTCTTTCCCTTAGTAACCTGGAAAAGATATCCATTCCGCGCTCGCCGCGACCCGTTTGCTCAATTACATAGGGAACAAGCTGATTATAAATTTCATAATCTTTTTTATAAATAGAATCGATCGGGAAATTAACTTTCATTTTATTTTCCTTTTTTTTCTTTGGTTTTTTCTTCGGCATCAACTTCTTTAATCTTATTATTTGCTTTCAGAAAATCAATAACCTTATCCTCCAGAAGTACATCGCCGCGGTTGGAATCTTTATAGTATTTAAGAAGTTTCTGCGCGGATATCCCGGTTTTCTCGGCTTCCTTGTTCGCAAGTTCTTCCAGTTCGGATTCTTCAACTTTTATACTTTCTGTCTCTGCAAGGTTCTCAAGTATAATCTGCCACTTGGCATTCCACTCGGCTCTCGGTTTGTAGTACTCTGCAATAGCTTTCTCGTCAACATTAGGCATTTTATAGCGCTTAGCATTCTCCTTTTCCATTTCAATAAGGCGCTTATGAACGGAACTTACATATCCGGGAGGGGGAGTAAATTCGTTGTTCTTCACTATTTCATTTAATAAGCTGTTTGTATATATCTCTTCAGATTGTTTTGTGTAGTACTCAGTGAAGTTCTTTCTCAACATATCTTTAAATTCATCGAGTGTTGCAGCTTTGTTACCCGAAATCTTCTTCAAGATTTCCTCTGTCAATTCCGGATATACAATTTTTTCAATTTTTGTAATCTCGGCTTCGTACCTGTATTCCTCCCTGTGAAGTTCTTCGCCATGGTAATGTTCGTCTACAAATGTAAATACGAATTTGTCGCTTACTTTTTTACCGTTAGCATTTTCAACAATCTGCTGGTTAACTTTTTCGTCGCTCAAATCGATAAGCATGTTTTCACTTCCTTGACCGATAACGGCAACACCGTTTTCATCCAGCTTTTGAAGATTTACAGTTATACGAAAGGTTTTGCCTTCAACAACATCATAAGTTTCAAATGTGAAATGAGGTTTGAGCAAATAGTCGACTTCTTTGTCGATATCTTCTTCTTTTAATTTGAATAAAGGTTTTTCTATTACGAGGTCTTTATAATTCTTTAATTCAAGTTTCGGTTTAATTTCGTACTGGATTTTGAAAAACAATTTACTTCCCGGTACAAAGTCGATATCGGTTAACTGCGGAGTTGAAATCGGCTTCAGGTTCTCCTGATCAACGACATCCCAGAATTTTTTAGTGGCAATTTTTTCACTGGCTTTGTATTCAATAGCTTCGCCGTATAGTTTTTTAATCATCGCCATCGGGGCTTTACCCTTTCGAAAGCCGTCGATTTCTATATTTTTTCTCTCTTCGCTATAAGCTTCTTCAATATCTGAAGTAATTTCTTCATATGTTAAATTTACTTCTACTTCCTGTTTAGAGTCGGATACCTGATTAACTTTTATTTCCAAAAGAAACCTCAATAAATATTAAAAAATAGTGAAAGTGCGAGAGGGGGGACTCGAACCCCCACACCTTTTGGGTACTAGATCCTAAGTCTAGCGCGTCTGCCAATTCCGCCACTCTCGCAAAAGGTTTGCAAAATTAGTCAAATGGTTTGAAATATCAAAAATCTTCCTTTTTATCACTCATTAAAAGATTTTTCAAAACGTAATTCGAAAAGATTTTTTTATATTCTCATACAAAAAATAAAGTTATTGATGGAAAATTTAATCGGTAAACTGATCGATAATTACCGGATCGTTTCTGTTCTTGGTAAAGGGGGAATGGGAATAGTCTATAAAGCTTATGATACAAAACTCGATCGTTATGTTGCGATTAAAATGCTTAATGCACAGACGTATGACCGTGAAAGGTTTGTAGAGAGATTTAAAAGAGAAGCAAAAAATCAGGCTAAATTATCGCATCCGAATATTGTCACTGTTTATGGTTTCATTGAATACGGGGATCTCCTCGGTATTGCAATGGAGTATGTTGAAGGAGAAAGTCTCGAAAAAGTAATTCAGCGGCAGGGCAGATTCAATTTATACGATGTTATCTATATTCTTAAGCAGGCATTACTCGGACTTGGTTACGCTCATTCCAAAGGATTTGTTCACAGAGATATAAAACCTTCCAATATTATTCTGAACAAAGAAGGAATAACGAAAATTATGGATTTCGGAATTTCCAAATCTTTGTTCGATAAAAATATGACCAAAACCGGCTCAAAGATCGGTACCGTATATTATATGAGTCCTGAACAGATTAAAGGAGAGGATGTTACCAACAGAAGTGATATTTATTCGATCGGTTGTACTACTTATGAAATGATTGTCGGTACTCCGCCTTTCGATTTTCAGAGTGAATACGAGGTGATGGATAGTCATCTCAAGAAAACCGCTCCAAAGATTTCAACCCGGCTGACCGGCATCCCGGATCAGGTGGATAAAGTAATTATGAAATCATTGGAAAAGAATCCGCTTGAAAGATATAACAGCTGCGAAGATATGTATAACGATGTACAGGAAGTTGATAAGCATGTCGCAAAAATGTATACGAGCTATTTTAAGAAATCGACCGAACGTTCAAAGACTTATAAAACATTTTCGAGCCTCGCTTTTGCAGGTATTATAATATTAATGTTAGTTCTTGCCTATTTCGTTTTTCATCAGGTTAACGATCTGCTTACCAGCAATAAACTCGATCAACTTGAAAAATACAGCATACAGTCCCTTTTTTCGTCGGAAGATGATAAATTAAAATTCTCTTCGATTAATAAAGTCAGGAGTAATACACTTTTTAATCTGAATGCCGTTTATTTTGCAAACGAAAAAATGGCCGCTGCCGTCGGCGATTCGGGTACAGTGCTTATCTCGAATGATGCTGGCATAACCTGGGAGCCGAAAGACATAGGTGTCAACATTAACTTCAGCGATATATATGTCTCACCGTCAGGCAAATCAATAATTGTCGGAGATTCATCTTCTATCTTTTACAGTTACAATGCTCTCGATTCTCTGCAGCAGATCCCGTTTCAGAAAGGATATACTTTTTTCAGAATAAGATTTATTGACGATGAAACCGGATTTATTACTGGTAACAAAGGACTAATTCTTAAAACAATTAACGGTGGAATAAACTGGTATAAAGTAACAACTAATACGACCGACCTTATCTTCGACATCGCATTCATCGATGCGAAACGGGGTTTTGCAGTCGGCTGGAATGGAATGATCCTTAGAACCACTAACGGCGGCGAATCATGGAATAAGTCGGATTTTAAATCTGTTGACAATTACTTTAAAGCAATCGATTTCACTAAGAATGGATACGGTTTGATTGTTGGCGGCGACGGAATGATTTTAAGATCGACTAACTACGGAGAAATTTGGGAGGAAACAAGGGTTACTGATATTGGAGGACTACAGAGGGTAATGTTTATAAATGATAAGACTTCAGTGCTGATTGGAAACAGAGGGACTATTATGGTCTCAAAAAACCGTGGTGAGAACTGGAACCTTGTAGAATCTCAGATCTTTTCGAATATGAACGATATTGCTCTTAATCCCGACGGACATTTATATCTTGTCGGTGTTAACGGTATGATGTTCAGAATTGAATAGGGAATTTTAGATTGGATAAATTTATAATCCGCGGTGGAAAAAGATTATCGGGCAAAGTTAGTGTAAGCGGCGCTAAAAATTCTTCCCTGGCATTAATGCCTGCAACTCTTCTTAATTCCGGTATCAATATTATCGACAATACTCCCGAGGTAAACGATATCTATACGATGATCAAACTCTTAACCCATCTAGGTGTTGAAACAGAGTTTGCCAATCATAAGTTAACATTAAATACAAGCAATATTACCAGTCAGATAGCCCCGTATGAACATGTAAAGAAAATGCGGGCTTCCGTATATGTTCTTGGGCCGCTACTATCCCGTTTCGGTTATGCAAAAGTTTCTATGCCCGGCGGATGTGCGTGGGGACCCCGGCCTATTAATCTTCACATTGAGGCAATGAAAAAACTCGGAGGCGAAATTGAACTTGAAGAGGGTTATATTATTGCCAGGGCAAAACGTCTTCACGGTGCCAAGATTCATTTTGATATTCCTTCTGTTGGTGCAACCGGAAATGCGTTGATGGCTGCAGTTCTTGCTAAAGGTACTACTCTTATCACGAATGCTGCAATTGAACCCGAAATTAATCTTTTAGTAGAATATCTAAACGGTATGGGAGCACATATTCAGGGTATAGGGACAACCACACTTGAAGTAGAAGGTGTCGAGGTGCTTAAACCTTTTTCAATTAGAAATATTCCCGACAGAATTGAAGCCGGTACTTTATTGATTGCAGGCGCCATTACAGACAGTAGAATAGAACTTGAGAATACACAGTTGGATCATCTGGATTCTGTACTTGTAAAACTGGAGGACAGCGGAATTAAGTTATTTAATTCAAAGGACAAAATTATTTTAGATGCAACAGATAATAGCCGTAAATGTGTTGATATAACAACCGCAGTTTATCCCGGATTCCCTACTGATATGCAGGCACAATGGACAGCCTACATGACTTTGATAGAAGGTACATCCTCCGTTACTGATACGATTTATCTGGACCGTTTCAATCACGTTCCGGAACTGAATAGGCTGGGAGCAAATATTGAACTTATAAATAACAGGGCTATAGTCAAAGGTGTTAAGAAGTTAACAGGTGCTAAGGTAATGTCCACCGATTTACGAGCCAGCGCATCGTTAGTATTAGCCGGTTTGGCTGCAGAGGGAACTACTGAGGTCCTGAGGATTTATCATCTCGACAGAGGATATCAAAAAATTGAAGAAAAGTTGAAATCGTTAGGAGCGGAAATAGAAAGAGTTGCCACAACGGAATTCTAAGTTGAGATTAAAAAGAGTTGAATTACAATTTATACTGCTTGCTATTCTCTTATTTATAAACCTGATTTTTAATTTTTTCCCTCTTGTTAATATTATCGGTTATGAATCTTCAGTTCTGAACAGTTTCCTGTTCTTTATTTTCTCGGGTTACCTATCAATCTTATATACAAGAAAAGAATCCAGTGCTTCATTTACGGGATATTTTAGCCGACACAAAACATTTTTTATCCTGGCTTTGCTTATTCCTCTTGTTTCGGGTATTTCCTCCACATTAGTTTTTACCAATTGTCCGGTGATTGACGGAATCCTTTTTTACTTGGTAATCTCAATACCATCTTTGTTTTTCGGATCTGTTTCCGGGATTCTTATCGTCAAATATGCAAGACGCTATCATAAACTCATCTTCCATTTCCTTACAATATTAATTCTGATTATACCTTTAATAGAAATCTATTTTAATCCTCAAATCTTTTTTTACAATCTTATAATAGGATTTTTCCCGGGTACTATTTATGACGAAGACCTGGCAGTTGATTCTAAATTAATTTTATTCAGGATGCTGTTAATTATTCTGTTTATAATCTTTCTCGGAATTCACTTTTTATACACTAAAAAGAAACTGAACAGACTGCAGTCAATTAGTTTAATATTAGTTATTAGTTCAGTTTTTATTCTTATAAAACCATGCTTATCATTCTCAACCGATATTGGAACGATTGCACGTCATCTTAACAACCGAATTGAGACACCCCGCTTTCAAATCCTCTATTCAGACAGCATCGATTCAATAAAAGCCGAACAGATTGCTTTGCTTCATGAATATTATTACGAACAAATAAGCGGGAAATTAAACATCCGCAGAGAAAAGAAAATAACATCATTTATTTTTAATGATAGGGAAGATAAAAGAAATTACTTCGGAGCCGGAAATGCTAATGTAGCTAAGCCGTGGCTTAACCAGATTTATCTTAATGGGAATGAATTTGACGCTTCTCTAAAACACGAGCTCGTTCATATACTTGCAGGGGACTTCGGTACAACACCATTTAAAGTTGCTGATAATCTTAATCCGGCAATGATTGAAGGATTTGCTATGGCTATAGAGGACGACTTCAACGGTCTTTCGGTCCACTCAATTGCGCGAATGGCTCGAAAGTCCGGGTTTAAAATATCAATTGCCGATCTTTTCGACGGATTAGATTTTTTTTCTCATTTTTCCTCCCTGGCATACATATATAGCGGTTCATTTGTTAAATACCTTATCGAAACATATGGTATAGAAAAAGTAAAAGCTCTTTATAGTAATCTGGAATTCGAAAATATTCTTGGTGATTCGCTTTATAATCTGGAGCAGAATTTCTACCGGTTTTTAGATGCGGAGGAGATAACTTTTACCAAACATTTGGCTCAGTTATATCTCGGCGGTAAATCAATTTTTAAGAAACACTGTGCCCGGGCCGCAGCAAAACGGATAAAAGATGCATGGATCCTTTTCGATGATAAGAAATATAATGAGGGCGTGATAAATTTCCGTGAAGTCTATTTTTATTCTGGTTCGTATCAGGCATTAAACGGTTGGCTGAACTCTTTAACACAACTTAAAAAATTTAAAGAAGCGGAAGAAATTTTATTAAAAGAATTAAATTACTTCGTTCAAACTCCTTATCTTTACATTCTTGAATTAATGGCCGGTGATCTTTCAGTTAGAAATAACAAACCGGAAGAGGGATTAAAATATTACGATAGTTTAGTAGTTCAGTCACCTTCCATCGAATACAGAAACGAAGCATCGTTAAGACTCCGTATCGGGGAGTATTCGCGCGACTCGTTAAAAAAATATATTGAAGCAGATATAGTGGAACGGTTCAATATTCTGAAGAGCATAAACATTAATGCTATTCTTTATGAATCGATTCCTTCTTTGATTCGTTATGCAGAGGTTGACAAAATAAAATGGAAGTTTTTAAAAGAATTATCGGGCCGTTTAAAGGTAAACGATAGAGTTTCTGCTTTTTCTGTTCTGGGTTTGTCGAAGATGGCTCTCAAATATGGTGATTACTTGTTAGCTAAAGAACTTGCTGTTAAGTCTTTAGAATTTGATTCGGGAGACATTCACAACAAAATATTTATCGATAACCTCAGGATGATTAACTGGTTTTATAATTTTGCTGAAGAAGTTAAGAAGAATTTTCATTATCAATGATCGACTTTAAAGAACATATTAATCAATTCGCATTTCTTAAAGAAGCTTCGCAGCTTGCTGTTGAAAGAGGAGAAGATGTTTATCTTATCGGCGGATACGTTCGCGATCTTATCCTTGGCAGGACTCGCAGCGAGATGGATTTTTTAATTGTCGGGAACGGACCGGAATTTGCTGCTGCTTTAGCCGAACGTCTTTCAATAAAGGAGATAGTTATATACAGAAATTTCGGGACTGCACATTTTAATTATTCAGGTTTCTCATTGGAATTTGTAGGTGCCAGAAAAGAATCTTATAACCGCAACAGCAGAAATCCGGTTGTTACCCCGGGTACTTTAGAGGACGATATTAACCGCAGGGATTTTACGATTAACACGTTAGCTATTTCTCTCAATAACCGGGATTACTCTGAATTACTGGACAAGCTTGGAGGATTAGATGATATCCAGAATCAACTGATTCGTACACCTCTCGATCCGGAAGTTACATTTAACGATGATCCGTTGCGTATAATGAGAGCATTCCGGTTTGCTTCACAACTCGGTTTCTTAATTGAACAAAAAACTTTTGATGCAGCCTCAAAACTGGCTGAACGGTTGTCAATTGTATCGCAGGAGAGAATTACGGATGAGTTTTTGAAAATTCTTGCTTCACCAAATCCATCGATCGGTTTGATCCATCTTTTTAAAAGCGGTGTGATGAAAATAATATTTCCTGAAATTGATGCGATGGGTGGAATTGAACAGAGGAATGAACATCACCATAAAGATGTGTTCTATCATACCTGTATGGTTGTAGATAACGTTTCAAAAGCAAGCGATAACCTATGGTTAAGATTTGCAGCTTTAGTTCATGATATTGCAAAACCTCCAACCAAAAAATTTATTGAGGGAACAGGATGGACATTCCACGGCCATGAAGAGCTTGGCGCAAGAATGATGAAAAGAATCTTCGAAAGGATGAAACTTCCAAACAATAAACTCAGTTATATAGAAAAGCTGATCCGATTGCATTTAAGGCCAATTGCACTTGTTGACGAGGAAGTTACAGATTCCGCTATAAGGCGACTTATTGTTGCTGCTGATGAAGACCTGGATGATTTAATAACACTATGCAGGGCAGATATCACAAGCAAGAATCCCAATAAGGTTAACAAATATCTTGAAAACTATGACCTTGTGATGCAGAAAGTACATGATGTTAAAGAAAAAGACAGGTTAAGAGCTTTCCAGTCACCTGTTCGAGGAGATGAAATTATGAGAATTTGTAATATTCCTCCTTCTAAATTAGTGGGTGAGATTAAGTTTTCCATCGAAGAAGCCATACTAGATGGAAGAATTGGGAATAATTATGAAGAAGCATTCAATTATCTGCTTCAAATAAAGGAGTCTTTCCTGAACCGTTAGTAAAAATTATTTTTCTCAATATTGTAACTTTTAATTGATTTATTCCGTCAAATTTGACAGAAAATTAAATTCTGTGAAGAGAAACGCAGAAAAGGAGTAATTAAAGATGAAAAGAATGATTCTGGCAGTTATTACACTTCTATTTACAATTCCGGTTGCCGCTCAGAAAAATTTGACATTAGAGGAAGCAGTATCAATAGCACTTCAAAGAAATACCTCTCTTATAAAAGTTAAGAATTCATTGAGTACCAGCGAATCTCAACTTAAATCTGCATATGGAAGCCTTATTCCGACACTCGGGGCAAATGCAGGCTGGAGTTTTCAAAGGATAAACGATGCCGGCAGTACTCAACGAGATTTTCTTGGTAATGAAGTAATTACTCCGCCGTCGCAGATTGATAACCGTTCCTTTTCTGCAGGACTAGGAGGAAGTGTAACCCTCTTTGACGGACTGGCAAATATTGCCAACATCAATCAGAAAAAAAATAATCTCCGGGCAACAGAATATAATATCGAAAAGAAGAAACAGGATGTCGTCTACGAAGCAACAAATTTTTATTATCTGGTTTTAAATGCGGAAGAACTGATGCGCGTGCGTGAGGACAATGTTAAATACTATCAGAAATTTTATGAAACAGTAAGCGAGCGTAACCGGCTTGGTATTGTTGCAAAAGCGGATGTTTATACTGCTCAGGTCCAGCTTGGAAATGCTGAATTACTGCTGATTCAGGCTCAAAATAGTTATGAAAACACAATCAGCAATCTTTTAAATTATCTGGGTCTCGATGTACTTGAAGAATATAAGCTTGTCAGTCCATTCGGTTCAGAAGAAATTTCTGAATCCGATGCATATCTCGCCGAATACGATAATATAAACGCTATGGTGGGCGCTGCTCTCGATACCAGGTTCGATTTTAAGAGCCAGCAGCTCCTTGTACAGTCAGCGGAAAGCGGATTAACTATGGCGAGATCCGGATTATTTCCATCCTTAAGCGGATCCTACTCATATTCGAGCGGTGCTTCTAAATTCGATAAACTTTTCGACCGTAAAGTTCTGAACATTAGTCTGAGTCTTAATTTCCCGATTTTCTCTAACTGGAATACTGAGAACCAGATTCAGTTTGCTGAAGTGAATCTTAAAAATGCTAAAGAGGATCTGTTTGCTTTAGAACGCCAAGTTAAGATTGAAGTTAAACAGGGTTATCTGGATTTAACCGCTGCTAAAAAAAGTCTTGATGTGGCATCCAAGAATGTTACTGCGGCAGAAGAGACCAGAAAAATTAATCAGGAACGTTATAATCTGGGATCAGGAACAATTCTCGAAGTGCTTCAGGCCGACCGAGATTATACGGATGCACTTAGAAACAAAATCAATACATCATTCGACTTTTATACCAAACGTGATAAACTGAATAATTCACTCGGCAAATTAGATTATAAAAAGTTTGAATAAAACATTAAGGAGTTATACAAAATGTCTAACGGAAAGAAGAATTCAAAAAAGAAACTTATAATATTCGGAGGATTGGGAGTTTTACTGCTCGTAATTATTCTTCTTGTTGCATTCAGCGGAAATAAAGAGGATATCTTCCAGGTCCAGACCGAATTAACACAACGTAAAACTATTACTCAGGTTGTATCCGCAACCGGCAAGATAAATCCGGTTTTCCTTGTTAAAATTACCGCAGAGGCAACCGGCGAAATTGTCTCTTTACTGGTTCGTGAAGGGGATAGAGTTTCCAAAGGTCAACTCCTTCTTAGAATTAAACCTGATATTTATGAAGCTCAGAAGACTAGTGCCGAAGCACGCCTCGCTCAAACAAAAGCCAACTTGAGTTCGACAAAAGCTCTGCTCGATAAGGTCGAAGCTGATTATAAAAGGGTCCAGGGATTGTTCCAGAAAGGGCTTGCGAGCGATTCGGAACTTGAAGCCGCTAAATCGAGCTACCTCCAGACAAATGCAAATTATGAATCCCAGAAGTCGAGCGTTGCACAGTCTGAAGCATCTTTAAAAGAAGCCGTCGAAAATTTGAATAAGACATATGTTTATGCACCTATGAACGGTACTGTAAGTGTTCTCGACGTTGAATTGAATGAAAGAGTTATCGGAAGCGTATTCCAGGGAACAGCTCTCTTAACCGTTGCTGACTTATCCCAGATGGAAGCGACTGTTGACGTTGACGAAAACGATGTAATCCTTGTATCTGTAGGTGATACTTCAAAAATTAGAGTTGATGCTTTCGGAGATAAGGAGTTTAAAGGAATTGTTACACAAATCGGTAATAGTGCTAAGACGACCGGATTAGGCACACAGGATCAGGTTGTGAATTTCGAAGTAAAAATTAAACTAGTTGATCCCGGAGATCAGATTAGACCGGGTATGTCCTGTGATGCCGACATTGAAACAGAAACAAAAGTCAATGTCCTGGCAGTTCCTATTCAGAGTGTAACAGCACGTTTATCCGAATCCGAAAAAGCTCCAGTAGAGAATACTGAAGAAGAAGGAGAAGCTCAGCCGCAGAAACCCAAGAATGGTAAAGAGAATAAACCTAAGGAAGTTGTTTTTGTTGTAAATGACGGTAAAGCTAAAATGATCGAAGTAAAAACCGGAATTAGCGACGATACATATATCGAAGTTATTGAAGGTCTTAAAGGAGACGAAGAAGTTGTTACCGGACCATATAGAGCGATATCCAAAGATCTCGAAAACGATTCCAAAGTATCTGTAACATCGAAACGCAAGGATGAGAAAAAACCTTAACTATAATTCATTTTTAACGGAAAGAATATGAACATTATAAATATTGAACACATTGCCAAGATTTATCAGGTGGGAAGTGAAGAAGTTCATGCGTTGGCAGATGTTTCACTTAGAATTGATAAAGGTGAGTATGTTGCTATTATGGGTCCTTCCGGTTCGGGTAAATCGACTCTTATGAATGTCCTGGGCTGCCTAGATACTCCGACTAAAGGAATCTATAATTTCAAAGGTGTGAACGTTAGTCAGATGAATGATAATGAGCTGGCAACAATCAGGAATAAAGAGATCGGTTTCGTTTTTCAGACTTTCAACCTGCTGCCACGCTCGGATGCACTTCATAATGTTGAACTACCTTTAATCTATGCCGGTGTCTCTGCATCAGACAGAAAGGAGAGGGCCCGCTCGGCTTTAGATCAGGTAGGCCTATCAGATCGTATGCATCATAAACCGAATGAACTATCCGGAGGCCAGCGTCAGAGAGTTGCTATCGCAAGAGCTCTTGTTACCAATCCATCTATTATTCTTGCTGATGAACCGACAGGTAACCTTGATACTAAAACCGGTGAAGACATAATGGCTCTTTTCCATGAAATATCCGGGCAGGGCAATACTATAATTCTTGTAACTCACGAGGAGTATATTGCCGAACACGCTGCAAGAATTATAAGACTGAGAGACGGATTGATCGAAAAAGATGAAAATGTTAGAAAGAGATACATACCGCAGAAAAACGGAGTATCGAAATTATAAATTATTTCTCAGTTCAATGTCTGAAAATAAACTGGCAGTGAATTGAAAAACAGCAAAGGAATAACCGATGGGTACATATTTATTTGAATTGAAGGAAGGGCTACTTATTTCGCTGAGAGCTATCAGAGCCAATAAGGTCCGGGCAATTCTTACTACTCTCGGTATTGTTATCGGAATTACTTCTGTTGTATTGATGTCTACAGCTATTAAAGGAATCGATAACGCTTTCCAAACCGGTGTTTCTTCTCTTGGCAGCGACAACCTGTATATTGATAAGTGGGAGTGGTTCAATAACGATATTCCTTTCTGGGAATTGAGGAACAGGAAAAATCTTGTTCTCGAGGATTATGAAAAATATAAGGAACTTGCAAAACTACCTCTCGCAGTTGCCCCTACTGTCTGGTCAAATCAGACTGTAAAATTTAAGGATCTGAATGTAGAATCGATTCTTGTACAGGGTACTAATCACGAATATATTAATACAACCAATCTTACATTTGACGAAGGAAGATTTTTCAATGAACTTGAAAGCAACGGCGGCAGACAGGTTTGTGTTATCGGTTTTGAAATTGCGAAGAATCTATTCCCCCGTGGCAATGCTCTTAATCAGGATGTCCGGATAAGAGGGCATAAGTTCAAAGTGATCGGTGTTTTATCCGAACAGGGTAGCTGGGTTATGGGCAATTTTAATCCTGACCGGCAGGTCTTCATACCGATATCAAATGTTTTCAAATATTTTCAGAGTGAATTCTTCAGAAGTGTTACTATCAATGTAAAAGCTAAAAACAGTCAGCTGGTTGAAGATACAAAGGAAGAAGCAATCGGCATTATGAGAAGGATACGCGGACTAAAGTATAACGAGCAGAACGATTTCTCAATTAATCAGCAGGAAGGTCTACTTACAACTATTAATTCCACTATCGGTGTAATCCAGATTGCAGGATTGTTCATAACCGGATTGTCCCTTTTCGTTGGAGCCGTAGGAATTATGAATATTATGTTCGTCTCTGTAAAAGAAAGAACTAAAGAGATCGGTATTCGAAAAGCAATTGGTGCTAAACGCAGATCAATTCTGGGACAATTTATAACCGAATCTGCCATAATCTGTCTGCTTGGAGGATTGGTTGGTTTGTTATTAGCCGTCTTGTTGAGCATGATAGTTAATCAATTCCTTCCAACATCAGTTCAAATCGATACTGTCATTCTTGCAATTGTAATTTCACTTTTAACAGGAGTAATATCCGGATTTGCACCTGCTTATACTGCTGCAAAATTAGATCCGGTTGAAGCTCTGAGGTATGAATAATGGAAATATTTGAAATTATTAAAGTCGCTTTCTCATCTCTCCACGCAAATAAATTAAGGTCCACACTTACAATTGTTGGAATTATCGTAGGAATCTTTTCGATTATTGCAATCAGCACTGTAATAGAAATGCTTCAATCTAGTATCGAAAAGGGAGTTTCTCAGTTAGGGCAGAATACTTTTCAAATTCAAAAATGGCCGGCTGTTCAAACAGGCGGACCGGGACAAAATGCAAGATTCAGAAACCGTCCTGATATTACTTACGAAGAGTTTGTTCAGCTAAGAGAAAAACTTGTTGAGGCCAAATCTGTCGGTGCTGAACAGTGGGGATTCGGAAAAGTATTCAAAGCCGGCAACAGGGAAACCAATCCTAATGTTCAGGTCTCCGGCTGCACACCAGAAGCTTTTCCAAATAACAAATGGACAATTGATGAAGGAAGAGCTTTCAACGAGCGGGATGTTCAGAGTTATTCAAAGGTTATTGTACTCGGCCCCGATGTTGCTAAGCGCCTCTTCCCTAATTATTCAGCTCTTAATCAGGAAGTAACTGTTGATGGATATAAACTCAGGGTAATCGGGATTCTTGAATCGCAGGGGGATGTATTCGGCCAGAGCCAGGATAACTTTGCGTTGATTCCTTTAACAGCTTTTCAGGCAATGTACGGTAAAAGAGCAAGATCAATTAATATTACTGTTATGTCGGGCGATAAAGATACCTACAATGAACTGATGGAAATTGCCGAAGGTTATTTCCGGACTGTTAGAAAACTGGGACCCGGTGAAGAGAATGATTTTGATATTTGGTCTAACGAGCAGATTCTGACAAGAATAAACGATATTACCTCCGGGGTTAGAATCGGATCTATTGTTGTAGCGGCAATTGCTCTTCTTGCTGCCGGTGTCGGAATTATGAATATTATGCTTGTGTCTGTTACAGAGAGGACAAGGGAGATCGGAATAAGAAAAGCTATTGGCGCTAAGAGGGTGAACATACTCTTCCAGTTTATTATTGAAGCAATTACATTGAGTCTTATCGGCGGTATTGTTGGTATTGTTCTCGGAATTTCATTAGGTAATCTGGCTGGATCGTTTTTAAATGCAACTGCGGTAATTCCAATCGACTGGGTTTTAATTGGTGTATTTCTTTGTGTTTTAATCGGAGTAAGCTTCGGCACATATCCTGCATATAAAGCCGCAAATCTTGATCCGATAGAAGCACTTAGATATGAGTAAATAACACCATGAGATTATTACTTACTATGAACCGTTATTAGCCGGTTCAAATCCTAAATGAATTTTTTTTCCTCCTGAATTCATTTCAAATAAATGTGACAATTTTATACTTTCACTTTATTCTTAAGCTCTACTGCAATATATTTGATAAAAAAAATATATAGTTTAAGTGAAATTATTTCTAGTAGAGTTTCCTGAAATATTTGCAATTGCGCTTCGTGCAATCCGTGCAAATAAGATGCGATCCGCCTTAACAACACTTGGTATTATAATCGGTATTGTTGCGGTAACCACAATGTCCACTGCTATTGTAGGCCTTCGAGAGGCATTCCTCACATCCATCTCTTCCTTCGGCAGCGATGTTTTATATGTGAGTAAAACTCCCTGGTTCGCAATGGGTGACTGGAGCAGTTATCGAAACAGGAAAAATATTACAATGGAGCAATACGAGCGTTTGAAAGAGATGCTTACAATTTACGAAGCTATTGCACCAACTAAATCCTCTTTCGGTATGAATGTTAAAAGAAAAGAAAAAACAGTTGTTTCTTCCGTAGTGTATGGTACAACGCATGAATTCCAAACTACCAGCCAGATCGAGCTGGAAGATGGAAGATTTATGTCTGAGACTGATGTTAAAGCTGCACGAAGGGTATGTATGATCGGTCAGGATATTGTAAAAGAACTCTTCCCGGTTGAAAGTCCAATCAATAAGGAAATAAAAATTAATAATGTCCCTTTTAAAATACTCGGTGTAATGACAAAACAAGGGAGTGGATTTTTAGGATCATTCAGTATGGATGGAATGATAATAATGCCGATAAAAGCTTTCGAAGCTCTTGCTGGCCCGTCACGGGGCAGATTAAGAATTGATATTAAAGTTGGTGATACCGCCAGGCTCGAGGATGCTAAAGAAGAAATTGTTGCATCCATGAGAATAATTAGAAAAGTACCCTATGGAAAACCTGACGACTTTGCCGTGAACCAGCAGGAAGCATTTAAACAGATGTACGATCAGACAGTCGGGATCATCGCGATTGCAGGAATTGTTATTACTGCATTATCTCTCTTTGTTGGTGCCATCGGCATTATGAATATTATGTTTGTCTCTGTTACGGAGCGGACAAAGGAAATCGGAATTAGAAAGGCAATTGGTGCAAAAACCTGGTCTATTCTTCTACAGTTTCTCACTGAGTCGGCTGTTATCTGTCTTATAGGCGGTATTATCGGACTTATGATTTCATTTCCATTGAGTTTGATAATCAATCAATTTCTTCCGACTTCAATGCCACTAGAGGTAGTTATTCTTGCACTTTTAATTTCTGCTGTTGTAGGAATCATTTCCGGATTCCTGCCTGCATGGAAAGCATCCCGACTTAATCCGGTAGATTCTTTGAGGTATGAATAATGCTTTTTTTCGAGAGTATAAAACTCGCATTTAATTCGATTAGGACCAGTAAGCTTCGTTCAGTTCTCACTTTGCTCGGAATTGCTGTCGGTCTGTTTTCAATTATCATTGTAATGACGGCAATAAGTGCAATTCAACAAAGCGTGGAAAATACATTTAACAGTCTCGGTACAAATAATTTTATTGTCCAGAAGTGGCCAGCTATAAGAGTTGGAAATCCGCATGGGTCCAGAGACCGGAGGAACAGGAAAGACATTGAAGTAAAAGACGGAATTAAGTTGAAAGAAATGACTTCACTGCCGGTTGCAATTGGAATTTCGCTGTCTACCGGCGGAAAAGTTATTAAATACGGAAATGAAAAAACCAACCCCAGTGTTGCTGTCGCTGGTGTAAATTTCGATTATTTTGTTGCACTCGATCTCAAAATTGAAGAAGGAAGAAATTTCTCAAAATCTGATGACGACTATTCCAAACCTGTTGCTGTTGTTGGTACAGACGTGGTAGACAGATTATTTAAAGGAATCGATCCAATCGGTAGAAGAATAAGAGTTGAAAAGTTCAGTTACGAAATAATCGGCGTTTTCGAAAAAAGGGGAAGTATTCTTGGTCAGTCTCAGGATAATTTTATATGTGTCCCTCTCTCCGTTTTTGAAAAACATTTTGGAAGCGATAGAAGCGCCAACTTTGTTGTAATGGCCCAGACAAAAGAAATGATTCCCGCAACAATGGACGAAGTAATCGGAGCAATGCGGAAAATAAGGAAAGTCCCTACCGGATTGGAAAATGATTTTGAACTTGTAACTAATGAGCAACTGATTGAGCAGTTCAACGATATTACCAAATATTTTAAACTTGGAGCCGGCGTTGTTGCGTTTATTGCTCTTCTAGCTGCCGGTATCGGTATTATGAATATTATGCTTGTTAGTGTTACAGAGAGAACCCGCGAGATCGGAATAAGAAAAGCTATTGGTGCAATGAAGAAGAACATCCTTGCTCAATTCATTATCGAAGCTGTTGCTCTCAGCTGGTTTGGCGGACTTATCGGTATTCTGATCGGAGTGATAGGCGGAAATCTTGTTGCAGTTACTCTCGGCGTATCCGTTGTCCTGCCGGTGGAATGGATTGTAATAGGTCTTATTGTTACTACATTTGTAGGTGTAGTCTTCGGTGTTTATCCCGCCTACAAGGCGGCTAACCTCGATCCTATTGAAGCACTTCGATATGAATAAACATGATATAAAATTCCAACATTATTAATGCCATTCATTTATTGAACTTGAAAGAGAGGGAGTTTAGGTATAGATTTATTCTACAGAATAATCCTGAACATCCAATTGAAAAAAGTATTCATTCTAATATTTGCTCTACTAGTATCGGTACCTCATGCTGGATTGCTTGCGCAGCATCCCGATGAAGTCTCTGTAACCGATACGTTTAATGTTAATCCTCAGAACGATTATAAAATATCCAGTCTGAATATTATACCATTCTCAGAAAAAATATTTATAAATGGTATCCTCTTAAACCGGAGTAACTACTCCATCACTTATTCAACCGGACGGTTTTCGATTTCAGATTCATCGAAATTCAAACTCCATGATCTGCTCATAATAATTTACAATACTGTTAAATTAGAATTATCAACTGAGTATCGGAAAAGAAGGTTAAATGTAGTTTATGATGATTTAAAGTCCGATTCAGTATTTGTTTCTAAGATTGATAAAAATGCTTTCTCGACAGAATCCATATTCGGTAAAGATATTCAAAAGAGCGGTGCCCTCATAAGAGGTTTTACAGTCGGAACAAATTCCGAATTTCAATTGAATAGCGGTCTCCGTTTGCAGTTAGCCGGCCGACTTTCTGAGGATCTCGAAATTGTAGCTGCTCTTTCAGATGAAAATACTCCTATTCAACCCGAAGGGAATACAGAGACTCTTGAAGAACTCGATAAAGTATTCATAGAGGTAAAGCATAAAAACGCGACAGGTACTTTCGGAGATTATGAATTAAACACCAGTAGAAGTGAATTTTCTCAGATTACCAGAAAACTCCAGGGATTAAAAGGAGATTTCACTTTTGATAATCATACCGGATCTGTATTAGTAGCGGGTTCACGAGGGAAATTCAATACCCTTCAGTTTAACGGACTGGATGGGAATCAGGGGCCATATCGTTTAACCGGAGTAAATAACGAACGTGAAATTATTGTTATTGCAGGAAGTGAAAAAGTATTTCTGGACGGACTCGAATTAAAACGGGGTGAGAATAACGATTATATTATTGATTATTCCATCTCGGAAATAATTTTCACACCTAAAAGGATTATAACATCCGCCAGCCGCATTTCGATCGATTATGAATACACTGACCAGCAATTCAGAAGGAATTTTTCGGGGGCTGATTATCAAACAAGTCTCTTGAATAATTCATTAACCATAGGAGCAAGTTTTTTCCGTGAGGCCGATGATCAGGATAACCCGATTGAAATAAGCTTGTCGGACTCCGACTTCGAAATTCTCCGTATTGCCGGTAACGACAGAACGCTCGCGTCCCGATCAGGTGTAACGCTTGCGCCGCCTGATTCACTCGGAAATATTTCAGGTGTTTACTCCAGGGTTGATACTACAATAAATATGGAGCCTTACACATTCTATGTTTATTCTCCGGGAAATTCCTCATCAATTTATAAGGTCACTTTCAGTTACGTCGGTGATAAGAAAGGTGACTACATAAAAGAGAGTCTGGGAAAATATAAATTTGCCGGCATTGATAACGGAAATTATTTGCCTGTTGTTTTTCTTCCGATGCCTGAATTAAAACAGGTGGGGTCGTTTTTCGTGAATGCGGATCTTTTTGAAGGTTCAAAATTGAACATAGAACTCTCAGGAAGTTCCTGGGACCGGAACAGGTTCTCAGGATTAGATGATGACCAGAATACTGGTTATGCCAGAAAACTTGAGTTATTATTTTCACCAAGGAGAATTGAAATAGGAACTTTATCACTGGGAAAAGTCGGATTCGGTTTGAAAGACCGTTTTATTCAAGGGAGGTATTCTTCGCTGGACAGGATTGATGATGTTGAATTTAAACGCCATTATAATTTATCCGCTGCTCCTAATTCCGATCAAAACTTAAGAGAAATTAACCTGGACCTTATCCCTGCTGAAAATATCTCACTTATATCAAAGTACGGATACATAAAACAGGGTGACCGTTTTGAATCGGATAGAATCAATTCGGTTATGAAAATTGGTGACGGCAGTAACTTCTCGGCTGAATATAATCTGGATTATGTTAATTCAAAAAACGACGACATTTCAACCGACTGGAATCGTCAGAATGGAAGCGGCTACTATTCTTTCGGTTTTATAAAGCCCGGATTTAATTTTATCTATGAAAACAAAAATGATTTTTTTAATGATTCACTTCTCGCCACAAGTCTTAAGTATGTTGAAACTGCACCGTTCGTAGAACTTTCTCCTTTAAATGCGATCGATATACGAGCACTCTACTCTTATAGGGAGGAATCTTTCCCGCTTAATCGAACTATGGTACTCCAGTCGAAGACGGATATGAAGCAGATTCAGATATCTTTAAAAGGATTACGGGAAGTTTCCTCGAACATCAATATCACCTACAGGAATAAAAAGTATACAGATAATTTCATACAGATCGGTTACTCCGATAACGAAACTGTTCTCTTTTTATCCCAGAACCGTTTCAACTTCTGGAACAGTTTTATTACCGGCGAGCTGTTCTACCAGGCATCGACTGAACAATCCGCCAGCCTCGAAAAAGTCTTTGTAAAAGTACCGTTTGGTACGGGCAATTATATTTATCTTGGTGACCTAAACAACAACGGAATTGCTGAAGAAAATGAATTCCAGCTTACATCCTACGACGGAGAATTCATTGTAATTACCACTCCAACCGACCAGCTATTTCCTGTAATCGATCTGAAAACAAATACCAGATGGAAAATTGATTTTAACAGAATCATAAATGGTGAAGATCTGTTATCAAGAATTCTTAAAGCTGTGTCAACGGAAACTTCATGGCGAATAGAAGAGAACAGCAGAGATAATGAGACAGACAAAATCTATCTTATCCATCTTTCTAGTTTTCTTAATGATTCAACTACTGTAAGAGGTTCTCAACTGTTTCAGAACGATATAAATCTGTTTCAGTTCAACAATGAGTTTTCAATCAGAATCCGCTATCTGCAGAAACGAAATCTTAATCAGTATGCCGCAGGACTGGAAAAGGGATTCTTCAGGGAAAGGTCGGTCAGACTCAGGTTAAAACTTGTTGAGGGAATAAATAATCAGACTGAGATTACAAATCAGATCGATAACCTTCTCTCACCGCCATCTTCAAACCGGGCAAGAGAAGTTTACAGGAATGATGTGGTGACGGAGTTTACATACCGTCCGGTAAACAGTATTGAGGCGGGACTAAAAGTTCAGGTTGCCAGGAGCGAGGATAAATATCCTTTTAAACCGTCTGTAGTGGATCAGAACTCAATTGTTTTGAGAATTTATGTCTCGCTTGCTAATTTGGGGCGTATAAGGTTTGAAACCGAAAGAACTGAGTTAACCGGAAAAGACCTAACGGGAAATCTTCCGTTTGAAATTACTCAAGGAAATGTGATCGGTAAAAATTATTTTTGGAGGGTCTTTTTCGATTATAAGATTGCAAGTTATGTCCAGACTTCATTCAGTTACGACGGAAGAATTCACGGCGGCGGAAGAGTAATTCATACAATGAGAGCAGAGGCAAGAGCTTATTTTTAAATTATTTTCTGGGATCATATGAAAGTAACATCAGGTTTAATTGAAGCCCACGTTTTTAGAAAGCAAAACGATGGAATAGAATTTCTTTTACTGAAAAGATCTGAAAACGAAAACTACGGCGGAATCTGGCAAATGGTTACAGGTTCCATTGATGAAGGAGAAAAAGCTTACGATACCGCTCTACGCGAAATTAAAGAGGAGACAGGATTAACACCGGAAAAATTATGGGTTGTCCCGAATGTAAATTCATTCTACTCACCCGAGAAGGATGCTTTGTTTATGATACCGGTTTTTGCAGCTCTTGTTAATAACGACGCAGTTGTAATTTCATCGGAACACTCGGAATATCAATGGGTCGATAAAGAAAAAGCAAAATCTCTTCTTGCATGGAACGGCCAGAGAAAATCAGTCGATACGATTTATCAGTATTTCGAATCTGAAAATCCGGTCCTATACTTCAACGAAATAAATTTCCGGTAATCAAAAAAATCTTCCGGTTTTATATATATTAACGCATCAAAACAGAAGGAATATGAATTGGGACTTTTAGTCGTTGGATCAATTGGTCTGGATGATATTGAAACACCCTTCGATAAGATCGAAAACGCTCTCGGAGGTTCAACTACATATATTTCACTTGCCGCATCTTATTTTACCGGCCCGGTTAGTATTGTTGGTGTAGTGGGGACTGATTTTAACAGCGAACATATTCGTATGCTGGAAAATCATAATGTCGACCTTGAAGGACTGCAGATTGTTGAAGGAGCAAAAACATTCCGGTACGGGTGCCGGTACCACTACGATTTGAACGTAAGGGACTCGCTTTTTACACATTTAAATGTGTTCGAACAATTTAAACCGGTAATTCCGGAGAGACATAAAAAGAGCAGCTTTATTGTCCTTGGAAATATAGCCCCTTCTCTTCAGAACGATGTTCTTGATCAGTTAACCGCACCCAAATTTGTTGTTTGCGATACGATGAATTTCTGGATTAACGGTGCTTACGACGAACTGCTTACAGTCCTCAAGAGAGTAAATGTTCTAATAATAAACGATTCGGAAGCACGCTTACTTTCGAATGAGCCGAACCTTATAAAAGCTGCACATAAAATTTCAAAGATGGGTCCAAAGTATCTGATCATCAAGAAGGGTGAGCACGGTGCTCTTCTGTTCGGAGATAATACTATTTTCTCTGCACCGGCATATCCGATGGAGAATATCTTCGATCCAACAGGCGCAGGCGACGCCTTCGCCGGAGGATTTACGGGTTACCTACATAAGAACAGGGAATTTACTTTCGAGAACCTCAAACGCGCGGTTATATACGGATCGGTGATGGCTTCCTTCTGTGTCGAAAAATTCAGTACAAAAGGATTGGAGAATTTGAGTTTTCTGGAGATCCATAACAGGTTTATTGAATTTAGAGAACTATCCAGTTTCAGTTAAGATGACACTTATACGTTCGCTCGAATTTAAAGAGGAAAAGCTGCACATCATAAACCAGACCCTGCTTCCTCTCAATTTAGAGTACATAATAACCGATGATTATAACAGGATTGCATCAGCTATTGAAAGATTAGAAGTACGCGGTGCACCTGCAATCGGGATTGCAGCGGCTTATGCACTTGCCCTTTCAGTTAAAAAATCCGAAAAGGAACCTAAGTCAGATTTCTACGAAGCATATAACAGACTGATAATAACGCGTCCAACTGCTGTAAACTTATTTTATGCTTTGAATATGATGAAGGACCTGTTTGACAGGTCTTCTGGTCGTATGGATATTTATAATGTATTGATTTCCAAAGCAATTGAAATTCATGAAGATGATATTGAAATGTGCCGGAGTATAGGTGTGAATGGGCAGCAGATATTAAAAAAGAAATCAGCTGTGCTCACACATTGCAATACAGGTGCACTGGCAACAGGCGGTGACGGGACAGCATTAAGTGTAATTAAGAGAGGATATGAAAACGGTCTTGTCGAATTTGTATATGTTGATGAAACACGTCCATTGTTTCAGGGTTCAAGGCTAACCGCCTGGGAGTTAAACAGACTCGGTATTCCCTTCAAAATTATTGCAGATTCAACAGCCGCGGTATTGATGAAAGAAGGAAATATAGATCTAATAATAACCGGAGCCGACCGTATCGCATTGAACGGGGATGCAGCCAATAAGATCGGCACTTATCATTTATCTGTTCTAGCTCTTCATCACAAAATACCATTTTATATTGCAGCGCCTTCAACGACAATCGACTTTAATTCTAAAACAGGATCGGAATTTAAAATCGAATTAAGAAATAAAATGGAATTATTTGAAATGAACGGTTGTCATATTACATCATCGGAATATGATGCATTTTGTCCGGCATTCGATGTAACTCCTAATCAATACATTACTTCAATTATTACGGAAAAGTCTGTTCATTATCCTCCATACAGATTCGAAAATGTCTGAACTTATAAAAACCGAAGCAATTGTCTTACGTAAACTCGATTTCGGGGATTCGAGCCGGATAGTTCATTTCTTTACTTACGATTACGGAAAAATATCAGCCATTATTAAAGGAGCCAGATCCCCTAAATCCAGAACCGGTGCGGCATTGGATACATTCAATTATGTTCAAATTGTTATTTATAAAAAGGAGAACAGGGATATCCAGTTAGTCAGGGAAATTGATTTATTAAATCACTTCACCGTAGTTAAAGACGACCTCGAAAGGATGCAATACGCTCAAGCAATTGTTGAACTTCTATCCGGTTTAACAGCGGAAAATGAAGCCCATACAAGATTATTTACCGGAACTGTAAAAGCACTTGAACTTTTGAATATTCAAACTGCCGATCCCAAATATACATTTACAAAATATTTCATTTTTTTCATTAAAGAGATTGGTTACGCAATACATTATGAAAACTGTTCCGTCTGTGGAAGGATTTTAACCACCGAACAGGACCTGGCTTTTAATTACGATTCGGGATTTGTATGCCAGGAATGCTGTCAGGACCGTCTAGTTCATACTGAAATTAATAAGGAACTTTTCAAATTATATATTTGTCTAAACCAGAGAAAAAATGATGTTAAATACTTATCAAGAGATCTTGATCGGATTCTGCAGATGATGACAAAATTTCTAAAGTATAATCTCACTGAATTCAAAGGATTAAAATCATTAGAATTAATTTAAAATCAGGAGGTATTTAATAAATGCGCAGAAAAAATTTAATCGGTACTATCTCATTGGTGTTTATTGGGATTGTTTTCGGGGCAATTCTTGTCTCCGGATTTGGTCTGGTAAGACCTGGTTATGCTGATATTCAAATAGGTGCATCGAAACCGCCGTTTGAACAGATTGACCAGCAGGCTCAAGCTTTTAATAATGCTTTTGTCCAGGTCGCCGACAAAGTGACTCCTTCAATTGTCCAGATAAGTGTAGTATCAAAAGCAAAAAACAATTTGCCTGAGGGATTTCATTTCTTTTTCCCTTTCAGGGATGATGTACCCCGCGAACAGCAGGGCGGTGGAAGCGGCATTATCATAAGCGATGACGGATATATTCTAACTAATAATCATGTCGTTGAAAATGCGAGCCAGGTTCGTGTTTCAATGCATAACAAAAGAGAATATGACGCTGAAGTTGTTGGTACGGACCCTCTAACAGATCTGGCTGTAATAAAAATTGAAGCGAGCGGTCTTCCTGAAGCATATCTTGGGGACTCAGACCAGATTAAAGTTGGTCAGTGGGTTATGGCAATCGGAAACCCGCTTTCTCTAACATCGACTGTTACTGCCGGAATTATAAGTGCGACCGGAAGAAACATAAATATCATTCGCGACGAGAACGGTTACGGGATTGAAAATTTCATCCAGACTGATGCAGCTATCAATCCGGGCAATAGCGGTGGGGCACTAGTTGACCTCAATGGATCCGTCATTGGAGTTAATAGTGCAATAGCGACAGACGGGATGACTCAGCGTTACATCGGATACGGTTTTGCAATTCCCGTTAATCTGGCAAAATCTGTGGCCAATGACTTAATTGCCAACGGTAAAGTAAGCCGCGGCTACATTGGTGTAAGTATTGCCGAGATCGATGCATCAACGGCCAAAGCTCTCGGTATGAAAGAACCAAAAGGTGTTATTGTTCAGGATATTGTTAAAGGCGGTGCTGCTGAAAAAGAGGATATTAAACAGGGAGATATTATTCTGAAAGTCGATGACCGTGAGGTTAATCAGCCGAATGAACTTCAGTCTTATGTCGCTTCAAAACGTGCAGGTTCCCAGGTTAGACTTACACTCTTCCGTGACGGAAAAGAGGTTGAACGATATGTTACTCTTAAATCGCGTGATGAAGATGATGATAAAAAAGTTGTGACTGCCGCGAATAAGAATAAAAAGGAGAACAACAAGGATCTTAAAGAAGTGACTTTCGGCGATCTCGGAATGACTGTTAGAAATATGACTGAACCTGAGCTTAAAGAATTCAAAGTTGATAACGGCGTTATAGTTAGTGATGTTAAGAATTTCAGTAAAGCATACAACCAGAGAATATTGAAAGGAATGGTTATCACTTCCGCGGATAAGAAGGAGATTAATAATGTCTCCGATCTTCAATCGATTCTCGATAGCAAAAAAGGTCAGGCGGTTCTATTGAGAATTATTCTCGATAATCAGGGTACCTCCAGACTTGTCGGGGTTGAGATTCCCAAATAATAGTCATTTCATCAGATTATGTAAAAAGCGTCCATTATTAGGACGCTTTTTTTTTATATTTATGAACAAATTTTAGAAAGTGTTGAATGATCGACTTTAAAACTGCAGGCGAATCTCACGGAAAAGGACTTGTTACAATTGTCTCCGGTTTCCCTTCAAATCTAAATATCAAACTTGACGAAATTAATGCTCAATTGATAAGACGACAGGGAGGATACGGACGCGGATTAAGGATGAAGATAGAATCGGACAGGGCGGAAATAATCTCCGGTGTTCGATTCGGCAAATCTATCGGTTCTCCAATTTCTATGATAATATGGAATAAAGACTGGGAAAACTGGAGATCGATTATGAGCATTGATGGTAAAGGCAGTGAAGTTGAAAAAATATCCGTACCGCGCCCCGGACATGCAGACCTAGTAGGTGTTGCCAAATTCAACTTTGATGATATAAGAAATTCCATTGAAAGATCCAGCGCTCGGGAAACAGCGGCAAGAGTAGCTGCCTGTTCTATTGCAAGAATTTTCCTGGCTGAATTTGGAATATTGATCGGGAGTTTTGTTGAAAGTATTGGCGGAGTTTATCCGTTGAAAAATTATGATCCGTTCAGGAAAATAAAAATTGATATAAAAAATCTTAGCAATAAGGCTGATAATAGCCAGGTAAGAGTACTTGAAAAGGACCACGAAGAAAAGATTATTAGAAAAATAAAATCGGCAAAGAAAAAGGGTGATACTCTCGGCGGTACTTTTTTCGTAATTGCCACGGGTCTCCCGGTAGGCCTCGGTAGTTTTTCATCATATGATTCCCGCCTGGATGCTGATATTGCACAATCGATCATGTCGATTAATGCCGTAAAAGGAGTTGAGATTGGAGATGGCTTCCATTCAAGTGGTCTTTTGGGTTCTGAAGTGCATGACCAGATTTCTTTGAGGGGAAATCAGCTAACAAGAAAAACTAATCGGGCGGGCGGCATTGAAGGTGGAATATCAAACGGGTTGCCTCTTATTATCCGCGCTGCGATGAAACCTATTGCGACTCTTATGTCTCCGGTAAAAACGGTCAATCTGAAAACAATGAGGGAGATTGATGCCCGCAGAGAGCGGAGCGATTTTGTCGCTGTTCCTGCATGCGCTGTAATCGCTGAGTCTATGACTGCCTGGATCCTTGCTAAACATTTTATGAATAAATTCGGCGGAGACTCAATCGAAGAAACCAGGGACAATTATATTAATTACACTCAAAAATTATTTAACCGTATTAGGAAAAACTTCCGGTAAACCAATATGCTTCTCGTAAAACGATTTACTTTTAATCCTTTTCTTGAGAATACATATATAATTTATGACGATCAAAATCTGGACGGCGCGATAATAGATCCGGGATGCTATGACAGTAATGAACAGAAAATGATTGAGAAATTTATTGGTGACAATAAGATTCGGCTGAAATTCCTTATTAATACTCACTGCCATATCGATCATATATTTGGCAATGCGTTTATTAAGGAAAAATATAATCCTGTTTTTATGGTTCCACCTGATGATGTTTTTCTTCTTGATATGATGATTGAGCAAGGTAAACTTTACGGCACTGAATTAACTCCATCTCCGAAACCCGATAAACTGATATCTGAGGACAGTGAGCTAATAATTGGTTCGGCAATCGGTAAGTTTCTGTTTACTCCCGGCCATTCTCCCGGTGAATTCTGTCTCTACTTCGAATCCGAAAAAATCTGTTTTACCGGCGACGTATTATTCAAAGGAAGTATCGGGCGAACCGATTTATGGGGAGGAGACTATAAGACACTGATCGATTCGATCAGAAATAAATTATTTGTGCTGCCGGATGATATCAGGATTTATCCCGGACATGAAGCGGAAAGTACTATCGGCCGGGAAAGAAATCATAATCCTTTCTTCCAATAAAAATATCTATTTGATTTGAGTATTCTCTTTAGATATATTAAAAACATTCTAATTAAAAAATCAGGCGGATGAGCGGTAAATCAATTATGAGTGAATCATTCAGATCTAAATCAGGATTCCTGTTGGTTATATTTTTTATTTATGTAGTCCTGTTCGAATTTATACTTCCGGTTAACAGGGTTCTGCCGATGCCTCATATGCTTTTTGAATCGTTCCTGTATATTTGGGAAGGTTATAACATCTTACAGGCAATTGCTATTACTTCCTCTATAGTTTATTTCTCTCTTGTAGTTTCCTATTTTATTATCCGTTTATTTGCAGGAAGATTGATACAACTTTCTATTGAATATCCAGGCCCGGTTGAAAAACTGAAGATATTCAGGTATTTCCCTTCATTCTTCTTTGCCATACTATTTGCCTACTGGTTTGAAGATTCGATTGCAGCGGAATTTCTATTCGGTTTATTAAGTTCGCTGCTTATGATTGCCGGCTCGTTATTGAATTCATCGCGTAGTTTCAATAAGACCTACTTTGAAGCCGGATTGAATATGCATTTAAGCAGACCGGAAGTCTATTCGAAAATTGTTTATAAACAAATACAACCGGTTTTCTTCAGTGACCTTTTTAGGATTCATTATTACTTATGGATACTTGTAATGATATATGAATTTATTTGCGGAATAGAAGGATTCGGAGGAATTTATAGAACAGCACTTTTATATAATGATTATGCCGGTCTTTTTTCTATTGCTGTTGTCATTAGCATATTGATTCTGATCGGCAGTTCTGTAATAAAATACATTGACGAAAAAATATTTTTCTGGGAAGAATGATTGAGCTAAAAAATATCTCTAAAACTATTTCCGATTCTTTCGGAAACAGTAAGAAAATATTCCAAAATATTTCTTTAATAATAGAGCCCGCTAAAATTACTTCCGTTATTGCTCCTTTAGGTTCTGGAAAAACAACACTGCTGAAAATTATTTCAGGACTCGATAAAGAAACCACCGGCGAAATATCCGGAATGGATGACGGGAAAATCATGCTTATTCCCTCAACTCCTTCTTCATTCCCCTGGCTTTCTGTAAAAGAGAATATTTTATTTGCTTCAAAAGGGAATGTTGATATAAAGTATCTGATCGAATTCGTTGGACTTGAAGGATATTCAGATTATTATCCGGATAATCGCAGCATCGGATTCAGGTTCCGGATTTCCCTGGCACGTGCCCTTGCCCGCGACCCGGTATCTATCTGCATCGATGAACCGTTTACAAGAATGGACGACCTTACAAAGACAGAATTATACAGTCTGATAAGAAAAGTCCCTACCCGTTATAAAACATCTCTGCTTATCGCAACTACAAATATTACAGAAGCGCTTTATCTTTCAGATAATATATATCTTATGGGTAATGAACCTGCTGAGATATTCCATAAAATGAAAGTTGACCTGCCGGAAGAAAGAGATAATTCTATTTTAAACTCTTCCCGATTTATTTCACAAAGAAATGAGATTGAAAGATTATTCAAAGAAACCGATTCAAAAAAAATACTTCACATTTCAATCTGAAGGATCTATGAGTGAAAAAATAAAGAAACTGGAATCGCTGCGAGAGGAAGCAAAGAAGGGTGGCGGCGAGGAGAAGATTAAACAGCAGCACGATAAAGGGAAACTTACTGCACGCGAAAGAATTCTTCTTCTGGTAGATGAAGGAAGTTTTCAGGAAATAGATCAGTTTGTTAAACATAGATCGAACGATTTCGGAATTAATAAACAAAGAATAGCCGGTGATGGAGTTATAACCGGATTTGCCAGAATCTTCGGCCGCCAGGTTGCAGTCTTCAGTCAGGATTTTACAGTATTTGGCGGATCATTGTCTGAAACACACGCTGAAAAGATCTGCAAAATAATGGATATGGCAATGAAGATCGGAATTCCTGTAATCGGATTAAATGATTCAGGCGGTGCAAGGATTCAGGAGGGTGTTGTAAGTCTTGGCGGTTACGCGGATATTTTCCTGAGAAACACACTTGCTTCAGGTGTGATTCCTCAAATATCTGCTGTACTCGGACCATGTGCCGGAGGAGCTGTCTATTCGCCTGCAATTACAGATTTTATTTTCATGGTTAAAAACACCAGCCATATGTTTGTTACGGGTCCAAATGTAGTTAAAACTGTAACACACGAAGAAGTAAGTTTCGAGGATCTTGGCGGTGCCGATACGCATTCGGTTAAAAGCGGGGTGGCTCACTTCGCATTCGATAGCGAAGTTGAAGTACTCGAGAATATTCGTCGTTTACTCGGATATATACCCTTAAACTGGAAAGACCTGCCCCCGGAAAGGGAATTCGATTTTGCACAGGATCACATAATCGATTCTCTGGACAAAGCCATACCGGATAATCCGAATAAACCATACGATATGAAGGAGATCATAAATCAACTTCTCGATAACGGAGAATTTCTGGAGGTCCATTCAAACTACGCACAGAATATAATAGTTGGATTCGGAAGGATCGGTGGTTTATCAGTTGGTGTTGTTGCAAATCAGCCTTCTGTTCTTGCCGGCGTACTTGATATTAATGCATCAGTTAAAGGCGCGAGGTTTATTCGTTTCTGTGATGCGTTCAATATTCCTTTATTAGTTTTGGAAGATGTCCCGGGTTTTTTACCTGGTACTGAACAGGAATGGAATGGTATTATAAGGCACGGATCAAAATTACTTTTTGCATTCTGCGAGGCTACTGTTCCAAAAGTAACCGTCATAACACGAAAAGCATACGGAGGAGCCTACGATGTTATGAATTCCAAACATATAAGAGGCGATTTCAATTTCGCATGGCCAACTGCTGAGATTGCTGTAATGGGTCCGAAAGGTGCCGTTGAAATAATTTTCAAGAAGGAGATATCATCAGTGGAAGATCCTGCAAAGAAATTGGAGTCGATGCTTTCTGATTATATTGAAAAATTTGCAAATCCATACATCGCGGCCGAAAGAGGATATATTGATGAAGTGATTATTCCGCGGGAGACACGTCAGCGATTGATATCAGCCTTTCAGCTCCTTAAAACTAAAGTCGATTCAAATCCGAAAAAGAAACATTCCAATATTCCATTATGACCGGTTATTCTTGCTAACTTATTTAATTACAAAGGGTAAATGGAATTATATAATATTAAGCTTGACAAAAAATTGTTAAGGGCTTAAATTGCAACCATAATTCAAACACTTGGGGTCTGCGTGAAAAAACTTATCCTTCTGTTTATTTTATTAGTCGTCATTATCAGTTTTAACGCCTGCAGTACATTCAATTCATCTTCAAATTCAACATTAAAAGTCCGACAGGATACTGTAAAAGTCACAGTATCTTCAATTGTAAATGAGATGCTTGAAAACGCACGACGGGATTATGTCAACGCACTCTACAAACAGAAATTGGGTTTTAAAGCAGAAGCACTCAGTTATTATGAATCAGCTCTTACAACAATAAATAAATTAAGCTATTATCCAAATGTAGAAGAAAATGAAATTTTTATTGAACTGGAAAACTCTATTGTTGAAGATTACCAATCGTACGTAGATAGCATGGAGGAACTTCCTGAAAATGTAACTATCAATGCCCTTGAAGAATGGATGAATAAAAGGATTCCTGATTTTGCAATGGAGGATGAGGATTCTGTAATAGTAAATGAAGAGGATAACAAAAGTATTACTGTAATTGTTGGTGATTTCCCGCTCGAGGTAAATCGTCATGTTGAACAGTATATTGAATATTTTACAGGAAAGGGGAGTAAGCATATGGAACGCTGGCTCTCTCGCTCCGGGAAATATTTTCCAATGATGGCCCGTATCTTTGCCGAAGAAAAAGTCCCGCAACAATTGATTTTTCTAAGCATGGTTGAAAGCGGATTGAATCCTGTAGCCCGTTCCTGGGCTAAAGCCGTTGGAATCTGGCAGTTCATAAAAGGAACGGCCCGGTTGTATGACCTCGATGTTAATGTTCATATAGATGAAAGAAGAGACCCTGAGAAGGCGACTTTATCAGCGGCACGTCATTTAAGAGATCTTTATTATTCTTTAGGAGACTGGTATCTGGCCCTTGCAGCATATAATAGCGGGGAAGGAAGAGTCCGTAAAGCAATGAGAAGAGCCGGCTCAAGCGATTTCTGGTCTCTCCGTCCTTATTTACCGCGCGAGACCCGCAATTACGTGCCTCAATACATAGCAGTTACGCTTATCGCAAGCCAGCCGGAAAAATATGGTTTCTCCAATATACAGTTTGAAAAACCTCACGATTATACAGTTCACCGGATTACAGAAGCTATCGATTTGAACGTGCTTGCAAAATGTGCCGGAATAAGCACCGAACTACTTCGTGAAATGAATTCAGAACTTACACAGAATTCAACTCCGCCCGATTATGAAGGAGGTTATCCACTAAAAGTACCTACCAGGACATATGAACTTTTCGTGGAAAATTTGAATAATCTTCCTGATGACGCAAAACTTCAATATGTAATTCATTCAGTTTCTTCGGGTGAAACTATTTCTCAGATAGCTTCGAGATATAACGTAGGTATTACACAACTTGCAAATTATAATAAAATATCAACCAAGAAAAAATTAGCAATCGGGATGGAACTCAAAATCCCAACTTCCTACATTAATCTGGAAGATATCGCTATCAACACCGATATTCTTCCGGCTATTGAAGAGGAATTAAACGGTCTTGATAATAATCCATCCTATAAACTTCAAATTACAACCGATACTGATTCTGATAAGTTTCTCAAGCTCTATCAGGAAATTTCGTCCGACTCTGTAGAATATATAATCCCAGAAGGTAAGAGCCCTGTTAAATATCTTGTTAAGAGTAAAGATAATCTAGTGGATATTGCAGATCTATTTAATGTCAGAGTTTCCGATTTAAGAAACTGGAATAACCTTCCTTACACTTCACGATTAAAAGTAGGCCAGGAAATAACAGTTTACGTCCCGGATGAAAAGAATGAATACTACTCTAAAATTAATGAAATGAGTAATGCTGAAAAGAGTCAGATCCTTTTTGCTAATTCTGGAGATACATGGATAGAGCACAGGATTAGAAACGGCGAATCGCTTTCATCTATCGCAACAAAATACGGTGTCTCGGTTTCTCAGATTAAGGAATGGAATAATCTTACGAGCAATAGAATTTACATGGGGCGAAAGCTTGTAATTTATTCGGGTGATGCGCGCAATCTTCCCGCGACTTATTCAAGTTCAGGTAATATTGCTTCCAAAACGACTAAGTATACTGTCCGGAAAGGTGATTCGATAAGCGAAATCGCTCAAAAATTCAATGTTACTATCGCACAGCTGAAAAAATGGAATAATCTGAATTCAAATAAAATCGTTGCAGGTCAGTTGCTCTCAGTTCATGGAAAAGAACCGGTTCAGTCTCTCGGCGACAATACAAAACGTGCTTCCGGTAATTCAGTGAATTACACTATAAAACCTGGAGATTCTCTTAGTCTTATTGCAACGCTTTATAATGTAACTATAGATGAAATTAAAAGCTGGAATAATCTTTCAGGGAATAAATTAGTTGCCGGTAAATCTTTAGTCTTATATTCCGATTCCAAACCTGATAATACTCTTTCTGAAAATACTTCAAAACCTAAATCTGAAATTAAAAATACGGCAGCAGCTTCTGTTCATACAGTTCAAAAAGGTGAAACTCTCGGTCATATTTCGATGAAGTATAATGTTCCGGTTGATGACCTGAAGTCCTGGAATAAATTAAATAATTCAAATATTAAAATAGGACAGCAGCTTGTTGTACGTGGTTCTGCCCAATCGGCCTCTGTAAATTCTCAACAGAAAACTGATGGTAAAGTTCATCTGGTAAAAGAAGGGGAATCGCTCTGGACTATTGCACGCATTTATAAAGTTCTGGTCGCTGATATTATGAACTGGAATAATCTTAAATCCGATCGTGTTAAGATCGGTCAGAAACTCAGTATACTGAATTAACTGTTCTTGAATTTGATTTGAAAAGTCGTTAGGGGTGCTTGCAGAATACGCTGCGGCTGAGAACAAACCCTCGAACCTGATCTGGATAATGCCAGCGTAGGAAAACGGTCGGAGAATAATTAGTTAAGCCGTTTTCCGGAACGGCTTTTTTATTTCTTAACCGTCCGTTTTAAAACGGACTATCTCCTGTTTAAACAGGATGGAGGAATAAAATGAAAAAATTAATTATTCTTTTTTTGTTTATAACAGTCCCGCTTTTAGCCCAAATAAAAGAATTGGGCGGGAGAGTCCTTAATTATTACGACCGGGAACCTATTCCACTGGTTAATATAATAATCAAAGGGACCTCAATCGGTACATCAACAAATGAGAATGGTGAATTTGTTCTTATAGGGGACCTTACTCCAGACGCCATTTTAACATTCAGTCATATCGCTTTTAAATCGTTTCAGATTTCAGTCTCAGAATATCTTCAAGGTAATAAAATAATTCTGCTGAACAGCAATATCATTTCCAGTCAGACTGTTCTTGTTCAGGGATCAATTGCAAAAGAGGGAATAACGCCTGTCACATTTTCAAAAATTGATCGGAAGGAACTTGAGCGATCCTATACAAACCAGGATATTCCTGAAATATTAAGTTACCTGCCTTCTGTTATGTTTTATTCAGAAAATGGAAACGGATTGGGTTATAATTATTTGAGCATAAGGGGATTCGATCAAAGGAGAATTTCAGTTGCTATAAACGGAATTCCGCAGAATGACCCTGAAGATCATAATGTCTACTGGCTCGATTTCCCGGACCTTCTTGAAAGTACTGAGATTATTCAGGTACAGAGAGGAGCGGGTTCGGGTATTACAGGTTATCCTTCAATTGGCGGTTCCATAAACATAATTACATCTGCTTTTTCGGATAAACCCAGAATGGAATTCACCGCGTCGATAGGGGATTATAACACTAGGAAATACGGACTGACTTATTCAAGCGGACTGGTAGGTAAAAAATATTCCTTCTATACTAATTTATCAAAAACTTTAAGCAGCGGTTACAGAAATTTAAGCTGGATTGATTTTAATGCATTCCATTTATCAGCTGTTAGATATGATGAAAAATTAACTTCTCAAATAAACATATACGGCGGTCCGATTGCCGATGGACTAGCTTATAACGGTCTGCCGAAATTTGCTGTTAACAATCCGGATTTACGTAAAGAAAATTTATCATACTGGGAAGCGGATCAGAATGGTTACACATATAAGGCCCTTCGAAGACCGGATGAGATCGAGAATTTTTCTCAATCTCACTTTGAATTGCTTAATGAATACAGAATGAGTGACCGTGTTATATTCAATTCAGCGCTTTTCGCTGTATTGGGCGACGGATTTTTCGATTATGACGGCTCCTGGGGCGATACAACATATTTCCGTCTAACCTCTCAAAACGGTTTTATGCCTTTAACAAATCCATCCAACGTATTAATTCGGGCAATGGTAGAAAACAAGCAATTCGGCTGGATCCCCCGTATTAGTATTTCGCATCAGTCTGGAGAACTGATTCTTGGAGGTGAAATCAGGAAACACCAATCGGTTCATTGGGGCAGCCTAAATTATGGTGAGAATCTGCCCGCTGGTATTACTAAAGATTTCCGGTACTATTATTATGAAGGCGGCAAAGACATTGTAAATTTCTTTCTCAATGAGAATTATTCTCTTAATGAACGGATAAATCTGCTTGCCGAATTACAGTTTGCATATCATAAATATTCAATAAAAAATGAAAAATACCTTAACAATGAATTTGAAATTGACGGCATTTTCCTGAATCCCAGAGTTGGAATTAACTATAGAATAAATGAAGATCATAATATTTATTTTTCTTACGCGAATGTTACAAGAGAACCGAGATTAAAGAATTACTATGATGCTGCCGAATCAAGCGGGGGTGCAGTACCGCAGTTCGAAATTACACCAGGGGGCAGGTACGATTTTTCCAATCCTCTTGTAAAACCAGAACAGATGAATAATTATGAACTGGGAACATTTATCAACGGAACTGATTTATCCGGATCGGTCAATCTCTACTATATGATTTTTAATGATGAGATCGTTAAAAATGGTAAGCTGGACCGTTTTGGTCAACCCGTCACCGGGAATATGAATAAAACAATTCACTATGGAATAGAAGGCAGTCTCGGTTATAAATTGAATCAATCATTTGATCTTGTGCTGAACGGTTCATTCGGTAAAAATTATATAAGCAACGGATTTACATTTTATGACGATGGAAGTCCGGTGCCGTTGAAAGTTGACCTATCAGGAAACAGAATCAGCGGTTTCCCCGATGTTACATTTAATGCAATTATTAATTATCATTATAATAACTTTTATGCGAAGCTAACTGCAAAATATGTCGGCGAATTCTATACGGATAACTACGACAACAATCTGACCCGTTATTTAAATCTGTATCCCGGATTAACAGATTATACGGATAATAAAGTGGACTCTTATTTAGTACTTAATTTCTATTCGAGTTATGAATTGAATCCGGATCCGGTTATGGAAAGTATAAAAATATTTATTCAGGTAAATAATTTATTTAATAACCTCTTTGCCTCATACGGAATAGGGAAGGAATATTTCCCTGCCGCAGAGAGGAACTTATTAATCGGAATGCGGATCGGCTTATGAAAAAATGTATTATTCTTGCTAACGGTGAAGCCCCGGACCGGAAATTGATTTCTTATTTAAAAGATTCCGGCTATTCACTCCTTATCTGTGCCGATGGAGGCGCGAATACTGCTTATAAGTATAAATTAATTCCCGACCTAATAATTGGAGATCTTGATTCGATACGGAAGGATGTTACAGAGTATTTTAATGATAAATGCGTTATCAATAAGATTAATCGTCAGAACGATACAGATGTTGAAAAAGCTCTAAAATATGCAATATCAAAAAATTATAAAGAAGCGGTTCTTCTCGGAGCTACCGGCGACCGCCTCGATCATTCATTCTGTAATCTTGGTATAGTTCTGAAATTTTCTAACCGGATTTCTGTTACCGTAATCCATAAAAAATCTTTGCTCAGGACGTTTAAGGGGAACACCGTTTTAAATACAATACCAGGCGAAACAATCTCTATTTACGGATTTGACGAATCGGCTAAAATTACTTCCGTCGGATTGAAATTTCCACTTAAGAATATTGCTCTCCCATTCGGAAAACGGGAGAGTACAAGCAATATTGCTACTTCTGATATGCTGAAACTTAAGATCCTTAATGGATCAGTTTTTATTGTCCGTGATTTGAAGGTGATGAAAGAGAATGGTCTCATTTAGCAGTACTGATATAATAATAATCGTTACTTTTTTTGCTGTGATGGTTCTTATAGGATTCCTACCCTCGATCCGGAAAGATGATACTGCAGAATCTTACCTTTTATCGGGAAGGAAAGTAGGTCTCTTTCTCTTTATCCTTACAAATGTATCTACCTGGTACGGTGGAATTCTCGGAGTAGGTGAATTCACTTATAAATTCGGATTATTGAGCTGGTTTACACAGGGATTACCTTATTACATCTTTGCGATTGTTTTTGCTTTTTTCTTAGCGCCGAAAATAAGGAATGCCTCACTCTTTACTATACCAGATATGCTTGAAGCCAGATATGGCCATCTAATCGGTCTTTTATCATCAGTTCTTATTTTTATACTCGTTTCACCGGCACCTTATATTTTAATGGTCGGAAGCCTGCTTCAGCTAATTTTTAAGACAGATCTGCTTACATCAATTATTATAGCTGCTCTATTTTCATCAATATACTTGATCAAAGGAGGTTATAAAAGTGATCTCTATACTGATGTATTTCAGTTTTTCATAATGTTCGCAGGATTCATAATAATTGTTATTGTATCGTTTAAGGATGTAGGCGATCTGAATTTTTTGGCAAATAATTTGCCTCCCGATCATCTCAGCTTAACCGGAGGTGCTTCCTCATTCTATATACTGGTCTGGTTTCTTATAGCGCTATGGACTTTTGCTGATCCGGGATTTCATCAGAGATGTTATGCGGCAAAGGACTCTTCGACCGCAAAATGGGGGATAATAATTTCTGTATTACTCTGGGCAGTTTTCGATTTTTTGACAACTACAACGGGACTTTTTTCAAGGGCATTAATCCCCGGTCTGGAGAATCCTGTAATGGCATTTCCTCTCTATGCTGAAAAAATATTATCCAGCGGTCTGAAAGGTATTTTCTATGCCGCGCTGTTTGCAACAATTCTTTCTACTTCGAACAGCTTCCTTTTCCTCAGTGCAACCACTTTTGGAAGAGATTTAGTCTTTAAACAATTGAAAAATCGGGAGAAGGCGGATTTAATACTCTTTACCAGAATCGGTATATTGATATCAGCTATCGTTGCAATACTTCTTGCGTACACTGTTCAATCTGTTATTAATCTCTGGTTTGTTGTTGGAAGCTTTTGTATACCGGGAATTATATTACTGATTTTCGGGGCTTACTACGAAAAGTTCAAAGTGGGGTATAAATATGCAATTAGCGAAATAATTGCAGCTCCTTTATTAAGTGTAATATGGTATTTCATAATAGATAAAATTGAAAATCAATATCTTCAATTGGTTGAACCGATGATAGCCGGATTAATTGCAGCACTGATAATTCATTTAGCTGGATTAATAAAAAAAGAGCGGTTAAATTAAACCGCTCTTATAATGGTTTAAGGAAGAAGAATTCCAACTGCAAGTACTGTTGTCCATAATCCGTTTTTATCGCCCTGTGCAGATTGGGTAACGTTAAAACTTCTTACAATTTTACCCGACATCTTATAGACCTGTTCACGTTCATTCCAGGCCTTTTCGGCCTCAAACTCTATACCAAGAGTAGTAGCTAGCATTGTAGCAGCAAGATCCTCCGCATAATCTCCCGCAACTTTTTCCGTTTCACCGTATGGATGATGTTCTGAAAGATATCCGTACATTGTTTTATTAGCCGGAATTGCAACTCCAAGAGAGGAGGCAATTAAACGGTTCGGTTCATTTGTAGCGTTTCTTGCCATTACACAATGTGTAATCTGGCCGGGTTTCAAGAGTTTCAAACCCTGCGTTCTTGAAATGACTTTGGCACCTACCGGGAAAATACTGCTTACAGAAACAAGATTACATATTTCGATCCCGGCACTTCGAAGAGCTAATTCGAAGGATGCAAGATATTCTTTATGCTTTCCTACTCCTTTGGTGAAGAAGATTTTTGTTGGAACGTACAATTTGCTATTCCTCCCTATTTATGAACAAACAATTTTAATAAAATTTCTTTTACCTACTTTCAGTACTTTACTCCCTTCAAGTTTTATAACCTCTTTAATGTCGGAGATTTTATTACCGTCTACAGTAACGCCACCCTGCTGTACCAGCCTTCGAGCTTCTCCTTTAGATGGAGCAAAGCCTACTTGAACTAACAGATCGAGAATTTCAATACCTGATTCATTAGCCGGAATTACAATCTCCGGAATTTCATCAGGCAATCCCTTTTTTACAAATATTTTGTCGAATTCATGTTCTGCAATAACGGCAGCTTCTTCTGAATGATACATTGCCACTAGAGTCCTGGCTAACTTCCTTTTGATGTCCCTGGGGTTAACTGTTTTATCTTTAAGCAGTTCACGGATTTCTTTCAGGTCCTCATTCGATATATCCGCAGTCAATTCGAAATACGGATAGATCATGCTATCAGATATAGATAAAGTCTTTCCATAGATTTCCTTTGGAGGTTCATTTATGCCGATATAGTTATCCAGGGACTTGCTCATCTTTTCTACGCCGTCTGTTCCTACCAGTAGAGGCATTGTAAGGATTACTTGTGGGTCTGCTCCGAATTCACGCTGAATATCACGCCCAACGAGGAGATTAAATTTCTGATCAGTTCCGCCCAGTTCAACATCGCTCTTAATTGCAACTGAATCCATTGCCTGTGCCAGCGGGTAGAGGATCTCGTGCATCAAAATAGGTATTCCACCCTTATAGCGCTTCGTAAAATCGTCTCTTTCAAGCATTCGGGCTACAGTATATTTGGAAGCCAGACGTATTACATCCTCAAAACTCATTTTTCCGAGCCACTCGGAATTGTAAACAATTCTGGTTTTTGCATTGTCAAGAATCTTGGAAGCCTGCTCAAAATATGATTTGCCGTTCTCTCTGGCTTCTTCAAACGAAAGAGGGGGTCGGGCTGCATTTCTTCCGGATGGATCGCCAATCATTCCGGTAAAATCACCTACAATAAGTACTGCGCTGTGTCCAAGTTGCTGGAACTGTGCAAGTTTTCTCAACACAACGGAATGCCCAAGGTGAAGGTCGGGACGTGTAGGATCGCAGCCTAACTTTATAATTAGCGGTTTGTTGTCTTTTAAGGATTTTTCAAGTTTCTGAATGAGTGCTTCTTCGGGGATAATCTCAAAGGCTCCACGTTTTATGATATCCATCTGTTCATTTACGGGAGGGAATAAGTCTTTTTTACTCAATAGTGGTCTCCGGTTAAATATTATTTCAGCTTTCGCTGAAGTTCACGGCTAATTTCTCTTTTAGCTATATCTTCACGCTTATCGAACTTCTTTTTACCTGTTGCTACTGCAATCTCAACTTTAGCCTTTCCATTTTTGAAGTAGAGTCTTAGTGGAATTAATGTATTCCCTTTTTCAGCAGTTGCTTTTATTAATTTTCTTATTTCGTTTTTATTGAATAACAGCTTCCTTTTCCGGACAGGGTCGTGATTATTTATACTGGCCTGGTCGTAAACATTAATATTAGCATTGTAGAGCCAGACCTCACCGTTCTCAACACTTGCGAAGCTGTCAACAAGCGAAGCCCTGTTAAGCCTTAAAGATTTAACTTCGGATCCTAATAAAACGATACCGGCTTCAAACCGCTGCAGAATAAAGTATTCATGCTGGGCTTTCCTGTTAACTGTTAAATTCTTCTCAGAAGTATTATCGACCATAATTTCAAAATGCCGGACAAAATTTATTTTTATTGACAAATAAATGCAAGAATTTATCCGATTCCAAATGATTTTTATCAAATTGTAATAACTGTCCGGACAAATTTTTTCCATTCCAAAACTTTCATTAAATTTTCACCCAACTTTTAAAGAGAATCATGGCCGAAAAGCATTTCTTTGAACAGAAGGAATATACTCTAAACTATCTTCTTCCTTATTTCCAGAAAAACATTCCCGGATTTAATGATATGACAATACTTGAAATCGGGTGTGCGGAAGGAGGATTGATTGATGTATTGACCAAAACCGGATTTGATGCTACAGGCATAGAGTTGAGCAGGGACCGGATTGACATTGCCATGAAACAGAATTCTTCACTTAAAATTATTCAGGGTGATATAACAGATCAGACGCTGCCTGACAGAATTGGAAGAAAATTTGATTTAATAATAATGCGTGAAGTGATTGAACATGTTCATAATAAATATGCACTTTTCAATAACCTCAATAATCTGTTAAATGAAAACGGATATTTGTTTATAACATTTCCGCCAAAGTATTCACCGTTTGCCGGTCATCAGCAGATTGCTAAAAGTTTTTTGAAATTTATTCCATATCTGCATCTTCTGCCGGAGCCTATACTGCGGCCTATCGCAAAATCATTGAATGAAAGAGTTGATTATGTTGATGAAATTAAATTGCATTATTCAACCGGAATGAAAATCGGCCTTTTCGAGAAATATATTTTTTCAAATAAATTAATCCCGGTCAAGAAAGAATTATTTCTTTTCAGACCGATATACGGCTACCGGTATAATCTGCCGAAGTTTAAAATACCCGGCATACCTCTGGTTAGAGAAATTGTAACATTTGGTTATGAAGGTTTATTTAAGAAAGTTTAAGTTTTTGAAAACAACACACGCGAGGTTGAAATGTTAGAAATGCAGAAACGGCTTAGTAAACCGTTCTATTCAATACTTAGTCTGCCTGCCACAGCAATGGGATTTGCCCTATCAATTCAGATTGCTGCATTAAGCTGGTTGATGCGCACAAAATTTAATCTGGACCTCCACGAGATCGGTTTTGTCTGGGCAGCCGGACCTCTCGCTGGAATTATTGGCCAGCCCATTGTCGGACTTATAAGCGATAACGTCTGGTTCTGGGGCGGAAGACGCCGGCCATTTATTCTTATTGGCGGTAGCTTAGCGGCTCTTATGCTTTTCGCTCTGCCGAATATTGGCGAAATTAGTGAATTATTCGGAATGACAAGTATTATTGTAGTTGCGGTTGTTGTTGCTCTTACACTCGACCTTGCAATAAATATCTCTTTCAACCCGACCCGTTCAATTATTGCCGATGTAACGCCCGAAGGTGTACCACGTACCAAAGGATATACATGGATGCAGACAATATCCGGATCGTTCGGTGTACTGGCTTATGCAATCGGTGCAGTATTCGGAAATTATTTCCTGATCTATTTCGGAGTTATACTCGTACTGTTGTTCTCAATTGTTCCCCTTTTCTTTATAAAAGAAAAAAAAGAATTGACAGTTGAAAAATCTCAGATTAGTGAAAATCATTCGTCGAAAACCGACTGGAGTCAGTTCCTTAAACTCTTATTTGCACATTCATTTTCGTGGATCGGTGTGCAGACAATGTTTGTTTATATGATCGGATACGTAGAACAGAAATTGAATCCCTCATCAATTGATGAAACAGGTCAGATATTATCCATCTCTTTCTTAATTCTTAATGCGGTAGGCGCGCTTCTGCCGGCATTCGTTCTTGAACCTGTAACAGAAAAAATAGGAAGAGTAAAAACTCATATGCTCGCAGTTGCAATAATGTCTCTTGGATATTTTGGAATTGTTCTGTTCGGCTCCTCTTCTCTTATAGTTTGGATTCTAATGGCTGTATGCGGAATCGGTTGGGCCGCAATTGTAAGCCTTCCATTTGCTATTATGTCGGAAAAGGTAAATAAGTCGAAGATGGGTTTCTTTATGGGGATTTTCAATTTATCAGTAGTTCTGCCTCAATTGTTTGTTAGTCTTGTACTCGGATCTTTCATACAGAATTCATCTGATAAAAGTCTTATCTTCATTATCAGCGGTGTAACACTTCTAACTTCTTCGCTTCTCTGGGTAATGGTTAAAGATAATCCGGTAACAAAACAATCACAAAATAGCAAAGTAGGATCAGGACATTAAAATGAAATACTCAGATTTCAAAAAATACATTGTATTATTTATTCTGTTAGTATCAAACCTTTCTTATGCACAGTTTGAAGTCGAGTTCAATGAAACAAAAGGAAGTCTTACTTTATCTGACAATTTGAAGCCTGAATTCGGAAGATATGACGGTTACAGGATTCCGTTATACAAAGGTGAAACCGTTAATTTTATTGTCTTTTCAGAAAAATTTAATCCTGGATTGATATTCGTTACACCGCAAGGCGATGTTTTTAAGCAGAGCGATAAAACTACACCGGGATTTGCAAGCATCATTACTGATATTACAGAAGACGGTGAATGGATACTTTACGTAGTAGGAGATTCTTCTTCTGTAGGGGAATATCAGTTCCAGTATGCAATCGCGGGATCAAATTCAGTATCGCTACCGGCTGATGCTGACTTCTGCACTTCACTTCAATTTATTCTTGCTCACTCAAATGCATTCTTCCTGCTGTTAGAAAACCGGTATGATTCTTCAAATTCATTTATTAAACTGAAAGGTGCAAAAGATTCATTTATTGACGAGAGTGACGGTTCCTTTACTTCAGTCTTCCTGGAAACAGATAACTTGAACGAGGCAGAAAAACTTCACAAAGACTTAATCAATAGTATTTCAAGTTGCCTCGATAAGAACTGGAAATCGGGATCCTCCGACTGGAGAAAAAATGTAGATTACAGAGTTAAAGAAACAGTATTTACCGAAAATATTAAAGATTCATACCGTATTATAAAAATAGAATTGCTCGATCTGAAAGGTTCTAAAGAAAAATTCTTATCGGATTATGCAGTTCAGGTTGTAATTAATAAAAACCGGTAGCAGAGCTGTAGAATAGCTCTGCTACTTAATTTTATCTTACTTCATCAACATCGTTTACGAACATTACAAGTATCCCTGCCACTATCATCGAAAATCCGCCAAGCAGCAAAGCATAGATTGCTTCGTTTGCAAAGAGACTTCTAACAAAGAATCCGAGTATAGCAGCGGCTGTAATCTGAGGTATTACAATGAAGAAGTTGAATATCCCCATATATACTCCCATCTTATGCGAAGGGAGGGAACCGGTTAGTATTGCATAAGGCATTGCAAGAATTGAAGCCCACGCCAGTCCGATTCCAAGTTCAGCAATTAGAAGTAATTGCGGATCCTTTATTACATAAAATGACGAAAGACTTATACCACCGATAACAAGACTGATCATATGAACAGTCTTGCGGCTGGTCCGGCTGGCAATCCACATGATTGCGAATGCCATAATTGCCGCAAATCCGTTATAGACTGCCATTAATACACCAACCCAGTTTGCTCCTTCGTTATATAATTCCGAAGTGTTGTCTGTTGCGCCGTAAATATGATGTGTAACGGCAGGTGTTGTATAAATCCACATCGCAAAGAGGGCAAACCAGGAAAAGAACTGAACATAGGACAGCTGGATCATTGTCTTAGGCATTTTATATAAATCATTAATTACTTCAACAAATCCGTTCTGCTTTTTACCGTTTGTCATTAATCCAGAAATTATCTGAAGAAGACCAAATAGACTTATACCGCCGAATAGAACTATAAGGCCAAGATCGATATAAAGAAAATAGTTGAAGAAGGAGAGTAAAATTAATCCTGCAACAACCCAGATCAATCCGTTTCTAAATAAAATATTCCGGTTTACCGGTTCTGTAGAGTAGGTGATCTGTTTGGATTGGGAAGAAGATTTTTCGGCCTCGTCGAATTTCTTTAATTGTTCTGGTGAATATTCTTTAGAGCTGAAGACAGTCCAAACTACTGCCAGCAGGAATACAACTCCTCCGATGTAAAATGAATACTTAACGGAGTCGGGGATTTCTCCTGCCGGCGCCGTATTCGCAATACCAAGCCAGTTAGTCATTATGTAGGGGAGGGCTGAAGCAATTATAGCTCCTGTCCCAATGAAAAAGCTCTGCATAGAGAATCCAACAGTCCTTTGTTCGGAAGGAAGCATATCGCCTACGAATGCCCTGAAAGGTTCCATTGAGATATTGATTGATGCGTCTAGTATCCAGAGCATTCCTGCAGCAAACCATAGGTACGGTGAATTTGGCATTATAAGAAGTGCGGCCGATGCAAGTATTGCACCTACAAGAAAATACGGTCTTCTCCTTCCAAGACGGTTCCATGTCTTATCGCTCATATGGCCTATTATCGGCTGTACAATTAATCCGGTAACGGGTGCGGCAATCCAGAGGATCGGTATTTTATCGATCTCAGCTCCGAGAGTTTCGAAAATACGGCTTACATTTGCATTCTGCAGAGCAAATCCGAATTGAATTCCCAAAAAACCGAAACTCATATTCCAGATCTGCCAGAAACTTAATTTGGGTTTGGACATTGTTATTCCGCCAGTTTAGTGTAAACTCCGGTTTTCAATTTATTTCAAATAAGATGGAGATTCAATAAGAATATTTGAATGATTGAACAGATTATATACCGGAAAATTTTTATTTTGTCGGTGAATTTACAGACCTTCTAATAATGAAAAGCCAAACTTCAAAAAGAAAGAAAGATCATATTGAATTATGTTTAACGGATGATGTCAAATTCAATTACCGGACCAATGGTTTTGAGAATTATGAATTCGAGCATTTTGCTCCAACGGAAGTGCGAATAGAAAAAATCGATCTATCAACAAATTTCTTTAAGAAGAAAATATCCTATCCGTTTCTGATCTCATGCATGACCGGCGGCACAGGCGAAGCAGCAAAAATAAATGAAAAACTGGCGATTGCTGCCAGACATCTGAATATTCCGATTGGTGTGGGGAGCCAGAGACAATCCCTAGAAAATTCGAATCACCTTAACTCATTTAAAGTGATTAGAAAGAATGCCGGCAATGTTCCTGTTATTGGAAATCTTGGTGCAGCACAGGTGGCCAAATCAAAAAATATTGTTGAAAATGTACAATACCTTTCAGATCTAATAGAAGCAGATGCATTCGTTATCCACCTTAATCCACTTCAGGAGTTAATTCAACCCGAAGGCCAGACCGATTTTAAAGGTCTTATAAAAGCCGTTGAACGGCTTGCGGCAAAATTGAAAATACCGCTTATAGCTAAAGAAGTCGGGTCCGGCATTTCTGTTGCGGCCTCTAGAATTCTTCTTGAAGCCGGAGTAAAAGGGATTGATGTGGCGGGAGCGGGTGGTACAAGCTGGGCCGCTGTTGAATTGATCAGAAGTAAAAAAGAGGATCAGTATTTCAGGGAATGGGGTCTGCCGACTTCATACTGTCTGAGGACAGTGAATCAACTCAGAAAGAAATACCGTTTTATGCTGATTTCCTCGGGAGGAATAAATATGCCTGAGGAAATTGCAAAATCTCTTTTACTCGGCGCCGATATAGCTGCCTCAGCCAGAAAAATTCTCCAGGTTGTGAATTCTTACGGAGAATCAGGTGTTATAGATTTAGTAAATGAATGGTTCAACGTTGTTAAAAAAATAATGTATCTGACCGGCTCACCGGATATAAAAAGTTTCAAAAAAAAAAATCTAATTAGAAAATCGGAGCTCTATTGAAAACTCTTACGAGTGAATTAATGTACCGTAGCGAATTAAAAAAAATTGAATCGAAGCTGGCTCTCTATTTTAAGGGTAAAAAACCGGAATCGCTTTATCAACCGAGTAAATACGTCCTCGAAGGCGGCGGTAAAAGAATACGTCCTTTTTTAGTTCTTTCTTCAGCTAAGGCAGTAGGCGGAAAATTTAAAGATGCATATAACGCTGCTCTTGCTGTAGAACTTCTGCACAACTTCACATTAGTCCATGATGATATCATGGATAATTCTGATCTCAGAAGAGGCAGGTTGACACTTCATAAAAAGTACGACACCAATACTGCTATTCTTGCCGGTGATATACTGGTTGCATTATCATATGAGAATCTTCTTAAAGACTGTAAAAAAGACTGTGCGGAAATTCTAAAGATATTTACGCAGGGAATTATTGAAGTTTGCGAAGGTCAGAGCCTTGATAAAGAATTTGAGCTGAGGAAGGTCGTTACAATAAAAGAATACAAAGTAATGATCTACAAAAAGACCGCTGCACTTGCTGAAATGTGCTGTCTTATTGGCGCAGGTATAGCAGGGGCTGATGAAAAAAATATCAAAGCTGCAGGAAATTACGGGAAATATCTCGGAATGGCCTTTCAGATTCAAGACGACCTGTTGGATATAATCGGTGAAGAGGAGAAGTTCGGCAAGAAAATCGGCAGCGATCTCGTCGAAGGAAAGAAGACTTATTTATTTCTACGTGCATTGGAAAAATCTTCCGGTAAAAACAGAAATCTCCTCTTACAGTTAATCAGAAACAAGGGGATCGACAGATCGGAAGTCGGACGGTACAAGAAAATTTATGAGGATCTGAATGTTATTGAGGATGCAAAGAAAGAAATTCTACGGTACACTCAATTAGCATTAAAAAATTCTTCTTATCTTCCGGATGAAGAAGGAAGATTACTAATGAACTGGCTTGCTAATGCATTAATCGGTAGAAAGAAATAATGATTGAACGAACTGTAAAAATAGTGAACAATGCAGGACTTCATACACGTCCTGCAGCAACGATTGTAAAGCTTGCATCAAAATACAAGTGTGAATTTTTCCTCAATAAGGACGGAATGCATATTAACGGAAAAAGTATTATCGGTGTGATGACGCTGGCTGCAGAGAAAGGTTCTGAAATCGTATTAACATTCGACGGTCCCGATGAGAATGAAGCCTCACTTGAAATAATCGACTATTTTAACAGAGGATTTGACGAGATGTAACATGGATAAAAAGGCAGACAACATATTAAAAGGAATTGCAGCGGCCCCGGGTATTTCAATTGCCAAAGCATTCATATACGAGAAACAGAAAGAATCTGTCTCGGAAGATTCAATTACAAATATCGAGGAAGCTCTACAAAACCTGGATTCGGCTCTGGCGCAATCCAGGAAGGAACTCAGGAAAATCTTCTCCCTTGCGGTAGATAAGCTTGGCGAAAAAAGGGCAGCTATCTTTGATGCTCAGATTATGATTCTCGACGATCCGATACTCATCTCTACAATTGAGAACAGGATTAAAAAAGAAATGAAAGTCCCTGAATATATTGTTGAGGACGAAATCTCAAGGTATACCAGGATTATGAATTCCTCTAACGAACCTTACATGAAAGAGCGTTCACATGATATAGAGGATATTAAAAACAGAATAATTAGGAATCTGAAAAAGAAAAAACTTAAAAGCAGAATTTCTAGCGACCTAATTGTTATTACACAAAATCTCTCACCGTCCGATACTGTCCTGTTCGCACGTGCTGATGTTAAAGGTTATGTTACTGATTTTGGCGGTCTTACATCCCATGCTGCGATACTTGCAAGGTCATTAAATGTTCCTGCAGTAGTAGGCGTACATGAAGCTACAAATAAGATTAAAGATGACGACCTGATAATTATAGACGGCTTTTTCGGCCAGGTTATAATCAATCCGGATGAGAATCAGCTAACTTCTTATAAAGAGAAAATTAGAAAACTCTCCCAGCACGATGAAGAACTGAATAAACTGAAAGATCTTCCTGCAGAAACAATTGACGGCAGGGAAGTTAAGCTACTTGCAAACCTTGATGTTTCGAGCGAAATGGATTTTATTCTTCATAATAGAGCTAATGGGATCGGCCTTGTTAGAACTGAGCAACTGTTCGAAGAGTATGAAGAATTCCCGGATGAAGAATCGCAATACCAGATCTATAAGAATATTTCTGAACAGATCTATCCTGAAACAGTGATAATAAGAACTTTCGATATTGGCGGAGATAAAGTACTTCCGGTTGACCTCCATGAACCGAATCCGATGCTCGGATGGCGAGGAATTCGTCTCCTTCTGGATAACCCGGAACTCTTTAAAGTCCAGATTAAAGGAATCCTCAGAGCCAGTGCTCATAAGAATATTAAAATTATGCTTCCGATGATTGCATCGATCTATGAAATAAAAGAATCCAAGAGAATTATTGAGGAATGTAAAAAAGAACTGAAAGCCGAGGGGAAACAGTTCGATAAAAATATCGGAATAGGAATAATGATCGAAATACCTTCGGCAGCCGTGATGGCTAAAGAATTTGCTGCTGAAGTGGAATTCATTAGTATCGGCACTAACGATCTTATCCAGTATCTGCTTGCTGTTGACAGGGGTAATGATATTGTATCCCGTCAATATCAGGAATTTCATCCGGCAGTTGTAAGAACACTGCATCATATTATCTCCGAAGGTAAAAAAGCCGGTGTTACGGTTAGTATGTGCGGAGAGATGGCTGCCGATCCGTTCGCTGTCCCGCTTCTTATCGGCCTTGGCTTGGACTCGTTAAGTGTTTCTGCCTCCGCTATTCCTTTAATTAAAAAAATCGTAAGAAGTCTTAATTATAAAGAGCTTAAAACTCTGGCCCAGGAATGCATCAATTTCAGTTCAGAGAAGGAGATTAGTCAGCACCTGCACAATTTCTTTAATTCACAAATCCAGGATCTTATCAAAAATTTAATAAGAGGATAAAATGGAAATCCAAGAAATGATCAAGATGTACGACAATGAAAACCAGTTTAAAGTTTTACAGGAATCCTACTACCAGGTTGAATCCGCATGGCAAAGCCAAATAGATGTTTCGTCTATAGACACATCGAAAATAAAAAATATTGTGCTTAGCGGACTGGGCGGTTCGGCTATAGGCGGCGACCTTCTGCAGAATTTCTTCAGGACAGAATTGAAATACCCTTATGTAGTAAATAGAAACTATGAGCTGCCTCCCTATGCGGACGAAAGTACACTTGTAATTGCATCTTCTTATTCCGGGAACACAGAAGAAACTCTTGCTGCTGCTAACGAAGCAATTCAACGAAAATGCCAGGTCGCTTGCATAACAACGGGCGGTAAACTCGAGGAATTCGCACTTAAAAATAAATTTCCGCTCGGTAGGTTGATGAAAGGATACCAGCCGCGATTCGCTCTCTGGGTCAATTTTTTTACATTGCTAAAATTAGTTCAATCTTTGAAATTGATTCCCGAACAAAATGAAGTTGTTAATTCAATTATCGGATTGCTGAAGCGTAAAGGGGAAGTATATTCTCAGACAAAGAATGACGCGCTCGATCTTGCACAGAAGTTTATCGGCTATATACCGTTAATTTACGCAGTATCCGAATACACTTCTGCAATTGGCGCGAGGTATAAAGGACAGTTTAATGAAAATTCCAAGCTTCATTCTTTTTACGGATTACTCCCGGAACTCGATCATAATGAAATACTCGGCTGGGATACATTCGATCCAAAACAGGTAAACCTGATTCTAATAAATATAATGGATGAAGATTATCATCCTCAGGTTAAGAAACGTTATGAAATTACATCCGAGATAATTAGAAAGAAGGGATGCGAAATAATTAATATATCCAGCAAAGAAAAAACCTGGAAGGAAAGACTTGTGGATATTATTTACTTCGGCGATTGGATTTCATATTACCTTGCTGTAATACGGGGTATAAATCCCACTTCGATTGATAACATAAACTATCTAAAGGAACGTCTTTGACGGTTAAGAACTGGAAATATATTCTGCTGATTGTTTTTATTCCGCAATTTGTATTTGCTCAGTTCTATTTTTTCGGCAGAAATAAAGTACAGTATGAAAAGTTTAACTGGAAAGTCCTTAAGACGGAACATTTCAACATCTATTATTATGATGATTTCGAAGAGCTTGCCGAGATAGGAGCCAGGTATGCCGAGGATGCTTACGAGGAATATAAGGTTAAGTTCAATCATTATATCACAGTAAAAATCCCGCTTATTTTTTACAACTCTCATATTCATTTTCAGCAGACGAATATAACCACAGGATTTATTCCAGAAGGTGTAGGCGGATTTTTCGAATTTATGAAGGGACGTGTCGTAATTCCTTACCAGGGGAATCTGGGCAGTTTCAAACATGTTATAAGACATGAACTTGTTCATGTTTTTATGACTAATAAGATTTTCAATATTCTCTCGGATCACCGGATCGATAACACCAGACTCCCGCCCCTCTGGTTTGTAGAAGGTCTTGCTGAATACTGGTCGTTCGACTGGGATACACAGTCGGAAATGGTGATGCGCGACCTGGTTCTAAACGGAAATTTTGTTACTCTCGAAAACCTCGAAAGTGTGTACGGATATATTATCTACAAAGAAGGTCAGAAGTTCCTTGAGTTTGTTGCTGCGAAGTACGGTGAGGAAAAAATACTTCTGCTGCTCGAAAATTTCTGGAGATTTAATTCGTTCAGGGAAAATCTGGAATTTACGCTTGGGGATAAATTCGAGGCGATCGATAATTATTTCACATTCAAGCTAAGGCAGGAATATTTCCCTCTTTATGAAGCGCGTTATCCTCATTTTATCAAATCGAAACGGATTACAAACAAAGGATTCAATTTCGATCCGGTTTATTTTGAACGGAACGGCAACAAAGAGATCTACTTTATAGGGAACCATAACGGTTATTCTTCACTATTCAGGATGAAGTACGATCTGGATCAGGATGATTATATCGATCCCGAAATTCTTATTGAGGGTGAAAGGGAGTCTGATTTTGAGTCGTTCCATCTTCTCGAAAATTCACTCGGATTATCGAACCAGGGTTATCTCGCTTTCATTACAAAATCACTTGGCAAGGATGTAATACATCTCTATTCAATTTATGATGAGGAAATTGTTGCAACACTTAGATTCGAAGACCTGATATCAATTCGTTCACCCAATTTTTCAAGGGATGGAAATCTGATAGTTTTCAGTGCTACTGACAGGAAAGGGTATAACGACCTCTATACTTACGAAATCCAAAAATCCGAACTTACGAGGCTTACAAACGATTATTACCAGGATATCGATCCGGTATTCTATAAAGATGATCTTAAAATAATTTATGCTTCCGATAGAACGGCCGGAGAATTCAGACAGAAGAATAATCTCTTTGAGTACGATATCGAATCGAAACAGATAAACTATTTAACATACATTAACGCAAACTTTTCAACCCCTTCCTTCTCTCCGGATTTCAATCAGATCTATTTTACATGCGACTACGACGGGACATACAACATCTACAGAATGAATTATGGAAGTAAGGGTGAGCAGAATAAAATTGAACAGATTACAGGATTTGTAACAAGTGTTTACAGCTTTACGTTTATCGACAATAAGAATATTGTCACTTCCGCTTTTGAGAATTTCTCTTTCCAGTTCTACAATCTTAGTCTCGAAAATATTTATGAGCCTGGGTTAGCAGTACTGACAAATGAATTTACAAAAGCGCGTGCCAGGTGGATAGAAAAAAGAATCTCTCTTCCTGCTGAAACCGACCGGCTTGTTTATGAACGTGAATACACACTCGATTATGCGGTAGGGCAGCTGATTACAGATCCGGTATTCGGTTCGAGAGGCGGAGCACTGCTCGGCCTTAGCGATTTGCTGGGAGACGACAGATACCTATTCTATCTCTATAACACGGCTGAAGTCCAGAGTGAAATCCTGAAAAATTTTAATGTTGCTATAACCCGGCTCAGTCTAAGCGAGCGGACAAATTACGGATACGGTATTTTCAATTATTCAGGCAGACGCTACGATATCCGCGAATCGGATGTCTATTTCTACGAACGGGTATACGGAGGATTTTTCGAACTTTATTTCCCTTTCTCTACTTTTCAACGTCTAGAAGCTTCTGTAAGCATTGCCAATTCTGATAAAGAAATTATAGAGAAATTCATTACAAGAAAATCCCTGATGGTCTCCAATACGCTTTCGTTTGTGCACGATAATTCAATCTGGGCTTCTTCAGGACCAATCGACGGTTCTCGATTAAGAATACTATTAGGATATACCAGTGACGTAAAATTCAGTAATCTCAATTATTTCTCTTTTATTGCCGATTACAGAAAATATTTCAGACTTGGTCTTAGAAGCGCTTTAGCAGGACGTGCAGCATTCTTCATAAATCATGGTAAAGAAGCACGGAGATATTTTGCAGGCGGCAGTTGGGATTTAAGAGGATGGCCGCGATGGTCTATACGGGGAGAAAAACTCTGGCTAACATCCGTAGAATTAAGATTCCCGATGATCGACCAGTTTTATATAAGATTACCGTTCATTGGACTTAATCTTTTTGAAGTACGCGGGGCCATCTTTTTCGATGCCGGTTCGGCATGGGATGATAAGTATAAAGAAACTCTGGGAAGCGTTGGATTAGGTTTTAGAATTAATTTATTCAATGCTCTAACACTAAGGTATGATATCGGTAAAAAGATAGAGAAGAATTTCTCGCAGTTCCAGCCCCGTTTGTTTTATCAGTTTTTCTTCGGGTGGGACTTTTGAAAAAGATTATTTTCATTATATCGTCGCTGGTTCTTTTATACTCCTGCACACAGCCTCTTATTCTTAAGAACACTTTTATTGATGATAAAAGCGTTCTCTCTTTCGGATTGAATGAGAGAAGAATTTTCTATCAACCTGAATCGATCTCCGATAGCCTTCAATGGTTATGGACAGCAGTTACAAATGGCAGTCAACCTAATACGTCTTTGCTTATAGTTGATGAATATTTGATTGCAGCAGATCTATCGGGAAGAATTTACGCCTATGCTAAAGAAAACGGTAAAGCTGTCGGCTATGAGAAATACACAGGTGCAATTTCTGTTGCTCCGGTTGTAAACAGTCTAAGATTATTTTTTATTGTTAATGAAAAAAATCAGTTCTATTCCAGGTTGATAATGTTCGATTACCTGAACAACAAGATACTTGCTGAGGATAGAATAAACGGCTCGGTTACGAATGAGATGATCAGGTTGGAGGATGGTATAATCGTTCTGACAGACAGGGGTGAATTAATAAAGTATAATTATGCAGCCCAACGCGAATATTCGGTTAGAATAAATGAATCGGTATTGTCAAATCCTGCTGCCAACGATAACTTTATTGCACTCGGAACTATGAAAGGTGAGTTGATTCTTATGATCCGAAATGACGGGACAATAATATTCAGGGAGAAAGTATCTTCTCCTATTGAAGGTGGATTTACTTTCGACGGAGATGTAATTTATTTCGGGGACAGTCAAGGTTACATCTACTCATTTGATACCAAAGCCAGGAAAGTTAATTGGAAATATGGGACGGGAGCCAGAATTGTTTCAACTCCTGTTTTTGATGATGAAAAGGTGATCGTCGGGAATTTATCGGGGAAATTATATTCACTTAATAAAGAAACCGGGAAAAAAATCTGGATTTACGATACAAATGGTTCAATAAACACAACGCCTCTTCTTACAAAAACAGTTTTAATACAGCCGGACGCAAATAAAAAAGTCCATCTGATTAGTTCTTCGCTCGGATTGGTTTTCAAAACACTCGAGTTCGAAAGAAGGGTCAAGCTTACGCCACTTCTCAGAGATGGAATTCTTTACCTTGGCTCGGACAGGGGCAACATTCATGCTTACAGAACATTCAGTTTCAACTGATATGAGAAAACATATCTTAAATATTCTGTTGTTTCTACTTGGCGGTTTATTAAATGCAAACGGGCAGGACTGCAAAAGCATTCTTGAAATCGAAACAAATAAAGACAGCGCACTAATATTTATTAACGACCGGCTGGAAGGTTATGGTAAAGTAAGAAGAGAAGTTACATTAGGTAAATACTATTTCACAATTAAAGAAAATCTTGAGAGGTGGAACGAACACGAGATAAACGATTCGGTTAACATAAAATTATGCGATAAGGAATATCTGATCAGTTTTAATTTGTTCGATAAATATTATGTTGACACCAGTCCGCAGGATGCTGCCGTATTCATATATGATTCATTAATGGCTTATACACCAAACTTTATAAGTGTAAATCAGTTTCATACAATAATGTTGAAAAAGAAAGGTTACACAAAACCTGTTCATTCCAGTGAACTATCGCTTTATAACCGCATCCCGCTTGAATTACCCGAACAGAAGAAGGATGAATCGTTTTCGGATTCCCAATTGTTTAAGATTCTTTTAGGAACGGCAGCGGTTCTTGGCGCTGCTTCTGCGTATTTCAAAATAAAAGCCGATAACCGTTACGAAGGCTTTTTACAATCGAAAGATCCGGCAAAATTAAAAGAGGTTGACCGGCTTGATCTCTACAGCGGTATTACTTTCGGATTGCTTCAGGTAAATTTCGGTTACTTGATTTACAGGTTCCTCTTCGATTAGATCGGATTATATACTGCCGCTCTGGTCGTCAGAAATCAGTCGAAAAATTATCATACTCATTTAAATGCTTAGTGAGCGTCCAGCCAGTTTTCTCCAGTTCCTGTTTCCACTATAATCGGTACATCAAGCGGCATTGCCTCTTCCATCAATTTCTTAATCAGCGGTATTAAGATTTCTAATTCGTCTTTGTGCGCATCGAAAACAAGTTCGTCATGTACCTGAAGAACCATTTTACTCTTCAGTTTAAGTCTGTTCAGCTCCGAATAGATTTTTATCATTGCCAGTTTTATCATATCGGCGGCTGTGCCCTGGATCGGCATATTAATAGCGACACGCTCCTCGAACTGTCTTATTATTCTGTTGTTGCTGTTTATATTTTTCAGAAATCTTCTGCGGCCGGTTAATGTTTCGGCAAAACCTTTTTTCTGTGCCATTTTAACAGAATCCGTCATAAACTTTCTAACATTCTTAAAAGAATTAAAATAATTATCAATAATGGCCTTGGCTTCGGTTTGAGTGATACCGAGACGGGATTTCAACCCGAAGGGGCCGAGCCCGTAAAGTATGCCGAAGTTCACCTCTTTTGCTTTTCTCCTCATGTCGGGATTAACATCGGCCGGGTCTACATTGAAGACGAGTGCAGCAGTTCGCCGGTGGATATCTTCGTTATTACGGAATGCTTCTAATAAATTCTGATCGCCGCAAATACTGGCCATGATTCTAAGCTCTATCTGGCTGTAATCGGCGCTTAGAATAAGATGATTCTTATCTCTTGCGACAAAAGCTTTACGGATCTCCTTTCCCAATTCCGTTCGTATCGGAATATTCTGAAGGTTAGGATCGATGCTTGATAACCTCCCGGTTGAAGCCACAGTCTGATTGTAAGTAGTATGGATTCTGCCTGTACCCGGTTCTATAAGCTCCGGTAACGAATCGGCATATGTAGATTTCAGCTTTGCTACCTGCCGGTAATCCATAATAATATCAATTATTTCGTGAGAGCCTTTCAACGACTCGAGAGCGCGTACATCGGTCGAATATCCGGTTTTTGTTTTTGTTGTAGGAGGAAGTTTAAGCTTTTCAAATAATATTTTCTGAAGCTGCTGTGTTGAATTGATATTAAATGTTTCACCAGCAAAACCATAAATTTTTTCAGAATACTCATCCAGCTTCACCTGAAGATCCTCTGAAAATAATTCCAGGCTTTTTGTATCGATCCTTATTCCGGTTCTCTCCATATCTTCAAGCACAGGAGCTAGCGGGAATTCTATTTCGTAAGCTACTTTTTCAAGGCCTTCTTTTTTAAGTACCGGTTTCATCAGTTCATAAAGCCTGAATGTTATATCGGCATCCTCACAGGAGTAATCGGATAATCTTGAGGGATCGACTTCAAAAATTTTCTCCGGCGTTTTCTTCGAGCCGATCAAATCCAGAAGGGGAATAGGCCTGTAGTTAAGATATTTTTCGGAGAGGTCGTCCATTCCGTGTTTCTGATCCGGGTCAATTACGTAACTCGCCAGCATTGTATCGAAATAAAAATTATTTACGGTTACGCCGTAATGCCTTAATACGGAAATATCATATTTACCGTTCTGACAAATCTTTTTAACATTTTCACTTTCGAATACAGGTCTGAATATTTTTATGAATTGCTCTACAGGCAATCTTTCGGAAAGGTCGGCCGAAAATAATCCTGCTGATTCGCGTGATGGGTTAACCGCCACAAAAAATGCTTCTTTCGGTTTAATTGAAAAAGCGCAGCCGGCCAGATTAACATCAAGTGTGTTGAGAGAATCGGTTTCAGTATCGAAAACAAATTTATCGGAGCTCAGTAATTGTCCGGCCAATTCCGCGGCCTCTTTACTTCCGGTAATCAATTTATATTTTACTTTATTCTTTTCGAATACCTGGATATTCTCTTCAGGCAAAGGTTCTTCTGCAATTTCAACTTTTTCGGGTTCTTCTTTCTCATCGGTAAAAAGTTTTTTGATTCTGGTAACGAATGATTTAAACTCAAGCTCGCCGAGCAGCCTTATAAGTTTCTCAAAATCGGGCTTTTCATAAATGGCATCATTCAAATTGAACTCGAAAGGAACCTCTGTATGAATAGTGGCGAGTTCTTTCGAGAGGAATGCGTTCTCTTTATTCTCCTTAAGTTTATTGATGATACTCTGTTTCTCAATCTCTTCAATATTCTTATAAATATTTTCGAGAGTTTTATAACGCTGGATAAGCGGTAGAGCTGTTTTAGGTCCGATACCGGCTACACCGGGTATATCATCGGAACTATCACCAACTAGAGCAAGGTAATCGATCATCTGCCTTGGCTCAAATCCCAATTCCTCCCTTACTTTCTTTTCGTCGAGAATTATTATTTCATCTGTGGACTTACCAGGTTTCACTACCTTAATATTTGGTGTTATAAGCTGTACATAATCCTTATCGGGTGTTATTGCATAGCAATCAAGTCCGGAGGCTTCCGCTTTTTTGCATGCTGTTCCTATCAGATCATCAGCTTCGTAACCGGGCAGAATATAGAGCGGAATTCTGAATGCCTCTATTATTTCTTTTATCCTCTGTATCTGAGGAATCATATCTTCCGGCATTGCCTCACGGGATGATTTGTAGTTTTCATAGCGTTCATGCCTGAAAGTTTTCTCTTTGGAGTCGAATGCAACGGCTAAGTAGTCGGGTCTTGTATCCTCAATTATTTTAAGGAGCTGACTCATAAAGCCGTATACAGCGGAAGTGGGTTCTCCTTTAGCCGTAGTAAGTGGTCTTGAAATAAACGCGTAATAGCCTTTGTACGCTAAGGCCATTGCGTCAATTATGACGAATTTTTTCCTTTTTCTATCGGACATGATTGTTTACGCTCTACGATAATTTATGTATATTCTTCAGCCAAAATAATTATTCATTATAACAATAACCACAAACTCTATGAGATATTATAAAACAATTTTGATGATGTCTATTACTCTGTTACTATTCACTTTTACAACATTACACTGCCAGGTGGATAATCACGGGAAGAGTTTTTATGTGGCATCATGGAATATTGAGAATTTATTCGATACAAAAGATGATCCGAACATAAACGATGAAGAGTTCCTTCCGGAAGGCAGCCGTCAATGGACAATCGACCGGTTCGAAACCAAAATATCGAATCTTGCCAAAGTTATAAACCACATGAACGACGGATGCGGCCCTGATATTATTGCTTTTCAGGAAGTGGAAAATTTAAATGTTCTTAAATGGCTTGTTTACCGTTTTAAACACAGGGATTACATTATTGCCCACAGAGATTCGCCGGACGAAAGGGGGATTGATGTAGCCCTGTTTTACGACCGGAAAGTATTTGATATAGAAGAATTGGATACTCTGCGGGTTGAAATACCTACCGGAACACCTACGAGATATATACTTCATGTCGCATTGCGGCATAAAAATGAAAAATCAATTATTCATTTATTTGTAAATCACTGGCCTTCGAGAAGGGGCGGAGAGGTTAAATCGGAACCAAACAGAATAGCCGCTGCACGGGTACTGAAAAATTTAGTTGATAAAATACTTTCTGAAGATAAGAGCAGTAAGATTATTCTTTTGGGCGATTTTAACGACGAGCCGGATAATAAATCCATACAAGAAACACTTGGCGCTTCAGAATTTAATTGCAGCGAATCGAATAATAATTTGTTGAACCTTGCATATACAAAAGCTTCCAGGAATGAAGGATCTTACTTATTCGGTTCTACCTGGAATATGATTGACCAGATAATAATTTCCGGATCACTGTTCGATAAGAAGGGGATTGACTATTTATGCGATTCCTATGAAGTAATTAAACCGGATTTTATGGTTATAAAGGAAGGAGAACGGCAAGGCGGGCCGCTTCCCACATATTCCGGCTCAAGGTATCTGGGTGGGTACAGCGACCATTTCCCGGTAGGCGCAAAATTTATTTTAACAGACAAGTAACAGAAATGAATTTAATATTCTTATTGTTTGGCTCTACAGGGCATCTAGGATCTCATGCAGTTGAATATTTTTCGAAGCAGCATTACCATAAATTTTATTTTATTTCTAAAGATGATTCCGGTCCAAAAAACAAAAACCGTATTATCGCGGGTGACCTGTCAGTCGAAAAAAATGTCCGCGCAGTATTTTCAAAAATAGAAACTTCAGAAGAAAATTATTATTGTTTATTAAATACTGTAGGCGGATACACCGGCGGAAAGAGTATTGAAGATACAACAATGTCAGAACTAAACCGGATGCTCAAACTAAACCTTAAAACGTCTTTTCTAATTTCTAAATATTTTTTCAGTTTATGCAGAACGGGAAAGGGGGGAGCTATCTGTTTAATAAGCGCTTTAAGCGGAATCTATCCGGAGAAAAGAAAAGGCTCCTACGGCATTTCTAAAAACAGTATTAATTTTTTAACAGGAATTCTTGCGCTGGAAGGATCTCCATTCAATATAAGGGCAAATGCAATTGCACCCTATGCAATCGATTCGGAGGAAAACCGGGAATGGATTAAGAACAAGTCGCTGCTCGTAAAGCCGGTTGAAATCTGTAAAAAGGCGGAATTCTTTTTCAAGAGCCCCAATAATGAGACTGGTGAAATAATAGTAATGCCGGACAAGCTAAAAAGAGGATTTAATAAAAAAGAGTAAAAAATTATTTATTGACTTTTTTAGCTCATTTATTTAATGTTACCCACATCTTTTTCGAAGAATTTATAACTTTTGACATATTTTTTTAATTAATAACAATATCGGAGGCTTTTTCTTATGCAACTCGCAGAGATAACCGGAATAGTATCATTAGTTTTAGCACAAGTCCAGGACCAAAGCGCAATTGGTTATTTGCAGCAGAAATTCATTGAAGGCGGCGGCTTCATGTGGCCAATCCTGGCATGTCTAGTAATCGGGCTTGGGTTCACAATCGAGAGATTCTGGACATTAACACGCGCAACAATGAACACCAAGAAATTTGTTGTTCAGGTAAAAGACGCATTATCAAAAGGCGGTGTTCAGGAAGCAATAAAATTATGTGAAAATACGAGAGGTTCTGCTGCTTCTGTATTTCATGCCGGTCTTCTCAGAGCAGACGAAGGTCTGGAAGCTGCTGAAAAAGCTATCATGGCTTACGGCGCAATTGAAATGGGATTCCTTGAGAGAGGATTGATCTGGATCTCACTTTTCATCTCTCTGGCACCTATGCTCGGATTTACAGGAACAGTTCAAGGTATGATCCAGGCATTCGACGCTATTAAAGAAGCTGCTCAGATTTCTCCTTCTATCGTTGCTGGCGGTATCTCTGTTGCTCTTCTTACAACTCTTTTCGGTCTTATTGTTGCTATGATTCTTCAAACATTCTACAACTATTTCGTTTCAAGAATTGACAGAATAGTTGCTGATATGGAAGAAAGCTCCATCGAATTAATTGACGCACTTTACGAAATGAAGAAATAACACAGAGATTAAAAAATGATTACACTTAAAAAGAAGAAATTGCCGGATGCAGAAATTCCTACCAGTTCTATGGCGGATATTTCATTCTTGCTTCTTCTATTCTTTCTGGTCTCAACTGTTATCGATGTGGATACCGGTATCGGTCTTACACTTCCTGAATTTACTCCTCCCGAGCAACAGGAACTGGTTCCTATTTCAAAAGACCGTCTTGCAGCTGTGCTGATTAATGAGAACGGAGACGTACTATTAAATAATGAAATTATTGCTATCCCTCAGATATCCAAAACACTGAAACCAAGAATTGAAAGTAAGATTGATCAACCCGCTAACAAAAAACTGGTTGTCTCAGTTAAAGTTGATCGTAAAACCGATTACAATCTGTATGTTCAGGCACTTGATCAAATTAAAGACGCTTATTTTCAGGTTAGATCTGAATACTCTATTACCAGATTAGGGAGACGATTTGTAGATATAGATGAAAGAAGTGAAGAAATGAAAGAGATAAGAGATAAGATTCCAATTACAATCAGTATAGCTGAACCTGAGGCTATAAAAAAATAATTTAGAGGAATTAGAATGAAATTTGAAAAAAAGAGAGCCAGTACAAAGCAGAGTATTCCAACTGCCTCCTTACCGGATATTGTATTTATGCTTCTTTTGTTCTTTATGGTTACTACAACTCTAAGAGAAGTTGACGTTCTGGTCAGTTTCCGCTTGCCTGAAGCCAAGGCGATCGAAAAAATAGAGAATAAAAGATTAGTATCGTATATCTGGGTGGGTCAGGATGGTAGAATTCAGGTTAACGACAGCCTTACTCAGATTAATGAAATTCAGAAGATTATGTATGCTAAAAGAGTTGCACTTCCGAATGTTATCGTTTCGCTCCGTATCGACAAGAGTTCTCAAATGGGAGTAGTTACGGATATTCAGCAGGAATTAAGAAAAGCTTCCTGTTTAAGAATCAACTATTCAACTCTGCTTAAGATATAAATCTAATATTTCATCAATTGAAGGTAGGTTATTGAATAATGGCCTACCTTTTTTTTTGAGGTTAAAAATGAATCTTAAAGAAAAAATCAATCAGGAACTTAAAGACTCGATGAAGTCGGGTGATAAAATAAGGCTTGAGACAATCCGGTCTATTCGGGCACTAATTCTTGAATTCGAAAAAAGCGGATCCGGAAAGGAAATGACTGCTGATGACGAGATAAGATTATTAACTACATCTGCAAAGAAGAGGAAGGAATCGATTGAACAGTTTCAGAATGCCGGGAGAACGGAGCTTGCAGAAAAGGAAATGAAGGAATTGAAAATTATTGAAGAGTTCCTGCCCAAGCAGCTTTCTTATGAAGAAGTAGCAGAAGAGATTAAAAAGTTAGCTTCTGAAATCGGTGCAACTGCGAAGGAGGATTTTCCTAAGCTGATGCCAGCCGCAGCAAAAAATTTAAAAGGAAGAGCCGACGGAAAAATTATAAAAGAAATAGTTGAAAAACTTCTGAGTGGTAATTGAACTACATCGATATAGTAATATTTATTGCTGCGGTTATAGGATTCCTCCTGGGCTTCAAGGATGGACTTATCCGGAAGATTATCGGATTGATCGGATTAATTGCCGCGATAGCTTTTGCTTTCGAATTCTCTGACAATTTCGGGCAGCTTCTTAATCCGATATTCAATAGAGATGAATACTTTTCAACTGTTGTAGCCGGGATAATTATTTTCCTTGTTACAATTCTGGTTGCCTCAATAATTAAAAGAATTGTTCACCCTGTTGATAAGCTCAATAAATTTTTGAATCAGTTCGTCGGCGGGCTTATTGGAACTGTTCAAATAATATTCTTCCTTAGCGGCATGTTTTTATTCCTTAACATATTCAGTTTCCCGGATAAAAAAACCGCATCAGATTCTCTGCTATACAATCATATTTACAATCTTATACCTTCGTCCATCGACCTTATAATCGGTCATCGCGCCAAGGCATCCGACTTTATAAAAAGTATAATCGAAGATAAAGATAAAATTTCAACTCCCCCTGTCGATTCACTAAATTAGTTAATATTATGATCTCAACTGAAACACTCGAAAAACTTGAGTTTAGCAAAGTAACCGGCTATATAAGTAAGTACTGTATAACAGAAAACGGTAAAGAGAAAATCAGCTTTCTTCGACCTTACAGTGATGTTAAAGAGGCAGTAAAAGACGGAAAACGTGTAAATGAAGCGAAGGAAATTCTGATAAAAAATGAAATTCCTCCACTCGATTATCTTCCCGATCTGAATGAAACACTCTCACGCTCGCGGATTGAAGGAACTGTTTTAGCGGCTCGTAATATTCTGGAAGTATTAAAGCTTGCTGAGACCTCTCGCAAACTCTTTCAGTATCTAAAGTCTCACGGCAGCGAAGTAGAACTCCTTTCCGAATTAAGAGAATCTCTCTTTGTAGATAAAGTGTTTGAGCATCAGATTTCCAAAGTCTTTACAGAAAGCGGCGAAATAAAAGATGATGCCACACCACGCTTAAGAGAGATCCGGAATGATATACGGGACAAAGAGACGCAACTCCGTAAGATGGTTAATGGAATGCTGAAGCAGCTTAGCGACTCCTATCTTGTTCAGGAAGAATATATAACGTTAAGAGACGGCAGAATAGTTCTTCCGGTGAAAGCTGAACACAAACGGCATGTGAGGGGATTTGTTCACTCGGAATCGGCTACTGGGCAGACTGTGTATATAGAACCGGCAGAGACTCTCGAACTGAACAATGAAATTCTATCTCTAACCTTTGCTGAGAAGAGAGAAATAGAGAAGATACTTAAAAACCTGACTGAGAAAATCGGCGGAGTAAGCAGTGAACTTAAAACCTCTCTATCTGCCATATCGGAACTCGATTCAATCTTCGCACGTGCAAAGTATTCTCTCGAAATAATCGGTGCTATACCAACATTCGATGAAAGACGCGCAGTGGAATTAATTGAAGCACGTCACCCGATCCTTCTGAAAAAACTCGGTTTCACAGCTACAATTCCATTGAATATAAAGATGCAGGAGGAAGCGGTAATCCTTATTACGGGGCCTAACGCAGGCGGAAAAACTGTAACACTTAAAACAATGGGCCTTGTCGTGCTTCTCGCTCAATCGGGAATTCCAGTCCCTATTCATCCCGATTCCAATCTCCACTTTTTTAATAATGTTCTAGTCGATATCGGAGACGCGCAATCGATTGAAGATGATCTTTCAACTTTCAGTTCTCACCTTACTAATATTAAAAATATAATCGATCACTCAGGCAGTAAGGTTCTTGTTCTTCTCGATGAAGTTGGAACAGGTACAGATCCTACAGAAGGTTCGGCTATTGCAACCGGATTTCTTGTTACTTTAAGAGATAAAGGAGCAAAGGTTCTTGCAACAACTCATCACGGTTCACTAAAGATACTTGCTAATCAGCTCGATAAATTCCAGAATGCTTCGATGGAATTTGATACGGATAATTTAAAACCGACATACAGGTTTAACCAGGGAATACCGGGTTCGAGTTACGCATTCGAAGTTGCCGGAAGAATCGGGTTTGACGTCGATTTTATTAATCTTTCTAAAACCTATCTCGATAAGGATAAGTCGAAGATCGAGGATTTCCTTGCCAATCTTGAAATAAAGTCGAAGGACTTGAGGGATCAGCTTAAGCGCCTGGAAATTGAGAATTCGCGTTTGAAAGGATTGACAAATCTCTATCAGGAGAAAGTAGACAAGCTTGAAAAACAGAAGAAGGAGATACTCCAGGAAACCCGCGAGAAAGCTGAAATCTATCTAAAGGATATAAACAAGAAGATTGAAAACGCCGTAAAAAATATCCGCGAATCGAATGCTAGAAAAGATGTTGTGAAAAAAGAGAAAGAAGTTATAAATACACTGAAATCGGACGCGGAAAAAGTTTTCAAAAAAGAAAAGGTTGAGAGTACCGTTAAAGTCAAGCTTAAAACCGGCGATTATGCTTCAATTAGAGATACCAATTCAGCAGGTGTTATTGATGAAATTAATATTGAGAAGGATAAAGCAGTTTTAACTATCGGGTCGTTGAAAATAAAAGCACGGTATTCCGATCTTGTACCGGCCAAAAAGAAAGACTTTGAAGAAGCAAAATATTTCAAGCACGACATTATAAGCGATCAGAATTACCGGCTCGATATCAGAGGTAAGCGTATAGACGAAGCCGAACTTGAAATCCTTAAATTCCTTGATGCCGCAAATATGAACGGATACGACCGTGTTGAAATACTTCACGGTAAAGGAACGGGCGCGTTAAAACAACTTGTACAGGGGACATTAAAGAATTATAAATTTGTAAAATATTTTTATTTTGCCAATATTGAAAGCGGCGGTGACGGAATTACAATAGTTGAGTTCAAATAATATGTTTAAGAAAATCCTGATTGCTAACAGGGGAGAGATTGCGGTAAGAGTTATAAAAGCATGCCGCGAGCTGAATATTAAAACAGTCGCAATCTACTCCGAAGCCGATAGAAACTCGCTTCATGTAAGAGTTTCCGATGAAGCACACCTAATTGGTCCGCCGCCAGCAAATGAATCGTATCTGAACAAAGAAAAGATAATTGCACTTTGTAAAAAAACCGGCGTTGAAGCAATTCATCCGGGATACGGATTCCTATCAGAAAATTCTCAATTCATAAGAATGGTTGAAGAAGCAGGAATTACATTTATAGGACCTTCTTCAAAATCCGTTGAGATGATGGGTGAGAAGACATCTGCGCGCCATCTGATGAAAATCCACAATGTACCTATCGTTCCCGGTACAACTGAACCGCTTAAGAGCTTTGAAGAAGGGATAAGGGTTGCCGGTGAGATCGGTTATCCGGTAATGCTGAAAGCAGCAGCCGGCGGCGGCGGCAAAGGAATGAGAAAAGTATTTAACGATAAGGAATTTGAAGAGTCGTTTAACCGTGCGCAGAATGAATCACTTAAAGCTTTCGGCAAATCTGAAATCTACATCGAGAAATTAATCTTGAATCCAAAGCATATTGAGGTTCAGATATTTGGCGACAAGCACGGAAATTATATTCACCTTTTTGAGAGGGAATGTTCGGTTCAGAGAAGGCATCAGAAAGTAATTGAAGAAGCGCCGTCTATATTTGTTGATGATGTAACCCGCTCTAAAATAACAGCAGCGGCTGTTAATGCCGCAAAAGCGTGCGGTTATTACAACGCCGGAACCATTGAGTTCCTTATGGATAAGGAGAAGAATTTCTACTTTCTGGAAATGAATACGCGCCTTCAGGTCGAACATCCTGTAACAGAAATGATAACCGGTATCGACCTAGTAAAACTTCAGATTAAAGTAGCTGCCGGACATAAACTTGAGATTGATCAGGATGACCTGAAAATTAACGGGCACGCAATTGAATGCCGTGTTTATGCTGAGGATGTTGACAACAATTTTGCCCCTTCTACAGGCAAGATTATTCATCACCGTCTGACATCTGGACCCGGTACACGCATCGATCGAGGGATTGATTTACGGAGTGATGTTTCTATCTTTTACGACCCGTTACTATCCAAGGTTACCACATGGGGCAGGACAAGGGAGGAAGCAATCTCCAGAATGAACAGGGCTCTTAAGGAATATCAGATTAGCGGTGTAATTACAAATATACCTGCATTCAACTGGGTTCTTAAACAGAAGACATTTCTTGACGGTACATTCGATATTAATTTTATTGAAAATGAATTTATGCCTCTTGTTCCGGATAAATGGAAAGATGAATCATCGGGTGAATTCGAGGAAGTAGCTTCTATAATGGCTGTCCTATTAAAGAACAAAAACACATCTGTAACTACAAATAAGAACGACTTGCCCTCATCCAATAAATGGACCGGACAGCTTTATGAATGAATTTGTAGTCACTCTAAATAATAAGAAGATTACTATTAAAGTCCTTTCAGTGGATAAAATTGAAATTAACGGCAGAATTGTATCAGCTGAGCTTTCGCAAATAAATAATTGCGCATTTCTCCTTAAGATTGACGAAAAACCGTATGAGATCGCATGTACAAAACTTGATGACGGAAGGTTCGGATTATTACTTGAAGGATGGTACTTCGATACAACTGTGAGGACGAAGCTTGAGGAACATGCTACAGAACTTATGCGTAACAAAATGAAAGGTCAGCACAAAGCCGATTTTAAAGCGCCGATGCCCGGTTTGGTTCTCAAAATAAAAAAGAATGTTGGAGATACAGTTAAGATCGGAGAACCGCTCGTAATACTTGAAGCTATGAAGATGGAGAACGAACTCAGGTCATTGTCCGACGGTACGGTTAAATCGGTCTTAGTTAAGGAAGGGGAATCGGTAGAAAAAGATGCGATTATCATGACAATCGAATAATAAAACTTATTTGCTTTTAACAAACAAATAGCTATATTTTCCACGAATTTTCAAACAATAATAGGAGGTTGTGTGAAGAAATTATTACAAGTACTTGTAGTATGTTCACTTGTTTCTACCAGTCTTTTTGCAGGAGGATTCCAGACCGGTACACAAAATGCCAGAGCAATGGGAATGGGAAGCGCATTCGTTGGAATGGTACCAGATGCTTCAGCTATCTACTTCAACCCTGCCGGTTTGTCAAATATCAAGGGTTTCAATTTAGTTATGGGTACTACCCTTATTATGCCGACTGTTGATTTTACCGGGCCATCTCCGTTAACTACTACAACATCCACTGTTGAAAAAACATTTACACCTATAAATTTTTACGCAGCATACGCACTTGATAACGGAATTACGATCGGATTAGGAGTAAATAATCCTTACGGATTAGGTTCGGAATATCCCGAAACCTGGATCGGCAAGAGACTTGCAGTAAAAACAGATTTAAAAACTTTCTATATCACACCCACAATCGCATACAAAGTAAATGATTTCCTCTCAATCGGCGCCGGAATTTCCTACATTGTTTCTTCAGTTCAGTTCCTTCAGGCAGCAGATATTCCGCCGATTCCGCTTGCACCGGGTGTAAATTTACCGGCTGTATCTAACGTAAAAATTAATCTTGAAGCAAACGGAGATCCTGCTCTTGCTTATAACTTAGGTGTTCTTATTACTCCGCTTGATTGGATTTCTTTCGGATTTAATTTCAGAAGTGAAGCTACATTATACTTCTCCGGCGACCTTACTTTTACAGGTCTACCGGCAAAGCCTACAGGTTTCCCGATCGGTCATGCTGACTTATTCCCTGATGGAAGAGGTCAATCTAAGCTTACAATGCCCTGGGATATGAGATTTGGAGTTTCTGTCAATCCGACAAAGGATATTACAGTTAATACAGACCTTATGTTTGTCGGTTGGGAAAGTTACAATCAATTAGAAGCAGATTTCGAAAAAAACACAGCTGTATGGGGCGACCTTATTTCGCCTAAGAGATGGAACAACACATTCGGCTTGAAAATAGGCGGCGAGTACCGTTTAGGCGACCTTGCACTGCGTGCCGGTTATGTTTACGACGGATCACCGATTCCTACAACTTATATGGATCCGTCATTACCGGGTTCAAACCGTAACGAATTTACAGTTGGTTTCGGATACCAGATTACAAAGAATATCAGATTCGACGCAGCTTATCAGTATATCTCATTTACTGAAGATGTTGCCGACTCAAAGATTCCGTTTAACGGAAAGTATGAGAATTCAACAAATCTGTTCGGATTTAATCTGGGATTCAATTTATAACAGCTCTATACCTTATTTTTCCCGCCTGTCTGAAAAAGGGAGGCGGGATTTTTTTTATAGTTCTGAAATAATTTGACTAAATTTAGCCTGTCACTAATAATATTTTGAGATTTGAATGGAATTAAGATCAGCACTTTTAATTCTACTGTTCAGTTTAATAATCGGGTGTACTGCATCAACTGAAACAACGCAGGAAAACAGGGAACCGGATTTTTATGTTTTTGATGATGTGGAAAAAATTGATACGGTTAAATCCGAACCTGAAGCTGCTGAAAAAGTTATGTCAGATTCTACTGCAAAGGCAATAGTTGATACGACTGTTATTCCTGCAGAAAAAGAAATAGTACCTGCTGAAGTTAAATATATCATTCAGCTGGGCGCCTTTTCCACAAGAGAGAGGGCTGAACAGTTTATAATCGAAAACCAGTCTAAGATCTCTTTCCTTATGAATCTTACACAAAAAGGTCCAAATAAACTTTACACGGTTCATCTTTCGCCGTTTAAGGAAAGGGTAGAGGCTGAAAGTGTAAGGAATACAATCTGGAAAATTCCCGTTTTCAAAGACGCATTCATTGTGACGGAACAATAGAGAAAGAATTGTATCATTGATTTGTTCATTTAATAAGCTGAAAAGTGACTAGTTCAATAATCTAAAAATGTAAAGAAAATAATTTGTTGCAATTTCAACGAATAATTATAATCTTTAACCGGCAATTAAAAACAATAAAAGGTGAATCATTTGGCATTCTCACTAAATAAAGTTATGCTTATAGGAAATCTGGGTAATGATGCCGAGCATCGTTTTACGACGAATAATACGTCTGTTTCAACATTCTCAATTGCAACCTCGCGCGGATATAAAGGCCGGGACGGCAATTGGGTGAATGAGACTACATGGCACAATGTAGTTGCCTACAGTCTTCCCGATTTTTACAAAGAAGCGCTTAAAAAAGGGAAAAAGTTTTATGTTGAGGGGAGAATTTCGAAAAGGGATTATACCGATAAGGACGGAGTAAAGAAGTATATTTCTGAAATTATCTCGGAAAAACTGATTCCGCTGGAAGGAAGGGAATCGAACGGTGAACAGGCATCCGAAAGAAGCTCGTACGATATCGCAGCTCCTTCTGCCCCGAATGAAGATGATGATCTTCCGTTCTAAATTTTGTTGAACAAGATAGGATAACATTTAGTTGGACCCGGACTGGATAGTTAGATCAGCGTTACTTGTAATTTCATTAATACTTTCAGCCTTCTTCTCGGGATCTGAGGTAGCCCTCTTTTCACTTGATAAAAAGAAGATTCGCGAACTTAAGAAATCCCACAGGATTGTTGGCAGCTATATTCAGGTTCTGCTCGAAAATCCAAGGCGTCTTCTTGTAACAATTCTCCTCGGCAATACAATCGTCAATATCTCTGCATCGATTATCGCAGTCCTGATTGCGCTCGATGCGGCTGCTTCTCTTAATATTTCGAAGGAAGTGGCTCTTTTTCTACAGATAATAATTTTAACCGCCATAATACTTTTTATTGGTGAAATTACACCCAAGTTATGGGCGAACCGTTTTCCGGTGCAATTCGCAAAATTAGTAGCAATCCCTCTTTACTGGATAAGTATAATTTTCTATCCGATAGCAAAAATCATAACAGACATCCTCCGTTTTGTTACTTCCAGAATTAAATCCGATAAGACTAAAACGGCTCTTAAGGAAACAGAAATTTCGGAGCTAGCTGAATTCGGTGCCGAGAAAGGGACGTTCGAAGAAGGGGAGAATGAAATTATTCAGAGTATTGTCGATTTTAAGAATGTAACAGCCCGCGAGGTTATGACTCCGAGAGTTGATATTGTTGCTGTTTCTATTGATACCGGTTTCGAGGAACTGATGAATGTTATAACGGATTCAGGGCATAGCCGTATTCCTCTGTACGATAATAACCTTGATAATATTGCAGGGATAATTTATGCTAAGGACCTTCTTCCTTATCTAAGAAACCCGGAACTTAGGAAGACTTTGTCATTACGGAAAATTGCGAGAGATGCAATGTTCGTACCTGAAACCAAATTGATTAACGACCTGCTTCACGATTTCCAGGATAAAAAAATGCACCTCGGGATAGTAGTTGACGAATACGGCGGCACTGCCGGTTTAATTTCCCTTGAAGATGTTATTGAAGAAATTGTCGGCGATATCCGTGACGAGTACGACCGTGAAGAGAAGGAAATTATTAAGCTTAGCGAAAACTCTTATATGGTTCTCGGAAAAGTATCAATATTTGAGTTGAACGAACTGCTTGAGCAGGATTTAGCTTCAGAAAACGACGACTACGATACTGTAGGCGGTTTTATCTTCAATCATGCGGGTATTATTCCGGCTCAAGGTTTTCATTTTACTTATAATAACTATAAATTTACCGTCAAAGAAGTAATCAACAAAAGAATCAACAAGGTTCTTGTAGAAAGAATTTCATCCTAGAATAGGTTAATGAAAAAAGGCTGTTTTCTTACCGGAATTACTCTTTTTACGATTATCATAGGAGTAGGACTCTACCTCTACAGGCAATACTGGCCGGAGATATCAGGAATCGGGAAGGAAAAAATATTTGAAGTTGCCCTTAAAGAAATGGATGAAAAGATCAGTTCCCTTGAAAAATCGGTATACCAGGACTCGTTAAAATCATTGCTCCATGATAATATCGGATTCTTTAAAAAAGGGAATTTTGAAACAAGTATGAATAAGTTCGGGGATCTGATTGATCAGACAAGGTATTTTATTCACGACGGCAGAATTGATTCTGTTGAATTTATTGCTCTTAAAAACATGGTAAAAGGAAATGAAGGATCAGCGGAAATCGGAAATTAGAGTTGGCATTACCGTTTTGCTCGGATTAATTATAATAATCTGGGTCTTCGGCTGGGCAAAAAACATAAACGTTAACGCGCAGAGAAAAGAGCTTACGGTTAAATTCAGTTCTGTCGCCGGACTGGAAATAGGCGATCCTGTTACGATTAATGGAGTACGCAAAGGATTTGTAGACGATATGAAGATTGAGAAGAATAATGTTCTGGTAAAAATAAATATTGATTCCGATATCGAGTTGAAAGAGGACGCAAAGTTTCACATTATGATGCTTGACCTGATGGGCGGAAAGAAAGTTGAAGTGGATCCCGGAGCTTCGGAAAATGATCTTAACCTTTCGTTAATACAAAACGGTCTATTCCTCGGGGATGTGGCCTCCGCAATGGCTGTATTCGGTTCGGTTGAAAAGGATCTAGTAGATGTTATAAGAGAAGTTAAAATCACTCTTTCCAGCCTTAATACAACTCTTACAGATTCACAATTCAACAACGACCTTAAACTATCCCTGGCTAACCTTACAAAACTAACCGAGAATCTGAATATTCTGATCTCTGAAAACCGGTCCGAAATAAATTCTCTCCTTAATTCCGGAATAGAACTGACAGAATCCCTGAATAAGTTTATAGAAACAAATAAGGATTCACTAAGCAGCACGATTTCATCACTTAAAAATACACTCGATGATTCCCGTATTCTTATTTCCAAAGTAAATAAATTAATCGATGAAACTAACAGCAGCCGGAATAATATAGGCCGACTGATAAACGATACTACACTGGTAGACGACTTAAAATCCTCCCTAACAAATCTGAAGGAGCTGACAAGGTTACTTCTCGAGCAGCTTCAAAAAGAGGGAATAAAGGTTGATGCGAATATCGATCTCTTCTAAAATCCTGATTACAACTCTACTATTCTTCATTTCATCTTATCTTCTTCTGGCGGAAGGTAAACCCGCTGTCTCAAAAAACGGAATGGTTGTTACCGCAAGTCCGCCGGCAACCGATGTAGGCGCAATGATATTAAACAGAGGCGGAAATGCGATCGACGCGGCAGTGGCCGCCGGTTTTGCTATGGCTGTTACTTACCCAACCGCGGGGAATATCGGCGGGGGCGGGTTTATGGTTATTCATACTGCCGGCGGGAAGAGTACAACATTGGATTTCCGGGAGACTGCTCCGCTTGCTGCTTTCGAAACGATGTACCTGGACAGTGCCGGCAATTACGATCCAAAGAATAGTCAGCTCGGCTGGAGATCTGCCGGTGTCCCCGGAACAGTCCACGGATTTATAACAGCGCTGGAAAAATACGGGACCATGACGCTTGCCGAGGTAATTCAACCTGCAATAGATCTGGCTGAAAAAGGTTTTGTTTTAACGAAGGATATGGCTGAGTCGATCAATTATTATCATGATGAATATCTAAATTATGAACCCTCCGCAAAGATATTTACAAAGGAGGGGAATAAATACTCAGAGGGTGATCTGTTTGTCCAAAAGGATTTAGCTAAAACACTTAACTATATAAAAGAAAACGGAATAGAAGGATTTTATAAAAAAGAAATTGCAGCTAAGTTCATTGAGGAATCAGATAAATACGGCGGAATCTTTACATTAAAGGATTTTGAAATATACAGAACAATTGAGCGTGAACCTGTTGCCGGAACTTACAGGGGACACAAAATCATTTCTATGGGCCCTCCATCATCCGGAGGAGTATGCCTTATTCAATCCTTGAATACTCTGGAAAACTTTAGTCTCGATTCACTGACTTTTCAAAGCGGCCGTTACTATCACCTGCTGACAGAAACACTGAAAAGAGTCTATGCCGACCGCTCAGTTCATTTAGGAGACCCGGATTTCTATCCGGTTCCTGTAGAATTCCTTACATCTAAAAAGTACGGAGCTAATATCGCTAATTCAATTTTGGAGAATGCTTTACCGTCCGAATTGATAGCTCCTTCTAAGTTAAAATACCATGAGAGTGAAGAGACAACCCATTATTCAGTTGCCGATAAATACGGAAATGCGGTCAGCACCACCTACACGCTGAACAGCGCATATGGAAACAGAATGGTTGTAGACGGACTCGGATTCCTTCTAAATAATGAGATGGATGATTTTAGCAGCAAACCCGGAGCACCTAATCAATACGGTCTTATTGGGAGCTATGCCAATTCGATACAGCCTCGTAAACGAATGTTAAGCTCTATGACGCCTACGATTGTACTGAAAGAAGGTAAGCCGTTTATGGTAATCGGTTCACCCGGCGGTTCTACAATTATTACGCAGGTTCTTCAGGTAATTATAAACGTAATCGATTTTAAAATGAATATTTACGAAGCTATCGAAAGTCCCCGTATTCATCATCAATGGCTTCCTGATGAAATCTATTATGAAAAGGGAAGTATTTCGGAAGAAGTTAAGGAGATATTGACTGTTAAAGGTCATAAATTTGGAACGTTGAAATCATTAGGCAGGATGGAGGGGATAATTATCGATGCTGATAAAAATACTTTTTACGGCGCCTCGGATCCGCGCGCATTTGGAAAAGCTTCGGGAGAGTAAATGGTACTCGGCGTTGGAATAGACATAATAGAGATCAAAAGAATTAAGAAGAGCGTTGACCGCTTCGGCGAACGCTTTTTGAATAAAATATACACTGCTCTTGAACTGGAGTACTGCCTTACCAAGAAAAATAAGTATCAGCACCTTGCTGCCCGTTTTGCGGCTAAAGAAGCAATCTACAAAGCCCTTTCATGCGATTCCGCCGAAGTCTACAGCTGGCAGGAGATAGAGATTTTTAACGAGAAGAACGGACTTCCAAAAGTAAAGTTTTACGGTTCACTTAAGGATTACCTGAATCATGGTAAAGACCTTAAGATATCTATGAGCCACTCAGAAAATTACGTTACCAGTGTTGCAATTCTGTATTCATTAAAAAAATAATATCATTTCATAATCCAATACTTAAACCCTGAAATAACCGGGTAAGAAATCTCCTCACCTGCTATTATTCAATTTTGTGAATAGAATCATTGAACAAGAAATCATTCAATTATTTTGGTGATTTATGAGACTAAAATTCTTACATTAAATTGTAAACCAGCCGAATTTTTAAAAAAATCATACAAGTAAAAGTAGATTAAATTAAAGTGTTCCCTGTTTGTATTTACGGTTACTACATATAAATAGTTCAGAATTGTAAAATACTTTTACAATCACAGCAAGCAGTATAAGCAATAGATGTAGATGCAGTTGCAGAAGCCAACCGAAAGAGTATTTCTAATATTACAACTATCCATTTTGAGGAGTGCGTGGTGGAAAATAATTCAGCGGCATTTCGATTGGCATGGGATCACTGCTCGGATTCCATTATAGTATCTTCTATCGGGGGAGAAATTATTTCTGCAAATAAGCAGGCATCCATTTTATTCGGCCTGCCCGAAGCTGAATTATGTCTGTTAGGAATTAAGGGAATTATGGACCCCTCTGATAACCGTATGAATATAATTCTTGAGGAGACAAAGAAAGAGGGGAAGGCGAACGGCAAATTACGGTTTTTAAGGCTGAACGGTAAGATATTTGAATCGGCAATATCATCCATCCTTTTTTCAGGTAATTCAGGAAATGATTCTATCCTATTCATCCTGCGCGATACAAATGAATTAAAAAGTCCCGAACATGAAACGGTTAAAGGGAGTGACCTGATAGAAGCAGTATTCTCAAGCCTTTCAGATGCAATTATAGTTACAGATAATAAAAATAATATAATTGCATACAACGATGCTTTCGTTCGATTCAGCAGGTTGAGCAGAAAAGAGATATCGAATATCCCGCTAGACGGTTTCATGAAATATTTCGAAGTATATGATAGAGAGAACAATTTAGTTTCGTACGAAGATTCACCTGCCAAACGGGCATTGAGCGGCATATCGGGAAGCGAAGAAGAATTTACGCTCCGTAATAAGGAAACTGGCGAGACATGGTTTGCTAAATTCAATTATTCTCCGGTCAGGAACCGTCTCGGCAAAATAATCGGCTCAGTTATTTCAGGAGCGGATATTTCCGAAAAGAAAAAGATTGAAAATGAATTATTCGTCAGCGCGGAGAAATTCAAAAGCATTTTTTCTCAATCGCCTGTCCCAATGGAATTGTACGATCAGAACGCAAGACTTCTGGAGATTAATCAGGCTGCTCTGGATCTGTTCGGTATTGTCAACAGGGATGAAGTTTCAGGTTTCTATTTGTATGACGACCCGAATTTACCCGGGGAAGCACGCATCCTCTTAAAGACCGGTCAGCAGGTAAATTATGATTTTGAGTATGACTTCGATATTGTACAGGATAAAAAAATATATAAGACGATTAAAACGGGAAGGTATTACTTCAACTGCCTGATAAATCCATGGTTCAATTCTCACGGTAAGATAAGCGGTTACCTAGTTCATCTTCTCGATATAACAGATAGAAAATTGATCGAGTCGAAACTAAGTCATTCCTTAAATCATTTGAATTTTCACATAGAAAATACTCCACTTGCAACAATAGAATTCGGAAGCAATTACGAAATAATTAAATGGTCCAGACGCGCTGAAGATATGTTCGGCTGGAAAGCTGAGGAGGTTATCGGCAAAAGAATCGGCGATTTTAAATGGGTTTATGAAGAGGATGTTAAGAAAGTTGATACACTCTCGCAGGATATGATAGAGAATACAAAAACGAGTAATATTAATATCAACAAGAATTACCGAAAGGACGGATCTGTAATAACCTGTGAATGGTACAATTCCGCTTATATCGACCCGAATGGTAAATTGAATTCAGTTTATTCTCTGGTTCATGACATTACTGAAGTAAAGCGGATAGAGGAGGAACTGAGGAATAACGACCTTGTTGTAAAAAGATCGCAGGAGATGGCTAAGGTAGGGAGCTGGGAACTGGATCATGCCGATAAAAAACTTACCTGGTCCGAGGAGACTTTCAGGGTTCTTGGTGTAGAAGCCGGTAAGTTCACTCCCAGCTACGATAAATTTATTGAGTTGATCCATCCGGATGACAGGCATTCCGTTGACGAGCTATTTAAAAAATCATTGGAAAATAAAAACATCCCTTATCAGATTGAGCATAGAATATACAAGAAAGATTCCGGTGAGCTCCGATACTTATTTGAAAAGTGCATTCACCAGTATAATGAAAAAGGAAATCTTACAAAGTCGATCGGTTTTGTGCAGGATATTACAGAAAGGAAAATATTCGAACTCCAGATAAAAGAGAATGCCGATGAATTAAAGTCCCTTAACAGTATGAAAGACAGACTGTTTTCGATAATCGCACACGACCTTAAAAGCCCATTTCAGGCACTGCTAGGCTACTCGCAATTCTTAGATGATAATTATAAAGAGTTGGCTGAGGAAGAAAAACTTGAATTCATAAGACGGATATCGAACATATCTAATGGTACATTGAGATTGTTGAATAATCTGCTTGACTGGTCGAGGCTGCAGTCCGACACTATAAAATTCAAACCGGAACCGGCTAATATAATTGAAGAGATCGCACAGTTTATCGATATTCAAATAAACATTGCCCGTTCAAAGGGAATAAATCTAAAACTTGAGATTGAAGAGAAACTTAGTATTCTTGTTGACAGGGATATGTTTGAAACCATAATGAGAAATTTAATTTCTAATGCAATTAAGTACAGTTATTCGGGCGGATCTATCACACTTTCTGCCGTTGAAGAAAATGAATTTGTTAAAATATCTGTAATGGATAGCGGTGTTGGAATCAAAGAGGATAACCTAAAGAAACTATTCAGCTTTAATAATCATTTCACAACTAAAGGAACAAATGAAGAGAAAGGAACCGGATTAGGATTGCTGATCTGCAAAGAAATGATTGAAAAAAACGGCGGGTCAATTAAGGTTGAAAGTGCAGAGGGGAAGGGAACTACATTTTCATTTACTTTGCCGCAATCAAAGGTTGTTTAATAGGATAGAAGCATTACAGAATTTCTTATATGGCTGTAAACTCTGAGATAAAACTTAAATTAGTCAGAGATTTATTCAGGATAATCATAAAAATCCCCCTGTTTTATCAAACTAAACTAATTCCATATATTTGTTGTTGCAAAATAGACTAATAGTCCTGAAAGGATAATATTTGAACGATAAACGTGTAATAGTGGCAATGAGCGGCGGAGTAGATTCCTCCGTAGCCGCAGCACTGCTGAGAAATCAGGGTTACGAAGTAATAGGTATTACAATGAAAACATGGGGATTCATGGAAGTAGGCGGAGCCCCAAAACATGAATCGGGATGCTGCTCGTTAGATGCAATTTTCGACGCTAAGAATGTTGCAACTAACCTGGGATTCCCTCATTATACTGTCGACTTTACAAAAGCGTTTGAAGAAGCTGTAATTGAGAATTTTGTGGATGAATATCTCCACGGCCGGACACCTAATCCGTGCGTGGTTTGCAACAGGAAAATTAAATGGGAAGAGCTTCTTAAAAAGGCTGATTCGCTCGATGCCAAATATGTTGCCACCGGGCACTATGCAATGGTTGACTATAATAGTACTTCCAACCGTCACACTCTAAGATACTCGATGGATAACCGGAAAGACCAGACATATGCATTGTGGGGACTTACACAGGAGAGTTTAAGCCGCACTCTCTTTCCGTTAGGACACCTTACAAAAGATGAAGTACGCCAGCTTGCAGAGGATTTTAAATTGAAGACGGCTAAAAAACCAGACAGTCAGGAGATCTGCTTTGTCGCGGATGACAATTACGAAAGGTTCCTCAGAGAAAGAATTCCGGATGTTATTGAGAAAGTTGAGCAGGGCGATTTCATCTATCACGGCGAAAAGGTGGGGAGGCATAAGGGGATTCCGTTCTATACTGTCGGTCAGCGCCGGGGTCTGAATGTCGCGCTCGGTAAACCCGTCTATGTTAAAGAGATCAATACCGATAAGGGTATAATTGAAATCGGTGATAAAGAGGAACTGCTGGAAGCGACTGTCACAGCAGATGATGTAAATTATGTGAGTAAAAGTGAGCTGAAGAAGGGTGAAATAGTATTCGGAAAGATCCGCTATTCCGATAGAGCATCGAAAGCGGAAGTGATTGAGGCAGGCCAGTCATCAATTACAATTAAGTTTGATGAGCCTAAAAACGCTGTAACACCGGGTCAGTCACTTGTCCTCTATGATGAACTTGGCTACGTCCTAGCAGGCGGCGTAATCAAGAAATAACCGCACAATCCTCCTTGACTTTATTTTACGATAGCACTGGAGATTAACGCAAAAGTCCGGACTGACAACAGGCGCGTTGTCTTACTGATATCAATCAGTATCTTTATGTAAAAGAATTGCAATTAAATATCTGTCCGTAACGAATTGTTAAATTCATGTCACTATGATTCATAATTCCGAATGAAACATAAGCACTTCTCACCCGGTCAATCCAAATAAATAACTTTTATTATTTAAAATTAATTACGATATTTGCCCCTGATTGAAAGGGATCAATCATAAAACACTTAAGTAAAATAATTTCTTTTGCCGGAGGTAAGTCTTCGAACGGAAATTTAGCACAAATGGTACGCTCAATGCTAAAGTCCTTCTTCTCAATCAGAGTTACGAACCGCTTACGATTTGCAACGTAAAAAAAGCAGTCATTCTCATCTTTCTCGGGAAAGCAGAACTTATCGCCGATAATCAACGCAAGAAAATCCACTCGGTTAGAAATTCTTTCCCCTGGCCTACGGTTGTCCGTTTAAATGATTTTATACGAGTCCCTTACAAAAAAATAATTTTAACACGCAGAAATATTCTGAAGAGAGACGGTCACCGTTGCGCTTATTGCGGCAGAGGGGATCTCCCGTTAACGATCGACCATGTAATTCCAAAATCGAAAGGGGGCGATGAGAGCTGGGATAATCTCGTTGCTGCCTGCCTTCCTTGCAATAACAGGAAAGGGGACAGAACCCCGGACGAAGCCAATCTGCAACTCCGGATCAGACCTTATACTCCAAACCATATAATGTTCATCAAGAGTTCGGCAGGAAGGATGGACGAAACCTGGAAACCATATCTTTTTCATTAAAGCGTAATTCTCCTTTTTTTTCATTATTTTTGTCCGTTCAATTTTATGATAACAAATATTCTCAAGAATTATGTCTAAAAAGCGAATTTTAAGCGGAATGCGGCCGACAGGCAGGTTACATCTCGGCAATTATGTCGGTGCCTTAGAAAACTGGATCGAGTTACAGGACCAATACGAAAGTTACCACCTCGTAGCCGATTATCACGTATTAACGACGGATTTATCGACGGATGAGATATATAATAATACGATTGAGATGGTAATAGACTGGCTTTCGGCCGGACTGGATCCGGAAAAGGCCCCAATGTTCCGGCAGTCGCAGATTAAGGAACACACTGAATTGTTCCTTATTTTTTCAATGCTTATTACAAAAGCCCGACTTGAGCGTAATCCTACGCTTAAGGAACAGGTTCGCGACCTTAATATTGAGAACCTAATATTTGGCCATCTAGGTTATCCGGTGCTTCAGGCTGTAGATATTCTGCTTTACAAGGGAGAGGTTGTACCTGTTGGAGAGGATCAATTACCGCACATTGAAATAACCAGAGAGATAGCCAGAAGATTTAATCAGCAGTATGCTCCGGAAGCTCCCGTATTTCCCGAACCTGAAGGTAAAATCACACAATTTGCCAGGCTGCCCGGTCTTGATGGAAAAAGAATGAGTAAATCTCTCGGGAACACGATTTTCCTTTCGGATGACGCTGATACAGTAAATCAAAAATTGAGAAAAGCCGTAACCGATCCTTTGAAGGTAAGAAAGAATGATCCCGGCCGTCCGGAAATTTGTCTTGTTTTTACATATCATAAGAAATTCAATCCCGAAGAGACAAAGGAAATTGAAACTGATTGCCGTAGCGGTGCTCTAGGTTGTGTGGCTTGTAAGATGAAATGTGCTTCAAAAATAAATTCAATACTTTACCCAATTCTTGAAAAAAGAAAGAGTTACGAAAAGGACTTGAATAAAGTTTTAGATATTTTGCATGATGGTGAAGCCAAAGCAAAGAAACTGGCTTCGGAAACGATGCAAGAAGTCCACTTAATGATGAAATTGGGGTAATTGATGTATAAGATTAAACTTCAGCATTTTGAAGGGCCTTTGGATCTGCTCCTTTTTTTTATCAAGAGAGATGAACTCGATATCTATGATATACCGATATCGAAAATCACAAAAGATTTTATCGAATACCTCAGGTTGCTGGAGCAGCTGGACCTTGAAGTAGCAGGAGATTTTATCCTGATGGCAGCAACTTTAATGCAGATAAAGGTCAAAATGCTCCTGCCTAAGGAAATTGATGAAAAAGGAGATGAGGTAGACCCAAGGGCAGAACTTGTAAAAGCCCTGCTCGAATATAAGCGTTATAAAGAGATGTCCGAGGAATTCATCTACCTCGAATCGAATATGAGGAATTACCAGTTCAGGGGGAATTATGAACTGGATGAAAAAGAAGCGCCACATGATTTTAATATTCTCCTGAAAAATGTGACACTCTACGACCTGATCAAAGCATTTAAGAAAGCCATTGCAGAACGCCCTGCTGAACCGGTTCATCAAATAAAAAAATGGAATGTTACTATCGACGAGCAGATGGATTATATTGCCAATAAACTGGACGGCGGAAAACAACTTAGTTTTATTGAGTTGATGAAAGATCTTGCTAATAAGATTAAAATAGTTGTCACTTTTATTGCAATGCTCGAAATGGTTAAAGCAGGTAAAATTGGCCTCAGGGAATCAAAGTCATTAAACGATTTTATTATTTATGGATTGGCAAATGGATAGTCTCTACATATCTGTAGTAGAAGCATTAATATTCGCAGCTGATGATCCGATCTCTTCCAACGAGATTATTACGGCTATAAAAGCAATTGACGGCAGCGATATCTCCGTCACCGACGAAGATGTTGAAAAAACAGTAGATGAGTTGAATGAAAAATATTCTCAGGGAGGCAACGCGTTTACTATTCTTAAAATTGCCAATGGTTACATCCATGCTACTAAACCGGACCATGCAAAATACGTCGGCTACCTATCGACCGAGAAGAGTAAAAGAAGATTAAGCCAGGCAGCCCTTGAAACGCTGGCAATTATTGCCTATAAGCAGCCTTTAACCAAACCTGAGCTCGAATCGATTCGCGGAGTCAATTCCGATTATACAATAAATACACTACTCGAAAAAAACCTGATAACAATACAGGGACGTGCCGATACAGTTGGAAGGCCTCTACTATATATAACAACCGATGAATTTCTTAAATACTTCGGCTTGAGAAATATATCCGACCTGCCCAAACCAAGGGAGATTGAGGAAATTATGAAGGATGAAGATTTCCTGGAACAGAAAAGAAGAATTATGATGAGCGGAATTGAAGAGACAATTGAAAATGAAACGGGCAATAGCACCGAACCCGAACAAGAATCTGAACCTGAAATAGAAACCGAAGATGAAAGTACGCCTGAATAAATTTCTTTCCGAGTGCGGTATTGCATCCCGCAGAAAATCCGAGGAATATATAAAAGAAGCCAGGGTTTCTGTAAACGGGAAAATTGTTACCGAACTGGCTTCGCTTATCGACGAGGGAAATGACATAGTTACACTCGACGGCGAAAAAATTAAGCCGAAGAAGAAAGTCTATTTCCTCCTTAATAAACCCCGGGGATATGTTACTACTACCGATGATGAAAAAGGAAGGAGAAAAGTAACCGACCTTATCAAAACAAATCAGAAGATCTATCCGGTCGGCCGGCTTGATTACGATACAACCGGAGTACTTATTCTTACCAATGACGGTGATTTTACAAATTTTCTTACGCATCCGAAGAATAAAATTCCCAGGGTATATAAGGCCTCATTGAATAAGAAACTGCTGGAAGAAGATCGTCTTAAATTATTGAAGGGGATCTTTATGGATGGAAGAAAAAGCCGCTTCGATGAAATTCAGTATTTAAAGAAAAATATTCTGGAAAAGATTTATGTTACGGCTACAGAAGGCAGAAATCATTTTGTGAAAAGAATGTTCGAAATAATCGGTTACAGGGTTACAAATCTTGAAAGGATTTCTTACGGAATTTTTAATGTTAAGGAAATACCAGCCGGCAGCTATAGAAAATTGGATCTGAGTGAAATTGAAAAAGTATATAAGACATATAACAAATAGTATTATCCTTTCTTCATTCCTTTTTTGTAATGTGACCGGACAGGTGAAAGATACAGCTACAGTTAAGAAGCAGACATTTCACAATTCACTGGAAGAGCTCCGGGAACAACTTGATGATACATTCAACGATCCGAATGTCAGCAACGCTTTCTGGGGTGTTTTGATTAAATCTCTTAAAACAGGCGAAGTTATTTATAAACGTAATTCGGATAAACTCTTTAATCCTGCTTCTAATATCAAATTATTTACATCATCGGCTGCACTTTTTCTGCTTGGACCAAATTATGTTTACCAGACGGCATTATATGCCAACGGCGAAATAAAAAACAACCGGCTGGAAGGTGACTTGATAATCCAGGGATCTGGAGATCCTACAATCTCAAACCGTTTTTTAAGCGGGAACATTACAGGTGTTTTTGAATCGTGGGCGGACAGTCTAATATCCCGCGGTATAAAGGAAATAACAGGAGATATATTAGGAGATGACGCACCGTTCGACAATCATGGACTCGGTCGCGGGTGGTCCTGGGATAATGAATCAGCCTGGTTTGCAGCTCCGTCGGGCGCACTCAGCTTTAATGATAATACAATTACTGTAGTCATAAAACCTTCAGAAACCGGGTTTCCGGCAAACATAGAAGTAATACCGAATACGGCTTATGCATCCCTTATAAAAAAAGTTATTACGTCTAATAACAACTCGCAAAACACAATTTCTGTTTCCAAATTAAGAGGCACAAACGTAATAAGCGTTTCAGGAAGCATTGCAAAAGATTCGAAACCTGTTATTGAACATATTTCAATTTCTGATCCTACAATGTTTTTCTTAACGGTATTCAAGGAAGTTTGCGGACAGAAGGGAATCTCTGTAAAAGGGAAGATCGGCAGCATAGCTTCATCACAAAAAATTATACTGACTGAAAACCTATCGCCACTTATTCTTCATGAATCAGTTCCGATGCATATGATTCTAAAAGAACTGAATAAGCACAGCAATAATTTTTACGCGGAACAGATATTGAAGACGATCGGTTACGAAGCATATAATTTCGGTACTACGGAAAACGGCGTTAAAGCATGCAAGGAACTTTTTTACTCGATGGGTGTTAATCCGGAAAATATGGTTATGGTTGACGGCTCCGGTTTATCCCGGCTAAATTTAGTATCGCCACGTCAGATAATAAATCTTTTAACCTACGTTTACAGTTCAGAGGAATATGAACCGTTCTACGATTCGCTGCCTGTTGGAGGTGTTGACGGAACAATCGCAGAAAGGATGAAAAGAACTTCGGCAGAAAATAATGTTAGAGCAAAAGCCGGTTTCAATGAGAATATTTCTTCTCTTTCGGGTTATCTTAAAACCACCGGCGGGGAAACTTTTGCGTTTTCTATTATTGTAAATAATTTTTTAGTTTCGCCAAGTTTAATAAACTATATAATTGACAATGTCTGCAACCGACTTGTGAATTTTACAAGAAATTAATCGGAGGAAAATTTGGAAATTGTTAATCCGGAACAGGAATATAATTCATTAGTTCAAAGAAGACGCGAGGAGTTGAAAGAACTGGTTGAGAAAGGGATAATGCCTTTTGCTTACAGTTATGAAGTGGATAATTATTCGACAAATATTAAGAATAGTTTTGAACTGCTTGAGAATAAGGATGTTAAGATTGCCGGCAGGATAATGGCAATTAGAAGAATGGGTAAGGCATCTTTCGCCCATATTCAGGATAAAGAAGGCAGAATTCAGATCTATTTGAAAAAAGACGACATCGGAGAGGTTTACGATATTTTTAAACTTCTTGATATTGGCGATATAATTGGTGTTAACGGATACGTATTTAAAACTAAAACAGGCGAGATCTCCGTACATGCCCGTTCGTATCAATTGCTTTCAAAATCGCTGCTGCCTATTCCAATTGCTAAAGAAGCTCTTGATGAGAACGGCAACAAAATAGTTTACGATCAGTTTGCTGATAAAGAACTGAGATACCGTCAGCGGTACGTTGACCTGATTGTTAATCCGGAGGTGAAAAAAGTTTTTATTACCCGTTCAAAAATTGTTACTGAAATACGTAAGTATCTGGATGAAAAGGGAATTATAGAAGTTGAGACACCAATTCTTCAGCCTCTTTACGGCGGAGCTACAGCGCGTCCTTTCATAACCCATCACAATGCTCTTGATGTAGACCTTTATCTGCGCATTGCCGATGAACTCTATCTTAAGCGCTTAATTGTGGGTGGATTCGACGGAGTTTACGAAATATCGAAGGATTTCAGGAACGAGGGAATGGACAGAACTCATAATCCGGAATTCACTATGCTCGAGCTTTATGTTGCTTATAAAGATTATTTCTGGATGATGTCGTTTGTTGAAGAGATGGTGGCTTATGTATGTCAAAATGTTTTCGGTACTCTCGAATTCGAAATTGAAGGAAACAAAATCAACTTTACTGCTCCCTGGCAGAGAATTTCTATGGTTGATGAAATTAAGAATATCTCCGGTATTGATGTAATGAGCACGACTTACGACGAGCTTGTTAAAGCTCTTAAATCCAGAGGCGTTGAAATAAAAGGAGGCGAGAGTAAAGGAAAATTGATCGATGAGCTTTTTGAAGTCACAGTGCAGCCGAAATTGATTCAGCCGACATTCATTACAGACTATCCGGTTGAACTTTCTCCATTAGCAAAAAAGCACAGGACAAGAGAAGGATTAGTTGAAAGGTTTGAAGGATTTGTACTCGGCAGAGAAATCTGCAATGCTTTCAGCGAGCTGAATGATCCTATCGACCAGAAAAACCGATTTGAAGATCAGGGTAGAATGAGAGAGGAAGGCGACGATGAGGCCCACCAGATTGATGAGGATTTTGTAAGAGCACTCGAATTCGGTATGCCTCCAACTGCAGGCCTTGGTGTTGGAATCGACAGACTTGTAATGCTTCTTACTAATCAGTCATCCATTCGCGACGTAATTCTATTTCCTCAAATGAAACCGCAAAAGTAAACTGATGAAACAGTATATAAAACAAATACCGGTTTATGCAATCATTCTTCTGATCGGACTCTACGGCGGAGTAAAACTGAATGACTTCATTTTTATTTCAGGTTCCAGTCAGGATGTTAAAAAATTCAGTGATGTGCTCAGATATACTGAAAATCTCTATATCGATTCTTTAAAAGGGTCAGTTCTAGTTGAAGAAGCGATAAAAGGAATGTTCAACAGTCTCGATCCTCATACTGTGTATATTCCAATAAGTGAGCAGGAGGTTTCAGAAGAACAGTTAAGGGGAAATTTTGAAGGAATAGGAATTGAGTTCCAGATTATAAAAGATACTATCGTTGTCGTTTCCGCAATTACCGGCGGGCCAAGTGAATCGGTTGGAATTCAATCCGGCGACAGGATAATTAAGATCGATGGGGCTAGTGCAGTGGGACTTTCCAATAATGATGTCATTAAAAAATTGCGGGGTAAAAAAGGTACGAATGTTGATGTTTCCATTCTTAGTCCGGGCAATTCAAAACTTGTAGACTATAAAATCAGGCGGGACAGGATAAATCTTTATTCGGTTGATGTCGCGCTGATGTACAATGAAACGATAGGGTATATTAATCTTACCCGATTCTCGGAGACTTCTACGGAAGAGATAGAGCAAGCCCTCTCAACTTTAAGTGAATCGGGTATGAAGGGACTGATTCTCGACCTCAGAAATAATCCCGGAGGATATGAGGACCAGGCAGTTAATATTTCCGATTTTTTTATTGACGGCGATAAAATTATTGTAACAAATAAAGGCAGGATAGACCGTTTCAACGAGGAATTCCGTGCCTCAAAATCATTTCCTTATGAAAAACTGCCGCTGGTAATTCTCGTTAATAGGGGGAGCGCTTCGGCGAGTGAAATTGTTGCAGGTGCTGTTCAGGACTGGGACCGGGGACTTATTGTAGGAGAAACAACATTTGGCAAAGGACTTGTCCAAAGATCAATTTTACTGGATGATAATTCAGCCGTAAGAATTACAATCGCCAGATATTTAACCCCTTCAGGCAGAGCTATACAACGAGAGTATTCGGATAAAGAAAAATACTATTCGGAATTGATAGATATAGATTCTGTAGTAAATGAATCGCAAGTTTATTCGGGAGCTCAAGATACGCTCAAAACGATGTTCAGGACAAATAATGGAAGAAAAGTTTTCGGCGGAGGTGGAATTACTCCGGATTATAAAGTAGTGACAGGTGAAGAAACACCTTACTCAATGGAACTTAGAAGGAACAATGCGTATTATCAGTTTATAAGGAAGTATCTCGACAGCAACGGGAAAGATATTAAAGGTAAATATGATTTAAAATCATTTCTGGAAAACTATTTTATCTCTGAATCAGTTATGAATCAGTTCGTAAAGTTTGCAGAGTCCCTTAATATTAAATTTAATCTTGAGCAATACAAAAGAGATAATCATCTGATCGGGATAAGACTTAAAGCATTTATAGCAAGAGATCTCTTCAAGGATGAAGGATGGTATTCAGTCCTATTAAGAGATGATAGTCAGTTTGTAAAAGCACTTCAGTTAATTGATGAAGCGGGTAAAATGATTTCGAATTAATAGTAAATCAGGATTAAATGAACGACGATAAAAAGTTCTTACATAATACATTAGAAGGAGAGAATAAATTATTTCCATATGGTGACCTCTTTCCAAAAATAAATAAGACTGTCTTTCTTGCACCCGGCTCTAAAATAGTTGGGGATGTTGAAATTGATGAAGACTCATCCGTCTGGTATAATTGCGTTGTACGGGGTGATGTTAATTTTGTAAAAATAGGAAAGATGACAAATATCCAGGATCTTTCTATGCTCCATGTTACAAACGGCAAATTTCCCCTGATAATTGGCAATAAAGTAACTGTCGGCCATAGCGTTACTTTACATGGATGTAAACTGAAGGATCTTTGTCTCATCGGTATGGGAGCTGTCGTACTGGACGGCGCAGTGATAGAGGAAAGATCTATGGTGGCTGCAGGGGCAGTTGTAAGGCCTGGTTTCTTTGTTCCGACAGGGAAATTAGCGGCCGGAGTACCGGCAAGCATAGTAAGAGATCTTTCCGAAGAGGAAATCGAGGAATTTGAAATATCGGCAAAACGATATGTTTCTTATACTAAAACAACCGTTGATTCATTAATAAAAAGCGGTTATAAATTTTAATTACAGGTGTATAGATGATTAAGAATCTGACTGTCTCATCCGAAAAGGGAATCAGAATTGACAAAATGGCCGTACATAAGTATGTCGGAAGGATTAAATCAATTCTTCAGCTTGATGTCACTTCTCTCGAAATTAATTTCATCACAAACGAATCTATTATTCCTGTAAATAAGAAGTTTCTTAGACATAACTATGCTACAGATATAATAACCTTTAATTATTCGCTTGAAAGTAATAATTTAGACGGCGAGATTTTAATTTCTGCAGAAGCAGCAAAGGAGAATGCAGGAAGATTTAAAACTAAATACGAAACAGAGATAAGACGTTTAATAATTCACGGCATTCTTCATTTAATAGGTTACAGGGACAAAACTCCAGCACAAAAGAACTTAATGCGTGCGGAAGAAGAGAGGTTACTTAATTTAATAAGTAACTTTGAAAGGATAACACAATAATAATATGAAGAATAAAATTGTGGAAGTAATAACACATATACTTGAATCGCTGAGCAGGAATATACCGCTTGAAGATATCAATCATAATTTATCTAAAAGTAAAGATTACGACGAGCAGACTCTTGGAATAGCGTTCAGTTTGATTTATGATAAAATGCTTTTGAATAAAAAACATGAAAAAAAGAATTCTTCGGTAAGCAAAAGTAAAAGGATATTAACTGAAGATGAGAAAGACATACTAGGTATGGACAACCATAACTATATACTGCACCTTACAAATCTCGGTCTGATGGATATTGAGAATCTGGAATCCATACTTGAACAGATTCATTTCTACCCTGAGAACAAATTAACCCGAAAGGAAATTAACTGGATGATTTTGGTTTCGTTGATCGAGATTGATTCTGAGTTCCCTTCCGGAAGCAGATTACACTTATATACTTCAGATTCAGTCAACTAACGGTGAATTGATGAGCAAAGACCTGATACTTGTGGAGTCACCCTCCAAAGCAAAAACAATTAATAAATATGTCGGCTCTAAATATGTTGTTGAAGCTACTGTCGGACATATCAAAAATCTTCCAAAGACAAAACTTGGTATTGACCTTGAAAACGATTTTAAACCGAGTCTTGTAACCATTCGCGGTAAGAGCGATATAGTAAAAAAAATAAAGAGTCTCGCCGGTAAATCCAAAAAGATATTTATCGCAACCGATCCTGACCGCGAAGGAGAAGCGATTGCCCAGGATGTTATTGACATTCTCGACGCAAAACATAAAGAAAAAATTGAGCGTGTTCTGTTTAATGAGATTACGAAAAATGCAGTTAATAATGCTCTAAAAAATCCGGTTAAAATTGATGAGCACCTTGTTATCTCTCAACGCGCTCGCAGGGCGATGGACAGGATTATTGGTTATAAGGTTAGCCCCTTCCTGTGGAGGGCTGTACTTGACCAGTACGGAAGTTCTCTTTCAGCCGGAAGAGTTCAGTCGGTTGCTTTAAGGCTTATTTGCGAACGTGAAGACGAGATAGACAATTTTATATCTACCGAATACTGGTCTATTGTTGCCATATTCACCACAGAAAAAGGGGAGGAGATAAAAGCCAAGCTCTTCGAGGTTGACGGCAAGCAGATAAAAATTCCTCCTAAACCGGAAATGACCAGTGAGGACTGGGATGAATTCCTGAGAGAGAATTTTGCGATATCAAACGAGGAGATTGCACTTAAAATTCTGGATGAAATAAAAGCAGCCGGAGTTTTCCCGATTTCCGATCTTACAAAAAAAGAATTTAAAAGAAATCCTTTTCCTCCTTTCATAACAAGCTCATTGCAGGCGGAAGCCTCCCGTAAGCTAAGGTTCAGAGCGCGTCGTACAATGATGCTTGCACAGAATTTATACGAAGGTATTGAACTTGGTACTGAAGGAATTACAGGTCTAATAACATATATGCGTACGGATTCTACACGATTGAGCGAAGAGATTGTAAACGATTCCAGAAAATACATTCTTGATATTTACGGGGAAAATTTTATTCCTGAAAAACCAAGGAATTATGAGCAGAAGAATAAAAAGAATGTTCAGGACGCTCACGAAGCAATCCGCCCTACATCTCTGAAGTATACGCCTGAATTCGTAAAACCATTTTTAGACGACGCGCAGTTTAAACTGTATGAGCTTATCTGGAAACGGTTTATTGCATCTCAGATGGAACCGGCAAGGCTGGAAACAACAACCGTTAGCATTAAAGCAGGTAAGTATATTTTTCGTGCAAGCGGAACTGCAGTTCTATTCGAAGGATTCCTTAAGGTTTATGATGAGGAAACCGAAGAAAGTAATGACGAAAATAGCAGTTCTTTAAGAATCCCCGCAGGGCTTGCGATTGATCAGAATTTAAATTTAACTCAAATTAATCCCAATCAACATTTTACAAAACCGCCTCCACGTTACACCGAAAGTTCATTGATTAAAGAACTGGAATCAAACGGAATAGGCAGACCAAGTACTTATGCAATGATTGTAGGTACAATAGTAGACCGCAGATATGTTGAACAAATCGATAGAAAACTTATACCAACAAAACTGGGCAGGAAAGTAAGTTCGATTCTGGTTCAGAATTTCCCGGATATCTTTAATGTAAATTTCACGGCAAAAATGGAAGGTGAACTCGATTTAATTGCCGAAGGTGAAATTGAATATCTCCAGGTATTAAACGATTTCTACATACCGTTTTCAGAGTCGCTTAAGGAAGTGGAAGCAAATCTAGAAAAGATTAAATGCGAAAAGTGCGGATCGGATATGGACATAAAGATCGGCCGTTACGGAAAATTCCTGGCATGTACTAACTATCCGGCTTGCAGTAATATTAAATCGCTAAAAGAAGTCAGTAATGGTTCAAGCGAACCTGAATTTACAGGTGAGATTTGTCCAAAATGTAATTCAAGAACTGTTTTCAGGGAAGGCAAATTGGGCCGATTTATAGGATGTGAAAAATATCCGGATTGTGATTTTACAAAAACAATCAGTACCGGTCTTAAATGTCCTAAATGTAACGAAGGTGATATCATTCCACGCAGGACCAAGAAAAGAAGAATCTTTTTCGGATGCAGCCGATACCCCGAGTGCGACTATGCTACCTGGAAATTACCAAAGCCAGATGAAGAACCTGTTCAGGAAGAGGAAGAATATTAAAAAATCCTTGATTTCAATTGATTAAAAAATCGTTTAGTTTGGACGAAGTTATCCGGCAGACGCTTCAGGAATTATCAGGAGTAAGCAGAGCTGCGGAAAATACTATTGAAGCTTACAAAACTGATTTGAAGGATTTTGAAGAATTTTGCAATGCAAATAACCTAAATGAAATAGATCAAATAACAGAAAAACAGATCCGCAGGTTTGTAATCCTGCTAAATGAAAAGAAGCTATCTAAAAGTTCTGTATCAAGAAAATTATCTTCGCTTCGGAGATTATTTAATTATGCTCTTAGAAACGAATTTATTGAAAAATCACCATTACGGAAGATTCCAAACCCCAAGGTAAAACGAAAGCTGCCGGGAATAATAAACCTTGATTCTTTTTTAGAAATTTATAGATTGATAGATGAAGATAATTCCAATGTTGACAAAACAAGAGATAAAGCAATTTTCGAATTATTGTACGGTTCAGCACTTCGTGTTTCGGAATTATGCAGCTTAAATACAGGCGATGTTGATTTTAAGAGAATGAATATCAGAATATCAGGAAAAGGTTCGAAAGTTCGAATCGTACCTCTTGGAGCTAAATCATCGGAGATATTAAAGCAATATTACGATTCAATATCAGCTCAACCTTCGCAGATGCCTCTTTTCAGGAAACCGGATTCGAAGAGAATCGACAGGTTTATTGTCTACAGAATTGTAAATAAGTATATGAGTAAAGTAACTGATATGAAAAAAACCAGTCCTCACGTTTTAAGACATACAGCGGCAACTCATATGTTAGACAGGGAGGCGGATATAATGGCGGTTAAAGAAATTCTTGGGCACGAAAATTTATCAACAACGCAAATTTATACACACGTTAGTATTGAGCGCTTGAAAAAATCATATAAAAAAGCACACCCAAAATCATAAAGGAGTCGTTATGAACATTCAAATTACATCGCGTAAATTTAGAGCAAAAGATTCCTTAAAAGATTATATCAAAGAAGAAATTAAAGGTCTTGAGCGTTTCAACGATCAGATACTTGATGTGAACGTAGTACTTAGTTTCACTCATCAAACTGATTCAATCAAGACTGCTGAACTCACTCTCAAAATACCGGGTAAAATAATTTCTGTATCTCATGAAAGTGATGAATTTGAAAAAAGTGTTGGCGGGGCTTTAGAAAAAGTAATTAGGCAGTTAAATAAAATCAAGACTAAACGTATTTCAAGGAAAAAATCATGAAAGTTAGTGAGAAGAATATCTCACGGAAAGACTCTATTTCGGTTGAGTTCCTCTATAACAATATCAAAGACCGATTCAATATAAAACTGCTGAATGATACAGTCGGTTTCGACAGGCTTATAAAAGACCAGAATTTACACCGGCCGGGACTTCCGCTGGCCGGTTTTCTGGATCTATTCTCATTTAACCGTGTTCAGGTTTTCGGCAATACCGAAATGCGTTATCTAAAAAATCTTTCGGTAAAAGAAAGAAGAAAATCCCTTGAAAATATTTTTAAGTTCGACATACCATGCCTCATCATAACAAATGATAATAAACCTTACCAGGAAATGCTTGAACTGGCAAATCAATATAATATCCCCGTATTCGGTTCAGTTTATTCGACAACAAAGTTATTCAACCTTATAAGCGATTTTCTAGACGACCAGTTCGCCCCAAGATTATCAATTCACGGTTCATTTGTCGATGTCTACGGAGTTGGAATGATGTTCGTTGGAAAATCCGGAATAGGGAAGAGTGAAGTTGCCTTAGATCTGGTTGAACGCGGACATCGACTTGTTGCAGATGATGTAGTAATTCTTACAAAAAAAGGGGAAGGTATATTAATGGGTTCAGGTACTGAACTTGTTAAGCACTTTATGGAACTGCGCGGTATCGGTATTATTGATATTAGAAGTATGTTTGGTGTAAGAGCAATCAGGTTTCAAAAACGTCTTGAGGTAATTATAGAACTTGAAATCTGGAATGATAAATCGGAGTATACGCGGACCGGCCTTGACGACACAACCTTTACATTACTCGATGTTGATATTCCATACATTAAACTGCCAATATTGCCGGGGAAAAATATAACAGTAATATCCGAAATAATTGCTCTTAATTATCTGTTAAAGCATTACGGATATGATGCTGCGAAAGTTTTACAGGACAGGATAACACGTAAGATCAGCCTGAAAACGAACAAAATGGATCGCTCTGTAGATTATTTTGAGCATGATTTTGAATAATTATTCCAGAATACTGTTCTTGACTGAATAGTATTGATTTATTATCTTCGCAACCTCGAAATGCTATGAAAAAATTTTACTACTTTTCAAAATCGAAGCTTAAATTTGTCGAAATACGTAATTTCTACAAGAAATTCGTATTCCTCGTCCTGTTTTTTTCCGTTCTTATTTCATTCTTCCTTTTCGGATCCTACCTTGTATTCGATGGATTTATAAATCCTGATTCCGAAGTTAAAGCTCTCAAACGCACTAACACTCAATTGAAGGAAAAGTTTAATGCGCTATTGGAGCAGTATAATAACCTTGATAGCAGAATTACTGCTTTGAATGATCAGAGTAAGGATTTAAGATTAGCAGTCAATCTTGAACCGATGGAGGAACAAGAGGAATTTTTTGGAATTGGCGGTTCAGTTTTCTCTCCGATTAAAGGATCCAGTCCGGGTAGTATTGCAAGTTTTGTCGAAGATCTTGAAACCTATGTAAATAAGGTATCTTTGAAAGTAAAACTTGAAAAGAGTAATTACGAAGAAATTGAAACGGCACTTAGTGAGAATGAAAAATTATATACTGCTATACCGGCAATTAGGCCTTGTGAAGGAAGAATTTCAGATGATTTCGGTCTGAGGTTTCATCCTATATTAAAAATAAGAAGAATGCACAATGGAATAGATATAATTAACGATATCGGTACCAACGTATATGCACCGGGTGGCGGGGTTGTAGAATTTGTTGGAAGAAGGGGAGGGCTCGGATTAACGCTTGAAATCGATCATGGTTTCGGATATAAAACAATATACGGTCATCTCAGTAAAATAAATGTTAAGCAGGGACAGAATGTTACGAGAGGTGATCTGGTAGCATTAACCGGTAATTCAGGTTCTTTAACTGTTGGCCCGCATCTTCACTACGAAGTAAGACATAATGGAATTCCGCTTAATCCGCGCAATTTTATTTATGACGATGTAGAACTTTTTGAAATAGTCAAAAAATAAAACCTATCAGGAGAATTAAATATGATTTGGACCGTCGAACTAGCTTCCTATTTGGATGACGCTCCTTGGCCGGCAACAAAAGAAGAATTAATAGATTATGCAGAGAGAATCGGGGCTCCTTTAGAGGTTGTTGAAAACCTTCAGGAACTAGAAGACTCGGATGAACCATATGAATCAATTGAAGATATATGGCCCGACTATCCAAGTGATGAGGACTTTTTCTATAATGACGATGATGAGTTTAAATCTTAAGATCGGGATTATCGGATGAATGAACTCTGGGAGAATATTTTCGAACAGGAAAATGCCAGAAAAATACTTAATAATTTTTTTTCAATAAGGCGTGTACCACACGCCTTTATTTTTTCCGGTTCTGACGGAGTTGGTAAGTTCAATACTACTCTTGAATACTGTAAAATCCTTTATTCTCAATTTGATGATAAGCTGAAGGAGAACGCACATAAAAAGATTGCCGATTTACAGGAACCGGTTCTTAAATACATTTGCCCTTTACCCAGAGGCAAAAATGAAATGGCCGAAGACTCGTCAACCGATAAACTTTCTGAAGATCAATTGAAAGCTTTTCAATCTGAGTTACAAAAAAAAATAGAAAATCCTTTCTATAAGATTGAAATCGACGGTGCTAACACAATAAAAATCAGCAGTATCCGTGAAATAAAGAAATTCATGACTACCTCTTTCGACGAATATCCTTTAAGATTTATTGTGATAGATGATGCTCATTTTATGAATGATCAATCCCAGAATGCTCTATTAAAGAGTCTTGAGGAGCCGCCGGAAGGATTCTACTTTTTTATACTTACAAGCAGCACGGATAAATTACTTTCTACAATTGTATCGCGATGCTGGAAAATTGAATTTGAACCGTTAAGCAGAAAAACCGTTTCAGAACTACTGACGAACCGTTTTGGTATCGATAAGTTACAGGCTGAAAAAGCAGCAGTTTTTTCTGAAGGATCTGTTCAAAGGGCAATATTATTGCTTCAGAATCAAATTGATCAAATTCTTCAAAATATCATAGCTTTTTTAAGATTTGCGATGGCCAAAAGATATAATTCAGCTTTCCTGGAACTTAATAATTTAACTACCGATAGAACCAGCGATGAACTAAAATTAATTATCAGTTTAATTAAGATTTGGTTCAATGATGCCGTTAAGAACCAGTTTGATTTTGATTATTACTACTATCTCGATTTTCAGGATACTTTTAAAAAGTTTAACGATCGGTATGGTAAATCTGACCTTGAATCTTTAATCGACCGACTGACTTTATTGGAAGAATCGTGCGACCGTAATCTCAACTTGAATGTATTATCTCTTAACCTTATATTTGAATTAAGCGGACTGAAAATAAGGAAGTAAAAGGTGTACCATATAGATTTGTCCTTCCTCAAAAATCATTCGGTTAGTTCTGCCGAGGAACCATCCGAAGAGAAATCATCAAATAATTTGTATGAATCTTTAATCGTTGGTAAAATCAACCAGCATTTATGCAATAAGAGTGGTTGTTTTTTCTGCTATTCTGAAATTGAGCAGACTATTCCGATTGATGAGAGAATTATTGCCGAAGTTGAGTGCAATGGTCTCCTGAATTGCAACTATTGCCTTGTTCAACCCGAGTTGATTAACCAGATATTTCCTGAAGATTTTGTTATTGTTAAGAATGAAGACTCGTTTGAAATAGCCCAGATTAAGCTGATTGGTGAAATAGTCCGACTTAAAAGACACGCACAGGGTTTGTACGGTGAGGATTTACCATTGGTTGTAAGAAAAGCTGCAGCTGAAGACCTTGAACGCGTAAGGAAAAATCTTCATGATGAAGAAAGAGCAGTTCCTTTTTTCCGTACTGCCATAAACAAATTTAATCTCAACATGAAACTTGTTGACATTCACTTCCAATTTGATCGAAAAAAATTATTCTTTTTCTACACAGCTGACGGGCGTATTGATTTCCGTGAACTGGCAAAGGAACTGGCCTCTGAATTTAAGACCCGCATTGAATTAAGACAGATTGGTGTTCGGGATGAAGCTAAGAGAATTGGTGGAGTAGGGACTTGCGGCAGGGAATACTGCTGTAATTCCTTTTTATCGAGTTTTCGGCGTATTACGACTCACCTTGCTACCGATCAGAATCTTTTGTCGAGTATGGGTAAACTAAGCGGACCATGCAATAAATTAAAGTGCTGCCTTTCATTTGAAATAGAATAGTTTCGGGATCACGTTGTATTTGCTCCGATATCTTATTCTTACTTTTGATCCTTTTTACATTATATTTTTCATTACTATAATTGAGGTAAATAAATGGAATTTAAGAAAATTGCAGTTGTTGGTTCTGGTACAATGGGCAATGGAATAGCTCACGTATTTGCAATGAATAATTTTGAAGTTTTTCTTGTGGACGTCAATCAGAATTTACTTGATAGAGCTATTTCTGTTATTTCAAACAATTTAGATCGAATGCTTAAAAAAGAATTAATATCAGAAGATGCTAAACTATCTGCTTTAAGATCAATTAAGCCAATCATTGGTCATCAAAATATACCCCAGGATGTTGATTTAGTAATTGAAGCAATATATGAGAATAAAGATGCTAAAGTTAGACTTTTTAGCGAGTTAGAAAAGATTATCCAAAGTAGTGCTATATTTGCTTCTAACACCTCATCAATTTCTATAACTGAAATTGCTTCAGTCTCCAGACCTGATCAATTTATTGGTATGCACTTCATGAATCCTGTTCCAATTATGAAATTAGTAGAAATCATTCGCGGTTTTTCAACCAGTCAGTCAACATTTGATGCCATAAAGGAATTGACAGCTAAGATTGGAAAAGTCCCTGTAGAAGTGAATGATTATCCTGGTTTTATATCGAATCGAATTCTAATGCCGATGATTAACGAAGCGATTTTTGCTCTATACGAAGGAGTTGCCCGTGAAGAGGAAATCGACAATGTTATGAAATTAGGAATGAACCATCCAATGGGACCGTTAACGCTTGCCGATTTTATCGGTCTGGATGTTTGTCTGGACATAATGAACGTGTTATATAATGGCTTTAACGATCCTAAATATCGGCCTTGTCCATTGCTTAAGAAGATGGTAACTGCTGGTAAACTGGGTCGGAAAAGCGGTCAAGGATTTTACAAATATTAAGACAATATTACATAATGTATATTATGTAAACTATTCTATAAACCGCTGAAAGTTAAGTATAAGTAGAGAATTATTACGAAGATAATAATTATGAATAGGCTGCTCCTCTTTCTTTTTACTTTTCTTTTAAGGTTTCTGAAACCGAGATTTCTTTTCCTTTTTTCCTCTTGATCCTTCTCCGGATCATAAAACCGTGGCTGATAATCAAATGGTTTTGGCTTTGGTCTGCGTATAAACATTTCTTTATTACTCCTTAAATAGTGCTTCAACAAAAATCTGAGAGTCAAATGTTTGCAGGTCATCTATTCCTTCACCAACTCCAATATATTTCACAGGTATTTTAAGCTCAGAGCATATGTTAAAAACAATGCCTCCTTTTGCCGTTCCATCAAGCTTGGTTAGTACAATACCGGTGATATTACAATATTTCTTAAATTCTATACACTGTAACAATCCATTTTGTCCGGAATTTCCGTCCAGAACCAATAAGATTTCATTGGGAGCATCAGGTAATAAATTTTTAATTACTTTATCAATTTTTCCGAGTTGATCCATTAGATTCTTATGAGTATGAAGTCTTCCTGCAGTATCAATTATTACAATGTCAGTATCATTGCTCTTTGCGGCAGTTAAAGCATCAAAAACAACAGCAGAAGGATCTTTCGATTGAGTGTTAAACACAGGTACACCTACCCTGCCAGCCCATAACTCCAGCTGCTCGTTTGCAGCGGCCCTGAAAGTATCTGCTGATGCAATCAACACACTGAAACCCGAAGTTTTGAATATTTTAGACAACTTTGCAATTGAAGTTGTTTTCCCGGAACCATTCACACCAATAACAAGTATTACATAGGGCCGTTTTGACGTCTCAATTTCTGTAGAAGAATTACTGCAATTACCGATAGTCTGAATCAATTCTGATTTTAATAACTCCTTAATTCCTGAGACAGAACGATCATCGTGATTACGGGCCTGGACTCTCAATTTTCCAATAACGGTTTCAGTAATCTGGAAACCGATATCTGCCGATAATAGAATTTCTTCGAGTGCACTGATTGTTTCCTCGTCAAAACGCACCTTACCTGTAAAAGTCTCAGTAATTTTATTAATTAAATTGGAACGGGTTTTATTTAGGCTTTGCTTTAATTTATCGAAACTAATGTTCTTTAGAAGGTTCATGTTTTCCCCATTTAATGGCCTCATAACCTCTGAGCCCATAACCAATAACAGAAAGTATACTCATAATAATACTGAGGTAAAAAAACGAATGATATATAAAATTAATTCTCGAAACTCCCGAAATTGTAATAATGATAAATATACCAATAGTAATCACAGTAATTTTTCCTAATAGATTTGAAGCGAGAACTTTTCCTATCTTCTTACTAACCCAGATTCCTCCAAAGAAAATAATGATATCCCTACAAACAATTATCCAGAAATAAATATCTATTATTTCTCCGCTTAGATATAATTGTGTAACAATTAGAATGACAAGCACTTTATCGGCAAGCGGATCAATTATCTTACCGAATTCCGATATTTTATTTTGCAACCTTGCGATATAGCCATCAGCTACATCGCTAAGCGCAGCTATAAAAATAAGTGCCAGAAGGTAATAACGGATTGTGAAATCGCTCTGAATTTCTTTTAACAGGAAATAAAATGGGATAGCTAAAAGTAATCGGAAGATACTTATATAGTTTGGTAGAGTATTAATCTCCCTCATTGATTGCATGAAGATGGAAGGCATCTATTCAATCCTTTTAATCATAAATTTCTTTATTAATCCCCTCATCAACTTTAACCGGATAAACCCCGGAAAAACATGCAGTACAAAAGTCGCTTGGTTCGTGGTCTACCATTGCTTCGAGCATTTCGTCAATTGTTAAATATTCAAGACTGTCCACGTCGAGGTATTCCCTAATTTTTTCAATGTCACTGTTAAATTTATTTGCGATCAATTCTTCCCTGCTGGGAAAATCCATTCCGTAATAACAAGGATTCTTAACAGGCGGCGAAGAAATCCTTAAGTGAATCGATTTCGGATTAGCTTCCCTCAGAAGTTTAACCAATTGTTTAGATGTAGTTCCTCTCACAATTGAATCGTCAATCAGGACAAGCGTTTTATTCTCAAGCACGCCTTTTACAGTGTTAAACTTTATTCTTACACCGACTTCTCTTTCTCTTTGACCCGGAAGAATAAATGTCCTTCCTATATAATGAGACCTGATTAATCCAATATCGAGTCTTGAAGGGATACCCTGTTTTACAAGCTGCGACTGAAAGCCAATTGCAGCCGTATTAGAACTATCCGGTACACTTATCACAATAACTTTATCACCGTCATTATCAACTACAGGATGTTTCTCCGCAAGAACTTTACCCAGTTTTCTTCTCAGTTTATCAACATTTGAACCGAATACCTTGCTATCGGGACGTGAAAAATAAATAAACTCAAAAATGCAATGTTTCGTATCGGCTTTAGAATCAGCGATATTAAAAGATTTTAAAGAATCATCTTTAATAGTATCTTCATCAATTACAACGAGCTCACCAGGATTAACATCACGAATATACTTTGCAGAATTTATATCAAGCGCGCAAGATTCTGAAGCGACAATATAAGTATGGTTAACCTTTCCAATACAAAGCGGTTTAAACCCGTTTGGATCCCTTGCTGCAATGAGTTTATCGTCAGTTAGAATTACGATGCTGTATGCGCCTTGAACCTGTTTAAGCGCATCAACGATTTGGTCAATTTGATTATCTAACTTGCTTTTTGCAATGAGGTGAAGAATTAATTCGGAATCGCTTGTTGTTTGAAATATTGATCCTTCATTAACCAGGCGTTCCCTTATCTCTCTTGCATTGGTCAAATTGCCATTATGTGCGATTGCCAAATGTCCTTGCCGGTAGTTTACAACAAAAGGTTGAATATTCTTCTCGGAATCGGCAGAGCCCGTCGTTGAATATCGGTTGTGCCCTATAGCAGAAGTTCCGGGAAGATCTCTCTCAAATAAATCCTGTGAATTAAAAACTTCTGAAACAAGTCCGAATCTTCTATGAAGATTAAAGACTTTTTTACCGTCTGGATTTATCGATGCAGTTACAATTCCGGCCGCTTCCTGTCCCCGGTGCTGGAGTGTATGTAAGCCATAGTAGGTATTTACAGCAGCTTCCTTGGATCCAATAATTCCAAAGATTCCGCAATATGATTTCGGTTTATCAGGCATTTTAACTTTGCAAAATTTGGGACACAATATAAAACATGAAAGGCACATATCAAATGTGCCTTTCATCTGAGTCGGAACGGCGGGATTTGAACCCGCGACCCCTTGAACCCCATTCAAGTACGCTACCGGGCTGCGCTACGTTCCGTTATATGAATGACTGAATTTGAGTTAGAATATTTTTTATTTCCTCAAGATCTTTTTTCAATGATCTTGGACTTTGTAAGGATGTTTTATCCAACTTTGCTTCTATACCGGGAACTTGCATCGGTAATTCCGATGAAAAATCCTCCAATATTTTTTTTGCTCCTTCAATCGTATACTTTTCTTCTCTTAAGAGTCTTTTTATCTGTAAGATTAATTTAATATCCTTATTCGTATAAATTCTATTACCTGCTCTGTTCTTTCCCGGTTTTAACTGTTCAAATTCTGTTTCCCAATATCTAAGTATATATTGCTCAAGTCCGGTAAGTCTGCTTACTTCGCTAATTGAATAGTATAACTTTTTTAATCCAAAGTCTTTCATAGCATTACCTTATTACTTACTTGAGACAAAATAAATTAATCTTGGTAAAATATCAAGGATCACAACTATTAGAAAAAAACTTTATTGCATTTTAGAATTTCTTTTGTAATAGATGGCTTAGAATATAAACGGCAGCTATATAACTTCGTTGCTTAAATCCGGAAATGTAACCATCGCATACAGATGAAGTTAGTGAATATTGCCTAAAATCTTCACGTGAAGCAATATTCGATAGATGAACCTCGATTTTAGGTATATCACATATTTCAAGCGCATCTCTTATAGCTACACTAGTATGAGAATACCCCGCTGGATTAATAATTAATGCGTCATGAGAATCCGGAGCACTCTGAACTAACCTTACTATCTCGTCTTCAGAATTAGTTTGAAAGAAATCTATGGATATTGAGGGGAATTCTTTCTCTAACTGGGAACGAATTTCAGTAAGATCATTTTCACCGTACGCATTAGAATTACGACGTTTAATTAAATTTAGATTAGGTCCGTTAATTACTATTATTTTCATGTGTTATCATTAAGTTCGTCAATAATTTCTCTAAGCTTTGGTGGAAGATATATATCCTCCACTCCTAATTCTTTTAATGCGGAGGTTAAGGTAATTACTTTTCTCTGCAGATTGGATAATTTGTTTATAACAATAATTTTATCCTCCCTCATTATGCAGTAGCCGCCTTTAAAGTCGCCCCTTTCGAAACGAACCTTTGCTCCCATCTGACTTGCAAGATCTCTCAAATCCTGAAGTATATTTTCAAATTCTTTCTCTTTAATTTTCATTTGATTTTCTAAGAGGTCTAAAAACTGACAGAAAAATTATTCCGATGTATGAAAATATTTCAATTAAAGAGAAACTGCTAAATACCTGCATCCTCTCTTTAATTTGTCCTATCAGTATTTCTGCAGAAATGGTTTCATAATAAATCCCGTTAAAGATTTGGTAATCTTTAATTAGTAAAAAGATCTCAAATGGCGCAGTAATAATAATCACCAATAATATTATCAATAGCCACCCTTCTTTTTTCAATTCAATTTTGTTCGTCAGGATAAATATTAAGAAACTTAAAATAAATGCCGGAAAAGTAATTATATTGAATAAAATTATTGGTGAAATTGTTTTAAATACTATTTCAAGATTATTGAAGTTATATAGCGATCTGAGAGATAAATTCTCCGGTTCAAAAAACTGATAAATAACAAGCTGACGCACTATATATCCGCCGAGCCAGAAAGAAAATGCAACGGCAGATAGAAATAAAAAGAATTTTGAAACTTTACTAATGTTTTTCATAAACCCTGAAGATTTTTGTCAAAAAATATAAAAAATAAATGAATCTTGCTTCCATTGATATCGGCTCAAATACAATTTTGCTTCTTATTGCCGAATACAGTCGGGAGTCTGAAAAGCTCACTCCTTTACTGAATTGTTATGAAGCACCCAGAATTTCAGCTCAGCTTTCTATGACAAATTTGATTTCAGCCGAGAAGATCGATCTAATGATGGATATTTTGGGAAAATATAAGGCGTTAATAGAAGAAAATAAGGTTGAAATTACCAAAGTTGTAGCAACTAAAGCCTTTCGAACGGCAGAGAATGGTAATCTGACAGCCAAAACAATACGTGAGAAATTCAACTGGGACGTTGAAATCCTATCGGGAGAAGACGAAGCTCGCTTGTCTTTCCTCGGATCCATTCCTTTCAGCAATCCTGCAAAAAAATTCTTGGTGGTTGACATTGGTGGCGGAAGTACAGAGCTGATTTACGGTTCAGAGTTATCCCTGAGCTTTAGAAAGAGTTATGATTTCGGCGCAGTCTCTCTGACAGAAAAACACAGCCCAAATAATCCATTAAAAATTACGGATATTAAGAAAATTAAAAAGACCATTATAGAAAATGCAGGAAGTATCCGGAACAATTTTAGTGCAATACCTGAGATGATAGCTGTTGCGGGTACACCCACAACTCTTTCCTGCATTAAACAGGGATTAAAAACTTATAACGAGGATCTAGTGGAAAATTCATTACTAACCACTCAAGATCTAAGAGAAATGATAGACATGTTCAGCAAGTACAGCAACGATGAGATATTAAATAAGTTTGGCGATGTAGTTACCGGCCGCGAAGATATTATTTTAACGGGTACAATTATTCTATTAACTATTGCCGATCTGGTTGGTATTGATACTATAAAAGTGAGTACAAGAGGATTACGGTACGGGATTCTTATCGATTACCTCACAAAATTCCGGTTAGAATAAAAAATCCCAAAATGACTGATAAGCTTAAAATGATTGTTTGCAGTGTGGCAATAAACAGGGAACCTATAAAATTCCTCATCTGAGCATAACTGGTTATTACCATAAGCACAAAACTCCATATTGCAAATAAACCTTCGATGAAAATAATTACATAGGAAGCTAACTCTTTAATAATGATTGGCGAGGGATTAAAACTAAACCAGTAAAAACCGAACAATGCGATCTGAACCGGTGATAACACTAACAAAGTAGCCGTAAATGGTAAAAACGAGTATGTGTATAGTGCTACATTATCCTTAAATCTCGTTTTTATTTTTAATTGATGCGTTACAATTTTAAACACAAATGCTATTAATACTATTCCTAAAATAAAAAATATGATTCCGGAAAATATTGAACCAATAAAATTATCTGAAAGATTTTCGTTAATCGAGAATGCATTGTTTAATATCCATAAATTCAAAACGAATTTTAGGCCCGAAAGGAATAATATTATTGAAATAAAATTTTTATGATCGGACTGTATAATAATTTCAGCGGCTTTAACAGGAGACTCAATTAGTTTCCCCAGAACGGACCAGAAATCAATATTGGATATTCGTGCTCTTAAAAAAGCATTGCAATTTGCGCACGTATAGGCATATAACGGATTTGAAGAGTTGCAACTATTGCATGTAAGAAAGTTTTTCAATTTAGAATTTAATTTTTACTGATAAAATCAGTGAGTTATCAACATTCTCTGAGACATCAAAATCGAATAGATGAGCATCCACAAATGCATCAACAAGATTCAGAAAATATGCTAAACCGATAAAAACCGCATTCAGATCTCTCTGGTCTCTATAGCGTTCCCGAAGGTCTAAATAATTTAGATTAGTGTTGTTGCTCAAGTAAAGATCCCTGTACTTTTTATAATTCGTATTACTATCAAACCAGAGGTAGCCTAAATAACCGATTGCACCCCATACGACAGGAATTTTCCAATAAGATTCATTATAAAATTGTCCCAATCCAGGTATTATCGCGCTTCTCAGAACTGCTCCCCATGGAGACTTGCTCATCACAAAATTAGATGTATCGGATTTGACGTTTTCCGTCTGCAACTGTTCCGATTGTCCATAAATATTGACACTAATCGTGAAGATTAGGAGTGCCGGGTAGAATATTTTAATTAAATTCTTTGCCAATGATTTCAAAAAGCTCGAGTAGTCGATCGAGTTCATCATGTGAGTAAAATTCTATTATCAGTTCACCCGAACCATTTTTCTTTGCTCTACAATGTACTTTAGTACCGAGTATACCTTGAATCCGCTCTTCAAGATTTTTTTGTGAAAGCTTCGAGATTTCGGATTTACCGTTAACAGCTAATTTTTTCCTTTTCCCGTTCTGTTCTTCAGTCAGTTTTCTAACAATATCTTCAACTTTGCGGACCGACAAACTTTTCTTAATTATTTTATCTAGAATCTCAAGCTGAAGGATGTCGGTCGGGAGATTGATAAGTGCCCTTGCATGTCCCGTTGTAATCTCATCCTTTGCCAGACTGTTTTGAATCTTTTCCGGAAGCTTTAAGAGTCGAATAAAATTTGTAATAGTAGTCCGGTCTTTACCCACCTTAACTGCAATTTCTTCATGTGTAAGATTGCATTCATCCAGAAGTCTTTTATATGCAACAGCTATTTCGATCGGATTAAGTTTTTCTCTCTGAATATTCTCGATGAGTGAAAGAGCGAGCATCGCTTCTTTAGTCTCAACTTTTATAATATACGCCGGTATTTCCTTAATCCCTATATCTTTACAAGCCCTAAGTCTCCTCTCACCGGAAATCAGTTCATATCGGTTATGGTCAAGTCGTCTTACTGTTACAGGTTGGATTAGTCCGTTTTCGAGTATCGATTTTTTCAGTTCATCATGAGAATCCTGATCAAAATAGGTTCTGGGTTGATATGGATTCGGAGAAATAAACTCGACAGGGATTTTCGCCAGGATATCGTATGATTTACCATCATCCTTTTGAATTTCCTTACTGGAAATTGCAACAGGTGCATCTATTTTATCTTTAATCTGCGGATTTATTAGTGCGTCCAATCCCCTGCCTAAAGGTGATTTCATTTCTATTACCTCACTCTCTTTGGTTCAAGGTTGCTTCTTTTAAGTAGCTCGGAGGCAAGTGATATATAATTCTGAGCACCGACTGAACTTGCATCATATAAAATTACAGGTTTTGAGTAGCTGGGAGCTTCCGACAACCTGACATTTCTATGAATAACGGTGTTGTAGACTTTTTCCCCAAAATACTTTTTTACTTCATCAACAACCTGGTGCGATAAACGTAATCTTGTATCGAACATGGTTAACAATACCCCTTCAATGCTCAGATTTTCATTCAGATTTTTTTTGACGATATTGATAGTATTCAGCAACTGTCCCAGACCCTCTAGAGCAAAGTATTCGCATTGGACCGGTATTAGGACTGAATCCGCGCATGTAAGTGAATTAAGCGTTAGAAGTCCTAGTGACGGAGGGCAATCAATAAAAATAAAATCGTATTTATCCTCAATCGAATTAAGAGCCTTTTTGAGCAGATATTCTCTTGATTCCATTGAAACAAGTTCAACCTCTGCCCCAACAAGATTAATTGTTGAAGGAAGAATATCCAGAAAAGGCATATAGGAATTTACTATACAATCCTCCGCTTTTTCTAGACCTACAAGCACCTGGTAAACAGACTTCTCATTTTTTTCGATACCGATACCTGAAGTTGAATTAGCCTGCGGATCAATATCAATCAATAATGTTCTGTATTCTGCTGCAGCAACTGAAGCTGAGAGATTTATAGCGGTTGTAGTTTTACCGACTCCGCCTTTCTGATTTGCAATAACTATTTTTTTAGCCATATAAGTATATTTGTTTACAATTCAATTTCCTGGCCGAAATCCATTACAATACATTTCTTCCCCATACTCTCAACTTTTTGTTTGAATAATTTTGGATCTGAATTAATTACAGGGAAAGTATTGTAGTGCATCGGAATTGAGATTTTTGGATTAGCCAATTCAACTGCTTTCGCAGCATCTGTTATTCCCATCGTAAAATTATCACCGATAGGTAAAAGCATGTAATCTATTGATGTCATTTCACCTATAAGTTTCATATCATAGAACAATCCCGTATCTCCAGTATGATATATATTGATTCCTTCAATACTCAATATAACACCGGACGGTTCACCTCCGTAATGATTATCGGGCGTGAGTGATCCGTGATGAGCTATTGTGAATTTAATTTTCCCGAAATCAAAATTATAGCTGCCGCCAATATGCATATTATGTGCTTTAAAACCGTGAGACGCACAATAATTTGCCAGTTCATTTACGCAAATAAATGTCGGATCCGTTCTTTTAGCTATTTTAAATGCATCGCCTATATGGTCGCCATGAGCATGCGTAAGTATAATATAGTCTGCACTTACATCCGATGATTTAACCGGAGAAGTTGGATTATCATCAAGGAACGGATCGATTAAAATCCTTTTATTGTTATTCGTTGTAATCTGAAAGGCTGAATGTGAAAAATATCTTAGTTTCATTTTCATCCTCTATAGTCTGTTGTGAATTCCTAAACTGCTTGTCATAACAAATTAATTCTAAGTTTCAAAAATAAACTAAACTGCTGCAATAAATTTTTTTTATAGTTTAAAAATATCAGTGGTTATTAACTGAACTCTTCTTTAAATGATTAAGAATCCCCTTAAATCCTCTAACCTTAGTAACTCTTAGCCCGTTTCTGAGGTAATTGCGTAATGATTCTTTAGATAAACCTCTTTTTAACAGACCATTCTCTGCCACTGAAATACTTCCGGATTCTTCCGACACAATCACGCTAATAACATCGGCCTGTTCAGAAATTCCGAGGCCGGCCCTATGGCGCATTCCAAGAGTAATACCGTCCTTAGATGTTTCGCTTGAAAGCGGGAGTGTGCATCTTGCCGCTTCAATATTGTCATTCCTTATAATTACTGCACCATCATGAAGAGGCGACCTGGGGAAGAAGATAGCTCTTAAAAGGCTTTTCGTAACTTTAGAATTAATTGCCTCCCCTGTTTCCGCAACACCTTTTATTCCGACCGATTTTACAAGTACTATAAGAGCGCCATGCTGATGCTGTGCCAGTTCAAATGCAGCATCTGCAACAACGTCTGCTACATCACTCTCATCACCTTTCAAGAAAATCCGAACAATCGGACTCTTCCCTATCAGGACAAGCATTCTCCTGATTTCAGGTTGAAACAGAATAATAAATGCAATAACCCAGACTTCAGAAATTAATTTCAGCAACCAGCCGAGAGCTTTAAAATTTGCGGCCTGAGCAATAAATGAAAGAAAGAGAACGATTAACAGTCCGTAGAATATTTGAGCGGCAATAGTACCGGATATTACCGAATAGAGCTTGTAAAAAATGAAAGCAACAAGAAGTATATCGATCAGATCGAGAAACGTTACAGATAAGAATCCTATTTTAAACAGTTCAAACATTTATAAGGACTTCCGGATTATCAAGGTAATGATTTAATTTAACCGAATAATCTGCTCTTTTAACATCATGAGTTCTAATAATTTTAGCACCGTTTTTTATGGCGATAGTCTCTGCTGCAAGAGTAGGATTATCTCTTTCTTCAACACTTAGGTTAAACGATTTTCCTAAAAATGATTTTTTTGAGAGCCCAACCATTAATGGCGCACCTAAACCTTTAAATTCACTCAGTCTTTTTATCAGCTCATAATTATCCATCACCCGTTTACCGAATCCAATACCCGGATCAATTATGATATTGCTAATATGGTATTTCCGGACTTTTTCGATTTTCTCGAGCAAAAAATCATAGACTTCCGAGACAACATCATCATATTCCGGATTTGACTGCATGGTTTTAGGATTACCTTTCATATGCATAATTATAAATGATGCATCGTATTTTTTTACAATATTAAGCATATTAGGATCACTGGAACCTGCGCTTATATCATTTACAATTTTCACACCTCTTGAAAGTGCTTCAGATGCAACTATTGATTTCTGTGTATCGATTGAAACAATCGCATCTTTTTTATTTTTCAGGATTCCTTCAACAACCGGAATTACGCGTGATAGCTCAACATCAGCCTCAACCGGTTCGGAACCCGGCCTGGATGATTCACCGCCTACATCAAGAATAGAAGCCCCATCTTCCAACAGTCTGATTCCGTGTTCAACAGCGGCATCTGTACTAAGGTACTTTCCCCCATCCGAAAATGAATCGGGGGTAACATTAAGAATTCCCATCAGATAGGATCTGCTGAGGTCAATAGATTTATTTCCGATTCGAAGCTTACTGTTATCGTAGTCAGAAATGTTTTTTAGAGTTTTATTAATCTTAAAACCAACATCTTCATTTCCTAAGGCAATAATCTCTTTGGAAAGCTGCTTAAAAATCCCCAGAGAACCGAGAACCAGTAAATCAACATTCTGATTATTATTCTGATCGGTTGTATAGCAGATCTCCCGATTCGATAAAATAATTTTTTTAACTTTTTGAGAAAATTTGTAATTAATATCCCGTATTTCAAGTGCTGTCATATCTTTTTCATAGAGATCCCTGAAGATATTGTACTTGCTACTATATCTTTTAAAGACATTAGAATAGAATATATCGACAAGTTGAACTACCAAATGAGCACCTGATAATTTAACAGAGTATCTAACCCAGTAAATATTATAAAAATAGTTGAGGCAATTTACAATTTTTTTATGAAGTGAAGCAGGATTCAGACATAATTATTTATTAGCCAGATTCTTCAATTCCATTGTGGCAGCGGTAATATTATCCTTCCCGAAAATAGACCATCCGGCAACAAACACATCACATCCGGCGTCTGCAATAGTTTTAATATTTTCCGGATTAACTCCGCCGTCAATTTCGATAAGAAAATTATATCCCTTCTCATTCCTTATTGCTGCCAGATCCGAAATCTTCTTCAGTGAACCGGGTATAAACTTCTGTCCGCCAAATCCAGGATTGACTGACATAACAAGTACAAGATCAACAAATTCCAGTATTTCGCTAAGAGAGGAAACAGGTGTAGAAGGATTAATTGAAACACCGGCTTTGGCGCCAAGTTCTTTTATCCTGATTATTGTTCTATTAAGATGAACAACCTCCTCCTGATGAACTGTGATAAAGTTGCTTCCGGCGTCGATAAAATTTTTGATCAAAGGATCAGGATCTTTGATCATCAGGTGCGTATCGATCGGGAGTTTTGTTATTCTCCTTACCGCTTCTACTACAATTGGTCCGAACGTTAAATTGGGTACGAACTTGCCGTCCATTATATCGCAGTGAATCCAATCGGCCCCGCCGATTTCCGTATTTCTGATCTGCTGTGTTAAATTCGCGAAATCTGCCGATAAGACTGAAGGAGCTATTAATTTTGAGTTTTTCATGATCATTTATTCAAGGTGATTACAACATTTACACTGTCGCCTATTGATACCAGAGTACTTTCAGTCGGCTGCTGATCTACGACGGTATTCGGGAGCAAAGTTGTGGAATGAATATAAGTTCTCATTCCGATTTTCAGTGATACGCCTCTTAAAATATTTTCAGCTTCAATAAGTGATTTACCGAGTATATTAGGTACCCTTACCATTCCTATCTTGGGTCCAACGCTAACTTTAATCCAGACTTTTGTACCCATCGGAACTTCTTTCCCCTCCAGATATTGCTGTTCAACTATGAAGTCCGGCGGTAATTCCGATTCCACCTCTTCCACACTATCGAGAACAAGTCCCATTCTCTCCAGGTTGATCCTGGCATCTCTCACAGTTTTATTGATAAGAAATGGCATTTGGACCGTCTGAACTCCGCCGCTGACCGTCAGGTATATTCTCCGGTTTTCCTTAACTGTAGTATTTGCAAGAGGTTTCTGAAAAATAACTTCATTTTTCTTAAATCTTTCATCATACCTCGAAGTTTGAATTATCGGGTTCAAATTCAGATCGGTCAGAATTCCAATTGCTTCATCCTTATCTTTACCTATTACATCAGGTACTTTTAATTCCTCTGCACTAACATAATAAGGGAGAATAAAGTTATCTAGCAGAAGAAGAATAATAAGGATGCTGAGAATCAGAACTGCCGGAAATACAAAATATTTTCGAGGTATTTTTTTCATGCCTTAAATATATCAAACCATTGATTATTCTACAAAAATATTAAATCAAAAGAATGTATCTGCATAGCCTTTTGCCAATAGAATTTTTTTTGTTTAGTTTGTCTTTGAAACAAAATACAGTTTACCATGGGACAAATAATTTGCCTTTTTGAAGATAAAGAATACACCGGACTATTACCCCTGACTTATACCCGTCCGGTATATGACCTCAATTGTGGGATTCTATCTTTACGGGAAAAAGTGAAGATAAGATTTCCTAAATCAAAGATTGTGCTTCATTCAAGAGAATACCTAACTGCTGTAGTTAAAGAAAGGAACCCTGAGTTCAAGGTAAACGATTTAAGCGGTGATTCTATTTTATTCATCAACGGAAGACTCGTAATAAATAATACAATCGCAAAAATAATATCAAAGTTACCGGAAGATATTATTCTGCATAATGAAAACGGTGCTATCGCATTAAAGTTAAGTCGGAAGTATAATAACGGGGATCTGTTAGACGAGGAAGGTTTAGTTGATCTGAATAAGCTTGATTTTCTGCCTAAAGAAAATATCAGTGCCACTTTAATTAAATATCCATGGGAACTTATAAATCTCAACGGTTCTGAATTACAAAATGATTTTCATTTACTCACAGAAAAAAGAAAGCAACAAACAACAAATAATAAATTCACTGTTTTAAAAAACCGTAAACACATTTTTGCTCATAAGGACTCTGTAATTGATCCCTTTGTTGTACTGGACGCTTCGGATGGTCCTGTATATATCGGAAAGAATGTTCACATAATGCCGCACGTTTATGTGCAGGGTCCGGTATATATTGGTGATCATTCGATAATTAAGTCGAACGCAACGATCTATCACAATAGCAGTATCGGCAAAGTCTGTAAAGTTGGCGGAGAAGTTGAGAATTCAATTATCAATAGCTATTCGAATAAGCAGCACGATGGATTTCTTGGCCATTCATACCTCGGAAGCTGGATTAATTTAGGTGCCGGCACAAACAACAGCGACTTGAAAAATAATTACGGAATAATAGATCTCCATGTCAACGGGAAATCAGTTAGCAGCAGTTTGCAATTTGTTGGGCTAATTATGGGAGATCATTCGAAGACAGCAATCAATACGATGTTTAATACAGGGACTATTGTGGGAGTCTCATGCAATATATTCGGCACCGGATTCCCTCCAAGGTATATTCCATCTTTCACATGGGGCGGATCAGAATGGTTACGGACCTATAACTTATCCAAATCTAAAGAGGTCGCAGCGATTGTAATGAGCAGAAGAAATATCAACTTAACCGAAAGTGAATCGGCATTGCTGGATCGTGTATTCGAATTGACTTCCGCTGAAAGGAAAAGTTGATTCACACTTCCTTATATAACATTTGAGATGTATAAAAACTATCTTTACCTGCTTAGAGGAATTATTGAATTAAAGCCGATTCTAAAAAATTGCCGGTTAATGGAGGTATATACCCAGGAGAAGGACAAGCTATTTCTTTGTATCCTTAATGAAGAAAAAGAAATCTTTCATGTTATTTTATCCACAACACATAATAATTCCTTTTTTACAAAAAAGCATAATATTGCCAAAGCCAAAAAGAATACAAAAAATTTCTGGTCGGATTTTCTACCTGATCAGATTACAGGCATTTCAATAGCGGAATCCGACAGAGTCATTCGACTTGAACTTGGTTCTTCCAGACTTTATTTCCTAATAAGAGGTTCTAAATCTAACGTAATATTTTTGCGTGATGACAAGTATTCCCCATTCAAAAAAATATCCTCGACAGATCTCAATAACTTAGCGGATGAAATGAAGAATCTGAATTATATCGGTTCTTTTGAACAATTACAGAGCATTCTTAAAACAATGAACAAGAGTGAGATCTTAAATAAATACCGGTTTGTTGATAAATATATTTTGAATGAAAATGAGTTGAGGAGCAGAAATGGCGATACAAAACTAATCTCTATTTTTAAGGAAATTGTTTATGATTCAATAAGAATTGATTTCAATACAATAAAAAAAATAAAATCATTTAGACCAGTTGATTTTAAGTCAATCCCACAGTCCGAGGATCATCTGATTTTTGAAAGCTACTTTGATGCAATTAATAAATTCAATTCTATAAGCGGCGTGCAGGGAAATATCGCCGCCATCAAATCAGAAATTGATAAATACTTAAATCAGAGGATCGAAAAGATTGCCGGAAAAATAAACGACCTGAAAGCCCGTGTCGAGACAGGATCTAAAGAAGAAGAATATTCAAAAAAGGCCCATATTTTATTAAGTAATATTCATTTGCTTAAAAAAGGTATGAGGATTATTGAAGTAAATGAATTAGATGGCTTAACAAAAATTAATATAGCTCTCGATGAAAAATTATCACCCTCTCGAAATGTTGACAGACTCTTTGAGAAGTCCAAAAACGAAAGGATAAATTTTAAAAAGTCGATAGAGTTATATAAATCTACAGAACATGAATATTTCAATCTGATTTCTTTAAGAGACCGGCTCAAAAAGCAGATTTCAGTCGGAGAATTATTAGAAATCAAAAATAAACTTAAAATAAGAAGCAATATGAATTCTAAAACAGAAGAAGAAAAGATTAATTTCAGACATTTTCAAATTGACAATAAGTATGATATTTATGTAGGGAAGGATAGCAAAAACAACGACATGTTAACTACAAGATTTGCCAAACAGAATGATCTCTGGTTTCATGCCAGAAGTGTTCCCGGTTCACATGTCGTTCTACGTGTAAATAATACAAAAGAACCTGTACCCAAAAACATAATTAAAAAAGCTGCATCCGTTGCCGCTTTTTATAGTAAAGCTAAAACTTCCGGACTCGTTCCGGTTTCGTACACATTTAGAAAATATGTAACAAAGAAAAAGAATCTTGATCCGGGTCAGGTAATACTACTGCGAGAGGAAGTTGTTCTCGTACAACCCGAAATCCCGAAGGATGTTATACAGATTTCCGATTACCCGAATTAATCTTTGCTGCCCTGCCAGGTTTTCATACTGGTTGAGACTCCGAACAGAACCATAAATTTCTGAAATACGATGTCGGGCAATACTCCTCTGAAAATACCTACCAGCCTTAGAGTAACTGGTCTTCTTACAATAGTTTTTCTTTTTTTGATAGCACCGTAAACAATTGCCCTGGCAATAACTGAATGCGATTTTACCAGAGGGACAAGCATACTTCCGAGTATGTTGAGTTTAGCACCTGAGAACATACCGGTTTTTATGTAATAGGGATGAACCGAAGCAATATGGACTCCTTTTTTATTCGAATTCCAGGCTTCGAATCGCAAAGATTCTGTTAATCCATGCACTGCCCATTTTGTGGCGGAATACACAGAAAGGTCTGCAACACCGAGGATTGAAGATGCTGATGAAATATTAATTATATAACCGGAGTTTCTTTCCAGCATTTCCTTAAATACACTTCTGATTGTATAAACCAAAGATGTAAAATTCACGGCTATTGTTTTTTCCCATTCATCAACTGATCGATCAATAAGACTTCCGCCCTTCACATAACCCGCATTATTAATTAAAATATCTATACTACCCATGTCAAGCAATGCTCTATTTTTTAATTCCTCAACCTTAGATTTATCCGTAACATCACAGGTATAAGCAAAGACCTTACCGCCGTAAGTTTCGATTTCAGCTTTGGACTTTTGCAATTGATCGTGATTAATATCCCATATGGTAACTGAGGCTCCTTCTTTTGCCAATAATCTGGCAGTCTCAAAGCCAATCCCCATTGCCCCACCGGTAACGATGGCTCCTTTCCCTTTTAAGAACATTATTCACCTCATAATTCTTTTTGACGCAGACTATTATATTTGTAATTTAGAATAGATTTTTCGAAACTAAATTACTAAAGAGAGAACGATTTATCATCAAGTATTTATATGATAATTAAGGAAAAAGTCGAAAAAATTCTTATTATAAAATTACGTGGAATAGGCGACGTGGTTTTATCGACAATTGTGTTAGATAACCTCAGAGCCGATTTCCCCGATGCAAAAATTGATTACTTAACAGATTCTCCTTCTAAGCCCGGTCTCGAAGGACTTGAACAGATAAATTCTGTTATCGTATTTCCCAAAAAATTGTCCGGTAGAATAGGGCTCTTTTACGCTATCCGAAAAGCCGGTTATGACTTGATTCTTGATCTTTTCTCCAATCCAACAACGGCGCAATTATCAGCCCTAAGCGGAGCAAGATATAAGGCCGGTTTTCCTTATCAGGGACGGAAGTGGGCATATAACCTCTATGGACCTTCTGAAAGAGACCGATATCATTCTGCAGTACTGCATATTGAATTTTTAAAGTCAATAGGATTAGCTTATAATCGCAACAGTCTTTATTATTACATAAGTAATTCGGATATCTCTTTTGTAAATAGCTGGTTAGATAGTAATAGATTAAGTCATAAATCATATTTTGTTGTATCACCTTCCGGAGGTTGGCCCTCAAAGAAATGTCAACCCGAGAAATTTGCTGAAATAGCAAATGCGGTTCAAAAAAAGTACAGTCTTCCCGTATTAACGATTTGGGGTCCTGAAGATTTCCAGGATGCAAGTAAAATCTTTGAACTAATTAACGGGTCGAAATTTCTTGCTCCGGCCACAACCATCAGACAGATGGCTTCGTTTATTGCAAACGGGCTTTTTATGATAGCCAATGACAGCGGTCCGATGCATATATCAACTGCGGTTGGAACACCTGTTTTGAGTCTCCATGGGCCAACCAATCCATATCACCAGGGTCCTTATGGTGAAAAGCACGAGTGGATTAATCTAAGTGAACTTGACTGTATAACCTGTAATTTGCTCGAATGTCCAAGGAACCATGAGTGTTTTAGAGACCTACCATTAAATCGCGTATTAGAAAAAGTTGAGAACCTTGTAAATAAAAACAAACTGCTCGTATTGAATTGAAAAAACTTGAATTGATTTTCAGGCGTTTATTACTGAACCTTCTTCTGCTAATCAAAAAAAGACCGGATAAAACAGGGCCGTCGAATTTAAATAGCAATTCCAGAATTCTTTTTATAAGATTGAACAGAATTGGTGATGCACTGGTTTCTACTCCATTACTATATGAAGTAAAGAAAAACCTGAAGTGTCATGTTTCCGTTTTGGCCAGCAGGCATAATTATTTTATTTTTAATAATCCTTCACTTGCTGATGAAGTTATTATTTTTGATAAAAAAGTAAAAAGCATCTCATCACTTGTCCGGTTTATCAATGAAAAAGAATTTGACGCGATTATAGATCTTCACGATGATATTTCAACTACAGTTAGCTACATTATCGCATTTGCAAAGTGTAGAAATAAAATCGGATTATGTAAAGGAAATGAAAACCTTTATTCTCTTTGCGTTGAAAAGCCGGATCCGTCAAAACATCATGTAGTCGATAGAATAATGAAATTTACCGAAGCTTTCAATATTAATTCCGATTTAAGAAAGGTAAATATTATTTATAATCCGCTTCAGGATTCAGTGCATATTGCTGAAGAATTTATAAAAAAGCATTTTAAGGAGAATAATTTCCTGGTTGGTATAAATATTTCCGCCGGTAGCGACGCAAGATTCTGGGGAATTTCAAGATTTAAAGAGTTGATAAAAAAAATTAGCGAATATGGAATAAATATCGTCCTGCTTTGTCTCGAACGCGATTTGAAATCTGCGTGGGAGATTTCCGGCAGAGATATTCCTATTTTCTACAGGCCCAGGTTTGATGAATTTGCGGCAATGATTAAGAAACTTGACCTTTTGTTCACACCGGACACATCTATAGTACATTTAGCTTCGGCATTCCAGATTCCAATGTTCGGTTTATATGTTAAGTACAATACCAACGATCTAATCTGGCATCCCTATGGATCGCCTTTCGAAGCGATTATTACAGGAGAACCTAATTTAGAAAATGTATCTTTTGAAACAGTAAATGAAAAATTTATCCCATTTTTTGAGAAATACTTTTATGAGTTCAAATCCAAAACATCCTGAAGACCAAAAAATTTACAACTGTAAAAATTTTACAGGTTACAAACCTTGTTTCCCCGACCATAATTGCTGGGAACAGGGATGCAAAAACCATAATCCGGTCGGCACAAAGATTCTTATTATCAACCTTGATGCTATGGGAGATGTTCTAATGACAACAGCTCAGTTACCCGGTATAAAAAGAAAATATCCAGAATCTACAATCTACTGGGTAACATTAAAAAATGCTGTCGGCCTACTTCAGAATAACCCCTACATAGATAGAGTATTTCCATTCGAATATGAAACTGAGTTGGTTCTTAGTATGATGGAGTTTGACGTCATTATGAATGTCGATAAATCTCAAAGATCCTGCGCTCTATTAATGAAACTAAATGCTAAGGAAAAGCTCGGTTTCGGATTGAGTGAGAATCTTAAAATAATACCGTTGAATAAAGGGGCTTTTTATAATTACCAGCTCGGTATGGATGACAATCTCAAATTCAAAATCAATCAGAGAACCGGTCAGGATTACCTCGCAGAAACTTTTAATCTGGATTACAGATTGGATGATTATACTTTCAGGTTTACTGAAAGTGAAATTAGTTTTATTGAAGATTATAAAGTTGCTAACGGTATTAGTCCAGCAGATGAGATTATTGGATTTAATACCGGCTGCTCCCTCCTCTTCCCGAATAAAAAAATGACCATAGATCAGCATATTGCTCTGATTGAAAAGTTCCTCTCATTCTATCGTTATAAAGTAATGCTGCTCGGCGGACCGGAAGACGAAGAAAGAAATAGAATTATCGCATCCAACTTTCACGGAAAAGTTATTAATACTCCAACAAATGGAGGCGTTAGAAAAGGTGCCTGCTATGAGAGTATACCGCAGGTTATCATAACCGGGGATTCATTCGGCATGCATCTGGCAATCGCACTTAAAAAATACGTAATTGCATGGTTCGGGCTAAGTTGCTGGTCCGAAATAGAACTTTATGGAAGAGGCGTTAAATTATTTCCTGAAGACCTGTTTTGCGCTCCCTGCTGGAAAAAGGAATGCCCTTATAACCTGGAATGTATTCAAATGATCGACCTTGAAAAGATCGTATCTGAAACAGTAAAATACTTCGACGGAAAAGAGCTTGAACCGGCAAAGAAGTAAAATATTATTTTCAGAGGGTAAACACCACAAGCCGCTTGTATTAGATGGAGCATCCGGAACATATTTAGCACAAAAAGGTTTTCTCGCTCACCCTTATTTGTGGTATTCACATTTAAATTTGGATGATCCCAAATCTGTTAAAAACATGCATTCGGAATACATTAATGCTGGGGCCGGAATCATTACTACCAATACATTCAGAACAAATCCGGCGGCTTTTAAGAAATCCAATATCGGTGTAACAAATTACGAACTTGTAAATAGAAGTGTAAAAATCTCCGTTGAAGCAATTGGAGAAAAAAATATAATAATTGCCGGTTCGAACGCTCCTGCTGAAGACTGCTATCAGACTAACCGAACTATATCCCTCTTCGAACTTGAATACAACCATAAAAAACATATTGAGATGCTTTGGAATGCAGGATCTGACTTCATACTTAATGAAACGCAAAGTCACTGGGATGAAATTGAAATTATCTGCAAATTCTGCAGCGAAAATAATCTGCCTTATGTAGTATCCTTATATTTCAATGAGAACCTTAAAATACTGAGCGGAGAAGAGTTAGGAGAAATAATTAACTTTGTAATAAGTTATAATCCATTAGCCATTAGTTTTAATTGTGTAAGTCATCAAACTATCCGGAAGTTTCTTGTGCAAAAAAAAATTGAATTTCCAACAGGATTCTATTTGAATTGTGGATTAAGCCTCGTAGCAGAAAATATGATTTCTTACTGCATGGAACCTGAGACCTACGCAGAGACTGTTCGGAACATTATTGGTCCGGATACTGTATTTATTGGTTCGTGCTGCGGATCATCTCCCCTGCACACAGCAAAGTTAAAGGAGCTTATTGGTGAACTATATTGAAATAAAAGCCCCTGCAAAAATAAATATCGGCTTGAAAATTCTTAACAAGAGAAGCGACGGATATCATAACCTTTCGACCCTTTTCTATCCTCTTAATGATATATACGATAAACTGACATTCAGAAAATCTGATCATTTTGAATTCCATTGCTCAGACCCGTCCCTTCCATACGATGAGGGAAATCTTGTCGTAAAAGCTGTAAGGCTACTTGAGCAGAAATTCAAAAAAATAATGAATGTATTTATTGAATTGAACAAGAATATTCCTTCAGGTGGTGGACTTGGCGGTGGAAGTTCAGATGCAGCTGCTACTTTGTTATCGCTCAACGAGATGTTTAACCTCTCGTTAAAGTCCGAACAATTGATCGAATTATCTTTAATACTCGGCTCTGATGTTCCTTTCTTTATTAAATCCAAACCTGCTATCGGTACTTCGCGGGGTGAAATACTTGAGCAGATTGATCTGGAAATTGAAGAATTTATACTTGTTGTCAATCCAGGAATAAATATTTCTACAAAAGAAGCATTTAAGAATATCTCACCGGATAATACCGGGATTAACTTTAATAATTTTATAAAAAACAGTAAACCGGATTATGAATTAATGAAGTTATTAGCTACAAACGATTTTGAATCTTATGTGTTTACCAGGCATCCTGAAATAGGCCGGATTAAAGAAGAATTGTACAATTGCGGAGCCGTATTTGCATTACTTTCCGGGAGCGGGTCTTCGGTTTATGGAATTTTTAAAACCGAAACAGAGGCCTTAAATGCAGTTAATGTTCTGCCTAAAAATTATTTTTGTCGCGTAAATATTCCTGATTATTAACTTCGAAAATGTCGTATTCATTCGGTTTAAAATGATAAGGTAAATTGATTTCGAATGTCGTCCCGGGATTGTTTTCCGTACCGATTCTTGAAGGACTAATTACGCTGATAGTCCCTCCGAACATTTCGACGATCTCTTTAACAATTGCCAGCCCCATTCCTGTTCCTTCATGTTTTGATTTATCTACATTGGTTGCCCTGTAAAATTGATTAAATATCCGGGGTTGTGATTCTTTTGGTATTCCAATCCCATTATCACTGAATGCAATCATAAAACGGTTTTCACTTTCATAAATCACTATTTCTATAATGCCATTCTGATTTACATATTTCACTGCATTTGAGAGTAAATTAGATAGGGCCAATTCCAACAGAACCGAATCTGATTTGATCTTTTTATTAACCTCTCTTTTATCTATTAAATTAAGTGTGATCGATTTGGACTTGATAGTTTCAAGCTGTTTATCTATTAATGATTCCATTAGGTTTTTTGCATCAATATCTTCTGTGGTACGGACATCAAGAATTTTCAGTTTAGAAATCCTTAATAAATCATTCAACAGTGAGATTGTTTCTTCCGTCCGTTGCTTAGCCCTGAACAATTTGCGTTCTACTTCAGAATCCACCGGTCCAACATATTTTTGAATTACAAGATCAAGTATTGAATATGTTGCGGCAACCGGAGTTTTAATCTCGTGAACCACCCCGATGAGGTATTTCTGTTTTGCTATTTCCGATTCGTTTAATTTTTCGAGTGTTGTTCTAAGCTGCTGTTCCCTTTTATATAATTGTTTGCTGATTTTATTAGCAATGTAAACGCTAACAAATAACATGAAAGAGAAAACTATGATGAATAGGATATCGTAAATCAGAGTTTGTGGACGCACATTAGTATATAACCCGTGAATAAAATGCCGGCCGACCATATCATATCTCTGAAACATTGCGAGTAGACCGAAAGATGCACTTACCAGTCCGGCAGCAAGATAAACTATTTTACCTGGCAGAATCAGACTGCCGATAATCATATGAAAAATGAAGAATAGGTGAAGTGGTGACTCAATAAGACCGGTATAATAGACAACATACATTAGCGCAATCAGATCGAGACCCATCTGAATGATTGAAAGGTGAAGACAGTTGAAACTACCAGCTTCACATCCAATAAATCTCCGTGTGTAATGGATTGTTACATTGTAGACAAGAATTACGAATGAGATTGCAAGCGTAGCAATTATTTGTGAGCTTGTAAGCTGAAAGTTTGCAAGCAACTCGCCTAATACAACAAACGCAACCAGCATTACAACTGCGAAATATCTGAGACGGATAAACCAGAGGTTTCGAATTCTTATTGCACGCCAGAATTCTCCGTAGTGATGTGCCCAGTCGGGGATGAGAGAAATCATGATCACTCTTCAATTATGAATAAACTGATCAAATCTTTCTAAATGCAAAATAGACAATAGGAATAACAAAGTAAATTTCAGAGCCGCCCTGGGACGGCCCTGAAAAATTAACTCAAGCAATATAACGTCCACGTTTTACATAATGAGTATGAAGCAGTTCATGCGATAAGTGCGAACATGGCCCTTCAGTCAGAAATTCCTTGTAGATTTTCACTACATGCGGATTATCATGAGATTTTCTCAATTCAAGCGATTCATCCTCGGCATAAATAGCTTTAGCACGTAATGATCTTATCTCCGGAGTAGTTGGAATTGGTTGACCGCCGCCTCCCAGACATCCTCCGGGGCAGGCCATGAACTCAATGAAATGGCATTCAGAGAACTTACCGCCTGCTTTTATATCGTCCATAATTTTCTTTGCATTGGCTGTACCGTGAGCAACTGCAACTTTAAGAGTAGCTCCTTTCAGCCAGTCCCAATCCGGCACAAGTGATTTTAGCAGTTCGGGTACCGGACCAACGACGTTACCAACAGGAATTTCCATATACTTAATTCCATCAAATCCGCGGAGAGGTATAATGTTTGCTTTCTCAAAAACATCTTCTGCTTTCTTACCAAGTACAAATTCAACAACCGATCTAATGGCTGCTTCCATAACACCGCCTGTTGCACCGAATATAAGTCCCGCTCCGGATGCCTCGCCAAAAGGTGAATCGAAATCGCTTTTAGGCATTTCCGGAAGGTTTATTCCGGCTTCTTTAATCATTCTGGCCATTTCACGCGTTGTAAGACCGTAATCAACATCCTTGTAGCCGCTATCATTCATTTCCGGACGGTTGCATTCGAATTTCTTTGCAGAGCAAGGCATAACGGCAACAGAAACAATATCGGCCGGATCGATACCTGCCTTCTGTGCATAGAATGTTTTAATCAGTGCACCGAACATCTGTTGCGGCGATTTAGCCGAACTGAGATTATCCAGATATTCTGGATAATAATGCTCAATAAATTTGACCCAACCCGGCGAGCATGAAGTAAACTGCGGCAGAGCGACTTGTTCCTTCTTAACAAGCGCTTTATATAATCTCAGAATCAGTTCAGTACCTTCCTCTATAATCGTCAGATCGGCTGTAAAATTGGTATCGAACACTTTATTAAAACCGATTCTTCTTAAAGCTGTATTTAACTCGCGCGTCATCGAATGTCCGGCGCCAAGACCGAACTCTTCGCCAATGGCAGCCCGGGGTGATGGAGCGGTTTGTATAACTACATGCTTTTTAGGATCATCGATAGCAGCCCAGATTTCATCCGAAGGATCGTTCGCACGTAAGGCTGCAGTGGGACATCTGTTGATACACTGACCGCAATTGATACAAATTACATCGGCAAGAGGTTTTTCCAGAAAAGTTCCGATATGAGTTTTATCGCCTCTTTCAACCGCTTCGAGAACGCCTACTTCCTGTAAATCGATACAGGTTCTAACACACCGCTTACAAAGAATACATTTACTCATATCCCGGATTACCGAATATGATGAATTGTCAATCTCATATTTCGGTTCTTCTACATGTCCGAAAGTATAATGATCGATTCCGTATTCTTTAGCTAAGGACTGAAGTTCGCAGTTTCCGTTTCTAAAACAGGAATAACACTCACCATAATGTTCGCTCAACAGCAGGTCTATAACATGTTTTCTTGCTTTTCTAACCATCGGTGTAGAAGTTTTAATTTTGATAGGTGCGGTAATTGGGAATGCGCAGGAAGCCTGGAGCGTTCTCATTCCCTCAACTTCAACAACGCAAACACGGCAGACACCTGCAACACAAAGGTCTTCATGATGACACAATGTAGGTATGGTAATTCCTGCCTGTTTACAAGCATCAAGAATTGTTGTGCCCAACGGAACAGAGATTTTCTTTTCATTTATTTCAACAGTAATCATTCCTCCGATAGCCGAAGTATCTTTCGGTTTTTCGATTGTATGAGGAGTTTGACTAACCGGTGCTCTAAAATCACCTTTACTTTCCATTTGCACCTCCATTTCCGTTAAATATTTCGTCTTTGAAGTTTTCGAGAATTGATAGAAATGCGTTCGGGCTCGATTGTCCTAAACCGCATTTTGAAGCAACCTGCATTGTTTTACCGAGTTCTTTCAACTGATTGATATATCCGAAACGATATTCCCCTTTTTCGATCATTTCAATTCCTTCAAGGAGTTTAACATTTCCTATTCTGCACGGAGTACACTGACCGCATGATTCCTCAACAAAAAATTCCATAAAGTTTTTAACAACATGAAGCATATTCCTCGAATCATTAAATATCATTATCGAGCCGCCTGTTGAAACATCTTCATATGCAAGAGTTCTGTCGAACTGCGATTTTGGTATACACACTCCCGATGCGCCTCCAACCTGAACTGCTTTAGTGTTTTTTGCACCTACGAGAGAGAGTAACTCCGATATTTTAGTGCCCCATTGCAATTCATAAACTCCGGGTTTTTCACAATCCCCCGAAACTGAGAACAATTTAGAACCGGATGATTTATCCGTCCCGTGTTTTCTAAACCACTCTCCTCCTTTTGTAACAATGTGTGGAATAGAAGCAAGAGTCTCAACGTTATTTACAACTGTAGGCTTTCCCATGAATCCGGTATTTACCGGATAAGGAGGGCGGTTGCGTGCTTCGCCCCTGTTTCCTTCAAGAGATTCAATAAGAGCAGTTTCTTCACCGCATACGTATGCACCCGAACCAAGACGTATCTGGATGTCAAAATCAAATCCTGCTTTATTCAATATGTTTTTACCTAAGAGATTATCCTTTCTCATTACTTCGAGATAGTCTTCAAGTGATTTCAACATATACTCATACTCACCTCTCAAATAAACAATACCCTTGGTAGCACCGATTGTATATCCAGCAATCACCATACCTTCGAATACCAGTTCCGGATATTCAAGCAGGAGGACCCGATCTTTAAATGTGCCCGGTTCACCTTCATCCGCATTACAAATGATATACTTCTGATCCGCAAGTGCTGCTGCAACAATCGTCCATTTTGTAGCCGTCGGAAAACCCGCGCCGCCTCTGCCTTTAAGTTTAGAGTCGCGCAATTCAAAGAGAACGTCCTCCCTTGAGAGACTGAGAATTTTCTTAACGGCTTCGCCGCGGATATATTTTGAAAATATCACTTCACCTTTTCTTTTTTTCTTTTCCATTGCCGGCCTCACTTCAACTCATTAAGAATCTGAACAGCTTTTTCCGGAGTAAGCTTGTAATAGACCCGTTCGTTAACGATCATGGCCGGACCCTGATCGCACATACCGACACAATTTGCATATTCAAGTGTGAACTTAAAGTCCTTTGTAGTCTCACCGAATTTAATTCCGAGTTCGCGTTCTATTGCAGCGGCAACCATTTTTTTACCCTGCAAATCGCAAGATATTGTCTGACAGAGTCTTACAATATATTTCCCTTTAGGAACAGTATTGAGGAACGAATAAAAGGAGATGACACTAAAGACTTCCACCGGATGAATATCGAGGAGTCGAGCAACTTCCTGCTGCGCAAAATCGGGAATATGTTTGTGCTTTCTCTGAATATCCTGAAGAATCGGTATAAGAGACGAGCGATCCTTTCCGTATTTTTCAACGAGCTGTTCGATTTCGTCTGTCATAGCATTTTTTTCTAATACGAGCATCTTACTTCACCTCCTTTTTCTTCAGAAGGTTTTCAACTTTCTGAACGAGTTCTTCGGGTGATATCGGTTTTTCCACAAAATCGTCAACCGGTACAATCTCGCTTTTTCCGAAATCAAGTCCGATTGCTTTCGAAACCGAAGTGTACATAAGTATTGGAGTTTTAATCCCTTCCTTGCGGAATTTTTGAGCCAGATAAAATCCGTCGTCCGGTTCATCCATCATCACATCAAGAATTATGAGAGCCGGCTTTTTCGATTTCACTATTTTGTAACCATCGGTTGGATTACCGGCAGTTATAACATCGTGACCTTTCGATTTTAACACCAGAGAACTCGCGTCAAGGATATCGGGATCATCATCAATAATAGCAATTAGTGCCATATACTTCTCCTCTTTGTTAAGTTAGATTTATAGGTAAATTAATTGTGAATGTTGATCCTTTTCCATATTCCGATTCGATCTCTATAAGTCCGAAGTACGAATCGACTATCCTCTTTACAATGCTAAGGCCTAATCCTGTTCCGCTTATTCCTCGTGTTCTCTCATTCTTGGCCCTGTAGAATTCAGTAAACAATTTTTTCTTTTCCTCCTGTTTCATACCGATCCCGGTATCTTTGACTTTAAGAATAACATAACCACCTGAAGAAGTAAGACAAACCTCTATCTTCCCTTTATCCTTATTGTATTTAACTGCATTACTGATCAGGTTAGTAACAATCCTTGCAATTTCATTCGAATCGGCTTTGATCATTGGAAGATCAGAATCCGCTTCGTATTTTATATTCAACTCTCTGCGAGATATTTCCAGTTCCAGCATTTGCAGAGTTGAACTTACAACATCAGCAATATTTACTTCAGTAATCTCACGCTCTTTGGTTTTAAGTTCCATCTTTGATATATCGAGCAGATCATTTACAAGATCTGTTAAACTTTTCAGTCGGCTGTTAGACCGGTTCAAATAATCAAGTTCTTTTTCTGGAGTAAGTTGGATTGACCTGTCGAGTATGATATTGATAAATCCGCGAACAGCAGCAAGTGGTGTTTTCAACTCGTGAGCAACCATCGATACAAACTGATTTTTAATTATTTCAATCCGTTTGTATTCTGTTATGTTACTTAGGACAACAACAACACCGGCAAGGCTTCCGTCAGGGTGAGGAATTGGAGTACATGCTGCCTCTATAAAAAGATCACCGCCCTCTTTTTGAAAATACTCTGTAGTGTAACTTTTTATTAAAAATTTTTCTGAAGCAAATATTTTTTTAACAATATCGACTATCTGTACCGGAAGTTTACTGATTATATTTCCGCCGATATTCAGATTGGACAGGTTAAGCATTTTGAGAGCGGAATAATTATGGTAAACAACGTCCCCGTTTACATTGATTACAATTACACCTTCACTAATCGATTTAATTATTGCATTAAGTCTCGATTTCTCTGAAGCCAGTTCAAGAAGGTTTTGTTCTCTTTCTCTTTCATGGCGTTCGACGTCCAGAATCAGTTTACGCTGTTTAATTCCCTGTTCAACCTGATAGATCAGTTCCTCGGGAGAAAAGGGTTTCTGGATATACCCGAATGCCCCGAGACGGGTCGACTGAATTGCAGTGTCGTAACTTGCGAATGCTGTAGCGATAAAACAGACTGTATTAGGATGAATTTGTTTAATTTCCTTAAGTACATCCAATCCGTCAATGTCAGGCATTTTTAAGTCGATTATTGCAACATCAAAGTCCGCACCTATTCCAAGCTTTAATCCTTCTGTACCGTTTTCAGCTGCAGACACAAGATATCCTTCTTCTTCGAGAAGTCTCTGCGTACCGAGCCGTAGACCTTTTTCGTCATCGACTATTAAAATATTTCCTTTATTCTGGTCCATTAAATGAAGGTCAGTTATTATTTTTTTTAATAAACAAAATTTTCCAGTTTGGAGATCAACTCATCAACAACAACAGGTTTATTCAAAATGCCGTCGCATTTAATCCATTCTTTTTCTTCTTTACTAGAAGTGCTGAATTTGAAACCGGTTTCATAGGTAGCTGAAGTGAGCATAAAAACAGGTATTTGTTTGCCATGATCTGTTTTTTTCATTTTATAGCAGAGGATAAATCCTGAGTCCATCTGTTCCATAATTAAATCAACAATAGCTGCATCGGGTTTTTCCTGCTGGAATAATTTGAATCCTTCTTCTGCAGATTCGGCTGTAATAACATTAAAACCTTTTATCTCGAGCAGAATTTTGTTCTGTTCAAGCAAATCCAAATCATCGTCCACCAGCAAGATTTTTTTTACTTTTTCTGTAATCATAACTATTCCATTAGTTCATAATTGGGTTTATAAAACTTAATTTAGCCGGGAGAGAGATAATAAATACAGTACCCATACCTTCCGTACTGCTCACCTTAATATCCCCTTTATGCATTTTTATAATTCCGTAGGAAATTGCCAATCCAAGCCCTGTTCCCTTTCCCATTTTTTTTGTTGTAAAAAATGGAGTGAATACTTTCCCTATATTCTCACTCGGGATTCCGCATCCCGAGTCGATAACCTCTATAAATAGGTTCTCTTCGTTCCGGTTAATGTTAATGGTAACTTTTTTATTGGAAGAATTTTCTAAAGCCTCGCAGGCATTTGTAATTATGTTTATGAATACCTGTTTTAACTGGTCAGAGTCCCCGTAAATTTCATTCTGCCCGATCTGGTTATTTACTTCAATTAAAACTTCTCTGAATTCAGGATTAATTCTAACCTGTTTTGTTATGTTTGAAATTATTTCAGAGATATTAACAGGTCCGAGACGAAGTTTACCCTGTCTGGCAAAATTCAGAAGATTGGAAACAATATTTTTGCATCTGTTAGCTTCATCAATAATTAATTTCAGATCCTCTCTGCTTTGAGGATCGTTATCGAACTTCTCAATTTTCCGGCGAAGCATTGAAGCATAGAGCATAATAGAACCGAGCGGATTATTAATTTCATGAGCAACACCAGCCGCGAGCTGGCCGATTGATGCAAGTTTTTCGGCACTGTGAAGCTGCTCCTGGGTATCTTTTAATTCCTTATAAGCGGATTCCAGCTTATCAATAAGGAACGGAAGGCACATATCGTCTTCGGCCAGATCTTTCGCAATTGCAACTGCGTATTCGCGGCAAGTAGGATAGCCGCAGGATCCGCAATTCAATTCGTCGGATTTGGAATATTTATTAGTCCTGGATAAGATACTTCTAATTTCCTCATCGGACGGCATCGGTTTTCTCTGGTTCTTATCATGAAAATCCCGTCTAAGATTAAGATCGCGGCTGTTGTATAAAGTACTTTTCCATTCGTGTTTATCAAATGAATTGATATTACTATTGATAAAATTGATAACCGTTTCTCTTCTCGAGTAGAAATTAAGATCCGAATCGACAGCAGGACCGCTAATACAACCTTCGCAGAATAAAATATCCACAAACTTCGATTTAATTTTTTTATCCGCAATTTCCTGGATTATTTCTTCGACCCGTTCTTTCCCTTCAACAACAATTATTTCCTTTTCCAGAATATCGCCGGATATATTGGCGGTTTTCAAGAGTCCGCCTGTAAGTGGGAATGATTTTCCCATAAAAGCATGAGGAGGATCAAGTTCGGTTTCCTCGAGAGTTTCAAGTTCCACTTTCTGGTATTCAAATATTTCTTTTAGTTCGGTAAATGTAAGAACCGCATCAACCGCATCGCTTACAGAGCTTTCCTTATATTCACTTTTCTTTGCTACGCATGGGCCAATAAAAACTACTTTTACATCTTTACCGAAATTCTTTTTAAGGTATCTTCCCATGGCAACCATAGGTGAAACAACTCTCGCAACATTCGGGATTATATCTACAAAATATTTTTCTATCCAGTTGAAAACCGCTGGACAAGCACTGCTTATGATAGTTTCACCTGAGTTGTTTTCAGAATACTCGCTATAATATTTACTTATTAGATCCGCACCGAATGCGGCTTCCGTAACCATTTTAAATCCGATCTTTCTTAGTGCCGAAGCAATTTTATAATAGTTATTCGGGAATGAAGCCGGGAATGAAGGTGCAAGCATTGCAATTGCATTACCGGTCGGCAGTATCTGATCAACAACAACCTCTATGTCGCTAAATATCTGTTTCGCATTCTGAGAACAGACCTTTACACAATGTCCGCAGCTTATACATCTTTCTTCAATCACAACGGCCTGGCCGTTAATTACCCTGATAGCCCTGGCCGGACACTCTCTAATACAGGAGTAGCACCTTTTACATCTCTGAGCAATAGTTGTAACAATTCCGTGCAACATACAGACCGTTCTTCCTTTAGGAACTAAACTTCTTCCAGAACCTTTTTTCTGTTAACATATTTAGTATGAAGAATTTCGTGAGCCGCATGACCGTTCGGTTCGCCCAGAAATTCCTTATATAATTTTTTAACCGATTCATTTTCGTGAGATCTTCTGTTTTTCATCTTTGTATCGATATCATAAAGTGCCTGGACACGCTTCTTAATTTTTTCGGGTTTCTGATGAATCGGCTGACCGCCTCCGTTTATGCATCCGCCGGGACATGCCATTACCTCAATAAAATGGTATTTCGATTCGCCTTTCTCTATCTGGTCGAGAACCGGTTTAACGTTGCCTATTCCGTTCACAACAGCAACATTAATTTGAAGTCCGTTGATGGTTACCGAACTCTCTTTGATACCTGAGTTGCCTCTTATATCAGTAAGTTCAAGTTTCTTCAGTTCTGTGCCGGTAAGCTTGCTATAGGCAGTTCTAAGAGCTGCTTCCATAACTCCGCCGCTTGTACCGAAAATTGCTGCGGCGCCTGTAGATTCACCAAGAGGATTATCGAATTCCTCTTCAGGTAATTCATCAAAATCAATTCCCGCCATTTTAAATAAACGTACCAATTCTCTGGTTGTAAGAACCGCATCCACATCGGGAAGATGTTCTTCGGTAAGTTCGGGCCGGTTCGATTCGTACTTTTTGACCGTACAGGGCATAATGGAAACGACATAAATATTTTCCGGTTTCAATCCCATCTTTTTTGCATAGTAGGTTTTAAGAATTGCTCCTTCCATTTCATGAGGAGATTTACAAGTTGAAACATGTTCCAGCAATTCGGGGCGGTTCTGCTCAATATACTTCACCCATCCCGGGCAGCAGCTAGTAAACATAGGTAAAGAACCGTTGTCGGAAATTCTGGATATGAGCTCTGTCGCTTCTTCCATAATTGTTAAATCAGCTGCAAAATTAGTATCGAATACTTTCTTGAAACCGAGCCTTTTTAAACCGCTTATCAGCTGTCCGGTAACATTTGCACCCAGTGGCATATTATACTCTTCACCAAGAGTAGCTCTTACGGCAGGAGCTATCTGAGCGATAGTAAATATTGTTTTATCGTTCAATACATTCATTACTTCTTTCGAATGACTCTTCTCTCTCAAAGCCGCGGTAGGACAAACAAGAATACATTGCCCGCAAAGGATACAATCGCTAACATTTAGTCCTTTGTTAAAAGGTGTAGTAACATTGCTTATGAAACCTCTGTTTGTAAAATCGATAGCTCCGATTTTCTGAACCTCATTGCAGGTTCTAACACATCTGCCGCAGAGTATACATTTAGCAGGGTCCCTTTCCATAGATGCACTTGAAATATCTATTGCATGATCCTTCCTAACACCTGTGTACCTGTGTTCCCGGATCGAATATTTCTCGGATAGGTCCTGTAATTCGCAATTCTTGTTTCTTACGCATATAAGGCAATCCTGCGGGTGATTTTCAACAAGCAGTTCGATGATAGTTTTTCTGGCAATTCTGACGCGCGGTGAATTTGTCTGAACCTTAATCCCTTTTCCGACGGGATAGGCACAGCTCGGGATCAATCCTCTCATTCCATCAACTTCAACAACGCAGATTCGGCACGCTCCGGTGGGGAACATATCTTTCATATGACATAGCGTAGGTATATGAATTCCGACAGATTTAGCAGCATCAAGGATAGTCATTCCTTCTTCGGCATTAACCTTTATATCATTTATTAACAACTCTACCATTCTAAGCTCCGTTTCAGTATTAATTTATAGCAATGGCATTGAACCGGCACGATTCAAAGCACATTCCGCATTTAGTGCATTTCAGTTCAATTATATGATGCGCCTGTTTTTTCTCGCCGACAATTGCTTCTACCGGACATTTCCTCAAACAGACACCGCAGCCGTTACAAATCGAAGGATCGATCTGAAACGTAAGAAGCTCTTTACAGACTTTCGCTTCACATTTACGTTCGAATAAATGCTCTTCATATTCTTCACGGAAATATGTTAAACCTGAGATTACAGGGTTTGGTGCGCTCTGTCCTAATCCGCATAATGAAGTATCACGGATTACATCGGCGAGTCTCTGTAAATGTATAATTCCTTTAAATCTTTGGAGTTGATCGAGTTTATTCCCGTTCGAGCCGTAGCTAACAGGAATCCTTTCGATTATTTCGAGCATTCTTTTAGTACCCTCGCGGCACGGAACACATTTACCGCAGCTCTCATTCTGAATAAACGTAAGGAAATATTTTGCAACATCCACCATACAGGTATCTTCATCCATAACCACAAAACCGCCGGATCCCATCATGGCGCCGACTTTTTTAAGAGATTCATAATCAACTACAGTATCCATAACAGATTCTGGAAGGCATCCTCCCGACGGTCCGCCGATTTGCACAGCTTTAAATTTCTTACCATCCGGAATTCCACCGCCGATATCGAATACAACATCCCTCAGAGGTATACCCATAGGTATTTCAACCAGGCCGCTATTAGCTATTTTACCGCTCAGTGCAAATACTTTAGTCCCTTTACTTTTCTCAGTACCCAGAGAAGAAAACCATCCGGATCCGCGATTGATAATTGAAGTAATGTTTGCGAAGGTTTCTACATTGTTAATTACAGTCGGTTTTCCCCATAATCCAGCATCGGTAGGATAAGGAGGTCTTGGCCGGGGCATTCCCCTCTTACCTTCGATAGAAGCAATGAGCGCGGTCTCTTCGCCGCATACAAATGCACCAGCACCTTTTTTAATTTTGAGATCGAAATCAAAATCACTGTTGAGAATATTTTTACCGAGAAGTCCGTATTCGCGGCACCGTTCAATTGTATTCAGCAGTCTTTCAATTGCAAGAGGATATTCAGCACGGCAATAAATATATCCGAATGATGCACCGATCGCATATCCGCCTAAAATCATACCTTCAACAACTTTGTAAGGGTCACTTTCAAGAACCGACCGGTCCATGAAAGCGCCGGGATCACCTTCATCGGCATTGCAGATTATGTACTTGGTTTCGGAATCTTTTTTATGGGCCATTTCCCATTTAAGGCCTGTTGAAAATCCTCCGCCTCCGCGACCGCGTAATCCGCTCACTTTTATTTCTTCAACTACTTTTTCAGGTGTAAGAATTCTTAATGCTTTATCTAGTGCTTTGAATCCTCCGTTGGCAATATATTCGTCAATCGATTTAGGATTTATGATACCGCAATTTTCAAGAACAACTTTTAATTGTCTTTTGAAAAAAGGATTATCGTTCATTGACGGAACAGTTTCGTTTCCAATTCCGTATTTACCCAGCAATTTCTTTTTATAAACACCTTTTTGAATTACCGTTGTCTTTATAAAATCCGGAACATCCTTTACAAATATTTCGCAATACGATATTCTGTCCTGTCCCGGTAGCTTTATGTCAACAATCGGTTCTTTAGCACAATAACCGATACAGCCGGTTGGGATTATCGATGCGGCAATTTTATTTTTTTCTAATTCCTCTTCAATTACTTTTCTTACTTTTTCTGCGCCGGACGCAAGCCCGCATGTTCCCATACCGATGAATATTAAAGGAACATCCTGACTGATATATTTCAGAGTTTTAAACAATCCGGTAAATTTAGTCTTACAAACTTCATCCTGATGACAAAGTGGTCCGTCAGTACAGCATGCAATAAACTGCTCACATGGAGTTTCAATAGAATGCCAGCATTGGTCGCAACATTTATCAATATAATTTTTCATTCTTCAACCACCTCGATTACCTTCTCTTTTTTAAGAGCTTCTTCTTTTCTGTATTTACTTATAATCTTAGGTATTTCTTTAACTGTTATCCTGCCGTAATATTCATCGTTAATATTTATAACCGGTGCAATACTGCAAGCACCAATACATGCAACTGTTTCGAGGGTAAATAGTTTGTCGCGGGATGTTTGTCCGGCACAAATTCCAAGTTCGTGTTCGAGCGCAATTAATATATTGGCAGAATTTTTAACATGGCATGCGGTTCCTCTGCAAACTCTTATAATATTCTTGCCAAGTGGAGTGAGTCTGAATTGATTATAGAAAGTAGCTACACCATAAACGCTGCTAAGAGGAATTGAAAGATGGCAGGAAATATCTTTCAAAGCTTTTTCCGGTAGAAATCCGTACTGTTCCTGAACATCCTGAAGTATCGGTATAAGATTACTTCTTTCATACAAAGGGTATTTTTTCAGAATTTGAGTATGCATCTTGATCTCAATTTTATTAGTTCACCTCAATAGTCACATTACATGCCAATGAAACGACTAATTTGGGTTTGGAAAATGAGCGAATTAATTGATTTTTTATTTCGGGATCAAAAAAAGATTCCTAAGTGTGAGAAACAAATTCTTTCATTTTCGAACAAAAAAGCAGATTCTGCCATAATCAGATTCTTTCTTCCAATTATTTTTTTTAAGTTGCAGAAAGTTAATTGAGTAATGTAATGGAGAAATTCAACGTATCAAATATTGCACTTAAGCGACGGGCTGCCTGGCTATCCCTGATAGTTGGATTAAGTATGTTTGCCGCTAAAATTTCGGCATACATGATAACCGGTTCAACAGCAATTTTTTCGGATGCAGCTGAATCTGTTGTTCATGTCGCAGCAACATCAATGGCTTTGTTCAGCATCTATCTAAGTTCTAAACCGGCTGACGAATCTCATTTATACGGGCACGGAAACATAGAATACTTTTCTGCTGGAATTGAAGGACTCCTGATTATAGTTGCCGCAGTCACAATAATTTATTCCTCACTTATCGCTCTACTACAAGGTGTATCGATGCAGCAGCTTGATATCGGCACATCCATAATTGCACTGGCAGGGATCGTCAATCTTTTTCTCGGACTCTATTTGATAAGACAAGGGAAGAAAACAAATTCACTTACATTAATTGCTGATGGGAAGCATGTTCTGACCGATTCATATACAAGCATAGCAGTAGTTGCCGGATTAGTGTTAGTACTTATAACAGGTTACTTAGTGCTCGATCCCATAATAGCAATAGTCGTTGCATTCAACATTCTTTTTACCGGTTACAAGCTGATAAGAGAATCAATCAGCGGACTAATGAACGAAACTGATATAAGTATGCTGGAATCTATTACAAATCTATTTGAAGAGATTAAGAAAGACTACTGGATTGACATTCATCATTTAAGATTCCGGAAATCAGGTGAGATAGTATTTGTGGATTTCCACCTTATATTACCTTACTACTTTACTATTGAACAATCGCATCATGAAGAGACCTACATAAGAGATTCATTACGTAAGATATTTCCGGCAACCGGGATACGTGTCCATATGGATTACTGTAAACCTGATTGCTGCAAATATTGCAATTACAACAAATGCACAGAAAGAAAGGATGAGAAGAAGATCGAATTCTCATGGGATGCCAGAAAGCTTATTGGTAATCCCGTTTATGAAATTGACTAGATCTTATTCAGCTCTGCATCTTTTTGAAGGACAGTACTCTCCATCTCCTTTTTATAATCTTTTAATTTATCTGCGATCAGTTCCTCTTTCGTAGCAAGAATCTGCAATGCCAGCAAAGCAGCATTCTTAGAACCATCAATTGCAACGGTTGCAACAGGAACTCCGGGAGGCATCTGTACTATTGATAGCAATGAATCGAATCCGTTGAGAGCACCGCTTTTAAGAGGCACACCAATAACCGGCAAAGTAGTGTAAGCCGCTACAACGCCAGGTAAATGTGCCGCAAGTCCGGCACCTGCAATAAAAACTTTGATCCCCTTCTTCTCCGATTGACTGATAAATTCTTTCAGTTTATTCGGTACTCTATGTGCAGAGAGGATTCGCATTTCATATCCGACAGAAAAATCTTTCAGAACTTCGGCGGCTTTCTGCATAATTGTGATGTCTGAATCGCTTCCCATTACTATACCGACAAGTGGTTTATTTCCGGATGTCATATTTTATTTCCTAATTTTGATAAGAAAGATAATAAAAAAGCAGAGTCCTGTAAAACTCTGCTTCTATAACGAAAGGATTTTTAGAATTTACTTTCTGCTGATTGAGCCTACACCGGAGACATCAGTCTTAGTATTCTTCGGATCTCCATAATAATCGATTGAACCGACACCCGAGACTGAAGCATCCAGATATTCTTTGGCATGAACATTTGCGCTGGCCGCTCCGCTTACCGAAATAAACACCTTACGGGCAATAAGTAATCGGGCATCAATGCTGCCTGCACCTGATAAATCGGCATAAAACTGATCAGTGGTACCTTCAAGTTCAATGCTACCGGCACCGGAGAGCTCGATTTGGAATTTATCCGAATCAATTCCGTAAACTTCGATATCGTTGGCACCCGAACATTCGATTGATGATAACTCCATAGTGGTTATTTCGATCAGTAGTTCTTTCCTAGGGGATAAATTTTTCTTATTCTCAATTACAAGCGTATTTCCCTTAACAAAAGTGCGAATCAACGGTAAAAGGTTTTCTTCAGCTTTTATCCGAATTGATTGGGTTTCTCCCACCCTTACTTTAATTGTATAAGCGCCTGCTGCATCAATTCTGTAGAATTCTTTAACAGATCGGGATTCGGATTTGATTTTTCCGTTTCCCCTCACTCCCCAGAATGTGCAGCTGGAAAAGAGCAATCCTGTTAAAATGAGTATAACAGAAATTTTAAGTTTCATAACAATCTCCAAACTTTGATTCTTTAGACGGAATGATACAATGTATGTTCCTCATACATAAAAATATTTTTGTGATCCATATTATGAGCATCTTAAGATAATATTAGAATTTTTTAATTTATTTCTTAGATTACATACCGGATTCTGAAATCTGTATGACAAACGATGAACTAAATAACTTACAGGCCGAGGCTTACGATCATTTATGGCACGGCCGCCACAGACTTGCATTGAATGCCGCCGTAAAGTTATGCGAATTCAGGCCTAACGACAGTGAAGCGGTAATCTGCGCAGCATGGGCGTATCTTGAAAACGGTAATCCTTCCAAAGCGATGGAATATGCTAACCTCGCAGTTGAATTAAAGAGTGAATCTGCCAAGACAAGGTTTTTCAGAGCCTATCTTCTTACAAGAATGAGCATCTTCGAAGGAGCTATCGCCGATATTGAGAAGAATATAGAGAAAGAAAAAGAGTTATTAAGCTGGACTCACATTACAAAAGCCCGCGCTTATGCCGGATTAAAAAAATTTGATGAAGCAATCAACGCAGTTGACCAGGCAATTCAAATTGCCGGGGATCGAGATTCTTCCCTGATTCAGCAGAGGGAATGGTTCATTAAAGCCAAAAGTGTGTTCCAGGAGAGTTTCAGGCTAAACGAACAAAATATCGGTCAATTTCTAAACGACGGAAAGCAGGCAATAAAAGCAAAAGAATACTGGTTTGCTCTTTTTACCGCTCAAAAGATCCTGTCACAGGATCGATTTAAGAAAGATAAAGTAGAGGCTGAATTACTGGAAATTGAATCAATGTATCTCCTCTTCCAATTCCGCCCCGCATACCAGAAGGCAATTAATCTAAAAAGTAAATTCAAGGGGAATGATAAATTCAATCTTATTTTTAATACTCTTCAAAAATTTATCCTTACTGAAGAGGAGGATTTTGAGAAAGATGCATCACCTTCCAGAAAAACAGGGACGGACCTTAAATATGAACACACCGATACGAATATAATTCCCCAGTTCGATTTCGATTTAAAATCCGAATCAATTTTTTATCCAAACGATTATGCGGATCTTTTTTCAATTAAAATTTTTGATGCCGTTAAAGATGCAAAGGTGAATGTCAGGAATTTCTACAGTCACGTTAACAAGAATATGTCTGCAATTGGTGTGGAAGTAATTTTTAATAATCCCTTCCTTGGCAAGTCTGATAAGACCTATAATTGTAATACTGTCTGGTATCTTAATGATTTTGAGATTCATCGTAACAATTTCCGTTTGAATATTCCCAGAGACTGGGATTCAGTAATTTTTGCGCAGACGATTGGATCTGAACGATCTTCCTCGTGGGAAACAGGCCAGGGTAAAGTTGAGATTTACATCAATAATTTTAAAATCGGAGAAAGGACTTTCGGGATAAGCAATTCAGGTATTCCTGAAGAAGAGCTTAAAGTTCCTCAATCTCCCCCATCAAAAAAGGTTGAGGAGAAAAAGGAGATCAAGGCACCTGTCGCCAGGACTGACCCTGCCAGGTCGATCGATCAGCTGCTTACAGAGCTCGACTCTTTCATTGGTCTAAACAATATTAAACAGACCGTCCGAGATTTTATAGCATATCTCAAATTCACTAACGAGAGAAAAAAATACGGATTGAAGACAGATGAGAAGATTTCCATTAATGCTGTGTTTATAGGAAATCCAGGCACAGGTAAAACTACTGTTGCTCGTCTTCTTGGTGAAATTCTTAAGGCAATGGGAATCCTCCCTTCCGGCCATGTTGTAGAAGTGGACCGTTCCGCACTTGTTGGTCAGTATATTGGTGAGACCGCGCAAAAGACAGAGAAAATTGTAACAGATGCTATTGGCGGAGTTCTGTTTATAGACGAAGCTTATACACTTATTAAAAAAGGAGGATCGCAGGATTTCGGTCAGGAAGCCATTGATGTTATTTTGAAACGGATGGAAGATAAGAAAGGAGAGTTTGTTGTTATAGTAGCAGGTTATCCGGAGGAAATGAATACATTTCTTAATTCTAATCCCGGTTTAAAATCGAGATTCACGCATACATTTACTTTTGAAGACTATCTTCCAGAAGAGATGGTACAGATTTTTAATCTTTACCTTAAAAAAGATGAATATATTCTAACTTCTGAGGCCGAGGAATTGTTAAAGAAGGAGTTTGTAAAACTCTACAGGAACAGGGATAAATCTTTCGGCAATGCCCGGCTGGTAAAGAATATTTTAAATGAAGCTAAACTTAATCTAAGCAAAAGGGTCGTTACTCTGCCGGATAAGGAAAGAACGAAAGAAATTTTAAATACAATAAACGAAGAAGATATCAAGCTGATTCTTCAGCAGACGTCGGCTAAGCAATTAGTCCTTTTAATAAACGAAGAACAGCTTTCAGAAGCGCTGAAGGAGCTCGATAATCTTGTAGGCCTTGAATCGGTTAAAAAAGAAATAAACGATCTTGTAAAACTTGCCCGCTTTTTTGCAGAGCAGGGCGAAGACCTCCGGGCTAAGTTCGGAAATCATTACCTCTTCCTCGGAAACCCAGGTACCGGTAAAACCACCGTAGCAAGAATTTTCAGCAGAATCTTTTCGGCTCTTGGAATTCTAACTAAAGGTCACCTCGTTGAAACAGACCGCCAGGGACTGGTAGCCGGATATGTGGGACAAACAGCCGAAAAAACTACGGCACTTATCGATAAAGCTATCGGCGGAACGTTATTCATCGACGAGGCATATGCTCTTGTAAAACCGGACGGATCCGGAAGCGATTTCGGCAAGGAGGCCATCGATATTCTACTTAAACGGATGGAGGACGACCGCTCCAAGTACATAGTAATTGCAGCAGGTTATACCGAGGAAATGAAAGCTTTCGTAGCAAGTAATCCGGGTATACAGTCGCGATTCAGTAAATCGATTACCTTCGATGATTACTCCCCTGCTGAATTGATGGAAATTGTCTTCCGCTCCCTTAAAAATGAAAAGAAGACGATTACTAAGGATGCTGAAGAAGCACTTAATAAACATTTCTCCGACTTATATAAGAACCGGGATAAGAAATTCGGAAATGCAAGGATTGTGAGGAATCTTCTCGATTCAGTTAAACAAAAAATGCTATTAAGAATTGCCGATATACCTCAGGAGGTGCGAACCGAAGAAAAACTGAGCACAATAATTATTGATGATATAAAAGAAGCTATTGAAATCAGAACCGATGCAAAAGAATATCAGGTAAAAGGGGATCCCCTTAAGCTTCAGGAATATATAGACCAGTTGAATTCTCTCGTAGGACTTGAAAAAGTTAAGGAGAATGTATTTAAACTAATAAGCGGTTCGAAGATAGCCCAGTTAAAAAAGGAGCGCGGACTTCATGTTGTCGAAAAGAATTATAATGCTCTACTTATTGGAAGCGACGGTACCGGAAAAACTACGGTTGCCAAGCTGATCAGCAGAATACTTAAAGAACTTGGTATCCTGGGAAAAGGCCACTTCATCGAAGTCTCCAGAGCCGACCTTATCGGCGCATATCCCGAACAGACAATTATGAAAACCGAAAATAAAATAAAAGAATCGATAGGCGGTACATTATTTATTGAAGATGCCTATACTCTCCTGCTCGACGATAATGAGAGCGGATTGATAGCGCTCGAAACTATCGCAAAAAAAATAGATTACTACAGGGATAAACTTGTTGTTTTTCTTGAAGGACCTGTAGACAGCATAAAACAATTCACATCTAAATTCCCTCAATTTCTTGATCGTTTTCCGCACCGTTTCGATTTCGAAGATTATACACCACGTCAGCTTCTTACAATTGCAAACGAAATTGCCGATAAACACGGCTACAATCTGGATGAAGGTGCTCTTCAGATTTTACTCGAAATATTTACCGAATTAAGCCATCAAAAAGGTTCGTCTTATTCCAACTCTAAAGTAGCCAGGAATATTTTATATTCAGCCATTAGTAACCAGGAACAGAGAATCCTGAGTATTCTTAATCCTGATGATTACGACCTGAAGACTATTGTGCTGGAAGACCTTCAAGCCGTTAAATATTAATTAAATTATATCACAATGCTCACATTAAAAAATCTGAAAAAGAACTACGGTTCCTTTACCGCGGTAAACGGCATTAATCTTGAAATTAATAAAGGAGAGTTGTACGGTTTTCTCGGCCCTAACGGTGCAGGAAAAACTACAACAATTAAAATGATAACAGGACTCCTTTCCCCTACCTCCGGCAACATCCTTTTGGAGGGGAATGATGTATGGCAGAATCCGATCGAGTCTAAAAAGAAGATCGGTTATATACCGGATCAGCCGTTTCTGTACGATAAACTAAGCGGAAGAGAATTTCTCTATTTCAGCGGAGGACTTTACGGATTGACAAAAAAAACTGTTAAGGACAGAATTGATGAGCTGATTGATCTTTTAAAAATTGAAAGTTGGATTGATAAAAGAACCGAAGAATACTCCCAGGGAATGAAACAGAGAATTGTTATTGCATCGGCATTTATTCATAAGCCAGAATTGATTATTGTGGATGAACCGATGATCGGCCTCGATCCGCAAAGCGCTTATATCGTAAAAAGCTTTTTTACCGAATCAGTCGGTAACGGAGTTACGATTTTCATGTCGACCCACAGTCTGAATGTTGTTGAGGAGATTTGTACTTCGGTGGGAATCATAAATAAGGGAAATATCATTTTTAATGATTCATTAACCGCATTAGCAAAGCTGAAATCCGAGAATAACAGGAACTTAGAGGAATTATTCATAAAATTGACTAATGAAGAATGAATCAGCTTATTCACATACTGAAGTACAAAGCCATTGCGTTTATAAGGTTAAACGACCGTCTTGATCTTGCGGGCTTAATAAAAAACTTCGGGAGTTCATTAATCTATATCGGTTTCGCGGTAGGGGCTTTCTTCTTTTCACGAAGACTTATTCAGTTCCTCATGACAGATATAAAAATCGGATTATTTCTGCTTCATGAATTTATATCGATAATTCTTTTCATCTTCTTTCTTGCAGTTAATATCGGCAACATAATAGTTTCTTATTCAACCCTGTACAAGTCGAACGAAATCGGATTTCTTTTTACAAAGCCGGTGACTCCGGTAAAAATATTCATTCTGAAATTTCTGGATAACTTTTTCTACAGTTCATCGACTCTATTACTGATACTTTTATCGGTTCTGCTCGGTTATGCATCATATTTCCAAATGCGTACCGATCATTTGCTGCTGCTCATAATCGGCAATTTCATTCCATTCATATTCAGCGCCGGCTCTTTAGGCGTGATAATTCTAATGATTCTTATGAAGCTCGGCTCCAGATTCAATCCGCGAAGAGTGGTTACAGGACTGGCACTATTATATATTATTATAGTCTCTCTTTTCTTCACTATCAATTCCCCTCTCGAACTTACAAATTCAGTCTTAAAATATTACCCGTTCATAGAGAGGAATATATACCTTAATGATTTGCTTCCGCCGGTAATAAAATATCTGCCGAACAGCTGGCTGGCCGAATCCTCATACTGGCTTATTACTAATCAATTGTCTAATGCTATTCCTCTTTTTATTTCTCAAATATTATTATCAACAGTTTTATTCATTATTGCTCTTTTCCTTGGGAACAGACTCTACTTTAAAACATGGCTTCTGAATCTTAAAATCTCCGGTGATTTTAAAGGAGACAGACACTACAGTAATTTATTTTTAGATTTTTCAAGAAAATCGAGAATGGATTCTAGAACAGAGTCAATTCTTAAGAAGGATTTCTGGGTTTTTGTACGTGAACCGGCTCAATGGATTCATTTACTAGTTCTTTGTTTCCTGATCATTGTTTTTATTTCGAGTGTTTCGGGGATAAGGTATGTTGGGCTCGGGAATTTTTATCTTCAGACCGGGATTTATCTTTCCGTATTCCTTTTTAATATGCTCCTTATATCAACATTATCATTAAGATTTATTTTCCCGATGATAAGTCTGGAAGGATATTCTTTCTGGAAGATTAAATCGGCCCCAGTTAATAATTCATTTTTTTTGAGGAAAAAACTGGTTCCTATGGGGACATTAATTCTGCTTATCAGCACCGGATTGAGCTATTTTATTAATTTCAGATTTTTTTTCGTTTTTGAAATCTCCGCTCTACTTATTAACCTGATTGCTGCTGTCACTATAATTCTGATTAATCTGGGAATGGGAGGGCTGTTTGCAAATTACAGGGAGAAAAACGCAATACGTGTATCATCTTCGCAGGGCGCTTCAATAACATTCCTGCTGGTTATAATTTATATCCTTCTGATTGTGATTCTACTTTTTCAGCCGGTCAGCCAGTACTTTCTCTCAATCATGATTCAACAGTCTTATGATCCGTTAAAAGTATTCTATCCGGTTATCCCGGTTGCTTTACTATCGGCATTCATAATTATTTTATCAATAAGAGGGGCGCTCTATTCTCTTAAAAAGGATTTTTAATTTCCTATATCCTGGGAAAAAGTAATGATATATCCGTCAAGATCCCTCACCGAAAATTCAAGCTGTCCGTAAAACATCAATTGCAGTTCCTGAACGACTTCAAGTTTTGTTTTTAAACTATCGTATAATTCATAAGCATTGTCAATATCGATCAGAAGTGTAAAGGACGGATCAATTTCACCGCCGATATATTTTTTATTCTCTTCCTTAAATACTTTTCGGTCCTGAAACATTACATAAAGTTTTTTCCGCTCTACCACTGCTAAGGTTGCTTCTCCTTCATCAGGAAAGATACTGTACAGTGTAAAACCGAAATACCTTTTATAGAACTCTACCGATTCATTAACATTGTCTACAGGAAGGACAGTTGCTACGGACTCAAGCATCCTGTCGAAACTGTCGTCGTACATCTCCTTTTCATCATTTATTAGATATGTTTTTATAAGCCAGACAAGAAAAAGCGCTAGCCCTATGCTTATAACTATCTTAATTATTTTCGGCAAAATTGATCCGGTATAGTTTTCTTGTAATCAATCCTGTGACGGCTACTATTAACCTTAGCGGTCCCAGTCTGGAAAGCAAAGTAAGAAATTTATTTATCAAACCGTCAACTATGTTAGGTCTTTTGCCTAAAGACCTTAAAGCTGTATCAACCACCTGACCGGCATTTCTGGTAAGAGGACTATTGTCGTTAAGCACCATTCTTTCAAATTCAGTTGATGTATTTCCGGGATTAACCGTTAATACATCCACACCGTACTTTTTGAGCTCCGGCCAGAGGGCATTTCCTAAATACAGATTGAATGCCTTTGTAGCCGAATATGTTGCCATAAGCGGTGTAGGTTGAAAGGCAACAATACTGCCGAGGAATATTATTGCTCCTTTACCTTTTACAATCATTTTTTTGCCGAAATAATTTGTTAAAACACCCGGTGCCAGACAATTCAATTTAATCATCCTTGACTCATATTCAGGGTCAGAGTTTTTATATTCACCGGGTCTACCGATTCCCGCATTATTAATAAGTATTGAGACCTCCTTTGAGCCGGTTGATTCAATTAACTTTTCCAGAAAGTTATTTTCCGAAAGATCAATGGCCGCAATAATGACTTCAATCCCATATTCCAATTTTAATATCGCCGATATTTTTTCAAGCAGATCTTTCCTTCGAGCCACGAGAATAAGATTAATACCCTGTGAAGCGAGTCTAAACGCAAACTCCTTTCCAATTCCAGATGAAGCACCGGTTATTAGTGCCCACTCGCCGTATTTTAATTTCAGATTTTCCATTCTATTTCCTTTTTTAAAATCATAACAGAAGACGCCTGAAAATAGTTTTATTGAAGAAGCAAACCATTTATGTTATTTTGCTCATGTAATTTAATAAGGAACTGCGATGAAAGTAATAAATTTATCCGGGGTCAGAAAAAATGTTGTCACAATGGATGGAGCTAAAAATGTGATGAAACAGATCCCGATATCAAAAACAGACGGTACACCGAATCTTTCGCTCCGGGTCTTTACGGTTGAACCTGACGGTTTTACCCCTTACCACAAACACGACTATGAGCAGCTGAACTATATTATCGAAGGAAACGGAATACTGATCAATGAGAAAGGTGAGGAACAGCCTTTGAAGAAAGGTGATTTTGCACTGGTTCTTCCGAATGAGATGCACCAGTATAAAAATCTTTCGAAGGATGAGCCGCTTGTGTTTATATGCGGAGTTCCCAAGGAATTCGAATAATATATATTACATAAATTATTAATACGGGGTTGATATGAAACGGTCATTCTTGATTTTTATGATTTTTATAATTGCAGCTCCTCTGTCGGCACAGAGTAAGATCAGAATTGTTAAAACTTACGATGCACCTGAAGCAATCGGTCCCTATTCTCAAGCTATTGAATCTAATGGATTCATCTTTTTATCGGGACAGATTGCTATAGATCCGGCAACGGGCCAGATGGAAGGAAAGGATATTGAGAAACAGACGCGCAGAATATTCCGGAATATAAAAGCAGTTCTGAAAGCTTCAGGTACAAAAATATCTAACGTTGTTAAGTGTACCGTGTTCCTATCCGATATGAACGACTTTGCAAAAATGAATGAGATTTACGAGGAGGAATTTGAAGGACATAAACCTGCGCGTTCAACAGTCCAGGTTGCGCGTTTACCCCGCGATGCGATGATCGAAATTGAATGTACTGCCGTAAAATGATAATCAAGGAATATTGCCAATGCTGAAGAAATATTTTTTTCTATGGTTTCCCATGATCATAATTGCGATTCTTAACGGAATTGTACGTCAGACTGTTTATACAATTTATTTAGATGAGCTTTCGGCTCATCAGCTATCGGTTTTTTCAGCGCTTCTGCTCTTCGGAATTTATCTCTGGATTGTTTCAGGTAAATGGAGAATAACTTCGTCATCGCAATCATATCAAATAGGCATTATGTGGTTATTAATGACGATAGCTTTCGAATTCCTCTTCGGACATTATGTTATGGGCCATTCATGGGAATTATTACTTCACGATTATAACTTATTCGAAGGGAGATTATGGATAATCGTCCTTTTGTGGATTGGTCTTTCACCCTCACTTTTTTATTGTCTCAGAATACGAGATAAAGCTTAAAAGGCAGGTGTTAAGTTTAATACATTTATTGTTTGGTTAATTTTAGATAGTTTCGGTCAAAAATTTGCGGGGAAGTTATGAAGCCTGTGACTTTTTTATTATCAGCAGTTATTCTCCTATTTACAATTTCCTGTGCGCCTTCCAGGTTTTACATCGATCAGAATTTTAAGGATATTGAACCGAATTCCACACTTATAATTACAAATGTAAATGAGATCGACATTTCCCAATCATATGATCTTTTCACCCTGGAAAATCTGCGAGTATTAAGAAATTCTTATTATGATATACAGAAGGTAAGGCTGCCGAGAGAACTCAAGGAGATAAGCAGATTTGACAAAATTGAAACTACGTCGTATAAGACTCCCCCTCAATTTGAGAAGAGAGTTTTTCAGATTAATCCGAAAGAGACAGTAGAAGTAATGGTGCCGAAGTCCCGCCTGAATTATGATCTGGGCGGTTTGCTCTATGTGTTATTCTTTGAAAATTATAAAATTGCATTCGAGCTTGAAGAGACCGACACATCGGATCCGGCAAAACATTTCACGGCGGAAAAACTTCCCGGTCTTGAACCGAGTTTAAGTCCAAGCCGGCTATATAAACTTAACTTTACAATAAGATGTAAATACTATTTCTACGATAACCGGAATGAAAAAGTTTTACTTGCAGGGAATGCGGTTATTAAGGAAAGATACAGTCCGGAAATGAATCTTGAAAACAAAATGCTTGAATCGATTAAACTGCTGGCACAAAGATTAATTGACAAAACACCGTTTGCCAAATAGTCTCAGATCATTTCACTCAACAGTTCCGGGCGGGGTTGCGGAATTACAACTTTATTAACGAGCAAGCCTTTATCTGCGATCAGTTTAGCGCCAGAATCCACAGCGCTTTGAACGGCCGCTACTTCCCCTGTTATCGTACAGAATGCTTTTCCGCCAAGAGCCATGGCAAGCCGGATTTCAATTATTTTCACATTTGCTGCTTTAACGGCAGCGTCTGCCCCTTCGATTAATGACGCTACTGAGAAAGACTCGAGAATCCCGAGTGCTTCGAGCATACTCACATTGGAATGTCCTGAAAGAGCCGGGAATATATCCTTATGGACGTTAGGAATTACAAATGTATCTATTACAGCAAAATCGATCTGATTGGCAGCATTATCAACGGCAGATTGAACCTCTGCAACATCTCCGCCGATAAGAACCATATACTTTCCGGAACAGATAGTCCTTGAGAGAATTAATTCAACTTTGGAAGTTTTCAACATAATATCGCAAGCCTGCATTCCGGCCGCAATACTTGTCAGCTCAATTAATCCCAGAGAATTCATTTCCATTTTAATTTCCTTTCGCTTATAGAACTTATGACATCTTTAAATTCATGTTTTACTACCTGCTGATTCTGATGAATTCCTCGTTAATATGAGTGACTTTCCCGCTGATTGAAGCGTGAATTCTGGCCCCGAGTTTTCCGCTTTCCATATCACCAATCAAATCCCCTTCTTTCACACTATCACCAATTTTAACAACCGGTTTTGCCGGGGAACCAACATGCTGTTTAAGATAAATTTTTACCTGAGAAGGATCCGGACTGGTTTTATTGAACGGTGTATGAGAATCATATTTCAAAAGGTCGAGTTTTCTCATCAGCATTTTGAGAGGAACTCTTCTTCCATCTTTAACAGGATGAACTTTTACTTCTTTCGGCTGCTGGTATTTAAGTCCGTTCTGCCTCATATAGACTTTTCCCTGGTCGCATGCTTCGCGGGGGTATAGATCCTCTGGACATGCATAGAGGGAACATAATCCGCATGAACAGCAGAGGTCGGCATATTGATTCCAGACCGCCTGACCTGTAGTCGTAAATACGAGTGAGCGCATCACCTTATGAGGCTGAACATCATAACCGAGAAGATAACGGGGACAGAACTCCGTACAATAGCTGCACTGATCGCATGCTGATTTACCAATACGGTTCATATCGTTAACCGGCCGTTCCTGCCTCATAACCAGATAATGAACCTTCGGAAGAACTATTATTCCGGCTGTTGTTTTCGTAACTGTTTCCGTGAGGTCGAAAGTAAGCCGTCCCATCAGAATACCGCTCATAAATATTCCATACTCACCTACTGTAGCACCGCCTGCGTGTTCAAGCAATTCCTTAACACTCGTACCGACCGGGACGAAAAAGGTCTGAGGTTTTTTAACAGCTCCTGCCACGCAAACAAATTTTTTGGTTAAAGGTTTATCCTCAAGAGCTCTTGAAATATTGTAGAAAGTTTCAACGTTATTTACTACGCATCCTACATCTAGAGGAAGGCCGTGCGGCGGTATCAGTCTTTTTGTCGCAGCATAGACAAGTTCATATTCATCACCCGAAGGATAAAAATCTCCGAGCTGGCACATTTCAATTTTTCCGTTTGTCAGATTATTCTCAACAGCCTCAACGGCGAGAGCATTTTTCGATTTAATTCCGAAGTAGGCTTTCTTTGCGGAAGTCTGTTTAACCATTGCTTCAACGCCATTAACAATTTCAGGAGCGAAGTGAAGCATTATTTCATAGTCCTTGTGCAGAAGAGGTTCACACTCAGCACCGTTTACAAGAACGAATTCTACTTTCGATCTGGCTTTTACGTGTGTCGGGAAACCGGCACCGCCCGCACCGACAATACCTGCATTGTAGATTTTTTCTTCGAGGTTCATTCTTCATTCCTTTTGATCACTACAATTGTTTTATCGTCTTGATATCCCGGTTCCGGAGTGCCGAATTTAATTACATCATCCAGAATAGAATGAGCAATCTCCTTGGCGGATAATCCGGCTGATGCCAGGATTATCTTCTTCAGTCTTTTCTCCTCATAAAATTCATATTTTTCATTGGCTGTGTCAACTATTCCATCCGAATATATTACAAGAAGGTCACCCGGCTTAAAATTTATACTGTCGGTTTCATATCTCGAGTTTGGGGCAGGTCCCAAAAGCGGTCCTGTCGGATCGAGCATAGTAAAAGTTTTGTTTTTCTTACTGAAAAATATCGGGGGATTCTGACCGGCGTTAGCATATAGAAAAAGTCCTTTTTTATCCACGGATAATTCGCCGTAGAAGAGGGATGAGAATTTATCGTCGCTGAATATTTTATTTACAAGCTGATTAATTCTGCTGAGCATCGGAGTAATCTTAATCTGGAAAGTGGATGCCATTCTTATAGCGCCGGATATGTACATCGCCTCTGCAGAAGCCGCAAGTCCTTTCGAAGCGGCATCTCCGACAACTACTCCGAGCCGTTCCTCATCCTCTCCTATTTTAAGATAGTCGTAAAAATCACCTGCGACAGTATCGGCCGGGATAGTAACACCGAACAGTTCGTAAAAGTGGAATTTATATTGATGTTCAGGCAGAATACTTCTCTGAAGCTCTTTTGCCTTGTCAATATCCTGAATCAGATTTTTTCTCGATTGGGATAAAAATCTTTCTTTCAGTCTGGATGTTAAAACTGTTGCAACAATATTCAATGTATATCTGAGGTCTTCGTCAATCGATTCGCTGTTTACCACAATCAGGTATTCATAATATTTTTTATTTCCGATATTTATTTTTTTACCGACACCCGAAGCCGAATAACGGAAAATCCCTTTTGAAAGAAGAGTTTTGTTTGTTTCATCGGCAAGAAGAGTCCTTTCTCTGGAGAGTCTTTCAAATATCGGATATTCTTTGATGTTGAGATAAAAATCATCAGGAATCTTCTGAACATTGCCAGTCTGGAAAAGAAGTTTATAGGCTTTTTTAGAATGATTTAATTTCCAGATTCTACCGCCTGTAACATTGAATTTGCTGCTTTTAACCAGCTGTTCAACAACAGATTGCATTAATTCGGTTTCAGTTTTGAAATAACCGCCTGCAATTGAATCGATGGTTTTTAATAATCTTTTCTGATCCATAAAATTTGATCTATTCTGTATATGAGAAAATAATTTTTTCCAGTGCTTCCCTGCAGACCCGGTTGAACTCATTAGATGTAAATGCTCTCATAATGCTGTCGTGAGTAGGACGGTAGACACCTTTAGGGACATAACCGGCACCCTCGAAAGCTCCGATCTTATTCCGGAATTTCTCCTCATCGGGAGTAGGAACCGGAGTATCTTTATCGATCAGATTCTTCCATTTGCTTTCGAAGTTCACCATAGTAGTAATATTCGGTTCCCATGGTTCAACTCCTGCCGGATAGAAATCCTGATATGTAGGATCATCGCCGTACTCATCGGCAAGACCACCCAGTCCATGACCGAATTCATGAACAAAAACCTGTTTCGATGCCTGGTGATCAACCGAAGTAACATTATAATAATTATAAATTCCCCCGCCGCCGTATTTCGAAGTATTAACAAGTATAAAGATCTGGTCGTTGGGTGCATTAGCGGCAATGTCACGAATCGTATGATAATCGGTCGTCATCAGATATCTTTCGCTGTCGAAAGTATAGAAATGAGAATTAACAATTGTTCTGACCCAAACATTTTTACCCGGGATATCAGTGCCGCTTTCCGGTGACGGAGCTTCCACTCCCCAGAAATTTATTTTATCTGAGTTTTCTTTGAATGGTGAATATTCAAAAAGGTAACCGGCAAATCTTTTGCAATCGGAGCGGAATTTTTCCATTTCAGATTCCGTATAACCCTCCGGAATTAAGACAATATCAAGTTTTGTTGAAGGATCGCCTGAATAATAGACCTGAAAACTTGGATACGGTTTAATTTTTTCTTTGATGATGAAATAATTAAGTGGATCTACCATGTATTCAAATCGTTTTTCAAAATTATTGAACTTGTCCCTTCTGTGGATTTCAATCCGGATTTTCATTTTAGGAAAAGGCATAGTTACAGAGCCTGACATACTTCTTTTAGTATTTTTAGCTTCTTCAGTAGTCTGCCATTCCTGAAAGAGTGTTGAAAATCCTCTCGAATAGATCAGGTCTCCGGAAGCAGAATCAAAAACCTTTAGCATATAATTCCCATAACCGAAAGGATCGATCAGGTTTGTTCTTGTCCCGCTCCAGGGTCCTTCTTCAATCAGCTTATCGAATGTTATCAATTCGGCAGACTTATCGCCCGTATGAAAAAAGTCGAGGCGTAAAGTATTTCCTGAAAAATATTTTTCAAATCCCGTTTGCGCGGAAATTAATTGAAATCCGAGCAGAAAAATCGAAAGGATCTTTTTCATTTAACCCCCTGTAAATTATTTAGAAATCTTTCTGGAACCGGGTTTTACCAGTTCAATCTTTTTTTCTGCGCAGAGTGGGCACTCTTCAGGCAGATATGATACGACCTCTAGTTGTAGAGTACTGAATTGCGGGACACCGAACTGGACTTTATTATTACTCCGGTCAACTATATACCCGACTCCGGCAACAATCCCACCATATTCCCTAACAATTTCCATCACTTCGAAAACTGATCCGCCGGTTGTGACAACATCTTCGCAGACCAGGTACTTTTTTCCCTCTTCGATATGGAATCCGCGTCTCAGGGTCAGTTTCTTTTCCTCTCTTTCTGCAAAGATCGACTTTTTATTGAGAAGCCGGGCTACCTCCTGACCGACTATGATGCCTCCGATAGCAGGTGAAATGACGGCATCAATTTCAAAATTCTTGAAATGATCGGCAATTTTTTTGCAAATGATCTCATTGTACTCAGGATATTGGAGCACAAGGGCGCATTGGAAGTACTGATTGCTATGTCTTCCAGAAGTTAATAAAAAATGCCCGTTTAAAAGGGCATTTGTACTCAGGAAAATATCGTAGATGTTTTTCATTATTTTATTTTATCGATTTGTTGTGCCAGATTAAAGTCTTTTTCGGTTAATCCGCCCAGGCTATGGGTAAAAATTGAAACCTTTACTTTATTCCATCCAAAGAGGAGTAAATCCGGATGATGATCCATCTTTTCAGCTTCAATACCGGACCTTACAACAAAAGCAAGTGCTTCCGGGAAGTCATTAAAATGGAAGACTTTAACTAATGTATCATTTTCAATTTTCCAATCGCCAAGTAAAGTCAGAGAATCTTTTATCTGTTCAGTACTAAGTAATTTCATACAAATACCTTACGCAGATAATTAAACAGATTGCTTCTCTTCGCTACCCTGCTCTTCAGGTTCCGTAGTCTTAGCCGGGACAAAATATAATTCTTCAGTATTCTTCTTATGTTTAACAAGAATCTTATCCCCTTCTTTAAAATGATTAAGAAGGAGTTCTTCGGCAAGAGGATCCTCAACATATTTCTGGATTGCTCTCTTTAAAGGCCTTGCTCCGAATTTGGGATCAAAACCCTTATCGGTTAGAAATTCAATTGACGATTTATGAAGCTCGATACTCATCTTGCTGTCGCTTATATTCTTTACCAGGTCCTTCATCTCGATAGAGATAATCTGTTTGATATCATCCTTATCGAGGCTGCGGAATACGATGGCTTCGTCAATACGGTTCAGGAACTCCGGATTAAAGAGACGTTTCATTGCATCCTCAACAGTATTCTTGAGCTGGGAATAGTGGTCGGCTTCGCTCTGACCGCTGAATCCGAATCCGCCTGTAGTCTTAATATCCTTGGTTCCGACGTTGGACGTCATAATAATAATTGTATTTCTGAAATCGACGCGTCTGCCGAGACTATCTGTCAATTGACCGTCATCAAGTACCTGAAGGAGAATATTGAACACGTCCGGATGAGCTTTTTCAATTTCATCAAATAGAACGACCGAATAAGGTTTCCTGCGAACCCGTTCAGTCAGCTGTCCCCCTTCTTCATATCCCACATATCCGGGAGGTGCGCCAACAAGTCTTGATACTGCAAATTTTTCCATATACTCGCTCATATCGATCCGGACAAGGGCTTCCTCGCTATCGAACAGGTATCTTGCAAGTTCTTTAGCAAGCTCGGTTTTACCAACGCCTGTGGGCCCAAGGAATATAAAAGTGCCAATCGGTTTATTAGCCCGTTTCAATCCTGCGCGAGTTCTTCTAATCGCTTTGCTAAGTTTAATAACCGCTTCATCCTGCCCTACAATTTTTTCTTTGAGAGCAGATTCCATTTTAAGAAGTTTCTCGGATTCTGCCTGTACAACACGAGTTACCGGAATTCCCGTCATCATGGAGACGACAGTTGCAATATCATCTTCGCTTACATCATAAACGAGGTCCTTAGTTTTACTATCCCATTCTCTTTTCGCGATTTCGAGGTCGGACTGGAACTGCCGTTCTTTATCCCTCAGGCGTGCAGCTTCTTCATAATCCTGCTGTTTAACCACCTGGATCTTCTGCTGTTTAATCTTTTCAATTTCCTCTTCGAGCTTAAGAACTTCTTCCGAAACCGTAAAGTTACCCATATGAACACGCGAGCCGGCTTCGTCAATTACATCTATAGCCTTATCGGGCAGGTAACGGTCGGTTATATAACGTTCACTTAATCTAACAGCCGAATCGATCGCTTCGTTTGAGTATTTAACGTGATGATGTTCCTCGTATTTGAATTTGATATTCTCAAGAATTTTAATAGTTTCATCGGCACTCGGCGGATCGACCATTACTTTCTGAAAACGCCTGTCGAGTGCGCCGTCTGTTTCAATAAATTTTCTGTATTCATCCAGAGTAGTAGCACCGATACACTGAATATCCCCGCGGGCAAGCGCGGGTTTAAACATATTTGAAGCATCGAGAGAACCTGAGGCACCGCCGGCACCTACAATTGTGTGGAGCTCGTCGATAAAGAGAATAACGTCGTCTGCCTTCTCCAGTTCTGTCATAAGGGCTTTCATTCTCTCTTCGAACTGTCCGCGGTATTTTGTACCTGCCACAAGTCCTGCAAGGTCGAGAGTTACAACTCTCTTATCCTGGAGTATTCGGGGCACTTTACGCATAACGATTCTTAAAGCAAGACCTTCAGCGATAGCTGTTTTGCCTACGCCCGGTTCGCCAATAAGAACTGGATTATTCTTCTTTCTGCGGCTCAGTACCTGGGCAACTCTTTCAATCTCTTTTTCACGTCCGATTACAGGATCGAGTTTATCTTCAATTGCCAGCTTGGTAAGGTCGCGACCGAAATTATCAAGAACGGGAGTTTTAGATTTATCGATTTTCTTTGCTGTAAAAGGCTGAGCAGTCCCGCCTTTTTCTGTGCTTTTAGTGCTTAATATACTGTTCAATTCGGCACGGGCATTATCATAGGTAACTGTAAACTGATGTAAAATCTGTGTCGCGATATTGTCCTCATCTCTCAGCAGAGACAGTAAAATATGTTCAGTACCGATTACATCCGACTTATAGATTTTCGATTCGATCTGAGTAATCTTAAGAACTTTTTCGGCCTGTTTGGTAAGAGGTATATTTCCGATCGTTAGAGTTCCGCCGGAAGTCCGGACGGTATCCTCAATTGCTTTTTTCAATTTTACAAGATCGACTTCGAGGTTTCTAAGAATTTTGACGGCAACGCCCTGGCCTTCCCTTATAATACCAAGCAACAGATGTTCGGTGCCGATATAATCATGACCCAACCTTAAAGCTTCTTCGCGGCTTAACCTTATAACTTCCTGAACCCTTTCAGAAAAATTGCCTTCCATATTATTCCTTTCTAAATCTTAGCTCTTTCAACAGAAAATAGCGTTAAATGGTTTCTTAAATATAAAGATTGAGGTCTCCCTTATCAAGGCGGATAATTAACGGCTTGATTTGGAACTAAATTGTAATAGTCCCTCTTTATTAATATTTTGCAATCAGTTTTAATTAAAAAGGAGTAGAAATGGAAGCTTTGACGGGATTATCCCTTCTCATAATTGTTGTTGCTGTAATATTTCTGATAATAATACTCTACTATGTGCCGATCGGACTATTCATTACAGCTTATTTCTCCGGTGTAAAAGTAAAGATTTTCCGTGACCTGATCGGAATGCGATTAAGGAAAGTATCACCCCAGGTGATTGTAAGAAATTTAATTGCTGCTACGAAAGCAGGATTGGATTTAAATATTTCACTTTTAGAAGCGCATTACTTAGCAGGCGGAAACGTAACAAAAGTTGTTAACGCTTTAATCTCAGCAAATAAAGCAAATCTCGATCTTGAATTCGAGAAGGCAGCCGCAATAGATCTGGCAGGAAGAGATGTTCTCGAAGCCGTGAAGATGTCGGTTAATCCGAAAGTTATCGAAACACCCCTTGTATCTGCGGTTGCAAAAGACGGAATTCAGCTCAAAGCAATGGCAAGAATTACTGTTAGAACAAACCTCGAACGCCTCGTTGGCGGCGCAGGCGAAGCTACAATTCTTGCACGTGTTGGCGAAGGAATTGTATCTACTATCGGCTCAAGCATAACTCATAAGGAAGTTCTTGAAAATCCCGATTCTATCTCTAAGGTAGTTTTATCGAAAGGCCTTGATGCAGGAACGGCATTCGAAATTCTATCGATCGATATAGCCGACGTTGACGTTGGGACGAACATCGGCGCTATTCTTCAGACCGATCAGGCTGAGGCGGATCTTAAAGTTGCAAGAGCGAAAGCAGAAGAAAGAAGAGCAGCTGCTGTTGCATCCGAACAGGAAATGACCGCCGAAGTTGCAAGAATGCGTGCCAAAGTTGTTGAAGCTGAAGCTGAAATTCCGAGAGCGATAGCAGAAGCATTCCGCGAAGGAAATCTTGGCGTTATGGATTATTATAATTTACGTAACATTCAGGCTGATACCGAAATGAGGAATACAATCGCTAAACCTGACGAGAAAAAAGATAAAGACAGTAACTGATGGATAATATAATTGAAATAATCGTCTTCTTCTTTGTTATCTACAGTATTCTCAGCTCCCTGTTCGGTAAGAAGAAAAAACAGCAGAAGGCACAACCTTCTGATACAACTGTTCCGGATATTCCCCAGCCGACTAGAAGAGTTCCTCAAACAGGTATTCCTCAGAGACCTTCTTCCCAGGATATTCTTGAAGAATTGTTCGGCCTGAAAATCCCGAAACCTGAAGAAGCGGATCCGTATTCCCGTCCTGAAAACCAGGAGAATCTCGAATACCAGTCGTGGGACCCAGAAAAGGATTTCAAGAAAAAAGTTGAAGAAAAAGAGAAGTATGAATACAGGAATATCGAGAAAGAATATGCTGATGTGAATTACGACAGGATTACAACTCTTGAAAAATCTAAAAAGAGATTAAAACCGGCTGTTACGAAACATAAACCTATTACCATGGTTTCGCTCAATAAGCGTACTGTTGAAATAAAACAGAAACTTAGAGACCCTCAGAGTATCAGGGATCTTTTTATTATCTCCGAGATAATCAATAAGCCGAGAGCACTCAGGAAGATAAAGTAGAAATGAAAAAGCCCGCTTGAAAGCGGGCTTTTTTTTACTTCATGAATTTTGCTATCATCTCAACAACATACTTAATCTGTTCCTCCGATAATTCAGGATAGACCGGCAGCGCGAGGCTCTGTGATGCGGCAGCGTTGGATACAGGATAATCCGAATCCTTGCAATTCAGATACTGGAAACACTCCTGACGGTGGAAAGGAACCGGGTAATAAACTTCGCAGCCAATATCCTTCTTCTTCAAATATTCCCATAATTCATCCCGCTTCTCAACACGGATAACAAACTGATTATAGATATGGTAATTCTTAAGAAGTCCGTGCGCCTTCTGTTCCTCGTTCGGCATATAAACAGCTTTTGGAAGCAGAACTCTGTTGTTCGGATCGTATGTTAATTTTCCTTCCTCTTCGGCAAGGTTTGCTTCGATAAAATATTTTGTATAGAGAGCGGCGTTCATTCTGCGTTTTTCGGACCATGCATCGAGATGAGGGAGTTTAACACGAAGTACTGCCGCCTGAAGCGAATCGAGGCGGAAATTTCCTCCGATCACTTTATGGTAATACTTCGGTTCCATTCCGTGTACGCGCATTATTCTCATCTTGTGTTCAAGATTCGGATTATTTGTAGTAACAATTCCTCCGTCGCCGAAACCGCCTAAATTCTTACTCGGGAAAAATGAAAAGCAGCCGATATCGCCAATCGTTCCTACAAATCTTCCGTCCTTGTATTGCGTACCGATCGCCTGAGCGGCATCCTCTATAACGAAGAGACTGTATTTTCTAGCAATCTGCATAATCGGGTTCATATCGGCGCTCTGTCCGTAGAGATGAACCGGAATAATCGCTTTAGTCTTCGAAGTAATTTTTTTCTCAATCAGTTTCGGGTCGATATTGAAGGTAAGCGGATCGGAATCAACAAATACCGGTTTCGCATTCAAACGCGCTACCACGCCCGCTGTTGCGAAGAATGAGTAAGTCGGTACGATTATTTCGTCACCCGGCTCGATATCAAGCGCCATCAATGCCAGAAGGAGCGCATCGGTTCCTGAAGAGACACCAACCGAGAACTGGCAGTTAAGATAAGCGTTTATCTCCTCTTCAAGCTTGCCGACATCCGGACCCATAATAAAATACTGCGAATCGATTACTTTCTGGACTACTTCGTCAATTTCTTTTTTGATTGATTGATACTGCCCTTTTAAATCGAGCAACGGTACTTTCATTTTTTCTCCCTCATTTCAAAATTTATCTTTGCAAAATTATATATTATTTGTAATCCAACCTAATGAAGAATCAATTTTGAATTCAACAATGAAACTGATTGCAATCGGACGGATGAAGTTTTACATCAGCAGGATTTTTATTTGTAGCATATAGGTATTATATTTTGCCGACTTTTTCAATGATTCACTAACTAGCGGAGTTAATGTGAACCTTTCAGAACAATTCAAGAAACTCAAAGCCGGTTTCCATCCTACATTCTGGGTAGCCAATGTAATGGAATTATTCGAACGGCTTGCCTATTACGGTCAGCAGATTGTCTTTATGATCTATATGCGGAACGATCTCGGATTTTCGGAAGCCGAAGCCGGACAGTTATCGGGTGTCTTCGGCGGATTAATCTATCTGCTTCCGATACTCGGCGGAACGTTAGCCGATAAATGGGGATTCAGACGCGCGTTCAACGTTGCATTTTCGGTTCTTGCTTTAGGATATTTTTTAATCGGCTCTGTCGGTATGAGTCTCTTCTCCGGAGTCTACAGCGGAATGGATCAGTACTGGCTCCTGATGGTCTTTCTGATTCTTACAGCGTTCGGCGGTTCATTTATAAAACCTTCCGTTCTCGGAACAGTCGCGGTTACATCAACATCCGAAACAAAATCGCTCGGCTTTGCGATCTATTACTGGCTCGTTAACGCCGGAGCTATGCTAGGACCGACAATCGCATATTTCACACGCGACAGTTTCGGAAATAAAGCGGTCTATATTGTTTCTTCTGTTGCCTGCCTCCTGATGCTTATAGTAAACTTACTTTTATATAAAGAGGTTAAGAGTCCTGCAACAGACATTGTTGAGTCTTTCGGAAAGAAGATTAAAAACCTCTTCGTAGTTCTCGGAAACATTAAGTTTATGATCTTTCTTCTGATCTACAGTTTATACTGGATAATCTTCTGGCAAGAATTTATTATCGTTCCTTACTACATAACGGATTACATCGATGCGAATGCGCCGTACGAAATAATTCAGTCGTGGGCAGGCGCCGGCGCAATTATTCTTCTTCAGATACCGCTGAACCTCCTTACGAAAAAAATAAAGACGCATAACGCGATTCTATACGGATTCGCTATATCAAGTTTGATATGGATTATAATCGGCATCTATCCTAGCATACCTACGATAGTAGCCGGAATAGTTGCATTCGCAATAGGCGAAATGATACAGGCGCCGCGCTATTACGAATATATTTCCGAGATCGCACCTCCGGGTCAGCAGGGATTGTATCAGGGCTACGCGTTTCTTCCGATAGCAATCGCGCGTTTCGTAGGCGATCCGTTCGGAGGATGGCTCTACCAGTCATCCAAAGCCGCGGGCAAACCTGAACTGGTCTGGTTCGTTATGATCGGAATTGGCGTGCTTGCAACAATTTTAATGTGGATCTATAATTACTTTGTAACTAAGAGCGAGAAAGCTTAACGGAATAGAATACGTTTGACCGGACGGGCTGATGAAAGCGGTTTAATCCGCTTTCACCGGCTAAGCCGGAATCATCCGGATTCTATTAATTTTTTACATGCCTAAAAAATACCAGTTAAAGAGAGTCGGAGAGATTCCGGTTCGTAAACCTGAAGCAGATGAATCGAAATTTGTTATCAACTACCGGAACGAACTCAATCCCTCCCAGTACGAAGCGGCCTCCGCTGTTGAAGGAAATTACCTTGTAATAGCGGGCGCAGGGAGCGGCAAGACACGCACGCTCGTCTACCGAGTATCGCGGCTCGTAGAACTCGGATACGACCCTCAATCGATCCTTCTTCTTACATTCACCCGCAAAGCCGCAAAAGAGATGATGGACCGCGCCGCTATTCTCCTCGATAACAGGTGCTCAAAAATTAACGGAGGAACGTTCCACTCGTTCGCAAATCTTACGCTCCGCAAATATGCAAAAGCCGTAAAGCTCGATAACGGCTTTACTATCCTCGATCAGAGCGACAGCGAGGATGTTATAAACCTGATACGCGGACAGCTAAATCTATCCCAGCATAAGAAACGTTTCCCTAACAAGCAGACGATATTTAAAGTCCTCAGCTTAGGCGTTAATACAGGCCGGCCGGTTGAAATTATTCTTGAAGAGGAATACCCCCACTTCGCCGAATACACAGAAAAATTTCTGCAGATAAATAAAGTATACACTTCTTACAAACGTCAGAACAATCTGCTCGATTACGACGACCTGCTCGTTTACCTGAGGGATTTTCTTCTTGAATTCTCCCCCGCCGCAAAATCCCTTCTCAACACCATCAAATTTACGATGGTTGACGAATACCAGGATACGAACAAACTTCAGGCGGAAGTGATTAAAGGACTTGCCCAGGTTCACCAGAATATTATGGTTGTTGGAGACGACTCGCAGTCGATCTATTCATTCCGGGGCGCGAACTTTAAGAACATAATGGAATTCCCGAAACTCTTTAAGAACGTAAAACTGATTACTCTCGAAGAGAATTACAGAAGCACACAGCAGATACTCGATTTCTCCAACCGGATTATTGAATTCGCGATGGAGAAATACCCGAAGCATCTTTTCACGCGTAAGACGGGTGGCGACCTCCCCGGAATTATAAGCGCGGCTAATGAAAATATGCAGTCGAGGTTTATTGTAGAGAAAGTCCTCGAGCTCCGCGAGGAGGGCGTTCCGCTGAATGACATGGCGGTTCTATTCAGGTCCTCGTTCCATTCGTTCGACCTCGAAATTGAACTGAACAAAGCAAACATTCCGTATCTCAAATTCGGCGGAATGAAATTCATTGAGACCGCTCACGTTAAAGACCTTCTCGCTTTCCTGAGGATTGCTCAGAATCCGACAGATTATGTTAGCTGGTACCGGATTCTTCTGCTCCACGAAGGAATCGGTCCGAAGAAAGCTCAGATGATAATGGATGAAATAGCCGCAGGAAAACTCTCGATTAAATCGGCAGCCGAAAAAGTGGTGCCTAAAAAATATCCCGACCGCATCTACAATCTCTTTTCGCTCCTTCACGAGATCCATACAAAGAATCAGCTCCCGGCAGACAAAGCCGAGATGGCGTTTAAGTATTATGAGCCGATCTTCAAGGAAAAATACGACGACTGGAACAAGCGCCGTAAGGACCTCGATATTTTCATCAACATAAGCGAGAATTACAAATCGCTCGACAGCCTCTTAGCCGATATGGCTCTCGATCCGCCGCAGGACAGCGTTATCGATATCGACGCTACGGATAAAGAGCGGGAGTTCCTAACGCTCTCTACGATTCATTCCGCTAAAGGACTGGAGTGGCATTCGGTTTTCATTATTCACGCGGTGGACGGGTTCTTCCCCTCCTCGCAGTCGTTTGAGAAGTTTGAGAGCCTCGAAGAGGAGCGCCGGCTGATGTACGTAGCTTCCACGCGCGCCAAGCAGAATTTATTCGTCTGCTATCCGATGCATATATTCGACAGGCAGAACGGGTTTACATTCGCAAAGCCGTCGCGGTTCATCGATTCGATCTCCGAAGAGCTTGCCGACCAGTGGCTTCTTGAGGATTAATCCGCGGTAAAGAACTTAGCTGATAGAACGCGGATTCAGCGGATCGGGCGGATATCCGCGGATTTTATACATCTCATTCAAACTCTATTAAATTCTATTATGACAATAATATTCGGACCGGACTGAGATTCGCGGATTTTATCCGCGTTAATCCGCTTAATCCGCTTAATCCGTGTCATCCGCGTTCTATCCAGTTCTTCATCTGTAATCACGCTATTATAATTTAGTGTAATATTTTTCTTGACTAATTAAATTCCAATTATTAAGTTGCTTCCGTTCCTGACGGGGCCCTGCCCTCCCCGAGGGAACTCTGCCCGCTGCAACATTTATATATATTTTAGAATTAATCGAGGGGTCATTAATTCTTATCAGCTACTCACTGCATCAGATATTGCCCTGCACGTCTGACTAAAAAAACCGCAAAATTTTATGGACGATATAAAGCACCGGAGCTTCTTTTATAAATTAATAAACAATAAACCCTGCGGGAGATTTTAAATAATGCTACTCGCCCTCTGGCGGGTTAATTATTAGTTAGCTGTTTAATCAAAAAAAAAAATATTATGGGAAATCCTTTTAATCCTTTAGATTGGCTAAAAAGTGCACAAGATTGGTTCAGTCGCACTGAACGTTCAAGTGGCTTTAGGCCTTTCCTAATTTATTTAATTCTTATTTTTGGACTTGCCATTACCTTATTCATTTTGTTTCCAGAAAATCAATTCATTATTTCCACTTTTGTGTATCTAATTTTAGGTTCGTGTTTTTTATTTATCATTCTATATTTTATAAAGTCCATTCAACAACCAGACTTTTGTAGGTCAGAATCCCACGTACAAAAGGTTCTAAAGATTGAGATGGAAAGAATGGGAACCGAGTCAAAACAAGTAGAAGCTGCAGAAGTTGAAGAGGTAGAATTAATTGAAGATACTTCGATAAAACAAATTGGAGAAGCCTCTGATAAGGAGGTTGGGAAATGAAATATTATTCTGTCATTTTAGATAGGGAGCCATTAAAATCCTATAAGAAATTTCACGAGGATTTTGTTTCTCATCCAAAAATAAAAAAGTGGTGGCACTATATTAAAACTATGTACATTGTCGGCACGGATTTATCAGCGAAAGAATTATCTAACCATCTAACAGAATGTTTAAAAACAAATACATTAAAAATCAGACATTTGGTTATAAAAGTTGATTTAAATGATAGACAAGGAAGACTTCCTGATGATGCTTGGGAGTGGATTAAGAAAAACAGCTAACAAGCAACTCAACTTGACCGCTTCTTTTCTCGCTGGTTTTGTACAGTTATTAGGTTTGTCTGTATTCATAAATTTCTTATTCGGGTTTATTTCAATATGAAAATTTTTTATAAATCATTGGTTTTGTACATTCTCACAAGCCGTCTGTTCTGGGCGGCAAGTTATTTACAACACCGTTAGGGCTCAAAAATGAATACAAGAGATTACATTAGAAGTAGGCGAGAATATTTTCTAAATAATATTTCGGAGTTTAGGGATTCAAATGGACTTCTAGTTCATTTTATTCCCAGTTGTGATATAAAAGGCATAATTGATTTTGAGAATAATGAAATTCAAGAGAAACTAATGCATAGGCTTCGATATTATTTGACTGGTTCAACGAAGTCTGTTAAAGATAATTTATTTATAATAAATCTTAAGAATAAGCATAATATTATTTGTAGTAATAATGGGCAGATAGAGTTATTTCAAGCTGGTATTTCAAAAGTAAATCAGCTAGACACAACTTTGAAAACAATTCGAATAGAGGATATTTATTTAAAGGCACGTCGCTTTAGTGAAATTGTTGAACTTATTAAAACAGACTATTCAATTGAATGTGATATAGAAATGAGTTTTTCTTTAATTGGTGTTCACGGTTCATATTTAATTTCATTTGATAGCCGAAAAATTAATCCCGACCCTTTATTAACTGATATTGTAATGTTGCCGTCTTTAACTATTCCCAAAAATGAAATAACAAATCTTATGATTGTTCTTAAGAAACATTTTATGGAAGGCAATATTTTATTAACAGAAGATTTATAAAATAGCCCTAACAACCGCCTCAGCGGCGACCGCTATCATCGATGCGATCTTTTTGAGCCGCGTTTGGGTTTGCTTTTTCAGAATTAGTTTGTTGCTCAAAGTTGATTGAGTTCTTTAAACAGATTTATAAATAATAGTTGCGTTGACAAAACCAATATTGTTGTTTTGGGCGGCGGATTAGCAACTACGCCTTTAGCTAGCAATAATAAGGAGAGAAATGGCTCTTACAGATGAACAATTGGTTCCTATTAATTCTACAGTTGAGAATAGATTAGTCTTAGCTGGCCCTGGAACGGGTAAATCATTCACAATCATTGGCTTTATTACCGATTTAATAAACGCAAAAGGAATTGACCCCAAAAGAATTTTTGTTTTAACTTTCACACGTGCGGCAACCGCCGAATTAAAAACCAAAATATCAAAGGAACTTAAAATTGCCGAAGACTTACCTTATGTCTTTACCCTGCACGGCTTTTCGCTAAGACAATTGATGAAAAATTCGAGAAGGATATCCACTCTCCCTTCAAATTTTGTCATTGCAGACGACTATGAAGAGAGGAACATAATACTTGAAGATATAAAAGTGCTGCTTAACTCTAACATCAAGGAAATCAGAAGACTTTTCAATTTACTTTCTGCTAATTGGGAAACTTTAAATGCGGATCGAGATGATTGGGAACAAAACTTTGATAGTCCAGAATTTCTTGGCGCTTGGAAAGAGCATAGAGAGATATATGGTTATGGATTGCGATCAGAACTTGTATATCAATTTAAAAACATTTTAGAATCAACCACCGAAATATCTTTAGATGGACCAATAGAATATTTGATTGTTGATGAATACCAAGATCTAAATAGATGTGATTTACGCGTTATCGAAACACTCTTTTCAAAAGGAGCAAAACTATTTGTTGCTGGTGATGATGACCAAAGTATTTATGGATTTAGATATGCTTATCCTGAGGGTATTAGAAATTTTACAAATGTAATTAAGAATTCCAAATCATTCCATATTACTGAATGTCAACGATGTGATCCGAAAATACTTGAATTAGCTTCAAATGTTATTAGGCAAGATTATAAACGAATTAGTAAAACAATTAAATCTACTTCCAAAAGTATTGGTCATACTGCTCTTCTTAAATTTGCAACCCAATATGAAGAAGCAGAAAATATTTCTCGCATTATCAAGGAAATTATTGACAATAAAATATCAAAAGAAGAAGAAGTAATTATCTTACTCCGAAGTGATCATAATAAGTGTTTTTCAACTGTGCTAACCTCAAAACTTCTCGCTAACAATTTAAAAGTAAATGCCAATACAAGCCTTTATGATATTTTTGATTCCAATTTGGGACGGTATCTTATCTCTATCCTAAAACTTTATGATAATCACGAAAATGGCCTTGCCTATAGAGTTATACTAAATCTTGTTAATGGTATTGGTGGAGTAACTATAAATTCTATTTACAATCTCGCTGCAAAAAATCGAAGCGACTTTGTATCTATTTTGCAAAAAATTAAAAATGGTGAAGAAACTGACATAAAAAATCTTTCTAAAGTTCAAGAAACTTTGAAATATATTGATGAGCTGTTAGATTCGTTAAAAGCTAAGGCAGATAATTTCAACGAACAAGTCCAATTACTCAAAGAACTTTTTGAATCTCATTCTAAGGAATTTATTGATTCATTATTAGATATCATTACTCGTCAAAAAATAACAAGTATTGGTGGGCTTAATACATTTATTAATGATTTGTTTGGACCTGCAGAACCACTCGACCAAGATGTTGACGGAGTTAGAATTATGTCTATGCATCAAGCAAAAGGTTTGACAGCAGAAGTAGTTTTTATTGTAGCCTGCGAGGAAGAATATATACCTGGAAAAAATGATATAGATGAAGAAAGACGTCTCCTATATGTCTCATTGACTAGAGCTAAACATTACTTATTTATTTCTTATTGTGTTGATAGAATTGATCAACAAAGGCATACCGGTTATAAAAAAATTGATACTACAAAAAGAAATTTATCTCGTTATCTCGAAGGAATTCCAAACATTAAATCAGAGATAGGAATTAATTATAAACTGGATGCTAGCTAACAAGTTCTTCAAGACCGGCCGCTTTAAAAATAGCGGCATTTGTGTGGTAATAAAGTTTTGTTGTAAAAGTTAGTTGCTCTTTAAAGTAAGTTACAATAAAAAAGTTATTTCAAAATTATTGGCTTTTGTGTTTTAAATAGCATGGCTGTCTTGGGTGGCGGCTTAAAAACAAGGCCGTTATATGTAAATAAGATGAGGTTAAAATGGTATCCAAAATAATTTCTGGTATATTATTTATCCTAGCCCTTAATTTTATTTCCACTGTAAATGCTCAACAAAGTGATCTTGACATAATTAAAAAAACTACTGTTTTTATTGGTGAATACAATTCAAAAAAGGAACCAATTTATCATGCTACTGGATTTTTGGTATCTATTAAAAACATATTTCATCTAGTAACTGCTAAACATGTTATCATGGAATTAATTGATGATAAATTTACTGGTAAACTATTAGATGAAAATTATCAAGTATTCTTCAATTCAAAAGAAGGCATATTATTATCGCGTTCTCTAACTGAAATCAAAAATCAATACAAAGTGAATTGGATATATGATTCTAACCCAAATATTGATTTAGCTATGATTCCTTTTGCGATAGACACCCTTCACGATGACTTGCGTGTTATACCTGACAACTTCTTTTTATCTTCAAATAAAATCTATGAGGTTTATGATGTGTTCTTTGTCTCTTTTCAGCCGGGCTTACAATCAAGAAATAAAATAAATCCTATAATTCGCATAGGAGCCGTAAGTTTAAAAAATGAAGACAAATCATTTTTTATTGATGCATTTGCATTCCCTGGTAATAGCGGAAGTCCCGTATTTCTCAAGCCTTCTTTTATAAGATCAGATAATCCTGGAATAGTAAATTTGGGTGGTGATCCATATGCAAATAAATTTATTGGAGTTATAGGAGAATATCTTCCATATCAAGAAGTAGCAATAAGTGTTCAGTCTAAGCGTCCAAGAGTTGTATTCGAAGAAAACACCGGTTTATCAAAAGTCTGGTCAGTTGAATATATTAATAACATTATTTCTTCATCCTCTTTTCAGACTCAGTTGAATCGCTTGTTACAAATAATTAAATAAAGAGTTTACATAATTCGCCGCTCAACATCCGGTAGAATGCACCGGACAGGCTGGACAGCCCTGCATAAAACTGCCGGTTAGCGGCAACGCCGTTAGGCAGTAAAAAATACTATTTCATTTACTATTAAGTGTAAAGTTATTAAAATAAAAGATACACTAATATGTGTGAGAGTGACGGTAAATCTCAAGTTATAAGGGGACTAGTACTTGAAGGTGGTGGAGCTAAAGGAGCTTATGCATTTGGTTGTCTCCAAGCATTGAAAAACGCGGGAATTACATTTGACTCTATTGCTGGTTCTTCAGTTGGTGCTCTTAATGCTGCACTTTGGTCAGCCAATCGACTTGACAATGGTGAAGCATTCTGGCGTTCTCTTAGTCTCCGTTCAATTTGCAAACCACGTTTTAAATTTCTTATATATCTCCTCTTTCCATTCCATCTTTTGAGTGTTACAACAGATTCAAATATGCGATTTCAGTCTACTAAAGGAGTTCTTCATATAATCGGACGTCGAGTTTTGATGTTTTTATTTACTCTTTGGGGTGCGATTGTAGCCTTTGGTATTGCATTAGTATTTGGAAATTCCTCTGAACACTCTATGAGCTTTTGGGACGGATTTAAAAGAATATTTGAAATATTCTCGTTCAGAAGAATACCTGCAGAAATGCCATTATGGTTAGGAATTGGTATCAATATATTCTTTATTTCCATTCTATTATATTCTGCTATATTCATTTTTCTGAAAGTAGTGCCCCCAATTGGCTCACTAATTTGGAGGCACCTTAGATTAACTCTCTTTGATACTTTGCCACTTCGTAACTTGATTGGATTTGCTTTCTCCGGATCCAAACTTGCTATACCCACATATGTTACATTGTCAAAATGTGAATTAGCATTTGATCCTGACAAACCGAGCATTTCATATTTTATTCCTTTTGGTAATGGTCCTGCTCTTTGGAAACCATTCGCTTCTGAAATACAGATACCCATTTATGAAAAACTTTCTGATTCACAATCGAATCAATTTACAGATCTGTTAGTCGCCACTACAGCTCTTCCACTAGGATTGTTTCCTAGTGTTCAATTAGATGGGAAAGATTATTTTGACGGTGGAGTTTCAGATAACCTTCCATTGTGGCCGTTGTTAAACATTGAAAACTGCAATGAAGTGTGGATCGTACGTTTACAACCATTAGAACATGAAAATGACTTAGTGAATCATTGGCAGAAAGTGGATAGAAAAATTCGCGTTCCTAAATTATCAATTGATGATGCACGTAGTATGTTTGAAGCTATAAGGGGCAAATCTCCGCATAGCCAATTTGAGAAAAGTAGCATCGAGCCACCTGTGAACATCCCATTCCACCAGTTTCCGAATAAGGTTCGATTAATTACGATCGCACCCAAGAAAAAACTTGGCAAGTTCTTTAGTGGAACTATGAACTTCAAAGCAAAATATGCACAGCGCTTGATTGCTCTTGGTAAAGCGGATGCAGAAAGGATAATCAGTAACATGAGTTTTCTTTGAAAAAATAATGAAATTATTACTCGGATTTTTTATATGTAAAATCAATCAACTGCCTAACCAGCTTTTCAACACGACCGCGTTTTCAGAACGGCTTTATTCTGATTTTAGGTTTGATGAAAAAGGCAAGCATTGTTTGTAGCATTGTTCTGTTAAATAAAATTCTTAAAACTTATTGGCAATAAATTTACAGTTCATCAATACTGTTCGGGGTGAACTGGTGAAAAGTCACGTCGTTATACTGCTTAATATTTTCTGAAGTCAATATCAGTTCTTTTGTCAAAATTATGTTAAATTTATAGAAAAGATTAGAATATTATAGGATTTGAAATGTCCGAACCAAGTTTGAGCTATGTGAGCAAAAATATACTATTCCCAAATGAGAGAGAAAAGCTTTTTGATCAATATAAACATATTATTGAAACAAACTACACTTTAAACAGAACCTTAGTCAGCTTCCAAGCAAACAAAAAAGAACCATTTTACAGATGGTTAAAGTACAAAGAAGGCTTTTCTAAAAAATTAATAGATTATTTCATCGAAAAATATCATCCATCAAAGGGCCATATTTTAGATCCATTTGCTGGCTCGGGCGCAACTTTATTTGCGGCTAGAGAAAAAGGTTGGGAATCTACGGGAGTTGAACTTCTCCCAATCGGTATTTTTAATGTTGAAGCTAGGTTATCTGCGGAAAAAGTATCATTAGATAAATTCAAAAGAGAGGTTGATTCTTTTTGGGAATCTTTTGAAAATACTACAATCAATACTTCCATCATCAAACATATATCAATTACTAGAGGAGCATTTCCAGAAGAAAACGAAAGCAGCCTAAATCGATATTTAGCCTGCTGTAAAAGCATATCGGATTCTTCCATTAGAAAGCTTCTTGAATTTGCAGCATTTTCTGTGTTAGAAGAAATTAGTTTTACTAGAAAAGATGGGCAATACTTGAGATGGGATTCAAGGGCGAATCGATCCTTTGGTAATACTGAGTTTAATAAAGGGGAAATTTACAATTTTATTAAAATCGTTAAAGAAAAAATTGATGAAATATTTATTGACCTTTCACCACATCATAATCTTGAACTTTTCTCTAGAGAAGAAGCTCAAACCGAATTGATTGATCCGATAATTCTACAAGGTTCCTCTCTTGATGTTTTACCTAGAATGAAGTCCGATATATTTGATTTTGTAATGACATCGCCTCCTTACTGCAACAGATACGACTATACAAGGACTTACGCTTTAGAACTTATATTCTTAAATAACAATGATGATGATGTGAAAAAACTTCGTCAAACTATGTTGACTTGTACTGTGGAAAATAAAGAGAAATTAAATTACTTAGAAAATCTTTATACTGAACTAAATCGTCCATCTGATTACAATTTGATCAATTCGATATACTATTCTCATCCTGCAATGACGGAAATTAATGATATACTTTCCAAATTAAATGGACTAGGCAAACTCAACAACTCAAACATTCCTAGAATGGTAAAGAATTATTTTTACGAAATGCTTTTTGTCATTTATGAAATGTATCGTCTTTTAAAATATAATGGTGTCGTTGTAATGGTTAATGATAATGTTAGATATGGAGGTGAGGAAATTCCTGTTGATCTTATTCTTTCTGACTTTGCAAAAATAATTGGCTTCAAAATAAAAAAAATATGGACTTTACCAACTGGTAAAGGTAATAGTAGTCAACAAATGGGTGAACACGGGAGAAGTGAGCTTCGTAAATGTGTTTACATATGGGAGAAATAAAATGCCTTTTAATAATCACATTAAAAAATGGGAAGATTTAGTAACAACACAAGAAGCGACAAGAAAAGGATTTGTAGCAATTGCTTTTGAAAAAAATGTTAAAGCTACACCTTTTATTCAAGAAGCAAGAATATTAAAAGTTTTTGCTGAAAAGGCAAAGAACGCAAAAGAACTGCTGAAGTTAGAAGAAATTTACCCCTCATTACTTTCAGCTTCTGGTTTAAGTGATAAAGCTCAAGGTCATCTAACAGAGTCAGATAAAAATGAGGCTATTTCACAATTAATTGAAAAATTTTTAGAACCTTCGGGCAAAGATTTTATTGAAGAGTTAATTTATAGATTTTTACTCACCAAAGGAGATGCTCTTGGTGGTATTATGAGAAATATTGCTGGTACTCTCGGTGAACGTAAATTGATACGAGCACTAATTTCAACTTTTTCTTTAAAAGGAATTAGTTTCAAATATTATCATAAAGATACTAAAACTTGGATAGCTGGTGATTCTAAAGATATGACTATTGACGAAAACACGAAGGGATTGTATTGGAAATATAAAAATAAAAATCGAACACTGGTATTAAATATTACTCCACCAGTCGTTAATAAAAACGTCGATTTGTGTTTATTTGATTGTGAATATAGCGAATACATAAATGGGGATGCCAATTCTATTCATACAAAACCTGACAAATACATTGCTCTTGGTGAATTGAAAGGTGGAATTGATCCAGCTGGAGCTGATGAACATTGGAAGACTGCAAATACCGCACTCGGTAGAATTAGAAATTCATTTAATGAACATAAATTATCTCCAAATACTTTTTTTATTGGTGCCGCAATCGAAAGAAGTATGTCCCAAGAAATATATAATCAACTTGTTGATAAAACATTGACTAATGCTGCCAATCTAACTAACGAAAAGCAATTAGTTTCTATATGTGATTGGTTATGTAATCTTTAATCAAAACGCAGTATAACAAGCCGCTCAACACGGACGGACGGCCTGGCATAAAAATGCCGGTTAGCGGCAACGTCGTTATCGATAGAATTTTTATGCTCAACACAATCTACATAGCCACAAGTCTGGACGGGTACATCGCGCGTTTGGACGGAAGCATCGACTGGCTGATGGATATTCCGAATCCCGACGGAAGCGACTTCGGATTCGGCGATTTCATAAAGCGGATCGACGCTATCGTAATGGGGAGAAACACTTACCAGACCGTTGAGGCGTTCGGTTCGTGGCCTTATACAAAGCCGGTCTTCCTCTTAAGCACTACTCTAAAGAAAGACCAGTTGAAATACCGGGATAAGGTTGAGATACTGAGCGGAACGCCGGAGGAGATCGTAAACACGCTTAACGGACGCAATTACAGAAACCTCTACATCGACGGCGGAGAAACAATAAGAAGATTTTTAGAACGCGGACTTATAGACGAAATGATAATAACAAAGATCCCCGTCCTGCTCGGCAGCGGTATTCCCCTCTTCGGCGGCATTGAGACGGAGCAGAAATTCAGACACGCAAAAACGGAAATACTCAACGACTCGCTCGTAAAAAGTTATTACGAAAAAATCTAAAGGGGCTTTTATGAAAGCTTCCGATAAGCCGATCATAATCGAAGAGAGATACAACGCTTCCGTTCAGAAAGTCTGGGACGCACTTACAAACATCGACAGGATGCGCCTCTGGTACTTCCAGAACATTCCCGACTTCGTACCCGAAGAAGGATTTACTACACAATTCAATGTTGAGAGCGGCGGGCGGGACTTCCTACACATATGGAGGGTTACGGAAGTAATACCTCTTCAGCTGATTAAATACTCCTGGGAGTTCGTTGGGTATCCCGGCAGATCTACCTCCGCATTCCATTTATTCAGCGATAACCAGTCGACTCTTCTCCGTCTGGTTGTAGAGGTTCAGGAGGATTTTCCGGAGTTCATACCGGAGTTCCGGCGCGAGAGCTGCATTAACGGCTGGGAATATTTTTTAAAGGGAAACCTTAAAATCTTTCTCGAGAAATGATTTTTAATATTTACTTAAGATCAATAAATGCCTCTCCTCCCTATCTTAAAAATAAAACCGTATCTTAACGGTATCCAAAATCAGAAAGGAAAAGAGAATGAATAAATTAACCGGCCTCCTGCTAATTCTTTTAATTATTGCCGCCTGTTCTCCGGATGAAAAGAACGCATCTAAAGATGAAACTCCCGGCAAAAACGCAGCGGCTTTAAATGACACCACTCCAAAGGTTACCGGGATTGGTGGAATCTTCTTCCGTTCGAAAGATCCCTCCAGGGTAAAAGAGTGGTACGGAAAGAACCTTGGATTGGCAATCGACCTCTACGGTTCGGTATTCGAGTTCAGGAACGCCAACGATCCGGGAGAAGTAAATTATCTCCGCTGGGCTCCATTCGAAGAGAAGACCGATTATTTCGATCCTTCCAAAAAAGATTTTATGATCAATTACAGAGTTAGAAACCTGAAAGGATTGATCGCGAATCTTAAAGCCGCAGGCGTGACCGTCCTGGGTGAAATACAGGATTATGAATACGGCAGTTTCGCGTATATCCTAGACCCGGAAGGAAACAAGATTGAGCTCTGGGAGCCGGTCGATTCTGTCCTGACAAAAATGGGCGGTGTTACAACCAAATAATTTTTTTCCAGGTAAATGGAAAAATCAATGAAAAATATTGAAGGATTGAGAGCCGCTTCGGAGGAACTTAAAGAATGCCTGAAGAAAAGCGATACGGAACGGCTTAGTGAATTGATATCAGGCGATTACCGGGGATTCAGCTTAAACGGTACTGTTGAGACGAAGAAAGAGATTATCGACTGCTATGCGCCCGGAAAAGTTGTAATAACAGAATACAGTGTTGAAGATGTTCATTACGAAATCTCGGGAGAGCTCGGGATTGTCTCCGGCAAAGGATTTATCGCGGGCAGTTTTAATGAGTATAAGTTCAGTCACAACGTTCTCTTCACGGATATTTTTAAGTATGAGGGAAATTCCTGGAAGTATTACAGGTCGCATGAGACTGAAATAAAATCTTAAAAGACAAAAAGGATGGTTGAGAATCTCATAATACCCCGGCAGAACTTATTGGCAGATTAAATAAATTTATAGATTTCAAATAAGTATCGGTTCATTTATAAATCACTTAACAGTTTTCCATTTTATAAAATCATGAGTTATCGAATGAAACTGAGACGGAGTTTAGTCTTTATATTATTTGTACTGAATATATCTGGATTAAACGCGCAGTGGACCGAGGTTACAAACCTTCCTGAAATAAGGCAGCTTAAATGTATTGATGCTATCGGAGAAAACTTTGCTGTAATCGGTACATACCCGCAGGGAGTATTCGTAACAACTGACGCTGGAAGATCGTGGTCCGTAAAACCGATTCCTTACAGTTATCCGGTCGATATCTCAGCCGTTAACGAAACAACTTTTTATGCCGCTCTTGGAAACGGTAATTTCATCAAAACAACTGACGGCGGAGATTCCTGGACAGAATTTTATACAAATCCCGGCAGGACTTATTTTGCAAATTATATCGAAATGTTCAGTCCGATTGAAGGGATCGGTATGGGAGACGCTCCTGGAACTGGATCGGTAAAAACACTTATTCCTTTGTTTATAAGGATGACCAACGGAATTGACTGGCTGGAAACATGCAGGCAACAGCTTGGAGGAGGCGCGGCAGACGGCTGGCAAAGTGTTGATTTCGTTGATAACGATGTCGGTTTTTATTCACCTAAAGGCGGTCCACCGCCGAGATGGTTATGCAGAACTTACGACGGCGGAATTAACTGGGAGGAGACTCAATTCGGAGTCTATGCTAATGTTCTAAAATTTTATGACCGGGACTACGGATTTCTTGCGGCTGTTCCGAATCTCTACCGTACAACGAACGGGGGCAATAGCTGGACTGATTTTCCGCTGACTCAAAACACGAATGATTCTCCAGCGCGTGATATCGAGTTTGTTCCGGATCATCCTGAACTCCTCTGGATCAGTTCTTATTCAAGACTTTTACTAAGCAGTGATTCCGGGAAAACTTCTGTTGAACAGGTTATCCCCTACGCTTTTCATCCTTTCGATATTGAATTCGGAAATCAAAGAACCGGCTGGATTACAGGCAGCGACGGCAGATTAATCTATACGAATAATTGCGGAGGATTGATAAGCGGTTCAGCCGATCACAGACCGGTTCCAGAAGAGATTGAATTGTTTCAGAATTATCCCAATCCTTTTAATCCTGTCACAACAATCCGGTTTTCTGTAGGATGGAAAAACGCAGGAGAGATTGTTTCACTGAAAATCTTTGATCTTCTCGGTCGCGAAATAAAAACGCTTGTGGATGAATTTAAACCGCCCGGATTTTATGAAGTTACTTTCGACGGAACCGATTTATCTAGCGGTGTCTACTTCTACAGGATTAATTCGGGGAATAATTCATTAATCAGAAGTATGCTTTTAGTCAAATAATTACGTTATATTTTCCTTCAGATAGTTTTGGGAATAATAGGCTCAGAATAATTCAATATCAATTTCCGAAAGGATAAAATGGAAGCAGAATATAAATCGCAGTCATCTCATAAATTAATTTTCTACGGTATACTCCTCTTTCTCTTCGGATTACTAACGGGTTTTCTAATACCCGCACTTCAGAATCCGAGGATGGGATTATCGAGTCATCTTGAAGGAACGATGAACGGAATGCTTCTGGTTCTGTTCGGACTAATCTGGCCGAAGCTTAATCTATCCGATAAAACACTCAGATGGGGATTTGTGCTCGCGCTTTACGGTACATTCGTAAACTGGGGTACTACTCTTCTGGCCGCAGTATGGGGCGCGGGAAGCGAAATGATGCCGATTGCAGGCGCGGATATGACCGGAACTCCATTCCAGGAGATACTTATCAAATTCGGATTGATCTCCCTCTCAGTATCAATTGTCGCGGTCTCTGTTCTGATACTTTTGGGATTAAGAAATAAATTAACCCTTAAATAGTGTTTGATTCGTGAGCAGAATATTTTGAGGAATAATTTTACTCATCGGGAGTAATAACATGAATTTCTTAAAAAGAAGTGAAGTGTTTCAGATGGGAATGCTGGATATAGCTCTTTTAAAAATTGCTGTATTTGCAGCTACTCTTCTCCTCGCAAAATTGTGGGCGCCTGTTCTAAGTCTCGACTGGTACTGGTATCTTATAATCTGGATCCTTGCGGCGGTAAAACCTCTCCTCTCATTTTTTAAGTGAAGGGATCATTCAAGTTCAGATATCAGTAGGTACTTTTATTTTTTCCATTATGAATCTATATTTTTTTTAATTCCATAATCCCCTATCTTTGCAAAGACTAAAACAGAGATTGCATGTACGACATTAAAGAGCTAATCCAAAAAGCGGTCGAAGCCAAATCCAAAGCCCTTCCGACATATTCAAACTTTCATGTAGGAGCCGCATTATTAACCGAGAGCGGCAAAATATATCAGGGCGCCAATATCGAGACTTCATCCTACAGTTTAACCATATGCGCAGAAAGGACAGCCGCATTTGCGGCAATACTTGACGGGCACAGGAAATTCAAAGCGATTGCCCTAACAGGCGATACGGAAGATTTCCTTCCTCCATGCGGAGCCTGCCGGCAGGTTCTTGCAGATCTTTGCGGAACCGATCTCGATGTTATCTTTATTAACAGTAAAAATGAAACCAAAGTAGTTAAGCTGAAAGAGCTGATCCCCTTTTCATTCAGTGAGGAGTTTTTAAAGAAATGATGGAATTCCAGGCACACGCAACACCCAAGGAGACCGGCTGGATTGAAGTAGTTGCCGGATGTATGTTCAGCGGCAAGACCGAGGAACTGATACGCAGATTGAGAAGAGCCAAGATCGCCAAACAGAACGTTAAAATTTTCAAACCGAAAATTGATATACGCTACTCGGTGGGCGATATCGTTTCTCACAGTGAACAATCGATGCCTTCAATTCTGGTTGAGAACGCAAAGGAGATACTGGATTACGTTGATAATGCCCAGGTGGTAGGTATAGACGAAGCGCAGTTCTTCAATGCCGATCTTATCGAAGTCTGCAATAAACTGGCCAACGAAGGTAAAAGAGTAATTGTAGCCGGGCTCGATCAGGATTACCGCGGCATTCCATTCGAACCGATGCCGCAGCTTCTTGCAATTGCCGAGTATATAACCAAAACACTTGCAATCTGCGTCAATTGCGGAAATCCCGCCGATAAAACACAGCGTAAGGTCGTTTCATCGGAAAGAGTTCTTGTTGGAGCGGCCGACAGCTACGAAGCCCGCTGCAGAAAATGTCATTACATTCCCGAATAAAAAACTGGTGATAAATGGATTTCACTTCATTGTTACGCGGCATTCTAGGTATAGCTATTCTTTTAGGAATTGCTTTCCTTATATCGAACAATAAAAAGAAGATCAACTGGCGGCTGGTTCTAAGCGGTCTGGCAATTCAGATTGTCCTTGCCATATTCATCATAAAAGGCGATCAGCTCGGAAGTTTTTTCGGTCCGCTCGGATGGATTAAAGAATTTTTCCGTTTCGTAAGTTCATTCTTTGTATTGATATTGAACTTCACTTCCGAAGGAGCGAGATTCGTTTTCGGTAGCCTCGGACTCGGACCCGGCAACGAGGGAAGTATAGGTGTCTTCTTCGCGTTCCAGGTATTGCCTACAATAATCTTTTTTGCGAGTCTGATGTCTCTCCTCTACTATTTGGGAGTTATGCAGAAAATAGTTCAGGGGATGGCGTGGTTCATGGCAAGAGTAATGGGAACGAGCGGCGCTGAATCATTGTCCTGTACCGCAAATATATTTGTCGGACAGACCGAAGCCCCATTGATGATAAAACCGTATTTGAAAGGGATGACGCAGAGCGAGCTTCTTACAATTATGGTCGGCGGAATGGCTACTATAGCCGGCGGAGTAATGGCGGCATACATTCAAATACTCGGAACCGCATTCGCACAGGCGAACAACATTCCGATTCAGGAAGCGCAGCTCCTGTTCGCTACGCATCTTCTCGGCGCGAGCGTTATGGCAGCACCTGCCGCCCTGCTTGTTTCTAAAATAATGTTTCCGGAGACCGGCGAACCTGAGACAAAAGGGACCGTAAAAGTATCTGTCGAAAAGAACGCATCGAATGTAATTGAAGCTGCAGCCGTAGGCGCAAGCGAAGGTTTAACACTCGCTTTAAACGTAGCAGCAATGCTGATTGCGTTTATTGCTCTTATAGCACTCATAAATTATTTCCTCGGATGGGTCGGCGATCTATTCGGATTCAACAGATATCTTACTCAACAGTTCGGAAATAAGCTTTCACTGCAGCTTTTATTCGGTTCGGTGCTTCAGTTCCTTGCTTACGGAATCGGTGTTCCGTGGGAGAGCGCCTATCACTTCGGAAGCCTCATCGGCACCAAGGTGGTTCTCAATGAATTTGTAGCTTATCTCGATATGAGTAAACTCGTTGAGATGAAGTCCCTGATGGATGAAAAAGCAATATTAATGGCTACATACGCTTTGTGCGGATTTGCAAACTTCAGTTCGATAGCTATTCAGATCGGCGGAATATCCCCGCTGGCGCCCGACAGAAGAACCGACCTGGCAAAGCTTGGAATCCGTGCTGTTATCGGAGGAACAATATCGACGCTTCTAACTGCAACTCTGGCGGGTATTTTGTTTTAATGGTGAATCTGAACGAGAAATACCGGCCGATAATTGAATCGATGAAAGCGGAAATTCCGTTTGAACCGGAAATCTGTATTGTACTCGGCAGCGGATTAGGCGACTTTGCAGAGAAAGTTAAGACAGTCAAATCATTCTCCACCGCATCATTGCCCGGTTATCCCAAATCGACAGTTGAAGGACACCAGGGCTATCTTCACTTCTCTGAATATGCCGGTAAAAAACTTCTGATAGTTCAGGGAAGAATTCATTTCTATGAAGGATATAAACTATCCGAGTGTATTATACCTGTTCATCTTGCCGCTAAGCTGAACTGCAAAAAAATAATTCTTACAAATGCTGCCGGCGGAATAAACACCAATTTCAAGCCGGGCGACCTGATGCTTATCTCCTCATTCAACGGAACCGCAATTAAAAAAGAATTAACGGAAGTATTAGGACTTACAACAATTGACAGGCGGAACGGGTTTATTGATTTCCCTTCCGGAGAGATTAATGATAAAATAAAAATTGCCGCGCTGAAGGAAAAAATCTTATTAAGAGAAGGTGTTTACTGGTTTACTAAAGGCCCCAGCTACGAAACTAAAGCGGAAATAAAAATGATGCAGAAGTTCGGCGGCGATGCCGTCGGGATGTCCACATTCCACGAAGCCGTATATGCTTCTTATTTGGGTCTTAAAGTCGGGGCAATCTCCTGTATAACAAATTTTGCTGCCGGGCTCTCCTCGCAGAAATTATCCCATTCGGAAGTGATGGAAACAGCCGAACATGTAAAAATCGATTTCGAGCGGCTTGTAAAAAAAATAATCGAACTGATCTGATTAGTTACCTAAGATTGTAGCAACCATTCCAGCCGCCGATATAACCGCGGTTTCAGTCCTTAACCTGTTCCCTGTCAGCTTAACGAAGTAACATTTTTTCGTCATAAATATTTCTTCATCCGCAAAGCCACCTTCCGGACCGAAAACAAAGTAGAAATTTTCATCACCGAATGAGGGACCGGAAGTTGAAAGGAATTTGTCGAGTTTTAAGCCGGCTGTCTGCTCGAAAATAATCCGTTTACCGGGTAAACCTGCGATTTCGGAAACTGATCTGAGATGTTGTACAGTCGGTAAGTATGACCTTAAAGATTGTTTCATAGCAGCCATTAGAACTTTCTGCCATCTGTCGATCTTCGGACCTTTGGCAACGGTCCTGATCGAATCGAAGATTATGAAATTTGTTATGCCAAGCTCAACACATTTCTCCAGGGCAAATTCAAAACGGTCCTGAGTCCTTAACCTCGGGATACAGAAGAATATTTTTTCCAGCGGATTGCCGTAATGCAACACTTCACTAATAGAGCATTGAATACTGTTCTTGGAAATTGATTCGATCCGGCTCTTGAATATATTTCCTTTTCCATCAGTAACAGCAAGCGGATCGCCTTCCCTGTGCCTCATAACATCTTTTATGTGATGAACTTCTTCACCCGTAATGGATATTTTATTCTCAATTACTGGATCGGGTGAGTAATAGAGATCTGTATTAGAAAGAAAATCCGGTGCCAATTAATATTTCTCCTATGCCGTATTTATTGAATGCATACTCTAACCTAAGCGCATTGTAAGGTAGCACTAAAATAGTTAATCCGAAACCGTAACCCGGATAAAAATCAGAAAATCTGAACCGATGATTATTATTAAAAACCTGACCCGCATCGGCAAATGCAGAGAGATAAATGCCGATTCTGGCAGATGTTAACTGTTGCGGAATTAACGGGATTTTAATACTGAAATCAAATTCTTTGATTAAAGGATAGCTCATTTCCACAGATGCAATAATTGAATTATTCCCTTCATGATTATCATTACTGTAGCCACGTACATATTCTCCGTAACCGAAGTAGGAATAATCATAGTAAGGAATAAATCCTCCGAAGGTATGACGGAATGCGAATCTCCACCTTGCCGAAAGATCGCTAATAATGCTCCTGTATTCCCTGAAATCAAACTCGAATACATTGTAGCTTATGCTGTTTATTCCGAACCCGTTATGTTTTAGTGATACGGAAGAAAAAATTCCATTCTGGGAGAATTGCTTCAGGTCCCTCGAATCATAATCATAATTGACTTTAAGAGAGAGTACTCGATCTATCGGCCTGCCCGATGCCGTAATCCTCCCTTTCGATTCTTCCGGTCCCTCAATATAATCGAAACCTGCAGTGCCATATAATTCGTTGAACTGATCAATTCTCTTACCGAGTGAAAAGCCTATAGAATAGAATTTATATTCGAAATCACCGCCGTAAATTGTTTTAGCATATTCACTTTTATTGCTGAGTTTAAGAAATGATAATCCGAAACTGATTCCGAGATTATTCTTAAAATCGAATGCAGGATTTTGATATAAAAGTGCAAAGTAGGGATCGTAACCGAGACTAATTACGGAACGGAGGTGCTCGTTCCGCCCCCTGAAATTCTTGAATGAAAGATTGACACCGAAGGAGTATTTGCCTGAAGCCTCATTATTGCGCCTTATAAACGGAATAGGATAGATATACCAGCTTTCTGCCAGGTCGATAATTACATTTTTTTTATCCTGATCGGACGACGCTTCAGTTTTAAGATCAACCCGCGTGAAAAGCCGGAGACTGAATATCCGCTCCCTGTTATAGCGCAGATCAGAGGTTGAGACCACATCGCTCGATTTAAATGTTAATTCACGGAGGATTATATATTCCTCGGTTATATCGTTGCCGGAGATCTTAATTGAATCGACAATAAAATATTCGTTATCAACATAGAGTGAATCGGGAGCAGCAGTAAGAATGGATTGAAGAAAAATAAAAATGCCGGCTGCAGTTATGAAGTATTCCTTTTTAAAGAATTTCATTGCAACCGGCTTTCTGATTAACTCTTCGATGAAAATGATTTACAGTTATTGTATTCAACAAAAATGCATTCATCCTGAATTGTAATAATCCCCTTTTCAATAACAGGCTTAACTGCATTATCGTTTCTAATACCCTGCTGAAGCCAGAGGGCTTTAGGATTTTTCTCAAGCACTTCTTCAATTAGAGCGGGAATATCTTCGGAGCGCCTAAACACATTAATTATATCCACTTGATGCGGAATATCTGAAATAGATTTGTATACTTTTATTCCGTCCGCATCTCCATCACCGAACGAGGGATTTACTCCGACAACATCATAGTTATGATCAGCAAGGAACGAGGCAATCTTTCTGCTCGTCTTCCACTTTTCCCTCGAGATTCCTACAACCGCAATTGTTTTAGAATCTTTTAAGAGCCGGCATATATTTACTTTATTATCCGTATTCATCACTCACATGTCATTTATTCGTAATCACTTACCGGTAAACAGCTGCAGACAAGATTACGGTCGCCGTAAGCATTATTAACGCGTCCTACGCCGGGCCAGAATTTATTTTCCCTTACATAGTTTGCAGGGAAAGCAGCTTCTTCACGGGTATATTTATGATTCCATTCATTTGCAATTACAACCTCTGCAGTATGGGGAGAATTCTTAAGAGGATTATCGGCTTTATCCCAGTTCCCTTTTTCAACATTCTCAATCTCTTTTCTGATGGCAATCATAGCGTCGCAGAAACGGTTAAGTTCGTATAACGATTCGCTTTCAGTCGGCTCAACCATTAGAGTACCAGGTACCGGGAAAGAAACTGTTGGAGCATGAAAACCATAATCCATAAGTCTCTTAGCGATATCCTCAACTTCAATGTTTGCAGACTGTTTAAAATTGCGCGTATCAAAAATCAATTCATGAGCAACAAAACCGTTTGCCCCTGTGTAGAGAGTTGGGTAATAACCATTAAGTTTTGCTTTTATATAATTGGCATTAAGTATTGCAACCTTAGTAGCAAACGTTAATCCTTTACCGCCCATCATTTTAATATATGCATAAGGAATAACCAGGATGCTCGCACTGCCCCAAGGCGCAGCCGAAACAGCGTTAATCGCCTTATCGCCTCCGGTCTTAACAACCGGGTGGCCGGGTAAAAACGGCGTTAGATGATCGGCTACTGCAATCGGTCCCATACCGGGTCCGCCCCCGCCGTGCGGAATAGTAAATGTTTTGTGAAGATTGAGATGGCATACATCCGCGCCGATAGAACCGGGGCTTGTTAAACCGAGCTGAGCGTTTAGATTAGCGCCATCCATATAAACCTGACCACCGCAATCATGTATGATTTTGCAGATTTCGATTATCTCCTCCTCAAAAACTCCGTGAGTTGAAGGATATGTAACCATAAGCGAAGAGAGTGAATCCTTATACTGTTCGGCTTTTGCGCGGAGGTCGGCTAGATCGATATTCCCTTTCTCATCACACTTTACAACAACAACTTTACCGCCTGCCATTACAGCGCTGGCAGGATTTGTACCGTGTGCAGAAGCAGGGATCAGCACTACATCGCGGTGAAAATCACCACGGCTATGATGGTATGCTCTTATAACCATCAGACCGGTATATTCACCCTGAGCGCCGGAATTGGGCTGCATCGAGACGGATTTAAATCCGGTCATAAGTGCCAGATCGTTTTCAAGTTTTGTTATCAGTTCTTTATAGCCTGCGGTCTGATCGGAAGGAGCGAACGGATGAATCTCTCCAAATTTGCTCCAGGTAACGGGAAACATTTCTGTTGAGGCGTTAAGCTTCATAGTACAGGAACCGAGCGGAATCATAGATTGCGTAAGCGAAAGATCCTTCTTCTCAAGTCCTTTAATATATCTGAGCATTTCCGTTTCTGCGTAATATGAATTGAAAACAGGATGAGTCAAAAAATCCGACTTCCGTTTCAATTCCGCCGGGATGCTATCGGCGTTAAGATTAGAATTAATATCCGGAATCTTGCGGTTTACTGCTGATGCAAATATTCCGGTAAGGGCCATAACATCGTTAATTGTATCTGGTTCCGCTATCGAGATTCCAAAAGTCTTATCGTCAATAATTCTCAGGTTAATTCTTTTTTCGAGAGCCGATTTATTAACGCGACCCGCTTCTCCGGAACTACTCATAACCACTTTCAGAGTATCAAAATAATTTTTATTTAACTGTTTAATTCCAAGCTGATTCAGATTATCAGAAAGCAGAGAGGCAAGGTTGTTTATCCTGCCGGCAATTGCTTTAATACCTTTAGGACCGTGATATGTTGCGTACATACCAGCCATAATAGCCAGAAGAACCTGAGCGGTGCAGATATTACTGGTTGCGTGTTCTCTTTTAATATGCTGTTCACGTGTCTGAAGAGCCATTCTAAGAGCTCTTTTACCCTGGCTATCAACGGAGACACCGATAATTCTTCCCGGAATCTGGCGTTTGAATTCATCCTTGGTAGCAAAGAATGCCGCATGAGGTCCGCCGTATCCCATCGGGACACCGAATCGCTGAGCGGAACCGACTGCAATATCGGCACCGAATTCGCCGGGAGGAGTAAGAAGAGCAAGACTTAACAGATCTGCGGCTACAGCTTTATAGATTCCTTTAGAAGAAGCTTCTTCAAAAAGTTTTCTGTAATCATATATCTCGCCATCACCTGTTGGGTACTGTACAAATATTCCGAACAGGTCATCGGTCAGTTCAAGATTTTTAAGATTACCTATTCTTAATTCAATGCCAAGAGGAGCCGAACGGGTTTTAAGCACATCAACGGTCTGCGGAAAAACTTCGTCACTTACAAAGAAGACATTAGAATTTTTCTTATTGGTTTTTCTAACAGAATAAAGCATACCCATCGCCTCAGCGGCAGCGGTTGCTTCATCCAGAAGAGACGCGTTTGCTATCGGTAAACCGGTCAGATCAATAATCATAGTCTGAAAATTGAGAAGTGCTTCGAGCCTTCCCTGCGAAATTTCTGCCTGGTACGGAGTGTATTGAGTATACCATCCGGGATTTTCGAGAATATTTCTTCTAACCACACCGGGTGTTATAGTAGGATAGTAACCCATACCGATGTAGTTTTTGAAAATTTTGTTCTTTGATGCTACGTCTCTCAGATGATTGAGAAATTCAAATTCGGTCATCGGTTCATCAAGTTTCAGCTCATCTTTCAATTTAATCGATTTTGGGACAGTCTTCTCTATCAATTCATCCAGGGAAGAAACGCCAATAACATCAAGCATCTTTTTAATCTCATTTTCATCGGGACCGATATGGCGGTCAACGAATTTGTCGAAGAATTCGAAATTATTCATTTTAATCTCACTATAGTAAGGTTATTCAATTAAAGAGTTATTTTCGTCTTCAAATATAAATAAAAGGAGAGAATTCGGGATGTGATTTTCAGGATGAAATATTTTTATTTTTTGATCTAAGAGATGAAATGGCCTGCCGGGATGCCTCCTGCTCAGCGGATTTTTTACTCCTTCCCATTCCTGTACCATAAAGTAAATCCCCTATGTGAACTTCAATAGTAAATTCTCTTTTATGCTCAGGGCCTTCCATTTTTGTCACAACATACCTTGGGGGATCCATTTTTTTTGAATGTGTAAATTCAAGGAGCTGTCCTTTAAAGTTTTTATCTACCAGGAAGCTTTCGTCTTCCTCATAAGGATAAACGATGTTATTAAGTACAAACTTTTCAGCTTCCTGCAATCCTTTATCGATATAGATAGCTCCGATAATGGCTTCAAGTGAATCGGCCAGAATTGTTTTCAATCCTTCGAAAGAGTCGCCAATATAACGGTGATTATACATAAGGTAATTCTTCAGACCGAGATTTTCAGCCGTCATATAGAGACGTTCCCGATTTACGAGTGATGAACGTGCTTTGGTTAAAAAACCTTCCTCTTCTTCAACATAATTTTCAAAGAGGTAAGCGCCAACAATCATATTCAAAACCGCGTCACCGAGGAACTCAAGCCGTTCATTGGATTTTTCAAGGCCGGGATTAATTTCGAGGTAGGATCTGTGAGTAATAGCTTTAACAAAGTATGCCCGGTCTTCGATATTAAAACCGAGTTTTTCCTGAAGGGATTCTATTTTTGAAAGAATCTCAGCAGGAATTGTATTACTAATGATTCTTCGATTGAAAATCTTTTTAAGATTTTCAAAAAAACTTTTTAACAATCTTAACCTGTAAACTTCTTAAACAGCAAGCTGGCATTATGGCCGCCAAAGCCGAATGTATTACTAATAGCGTAATTAATTTCCCGTTTTGCAGCAACCTTTGGAGTATAATTAAGATCGCATTCGGGATCTGGATTATCCAGGTTTATTGTAGGAGGAATAATTGAATTCTGTATTGCAAGTGCGGTCGCAATTGCTTCAATAGCTCCGGCAGCTCCAAGCAAATGTCCGGTCATCGATTTGGTTGAACTTATTGCAAGTTTATAAGCATGTTCACCGAAAAGAGTTTTGATAGCTTTCGTTTCATTCAGGTCGTTTAATTCAGTCGAAGTACCGTGAGCGTTAATATAATCAACCTGTTCCGGTTGAATACCGCCGTCTTTAAGGGCTTCGCGCATAGAACGGTAGGCTCCTTCGCCGCCGGGCGGCGGGGCTGTAACATGGAAAGCATCGGCCGATAATCCGATACCTATGATTTCAGCGTAGATATGAGCGCCGCGTTTAAGAGCATGCTCTAGTTCCTCCAGAACGAGAGTACCGCCTCCGTCGCCCATAACAAAACCGTTCCTGTCTTTATCGAATGGGCGTGAAGCTTCAAGATATCTGTCGTTCCAGTTAGAAATTGCTCTGGCAGCACAGAACCCGGCTACGGAAAGAGGAATAAGAGAATATTCCGAACCGCCGCTGAAAATAATATCCGCAGAACCTCTTTGAATAAGCATAAAAGCATCCGCTATAGCATGAGAAGAAGTAGCGCATGCAGAGACAGTTGCATAGTTCGGTCCTTTGAGACCATACTTAATTGAAATTTGTCCCGCTGCAATATCGGGAATCATCATCGGGACAAAAAAGGGAGTTACTCTTCTGGGCCCTCCTTCGAGATAGGCCGAATGAACATCGGTGAGTGTTAAGATTCCACCAATTCCGCTTCCGAATACAACGCCGGCTCTTTCATTATCGATTTTGGAAAGATCAAGTTTGGAATCTTCGAGAGCCATTGCAGCGGTAGCAAGAGCATAATGAGTATAAGGATCCATCCTTTTGACTTCTTTTTTATCGATGTATGTCAATGGATCGAAATTTTTAACTTCACAGGCAAACCTGGTAGGGAAAGCGGAAGCATCGAACCGTGTTATCATATTCGCTCCGTTTCTGCCGCTAATCAATCCTTCCCAGTATTCACGGGTATTGTTTCCGATTGGAGTAACTGCACCCATTCCTGTAATTACAACTCTCCTATTGCTCATTATATCTCCAAAGAGTGTTTATGAATAAAGAAAAAGAGACAGTCCTAAAAGCTGTTTAGTCTTCCTGCTTGTAAAACTGTCCCAATAAATATTAACCTAATTTTTCTTTAAGGTATTTTGTAGCATCTCCGACAGTGGAGATTTTTTCAGCATCTTCATCAGGTATAGAGATATTGAAAGCAGATTCGAAACCCATAACAAGTTCAACGATATCGAGAGAATCTGCGCCGAGGTCGTTTGTAAATGAAGCTTCAGGTGTAATTTGAGATTCTTCTACACCGAGTTTATCCATAATGATTTCTTTTACTTTTGCTTCAACGTCCATTTAATGCTCCTTTAATGTTGATAATTATTAATTAGATAATTAATTACATTGTCATTCCGCCGTCTACTGCAATAACCTGTCCGGTTATATAATCAGCATCCGGCCCGCAGAGAAAACCAACAACGCGTGCAATATCTTCAGGTTTCCCCATTCTTTTCATTGGAATTGTCTGGGAGAGAATTTCTCTCTGTTTGTCATTCAAACTTTTAGTCATATCGGTCTCAATAAAACCGGGCGCTACACAATTAACAGTAATATTACGTGAAGCAACCTCTCTTGCAATCGATTTAGTAAAACCGACAATACCTGCCTTTGAAGCGGCATAGTTTGCCTGTCCGGCGTTACCGATTAGGCCGACAACCGAAGCGATATTGACGATTCTTCCATACCGCTGGTTAACCATGTGTTTCAGAACCGCTTTGGTATAATTAAAAACGCTTTTAAGATTAACATTGATAACATCATCCCATTCTTTTTCAGACATTCTGAGAAGCAGGTTATCGCGTGTAATACCGGCATTATTTATAAGAATATCGACGCCTCCCAATTTCTCAATAGCAGCATTAACCGTATCCTGAGCGGCTTCCAGAGAAGTAGCGTCGGCTTTAAATCCAATAATTTTTGTATCGAGGCTTCCGATTTCTCTTTCAATTTCCGCTGCACATTCATCACAGCTGTTATAAATGAAAGCAACATCCGAGAAGAGGACGCCGCAGCAGCTCTTAGAAGCTAATTCTTTAACTATTGCCTTACCAATTCCACGGGTTCCGCCGGTAACAATCGCTCTCTTATTTTTCGACTGCAATTTTAACTTCCTTAATTGAATTTAGATATTCATCTTTATATTGAAGCAATTCTTCAAATCCTTTTTCACCCAGCAGATATCTGATTTCTTCTTTACTATGCTCAAATATGGAAACAGTCTGATTCTGTTTTAAATTGCAATAATGCATCCTGTTAATATGTTCGTCATCAACTGTAAGAGCACCTTCAAAAATAACGAGCGGGAATAATATACAATACAACGGTTTATATTTCCACTTGTATTCTCCCTCCTGAATCGCCATTTTCTGGAGAGTGCAGAACCCCTGTTTATCAAGAAAGACACATTTACCGTTGTAGACTTCAGTACCAACGGCGACACCGGATTCGAAATCAGGATCAGCTTCAGGTTCCTCAAACCATTTATCTACATCTTTAATCTGAGAATCATCCATAGCCTGAATAATTCTTTCTTTAACACTCAGGATTTTTTCATATTCTTTTTTGTCGGTATAAACTCCGTAGTAACAGCATTCGCCGCTGCAGATACAGACATCGCATGCTTTTACAAACTTAACTGTGAAAATCTGAGGATCGATATACAATCCATTGATCTTCCTGGCAAATTTATTATTCATTACAAAAACCTTTCTACATCACTGAATTTATCAATACCGAAAATCTGAGCATCCGGATTAATTCTTTTAACCAGCCCCTGCAATACTTTTCCCGGTCCTATTTCATAAAACGTGTCAGCTCCATCGTTAATCATATTTAAGATAGTCTCTTCCCACCTGACAGGTTTAGAGAGCTGTTCGAAAAGAAAATTTTTAATCAGATGTTTATCAGTTACGGGTTGGGCGGTTACATTTGTGTAAACAGGAATTCTTGCATCATAAAACGGAGTAACATCAAGTTTAATTTGCAATGCATCTTTTGCCGAGGCCATTAAAGGAGAATGAAAAGCGCCGCTGACAACCAGTTCTTTAACAAGTTTAGCTCCTTCTCTTTTAGAAATCTCCATTGCGGCTTTAACGCCTTCAACTGAACCGGAAATTACTATCTGTCCCGGCGAATTAAAATTTGCACACTGAACAATTCCTTTGGAGGAAGCTTCTGAACAGATTTGTTCGAGCTTATCGGGCAAAAGTCCTACAACGGCTGCCATAGTTCCGGGTTGTTCAATACCGGCTTGAAGCATGGCCCTTCCGCGAGTATGAACAAGTTTAACGGCATCATAAAACTGAATTGAACCGGCCGATACCAATGCTGAGTACTCGCCAAGTGAATGCCCGGCTACCATTTCCGGCTGGAGAGTTCTTATTAAACTTGAAAGTATGACACTATGCACAAAGATCGCCAGTTGTGTTATATCGGTCTGCTTTAATGATTCTTCCGGCCCGTTAAACATAATATGGGATAAGGAAACTCCGATAGCTTCTTCGGCAGTCTTAAGCATTTCCCTGGCTTCAACGGAATTATCGTAAATATCTCTGGCCATACCAACATATTGAGAGCCCTGGCCCGGGAATATGAATGCGGTTTTTCCCACTAATCAATGCTCCAGGTAAGATAAATAGCGCCCCATGTATAACCGGCACCGAAAGCGGAGAGAACCAGGTTGTCGCCCTTTTTAATTTTTCCGTTCCTATAATATTCAGTTATACAGGAAGGAATAGTTGCCGCAGTAGTGTTACCATACCGGTCGATATTGATCATTACCTTGTCTTTAGATAGACCCATACGTTCGGCGGTTGCGTCTATGATTCTAAGATTTGCCTGATGAGGTACTAAATAGGCAATATCTTCTGACTTAAGATTATTTTTCTTCATTATTTCATAAGATACGTCGGCCATACCTTTAACAGCGACTTTAAAGACAGCTTTACCGTCCTGGTAGATGTAATGCCATTTATTATCCACAGTTTCGTGAGAAGCCGGTCGCAGACTTCCGCCGCCTTTCATATATAAATTATCTTTTCCAGTTCCGTCTACGTAAAGGATGGAGTCTTTAATTCCGTAATTAAGATCCTCAGTAGGTTCTAAAAGAACTGCAGATGCAAGATCACCAAATAATATGCAATTATTACGGTCGGTATAATCTGTTATTGAGCTCATTTTGTCGGAGCCGACTACAACTACCTTTTTATAAGCTCCGCTTTCAATCATCTTAGTGCCGGTTTCAAGAGCAAAGAGAAAGCCCGAACAAGCCGCAGAAAGATCGAAACCCCATGCCTTTTTGGCTCCTATTTTTTCCTGAATCAAGCAGGCAGTTGAAGGGAAAAACATATCCGGTGTAACAGTCGCAACGATTATTACTTCGATTTCTTCGGGTTTAAGGGAGGAATTTTTCATCAGGTCCTGAATTGCGAATGCGGCCATATCGCTTGTAGCGCCGTTCTCGATGATATGACGTTCTTTAATCCCGGTACGAGTGACAATCCATTCGTCATTAGTATCAACTATCGATTCGAAATACTTATTGTCTAATATTTTTTCCGGTACATACATACCGACAGCAGTAATTGCTGCGTTAAACTTTTTATCTTGTAACGGCATAATCTTTTAATGCTTCCTGAAATTTCTGAATTAAATTTTTATCGTGCATTTCTTTGGCTCTCAAAACCATATTCTTAATAGCGAGCGGAGTACTCGAGCCATGACCAATAATACTGATACCATTAACACCCAGAAGCGGAACACCTCCATGAGTCTGGTAATCCATATCGCTTAGTGAGGCTTTTAAAACTTTTTTTACAATCAATGCGTAGATTTTATTAAGTAAACCTTTTTTAGAATAATCTTTTACACGGGATTTAAGAAGAGTTAGAACACTCTCGCCGAATTTAAGAACGATGTTCCCGATGAAACCATCACAAACAATCACATCCACACCGCCTTTCAGTATATCTCTTCCTTCAACATTCCCGACAAAATTGAGTTTAGACTCCTTAAGCAGTTTGAATGCGGCCAGCGAAAGTTCACTCCCCTTAGCTTCCTCTTCACCGACACTGAGAACACCAATAGAAGGTGAAGCCGTATCAAATATTTCCCTGGCAAAGATTGATCCCATCACAGCATATTCAAATAGGTGCTGCGGTTTACTGTCTACACTGGCTCCCACATCAAATAAAAGGCAGAATTTGTTCTGGGATGTCGGGAATGAAGCGCCTATTGTAGGTCGTCCTACACCTTGAATACGTCCCATAATTAATGTGGATGCAGCCATCATGGCGCCGGTATTACCTGCACTTACAAATGCGTGGGCTTTCTTCTCCTTTACAAGTCGGGCTCCAACTACAATGGAGGAATCCTGTTTACTCTTTATGGCAGTTGTAGGAGTATCCCCCATCTCAATAACCTGAGATGTATGGTAGATCAATCTTTCATCGAGACTTATCTTCTCTTCTTCGGCAACTTTTAAGAGCTTCTCTTTGTCGCCAACCAGAATAAGGTCGAAGTCGCGCGATTTATTGTATGCTTCTAGTGCGCCTAATAAAACATTCTTAGGGGCATAGTCGCCCCCCATAGCATCAACTGCAATTACACACTTAATGTCAGTCTGATTATTAGTCATCTAAAAGATAGAATATTAGGATTCTGGTACGAACATAGATCTGCCGGCATAATAACCGCAGCTCGGGCACGCCCTGTGGCTAAGTTTCAATTCACCGCAGTTAGAACAACGGCTTAAGGTAGGAACAGTTGCCTTGTAATGTGTTCTGCGTTTATCTCTTCTACTCTTAGACATCTTGCGTTTCGGATTCGGCATCGTTTAACCTTTGTTTAGTTATTAGATTTCAATTTTTTTAATGGTTCCCAAATATCGTTATTTATTTCAATATGACAATTACATTTCTTCAGGTTCAGGTTTTTACCGCAAACGGGGCATAAACCTTTACATTCCTCGCTGCAGAGTTTTTTCATCGGAATCGCGATTTCCGTATACTCATACACATCCTTGCTTATATCAATCTTATCCTGTTCCGGAGAAAGATACTTTACATTAAAATCATCGGATTGTTGAATACTCTTCGAAAAAATATAGCTGAGTTGAAATACGGTGTTAATTTTCGATTCATATTCCGAATTACATCGATCGCACAAAAACCTGGAATTAACAGTTGCCTCGCAATTGAGAACAATCTGGTGCTGCGATTTATCCATACGGCAGTCAACCAGCACATTCCCGAAGAATAGATTCTCTAGACCCACTTTTTCGACGGGTTCATCGAATTCTAACTTATGGATGCCGTCGGAAAAATTTGTATATTTTATTATCATTTTAACAAAGAGCAAAAAATTGGGTCAAAATATAGTTACCAATTCATTTATAATCAAGAATTGCTTAAATAAGTGAATATAAGAGATAACTTGATATTTTCCCTTTATCCCATTATAAACAAACTAAATGAGCTCAAAAAATGCCTGTAAATGCCTCTTTGGTTGCCGCTGTAATCCCGATGATAATCTATCTAATAATTATTTGGCGGATGGATAAATATGACCGTGAGCCGTTCCAATTCCTTATAATCCATTTCCTATGGGGTGCTTTCGGTGCCATACTGCTTGGAATTCTCGGTTCGATTTTGCTGGGGTCATTTACCGGTTATACCGACGAAAGCAATCCTGATATTTCGCTGATACAGACAATTCTGTTTGCCCCGGTCTCCGAAGAAATTGCAAAAGGCTTGTTTCTTTTCTTTTCTGTTAAATCCAGAAAGTTTGATAATATAACCGACGGACTTGTCTACGGCGGAGCCATCGGTCTCGGATTCGGAATGACGGAGAACTTCACATATTTTATAACCTACGGCGAGACATTCTCTGAATGGATTTTTCTTGTAATTATCCGTTCAGGTTTTTCAGCAGTAATGCATTGCATATCCACAGCAACTTTCGGCGCGTTTTTAGGAATGGCGAAATTCAATCTGAAAAGTTCAAAGAGTTTGCTCCCTATAGCCGGTCTGTTCCTGGCGATTCTCTTTCACTTTTTATGGAATTTTACAGTCAGCTTCGACACTACTTTTTACTACGGTTTTGTTTTTATGATAATTCTCACATTCTTTTTCTTTCTCCTGTTCAAATACGCAATCAAAAAAGAGAAAGAAATAATAGAGCACGAATTGAAAGAGGAATTTGAATTATTAAACTTGCCAGTCGACCATATAAATATTATCAGTTCCTCTTTCCGCTTAAAAAAAGGATGGATTGATGAAAGAATCCGGAAACAGTATTTTAGGGCGGCGATTCATCTTGCATTCAAAAAAATGCAGAGCAGGAACAGTTCCGGATATCTTAAATCCGTTTCGGAATTTGAAGTTGAACAGCTTCGTGAATTAATTCGTAATTTAATGGCGTTCAATCACCCGGTATCAGATGAAAAATAGGATTGGAATTTTTGGCGGAAGTTTTGATCCGGTGCATACCGGACATCTCATTCTCGCTCAGTATGTACTTGAGCAAAGGAATCTAAACCGGATTATCTTCATACCCTGTCATATTTCCCCTCACAAAACCGGTCAGAAAATTACTTCCGGAGTACATCGTTTAAACATGGTAAAACTTGCGGTTGAAAATATCCCCTATCTCGAATTTTCCGATTATGAAATTCTAAAAGGCGACATTTCATACACGTACGATACTCTAAAACACTTTTCCGGTAATTACGATGAAATAGAACTGATAATCGGCTACGATAATCTGCTTGTTTTTGAAAAATGGAATAATCCGGACGAGATAATAAAACTTGCCCGCTTAATTGTTATAAAGAGAAAAACTGATATTATCGATGAAAGAAACCGGTTTTTCGATTCTGCCGTTATACTTGATACACCGACAATTGAAATCTCTTCAACTGATATAAGGGACCGTATAAGCCGAGGAAGGACGATCGATTTTCTTGTTCCTGAACCGGTTAAAAAATATATTTATGAAAAGAAATTATACCGTTAATTAATTCTATTTCATCATTCAAACAACCTTAGTAAACAAAGATTAAAATGAACCAGAATCAGTTGGTAGAAAAGATTTTTAATAATGAAAAACGTTTCGTTTCAAGAGCTATCAGTATAGTTGAATCCAACAACTCTAATTCGACTGAATTACTAAAAGAACTTCATAAGAAAACAGGTAATGCATATAGAATCGGAATTACAGGACCTCCCGGAGCCGGTAAATCGACACTGACCAATCAGCTAGCTAAATTTTACAGGAAAAATAATTTCAAAGTTGCAATCATAGCTGTGGACCCTACAAGTCCTTTTACAGGCGGAGCTCTTCTTGGCGACAGGGTAAGAATGACGGATATCGGTAACGATGAAGGAGTTTTTATAAGAAGTATGGCAACCAGGGGTAGTCTTGGAGGATTAAGCAAGAAGACAATTGACGCCGCCGATGTGCTGGATGCTGCCGGTTATGATTATATAATTTTCGAAACAGTTGGAGTCGGACAATCCGAACTTGATATTGCAAAAACCGCCGATACTACCATTGTGGTACTTGTACCTGAATCAGGCGATTCTATTCAGGCAATGAAAGCCGGACTTATGGAAATAGCCGATTTCTTTGTGCTAAATAAAAGCGACCGTCCCGGATCCGATTCAGCTTTAACAGCTTTAAAAACTATCCTAATGCTTAAAGATCACGAAGTAAACGACTGGCTTCCCAATATTATAAAATGTATAGCATCAGAAAATGTGGGGACTAAAGAGATCAAAGAAGAAATAGATCGACACCGGAATTATCTCGTATCGAATAATCTTCTTAAGGAAAAGCGGGAAGAGAATTATAAATTGAGAATTAAGGAGATTGTTGAGACATTTATTCAGGGGGAACTCTGGGTTAAAGAGCGTGAGAATTTATTAAAAGAATCTCTTAAAAATGTTCTTGAAGGTACAATCTCCCCTTACCAGGTTGCAGAAAACCTTTACAAAAATTTTAAGAATAAAGCTGAGGCAGGTAAATAATGGAATTAACCGGAAACAATCATACAATAGAATTGACCGAAGATCAGAAAACTATCAGAGATACAATCAGGGATTTCGCAGAAAATGTCATTAAACCGGTGGTAATGGAATACGACGAGTCGCAGAAATTCCCGATTGAAATCCTTCAGCAGCTCGGAGAACTCGGATTCCTCGGTATTCTCGTCCCTGAAGAATACGGCGGAGCAGGACTCGGCTACACCGAATATTCAATTGTGGTAGAGGAGCTTGCGAGAATCGATCCCTCATTTGCTCTCTCCGTTGCCGCACATAATGGACTCTGTACAAACCATATACTTATGCATGCTAACGAGGAATTGAAAAGGAAGTATCTGCCCGACCTTGCATCTGGCAAAGTTATTGGAGCCTGGGGATTGACCGAACCGTCTTCTGGCAGCGATGCAGGCGCAATGCAAACCACTGCAATGCCTGACGGAGACTATTATATTCTGAACGGTACCAAAAATTTTATTACGCACGGCGCTTCGGGAAAAACAGCAGTTGTTATGGCAATTACAGATAAATCCAAAGGTAAGAAAGGAATCTCTGCATTTGTTATTGAAAAAGGATTCGAGGGTTTCAGCGCAGGTAAAAAAGAGAATAAACTTGGCATGCGGGCCAGCGAAACAACCCAGCTCCTGATGGAGAATTGTAAAGTCCCAAAGCAAAACCTGATCGGGAATGAAGGCGAAGGATTTCTTCAGGCAATGAAAATTCTGGAAGGCGGAAGAATTTCTATTGCGGCATTAAGTGTTGGACTTGCTGAAGGTTGTCTTGAATCTTCAATCGCTTATTCAAAAGAGAGGAAACAGTTTAACAGGTCTATCTCCGAATTCCAGGGAATCCAGTTTAAACTCTCCGAGATGGCAACTGACATACAGGCCGCACGGCTTTTAGCTTATAAGGCAGCTTTTCTAAAAGATTCCGGACAGGATTCAACCATGGCGGCAGTAAAGGCAAAGCTATTTGCAAGCGAAATTGCAGTGAAAGCCGCAAACGAAGCCGTTCAGATTTTCGGCGGTTACGGATTTGTAAAAGACTATCCGGTAGAAAAATTCTACAGGGATGTTAAACTGCTTACAATCGGTGAGGGGACTTCGGAAGTGCAAAGAATTGTTCTCGCAAGAAACCTTCTTAAGGACTAAGGAGATCAGATGAAGCGAATCGGCAGCCCGATAATTCAAAATGAATCGACACTTCGTAAAGAAGATTTTCAAAAAAACATATTACGGAAAGTTGAAGCCGCAAAGGATACTGCCCGGCAAGGAGGCGGTAAAAACGCCGTCGAACGTCAGCATGAAAAAGGAAAACTGACTGCCCGCGAGAGAATTGATCAATTGACAGATAAGGATTCAAAATTTTTTGAATTAAGCACGCTCGCGGCCTACGGAATGTACCAGGAATACGGCGGAGCCCCATCTTCAGGAACGGTTTACGGTATTGGTAAGATAAACGGGAAAAATTTTGTAATTGTTGCAAACGATGCCACTGTAAAAGCCGGTGCATGGTTTCCTATTACCGCTAAAAAGAATCTACGAGCTCAGGAGATCGCGATTGAGAACAGACTTCCAATAATCTATCTTGTGGATAGTGCGGGAGTGTTTCTTCCGCTTCAGGATGAAATATTCCCTGATAAAGAACACTTCGGAAGAATATTCAGGAATAATGCGTTTATGTCTTCAATGGGAATTCCGCAGATCGCTGCGATCATGGGACCTTGTGTTGCAGGCGGCGCTTACCTCCCTATCATGAGTGATGAGGCATTAATAGTTGAAGGAGAAGGATCGGTTTTCCTTGCCGGTTCACATCTGGTTAAAGCAGCTATTGGCGAGGACATAGACAACGAAAATCTCGGTGGCGCACGCGTCCAATCGAATATTTCAGGCGTAACAGATTATATTATGAAAAATGATCAGGAGTGCCTTCTCCAGATTAGAAGCCTTGTCGGTAAATACGGGGCTAACGAGTCAGCCGGATTCAACAGAATAACTCCGGCACCGCCGGAATATTCCCCCGGGGATATTTACAGCATACTTCCCGAGGATACGACAAAACCATATGATACTTACGAACTCATTGCCAGGTTAGTAGACAACTCGGAAATTGACGAGTATAAGGCGGGCTACGGAAAATCTCTCATAACGGCTTATGCAAGAATTGACGGATGGGCTGTTGGTATTGTGGCAAATCAAAGAAATGTCGTTAAGACCGAAAAAGGTGAAATGCAGATAGGCGGAGTAATCTATTCCGACAGCGCAGATAAGGCGACAAGATTTATAATGAATTGCAATCAGAAAAAAATCCCGCTTGTATTCCTGCAGGATGTTACAGGATTTATGGTTGGCAGCAAAGCCGAACACGGAGGAATAATAAAAGACGGCGCAAAGATGGTTAATGCGGTTGCAAATTCTGTTGTGCCCAAAATAACCGTCATAATCGGCAACAGTTACGGTGCCGGTAATTATGCGATGTGCGGGAAGGCTTACGATCCAAGATTTATTTTCGCGTATCCGAATTCTAAAATTGCCGTGATGGGCGGCGCACAGGCAAGCAGCGTTCTCCTTGATATTAAAGTCAAGCAGATGGAAAAATCGGGACGCGAATTTACTTCCGAACAGAAAGAGAAACTTCTTAAAGAGGTTATTCAGTCGTATGAGGAAAAGAATTCTCCACTTTACGCTGCCGCACGGTTGTGGATTGATGAGATTATAGATCCGGCACTTACAAGAGACTATATTTCAATGTCTATCGAATGTGCGGATAATAATCCCGTTATAAATAAATTTTCTACTGGTGTAATTCAAACTTAGAAACCGGGAATATTTTGAGAAAATTATTTCTTTCAGTTTCTATATTTCTTTTCATTCCCGCATCATACTGTTTTCAGAATAATTATGATAAAAGTTTTTACGGGGGACTCTTCTATCTATCGGAATTCATTGCTTCAGATCAATTTGCCGAATTAAGAAAGAACCATAATGATCCGGAACTGGTGGATCTTATTTACCGGAAAGCATATGATTTTTACGACGGTGATATTTCCGAAGCGCTGCTGGCACTAACATTTGCATGTTTACCATTCAACAGGATCAGGACCCGATTCCTTTTTGGTTCCGAACTCATGATTCCACTGCCGTCTCCCCCTGAATCCGTTTTCAAAACCAAAGTAAAAAATCTACCCAAGAATATTTTCTTTAATTCACCCGAAACCGAGTTCAGCGATAAAGACAAGCTTGCCCACTTCTTCGGTAATGCATTTCTCAGGTATAATTTCGGATTTTTTAATTTATCTAAATTTATGGGTATTTTTGTAGAGACAGTGGAAGAAGGATTATTCATTGAAGGCGGCTACAGTAACCTTGACATAATTACTAATCACCTCGGTGAACTGTTCGCCGAATCAGTTAAAGAAAACAACTCATTACTCCCTTCCTCCGTCTTAAATGTATATCAACTATTTTATTTCAGGATGAGACAATGAAATTAATACTAGTTATCGATGATGAAAAGGAAATTTGCGAAAGCATTAAGATGATTCTTGAGTATGAAGACTATTCAGTGGATTATACTACCGACTCTGCCAAGGGAATGCAAAAACTCGAGTTCGGAAATTACGATGCACTTCTTCTCGATATTCAGATACCCGGTAAAAACGGATTTGAGATTTTAAGCTGGCTGAAGGAAAAAGGGAATGATATTAAAGTAATTATGATTTCCGCGCACGCAAGTGTTCAGAACGCTGTTACAGCAACAAAACTGGGGGCATTCGACTTTCTTGAGAAACCGATTGACCGTGATAAACTTTTAATCTCCGTACGTAATGCTGTAGAACAATTGAGCCTCTTAAAGGAGAATAAAAAGCTTAAAAAAGAATTATCCGCTACCGATGTAATAATCGGCAGCAGTCCGGTTATTAAAAACATTTTAGAAACGATTTCGAGGGTAGCACGAACAGATGCCCGAATACTAATTACCGGCGAAAACGGAACGGGTAAAGAGCTTGTTGCACAGGAAATTCATAAACAGAGCGACCGGAGCAATAAAGAGCTTGTTGAAGTTAACTGCGCGGCTATTCCTCACGAGCTGATCGAATCTGAATTGTTCGGCCACGAGAAAGGGTCTTTTACCGGCGCTGTAAAGCAAAGAATCGGTAAATTCGAACTTGCCGATGGCGGAAATCTTTTCCTCGATGAAATTGGCGATATGAGTCTTCAATCCCAGGCTAAAGTCCTGAGAGCAATTGAAGAAGGCAGAATTGAGAGAGTCGGAGGATCATCAAAAATAAATGTTGATGTAAGGATTATTTCTGCAACAAACAAAGACCTGAATTCCGAAATCGGAAAAGGGAATTTCAGGGAGGACCTATTTCACAGATTGAATGTAATTCCTATTCACGTCCCGCCTCTTAGAGAACGGAAAGAGGATATTCCCCTTTTGGTTGAACATTTCTCGAAAATAATCTGTGAGAAGAATAAATTCAGCCAGAAAAGATGGACCGAGGCTGCAATTCGGGGACTTCAGAATTTCAGCTGGAAAGGAAACATAAGAGAACTTAGAAACTTTGTGGAAAGAATTGTGATTATGGTTCCGTCGGATTCAATCGGCGAGAAGGAGATTAATTCATTCATTCCGGCATCCTCCTCCGCAATGGACGAAATCTTGAGTACATCAAATAATTTTCAGGAATTTAAAGAGAAGGCGGAGAAGGCTTTTATATTGAAACAGCTTTCTCTGAACAACTGGAACGTTAGCAAAACAGCAGAGATTCTCGGCATGCAGAGAAGCCATCTCTACCTGAAAATGAAAAAATATGAAATAGAAAAAGGATAGTTATGGGAGAAACAATTTTTGCTAAAATAATAAGGAAGGAAATTCCGGCCGAAATAGTCTATGAAACTGATTCTGTACTTGCATTTAAGGATATCCGTCCGCAAGCCCCTGTTCATATTTTAATAATTCCAAAAATAACCGATATTGAATCTGCACGGGATATTTCAAAGGAGAATCATTCAAACCTGCTGGGTGATTTATACGAGGCAGCGAACAGGATTGCAAAAGACCTGGGAGTTTTTGAGAGCGGATTCAGACTTGTATTAAATTCGGGTCCTGATTCAGGGCAGGAAGTGCCTCATATACATATGCATCTACTTGGCGGCCGCAAGATGACATGGCCTCCGGGCTGATTATTTCCGGAAAGCTTTATCGGAAATATCCGTTCGGAACTGCATCCCTTCGAAATAAATCTTTGAGAGAGCTTGATAAGCGGTTTGCTTCGCCTTTATAAGGTCGTTTTCCAGAATAATTGAAGTAACGCCAAATACCCTACCACCGTCGGTTACTAATTTACCGTCAACTTCTTTAGTACCTGAGTGATAAATAATAATTTCATTCGAATAAACTGCGTCAATTCCTTTTATCTCAATTCCCTTCAGATATTTATCAGGATAACCTTTTGAAGCAACAACCACACATACCGAAGCACCGCCGTTGTAACGGACAGCATCCTTATCAATTTTACCTTTAGAAACACTCATCAGCAATTGAAGGAAGTCCCCTTCCAAGAGAGGAAGAACAACCTGGGTCTCCGGGTCGCCAAAACGGCAGTTGAATTCAACTACTTTCGGACCCTCATTAGTAAGCATTAATCCGCAATAGAGGCATCCTGAATATGTGGAACCGATAGAATTCATGGCATCAATAACTGGTTTTATAATCTTATCACCCACAACTTTCATTAATTCATCAGTTACTTTAGGTACTGGTGCAAAAGCGCCCATACCGCCCGTGTTTTTTCCGAGATCACCGTCGAAGATTCGTTTATGATCCTGAGAAGCCGGTAACAATATAAACTCTTTACCATCGGTAATTGCAAATATAGATGTCTCCTGTCCGGTCATAAATTCTTCAATAACAATCTTGTTGCCGGAAGTACCGAAACTGTAATTTAAAAAACAATCGTTAACCGCAAGGACTGCCTCGTTATAATTTTCAGCAATAACAACACCTTTTCCGGCTGCTATTCCGTCTGCTTTAACAACAGTGGGATATTTTATGGTTTTCAGATAATCTAATACCCGATCGTATTCCTCTTTTGAAAACACTTCATACGAGGCCGTGGGGATATTGAATCTTTTCATCAAATCTTTAGCGAAAGATTTTTCTCCCTCAATTCTCGCTGCATCCCCAGAAGGTCCAAAAACATTAAATCCGTTATTAACAAGAAGATCGGAAAGACCAGCTATTAACGGTTTTTCAGGCCCTATCACGATAAGGTCGATCTGCTCGACCTTACAAAATTCTAAAACTTTATCATGATCATCGGGATTGATCGGAATGTTGATTCCCAGATTAGCAGTTCCGGGATTACCGGGAACGATAAATAATTTTTTAAGCTTATCACTATTGGAAATGGCACGCGCAATTGCATGTTCTCTGCCGCCTGAACCGATGATGGCAACTTTCATAATTTCAGGCCTTCAGATAAAATTGGAAATGAGTTGTAAGCTGTTCTGTTAAAGCAATCCGGTTATGTTTTAGAATAAATTCTTCATTAGGTACAGGGAGTTCATTCTTAATAAAGAGGTCGTGCATTTCGATAAGTTTATTCTTTATTTCATTTACATCGTCAGGAGGAACAATAAACGCGGCTCCATATTCCTTAAGAGAGTTCTTTGCAATTCCGTCGGGAACACATCCCAGTATCGGTTTTCTCGATCCGAAGTATTCAAATAGTTTGCTTGTTGAGATAGTATCTGAATTTTTTGAATGTCCTATCATCATCCACAATATGTTGCTCTGTTTAATGCGTTTAACCGTTTCGTGGTGTTCGAGATATCCGAGTTCCTGAACAAATCCCGTAAGTCCTAACTCGGAAATAAGCTTTTTGTTTTCTTTGCGCAGCAATCCAATAAACTCAAGTTCGTATTTGGCAGCAATATCGGGTCTTTCGGTAGATAATTGTTTGAAGGCTTTTAGTAAAAATACAGGTGTAATACTTTCATAAAAAATACCTGCATAGGTCAATCTCAGTTTATTTGATGAGGGTATAATCTGCTCTTCTGTTTCGAAATCAGCTGGATCGAAACCGTGCGGTATAATTACAATTTCATTAAAATTAAGGAAATTGTAGGTTGTAAGGAGCTTCTCTTTAATCCTTCTGTTAATCACAATTATTTTATTAGAAGCCTTTAGCGAGTTATACTCAAGTTTTTTATGTTTTATGCGGTGCCATGGAGTCGGGTAAAATGCAAAATGGTTATCGACCCAGAGATCTCTGTAATCGACAAAAAGAGGTACTCCGAATTCCTCTTTCAACTTTGCAGCATAGACAAATCCGCTGTATGGAGGAAGAGTAACATAAATTATATCGAAATGTTCTTTAGATAGAATTTCCCTGGCTTTTAAGTATGCACGTTTGGCCCACGATTTTTTATTATCGGGGATAAAAAAAGTTTTAGAAAAATTAGACAATGCCTTACGGATAATTTCCTTGGGCATGTTAACGGTTCCGTACTTCTTACCTATAATGGCATTCGGATCGTATGATTCGGTCCGGATAATTTTTACACCGGCCTCTTCGGCTTCTTTTAGCATACTGAAATCGTGAGCATAATAGGCAATATCTCCGGCTGTGATAACCGTCGGTTCCCAGTTGAATCCGGGCATATACTTTGTGAATTTAAGAGTGCGCTGTACACCGCTTAATCCCATGGGCGGATAATAGTAAGCAATAACTAAAACTTTGAACATATTTATCAATTAAGAATTGGGTAAATATTTAATTAAAGTTTCTGAACTATCTGATAATTGGGAGCCTCTTCTGTCAACATTATATCGTGCGGGTGACTCTCTCTCAATCCTGCAGGGGATATTTTAACAAATTTTGTTTTCGTTTTAAGCTCATTTATATTTTTTGCACCGCAATATCCCATTGCCGCGCGAAGTCCGCCAACAAACTGATAAATAGTTTCGGAAAGAGGTCCTTTGTAAGGGACTCTACCTTCAACACCTTCCGGCACTAATTTTTTAATATCCTCCTCCATATCCTGGAAATACCGGTCGCTGCTGCCGTGTTTCATAGCGCCGAGCGATCCCATACCTCTATATACTTTGAAGCTTCTTCCTTCAAAGAGGACTTTTTCACCGGGAGCTTCGTCGCAGCCAGCAAACATACCGCCCATCATAACAGTATCAGCACCGGCGGCAATTGCCTTGGCGACATCACCTGTCTGTTTGATTCCGCCGTCGGCAATAACCGGGATTCCTTTCCCTTTCAAAGCTTCAGCAACATCAATGATTGCGGAAATCTGGGGCACTCCAACTCCGGCAATTACACGCGTAGTACAAATTGACCCGGCTCCTATACCAACTTTAACCGCATCAACACCGCACTTAACTAATTCAATAGCAGCTTCTTTCGTGACAATATTTCCTGCGATCAACTGAATATCTTTGAATTTATTCCTGATCTGCTTCAATGTATTTAGAACGCCAATAGAATGTCCGTGTGCAGTATCGACAATTATTACATCTACATTTGCATGGACAAGTGCTTCAGCTCTTTCGAAAGTATCTTTCGATACTCCAACGGCTGCGCCGACACGCAATCGTCCGTACTGGTCCTTACTTGCATCCGGAAATTTTTTCTTTTTCATAATATCTTTATAAGTAATAAGACCTTTTAAAATTCCATTTTTATCTACGACAGGCAGTTTTTCGATTCTGTGCCTGTGAAGAATTTTTTCGGCTTTATCAAGGTTAGTACCAACAGGAGCAGTAATTAAATTTTCTTTAGTCATCAGCTGGCTTACAAGAAGCTTCCTATTCGGTTCGAAACGGAGGTCGCGGTTAGTCAGAATACCGATCAGCTTTCCGGTTTCATCAACTATAGGAATACCGGAGATATGATATTTGCTCATCAGTTCTTCAGCTTCATAAATAGTATGATTTGGAGTAAGTGTAATCGGTTTGACAATCATACCGCTTTCGGAGCGTTTAACTTTATCGACTTCTTCAGCCTGTTTTTCAATCGACATATTTTTATGAATAATTCCGATACCGCCCTGTGCCGCCATAGCGATAGCCATCTGGGATTCTGTAACGGTATCCATGGCTGCCGAGAGGAATGGAATATTTAATTCAATTGAAGAAGTAAGTTTGGCTTTAATATCCACCTGACGCGGAAGTACCTGAGACCTTGCAGGCAAAAGGAGTATGTCGTCGAATGTTAATCCTTCAAAATCGATCTTTTTACTTTTCATATCGACCTCATTTATTATGAAAAAGACCACACAAGGTGGTCTCACTTTTATTCAAAAGCGGAAAATCCGGTGAGATCCTCACCGATTATGAGCGTATGCATCTCGTGAGTTCCCTCGTAAGTTTTAACCGATTCCAGATTGGCTGAATGTCTCATCACAGGGTACTCGTCGAGAATACCGTTTGCACCCAAAATTTCTCGAGCGGTTCTGGCGATCTCAAGAGCCATCTCGCAATTATTCCTCTTAGCCATCGAGATTTGAGTATGCTTTACCTCTCCGTTATCTTTCAATTTTCCAAGCTGAAGATTTAATAATTGTGACTTGGTAATTTCGGTAGCCATGAAAGCGAGTTTCTGCTGTGTTAGCTGAAAAGAAGAGATCGGTTTATTGAACTGAATTCTTGAATTTGCATAGTTTAGAGCAGAATCGAAACACGCCAGCATGGAACCGACTACTCCCCATGCGATACTGTAACGTGCCTGGTTGAGACACATCAGCGGGGATTTAAGTCCCTTACTTTTAGGAAGCAAATTATGTTCTGGAATTATCACATCTTCAAAAATCAATTCTGATGTAACGGAAGCACGCAAAGAATGTTTTCCTTTCATTTCAGGGGCGGAAAAACCGGGAGTTCCTTTTTCAACTATAAATCCCCGGACCTCGTTATCGAGCTTAGCCCATAGAACTGCCACATCTGCGATTGTTCCGTTAGTAATCCACATTTTAGTGCCGTTAATACGGTAACCGTCGCTAATCTTCTCAGCCCGGGTTATCATTCCTCCCGGATTTGAACCGTAATCCGGTTCAGTAAGTCCGAAGCAACCTATTTTTTCTCCGGAAGCAAGTTTCGGAAGCCAGTAATTTTTCTGTTCATCGCTGCCGAATGTATAGATCGGGTACATGACAAGTGAACTCTGAACTGATACAAAACTTCTTACTCCGCTATCTCCCCTTTCAAGTTCCTGCATTACGAGTCCGTATGCAATATTATTCATCCCTGCACATCCGTACTCCTGAGGTAGAGTAATTCCGAATAAACCAAGTTCTCCCAGCTTTGGAACAAGATCCATCGGGAAAGAACCATCGCGGTAATGTTTTTCTATAACGGGAATTATCTTATCATCGACGAAATCACGGACCGAGTTACGTACTAATTTTTCGTCTTCAGAGAGGAGACTTTCGATATTATAGTAATCTAATCCTGTGAATTTTTGCATAAGTGTTAAAATTTTTGGTTCAAAAATACTTAAAACGTTCTTACCGACCAAATTCAGAATTAATCGGTTTCCTCCGGCATTCTAATCTTGTTTATTGCCAAAGTTATTATATCCGATCCAAATCCTTTCATTGCTAAATATGAAAATAATTTCTGCTTGATTTTTCTAAAATCGGTCTCTTTTTTAATCAGCTGATCATATTTTTTACACGCTAAATCACAAGCATTTTCGTAAAACTGATTCTGATCGAGGGTATCTATCAATTTATCCGCAAGCTCTCTTGATATCCCTTTTTTCTTCAATTCGGATTTAATTTTGATCGACCCGGATTTTCCCTTTTTCATTTTTTCTTCGATCAGCTGGTGGGAGAATTTCTGGTCGTCGAGATATTTTTTTTCTTTAAGGGATTCCAAAGCTTCATCTATCAGATGCGGAAGGAATTTCTTTTTCAGAAGTTTTAATTTCAGTTCATACGAGGAGTGATTTCTTATACTTAAAAACCGGAACGCCTGATGTTTAATTTTGTTCAGTTCGCTCCGGTTTTTAAGATAATTTATTTGTTCGTCGCTCAATGAGTCGTTCTTTCTAATCCCGTTATCCACCACGACATGGTAATCGAGAAACAGACCCGACCCGTCATCAAATATTATTTCGACATCATTCCCTTTTCTGACAAGTGAAGCGACAATCATTTCTTATTTTTTCTTAGGTTTTGTTTCCTGCTGTTCCTCTTTTACGGGTTTCGGTTCCTCTTTGAGTATTCCAAGGGTTACTTTAACCTCCTTTTCCAGAGAGGCGAGGAGTTGAGGATCCTCCAGCATTTTCTGTTTCAGCTGTTCTCTTCCCTGGTATCGGTCCTCCTTATAAGTAAACCATGCGCCGCTTTTCTTCAGAATATTCTTGTCTGTTGCGAGGTCAATTATATCTCCGGCTTTGCTTATTCCTTCATTATAAAGAATATCGAATTCAACTTCTTTGAACGGAGGTGCAACTTTGCTTTTAACCACTTTAACTTTTGTCCGGTTACCGATAACATTATTTCCATCTTTTATAGCAGCAACTCTACGAATATCGAGGCGGACAGATGCATAAAACTTAAGCGCATTACCGCCAGTAGTAGTTTCGGGATTACCGAACATAATACCGATTTTACTTCTCAATTGATTTGTAAATATAACACAGGTTTTGGATTTACTTATAGCACCGGTAATTTTCCTTAGGGCCTGCGACATTAAGCGTGCCTGCATAGCCATCTGCGGATCGCCCATATCGCCTTCAATTTCTGATCTCGGTACAAGGGCAGCAACAGAATCTACTACAATTATATCGAGAGCATTGCTACGGATAAGTGTATCAACAATTTCGAGAGCCTGTTCACCAAAGTCGGGTTGTGAAAGCAGAAGGTTGGCGGTATCAACATTCAACCTTTTTGCATAATTCAGATCCATAGCATGTTCGGCATCTATGAACGCGGCAAGTCCACCCTTTTTCTGAGCTTCGGCAATAATATGAAGACAGAGAGTTGTTTTACCGGATGATTCAGGGCCGTAAATCTCAATTATACGTCCACGTGGAACCCCGCCAATACCGAGAGCATAGTCGAGTGATAAAGATCCTGTTGAGATCGATTCTACTTCGGATATAACTCCATCTCCCAGTTTCATTATAGTACCTTTACCGTACTGTTTCTCGATATTGGAAATTGTATCCTCTAAAATTTTAATTCTGGCATCTTTTTCCATTGCCATATTCCCTCCACTATTTTTTAGTTAAAAAACTTTTTATCGGTTTGTAGATAGATCCATTTTTTGAAAGAATGCTCTGGAATAAAGTCACCTTCCCGGTCTCAAATTTTAATTGATCAAAATCAATTTCTCCAACCGGTTTCAGATTATTAATGATATCCTCGTTTTTGATCCGGAGAAGTGTGATATGGGGTTTGAACTTTCTCTTTTCCCTTTCAAAACCAAATTCACTGCACAATATATCAATTTCGCCGGCAAGTTTTGTCAGATTACCATTTTCTTTTAATCCGGCCCATAAAATTCTGGGTATTCCGTTCGACTTGAAATAACCGAGTTGATCCAAAGACAATTCGAAAGTATTAAAACGTAAAACGAGAATTTCAAGAAGGTGTGACAACTTTATCAAATTATTCTCTGTTATATCACCTATAAATTTAAGAGTGACATGAAGTTTATCTTTTCCCTCCCAATTAATTTTCCCGGGAGCCAATTCGAGCTCATGTTCTGCAGAGACCAGCCGGCCGATAACCGGTTCCGGCAGCTCGAGGGCAATAAAACTTCTAATCATCATAAGTAATACCGAGCAGGTTTCTTCTCAGCATTTCGAGAGCCGCCTGAGAGGTTCTATCTTTATTCAGGAGACGATCATCGCCGAACCTGAATTCTTTTGCCGTGCAGATTTTATCATCGCAAATACCGATGAAGACTAATCCGACCGGTTTTGCGGGTGTTGCTCCCGTAGGCCCCATGATCCCGGTAACAGCCAATCCAATATCCGAACCGCTAACGGCCTTAATCCCTTCAGCCATTTGGCGGGCGATTTCAAGGCTAACCGCACCGTTTTTTGCTATAGAATCCTCGTTAACTTTCAAAAGTTCTACTTTGGCGGCATTACTATAAGCTACAATACCTCGTTCCAAAAATCCGCTGCTACCACTCACATTTGTCAAACGATGACTGATTAAACCCCCTGTACAAGATTCTGCAACTGCAAGCTTTAAATTCCTGTCTACCAATAACTTACCGACGACACTTTCCATAGTATCATTCTCTTTACCAAAAATATATCTGCCAACAAGACTTCTGATTTTCTGTTCAATATCCTCAATTTTATTCTGAGCTAATTCAGTTGAATTTGCCAGAGCGGTAATACGCATTTTAACACCAAACTGACTCGGTAGAAACGCCATAGTTGCTCCGCCGAGAAGCTCGTCAAGATTACCAAGCCGGTCGTATAAAACTGATTCGGGTATACCAGTAGTCAGAAGGTTGATAGTTTTCTTGAAAACTTTACGAAGACCGATTCTCTCTTCGAGCTGGGGAATTACAAACGATTCCATCATGCCCTTCATTTCATAAGGAACGCCGGGCATTGCTACGAAGACTTTCTTCCCTTTTTCGATCCAGAATCCAGGTGCAGTGCCTCTACCATTTCTGATCGGCTGTGCGATTTTAGGTACCAGTGACTGGTCCTCGTTAGTTTTGGTTAACTGCCTTCCTCTCACTTCGAAGAATTTTTTGATATCTGACAGTACATCAGGGTTACTGACAAGCTCAGTGTTAAAGAATTCCACCACAGATTTCCGCGTCACATCGTCGTGAGTTGGGCCTAAACCACCGGTAACGATAACAACATCGTGATGGTCCATTGCTTTCTTGAATTCATTTCTGATCTGCTGTTCGTTATCACCAACAACAACGGAGGAAGCAACTTCAACCTGTAAAGAAGTCAATTGTTCCCCGATATAAGCTGCGTTGGAATTAATAGTCTGACCAATTAAAATTTCATCACCAATTGTTATAATTTTTGCTTTCATATTATTTTATTATTTTATAAAAAACGGTTGATTAGATGTATTGTTATCTGGATTACAATGAATGAATAGATACCTGCCATAACATCGTCAAGCACAACCCCCCAGCCCCCTTTCAACAATTCCAATTTCTTTGCAGGAAAAGGTTTTACAATATCAAGGAATCTCCAAAGTATAAAGGCAGGTACAAGATACCAGATTTTTTTAGGAATAAACAGGAGCGTAATCCATGTTCCGATAAACTCATCAAATGTAAACTGAGACGGGTCTTTTCCGTAAACCGATTCGAATCTATTTGCAATCTTAACACCCGCAACAATTGATAAAGAAATTATGAATATGAGAATTGAAGGATTTTCAAATCCGGGGATAAGAAACAGAAGCATTGCAAGGAGACTTGCAAATGTACCGCTTGCTTTTGGAATATACCCGGTATAGAATCCGGATCCTATAAATTTTTCAATCTGATTTAGTTTCAATATTGAATAATTGTTTAATTAAAAATCGGTTTGACAGTATATAAGTGATGCCGGTAAAAACAGTAAAAATTGTAATGAAGAGCATTGAATAGTAGATTAAAGTAGGATTTAAAAGCAGCTCAATTAATTCTCTATTCCATACATTAATCCATTCGACTGTGCCGGCAGTATATAGCAGTAAAATGTAATAGAGGAAAAACATTTGAAGAAATGTTTTCCACTTGGCAGATCTGCTTGTAGAAAATGATATTTTACGATGATCGGCAATTAAGCGTAATCCAGTTACGATAAGATCTCTTATGATTATAAGCAGAACCATCCATAACTCCAGAATTCCCAAAACAACAAATGCAACAAATGCTGTAGAAGTTAAAATCTTGTCTGCCAGCGGATCAAGAAACTTACCCCATTCAGTAATATAATTGAATTTTCTTGCCAGCCAGCCGTCGTACCAGTCTGTTATTGCAGCAATTAAAAACACTCCCAATGAGATCTGGACTAAAACAGGGTCATCCGAGAGAAAGAGGACCAAAAAGACAGGCGTAAGAATAATCCTTAAAACAGTCAGTTGATTTGGAAGTATCATTTAATTGACAAGTTAGCTTTTAGATAATTTCTTCAGGTAACTAAATTCATATATACCGGTATTGTGACCATCCATCCAGGAAATACCAACAGCATAATTACCAATAATACTAATATTTGTTACCGTTAATTGTTCATTACTCAAAATCGGGAAATACTGATTCCCATTATTTTCCCTGTCGGAGGCACATAACGCGCACGGACAATTTAACCTTAGAGCGGTCAATTTTATTCTGCTTTCTGTCTCGTCATCCCAATTTATAATAATCGAATCTCTCCCTTCAATCTTGATCTGTAACGGTGCCATCAGGATATTCTTTCTCCGGTAAGCATAAAAAGTGCCTCCTGGTATTTCCTGCTCGTATTTAATACAACATCTTCAGGTAATGGCGGCGGAGGGGGTTGTTTTTTGAATTTTATCGAAATAAGATAATCCCTTACATATTGTTTATCGAAACTATCCTGAGAAGTACCTGCCCGGTACTGGTCCAATGGCCAGAAACGGGAGGAGTCCGGTGTAAGCAGCTCGTCAATAAGAATTATTTTTCCGTCATAATACCCGAATTCCATTTTTGTATCAGCAATAATAATCCCTTTCTTAAGAGCATATTCCGAAGCTTTTTCATAAACAGAAATTGTAATTTCTTTCAGTTTATTATAAGCATCACTTCCGATTATAGAGATCGCCTGCTTTTCAGTAATGTTCTCGTCGTGAAGGCCGATATCGGCTTTAGTTGATGGAGTAAAGATCGGTTCGGAGAGTTTTTCAGATTCGACTAATCCGGACGGGAGCTGAATACCGCATATTTGGCCGGTCTTTTTATAATCGTTCCAACCCGAACCGGTGATATATCCACGCACAATACATTCTATAGGTATCAGTTCCGCTTTTTTTACAAGCATAGACCTATTAATAAGTTCTTCTCTATAGGGCTTACAAATTTCCGGATATGAATCAACATCCATACTAATTATATGATTCTCAATCAAATCACTTGTATAATCGAACCAGAATGCGGAAATTCTGTTAAGGACATTACCCTTATGCGGTATGCCTTCGTTCATAATAACGTCAAAAGCAGAGAGCCGGTCGGTCGAGACAATCAGATAATACTTACCAAGATCATAAACATCGCGTACTTTTCCGCGCTTGAAGAGCTTCAATTCCTTAAAGTCTGTAGTTGTCAATGTATTATAAGTCATATTCCCGCCTTAATTAGGTTGTGAAATATAAAGAGAGGTATATAGTGATTCAATATGCTGAAAATTAATAATTTGTTGCGAATATTAAGCTATTTATTCGAAAGGGACAGTATGCTGTCCCCTTCTCTTGTATCTGCCATTCAACAATTTATAACTTAAAGGTAGAATACTCCTCAAACAGATTAATATTCATTTGCTGGACCGAATTTTGAAATTTCTGCCAGTCGGTATCGAAAAATGAATTGACTTTTGAAAGAATTCCGCCGAACGAATCGCTGACCAGTTTCATCGCAACCTTTTCACTCTCACCTGGTTTATCCCAGTAACCTGTTAGAGCCGAATAAGCACGGCGCAATTTAACAGAGAATTTTTCCTCATCAGTTCTAATACCCTGAACACGCGGCTGATTAATAAACTCATTCAGAATTTTAAGATTCTCCTTAAGCAGCTTAGTATTCTTTAATAATTCCCTTGCGGAATCATCGTTTCTTAATTTGAGTTTCTCTTCCACAAGATTAATGGTTTTATTGGCACTTTCAATCCTGTCTGTTATATCGGTGGTAACTTCAACAAACCGATAGAGCTCGTTTAGCATTTTCTCGCGTTCCTTTAAATTACTTAAATCAACTTCAAGACGCGGATCAGATTTAACATTAACGAAAGTTGAATCGTAATTCTTTTTGAAGCTGATCTTAATTTTATATGTCCCCGGAAGTACCGCTGGTCCGGAAGGCTCGTCATATTGTCCCGGTTTCGGCATCCCGGGGAATCGCATTCCTTTACGTGTAAGATCCCAGAAAATTCTATTGAATCCCGGTTCATAGTTCTGGAAAAGGGTTCTTATAAGATTATTCTCTTCGTCAAAAAAATCGATTCTTACTTTTTCAGATGCAGTTGAAGAATCAGGAACTAAATAATAAGTTATCATAGCTCCCGCTTGAAGGTTGTCACCTTTAAACTCTGCGGCTGCAGCAAATCTTAATCCCGGCGCCTGCTTCTGTGAGATTTTTGTAACATCTCGGGTTTCGAAAAGAATCAAAGGTTTATCGAGCATCTTAAAACCCTCTCTTGCCATTCGTCGAAGCGGCCTAATATCGTCAAAAATATAAATTGAACGGCCGAAAGTTCCGATCACCAGATCATGATCTCGGGGATGAATCACCATATCATATGTTGAAACTGTTGGATAACCGCTTGTCCACTTAGTCCAGTTTTTTCCGGCGTCAATACTTACATAAAGTCCGAACTCAGTGCCGGTAAAGAAAAGATTTTTTTCTACAGGGTCCTGAACAAAAGACAATACATATCCGGCAACGTCAGTTTCTTTCAGTAATGATTTCCAGGTCCTGCCGTAGTCGGAAGTATGATACAGGTACGGTTTCCAGTCGTCACGACGGTAATTGTTTATAACAACAAACGCTTCTCCGGGATTATATACGGATGCGCTGATCTGAGGTATCCAGGATCCATCCGGAACACCTTTGATATTTTTAGTAAGGTTTTCCCATGACCGTCCGCCATCTTTAGTAATTTGAAGGTTTCCGTCATCGGACCCGACCCATATAATACCTTCTTTGACAGGGCTAGGAGCAATTGCAATAATTGTAGTAAAATTTTCTGCATTTGTTACATCAAATGTTAATCCACCGCTATCTTTTTGTTTTTGTTTTGTTGTATCGTTGGTTGTTAAATCCGGCGAGATTATTTCCCAATTATTTCCCTTGTCGGCACTTTTATGAAGGTATTGAGAACCGTAATAAATAGTAGTTTTATTGAACGGGTCCTGGGCAAAACCGGCATTCCAGTTAAATCTTAATTTCTTACCTTCAGGATGAACAGGCCGGATTAGTTTCCTGTCTCCCGTTATATGATCGTACCGTCCGAGGTTTCCGCCCTGGGACATGTAATAGATATAACGTGAATCAGATAGGTCGGCGGCTACATCAAATCCGTCACCAAAACCGACTTCCTCCCAATATGAATTCCTTATTCCTCCCGAAGCTTCAACTCTACCGGGACCTTTCCACGAACCATTATCCTGCAAACCACCGTAAACATTATACGGCGTTTCCATATCAACATTGACATGATAAAACTGACCCAGCGGTAAATTGCCGATAAACCTCCAGGTCTTGCCCCGGTCGTAGGATATTGCAAGTCCTCCGTCATTTCCATCGATGATATGATTTCCATTTGCAGGATTGATCCACCAGGCATGATGGTCGGGATGAACTTCATTTCCCGATATCAATGTATTAAACGTTCTACCTCCATCTTCACTCATAGTAACAATAGAGTAAAGGTTATAAATCCGATTTTCGTTTTCAGGGTCGACATGTATTTCGTGGTAGTAAAAAGGTCTGTTCCCAATATTTTCATCGGCAACAAAACGCCATTTGAATCCTCCGTCATCGGATCTGTAAAAACCATTCTTTTGTGCCTCGACAAGAGCGTATACGACTTTTGAATTGTTTCTGGAAACAGCAAGCCCAATTCTTCCCAATTCCCCTTTCGGCAGACCGTCCTTATCTGTCCGTTTCTGCCATGATTCACCTCCATCAAATGAAACATACAATCCGGAACCCGGCCCTCCGGATTTGAAGAACCAGGGCCATCTTCTATATTCCCACATCGCTGCAATCAATTTATTAGGATTCGAGGGATCTAAAATTAAATCCGCAGCACCTGTTTTCTCGTCAACATATAAAACTTTACGCCAGGATTTTCCGCCGTCGGTAGTTTTGAAAATACCTCTATTGGAACCTTCACCCCACGCAGAGCCCTGAGCAGCGGCATAAACAATATTAGAATTAGTTGGATCGATAATAATCCGGTGGATATTAAAAGTCTTTTCAAGTCCAAGAAATTTCCAGGTCTTTCCGCCGTCAATACTTTTATAAACACCATTTCCGCTGGTCTGGCTGTTACGCGGATTCCCTTCCCCTGTACCAACCCAAATTATATCAGGGACATTCTGGTCAACAGCAACAGCGCCTATTGAAGCGGCAGGTTGATCATCGAAGATCGGCTCCCAGGTTACACCTCCGCTATTAGAGCGCCACAATCCACCTGATGCCGTTCCAACAAATATTACATCGGGATTTTTCGACACAACATCAATTGAAGTTACTCTACCGCTCATCCCTGCCGGACCGATACTACGGGGATTCAAACCTTTAAATAATTCCATATTTAATTTCTGAGCATAAATACCGGAAGAAGAAATCGAAAAACCGATCAGGATAAACAGTATTATCTTTTTCATATTAAGCCCCTTGGATGTTTCAAGTTAAATGACTGATGAATATAATAATATTCAACCTATTCTATAAATACGATTTTACAAATTTCTTATTTGATAATGAACGGTGAATTCAGGGATTGTTGAAGAATGATTTTTAATAATTTATTTTGATTTCAGAATTCCAACTAAAAAGCGGGTATATCATGCCTGAACTAAAATTAAATATTAACAACAAATCCTACACGGTAAATGTGGAAGCCGATACTCAGCTTCTATGGGTACTGCGCGATACACTAGGTTTGACCGGTACAAAGTACGGCTGCGGTGAAGGGATATGTGGTTCATGTGTTGTACATATCAGTGGCAAAGCTGAAAGATCCTGTTCAATTCCTGTTAAAGATGCTGTCGGAAGGTCAATAACTACAATTGAAGGGCTTGCGGAAAATCCGGATCATAAAATCTTTAAGACATGGATAGAACTGGAAGTTTCTCAATGCGGCTACTGCCAACCAGGACAGATTATGACTCTCGCAGCTCTATTCAACTCTAACAACAAACCAACAAGAGAAGAGATCGACGAAGCATTATCCGGTGTATTATGCAGGTGCGGAACTTATCCCAGGATAAGGAAAGCTGCGGAGAAAATAGCCGGGGAGGGCATCTGATATGAAAAAGATTTCAAGACGTGAATTTGTTAAAGTTGTCGGAATCAGCAGTGGCGGCCTCTTCCTAGCTGCTTATGTACCAGCATACGGATTTAACATCTTACCGGGTGATGAGCCTAAAATATTTGCTCCAAGTGTATATCTTAAAATCGATTCTCACGGAATTGTTACAATCACCGTGCACAGATCCGAAATGGGTCAGGGCGTTCAGACTTCCCTTCCGATGCTCGTAGCTGAAGAACTGGAATGCGAATGGTCCAAAATAAGGATTGAGCAGGCCGACGGGAATCCGGTTTTCGGGAATCAGTCTACTGGCGGCAGTCAAAGCATCAGAAGAACTTTCGATCCATTCAGAGTTGCTGGCGCAACTGCGAAAGCAATGCTCTTGAGTGCGGCGGCTGCAAAATGGAATATTCAGGTTACAGATTGTTCCGCAGAGAACGGATTTGTAACAAATAAACTTAACGGTAAAAAGTTAAGTTATGGTGAACTTGTTGAGGATGCATCAAAATTACCTGTACCGAAAGATGTGAAACTTAAGGATCCAAAAGATTATAAAATCATCGGTAAGAGAATTCATAGACTCGATACTCCTCCTAAAATATACGGCACAGCTAAGTTCGGAATTGACATAGTAATTCCCGGAATGGTATATGCCGCAGTATCGCGATGCCCTGCGATTGGCGGAAAGGTAAAATCTTTTAAGTCAGACAATGTAAAATCGGTTAAGGGAGTTATAGATGTATTTGAAATACCGCAGGGTTTGGCAGTGATTGCAGATTCTACATGGAGCTCTTTCAAAGGAAAGAATGCGCTTGAAATAGAATGGGATTACGGTCCGAATGCTAATATTGATTCGGCTGCAATACGGAATAACATGGCATCTCATTTAGTTGAAGAGGGATCTGAAATAGAATTCAGAGGGGTTGTTAATTACGATTCACCTGATTTAAAAACAATAGAAAACGTTTATGAATTGCCATTTCTGGTTCATGCACCCCTCGAGCCGATGAATTGCGTTGCAAAAGTTGAAAACGGTAAAGCCGAACTATGGGCCCCTTCGCAGAATCCTCAAAATGCGAGAACGGAAGTTGCAAAAGCCCTTGGCTTTAAAGAGGATGATGTAGTAGTGCATGTAACTTTAATAGGCGGTGCATTCGGAAGACGTCTGGTTTCTGATTGGGCGGTGGAGGCTGCACTTATTGCCAAAGCTTCCGGAAGAATAATAAAGTTGACGTGGACCCGTGAGGACGATATGAAGCACAGTGTTTACCGGCCCGCAAGCATGCATAAAGTTAAAGGATCGGTTGATAAGCAAGGACGGATTGCTAATTTCAGTCATCATGTAATTTCAGAATCGATTACTGCACAAAGATTTAACCGGAACATTCCTGTTAAGGACGCTGATATTGGTGAAGGAACCAGAAGGCTTTCATATAATATTCCGAATATGAAAATAACTGGTACAATTGTGCCAACGCATGTTCCGGTTTCATGGTACCGATCAGTTTATAATACCCAGAATCCATTCGTAGTGGAATCATTTATAGACGAACTTGCGGATTTAGCCAAACGGGATCCATTCGAAATAAGAAGAGAAATGATTCAAGAAAATCCGCGGTTGAAAAATGTACTTGAACTGGCAGCGGAAAAATCGAATTGGGGTACTCCACTACCGGATGGAAGAGGCAGGGGCATAGCATGCTTTGAAGGTTACGGAAGTTTTTGCGCGGAAGTTGTGGAAGTCTCCGTTGGTAAAAATCAAATTAAACTGGAAAAAGTAACAGCAGTAATAGACTGCGGTACGGTTGTAAATCCTGATACTGTAGAAGCTCAGCTGGAAGGGGCAATTGTATTCGCATTGACTGCTGCGATGAAGGGAGAAATAACAATCCGTTCCGGCGGTGTGGTAGAAAAGAATTATGATGATTATCAGCTGCTTACCTATTCTGAAACACCGGTTATAGAAATTCATATTGTCAGAAATTTTGAAAAAGTTGGAGGTGTTGGAGAATTAGGAATAGGAGCTTGTGCACCAGCGCTCGCTAATGCGATTTTTGCAGCATCAGGTAAAAGGGTAAGGAAGCTTCCTCTAAGAATGGATTAAGAAAAAGCCCGCAGATTGCAGGCTTATGTTAAAATATACTAGCTTTAATGTGTTGAATACACACCTGCATTTAATATTCGCTGGATTCACTACATCGAACCACCGAAACTTCTTCTGTTTTAAAGGTCAAATGCGTGAATATTCTTTAAAAAATAAAAAAGCGAGAGTCTATTCTCGCTTTTGTGGGCAGAGACGGAATCGAACCGCCGACACAAGGATTTTCAGTCCTTTGCTCTACCGACTGAGCTATCTGCCCTTCAATTTTTAGTGGGACAAATCTATATAAAATGGATTAAAAATCAAAATCCCAATGCAGATAAAGATCACGTTTCAAAGAAAGAGAGTTGTTTTCTGTTATGTTCAATATTCTCTTCATGTTCCAATAACCACTTTTTACGCCATAAGCCGCCTGAATATCCAACCAGTTCCCCGTTTGCACCTATAATTCTGTGACAAGGGACTATTATGCTTATACGGTTCTGCGAATTGGCTTTAGCAACTGCGCGGATCTTATTTTTATTTCCCAACCGGGATGCAAGTGCTAAGTATGATATCGATGATCCAAACCTGATCTTTAAAAGTTCAAGCCAGACAAGTTTTTGAAATTGCGTCCCGTAATAATCAATCTCCAAATCAAAAACTTTTCTCTTCCCTTCAAAATACTCCTGGAGTTGAGATTTACATTTTTTAATAAACCTGTTTTTTGATAGAAGATCTGCTGCCGGTTCGCTAGAAAAAATTATATCTGTAATACCCCTTTCTGATGCACGGATACAGATTGTTCCGAGAGGTGAATCGATAAAGTCCTGGTGTGAATATAAATCGGTCATAATTCCGGATATTGTCTACTTAACAAGAAGCTTCCTTAAGAGGTCAATAACTTTCTCGCGAAGAAGCGGTTTAGCTAAAAATTCAGTAAAACCGGCAGCCATAAAATTCTCCCTGGCACCCGGCTGAGTATAAGCAGTTGAAGCGATAATCGGTATATCCCTGTGCCCCGGCATTTTCTGGATAATCCTGAGAGCATCAAGTCCGTTATACTCACCTTGCAGGTTAATATCCATTATTATCACATCGAAACGTTTAGTCTTTAACAAAGGAAGAGCGGACTCGAAACTGGGGGCGAACTCAATACTCCTAAGGTCTTTCATCTGGTTCTTAAAGAGTATCTGAGAATCTACCTGGTCTTCAAAGTACAAAACATTAAGTTGCGAAAGATCGAGTTCGGTAAATTTAGCGGTGGCCGCCGGCTTATCGGGGATATCCTGAAGCGGAGTTTTTCCCGCAGACTTCCGGTCGGTTTCCACAGCTTTTACACTCTCGACTTCAATATTCGATTTTTCGCTTATATTGAATTTGACCGGGAAGGAAAATCCAAACTCAACAGCTTCATCCCCTTTCATAACAATATATTTATTTGCCGAAAGAAGCTCTATAAGTTTATTCGCTAGTCGCAAGGAAAATCTTGAAAATCCATAATTTCTCCTTATTACGGATTCTTCATCAGAGAAAACATCATTGAAACCTTTCAGTAAATACGGAGTTATTGCTTTTTTGGTATCCTTAATTGATACCACTATATTGTTTTCATCAGAATTAAAAGCGGAAAGGTAAATGGAAGTTTCCTTTGTAATTTGAATACCAATTTTAATGAGAAGGCTTACCAGAGAAATGAATTTCTGTTTATCGCTTTCAAGAGTGAGCGATGATGATATTTTACCGTATTCAAGTTCTACTTTTTTAGACTCGCTCAATTTTTTTGTATTCTCTTTGAGCGGATTGAGAAGGTCAACAAATTTAATAAGCTCAGGTTTGAACTTTACAATTTTCTGCTGAAGAGTTGAATATTCAACGGCATTATCCATAATCTGAAGAAGAAGTTTCTGGTTCTCTTTTATTATTTCAACTGCCTCCTTCTGTTCCTCCGACGGTTTATCGATACTCTCCCAGAGTTCCTGCGCAAACCCTAATATTACATTTATTGGAGTCAGAAGCTCATGAAACATATGCGAGAGGAACGGTGCATCAATTTTATCGGCAGCTTCATTTTCAAGTTTTTGAATGTCGCCGTTCTCCTGCTTATCTTCAACCGGTTTAATCAGAATGGAATAATTTTCTATTTCACCGTTATAGTCTTTAATTGGAGTTGCAATTACAATCGCTTTAAGGAGAGTGCCCGAGGGTTTTTTGAATTCGAGCTCGAGTGAGATAGTTTTAAGTAAACCTGAATGAAAAATATTCTTATTTACTTTTGCCCTGTCGTCGTCCGAGACAAGCGAAATAAAAGGACGAGATTCAAGATCTTTTTTCGAATAGCCAAGTTTTTTAGAAACTTGTTCGTTTACGGAATATATAAATCCATCTTTATCCGTATTAATTATAAGATCAGCAGTATGATCGAAAACCGACTGGAGTAACTGAATTTTCTTTTTTTCTTCAATTCGTTCCGATACATTCTTAATAATATTAAGATGACCTTTCTTGCCTTTATATTCAACCGATGTGCGTGTCAGTTCAACCAGTATTGAAGAGCCATCACTTCTTTTATGACGCCACGGACCTGAATTAACTGTTTTTGTATCTGAAGACTGAATTAGAGTCTGGATATCCTCGGGAGCATAAAGGTCGGTAAGATCCATATTGAGGAATTCCGATTTTTTGTATCCGTAGAGTTTAAGAGCAGCATCGTTTACTTCCAGAAATTTAAGGTTGTCGAGGTCATAAATAAACATTGCTTCCGGAATATTGTGTATGAGCGAATCGTAAAGCTGCGCCTTGTTCTCATTGAGAATCTGAATTTCATTTTTCTGATTAAGGAGAATTTTTGCACCGATATAAATGTTATTGCTATCAAATATTTTCTGAACATTAACCTCAACCGTCAATTTCCCTTTCTCTTCAAATGTATAATTGAAATCGAGTTCATCGGTTCTAGAAATGTCGGAAGTATAATCCTCAATAGTTTTTGTGAAGGATTTATCGAACAATCTATTCAGGCTGGACTTAACAAATTCCTGGCGTTCAGGAATAAGCAATAACTGCATTAATTCGGTGCTGTATGATGCTATTTTGTTTTCGTTATCAATAAAGAGCAGTGCCAAAGGCAGATTTTTAATGAAATTCCTGTCAATGCATTCAGGGTCCTTAAAGTTTTTTTCTGCCACAGGTTGAGAAAATCCGATAATAGCAACCGTCTTATTTTCAAGGTCGCATATAGGAAATTGAATAATTTGAATCTCTTTTCTAAGATCAGGAGATATCGGGGATGATGAGCTGTCCAATATCAAAGCATTCGAAGTATCGCCAATATACTGGTCTACGGTCCTGTATAACGGGATCAGATACTTTGGAAGAAAATCGATTTCGTTTTTGTTTTCCAACTGAGCAGAGGAAAAGCCGAGAGCTTTAGCATAAGATTCATTGATAAGAATAAACTTGCCCGACGGATCTTTAACCCAGAAAAAATTCTCAATCTCGTTTATCTCTTTCTGAAGTTTAGCTTTCTCGATAAATGTGAAGGGATAAGTAAGTTTTATCTTATTAATAGTTGAAAGAATTCTTTTATCGGAAGTATATCTTTCAATTTCTGCAGTAGCAATAATAAACTTTTTGGTTTCCTGGTCGGTTTTTGACCCGGTCAATAGAGAAAAACAGACAATAAAATAGATATTGTTTTCACTTTTTAGAGGTGAAAATGTGACCTCATATTGTTTGCTATCGGAACCGGATTTTACTTCAAGTATATCCTTTACAGCAGTATCATATTTCCTTGCATCTATGAAGACTCTTTGCAGCGTAAGGAGATTATTTTCGTCGAATAGATCGAAGAAATTTAACTGAGGAAGTGCGGAAGGAATTATTTTTTTTACATCACCGTTAAGCGCAATTATCCGTCCGGATTTATCAATTATGATGCACGGTAGATCTAATTGCTTGCCGGCTGAAGTTTTAATATTCTTCTGATCATCCATATCAGTAATCCATTCTCACTGAACCAGAATTGTAACAGTATTGGAATAAGGAGTGTAGGTTCGTGTCCCCAAAGATTGTCTTACTCTATATTGATATGTAATTCCTCTTTGAACGTTTATATCAGTAGCCGATTTTGAATCCGCTGCCAGTTTAATATGTTCCTGGAAAGGACCATTCCCTGTTCTTCTCTCAACGATCGTCTCTTTTTCAAGTGGAGTGTTATCATCCCATTTAAGATTTACAACGTTGATGCCGAGTGTTGCAGTTAAATTAGAGGGACCGGACACATCAGTATAGTAACTGGAAACCGAGACCTCATTTGAAAAGCCGCTTACGGATGTATTAGTAAAATATGCAACTCTGTATTTATATCCGGTACTCGGGGCGATATCAATATCCTGATATTCTTCTGTATTAGAAGGAACAATTGCCAGGCGTTTAAATTGAGTAGTATTAGGATCTGTTCGTTCAATAATAAATCCCGATTCGTTAACGGCAAAATCGACCCACTTTAGATTAATATAACTTGCACCGATTGCCTCTGCGGAAAGATTCCAGGGGCCTCCGGGAATATTGGATGTACTTACTTCATTGCTGAATTCTGAAAAACCTGAATTGTTAAAAGCCCGGACCTTATAATAATAAACAACAAATGCTGATAGCCCGCCGTCTGTTGTACTTATAGTGTTCGTGGGCATAGTTTTAATTCGTCTGTAGGTTCCTGCGCCGTCATCTTTTCTCCATAATTCAAATCCGGTTTCGTTGGAAGATTTATCATCCCATAAAAGACTAACTGTAAAGTCGTTAACTTTTGTAAGAAAAAGATTCTGCGGTGTATTAGGTACTTTATCCTTTACGTAAATATTCTCCTGAACTTTACTTTCTTTTGATCTGCCTGTTGTGTTGTAGACTTTTACGAAATATTTGATCCTGGAACCGATTAAAGTTGAATCGACATTTAGAATTAGCGACGGATTAGTACCATCGGTATTCTGCAGAAACTTTTGTACAAATACGCCGTTAAGGTAAATTTCATAAAAGGATATTCCTTGTCCTCCCGAGCCATCAGCGGCCTGGTAAACAATATTATTATTGCCGACCATTACAGTATCGCCTGTAATCGGGGATCCGATTTCAATAGTAGGATTTGTAGCCTGCTGAACATCCGTCAGATTTTCAACACATCCTGCATTAAGGATAATTAACAATAATGCAAATCCTATTATGATTTTTTTAAAGGATCTTTTCACATTCACCAGTATTAAATATTCTTTTTCCGCTTGTTAAGTTAAGAAATACTTTAATGTAAAGGTAATTGAAATAATCGCACAGATAAACAATTTGCAATCAGATTTTGTGAAGTAACGCGGCTGGAAGTTTTTATTAATTCTGATATTTATCATCCGGACAATTAATAACTAATCAATATTTTTTTTTATAACTGGATATTATCGAAATCAACTAGCAAAGAGCGTGTTTCGTGCGGCTCCATTTTATCGATATAGAAATAAATAGTCTGACGATCGTTTTTCACTTCATATCGTGGAATTTTAGTGTTAATAATATCCGACGAAACATTTACGTTTCTGACCTTTTTATTCAAATTAACCTGAACAACGAGTTCTTCGGTCATTTTATCGCTCGGATTAGTAAATTCGATTGCTATTCTCCTGTTACTTCTTGTATCGTATCTTACCTCAACTCCCTGTCTTCTATTCCACCATTCTTTTAACTGTGCCAAGGAGGGGATCCACATATTTTTGCTTCTTGCATAGCGCATAACGTCCCGGATTACAGAAGCATATTGCTGTTGCAGCTGGAGATCAGAATGAACTTTAAAGACGTAAAGTCCGCCTTCAAACAGAATTCTATCAATATCCTCCTCATATGTATATCTCTGGAAATCAGTGTTTGTAAGGCCGTAATTTTTTACAATTTCGATATCGTCCCTTGCAGTCTTGGTAATTATCATAATCGGCTTATTATTACGGATTCTTATTTCAGGAACTGAACGGTCAGTTAATGAATCAGTCAGAAGAAATTCGATATTCCTTGCAGCCATCGCCTGAAGTGTATTATCATCATAATAACCATAGAGAGGCATAATAGCTTTCACCTCTTTTCCGGTTATTTTACTTAACGTATCTTTTGAGAAAGTAACATTCGAAAATTGAGTCTCCCGGCTGAAGAGTTTATTCATTGTATCTTCCGGAGATTCGAGAAAACCAATATCAATAATAGCTCCCAATTCACCTTTGGATGCAAGTGATTTTAATAAACCTGGGTACTTGACTCCAAGATCAGGATTAATAAAGAAAGTAGCCGGGAATTGAGAAAAGTTTAAGATGCCTGTAAGATTGGATGCGTTACCAATATTTTCTGTAAGCGTAGGAACAAATATCATTGCACCATCGTACGGCGCAGGCCAGTCTTTAATAAATGCTGTCGGTTGATAAGTCAGCCAGTTAATAGAATTATTAAAAAGCTTTTCGAAGAAAATATAATCTTTCTGAACACCCAGCACAGAATTAATTTCAAAACCATACCAGACAAACCTGCCTTTACCATAAGTACCGAAAGCAATACCGGCGCTTTTAGATATTTCTTCCCTTACAAGACCGGCTTCACTTCTGAAATCATACCAGAAACTAACCTGAGTTGTTCTCGGTTCAAGTACCTCGGCATAAATCGGTCGGTCCCAGGTCGCAATTTTTAGAGCATAGCCGGTTGGAATTTCAGCTGTGATCGGTAAATTACCTCTTAAGGTATGGACTTTATAAAACTCTTCCGGTTTTATTTCCCTGTTAAATTTCATACCGAAAACTTCGGTAAAGAAATCCCATCCGCGCCATTTACCTTCATCCGAAAAAGTTGCCGGTCCGCCGGATACAAAGAGACTTCCGCCATTCTCAAGATATTTTTTGAGTTGAATTAATTGTTTATCGCTTAAGGATTTGGATCCGGGAAGAATTAGAATTTTATATCCGAGATGTTCGCCAAGTTCGATTGTCTGATCTGAAATAACATCGTAAGTCATCCGCGAATTACCGACAAATTTTTTCCAGGTATCCACGTTATCTTTAAGCCAGGTACTGCCGGAAGGGAGCATATTCTCAGTATATTTCGAATAAAGTATTGCAGCTTTACCGGTTTTATCCTCGCTGGAAAGGACTTTAAGATTTTGCTTAGTAGGTAATATTTCTTTTATCTCATAGCTTCCATAAATATTTCGAACTATGAGCAGAAATACAAGAATACCGGTAATTAGCAAAACAAGGCCGCTAAGGAAAATAATAAGATAATTTACCCTGAGGCCTTTGGATTCTTTTACCTCCACCTCAGATTATCCTCTTGTTTTTTATCTTTAGCTGCAGGTTCAATATACCCTTCATTAGTATATCTCATGAATTTTTTCTTCGAAGGGGTTTTCTCTGAATCAGTTCGTCTGACATTGTCGCCTGTCGGTTTCTGATACCTGCTTCCTTCAGAATAGGAAGGTCCGCTTCCCACATATGTAGGTCTCAGTTCAGGACCTCTCGAAACTTCCTCCCTGCCTCCATAAGTCGGCTGTCTCTGATAGTCGAAGCCGGATTCCTGTTGCGGGGCAACAACTTCAAAGGTACGCCTTTCAGGAGAAACACCTCTTTGATCAGCAGTTAGAGGCGCAGGTGCGATTAGCTCTGCTGGTATAGCAGAAGGTTGAGGTGCTTGTGAAAGCACACCTTTCCGCTCCCTGATTTTATAAAGGATATATGCGCCGACAGCAAGAATAAAAGTCGATATTGTGGCAACCAGTATTATAAGCGAAAGAATAGGAATTAATTCCATATTAACCTCAAATAAAATTTTTTATTTTGACCCGGCAACAGCTGGAGCCGATTTCATGCCTGAATTAGAACCTCCGGAACCGGTTCTTTCAAGCTTACCCCAAGTCATTCTGACACCGAGAAATTCTTCAATTGTCGCCATCGCTTTTGTTACATCGATCAGAAGAATGAAAACAAGACGATAGACAATGGCATAAGGAACAAGTCTGAATTCCTCCTTCTCGGCAGCAATACAATAAACCGCCGACATAAGGTCAAGAACCGCAATTCCGACCCACCACAGGAATAGAGTTATGTGAATGCCGTATAATAAGGCTACAAGAATAAAGTAAAGATTAACAAAGATATTCATTGCAGGCCAGATTAGGGCTTCATAAAACATAGACCACATTATAAAACTGTTATTAAAATTTACAGTCGGATTGTAAAGATATCTTTTGTGTTTTCTAATAGCCTGAAGAATTCCCCTTGTCCATCTGTATCTTTGTTTTAATAACTGATAAATAGTTATAGGAGCTTCTGTATAAGCGACAGCATTCGGTTCGTAAATAATTTTCCAGCCTTTAGCCAGTATTTTAAGTGTAACATCAGCATCTTCGGCAAATGTATCGCTTGAATAGAAACCTGCATCCCTTAAAGTAACTTTTCTGAATACACCAATAGGACCGGGGATGATATTGACCATCTGGAGGAATCCCTGAGCGCTACGAGCCAGGTTCAAACCTTCGAGGTATTCGAGTGCCTGAAGGTCAGTCAGAATTTTTCTTCTATTCTGAACTTTCACATTACCGGCTACAGCACCAACGGACGGATCATCAAAATGACGCATAGCCATCTTAAGTGTGCTTGGAGTAAGCTGAGAATCACCATCCATACATAAAACGAATTGAGCTTCGGAATATTGGATTCCGGCATTCAGAGCTTTCGACTTACCGCCATTCGGTTTATTAATAAGCGAAACTTTAATAAGACCGGTTTTTCCTTTGTGATACCCGACGAGTGATTCTCCAACAGCCGCCGTATCATCCGTAGAACCGTCATTTACAATAATTATGTCGTAGTTCGGATAATCGATATCGAGGAGAGATTCGATAGATGAATAAAGGATTTTTCCTTCATTATAAACCGGAACTATAATTGAGACAAAAGGATAATAACCGGGTTTATTTTGAACAGAATATTTGGTTGTGTAAAAATAGGCCATGAAAAGAATGCCGAAATAACGAATTAATAGAACGAAAAGGAATATTACAAGAGAAACAATTGATGAATAAACAAAAAGACCGCTCCATGTAAGAATTGTGAGAGGCATTGTAATAAGAATGGCAATGAAGAGCAGAATTGAGAATATTCCTGATACCAAAATTGTTCTTTTCTTTTCGCGGGCAAGATTTCTCGAAGGAGGTTTGACCTCCCTATTATCCAACGCGATTTGATATTTATTCGGTTTTAAATCCATTTATCTTGGTATTCTATTCATCCATGATGTTCAAATAAAATGCCACAACAATTCTGACTAAAGATTAAAAAAAGACTTAAAAACGGCATCTACTTAATGTTAAAAAACTCAATTTGAAAAAATGCCTCAATAATATACAAATCCGGAAATAATATAATTCATTCATTAAACTATTGCAAGCAAATAAGTTAATAAGAGAAGTTAAGAGTTTAGTGTAAAAAAGTTAATTAACTCATTACAATGTAGTAAAGTTTATTTACTCATTTTTTGATAATGATACATAACAGATTCAAATAAGAGTTGCGATATTCTTTGTCCGCCAAGCTGTGTAAAATGCGAATAATCTTTCAAAGCGAGAGGTGGCGCTGAATTAACCCACTGATCCATCGAATTCTCCCCACCCATCGCTTCCCATAAATTCCAGAAAGTAATTTTTGTCTTTTCTACTATTCTTTTTTGTGTTTCGAGCAGAAAAGTTACATCAGGATTGGTTATGAATCGATTTCCTCTTTTCATTGTTTTATCGCCAACTCCCACGAGAAGAATGCTTGCCTCAGGATAATTCTTTTTCAATTCTTCTATCACATTTATCATTTTGTTTTCATAAAGGTTAAAAATTCCCTTATTCGGCGAAGATACATTTGCACCATACGTTAAAATTATTAGATTGTAATCGATCAGCTTCGTGAAATCCTGAAAAATCTTTTTAGGAATATCCAGAAGCGAAACACCGGTATTACCCGGCATCGGGAAATTATCCAGATAAACTCCATTACCAGATTCAAGACTTACACCGTAAAAATAAGGAGCCTGGCCTGAAACGAACCTGATTTCAATTGAAGTCGACGGTCGATTCAGATCGATTAAAGATTCCTGAACATCAGTTCCCGGCTGCAGACGAATTGTTTTTCTGGAATTATTATTAATCCTGTATTCAATTGTTGATTCATCGCTCGCATTACTGTAATAAATTTTCACTTTGGTAAAGGAACTTGTAGAAGATAAGTAATTAGTCGATTCATACTTAACCCAGCTGTTCTTTTGCGGCACAGCTACAGAACCGCTTATTCCGAAAGGAAGTCGATCCTGATTACGTGTAATTATAGCGGCATATTTCCAGTCATCTGAATAAGTGTGTATTGTTGTTTGTCTCATCTTAATATCGTTAGAGACTATCGAAAGGAACCCTGCACCCTTCCCACCGAAGGCTTGCTGAAGTTTTTCGCGGAGAAATTCGCTGATAATATCTCCCTGTATGAGAGAATCGCCGTAATGAGCAATTTTGATTACATTATTATTAGAGTTTTTAAGAGCAGCAAAGAATTTTCCCATCTGCTCAATATTTCCACTCAGAGGGATAAACTTACCTAATTGCTGAGTATAAGTTGAACTACTTGATTCTAATAAGAACTTATTAATTGGAACAATCCCCTCATCTTTTCCGAATGAGAAAAGAGGTGACGAGCAAAGAAATACAAAAAGGATAAAATATTTGAATAATTTTTTCATATAAACAGGAGAATTTTTGAAGTGTTTAGTTATAAAAAAAATGGATTTTTTCCAAATTAAAATCGAGCCAATTAGAAATGACTGATACTAATAGATACTCCAGTACGCCGACAACGATGCAGAAAACGACCTGTAACCGGTATCGTACCTAAAGCTATTAGAGAATCCTAATCTCCCGCTTATTATCAGGAGATCGATCGGTTTATAACTCGCTTCCGCATAAATTTCGCTAATAATAAAATCAGCCATTGGCACATAACCTATTTTACCACCAAATTTTCCTTTTAACTTCGACTCTAATTGCCATGAATATTCTCCCCAGATACTGTGCGAATCGAAGTCCTGCGGAGAATAATATGTAGTTGCAACAAATGCAAAATCCGAGAAGAAATACTCATAACCAAAAAGTGCATCCTTGAAAAATTTCCTGCCAAACCTTAACTGAAGATCATTTCCTTCATTGTTATCCGAAATCTGATAATAGCTATAATAACCTGAAATCTTCATTAAATCTTTGAACTGATAATATCCGGTTAATCTGTACAGTTCAGATTTCAAGCGGACATAGATTAATGTTGGTGAATAGAGCAGCAGTCGGGCGTCATTATTTTCGTAATTAGCAACCAGAGAAAAATAGTCCGGCTTTTCGTAACGTAAAGTAATATCTCCGACATTTTTAGTCGGTTCGCCAAGAATATTCAATGTACCGTAACCTGCGGAGATAGTAAGATTCTGGAATAAATAAATAGAAAGAATTCCTTTTAATGTTGTAAAATCCCTGCTTAGAATATCCGTTTTAATATTGGTTCTGTTCCACTGTGCACCTAATCCAAAAAATCCCATAAGTCCGGCATCCAATCGAAGACCGTAATTCCAGAGTTTCAAATTCTGATTATCGGCATAATAATTTGAAAAAGGTGTAATACCGATATTCGTAGGGATGAAGCCATAAAGAAAATTCCCGATACTGGAAATACCTCTGCTGAAGCCGGATGGAGGAATCCAGCTGATTCTCTGGTTCAGTATGCGAACTTCCGAGGTATCAGTTGTAGTCTCCAGTAATTCTTCATAAATATCCTCAGCCCGGCCGTATTCTTCGTTTAACACATATGCATCGGCCAAATACATTCTTCGTAAATCAATATCCTCCCTTAAGTATTCGTTATCTGGCAGTTCAAGAAGTTCCTCATAAAGTTCGTCAGCCTCTTCAAGCTTTTTATTCCGGATATAATATTCACCCAGAAGGGCAAGCCGTTTGTTCAGTTCTTTTACTTCAGTTTCATTCTGATTATCAAGCATCAGTTCTCTGTAGATCGCTTCTGCTTTTTCCGGTTGATCGGTAGCAGCATAAGCATCCGCAAGAAACAGTTTGAGATCCTCGTCTTCAGGTTTAAGCTTATATAAACTTTCGAGTTCTGCAAGTGCCAATGTAGAATCTTTATTGTAGTAATAATTTCTCGCTCTATGCAGTGCAACCTTGTAATCAAATTCCTGATTGAGAAGCTGATCATAGATTTCAATTGCTTTCTGGAAATCCCGAGTGCATGATACTATTTCCGCATATTCAATCAACTCATCTCTTGTCGGAGCTGTCCTCCGCGAAAAATATTCCTCGTATTTTAAACGGGCTTCTTCGCAATTTCCTTCGCCGGCAAGTTTACCGGCATCACTCTTAATTTCGAAGACAAGCTGTTCTTCGTGAGCGGACAGATGTATTGCATAATTGCTTTCTGCAAGTTCAACTTCGGGGTCATTAGGCGAAATACTCTTAGCAATGTCGATATATTTTCTGGCTTCCTCAAACTTTTTCTGCCATGAGTACATGGAAGCAAGTGAGAGATAGGAGTGAATTTCATTCGGCCTGTTTTGTGCTACGTTAAGTAAATAATTCTCCGCAATATCAAAATCTAGCACAGTCCAGACTGCAATCTGACCTCTTAGCAGCTTATAGTCGAGATTATTAGGTTCATATTGGAGTAATTTACTCAACTGACCGATAGCGCGTTCCCATTCATAATTCCAGGCGCAATACTTTGCAAATAAAAACCTGATATCAAGATCCTGATCCTCCGGGACATTTTCCAGATACTCATTCAAAATTTCAATAGCGCTGTCGAAATAGAACAAATTAGCGTATGCTTCAGAAAGCTTTTTAACCGCTTCTTTATCGGAGGGATTATTTTTAAGCATTTCGGTATAGAAAGATACCGCGTTGTTATATGTACTGTCTCTGTATGTTGTAACGGTATTTAATAAGTTCTTAAATTCATCATTGTCGGCTTCTGTATTCTGAAGGACCTGCAGCTGTTGATAGGCTTCCTCATATCTGCCTGCACCAATCAATTCGTTTACAAGCTGGTATCGGATCTGAATATTTTCGGGATCTCTTGTAAGAATACTTGTATAACGGTCGATTGGATAAACTTTTTCATAAGCCCGGGGCTGATACTGAAGCAGATATGCCTGGTTAATTGCCTGATCCAGTCCGTCTTCGGCTTCTTTAAAAAACGGTTTGAAGGATAAAGCTTTTCGAAATGCATCTTCAGCAATTTTAAATTTGCTAAGCCAGAGGGTAAAATAACCGTACCTGCTCCATAACCTCCAGTCTTCAGGATATCTTTCAACAAATTTTTTTAATATTCTCTCCCCTTTAACAATCGAGCCTGTTTTTGCAAGAATTTCAGTATAACGGATTATTTCGTCGGGAGAGGCATTATCATCCCTTTTAAGATATTCATCGTACCAGAGTTCGGCATTACTCCATTCTTCAAGCCATCGATAACTTTTTCCGATTTCCAGATAACTGAATGCATAATTAGGATCGATGGCAATATCTCTTTTATGACCTTCAATTTTACGGTAAAGCTGAGCATGCCAAATCGAAATAACACGGTTGAGGTCTGTCTGAATTTGTCCATTAGAAGGGTCAAGCCGGCGTGCTCTTCTTAAATCCAATACAGAATACTGGTACTCGGTTGTTTTTTCGTAACACAAACCACGGATATGATAACCATCGGCAAGCTGAGGATTAGCAGAAATAAATTTATTTAACTGATCAATTGCTTCTTTGAAACGACCTTCTTTTATCAGGAGATCCGCCTGACGTCTTAACCCGTCCGACCTTACCTGAGCAAAGGCAAAAGAAGTAATGAGTAATAATGTAAAAAGTATTTTAGCACAATGCCTCATTAACCGATATATTTGTTTAGTGGCTGATATGAATTCGTTGATGAATTTTCTGCAGTCAGAACAAATTCCATCATTGATTCAGCATTTTCAACTCTTTCATCTACCTCAATATTGAAGATTGATATATAGTCAAGAGCGGCGTTGATGTAATTTGGATCGTGACTCGGAAGATTATTCTGCACATTAGTCATTAAATCTACAACTGTTTTCAGTGTTCCTCTTACAAGCAATACAATTACTTTGTTTTCAATAATGCAGATTTTGTCTTTCTTGCTGGTAGATTGTTTAACGGCATTCTGCAATTGCGTAACGTTGAGTATTCCTTTTATCTGACCGGCCGGATCCAGTTTAAAGGATATGATATTAAATGTCTGACCAGTACTTTTGTAAAGGGCAATCTGGTTATTTAGAATCAGCAGAAAATCATTGTAATTATAAATATTAGAAAAAGCATAAGGTTCTGTAGGAACGTCGATTCTGGTGGGGCGATTAATCATTCTGGGTTTAGTAATTGAAGGTGTGAATTCATCGGTTGAGGTGAACTGTTCTCTTGAAAACTCAGTTGTTACTCCTTTATATGGTTCAATCCTATACTCCGCTGTAAATTCCCCTTCGGTATGTCCCACGTTGGGTGAAATTGTGACCTGTCCGCTATGAAGTCTTTCCCCTCTGACTGATTGCTTCTTGAGCTGAACAACACCAGTAACAAATTGTGAGAGGCCTTCCACAATCGACTGAGCTTTTTGAGTAGCCGGTTCACTGATAACAAAGAGACTTGTAATATCCCTCTCTTCAATTATTTCAAGAGTGTGCAAAAAAGTATTCCGAAGATGATCAAGGTTTCTGAAACCAACAAAGGGTGTCAGTTCATCAAAAATTATTCTTGTAGGGTTATACTGGTTTACTACCGTAATTATATCATTAAAATATTCTACCAGATAATCATCCGGATTATACATGTCGTAAATATCATTTGGAGGAGCGACCCGGACAACAATAATGAGATTTTGATTCATATATGACTGAATATCAAAATTCAAAGAAGCTGCCTGAATCATTAGATCCTTAGGGCGCATAATAGTAAAAAACAGGCATACTTCAGCATTTTTAGCCGCTTCAAGTGCACACTGCAAACCAATAAGTGTTCTCCCGGATTTTCGCGGGCCAACAACGAGGTAACTTCCACCTCTATAAATACCTCCCCAGTTATTATCAATAAATGAAAAACCGGAGGGAATTCTTCTAACTGAACTAACCATGATTTAACCTATTTTTTGCTTTTTCTAAGGTATATCCAGCCAATAAATATGCCATTAAAAAGTTCGAAAACATTCAAAAAACAAAATTTTGTATTCTAAAATAGTGTAAATTCTGATAAGATGGTTCAAAATAATACATCTTATTCTTCAAGTCATTTCAGGTTGCCGAAAACAAAAATTGCCGTAGCATTTGCCGTAATTGTCGGTTCATTTGTTATATAATCCATCCTGTCATCTCTGTAATAGATATCCTCACTCTGAAATTTTTCATAAATATCTCCCTTTTCATATTGGAGATTGTAAGTTTTTAAGAATGATTTTGTAGCCGGTCCGGCGGCAAAACCACCCGGTAGTCTCCCTTTAAAGTGAGAAATCTGATGGTGAAAATTCCTCGTAAAATTATCACCAACATTATGTATAAAACTGACACCCCATGGATTTCTGCCAAGTATAAAATCTTTCTGTATAGTCGCGAGTGTATCATAGGACTTGTCACCGGTCAATTTTTGCCAGAGAATCTCCTGGAGAGCGATTCCAATAATTGTCTGATTTGTTCCCCATGAAAGTGAAGCCCCAATGCCAAATAGATTGCCGCCACTATTTTCCTTAAAATGGTCGAGATTCTTTTTAATGTAATCCTTATATCTTTCTACAAACCTCGATAACCTGTAATGAGCAATCGAGTTTATATTTCCCCAGCTCCACCAGAAATCTGCACCTGCCGAGTCTGCAAAAACTTTAGCGTCATCCAGATATGATTGATTCTTGTTAGTAAGATATAATTCTACAGCCGCAAGAGCCATTTTACCTTCGAAACTGTTATCAATGTACATTCCGGTTCCGCTGCTGTCGATATTCTGAACTCTATCCTTTATAGCATAATATTTTTCGGCCGCATTTAAACACTTATCAGCGAATTCGGGGAACTGAATTTTACTCCTCCAGATTCGGGAAGCCAGAGCCATTGTTGCCGAATAGATTCCAATCAGATTCTTTCCCATCCCGGAAAAAGCAGGTCTGTCGAAGCCGAGAGGATCATCTTCCGGCATTCTCCACCCTACTTCATGATCACGCAGATCCTGAACCTGTGTTATAAACTTGTCATTTGAATATGCCGCACGGAGAAGCCAGTCGAGTCCAACTTTAGCTTCCTCGAGCATGTCCGGCACACCGTTATTATCTCTGTCGAAACCGAATTTTACCGGATCGAATTCATAAGAGAATAGAAGCATATACGTTGAATAGGCTGTTGTATTCAGAAATTTAACATAGTCACCCGCGTCATGCCATCCGCCGGTTACATCAACTTTCCTATTGATTGATCTCCTTCCGTCGATAATTGAAGTTGCATCCGAAATATGGCAAACCTCATGCTCAGAGGGATTTGTATAACCGCATCTCTGAACTTTAAAAAATTGGAGTAATATTTCAGCAATATTTTTGTAGGGATCGGAATTAATGGTAAAAGGATAGGATTGCCTGTCGGCGATACCGATTATAAACTCGCCTGTATCTCTTACTTCAGAAAAATCGATTACGTAAGAATATTTAAAATTTCCGTACTGCCCGAGGTTGTTCGAAAAAGTATAACTACCTGCATTTTTACCTGATCTTCTGTTTTTTAATTCAGCTTTCATCCCCTCAAGCGGAATATTGGATAATACAATAGCAGATTTATGTTCGGAAGGAAGAAATCCGACCTGATTAATTCTGAAATAAATTTCCGATTCCGCTTTAAGACTTACAGTGCAGTTTGGAATAAGAGCTACAAGAAAAAGACAAACCAGAACAAACTTCGTACGGGACATTTAACCTCTTTAACAACAAATAAATGTTAGATAATTCAATAATAAGAATTATACTGAATCATGAAGAACAATGACATATTACATCACATAGTACATTATAAATTGGAAATTAATCGAACAGGAAATTGGATATTGTTCCTTTCAGGACTTGAAATTCTGCAGGCAAATATAATTAAATAGATGTATAACGGAAAACATAATAAGATTTCTAAATCTGCAGATTAAATTTGTTATTAATCTTAATTCCGAGCCCATTATTACCGCTGAAATAAAGTTGTCCGTTTCTAACTGTCTCAGCAACAAACGGATCATTTTTAATCAGCAGATTGCCGTCTAGGTCAGCATAATCAGCAAGAGGGGACAATAACATTGCAGCTGAAATTGCACAGGAAGTTTCCGTCATACATCCGATCATAATTTTAAGGTTGTATTCCCTCGCTTTTCCAATTATTTCTAGAGCGTTAGCTATTCCGCTGCATTTCATTAATTTAATATTGATACCCGCAAAACAATTTTTAACCGTCTCAATATCGTTAAAGGTTTGCATCGACTCATCAGCGATAATCGGTAAAGGAGATCGTTCATTCAACCAGGAAGTATCTTCAATTCTAGATACCGGAAAGGGCTGTTCAATCAGTTCAACAGAATGTTCTTTAAGGAAATGAGTCAGTTCAAGTGCGGCATATTTATCTGCCCAGCCCTGATTCGCATCAACATATAGTCTCTTATCTGTAAGTTCTCTTACTGTATTTATTATTCTATAATCATCAGCCGTACCGAGTTTTATTTTCAAGATTTTAAAATCGCAGGCTTCCTTTATTTTATGTTCGATGATTTCCGGTTTATCGATTCCGATAGTATAAGATGTAAATAGCGGATCTTTCGTGCTGATACCTAAATATTCATAACAGGGTCGCTCCCATAAATTACCCAGAAGGTCGTGCATTGCGATATCAACCGCTGCTTTTGCAGCAGTGTTCCCTGGGAACTCTCTTTCCATGCTTCGATTAATTTCAATAATATTTTCATATCTAGTGAGATCGGGGTATACTAGTTGTTCTAAAAATGAAGTTACCGATTCCTGATTTTCTTTCAGGTAAGGAGGCAGACTTGCCTCCCCATAACCTTCGATACCGTCCTGAATAAGTTTTACTATTACAGCAGGAGTAGTTTTTCTGGAACTGAAGGAAATATTGAACTGATGTTTAAGTTCAAGGGTGTATTTCTGAAACTTTATCTCCACCCGATTATTCTCGTCCTTTATTACAGTGACATAAAATCATTTCAGACCATTAATATGTTTAAAGAAAAAAAGGTCATCCCAGAAATCCGGGGTGACCTTTCTAATGTTTATTTAAGAATCACCAAAATTTTTTAATTCCGGTGACTAAATGAATCTAAGCAAAGTATGCTTGATGACAGGCATATAGAGCCAGTCCGATCACAGCAATCATGATAAAGACGAATATTGTTGCACCAAGTTTTCCCATTTTATTTTCCTCTTAAAATTTTTGTTGTAAAATAGATTTCATAATTCAACAATTTTGAAATTACTTTAAGAGAACCATTTTCTTTGTAGCAACAAAGCTGCCTGCTGTAATTCTGTACACATATGTACCGCTGGCAACCTTCTGCCCTGAACTGTCCTCCCCGTTCCAGACAGCAGAATAACTGCCTGCATTTCTGTATTCGTTTACAAGTGTATTAACTTCTCTACCAAGCATATCGTATACTTTAACAGTAACGAAATTGTCGTTTGGTATAGCATAGTTAATTCTTGTGGACGGATTAAACGGATTAGGATAATTCTGCTCTAATATGAAATTGGCTGGTATTACTTGATGCTCTGGTTCTACGCTTGTCAATCCGCCGGTGTTAAATGAACCGACAGCAGAATAGACTGACTGAGAACCGGTATTATTTTTAGAATAAACTCTCCAATAGTATTTTGTATTAGGATCTAATCCATCGACTTTTGCAAATTTCTCATCAACACTGCTTATTCTGATTGCACCACTGAAGTCAGCATTCTTCGAGTATTCAACATCATATTTCAGATGAGTAGAAGGCTGGGAAGGCAATGCCCATGAAAGCAATGCTGTTGTACTATTGATCGGCTGTCCTTGAATCGGGCTAACAGCAAACGGGACGATAGCCATGGCTCCGGCGGCGGTTTGGAAACTTGCAACGTAAGACCAGCTTGCTTCAGTATTCGGTGCTGCAGCCAGACGGGACTGAACCTGCCAGTAATATGTTGCTCCTGCGTATAATGTGATTGAAGGAGTAAATGTCAGTGAATTAAATGCTGATGATGTTACTCCAATCCATCCTGTTTCGGTAGCAGTAACGTGATTCAGCATTCCGTTTCCATCAGTACTCGAGTAAGGTGAAATTCTTACTTTGTACTGAAGTGCAGGAGGTGTAACCGCAAACCATGAGAGTGTAGGATTCAATGTTGATACTTCAACACCAACAGGTGAAGTCGGATATGCAACTGAAACTGAATTAATTGAAGCAGGTATTACAAAGCTCTCAGTTGTTGACCAGGCTGACCATGTTAAACCGTTATCAACCGATGATCTGACTCTCCACCAGTAAGTACCCGAAGTTAAACTTGCACCAAGAGTATAGTAGAGGTTTGATGCAAACCATGCCGATGTTCCGAGTGGAGCTACATTAAGGTCCGAATCGTCATCCCATTGTACCTGGAAGTACAATCCGGTTGTAAATGTGCCTGTATACCAGAAGAAGGTAGGCGGATTAATGTAATAATAATAACCGCCAACCGGCCAGGAAGGATAAGGTACTGGCGCAACAGTAGGTGTTGAACTGTAAACAACAAAGCTTTCAACCGAAGACCAGCTGCCGTAGTTAACACCATCAAATACTCTAACCTGCCAATAGTAAGTTTGACCTGCTGTTAAAGGAGCAGGGAAAACTGTATAAAGGTTTGAAGTATAAGCTAAAAATGTAGCCGATCCGTGATTTAATGTCCCAAATCCGTCAACTGAAGGATCAGTTGCATATCTAACCTGATACTGACCTGAGAATAACGTTCCTGTGTACCAGTATAGATATGGAGGATTGGAATAAGTGGTAGCTCCTCCAATCGGATACGATTGGTAAGGTGTCGGTAATCCGGGTGTTGTGAAACTAACAGCCGACGAATATGTGATAATAACTGTACCGGCATTATTCTTAGCTCTAACAATAACATCGTAAGTTGTGCCGGCCGCTAAACCGTTAATTGTATAAAATGCATTTGTAAGATTTGGAATCGTAGTATAGGATAAGAAACTATCATCAGAATAATAAATGTCATATTTAACATTTGCAGTGTAAGGCAACAGTAACCAGGCAAGGTTAACAGATGTGCCGGATGCATAGTAAGTTGTAATTGTAAGATTTCCTAAATGTGTTGTGAATTCCCAGGAGCCGGAATATTTTCCGTCACTCGGACCGCCATTTGCTTTAACTCTCCAGTAGTAAAGTGTACCGGAAGTTAATTGTTCAAAATTGGCAACAGTGTAAGTTAAAGCTCCTATGCTCGTACTTGAAGTCAACGGAACAAGTGCACCAAAAGCAGGATCCGTAGATACTTCAAGATCGTAACTTGCTGCGCCAGCCACTGCTAACCAGGTAAATGTTGGCAGAACAGAAATTCCGACAGCGTAATTGGTCTGTGAAGGATTGGAAACACTGACTAAGAATGTCGTAAAGAATTCCCAGGATGCAGTCCAAGGACCCCAAGTTACTCCGCCGTTATTTGTTGCACGGACTCTCCAATGGTAAGTTGTTCCCGGAGTTAAACCGACTGCAGCATAGGAAGTAGCTCCGCCCGTTGTTGTCTGAATGAAAGGTGAACCGAATGCAGGATCATCATCAACCTGAATTTGATAATCGTCAGCACCGGGAGCTGCGCTCCATGTAAATGTGAAGGATGTTGCAACTCCTTCAGATAAATCAGCAGGAGAAATTAATGTAATATCATCTGCTGTAGTGGTAAAGGAGAATGGACCAATCCATGTTCCTAGAGGATCAGTCTGGCTTCTTACATACCAGTTATAAGTTGTATTGAAAAGAAGTGGACCCGCAATATTAATGCTGTTTGTATTTACGCTTGTACTCAAATCCTCACCCTGAACTCCGCCGTGATCAAGTTCAAAATCGAAATCCGGTCCGAAGAAATTGAGCCAGTCCCATGAAACCAGAATATTTAAATTGGATGTTCCAACATAACCTGTAACAGGGCTGGTAGTTTTACCTACCCATGGATCGTAATCAACAGCACCGGCACCCGGGTTTTCGCTTATTACGCCTCCGGTTCCTCCCGGATTTGTACTAATAGTCGGGCCATCGTAGGCACCGTTGAATCCCCAGTAGTTATTTTCTGCGAGTACCGTCTGATTGCTCTGGTTATCAACTGCGTTAGGCACATCAAAATTGCAATTTACAATTACTGTACCTGTATAATTCGGATCGATCTGAATTGCATAATCAGGATCGAGGTAACTGAAAGTGAAACCGTCGATTGTCACGTTATCTGCGGCAACAGTAATTGCCGGTGACCCGTGATTAACAATTGTTCCGGGTTCAGCAGTAAGTGTTACTTCTTTATCCACGGTGAAAGCATTGTAAGTACCTGCCTGAATAATAACTTCATCACCGTTCTGTGCATTATCGATAGCGTCATCAACATAATCCGGATCGGATGTATCGCCATAATATGTCATTGGAGTAGTAGTGCGGTCTGCACCGTACCAGGGGGAATAATCTACATTGTCAGAAACCGGGCTTCCGGTACCTAAAGCATTAGTAGTTGCATTAAATGGACCAGATAAATTACCCCACCAATTGGCTTCAGCAGAAAGAAGATTTAAACCGGGATCTGCATTGTTTATACCATAAGTAGTATTTAGATCTAAATCATTGTCAGTAACAATCACATCACCGGCATCTTCACGGACTCTGATTCCAGTTTGATTTCCGCTAATGTCATTACCCTGGATCAGAATATTTGTAAAGGTATTATTATTGGCTCCTGTTCCGATATTGACACCAAACTGGAAACCACCGCCACCTGTTCCGGTTACTGTATTTCCATCAACAATAACATTATCAACTGTTCCGGATCCGATAGCATAAGTAATGTTAATACCCTGATAACCTCCGGGCAAACCAGCGGATAAATCTGTTACAATCGAATTCTCAATTATTGATGAATTGGAAGCTTCAGTTGTTATAGCTCTTAGTACATTACCTGTAAATGAATTCCATTTTACTGTAATCGTACCTACGCCGGAATTTTTATTTATATAAATTCCTTCGTAACCAGCTGCTGAAACTGCATTGTGTGTAAAAACATTGTTATGAATATTCAATCCGGAGATGTCGGCATTAAAGACAGTCTGAATTCCTTGAGATATATCATCAGTGTCATCAGAACCGGCAATCCGAAATTCATTGTCATATATCTCAACATCAGTTGCGCCTATGACAATTCCGCTGCTGTAAAAACCATCTACCCATAATGGGCTGACAATAGTAAAACCATGAATAATTGTACCATTCCCAAGTATCTCAATATTTGGATCAGCTAACGGCCAACTTGCGATAGGCACATTTGTAACGCCCTGGATAAATGTCGAGCCGGCACCAGCACCAATAAATTCAATACCGGTCTTTCCTACAGGAATTGTTAAGTCCTCAGTATAGGTACCTGCAGCAACATTAATCGTAGAACCAGAGGCGACATTATCAATTGCGTGCTGAATTGTTAACCAGGGGGTTCCGGGAGAACCGTCGTTAGCATCATTCCCGGTTGTACTGACGTAATACGTTTGTGCAAAGTTCATTCCTGTGAACAGGAAGATGAACAGTGCAAAAACAGTAAATTTGTTTTTCATAAGCACCCTCTTTAGAAATTAAACAAACTTATAGTTTAAGCTCGGCTGTTTTACCCTTTCGGCTGTATCTATTTTCGGCTGTCGGCTGGTAATTAAAATAAGAAAAAGCTAATCCCCTCAGATTACCTTCTTTCTTTATTACTGATTAAAGAATAATACTCTTATATGAACTTCGGCTGGTAACTGGTTCAAAGCTAAGGACTGAATGTCTTATTGTCAAGTAAAAAATTGAAATTCATTTAAAAAAAAATTTCGACACTTCTTCAGGGCTTTTTATTGGTCATTCTGAAACCGGGATATTTAATCTGGAGTTCAGGCAATAATCCCCTGCAGCAGGAATATATATAAGATAGTAAAAGTGAATTTTTCTGTTGCTTATCAGAATTTAATATTGAATATTTGCCCGAATTTTTAAACTAAAAAGGTAAAACCAATTTATGAATTCGGGTCCAAGAGAACAATGGGGAAGCAAAATCGGATTTATACTTGCGGCGGCGGGATCTGCAGTAGGTCTCGGAAATATCTGGAGATTCCCCTACCTGGCCGGCGAAAACGGAGGCGCGGCATTTATTTTTGTTTATGTAGTATGTGTAATCGCAATCGGTATACCGGTTCTCATTGCTGAAATATTGATTGGAAGAACCGCGCAAAAAAATCCTGTCGGTTCTTTTAAGGTCCTTACAAAATCAAAATTCTGGCATGGCATAGGCGGAATGGGTGTTATTGCCGGATTTGTAATTCTCTCCTTCTATTCTGTTGTTGCCGGATGGACTCTCGGATATATTGCTGAAGCTGTAAACGGATCCCTTCTAAACTATGACGTTGCCGAAAAAACCAGCGAGCATTTCTCAACTTTGACTTTAGATCCGATGTGGAACGTATCGCAGCTCGCGATATTTATGATCCTCACGATGGGCATAGTTTATTTCGGTGTTCAAAAAGGAATTGAACTCGGCAGCAAAATTATGATGCCTCTCCTCTTCGTTCTACTTATTGTTTTAATGATCAGAGGATTAACACTCGACGGAGCGTCGGCAGGTATCAATTATCTTTTTAATCCCGACTGGAGTAAGATAAATACAAAAGTGATTCTCGCTGCCCTGGGCCAGGCATTCTTTTCTCTAAGTCTTGGAATGGGTGCAATGCTTACTTACGGCAGCTATATGAGTAAAAAAGATAATATACCTACATCATCGGTATGGATTGCATTTCTTGATACATCTGTTGCCATTATTGCAGGCATCTGCATATTTACGGTTGTATTCGCAACGGGACAGAATCCGGACGTCGGACCAAGCCTTATCTTTAGAACATTGCCGGTTGTATTTACAAAAATGCCGGGCGGGCATTTATTCTCAATTCTGTTTTTCCTTGCACTCGCACTAGCTGCACTTACATCAACAGTTTCACTTTTAGAAGTTGTTACTGCCTATTTTGTAGATGAGAAAGGTTGGGCACGTAAAAAAGCAGTTATAGTGTTTGGAACACTTTCATTAATCCTCGGAATTCCAAGCGCACTCTCAACTAATTTACTTTCCGATTTTAAGATTGCCGGACTTAATTTTTTCGATCTCACAGAATTCATTTCGTCAAATCTGATGCTTCCGATTGGCGGATTTTTTATCGCGATTTTTGTCGGATGGTTGTGGGGGTTTGATAAAGTACTCAATTTTCTAAAAGACGGAAGTGAAAAAATATTCGATAAATTTCCCTGGATAATCGGGTTATGGAAAGTTATTCTAAGGTTTATTGCACCGGTATTAATAATAATTGTCCTGTTAAGTTCAATTGGATTACTTTAATTAAATGAATCCGAAACTAACCAATCTAAATCCATGAAAAAATCCACTGCAGGTATTGTAACTATCGGAATAATCTTTTTGCTTTTTATTTTCGGCGGAAGATCCTTTTTCGATATTGTCTGGTCATTCCCCGGTAATTTCGAAAGTATTAAAGAATTCCCGAGTAAAGATCTACCGTTAGGTTCTATTCCACTGATACTAGCTCTACTACTCGGTACCGGGATTTTTATAACCGTTAAAAATTTCTTTCCGCAATTCCGTTATTTCTGGCACGGAATAAAAGTTACGGCAGGTGTATATGATGATCCGAAAGATGCCGGCGACCTCAGCCACTTTAAAGCGCTTTCAACGGCAATCTCGGCAACCGTAGGCATCGGAAATATCGCCGGTGTTGCAACAGCAATTTACTATGGCGGCCCCGGTGCGCTCTTCTGGATGTGGATATCGGCCATCTTTGGTACATCGCTTAAATTTGCCGAGTGTTCTCTTGCACATAAATACCGGGATATTCTACCCGATGGATCCGTAGCGGGCGGACCGATGTACACAATTGAAAAAGGACTCGGGAAAAATTTTAAATGGCTTGCGATTCTATTCGCGAGCTTTGCCGTTATCTGTTCATTCGCGACCGGCAACGCAATTCAATCTTTCACTCTCTCAGACCAGCTATACTCCGAATATTCTCAGATAGCCGGCACAACAAGTTTCTGGACTCTGAAGCATGAAATCTTTTCCGGATTTTCTGTTTCTGTCTCTCAGATTTTAAACGGAATTTTTATTTCAACAGTTGTAGGATCTGTAATTATAGGCGGAATAAAAAGAATTGGAAATGTCACAAGTATCCTCTCCCCTTTTATGGCGGTGTTTTATTTTGTTACCGCGATGGTAGTAGTTATTTCCAATCTACCGCAGCTCTTCCCTTCCCTCGGAATGATTATTCAAATGGCATTCAATCCTCCGGCACAGATCGCGGGCGTTAGCGGCGGTGCATTTCTCGTTATTCTTAATACGGCTCTCTGGGGAATTAAAAGAGGATTGTATTCAAATGAATCCGGTCAGGGAAGCGCACCGATTGCGCACTCAACCGCTAAAACGAAATACGGAGTTCGCGAAGGTACAGTCGCATTGCTTGAACCGTTTATCGATACAATAATCATTTGTACATTAACCGGACTCGTTATAATTATTACCGGCGCCTGGCATCATACACAGTATTATAAATTGATGAATCCCGAGTATGATGGTGAATTATTGAACGCAAGTCTGCTTACTGCATTCGCATTCAAGCAGGGTTTAAGCTGGCTATTTGACTATGGGGATAAGATAGTTACAATCGGAGTATTCCTCTTTTCAATCTCAACAATTATCAGCTGGTCGTATTACGGTGACAGGGCAACCCATTATCTTTTCGGAGAGAAAGCGATAATTTATTACAAATGGGTCTTTGTTGTATTCGTTTTCATAGGAGCTGTTGCAGAGCTTGAAGCTATATGGGCATTCGGTGATGCGGCGTTAGGGTTCATGACAGCCCCCAACCTTCTCTCTATCATTTTGTTATCCGGAGTTCTTAAGAAAGATGTGAAGGAATATTTTTCCATTAAGCACATTCCGTTCAAAAAAAGATGAACAAATAAAATTAACTGACACTTCCGGGGATTAATCGTCATGAATTAATCCCCGTATTTTATCTCCAATAATTCTTCGATTTTCCTGCGATTTATTTTTGAGATTATTAAATTGTGGCGCAACCTTCAGATTTGTTGCATCCTTATTAATACAATCAATCATTACTCATAAATAGTAATCATTAATAAAGAATAGGTATTTAGATGCATTCAAACTCTAAGCGCGAACAATGGGGCAGTAAAATCGGTTTTATTCTGGCCGCTGCCGGTTCAGCAGTTGGACTAGGGAATATCTGGCGGTTTCCATATCTGGCCGGAGAAAACGGCGGAGCTGCTTTTATTTTTGTCTATATTATCTGCGTGTTTGTTATCGGAATTCCGGTACTGGTTGCAGAAATTCTGATCGGTAGAACAACTCAGAAAAATCCTGTAGGGTCATTTAAATTATTAAGTAAATCTCCGTTCTGGTCTGGTATCGGCGGAATGGGAGTGATCGCCGCATTTGTAATCCTCTCTTTTTATACTGTTGTTGCAGGATGGACATTCGGATATATTATTGAAGCTGTCAACGGGAATTTAATGAATTATAATATCCCGGAAACTGCAAACAGTCATTTTACAGAACTCACTCAGAATTCTTTCTGGAACGTAGGACTACTTGCTCTTTTTATGCTGCTGACAATGGGAATAGTCTATTTCGGCGTTCAGAAAGGGATTGAAAGAGGAAGTAAAATAATGATGCCGATGCTCTTCGTGTTATTGATTGTTCTTATGATTAGAGGATTAACTCTTGACGGTGCTTCCAAAGGACTTGAGTATTTATTCAATCCCGACTTCAGTAAAATAAACACTGGAGTTATACTTTCAGCACTCGGGCAGGCGTTTTTCTCTATGAGTCTTGGAATGGGGGCAATGCTTACTTACGGTAGCTATATGTCTAAGAAACAAAATGTACCCGGGTCATCTGTATGGATTGCAATGCTTGATCTATCGATAGCAATTATTTCGGGCATCTGCATCTTCACAGTCGTATTTGCTACTGGTCAGAATCCTGACGTAGGTCCGAGTCTTATTTTCCGCACGCTTCCGGTGGTATTCACAAAGATGCCGGGCGGATACTTCTTCTCTATCCTGTTTTTCTTTGCATTAACATTAGCAGCTCTTACATCAACCGTTTCATTGCTCGAAGTAGTAACCGCATATTTTGTAGATGAGAAAGGATGGAGCAGAAAAAAAGCAGTACTCTTTTTCGGTTCGCTTTCTTTATTACTTGGTATTCCTAGCGCGTTATCGTTTAATCTTCTTGCAGACGCACAGATATTCGGTCTAACCTTTTTCGGACTTACAGAATTTATTTCCTCGAATTTATTATTACCGATCGGCGGATTCTTCATTGCCCTGTTTGTAGGATGGTACTGGGGATTTGAAACTGTAATTCAGAATGTTAAAGAGGGAGCCGAATCCGTGTTCGGCAAATTTCCGTGGCTTTTAGGCTACTGGAAAATAATTTTGAGATTCGTTGCACCGATATTAATCATAATTGTTTTACTTAGTTCCTTAGGAATAATTTAGATCATTGACAATTCATTTCATCACAAAAAATAGAGAGATATGAAAAAATCAACTGCCGGTCTAATTACACTTGGAATCATCTTTTCAATATTCATATTTGGCGGAGAGGAATTTTTTAATACCGTTTGGTCCTTCCCCGGAAATATTGAAAGCATTAAGAATTTTCCGAGTAAAGAAGTACCTCTCGGTTCAATCCCTCTTATGCTTCTTTTATTGTTAGGTACAGGTGTTTTCATCACATTTAAACTGCTATTCCCGCAGATCAGATATTTCTGGCACGGAATTAAAGTAACAGCCGGAACATATGATGACCCAAGTGATCAGGGAGATCTCAGTCATTTCAAAGCACTCGCAACCGCCATATCGGCAACAGTTGGAATTGGAAATATTGCCGGAGTAGCTACCGCAATTTATTACGGCGGACCTGGTGCATTATTCTGGATGTGGATGACAGGATTGTTCGGAACCGCACTCAAATTTGCCGAAGTATCGCTGGCACATAAGCACCGGGATATTCTGCCGGATGGATCAGCGGCCGGCGGTCCGATGTACACAATTGAAAAAGGATTGGGTCCTAAATGGAAATGGCTTGCTATTCTTTTTGCAAGCTTTGCTGTCATATGTTCGTTTGCAACGGGTAACGCGATTCAGGCTTTTACACTTTCCGACCAGTTGTTTTCGGAAACCAAACAGATTCTAGGTACAGAAAGTTTCTGGACTATCCAGCATGCTATCATCGGAAATTTTTCTGTTTCTTATACTCAGATAATAATTGGCCTTGTGTTATCGAGCCTTATTGGCCTTGTAATAATCGGCGGCATAAAAAGAATTGGAAATGTAACCGGATTTCTTTCACCTTTCATGGCAGTGATATATGTTTTTACTTCACTAGTTGTTCTGATTTCCAATCTGCCTCATTTAGGGCCGGCCTTCGGCATGATATTCGATTTTGCATTCAATCCCCCTGCTCAAATTGCCGGAGTAGGCGGGGGAACATTTTTAATCTGGCTTAATACTGTTTTGTGGGGCGTGAAAAGAGGTCTCTACTCCAATGAATCCGGCCAGGGGAGCGCACCCATCGCCCATTCAACAGCAAAGACTAAATACGGCGTAAGAGAAGGAACTGTTGCCTTGCTCGAACCGTTCATCGACACAATTACAATCTGTACGTTAACAGGATTAGTTATTATTACGACAGATGCGTGGCATCATACTCAGTACTACGTAAATCATATAGATCCTTCTTTCTCAGGGGCTATGTACAACGCAAGTTTACTGACCTCTTATGCGTTCAAGCAGGGCTTAAGCTGGCTTTTCAGTTACGGTGATAAAATTGTAACGCTCGGAGTTCTGCTCTTCGCAACATCGACTATTATCAGCTGGTCATACTACGGCGATAGAGCTTCGCATTATCTCTTCGGAGAGAGAGCAATCCTTCCTTATAAATGGGTATTCATTGTATTTGTATTTATCGGGGCAATAGCTGAACTGGAGGCTATCTGGGCTTTCGGGGATGCCGCACTCGGATTCATGACAGCACCAAACCTGCTAACGATTATTTTATTGTCGGGTGTGCTAAAGAAGGATGTTAAGAATTATTTCTCGATGAAACATGTGCCGTATAAAGAATTGTTAAAAGAGAAGAATAAATAATAAGTCTTCCGGGTTTCTGCAACTTACTGCAGAGACCCGGAATTTTAATCTCTTATCCGAAGAAAGTTTCAGCAACCTGCATTAATTCCATATCAACAGTTTTTAATTTCCCTGTTGCTTCTGCAAGTTCAACTCCAATAATTTCATTACCTCTCAGCGATGCCATTTTCCCCCAGTCCCCTTTATTAACCAGTTCCGCGGCAAAAACACCAAAGCGTGTTGCAAGAACTCTATCATAGGCTGTAGGGCTTCCGCCTCTCTGAATGTGACCGAGAATAGTAGCCCTGGTTTCATAACCGGTTCTTTTTTCAATTTCATCAGCCAGCACATTACCGATTCCGCCGAGACGGACATGACCGAATGAGTCTTTCTTCATGCTGCTGAGAATAAATGATCCGTCTTTATCTGCTTCGTCTTCAGTCTGAAGTTTTGCCCCTTCCGAAACTACAACTATGCTGAAGCTTTTTCCGCTGGCATGACGTTTTGTTAAAACAGAACAAACTTCATCAATGTTAAATGGTTTTTCGGGAACAAGTATGATATCGGCTCCTCCGGCAATCCCAGCCCAGATGGCAATCCATCCGGCATGTCTTCCCATAACTTCAACAACTATTACTCTGTTGTGCGATTCCGCTGTTGTATGAAGCCTGTCGATTGCTTCCGTAGCAATGTTAACGGCAGTATCGAATCCGAATGTAAAGTCGGTTGCATTTAAATCATTATCAATTGTTTTAGGGACACCAACAACTTTAACACCGGCTTTATACAATTTGGAAGCTATACCGAGAGTATCCTCACCGCCGATAGCAACGATAGCATCAATTCCGTTTTTAGCAAGATTGTTTTTTACCGTCTCTTCACCATTTTCAATTTTGTAGATATTTGTTCTTGATGTGCCAAGAATTGTACCTCCGCGATGAAGTATACCGGAAATTGTGTCACGGTCGAGCTTACAATAATTGTTGTCTATTAACCCCTTCCAACCTTCCCTAATTCCTATAACCTCTTTACCGCTTTGAAGTGCTTTTCTAACAACAGCTCTAATAACAGCATTTAGACCGGGGCAATCTCCCCCGCCGGTTAATATTCCTATTTTCATATATACTCCGGTTTAAAAATTATATCAGTTTTAAATTGGCAAATTTAGTAAGAAGCTGTTTAGTACCGCTTTCTTCGAAAGCAATTGTAACTCTCTGCATATCACCGGTTCCAACAATCTGAAGTATTTTTCCCATTCCAAAGAGTTGATGAGTAACCCGGCTGCCAACACGCAGAGATCTTCTCTCCTGATCAAAATCGTCGTAACTCTCCTGATAATATTCATCTACAAAATCCCTTTTGCGTCTTCCGGACTTTCTGCCACCTGCGCCGTTCAATTCTTCAAATGTATTTTCATCCAGTTCATCAAGAAATCTTGATTTGCTCTGATATGCCACCTCTCCGAAACGATATCTAGAACGCGCATACGTTAGAAATACTTTCTGCTGAGCGCGCGTTATGGCGACATAGAACAATCGTCTCTCCTCTTCAATCTTGGAATCCGAATCAAAGCGGGGACTTAAGGGGAAAATATCCTCTTCGAGACCGGTGATAAATACTAACGGGAATTCCAATCCTTTTGCACTATGAACAGTCATCAGTGTAACCGAATTGACCTTCTCATCGTACTGATCCACACCTGAGACAAGAGAGACTTCGGCAAGAAAATCATCAAGTTTAGAATCCGGATTTTCTTTGCTGTACTGCTGAACCGCGGAGAGGAGCTCCTGAATATTGTCGTACCTGGCCATCGATTCGGCTGAATTTTCTTCCTTATAAATTTTCAATATACCGAGTTCGTCAACAAGCGCCGAAGTCAATTCACCAATCGAGAGTTTATCCTTGAGATCAATATACTTGTCAAGTAACATCTTAAACTGCTTTACATTTTTCTGTATTCTTTCTTTTACTTCAATAACCTCAAACACACGGGACATAGTAGTAAAGAGAGAAAGCTCGAGCTTACGGGCAAACGCAATCATTTTCGTTATAGATGTATTCCCTATGCCCCTTTGCGGGAAGTTCATTATACGAAGTAAACTTTCCTCGTCATTCTGGTTAGTAAGAACTCTAAGATATGCCAGTACGTCTTTCACTTCCTTTCTTCTGTAAAACTCAACACCGCCGACAATCTTATAAGGAATTTTCTCTCTTCTAAGAGCATCTTCAAGAGCTCTCGACTGAGAATTAAGCCGGTAGAAAATTGAAATATCATTTAAGGACAATTTACGAGTAGAGATTTCCTTCTTAATTTTTTTAGCGATCTGAAACGCTTCATCCTTTTCATCAGAAGCCCGCATCAGAGTAAGTTCTTCACCGTCGTTATTTTCCGTCCATAACGTTTTTGTAATCTGCTCTGTATTATTCTTAATAATGGAATCCGCTGCGGCAAGAATCATTTTTGTTGAACGGTAATTCTGCTCGAGCCTGAAAATTTTTGCCCCTTTAAAATCTTTTTTAAAGTTGAGCATATTTTTTATTTCGGCACCGCGCCAGCTGTAGATACTTTGTGCATCATCACCGACAACACAGACTTTATCTTTAGTGGGACTTAATAATTTAAGCAACTGATACTGAGCTTTATTTGTATCCTGATATTCATCAACAAGGATATATTTAAATTGCTTCTTGTATTTGGATAGGATCTTTGAATTTTCTTCGAATAATTCGATCGGCTTCAGAAGAAGGTCGTCGAAATCCATGGCATTATTTTCGAATAAACGTTTATTGTATTCGGTATAGATTTCAAGAAATTTTTTATCGGCAAGTGTAGTTGCCATATTTTTGCCGAAGTTTTCCGGTTTAATCATTTGGTTTTTGAGAAAGCTGATTTTATGCTGAACTCCATTCGGGGTAAGATTTTCAAGGTTAATATTCAGATTCTGCAAAACATTACTGACAAGAGAGACCGAATCCTCCCGGTCGTATATCGAAAAATTTGGTTGATAATTGAGGGATTTTGCTTCAATCCTGAGAATCCGTGCAAAGATGGAATGAAATGTGCCCATCCAGAGAGATGAGGCTTTTTTTCCAACCAGAACTTTAATCCTTTCTTTCATTTCCTTGGCAGCTTTATTAGTAAAAGTAAGCGCCAAAATTGAATCAGGTTCAAGCCCTTTATCGATCAAATATGCGATTTTATATGTTAAAACGCGTGTTTTTCCCGATCCGGCACCCGCTACAATCATGTGTGGACCGGAATTGTACTCCACAGCTTTGAGCTGTTCCTGATTTAGATCATTTAGAATTTTCATGGTTTCTTGGTTTTTGTGGAATTTTAGCTGGCAAAGGTATGAAAAATCGGATGGATTTTCAATCCGGATTAAAGAAAATAATATGTGTTAAAAGAGACGGAAAATTAAATAAGAAGTTTTCCGTTCTTCATAATCATTGCACCGTCGAAATATACGGTTGGTCTTTTTACGACTCCATCGAGATGAATCGGAACATTTACCAGTCCGCCCATCGATTTGTTATCGCCGATGGCAATATGAATTGTGCCCATTACTTTTTCGTCTTCAAGAAGAAGTCCGCTCAGTTTCGCTTTATCATTGGTACCGATACCGAACTCAGCAATATTTCTTGCAGGCATATCGTAATTGCTTAGGATCTTGTTAAGTTTATTTGCCTGGGCACCTCCTGAAATTTCTACAGCGAAACCGTCTTCAACAACAATTCTTATCGGTCTGCCTTTGATTACGCCGATACCGGCCATGGATCCGTCAACAACAAAAACGCCGTTCGATTTTCCTTCGAGTGGCGCTATGTATGCTTCTCCGGTAGGCAAATTTCCGCTCTCCCCTTTTGCGTGGAAGAGTCCTTTGCTAGCGTGACCTTGCCTGGTTGAAATATCCATTGTTATATCAGTTCCATTAGGAGCCGTAACCCGGACAATATTAGTATTTGTAAGAATATCTGTTAATCTTATTGTGAGTGCTGCAATTTTTTTATAATCAGCATTTAATCCTCTTACCATAATCTCTTCAGTAATACCCGGGAAAGTAGCGATTCTTGAACCCTGTGCCGAAGCTTCCCTTCTTGCATTAGTATGCGTTAAAGATTTGGCAGTAGGACAAAGTACAACGTCGAACATTTTCATTAACCGGCCGACCTGTTCGGGCGGTTCCTGTCCGTGCATCTCTCTCGATTTGATCTCAACATATAAAGATTCATGACCCAGACCGAGAGAATTTTTATAAAGGTTGTAACCGATTTTTTTCTTTTTCTCGTCAGTAATGATTAAAACGGATTCTTCTTTTTTAGTCCCCATACAGTCGCGAATTGCAATGATAGAAGCTTTGTCGAGTTGAGATAATTTCATAATTCACCTTTAGTAATTAGAGTGGGAAACCGATATTTAATTGAACAGTGGCTAAAAAGCCCCCTTTGGCGACCGGATTCGTGATTTTTCCTGCACCGACAGGTAATTCAGTTTTAAGATCGAACTGATCATATTTAAGGAAGCTGTATCCTGCAGTACCTTCAATACTGATATAATCCGGGACAATATGAATTAAAAGTCCCGAGGCGATATAATAATTTACTTTTTTATTAGCCGGTTCATACTTCAGTTCATAGAGCTGCTTATCATTTTCAAGCACGGTATGAACAAATTCTGTGTTGTAGAAAACGACACCGCCTTCTATAATTTTCAAATCAATAATAGAGAGGAGCGGGACACCAATATCAACGGCCAATCCCCAATGATTCATCGAGAGCTGATATTTATTTTTAAATACTGAATTTTGTGCGGTCTGATTTTGTTCGAGGTTCTCCCTCATAAACTGATAAAATCCTTTTGCGGAGATAAAGAAATTTTCGAACTTTGCCCTGAAGAAATTAGCCCCGATACGGTAACCGGAACCTTTTTTAAATTCAACAACTGAAGAAGGAGCCGGACCGTAATTATTCAGCTTAATGTAATCGTTCAATCCGTCAACAATATACTGTTGCTGCGAAAACCCCGCATAGAAACCGCTAAGGCCAAGACAACCGAAACCGAAAGTCTGGGATTTTATTACAGCCGCCGGAAGCAAAAAGATCAACGCAAGGGGAAATATTATTTTTGAACTCAATTTCAGCATCAGATAAAATACTCCATAGCTTCGGGACAATTTACAAAAAAAAGTGTTAAGTTCTTAAGGGCTATTTCGAATCCCTTTTTCCAAACCATGACTACCCGGCCCCATTTCACTCCGTCTTAGCAGTAACGCGAAAAGGAGTCCGAAGAATCCTAGTGAAGAGAAGATCCACATACCGAGTGTATAACCTCCTGAAAAGTCGTTGGCCCAGCCGATCATAAAATTAAATCCGGCTAGACCGATGTTCTGTATCATAGTCATAAGTCCATATGCAGTTCCAAGTTTCGATTCATCAACAATAATGGCAACCGAGGGCCACATAACCGCGGGAATTAAAGAAAATGCAAGTCCCATCATCGCCATAGGAATAAAGAGTGAGATATTCGTGTAGGCCATAAGGAGGTAAACAGGAATAAGAATTAGAGAACCGATCATCATAAGCAGAGACCGCCGGCCGATATAGTCTGCAAAGAGACCGAATAAAGGCGTTAAGACCATTGCCGAAAGAGTTAGCATGCTGGAAAGAAATCCTCCGAACTCCCTTGTTGTTCCGTGCACATCAATAAAAAACTTAACCGCGAAAGTCTGAAATGGAAAAATTCCCGAATAAAAAGTTACACAAAGCAGTACTACAAACCAGTAGGACTTGGAGAAAGAGAAGATTTCCCTGAAAATAATTTTATCCTGTTTAGGGACAGGCCTTAAAGAATAATTTTTTTCAGCAAATGAATCCATTCCCCAGTAGATAATTACAGAAGCAATAGAGATTACCCCGGCGCCAACTGATAGAAGGAGCGGATACTGCCAGTTCTCGTACAATCCCCCGGCCCAGGTAGGTGAGTTAAGTGCCGCGAAAGAACCGAGCCGAGCAAGTGTTAGATTTAATCCGAATGCAAACGAAAGCTGTTTCCCTTTAAACCATCTTCCGATTACTGTTGTAACAGCAACAATCATCGATTCAGCACCGAGTCCGAACACCAGTCTTCCGATTGCCATCATAGTCAGATTGTCGAATGAAGCCGTAATTATGGCTCCAACAAGGCATAATGTTGTGAAAATGAATGTTGAAATTCGGGTTCCGATTTTGTCTATTATAATTCCGCCGAGAAGAACCATTAATACATTCGGTACACTGTAGATGCCCTGAAGCAAACCGATATCCGAATCAGTAAAGTTCAGTTGTTTTACTAGCAAGTCGGCGAGCGGACTTATGCTGTCGTAAATATAATAATTGCCGAACATTGCAAGTGAAACGAACACAAGAATAAGCCACCGGAAAAGCTGTGATGGTTCGGGTTTTGCAGAGGATTGATTTTCCATTATCTCCCTTTAATAGAATAATAATCCTGATCATGCACTGATCAAATCAGCCGCACGATCAGGATAGAGAAACAAATATTAGTTAGCAGGAATGTTCCTTAAAGCGTTCAATAAGAGATTCCAGAATTTTTCTACAGTACTGATTTGAACCTGTTCATCTGGTGAATGCGCGCCTGTGATTGTAGGACCGAAAGAGATCATATCCATATCAGGGAATCTTTCTTTTATTATTCCGCATTCAAGACCGGCATGAATCGCTTTAACTTCCGGGTGGTTATTATACATCGACTCATAAACATTTTTCATAACGGCGAGGACCGGCGAGTGGATATCAGGCTTCCATCCTGGATAACCATCACCCTGCTTAACTTCAGCTTTTGCAAGTCTGAAAAGAGCGACGATAGAATTTGAAATGTCTTTCTTCTCTGATTCGACTGAACTTCTCTGGCTTAAAATAACCTCTACTGTTTTACCTTTTGTGACAACGACTGCAAGGTTAGAAGATGTTTCAACTAATCCTTCAATATCCGCACTCATTTTAATAACACCGTTAGGAACTGAATAAAGAGAATCGATAAGGTTAGCCGCTAAGGTTTTATCCATAACCTTTGCTTTCGATTTAATCTCGGATGCAGAGACATTCAGATTCGGCTCAACACTTGCAAGTTCCTCTTTAACAATACCATTATAACTCTCTACATACGCAAAAATATCCGCGGATAATTTCTTCGCAATCCGAACAACAGCGAATGTCTCTCTTGGAATTGCATTATGCTTGCTACCTCCGTTTATGGAGACTAGACGTATTCCGAATTTATTGTTTAAATCGTGAAGAAGTCTGGACATTAATTTAACCGCATTTCCTCTTCCGGTTTGAATATCCAGACCTGAATGGCCGCCTTTCAATCCGGTAACTTTTAATTCTAAAGCAATAGTGTTAGCAGGAATTTCCGAGGGTTTGAAAGTGAATTTTACAAAAGTATTCTGCCCACCCGAACATCCTATATAAAAAGCGCCGTCTTCTTCGGAATCGAGGTTGATAAGTATTTTCGATTTCAGAAATCCCGGTTTCAATGCCTGTGCCCCGTTTAAACCGGTCTCCTCGTCAAGTGTAAAAAGTGCTTCAACCGGACCGTGCTGCAGATCATTCGATTCGAGTACTGCAAGCGCAGCAGCAACGCCGATACCGTTATCGCTTCCAAGGGTTGTTCCGCGCGCTTTTACCCAGTCGCCGTCTATATACGCTTGAATCGGATCTTTATCGAAGTCGTGTGCTACATCATTGTTCTTTTCAGCAACCATATCGAGATGTCCCTGCAGGACCACTGGAGTGCGGTTTTCAAATCCGGGTGTAGCCGGTTTTCTGATAACAATGTTTCCGAATTCATCGGTTTGAAATTCAAGATTGTTATTTTTTGCAAATCCTGTTACATATTTAGCAATTTTTTCTTCCTTGCGGGACGGGTGCGGAATATTGCAAATCTCTTCGAAATGTTTCCATAATAGTCCTGGTTTTAAATTTCCTAATACGTTTCCCATCTAATACCTCCTATAAATTAATTTCTTGAAATGTTATCAATCTTTGTTCGTAAAGGCCCGTAAGAAATTTTGTTAGTCTCTGATTTACGGGTTCAATTTTTTCGCCGAATTTATTTAAAAGAATACTTGAAATTTCTCTTACAGTTTTTTTGCCGTCGAGAAGGAGCCATGTCTGAGATCCGATCTCGTCGAGTTTTAATTTTATTTCGGGTGATTTCAGTTTCGGGACAATATATTTGAGAGCAATTCTATTTTTGAATTTCGGAATAAGGATTGTGACTATATTATCTTCACCTATTTCATCTTTGTGCAAGCGTAAAGGTCTAAGGTCAAGGTAATTGGCATTTTTCAGAATTCTTCTGCGTTGACTAAAGCTAAGAGGCATGATCGATCCTTAAAAAAAATCTTCCCCGGCACATTGCACTGCAATGAACCGGGGAAATAAATAATGATGATAATACGATTACATTGATACTTGCGGCGGAGCCGGTTGATCCGGACTTCCGGCATTCTTAACAGGTATTCTGATCAGATACCAGGCTATCAATGCAAATACTACAAGACTAATGTAGAAACTCGGGGAATCGAAAATATGGAATAAGGAAATCTCGAAGAACGCAAAACCCGCAAAGAGAAGTCCGATAAGTGCCTCCCCTGCAATCAAACCAGCTGCGAGCAGAATTCCAGTATTCTCTACTCTTGATTTCTGTGCATCGTTAAATTTCTTTTTAGCATTTACCATTTCAACGGCGCCTTTAATTAAACCGCCAACAAAAATTGCAAATGTAGTACCGAGCGGTAAGTACATACCGACAGACACTAGCATAGGGCTTTTAATATTCATTAAAATAAAACCTACACCCATAAGCATACCGGTAAAGATAAGAATCCATTCCATTTCGCCGGCAACAATTCCTTTTGAAAGAATTGCCATAAGGCTGGCCTGCGGTGCGGGTAATTTTTCTCCACCGAATCCAGTACCTCCCATTTTTATATCGCCTTCATGAAGTATAATAAGAGGAATAAACATTACAGCTGCCGATACCGCAATTCCGATTAGATCGCCGATCTGCATTTTCCAGGGCGTACCGCCAAGGATATGACCAGCTTTAAGGTCCTGAAGCATTTCTCCAGCAACTGCAGCACTAACACAGACAACAGCTGCAACGCCAAGAACCGCGGCTACTCCCTGTGTTCCCGTCATACCGAGTACAACCATCAATAATGCAGCAACAACTAATGTTGAAAGTGTTAATCCGGAGATAGGATTATTTGATGAACCGATTATACCGACAAGATAACCCGAAACCGCCGCAAAGAAGAATCCGGCAATTATCATTACTACCGTAGCAATAAACGCTGCAACTAAATTCTGAGCGAAGAACTCATATATAATGAATGTTAATACTGCTGTTGCAAGAATTCCGATCATAACCCACTTGAAAGCAATATCCTTTTCAATTCTATCAACAGTATGGCTGCCGCTGGCTGCTTTCTTAACATCGCCAATTGATCTTGAAATACCGGCTATTAAATTTTTTCTCATTCTCCAGAGTGTGAATGCGGCGCCAACGAGCATACCGCCGATTGCTATCGGTCTTACATAATCTCTCCAGACCTGAACAATTGTACCTGCCCAATCCTGACCTTCCATCGGCGTATTACCGAATTTAAAGTAAGCAATTATCGGAGCGAGCAGACCCCAGGCAATAACTCCTCCTGAGAAGTTTAATGAAGCCAGACGGGGACCGATAATGTATCCAACGCCCATATAGGCAGGGCTGACATCGGGAGATCGGAACAGGATATTTCCTTTGCTCAATGAAAGTAACCCGTCGGCACTGGTAGCAAATAATTTGAACTGACCGAGAGCCTGAATCAATGCTCCAACGCCCATAGCGTTGAAGAGGAACTTGGAACCGGAACCGCCGTGCTGACCTGCTTTATGAATTTCTGCAGCCGCAACAGATTCAGGGAACGGAAGTTCAACATCTTCAACCATAACCCTTCTTAAGAGTGCCACGAACATAATACCGAGAACACCGCCTGCAACCATTATTGCAGCGGAAATAATATAATTACCCGGTGTAAAGAAAGGATCCCAGATTCCTGCAATAAAAAAGGCAGGTAAAGTGAAAATTGCACCAGCTGCAATCGATTCGCCAATCGAGCCGACAGTACGGGCAAAATTTTCTTCTAAGATGGTACCCTTGAATAATTTAATTATCGCCATTCCAATCACTGCAGCCGGATATGTGGCTGCAATTGTCATTCCGGCTTTTAAACCTAGATAAGCATTAGCTGCACCGAGAACAACCGCCAGAACCAATCCGATAATTAAAGCACGGATTGTAAATTCTGCCATATTAGTTTCTGAAGAGACGAAGGGGACGAACTTTTTCTGTTCCGTCATACTTTTCTCCTGTGTTGATGTGAGGATTTTATGAATTAATTATAAAATCTTGTTTAACGGTTTGCTAATATAAATATCGCAACATATCTGAGCAACATGATAATTTATGAATCTATCTATGAGGATAACTAATCTTTTCTTTGAGAGAATATTATACCTAAAACTTCATCTTTCTCATACCGATGTGACAAATTGCAAAATCATATTTAACAGGATCATCCGGATCGAACTTACTTAACTTTCCGGTTATCTCTTCGGCCATCAACCAAGATATATTTTTTTTACCGGTCAGTTTTAATTTTTGGCAGATTCTGGCCACATGTGTATCAACCGGAATAATCAATTTTGAAGCCGGTATTCTTTTCCATATTCCGAAATCGAGATCATCTTTACGGACCATCCATCTCAGAAAGAGATTCACTCTTTTACATCCACTCCCCTTCATCGGATCAGGGAACATAAATCTAATACCATAACTAACGGATTTCCCTTTAGACATTATTCCGGTCATATTTCCGGAAAAAACTGATAATCTTTCTTTTATGTCAATTGAATCACCTGTGTGACCGGCCATAAAAAAAGATTCAAGCGATTCGTATTTATTATAAATATTATTTAAGGCAAGAAACAATCGGGATATATCATCACCGGAATAAAACCGGTGTTTTAGCAGATTAAAAAAACTGCATCCCAAATTTTTATCATAGTTTAACACAAAGCTGTATGGACTGCCGGACATAATAGCGTTAAGTTTCTCTAAAATGCTTATTATCTGCTTAATATTTCCGTATGCAAATACAGAAGAAATGAGTCCGGATATTTCAATATCGGAAGGATTATTGTATCTGTGGGGAAATTCTAACGGGTCGGGAGAGATTCTTGACCGATCGAACAACTCGTAATAAAAATCTAATTTTTCTTTCAGTCCTCTGTTTTTCAAAAATAGTTCTTCAAATTTTATTTTACTAAAATCATTTTTTTTGTAAAATGATGGGTCGGTGTTACAAGTCTGAGGAAATAGATCCCCGAGCTTAAACTGCTTCCGTTGAAAACAACATTGTGCGACCCGGGCTTTTTAATATCATGTACCAGTGAATTAATCTCATTACCAATTACGTCAAATACCTTGAGACTAACAAACGACTCTTTTTCAATTTCATAATTTATTTTTGTTGAAGGATTAAACGGGTTAGGAAAATTCTGGAATAATACGGTTTGTGTCGGGAAAGGATTTCCGTTTTCTTCAATTCCCGTTAAGAACTCGGAATCATTAATTACCGAATTCCAGATGCTCATTTTAGTACCATCCATTCTCATCCATATCGGAAAGATTTTATTGTCATAAGCTGCAATGTTTGTATAATCACCAAAAAAAACTGTATTAACAGGGTAAAAAGAATACTGAGAGATACAATAATTAGAAAATGTTTCTCCACCGTCATCCGAACGTGCAATATAAACATGGGTTTGAGTGTTATTTGGATCAGGATTTTCACGCCGGTCGTAAAAAATAATATAGATTTTACCGGTAACGGGATCTACTGTCATCCAGTTAAAGAATTGATGCCTGGGGAAATGATCATTATTAACTTTTTTAGGAGAACTCCAGGTAGTGCCGCCGTCAACGGATTTCGAGAAAAAAATATCCGTATCACCATTGATCTGATCGGACCAATTGATATAAATAGATCCGCGATGAGGTGAATTGCTAATATCGCAAGCAGTAACAGGGAAACCATTTGCGCGATAAATTCCGGGTATATCGAATGCCCAACCGGCATTAAGATTGGAAACATGAATATCATCAGAAAAAGTAACACCGCCATCCGTTGATTTATCGAATTGTATTCCCAGCGGACCAGACCAGCTCAAATAGACTTCCCCATTAGGTCCAGTGCATGGTACGGCCCCTTCCATAGTATTATCGTCATCCAGGCAATCACCTTCAATATCACTGATTTTAATGGGAGACGACCAGGAAGCGCCGCTGTTTGTAGATCTCGCAAACAGAATTCTTGAGCGATCATTGGGATTTGAACTTCCGTACTTATCAAATTCAGTCCATGCCATATACAGGTTATTCCTGTATTGAGAGTTGGAATAATCAGCACAAAGCCATTCCTTATCCTGCTGTCTGGAAGGAGGTGAAAAGCCAACACCTACATCATAATCCCATGTAGATCCGTTAGTAGTAGAACGCTGAACAACAATTCGATCTATCCAGTAGCCCGTTCCTGTATTTCTCTGATCTGATAAATGTCCGAAAAATAAATTTCCGCTTGCATCATAGACCAGACAAGGATCGCCCCAGACTCTCCATACAGAGCTCATTAATTTCTGGGACCAGGAATTGCCGCCGTCACTCGAGAAGTAGAATAAGTTCAGATTTGAGCCCGCTGAGATAAAATTTGGATTAACCGGATTTACAGCTATTGATACTTCATTAGGCTGACTGGCAGTTGAATTGTTCACCTGAATATTTTTGAACTGAGGGAATATTATTGAAAAAGAAAAAAGTTGGGTTAATAAAAACAGGAAGAGAGTTTTTTTAAAAAATATCATATGCAGTTTGTCATAAATCGACAGATAATTAAGGAGAATTATTTCGAATTACAAATCCAAAATAATTCTCCAAAAATCATTTATTCACCCCGGTTAATTTAATCATCTCTTTAATGGCCTGTTCGAGGCCAACATAAAGAGCTCTTGCAATAACGGCATGTCCTATACTTACTTCATCAATATCCGGAATTGCAACAAATTCTTTCATATTACTGTAATTCAATCCGTGGCCGGCATTAACACCGAGTCCCAGCTTTTTAGCATGTTTTGCCGCGAGACGTACTCTTTCAAGTTCATCGAAAATATCCTCCTCGCCCACAGCATTGGCATAATGACCAGTGTGGATTTCAATGAAGTCGGCATTTATCTCAGCCGCCGCATCAATCTGGTTGATATCCGGTTCAATAAAAAGTGATACAGGGATATCTGCATCATGGAGTGATCTGATTGCAAGTCTTAAGTGATTAATATTATCAATTACATTAATACCGCCTTCGGTTGTCAGTTCCTGTCTTTTTTCAGGCACTATAGTAGCCAGTTCGGGTTGAACATCGCAAGCGATATTAATAATATCATCTACGGCTGCCATTTCGAGATCGAGTTTGGTTGTAATCAGTTCCCTTAACAGGCGCAGATCGCGTTCATTTATGTGACGGCGGTCCTCTCTAAGATGTACTACAATTCCGTCGATCCCGTAAAGCTCCGCCATTAATGCGAATGAGACAGGATCAGGCTGTGATTCACCTCTTGCATTTCTAAGAGTTGCTACATGATCAACATTTAAACAAAATCTCATATCAATCCTTTCTAAATTATTTATTCAATAAATAAAAAAATATTCAGAATAATTAAAGTGAAATCCCACGTCACTGATATAATTGAAACAGTCTCACACTCAAATTTCAAATTTAATACCCTGTGCCAGAGGAAGTTTAGTCCCGAAATTAATTGTGTTTGTTTGTCTTCTCATATATTGTTTCCATGAATCCGAACCGGATTCTCTTCCTCCCCCGGTTTCCTTTTCGCCTCCGAAAGCACCGCCGATTTCAGCTCCGGATGTACCAATATTCACGTTAGCAATACCGCAATCGCTTCCCCAGTGGGAAAGGAATGTTTCGGCTTCGCGCATATCTGTAGTGAATATTGATGAAGAAAGCCCCTGTACAACATCGTTTTGTTTTTCGATTGCATTCTGAACGTCGCCTTTGTATTTGATCAGATAGAGTATCGGCGCAAAAGTTTCCTCCTGAACAATTTTATAATTATTCTCTGCTTCTACAATAGCCGGTTTTACATAACACCCGGATTCATATCCGCTGCCTGATAGGAGTTCGCCACCGAAGATAATTTTTCCTCCTTCTTTTTCAACCATTTTTAGGGCTTGCTTAAATTCTTCTACCGCGCCTTTATCAATCAAAGGACCTACGTGATTACCGGGATTGAGCGGATTGCCAATTTTAAGCGAGGAATAAGCTTTTAAAAGAGCGTCCTTTACTTTTGGATATACATCTTCGTGAATAATCAATCGGCGCGTTGTTGTACATCTCTGCCCCGCTGTTCCAACAGCTCCGAAGACTACAGCGGGTATTGCCAGCTGAAAATCCGCGTTTGGTGTAATTATAATTGCGTTGTTGCCTCCCAATTCAAGAATAGTTTTGCCGAATCTTTTTGATATTACTTCGGCTGCATGTTTTCCGATAGCGGTTGATCCAGTTAAAGAAATTAGAGGAACACGTTTATCGTTAAGCATTTTTTCGCCGACAGTGGATCCTTTGCCAATAATCAGCGAGAAGAGTCCTTCCGGCAAATTATTTTCTTTAATCACATCAGAAATAATATTCTGCACCGCAATGGCACATAAAGGAGTTTTTGAGGAAGGTTTCCAGAGATTGGCGTCACCGCAAACGGTAGCAAGAGCACTATTCCATGCCCAGACAGCAACCGGGAAATTAAAAGCTGTTATAATACCGACTACACCGAGAGGATGATACTGATCGTACATACGGTGTTTCTCACGTTCGCTCACCATTGTAGATCCGTACAACTGCCTGGAAAGACCCACTGCAAAATCGCAAATATCGATCATCTCCTGAACTTCACCTAAACCTTCCTGAAGCGATTTACCCATTTCATAAGAGACAAGATGACCAAGCGGTTCTTTAAAAAGTCTTAATTGATTTCCGATTTGCCTGACAACTTCTCCCCTCTTAGGAGCCGGAACGGTCCGCCAGAATTTAAATGCCTCGTCGGCTTTTGCAACTACTTCATCATAATCTTTAACGGAACACTGATACACCTTTGCAATTGGTTTACCGTCCACCGGAGAAACCACATTAATCATTCCCTGATCATTTGTTTTGAACCAATTTAATCCTGTGGAGGCGCCGTAATTTTCATCTTTAATCCCCAACTGTTTTAAAAAATCCATTATAACCTCTGATTTGTTTTGTATAAAGATTACTCTATTTTAAGAAAATTCAGAAAGCACGATTGAAACAGATCACCTGACCAGTTGGATGGAACCGATCGTCGACTTTAAACTTTTCAATTCACTCTCAAGATTTTCCCTTCGGACAGTACAATCGAACTGAATAATTCTTGAGTTCTGGTTTAGGTACAGAATTTTAAAATTGATTAGATCTTCTTTTTCACTCTTTATCTGAAAGAACTTAATCCCGGATTTAGTAAAAGATGCAATGGATATTTTATCATTGCGCAGTTTATTGCCGAGAAGATTTTTATAATTATTAAACGATAATTCGCTATTCAAGGATGAATCCGAGTATTCAACATAACCGACACTTAATAAACTGCCGCCGGACTGATTAAAGAATAGATACTGAGGTGAATATTCGAATCTGTTTTGAGAGGAATCCTGAAACTTGTTTCTGGTTTCTATTTTGCGGGAGAGTTCGGCAGACTGAATAAGCCAATTAGCGGGAGGATTGAATTTGGTTCCGAGCGATTGATCAACAATTTCTTCTGCAAGATTGGACGTATCGTTATTATAGAAATCGCCGCTGAACCAGTCCCCGTCATTATTCCCTTTACAAGAAAGTAGAAATAAAAGAAAAATGAACCTGAATATTATCTTAAACGAATTTTGCATATGGCTTTTTATCACGGGACAAATTTAAGAAAAATGTTTTTGTTAAAACTATAAAATGAAATGAATCTTTTCTTGTAAGTCCTTTATTAACTTCCTATTTTTGTTCCAGGAGTAAAAAGAAGTATGAAATACATTAATTATCAAAAAATAACGGGCAGAAAAAACCTTCGTAATTACTTCTCCTCCCGCCTCGAAGAAGTCTTCTAATTCTCTTTTCTTACTTACAGATCTCTAAAATATCAAATTAATTTTGGGAGGAATCCGTTTATGGGTAATCAAGAAAACTCATTCGAGGAGATTATTATGGCTCAAAAAGATAAGATAGAAGCTCAAAAAGTACATGAAATACTGAAACGCTCGATGCTGATCGACGGGTTCGAATTCGTACTCGATCTTGAAAGAAGTTATGGATTGACTATAGTTGATGAAAGGTCCGGTGATGAATACCTCGATTTCTTTTCCTTTTTTGCATCTTCGCCAGTCGGTTTGAATCATAATAAAATCAATACGCCGGAGTTCCGAGAGGAGCTGGCCATTGCTGCTATGAATAAACCATCCAATTCAGATATATATACTGTTGAAATGGCAAAGTTCGTTGATTCATTTTCGAGGATCGCAAAACCTGCCGATTTCAATCACCTTTTCTTTATTGACGGCGGTACTCTGGCAGTTGAAAACGGTCTTAAGACCGCCTTCGATTGGAAAGTCAGAAAGAATCTCGAGAAAGGATATCGTGAGGAGCGAGGACATCAGGTTATTCATTTCAAGGAGGCATTTCACGGGCGTTCAGGATATACAATGTCGTTGACAAATACTGATCCGACAAAAATAAATTACTTTCCGAAGTTTAAGTGGCCCCGGATAATAAATCCCAAAATATCTTTCCCTTTAGAAAATCACCTGAACGAGATTATTAAAAAAGAAAACCAGGCAATAGATGAAATTAAGGATGCTATTTCGAAAAATCAGGATGATATTGCTGTAATTATTATTGAACCTGTTCAGTGTGAAGGAGGCGACAATTTCTTCAGAAAAGAGTTTTTCATAAAATTGAGAGAGATAGCCGACGAAAACGATATTTTACTTATGTTCGATGAGGTTCAAACAGGACTGGGAATGACAGGTAAAATGTGGGCATATGAACATTATGTTGAACCGGATATAATTGCATTCGGCAAAAAAGTACAGATTTGCGGAATAATGGTTTCTGACCGGATTGACGAGGTTAAAGAGAACGTATTCAGGACATCGAGCAGGATTAATTCAACATGGGGAGGAAACCTAGTTGATATGGTGAGATCCAGAAAAAATCTCGAAATTATTGAGGAGGAAAATCTGGTCGAAAATTCAAGAATTACGGGTAACTATTTATTGCAGAATCTAAGCGAATTAGAGCTGGAATTTCCGGATTTGGTTTCTCAGGCCCGAGGACTGGGTCTGTTATGTTCATTTGACCTTCCATCACCGGAAATAAGAAAAACTTTTTTGAATGAATTATATAAAAATAAAATGATAATGCTGGGGTGCGGTAAAAGCTCAATACGTTTCAGACCTCCATTAACAGTAACAAAAGAAGACATTGATAAAGGGATCTCGATTATTAGGAGAGTCTTAGATAAAATGTAATTTGTAAAATGTATTTTTAGAATTAGCTTTTGAATCAGCTGTTTTTCTATAATATTGCATTATACTTTTTACATATTATCTTACAGGTGTTTCAGTGTCAAAATTGATTGTTGTGGCAACACCAATCGGTAATCTATCCGATATAACCTACAGAGCCGTTGATACACTCAAGTCGGTTGATATAATAGTATGTGAAGATACACGGGTAACTAAGATCCTTCTGGACCACTATCAAATTGAAAAACCATTGTTTGTTGTTAATGCGCAGAATGAATCAAAAAAGATTCCTGAATTGATAGAACGAATTAATAACGGGTCAGTCTGTGCTTTAGTCTCGGATGCCGGAACACCTTCAATTTCGGATCCGGGTACAAGATTGGTTAATGCAGCTGTGAAAAATGGAATTGAAGTTATTGGAATACCAGGACCAAGTGCCGTTATTCTAGCGTTAAGTATAAGCGGATTACCAACCGACTCGTTTGTATTCGAAGGATTCCTGCCCCAGAAGAAAGGTAGGCAAAAGAAATTAACGGAACTTGCAGTAGAAGAAAGAACCATAGTACTATACGAATCCACTTACCGAATTGAAAAATTACTCGAAGAAATTAATAAGTATATGCCGGACCGACAATTAGTAATTGGCAGAGAGCTAACGAAAAGATTTGAAGAGATGTGGCGAGGTACAGCTGCTGAAATAATAAGAGACTTAAGCAATAAAACTATTAAGGGTGAGTTCGTCGTAATAATTGCACCAAACGGATTCATAATTTAGATATCGAAGAATTAAGCAGGAATTGTAAGGGATATCCAAATGAATATCCCCCGCAAAATTTTATTCGGAATCGTATTGGATAAGAGAATGGATTTCATACTCTTTCAGTTTTTCTCTCCCATTTAAGAAGGCAAGTTCAATCAGAAAAGAGATGAGTACGATTTTGCCGCCAAGTTTTTCAATCAGATTACATGCAGCTTTCATCGTGCCACCTGTAGCGAGTAAATCATCATGGAGCAGGACTGTGTCGCCCGGATTAATTGCATCTTTATGTATTTCGATCGAATCAGTACCATATTCAAGAGAATAGAATTCCGATAGTTTCTCCGCGGGTAATTTCCCAGGTTTCCTAATTGGAACAAATCCTGCTTTTAATTTTTCCGCCAGAATCCCTCCGAGTATAAATCCACGAGATTCAATTCCAGCTACTTTAGTTATCTTTATATTTTTAGCGAAGTTATATAATTCTTCTACCGTATAAGAAAGAGCCAATGGATTCTTCAGTAATGTAGTAATATCCTTAAAAACGATCCCTTTCTTCGGGAAATCCGGTACATCCCTTATGGAATCTTTTAAGTTCATTTTGCCTCCTGTTTCAATTCTATGTTATCCAAATTTTTTGATTTCATCTCCTCAAGATATTTTAAAAGAATCTCTTCAATGGGAGCATACTCAGTTTGTTTATACAACTCAATTCTTACCTCTTTTGAGCCGGGCAATCCCTTTAAATACCCCGCATAATATTTTCTGAAAGGCAGAATTGCCGCACGCACATCCTTGATCTCAAGAGAATATTTCAAATGTCTTAAAGCTGTTGAAATTCTTTCATCCACTGTCACATCCTGACAAGAAATATTCTGCATCAGGGATTTAGCTTCCCGAAAGATCCAAGGATGTTCAATGGCCCCCCGGGCAATCATAACTGCGTCCGCATTAGTTTCATTAAAAGCTCTTAAAACATCGGTCGAAGTAAAAACACCCCCATTCAGTGCAACAGGTATTTTAACGACTTCCATAACCTTTGGAATCCAGGACCAGTCGGCTTCTCCGCTATGTCCCTGAACTTTGGTTCTGCAATGCAAAGTCAATCCGGAAGCGCCGGCATCTTCAATCCGTTTTGCCACATCAAGGATATTTATCGAATTACTATCCCAGCCGATTCTGGTTTTTACGGTTACCGGTACTGATACTGCTTTTACAATACTTTCAACCATCGTCTGCATGTAACAGGGATCTTTAAGCAGACCGGCTCCTGCGCCTCTGCCTGCAATTTTTTTAACCCAGCACCCGGCATTAATATCAATGATATCCGGATTCTTTGTCTCAGAGATTCTTGCAGCCTGGATCATAGGTTCAAGGTTGCCGCCGTATATCTGGATACCTACCGGCCGTTCCTCTTCTGAAATTTCAAGTTTGAGTTCGGTTTTTTTATTAGCTCTTATCAGACCGTCAGAATTCACAAATTCAGTATAGACAACATCGGCGCCGAATTCTTTACAGATTTTCCTGAATGCAATATCTGTTACATCCTCCATAGGGGCCAGCAGAAGAGCATTCTTTAATTCTATTTTGCCGATTTTAAACATTTCCGGTTTCTACCATTCTTTCAGGTTTAAGTAAAAAATATGAGAGAAGAAAAGCAACAAATGTAAATGCAGCACCGGTTAGAAACGGGAACTGATATCCAAAGAAATCGTATGCAAATCCTCCCCATAACGGTCCCAATACTCTGGCAAATGCAGAGAAGGATTGGTTAATTCCTAATAGAGCTCCTTGTTCATTCTCGGCAGTGTATTTTGATATCATACTTAAAATAGTCGGTTGAAGTATTCCCGTACCAATTGATAAAATAGATATTATTATTGCCACTCCGGTAAAATTAGAACCAAACGGAAGAAATCCAAGTCCGATTATCATTGCAAATGAACCGGAAAGAACAAGGGACCTATCACTTATTTTGTTGGACAGAAATCTCAACAGTCCGCCCTGAATCAGAGCACCGATAATTCCTGATATCCCGAATAGCATACCTGTTTGCTGATCAGAGAAATGATATACCTTATAACCGAGAATCGCGAATGTCCCGTAGATATTTGCCATTGAAAAGACTATCATAAAGAAAAGGATAATTAAAAATCCAATCCGTGAATCTGAAATAACTTTTTTTGTATACTTAAAATCGAACAGACGGATTTCAAATTTTGAGCCTGATTTTAAATCCTTATTTGATTCCGGAAGCATAAAAAGAGCGAAAACAAAAGCCATAAATGAGAAACCGGCGCTTCCATATCCTGCTACGTGATATCCGTATTTGGAAAGTATTGCGCCGATCAACGGACCGAATACAAATCCCAATCCGAACGCGGCACCGATTAGGCCCATCCCTTTTACTCTCTCTTCTTTACTTGTTATATCTGCAATATAAGCCTGAGCTACTCCTATGTTGCTTCCGCCAAATCCTGCTAATAGTCTGGACAGGAATAAAATCAGAAACGAATCGGCAAAACTGAAAATTAGATATGAGGCAACCGTAACAAGCTGAGTAACAAGAATTACAGGGCGTCGCCCAATTCGATCGGATATTTTTCCAAAAACCGGATTAAAGAGAAATTGGATAAGAGAATAAATTGCGACGATAACACCGATGCCGAAATCGGAAATATTAAGATCTTTACTTGCAAAAGTCGGGAGTATCGGGATTAAGATTCCGAATCCCATCAAATCTATAAAAACTGTTACAAAGATTATGCTTAGTGATGCTTTATTTTTCATTTTTTTGATTTTCTCAGGTGTGCAAAGATATGAAAATCAGATTCATTTCCTGAAAAGTATTTCACCGGCATCATAATAACTTTGAATCATTTTCATTTTATCACTGGAGCTGAAAAATTCGGGGACTTTAAAAAAACTTGTATCGGAAGGAACAATTATAAATTCGTTTTTTATGCCGGTAAATCCTTTGTAAACCCAGGTCGGGATAGCAGTGGCATTGTTTATCCAGATCGAATCCCTTTGAAAATTTTTACATATTTCTAATTTCAGAATTGCACCGGCATCTGAATACCTCCATCTTTGATTCGAAATAAAATTACCGAGGGAATAGGCAACAAATCCATTTTTAAGTTTCCCATTGCCTTTCGTAAGAAATTCCGTCCGCTGTAAAACGTGTGGATGGCTACCGATAATTATATCCGCTCCGTATTGAAATGTCTTTTTCACTGTCTCAACTTGAAATCCTGACGGTTTCCTTGAATACTCATCACCGAAATGGAAATAGACAATGACCAGTTCTGCGCCTTTATCACGTAAACGACTTATATCTGAATCAATTCTAACTGTATCGATCAAATTAATCATAAAGCTTTTTGATTTAGGGAGATAATTTCCATTGAGACCATAAGTATAAGCGAGCAGTCCAAGTTTAATTCCTTTCATGTCGATTATGATCAAAGAATCGCTTCTGCTTTCCGAGTTACTTGATCCGATATTTTTCATCCCCTTTTCTTCAATCTGTTCGATTGTTCTAACAACGCCACGCGTACCTCTATCCAGACTATGGTTATTCACGGTATAGAGAAAATCAAAGCCGGCATATTTAAGCGCGTCGAGTAATTGATCGGGTGAATTAAATAGCGGGTAGCCGGTTAATTTTTCACTTATGCCGGCTGTTACCGTTTCAAGATTTCCGAATGCCAGATCGGCTTTTTCGATCAGATTTTTTACATATCTGAAAACCGGTTTAAAATCGAAACTGTCTTTTCCGATTCTGGCATAATCTATCTGAGGGGAATGACACATTATATCCCCCACAAATGAAAGACTGATTGTTGAAACAGAATCAGCATATATCTTCTTTTCATCAGACTTAAAATTTTTATCCGACGGGATGAAAAGAAGTAATAGGTTAACAGTTAGAAAAAGGATCTTAATCTTCATATCAAGAATAAAAAAAGCCGGATCAGGCGAACCAATCCGGCTTTCAGGAAAATAATTATAAATTAGCCGGCACTTTTATCGCCTTTTCTCTGGGCTTTAACTTCCTGGATTTCGTTTCTCATATCCTGAGCCAGTCTTTTCAACTCGCTTAATCCTTTTCTTAAGCGGGTTCCGGCAGCGGACTGACCTTTGTCATAAAACTTTGTTACATCAACTTCGAGAGTTTTTAAGAACTCAATTAGATTTTGATACTTCTGCATTTGTACCTCCTCCTTTATAAGTTGGTTGGTTATAATTAATTGTCAATAGTATTTTCAAGAATTATTTCAGCAATATCTTTTACATCAACTTGTTCAGACTTTTCAAGTGATTTAAGTCCATCAGTCATCATTGTCATACAAAACGGACAGGCTGAAGCAATTGTACCGGCATTAGTTCTAACAGCTTCTTGTGTCCTTTCAACATTAATACGTGTTCCTTCAATTTCTTCAAGGAACATCCTGCCGCCCCCGGCGCCGCAGCAGAACCCTTTATCGCGGGTACGTTCCATTTCAATAAGTTTTAGTCCGTCAACATTCTTAAGCGATTTCCGCGGCTGATCGTAAATACCGTTGTACCTGCCGAGATAACAGGAATCATGAAAAGTAACTTTTGAGTCCCCTGTTCCCTTTTTAAGCTTAATTTTATCTTCGTTTAACAAATCAGTAATTAATTCAGTATGATGAACAACTTCATAATTTCCACCAAACTGGGGAAATTCATTTTTCAGAGCATTATAGCAATGTGGACACCCGGTAACAATTTTCTTAACACCATAATTATTCAATGTTTCAACATTTTCCTGGATCAACATTTGAGCGAGGTATTCATTCCCCAATCTCCTGGCTGTATCACCATTGCATTTCTCTTCAATTCCAAGGATTCTGAAGTCAATATTAGCAATTTGTAACAATTTAGCAATCGATTTTGAAACTTTTTGATACCTTGTGTCAAATGAACCGGCACATCCAACCCAGAAGAGAAATTCACAATTAGGATCCTCGGCCATAGTTTTAATGCCCAATCCTTCAGCCCAGTTTGCCCTATCCTGAGGATTAAAAGCCCAGGGCGAAAAATTTGTCTCGATATTTTTGAAAACGGTATTCAATTCAGGCGGGAAATCCGACTCCATTAAAACGAGATTCCTTCTCAAATCAACAATTGAATCAACATGCTCAATTGTAACCGGGCATTCATAAACACACGCATTGCAGGTAGTACATGCCCAGAGTTCCTGATCAGTTATATAATTATGAACGAGTGTTTGAGAAAGTAGTTCACTTTCAATATTTCCTTCAATAACCAGAGGAGCTTTATCCTCCGTTCTACGTCGGATATCTACAATTATTTTCCTCGGTGAAAGGAGTTTACCAGTATTAGCTGCCGGACATACCGATGTGCACCTTCCACATTCAGTACAGGCAAATCCATCCAGTAACTGCTTCCATGAAAGATGTTCAATATCTGAAGCGCCATACTGAGAGATATTTTCATCGTCAAGATTGATTTTCTTTAATGAGTTCTTGTACTTACCTGTTTTTGAGAAGTAAACATTCGGAATAGATGAAACAACATGGAAATGCTTGGAGTAAGGGAGGAAATTCAGAAATCCGAAAATAAAGACTATATGTAACCACCAGAAAATCTCATACATAGTTTCAGCGTGATGTCCGGATTCATAATAAAATATGCCGCTTAAAAAGTGGCTGACAGGCCTGGATTCGAACTCACCTAGAATAAAACTGTTGCCGGCGATGTGAGAAATATTCTGCCCAAACATTGATACAACTACACCTAGAATTAGAAGTAGAATAAAAGCAGCATCCAGATTTCCTTTCTTACCGACATTGAGGCGAGGTACCTTCTGTATAAACCTTCTATACAAGGCAATAAGAACAGCAACAATAACAAAGAGGCCGAACAGATCCTGAATTAATGTAACAGCTGTGAAGAGCGGTCCAAGAAATCTTAATGTAAATGGAGAATAAAATCCCTGAAAAATCGATTCGATGACAGCCAGAAGAAAAAGAACAAAACCCCAGAAAATAAGGAAATGAATAATTCCTGCAACCGGATCTCGTAAAAGTTTGGATTGCGCAAATGCAATTTTCAGTACGTTTTTAATCCTTTGTAACGGATTATCGAATCTGTCCTCCTTTTGACCGAGAAGAATATATGATAGGATTCTCCGGAGATTATAAGCGAAGAATCCGATCGACAGAAAGAATAGAACAATAAAAATTATATTTTTTAGAGTCATTACTCCCGCTGAAAAATGTTAAGGTAGCTTAGGATATTTTTTTGAAAAAGCTTTATAAATACTTACTGCGGCAGCTATTTTTATTACATCCCATGGAGAGAAAATAATTGCACCGCTGAATAAGGCGCTATTAAGATCGCCATTCAGAAAAAGAGACAGATAGAGAGACCCGCTAAGAAGAATTGCAAGTGAACCTATTACCATAGATAATACAATCATACCTGTATTCGATTTTTTTTCTAACATATAACCAACCAGAAAAGCAGCTAATGGAAAAGCTATAAGGTATCCACCGGTTGGTCCTATCAATCTTGCAAATCCAAAACTGAATTCAGCAAAGATTGGTAATCCAATAACACCGCCGGCAAGATAAATTATCTGACTTATCATTCCGTTCCTTGCGCCTAAAAAAGCTCCGGAAAGAAGTACCAACATTGTTTGCAATGTAAACGGTACCGGCTGAACTGGGACTGCAACCTGTGCACTTAAAAATGTTAAAACAGAAAAAGTCAGGATCCAGAAAAGTTGTGATGATTTAATTTTTGAAAGTGATACTATCACCGTATTAGATTTTACGTTCTCTTTTACAGACATATTTTCCTCTTTTAATTTATATTTTTTTCAAAAAAATGCGCTGTTTTATTCAGAAGTTTTTCAAACTTTTCATTCGAGCCGTTAAACGGATGAACTATATCAAAAGTATGACCCGTTCCGTAAACCTTATAAAACTCTGTTCTGGTTTTATCCGCCCAGGAATAGATCTGCTCCCCTTCAGCAATCGGTACAGCAAGATCCTGATCTCCATGTGCAATGAACAAAGGACAATTTAAATTTTTTAAAGCATTTTCCTGATTCAACGAACATGCTGAATTTTTTTCTATATCATCAAGCAGTTCAACATTTAATCTCATTTTCTGTTTGGTTCTGGCATTCACGATTTCGAAATAACCTTTTTTTCTCCATTCGGTTTTCTGGCGGTTGGAATACCGGTCAAATTTCGAAATCGAAGCCCAGGCTGCTACCGCACCAACATCATTTCTGCCGGCAGCAGTTAATAAGGAAACAGCGCCACCTCGACTATGGCCTAAAATAGCGATTTTTTTACTTATTTCGATGCCAAAAAAACCATTCTTTAGAAAATTAATAATATCGTTCAGCTCCGAAATTTCAAGGGAAATTGTATTCCTGGCGAATTTATCGAGTTCAATAAATTCAAATAAATCATCACCAACACCATTATGAGAAAAATTGAACGTAATCGTAAAGAATCCTCGTTTTGAAAAATATTCTCCCAGGTAATGTCCGAAGCCCCAATCTTTGAAACCCTTAAAACCATGAACAAATACTAAAGCGCGACCGGAGAAAATATTTTCTTCACAAAAACAAGAAGTCCGCAGTTTATTCCCTTTTGAAGAGTATAAGTTGAATTCTTTTATCATCTCCTGCGAAATATGAAGAATATGACCTGTAAAGTCAAGATTTGAATCTGGATGTGATTTCTTTATGAAGAGTTGATTCAGAAATAGTCTGTTATAAGTGAGAGCAGTAAGTTACGGATACCATTTATTAGCATATTTAGTTATTTTTGTTTTAGAAGAGGTACACGTTCGATTTATTGAATTAACGGATAATCAAATGTCAAAAATTCTAATTATTCCATCAATCGACATTCAGAATGGAAAAACTGTCCGTGTTGTTCAGGGTATTCCCGAACTTAACTGTAATGAATACGGAAACGATCCTGTAGAGATGGCAATGATCTGGAGAGCTGAAAATGCAAAGTGTATTCATATAGTAGACTTTGACGCATCACATCATCAGCTTAAAACTAATTTTGAGATAATAAGGCAGCTTTGCGAATCAGTCATTATCCCGGTAGAACTCGGAGGTGGAATAAGAACATTCGAAGACTCCAAAGAACTTTTTGAGTTAGGAGTTGCAAGAGTGGTTATTGGAAGTCTTGCCTTCGAAAAGCCAAGGGAGTTTATTAAAATTTTGGATGAATTTTCTCCTAACAAAGTTGTTGCAGCAATTGACGTAATCAATAACGAGGTTGTTACGAGGGGAAGACAGCAGAGGACTCACCTGAGGGCTGTCGACTACGCAAAATTTTTAAAGTCGATTGGAGTTGAAAGAATTATTGTAACAGATGTATCTACAAATGGAATGCTGGACGGACCGAATATAGAGCTTTCGAAAATGATTGCCGAAGTTTCTGAAAGAAAAATTACTCATTCAGGCGGAATCGGCGGCTACGAGGATTTAAAGAGACTTCAGGAAGAGGCAGGAAATTTAGTTGATTCGGTTATTATAGGAAGAGCCCTTTATGAAAATAGATTCCCCTGCCAAAAGATATGGCGTGTTGCAGAATCGGGCATTTTTAATTAGGAGGAAAAATGGAGAACAATAATTCAACCGGTTCAAAAAGCAGTTTCTGGGCAAATCTATTTAAAACACCTGCAAAAAAAGATGACCTCGAAAACGTACTCCTATCCATGCCCCCATTCGAAAAACTGGAGCCTAAATATTTTAAAATACTCCTAAAACTGATTCATTACAGAGCTTATACAGCAAACGAATACATATTTATGCAGAAAGATCCTGGTATAGGTCTCTATTTGATTATTAAAGGAGAAGTCTTAATTACTGAAGAAGCAGAGGACGGGGAAAGATTTGATCTGGCAAATCTTGGAAGGGGCGATTTTTTCGGAGAACTTGCCCTGCTAGATGAAGAAACAAGATCTGCTTCGGCAATCGCACTTAAGGATTCGCAACTTGCGGTTTTATTCAAACCGGATTTGGACGAGTTTGTAGAAACACATCCCAAAGAAGGGATCAAGATATTACGGGGTATGTCCCAGATTATCGCCACACGGCTTAGAAATTTGAATCATGATTATCTTTCTTTGTACAACCGAACTAGAACAAAGTAAGGAGGAATTATGGATGTAATTAAAAATATTCTAGTACCGATTGATTTTTCCGATTATTCAAAAAACGCACTCAGGTATGCAGTTCAATTTGCGCAGCAGTTTAAAGCAAAAATGTTTCTTGTCTATGTTGTTGAACCGATGATCTATCCAGCCGATTTCAGTATGGGTCAGGTTGCTATTCCTTCAATGGATTCGGACCTGCATTTACGTGCAGAGGAGGAATTGAAGAATCTTGCATCCTCTTTTATCAATAAGGTTGTTGAATCCGAAACAATTATTAAAACAGGGAAACCATTTGTTGAAATAATCGAAACAGCTAATGAAATTGATGCAGACCTAATTATTATGGCAACACATGGCCACACCGGCGTAGAACATTTGTTGTTTGGAAGTACAGCTGAAAAGGTAGTCCGAAAAGCCCCCTGCCCGGTTTTAACATTGAGAGAACCGATAAAGGGATTTAATTACAATGCGAGGAAATGAATTGTGAAATGATTAAAACTTCTAATATGCGATTTTCGAAATTATTCACAGATAATAAATCGGGAAGCCTGGAATTATTGGTTGAACTTCACGAACACCTTAAAAACGAGAAGAAGATTCTGCAAATTTTTCCGGAACTGATAGATTTTGCCGCAAAGCAATTCAGGTCGTTTCAGAATATACAGGTGTATCTTGCTGAAATGAAATCAGCATTGCGTAAAGAAAAAAAACTCGAAGTTTTTTTTGACAAATACGATAGATACTTTAAAGATTCGCTGAAATTGCTCCTCCTAAATGCAGGCAAAATTTTAAAACCGTATTCGAGTTTCATCACAATCTCAAACAGTAAAACCGTATTAGAAGTATTGAAGCATCTCCGGGTAAGTAATCCGGAATTAAAAGTTATTGTTTGCGAATCAAGACCGATGCTTGAAGGAAGATTGCTTGCAAAAAGTCTGATTGCTTCAAAAATTAAAGTCAGACTTATAACCGAAAGTATGATTTACCAATTTATAGATAAAGTTGATGCCGCGATTACCGGGGCCGACGCAATACTGGGAAACGGAGATGTGATTAATAAATCTGGAAGTTCTTTACTTGGATTTGGATGTCAGCAATTTAACAAACCGTTTTACGTAGTAGCCGATAGAAAAAAATTCACAAAATCTAAAAGATATTCAGCAAAAAAAATGCCGCCAGAGGAGATTTGGCGGCAATATCCGGAAAAAATAAAAATTGAGAATTACTACTTCGAACGAATTGAAAAGAAATTAATTACAGAAATCATTTCTGATTGATCATCTCCAGCTGCATTATTGACTGTTTAGCAATACGTGCGATGTCCGTATCCGGAAACTTTTTAGCAAGTCCCTCCCAGATGGATTTAGCTTTAAGATTTTCACCTTTGGAAGCGGCAATAGCACCTGAGTTATAAATTGCAAGTTGATTATCCTTTTCGATCTTCAGGATATTATTTGTAAGTTCTTCAGCTTTATTAAGATCCCCGTTATTAAAATAAAGGAAGGTTAGTTCCAATAGCAGGTCGATTCTCTTGCTATCCTTTTTCAGAATTTTTTCATAAAGTTCTATTGCTTTATCATTCTGATGAGCCATCTTCAGTATATCAGCATATTCCCTAGCTTTAAGTGTATCATCGGGATTCTTTTCATAGCTGGCTTTATATTCTTCCAGACGTTTTCTAGCATCCTCGGTTACGTTGGTACCAGAAGGCATATCGCTATCGCCGCTCATTCCTCTATGGATATCGTCATCCGGCATTTGTTCAGAAATTTCTTTCTGAGTCTCCCGGTTCGAGTTCAAATTCGAAAAAACAACAATTCCAATTACAAAAGCTGTGAACAGGATTAAATAAATATATATAGGTTTGATTTTCATTATAGCTCCGAGTTTTAGATACTAAAAATAAGAATTTTTCATCTAAAAAATTCCGGTAGATTATTTTGATGAACTATCTTGATTTTTTCAGCGTTACATGTCTACAAACAACAGAGGGAAGAATGAATAATTCGATTGTGTCATCTGACAAGGATTTGAAGTTAAAATACAAGGATTTTGAGGATGAAGCTCTGCCGCATTTAGGAGCTTTACAATCTTATGCCCTCAAGCTTACAAATGATACTGATGAAGCTGATGATCTTTTACAGGATACCATGTTAAAAGCATTCCGTTTTTTTGACAAATTTGAAAAAGGGACAAATTGTAAAGCATGGTTATTCCAGATAATGAAAAATTCTTTTATTAACAGTTACAGAAAAAATACAAAAGAGCCTGATAAAGTAGACTACGAGGATATTCAGAATTTTTACGAAAATATAAAAGCAGACGAAGTTAAATCTCCCCATTTCGAAGGTGACGCATTTAACGACATCCTGGATGATGAAATAGTAAATGCTCTTTCCACTTTACCAGATGATTTTAGAACAATCGTATTTCTTTCGGACATAGAAGGTTATACTTATGAAGAAATCGCAGATTTTTTAGATTGCCCTATCGGAACAGTAAGATCCAGGCTCCACAGGGCAAGAAAAATGTTATATGCATTGCTATTTACATATGCACAATCGAATGGAATGATCAAAAAGCCAGAAATCAAGCAGAAAATAAGGAAAATTAGAAATTTCGAATTGATGAAATCCGGGAGATAATCGGTGTAAATAAATATCCCGATTACATCCTTTTTGGAAATTTTGCGTCTAAAAATCAGATATGGTAAATAATATTTCAGTAGACAAGCGGAATTTTTTTTCTTATATTTAGCCGATGAATTTTGAGAAAACATATCAGATTACTGCCTATAGTAAATATCTTTACCATTTCATATTAACCTTTAGTATAAGGTAACTAAAATATTATAATTAACAATCGACTAATGAATAGATCATTCATTAAACGGAACTAATTTGCTATTCAAAGTTATAAAATCAAAAAATTACATCAGAAGGAGTAATAAAAAAATTGAAGATAACTAAGCAATTCACCAATCGTGAGAGTAAATCTTTAGACCAATACCTCCAGGAAATTGGTAAAGTTGATCTTCTTACGCCGGATCAGGAAATTGAACTGGCAATTCAGATTAAAAAAGGGAATAAGCAAGCTCTTGATAAGTTAACAAAAGCCAATCTTCGCTTTGTTGTAAGTGTGGCTAAACAATATCAGAACCAGGGATTACCCTTGGGCGACCTTATAAACGAAGGGAATTTAGGATTAATCAAAGCAGGTTTAAGATTTGATGAAACTCGGGGCTTCAAGTTTATTTCTTATGCAGTCTGGTGGATCCGCCAGTCAATTATGCAGGCTATTGCAGAACAATCCCGAATGGTCCGTCTTCCGCTTAACCGTGTCGGTGCCTTAAATAAAATGGGTAAAGCCCTTAGTCAGTTAGAACAGGAATATGAAAGAAGACCAAGTCCCGAGGAAATTGCTGAACAGCTTGATATGGACGTTTCGGATGTTACATATGCTATGCAGATAGCTGGCCGACATGTATCGATGGATGCTCCGTTTGCCCATAGCGAAGACAGCAACAACAGCCTTCTAGATGTAATGCCGAATGAGGATCAACCGACTCCGGATTTTTCATTAATGAAAGAATCTCTTAAAGCCGAAATTGAAAGATCACTCTCTTCCCTGACTGACAGAGAAGCAGAAGTTATCCGTCTTTATTTCGGATTACAGAAAGAACACTCCCTAACACTGGAAGAAATTGGAGAAAAATTAAACCTTACCAGAGAAAGAGTAAGACAAATTAAAGAGAAAGCTCTCATCCGCCTCAGACACTCAACGCGGAGTAAAAATCTAAAAGCCTATTTAGGATAAAAATTTAAGCCGTCTTTCGACGGCTTTTTTTTTAGAATCTCACTCACCTTTTATTATCTTTGCAAAAAAAATACAGGCATATATGAACAACCTTGAATTATATTTTAGCAAATTCAGAAATAATATAATCGGAATTAATCAGCAATTCGATTCACCTTACGGTCCTAAAAAAATTATATATGCCGATTGGATTGCAAGCGGAAGGTTGTACTCTCCAATTGAAAAGTCCCTGCTCGAAAACTTCGGCCCTTTTGTTGGCAATACACACTCAGAATCGTCGATTACGGGAACATCAATGACCAAGGCCTATCATGGCGCAAAAGAAATAATTAAAAAGCATGTTAATGCTAGACAAAGTGATCTCCTAATTTTTGCCGGTTTTGGTATGACTGCAGCAGTAAACAAATTTCAAAGATTGCTGGGTCTAAGGATTTGTGAACAATTATCAAAGTATACTAACATACCAAAGGAAGAAAAGCCGGTTGTTTTTATAACACACATGGAACACCATTCCAATCAGACTTCATGGCTTGAGACTATTTGTGATGTTGTAATAATTGAACCCGATGAGAACGGGTTAATAAATTTAGACCACTTCGATCACCTTCTAAAACTTTATCAGGATAGAAAATATAAGCTCGGTTCATTCACAGCTGCATCAAATGTGACAGGGATTCATGCCCCTTATCACCGACTGGCAAAAATGATCCACGAATATGGAGGAATTTGTTTTGTCGATTTTGCCGCCGCTGCGCCTTACGTCGATATTAATATGAATCCTGAAGATCCGATGGAAAAACTCGATGCTATTTTCTTTTCACCTCACAAATTCCTTGGAGGACCTGGTACTTCGGGTGTTTTAATTTTCGATTCTAAACTATATAACAGAAGAGTCCCAGACCACCCCGGTGGTGGAACGGTCGACTGGACCAATCCATGGGGAGGACATAAATATATTCAAGACATCGAAGCACGGGAAGACGGCGGTACACCCGGATTTCTTCAAGCAATTAAGACTGCTCTTGTAATCAAATTGAAGGAAGAGATGGGTACGACTAATATGTCCGAAAGAGAGAAACATCTGCTCGATAAAGTTTTTAACCGCCTTGCCTCAATACCTTCATTGCATATTCTTGCTCAAGAGACCAAGGAGCGACTTGGGATAATTTCATTCTATGTAGAAGATATTCATTATAATCTTATGGTAAAATTACTGAATGATTGTTATGGAATTCAGGTTAGAGGCGGTTGTTCGTGTGCCGGTACTTACGGACACTACCTGCTCCATGTTGACCCAACCAGGTCGAAAAGAATAACCGATAAAATAAACAACGGCGACCTTTCGGAAAAACCCGGCTGGGTTAGATTATCGATTCATCCAACCATGACAGACCAGGAACTCGATTATGTTCTAACAGGCATTGAAGATGTTATTAAGAATAATGTTGAATGGTTAAAAGATTATTATTACTCATCAAGGACAAATGAGTTTTATCACAATTCCACAAGCGGAAAGGAATATGAAATAATTAATAGCTGGTTTTCCTTCTGATTAAGGTTTGTGTTAATTTCTAACATGACCTCGTAGAGATGCCAGTAGGGATCAACACAATTCCAAAAAGTTTTTTACTACCTGGATACCAGCATCACCTGATTCTTCCGGTTTAAACTGAATCCCATAGTAGTTAACCTTATTCAGTGCCGCAGTAAAATCAATTTCAAACTTAGATTCTGCAATTGTATAATCTGAAAGAGGCAAATAAAGTGAATGTGAAAAGTAAAAACTTGATTGGTTTGTTATGCCTTCAAATAAAATCGATTTTTTCAAATTATTAATTTTATTGAAACCTTGGTGGGAGCGGTCGACTTTAGCCTGATCGAACTTCTGGGCTGACCCTGATAAGACACTTAGACAAGAGATGTTTGATTCCAATACTTCATTGCATAATAGAAGCATTCCGAGGTCAATCCCCAGAAATGGTTTTATTAAAATTCTGAGCATTGTAAAAAGATTGGACTTATGAAGCTTTTTTACGATTGAAGAAATATCACCGCTCGCCGAGAGAATTATTTTATCGGATCTGAGTATATCAATTTCTTTTTCCGATTTAATAAAATCACAATTCAATCCATATAATATTTTTTCGATCGATACATGCTCTTTATCAATATATTCAACCAATGCAATCAAGTTCTTTTCCAGATTTAACAATTAAAATACTAATTGGGCAATTACCCTTCTATAATTAATTTTTAGTAAACTAAATTAACTACTTAAAGAATGTCAGCTCTTTAATTTAAGGGATCTGGCTGCGTCCGTTACTGCACCGATTTTCGATGCAAATCCGTCTTTATTTTTTATCTGATCATCCGTTACGAAATGGACATCCAGCAATCCGTTTGATTTATAACCGGTACGCAGATAATTTATTTCACTAAGACACAAACTCCACCCTTCAAACCAGACACTCAAAAGATTTGTATCGCATTTATTTTTATCGATATGAACAATCAGGTCCACGTCACTCTCCGGTCCGGAGACGGCATTCTTTGTACTTCCGAAAACATATAATCCCCTCACACCGAACCTGGCGCCGTCGAGTTCGGAAGCAATTTTTTCGGCCATTTTCATACGCCACCGCCAATGGTCGCTTGAATGAATCTCGAAACTGCTTTTAATATCCCTATCAGATAACTTTTCAGAAGAAGGAAGCATGAAAATTCCCATTGCTTCATCAATTTCTGCATTTACAAGCACCCTTAAAATATAGCCGTCGGTCATTTCAGGAATATCGATTACTTTTACCGTATCAGCCAGATGACTATACTCACTAACCAGTTCAGGGAAAATATTTTTTGAATTGTTTAGAAATGCGGAATTAAAAATTATGCCATCATCATCCGGGTATAGCGGAAGATACCTGATATTTGCCTCCACAAGATCCTGGAAAAAGTGAGTACCGAAAGATAAATCAGGTACATAATTCCCTTTTTTACGCGCTACTTCGATCAGCATAGCAGTATTATTAATGTCGGAATAGGTTACACTAACACCAAGTTTAATGTCACCCCGGCTTCCCCATCTGCCCGGACCCATCAAAATAAATTTTCTCTTTGGAAGAAGTTTATTCAATTTCCCTATAGCACGACCAACCTGGAGCATCTTATTCCTGTCCGTAAGCTCAGTATATTTTTGGGGATCTACATAAACAATGTGTGATATTTCAGGGACTTTACCGTTCGATATATGCCGGTTCGCAGTAAAAACGACTCGATCGGTTTGCACATCCCTGGGAATCGGGTCTGAAGTGGTTTCCCCGTGAAAACTCTGAGGCCGGCACTGCAGCAGGTAGAAATCATTTCCGCTGCTGGCGAATTCAATGTCAACAGGAGTTTTCATTTTTTCCTGGAGGACTTTTAGAATTGCGTCAACTTTCTTTAAGAAATCTGTTTTTGTAACCAGTCCGTCGAAAGAAACAAGGTACTCTGCTTTGGAATCTTCTATCTGATATGTCATTGGCTGGCGGATCATATTACCCTGAATAACTGAGAATACTTTGTCGAAAGACGGATACTTATGCCCGCAATGTTTAAGCAGCTTATGAATTGAAATCGTTTCAAAGTCGTTTGTCTTAAGATTAATAACATCAATCTTCTTCGGTGAATACCGGAACATTTCATCCGGCGAAATATTTATTTTTAATTTCGGCTGACCGGGTGACACGAGTACAGGGTAATCATCGCTGAGCCTGTCAACAGCTCTCGTTCCGATGCCCGCGACAATTCTAACCAACCCATCTTCACGCTTGATTCTTGGAGACCATCTGAATTCATTATTGCTGAATGCAACTCCGGCAAACGCGGGGAGAAAGTAATCACCGACTTTTTCACCTACCACTTCCTGAATCATAACTCCCATTTCTTCGTGAAAGTCGAGTAATCCCCTTTCGGAACGGTATTCGATAGGATCGGGACTGAAAGTAGAAGCATAAACTTCTGCGATAGCATCCATTAATGCTGAAAGTCTCTGGGGTTTTGTTCCCTGATTTGCAAGAAAGAGGCTTTTGTATTTTCCTGAGAAAGCAGCGCCCATCTGATCTTCGAGCAAACTTGAACTTCTTACTACAAGCGGATTATCACCGAGATCGTCAAGCGCAACCGACAACCCTTTCAATATATCGGGAGGAAATTCCGAGTTTTTAAATAAATGAACAATGTGCGGATATTCAATTCTGATCTCATCAACTTCCTTGTACTTCTGTTCAAAAACCTCTTCCAGGTTGTTATACTGCATAAAATAGAGAACTGCATCGGATGTAATGAACCAGGTTTTTGGAGTTCTCACGTCACGCAGCAATTCATTATTTCCTGCTTCCTGTTGAAGTATATGATATGCGAGAAAAATTCCGGCACTTTTTCCGCCGAGTTTTCCATGACTACCCGGAGGGAAAATCATTTTATCAATAAGCCGGTAAAAATCCGTCAGCTTTACATACTCTTTTGCAATGCTTATATAATCTAATTGATCTGTAAAGAACCTTCTCAGCAGAGAAACACGCAGTCCTTTTACAGTTGAGGGGGGTAATTCAAATTTTTCCGGTGCCATGTGGTAATACTTTCTAATGGCATCTGCAATTTCTGTAAGGGATGTATCCTGACTCTCAACAACTTTAACAAGGGAACTCGATTTATCCTCCTGAATCCATTTCTGGATTCTGCTAAGGATAACATCATCAGGGAGATTTTCATCTGCCAATCGTTGAATTGTTTCAACATACTGATCATAATCAACAATCTTTTTTACTTTAAGCGGTCTGTTTTCATCATAAGCAGAATCTTCTTCGCCAACACGTCTGGCAATACTTGTATGCTTCATAAGCATTTCCGCTTCTTCAACACCCTTCCAGCAGAGTAGATGAAGCATCTTTCTCATGAGGCTGATGAAAAGATTAGGATCTGTTTTACGGATCATATCAAGAACCACACGCCATTCCGGTTTTGAGGTTCCGTGTATCCGTTCCTTAATGGTTTTATATTCTTTAAAAACTACTTTCAGTTTTTGATGAAGGATAAAATGGCCCAGTCTCTCGGCAACTGTATCGAGCAGACGTTTTTCTTCTTTCAGAAAAAGACCGTTTTTTGGTTTATGAATCTCCTTTATATAAAAGACCGAAAGAGTACCAACTTTCTGTTCCTGTACAATTATGTCAGAGGAAAGGACCCATTTTGTTTCTTCGAAATCACCTGTTTGATAAACAATATCGCCATAAGTTAATTTTGCTCTGCAGAGTTCGGGAAATTGAAATGCAGGCGGAATCGCATTAATAACGGTGTCGAAAGCTTCATGAAGAGAAATATCCGAACGGTTGAGACTGCTTTCAACGGTATAGAGGCAATTTAATTCCTTTGCCCGTTCCTTTAATTCAAATACCGAATCTATGTTCTGTTTTTTTGATCTGGTCATAATTGAATGCTCCGATTCCGTTTACAGATACTAGTTATTTGAAAAGTAAAATATAATATGATTCTTTCAAACCGGATTATTGTTTATCAATGGACAGAGATTTGCTGCAAACTTACAAATTATTTTAGGTAAAAAATAACACGGTCTAAAACTGTTTGTTTAAAAAGTAGAATTTAATATTGCTGAAGGTGTGAAAGGATAATACTTAGTAACCGGATTTTAAAAAAACCGGGAACTGTTTTCTCAATTCCCGGATATTAAATACGAAAGGTTTAGAGGATCGGTCTATTAAACCCAGCCTCTGTCTTTACATGCCTGAGCAACACGGCTGATGGAAATAACATAAGCAGCATCTCTCATGTAGAGTTTTCTTTTCCTTGCCAGTTCGCTAACTGCGAGATAAGCAGCCGTCATTTTAGTATCGAGTTTACCGAGGACTTCATCCTTTTCCCAATAATAATTCATATTACACTGAACCTGTTCAAAATAACTGCATGTAACACCACCGGCATTTGCAAGGAAATCAGGAATAACAAAAATTCCCTTTTCCTGTATAATCTTATCAGCTTCAGGTGTGGTTGGGCCGTTTGCACCTTCAGCCATAATTTTCACTTTTTTAGAGATCTTAACAGCATTATCGCCTCTTACCTGATTTTCGAGCGCGCACGGGAGAAGTATATCTACTTCCTGTTCAATCCACGCATCGCCGTCCAGAACCTCATAACCTAATTCTTTCGCTTTAACTTTATCAATACCGCCGAACTTATCTGTAATTTTTAAGAGTTCCTGAAGATTAATTCCGGATTTCCTTCTGAATGTGTAAGAACATTGGTCAGCTTGATCCCAACTGGAAACGCAGATTACTTTTCCACCAAGTTTCTGATAAAGTTCGATAGCATACTGAGCAACATTACCGAATCCCTGAACTGCTGCAGCAGTATCTTCCGGTCTAATACCTAATTCTTTGAGAGCTTCGCGTACCGTATAAATTACTCCGTAACCTGTTGCTTCAGTTCTTCCGAGAGAACCGCCCATACCAACCGGTTTACCTGTAATAAAACCGGGATATTTTGCACCATGGATAGCTTCAAATTCATCTAACATCCATAACATATGCTGAGCATTTGTCATAACATCCGGTGCCGGAACGTCATTAATCGGCCCTACATTCTTTGCCATCTGTCTTACGAATCCGCGGCAGATGTGCTCCTGTTCCTGCATACTTAAATGGTGAGGGTCGCAAATTACTCCGCCCTTACCACCGCCTAACGGTATATTTACAACTGCACATTTCCACGTCATCCACATTGCTAAAGCTCTAACTGTATCGACAGTTTCATGGGGATGAAATCTGATGCCGCCTTTTGCAGGACCGCGTGCATCATTATGCTGAACTCTGAATCCTCTAAATACTTTTGATGTTCCGTCATCCATTTTTACAGGAATACTGAAATGATATTCTCTTAACGGATTGCGGAGAAGCTGACGTGTTGCTTCATCAAGATTTAATATCTCGGCAACTTTGTCAAATTGTGCTTGTGCCATTTCAAAGGGATTAAATTCTTTACTTGCCATTGATAACCTCGGACTGAATTATGTTTTATAATCAACCTGGAGAACCAATCAGATTAACTTCCCTTGTGTTAACCTATGGCTCGTTTACAATCCAAGTCCTAAAATTTACATGTGAAAAATAGACAGTATTGACTTCTTAAACAAACAAAATGGGGATGAATAGAGGGAATAAAAGATTCACTTTTCCGGTTTAATCAACCTCTTTCCGAATAATGGGAATCGGACAGATTTTTGAGCATTTCAGCCCCTTTTTCGGGAGTTAAATCCCGCTGCGGCTGAGCCAGCATTTCATATCCGACCATAAACTTTTTAATTTCTGCCGACCTTAATAGAGGCGGATAAAAGTGAATATGCCAGTGCCATTCTTTATAATCCTTTCCATCCGTCGGTGCCTGGTGGAATCCCATCGAATATGGAAAAGAATTCTGAAAAATATTATCGTATTTCACAGTTATTACTTTAAGTGCGTCTGCAAGAAATTCTTTCTCTTTCAGGTCCAGATCAAGAAAATTCTGATTGTGTTTCTTTGGAATTACAATCGTCTCAAATGGCCATACGGCCCAGAAAGGCACCATAACAACAAAACCCGCGTTTTCATAAACTATTCTCTCCCCTTTTTTCTTTTCGTGAATTAGGTAATCGCAGAGGAGACAATATTTTTTTTCATCCAGATATTTTTTTTGCTGAAGAGACTCTTTATTAGGTTCATTAGGCATTGAATATTCGGCCCATATTTGTCCGTGCGGGTGTGGATTGCTGCATCCCATAAGTTCACCCTTGTTTTCGAAAATAGTAACATAATTTATTTTATCGTGACTGCCGAGTTCTTTGAATTCATTTATCCATACATCCACTACTTTAAGAATCGACGCTTTATTCATTTCGGCAAGAGAAAGGTTATGATTCGGGGAAAAGCAGATGACACGACAGATACCGGGTTCAGAACTAGCAACCAGAAGATCGAATTCATTTACTTCTTTTTCACCTGAATCGATAAGCAGTGCGCTGAAGTCGTTTTCAAATACAAATGTAGAATCATATACCGGATTAATATGACCACCCGCCCGGGAATTTCCGGGACATAAATAACAGGAGGGATCATATATCACATCATTCTTCTTTTGAACTGTTTCAATCTTGCCCTGCCACGGCCTTCTTGAGCGATGCGGCGAGACAAGAGTCCACTCGCCGGTTAAAATGTTTTTTCTCTTGTGAGGTAATTCATTCAGTTCCATTTTTTTTTAACCATTATCCCGAATATTCTGTTTTGAATTATTTATTAAACTGTTCTATTTTACAAACAAGCATATGAAATTTATCCAATAAAATAAAGAAAGGTGAATTGATGAACAGACTTTTGAAATATTCTATTTTGCTTTTTCTTATCTCGTTTACTATTTCAGCACAAACAATCAAATATCCTGATACAAGGAAGGTAGATCACAAGGATAATTATCACGGAACAATTGTAGCGGACCCTTACCGGTGGCTTGAAGACGACAATTCCCCGGAAACTAAGAAATGGATTGAGGAGCAGAACAAAATTACTTTCGATTACCTTGATAAAATTCCATACAGAGATAGAATAAAGGATAGACTTACAGATTTGTGGAATTATGAAAAGTACTCCGCACCATATAAAATTGGCGATAAGTATATTTTTTCCAAGAACGACGGACTGCAGGAGCAGAGTGTATTTTACATCCAGAAAGGATTAAGCGGTACGCCGGAATTATTTCTCGATCCGAATAAATTTTCCAGTGATGGTTCGGTGAGCCTTGCTGGACTCAGTTTTTCAAATGATTACAAATTTGCATCTTATATGATTTCCAAGGGAGGATCCGACTGGCGGGAAATATTTGTGATGGATGTGGATTCAAAAAAAGTGCTGAACGACCATATCAAATGGTCAAAGTTCAGCGGTACCTCATGGTACGAAGACGGATTTTTCTACAGCCGCTATGATGAACCTAAAGCCGGCGACGAACTGAAACAAGCGAATGAGTTTCAAAAACTCTATTATCATAAACTTGGAACCCCACAATCGGAAGATCTCCTTATACTTGAGGATAATCAAAATCCGAAACGACTCTTTGGATCTTCTGTAACAGACGATGAGAGATTTCTAATTATAAGCGTCATGCAGGGCTCTTCCAGCTATAACGGAATAATGTATAAAGACCTTGTGAATAACGGGGAGATAAAATGGCTCTTCGATAAGTTTGATGCGGAATATTATGTTATCGATAATATCAATGATAAGTTTCTTGTTCAAACCGATCTTAATGCACCAAACAGAAAGATAGTCCTTGTCGATCCTGAAAATCCGTCGAATGAGAAATGGGTAACTCTGATTCCGGAAAGTAAAGATGTAATGCAGAGTATCTCAGTAATCGGCGGTAAAATTATAATTGCGTATCTCAAGGATGCCAACAGCAAAGTCTCTGTTTTCGATACCTCAGGAAAATATTTATACGACGTAGAACTGCCGACTGTAGGATCTGTCGGCGGTTTCGGCGGAGACAAAGAGGACACAGAAACATTCTACACATTTACTTCATTCACATATCCTCCAACTATTTACAAGTACGATGTAACAAACAATCAATCGGAATTATTCAGGAAATCAGATGTTAAATTTGAGATGAACGATTACGAGACAAAACAGATATTTTACGTAAGTAAGGACGGTACGAAGGTGCCCCTCTTCATAGTACATAAAAAAGGACTGAAACTTGACGGAAGCAATCCGACTTTACTATATGCATACGGAGGATTTAATATTTCAATGCAGCCGGGATTTTCCGTTGCCCGGATTCCCCTTCTGGAAAACGGAGCTGTCTATGCAATGGCATGCTTAAGAGGCGGTAATGAATACGGCGAAGAATGGCATAAAGCGGGAATGCTCGAGAAGAAACAGAATGTATTTGATGATTTTATTGCCGCGGCCGAATGGCTGATAAAAAATAAATATACGTCGCCAGAAAGACTGGCCATTCAGGGAGGTTCCAACGGCGGACTGCTTGTAGGTGCGGTTATTAACCAGCGTCCGGATCTTTTCAAAGTAGCATTTCCGCAGGTAGGAGTTATGGATATGCTAAGATTTCACAAATTCACAATCGGATGGGCCTGGGTGCCGGAGTATGGAACAAGCGACAATCCCGATCACTTCAAATTCCTCTATGATTACTCCCCTCTCCATAATATTAAACCCGACAAGAATTATCCTGCAACATTAGTAACAACAGCTGATCACGATGACAGAGTTGTGCCTGCTCATTCATTTAAGTACACAGCAACATTGCAGGAGAATAATAAAGGAATTAATCCTACTCTAATTCGCATTGAAACAAAAGTGGGCCATGGTGCTGGGACAAGTACTTCAAAGTCGATTGAGCTATCGGCCGACCTGATGGCATTTATGTTTTTTAATATGGGAATTACTCCCGACTTTTAATTTTTAAGGCGGAACCGATCCGCCTTTTTTAAATTTAATTGAGGTCAATATGCCCGGAATTAATTTAACAAATGGATTAAAGGAAGAATATCAGAATCTTTTTGATCAGTGTATGATCAAAACTGAAAAACTGCCGGAGATCGAAAGAATTATCCAAAAGCTCGTGAATAATAAGAGCAGATACGAAACGGTTGCTGAACAATCGAAAATTCCCTGGTATGTTATCGGTTCATTACACAATATGGAATCTTCCCTCAATTTTAATTGTCACCTGCATAACGGGGATCCGTTGACAAACAGGACAACTCACGTTCCGGCAGGTCGCCCTGTTAGCGGTAATCCGCCGTTCACCTGGGAGGACAGTGCACAGGACTCATTAAAACTCCAGCGCCTCGATACATGGGGCGATTGGAGCATCCCCGGTATTTTATACAAAATTGAAGAATACAACGGCTGGGGATATCGAACCCGTCATCCCGAAGTCTTATCACCTTATTTATGGAGCGGGTCCAATCATTATATCAGAGGAAAATATGTGGCGGACGGCAGGTGGTCCGATACTGCAGTTTCGAGTCAGATAGGTGCCGCCGTAATTATCCGGAGATTAGTGGAAAAAAATCTAATCGAGTTGGAAACCGGTATTGCATCAGAAACGGGCAGACCTCTGATTTATTATTCGACCAGAAGGATAGAATATGGTGAGCAGCTCCAGCAGTTCCTTAATCAATTTCCGGATATTTATTTATTGACCGACGGGAAACCTGGTCAGAAAACTTCTGATGCATTCAAGACGGTAACCGGAAATTATCTCTACGGTGATCCGAGGGAAGAATAAAATTCAAAATTTAATCCGGAAAGGTTTATGATTATTAAAACGCTCAAACAGTTAAAGAGAATAATTATTGCGGTAGTAGGAACAACTATTTTAATCATCGGGATTGCTTTGATTGTATTGCCGGGGCCGGCATTTATTGTGATTCCGGTCGGACTTTCAATTCTTGCGACCGAATTTATCTGGGCAAAACGATTAATGGAGAAATTTAAGGAGAAGCTCTCGAAAATTATTACAAAGAAATAACACTATTAGCGAATTGTTTCGCATTGTGGAAAGTTATTTTAACTTCGGTTCCCTCCTGCTTTTTGCTGGTTATTTTAACAGAAGCGTTATTAAGGTCGCAGTATTTCCTGACTAATGTTAGCCCTAATCCGTTTCCGTCAAATTTCCTTGTGAATCCCTGCTCTTCCTGTGTAAAAACCTGATATAAATTTGTAAGATACTCTTCCGAGATTCCAACACCTGTATCCTTAACATTTATTGTAAGTCTTCCATCATCATCATTATCAACACGAATATCAATTTTCCCATTCATGGTATATTTCACGGCATTATCAATAATATTTCTGAAAATCTGGCAGACAGAATATTCATCTGCCTGAATACTTGGATTTTTAGCCAAACGATGCACGTTCAATACAATCTTTCGTTCATATAACAGTTCATCGAATTCTTTTATAATTTTTACGATACAATTTGAATATAGATCAAATGTTGAAGGAGAATACTTGTATGTACCGCTTTGCAATTCGGCAATTTCGAGCATAAGGTGAATAGTCCTGATAATCCGCTTGCTTGCATTATCAATTATCCCGAAAGTAGTTGTTAGATCGCTGTTCTCAGATCCTTTCATTTCTTCTCTTAGATATTCAATAGAACTCAATATTGCATTAATCGGCGTTCTTATTTCATGAGAAACCTGAGAAAGGAAAACATTCTTCAATTTATCAGATTCTTCCGCTTTTTCTTTTGCCGCTCTTAGTGCTTCCTCAATTTTAAATTGAGCAGTTACGTCTCTTAGTGTTCCTTCAATAATATATTTACCCAGACTTGAGTCATTACGCAGATTACAATTTAGTGTGAAACGCCTTTCACTTTTAGATGAGCTTTTAAGAGAAAACTTAAACTCAGCCAGTTGGTTTTTGTGCATTAAACGGTTTGTAATCTGGTCAAAATTCTTCTCACCGAATAGCAGTTCGTCTTTAAGATTTATTTCTTCATTTTCGGACACACCAAAAAGTATTTTAAAAGAAGAATTGCAGGTAAGGACTTCTCCTTCTAACGACGCCTGGAAAATACCGTCGGACGAATTCTCAAAGATTTCCTTATATTTTTTCTGAGAATCAAAAAGCCTGAGAGTATTAATTACAGAATTCCGCCTGTGCTTATAATTCATTGCGGCAATGACAATCGAAATTACACTTAGAAACATTACGAACAAAACAGAAGCAAAAACATTTTGCAGAATGTAAATCTCACTTTTGTTTATAAGAATCGTTGCGCCGAATATCAGGTTATAATAGATCGCGACAACAATCTGGTCTTTAACTTCCCAGGCTAAAAAAATAGATGATGTAAATACTATTAAAGCTGCAATCTGAGAATTGACTACAAGTGTATTTGGCAATATGACAATAACTATACCGAATGAAATTAGAATTGACAGAAGAAGTGTATGTATCATTAATCCGGGATGTCTGAACCCAAATTCAAAATTTGAAAGAATGAGGATCCAGAACGCAATTGCAATAACATAGAAACGGCAGGCATAGACATAAATTGATACCGTTTCGAAATACTTTACTTCAAATATCAACGCAAATAGACCTGAAATGATTGTTAAAACGGATATTATTCTGAGAGAATTGATTAAGTGTTTTCTGTTCGCTTCGTTGATATGTCCCGCTTCAATTGTATTATGATTATTCTCGATGATTGACTTTGCTTTCAATTTTTTTCGGCTGTGTATTTTAAAAAGTACACTTTAATAGTAACTGTTTAGGATGAATTGAACAGTGACATTTATCACTATTAATGGAATCAGTTAGACAATTGTGATAAGGATTAAACGAAGATGAAGAGAATATCTTCTTTTTTATTCTTTACTGAATATACGCGGCACAATTCTTATTAGTTTAATAAATCCTTTTATTCGAACTCCGGGTTTAGAGTTGTAAAGAAGATTTAACAGACCCTTTAATCCATCATAAACATTTTTACTATACGGATGCCACCAGAGCTGTTTACTGGTAAATGAAAGAAGGTCTTTGACAATTACCTGTGTCTGAGTCATTTCATCAAATCCAAGTTCGCCGTGAGTCCTTCCGATACCGGATTGCTTAAATCCGCCCCAGGGTGTCTCGGCCAGGCCATGACTCATAAGATGATCGTTTATCGTAACAACACCGGCTTTAATACACCTGGCAATTTTTTCTGCTTTGTGCTGACTGCCTGACCATACTGATCCTGTAAGGCCGAGGTATGAATCGTTTGCCAGTTTTATCGCTTCTTCAATACTGTTAAATTTCATAACACCAACTACCGGCCCGAATGTTTCGTCCTTCATTACCATCATATCATGATTAACATCAACAAGAACAGTGGCAGGAAGAAAGTTAGCTCCGGTATTTTCCGGGATGCCCGACTGCGCATACACTTTAGCTCCCTTATTTAAAGCATCCTGAATATGTTCCTGAACAGTGTCGATTTGCCGGGTAGTAGTCATACACCCAAACTGTGTACGATAGCAATCATTTTTTGTAACTACCAGTTTCTCTATTTTATTTTTTAGTGCGGAAAGAAATTGATTGTATATTTTTTCATCAACATAAATTCGTTCAACTCCTCCGCACGACTGTCCGCAATTCTGAAATCCTGCCCACAACGCACCCGAAGCAGCTCTCTCGATATCAGCATCATCGCATACAATCATGGCGTCGTTACCACCCAATTCCAAGCATAATGGTGTTAGAGTAGCAGCCGATTTTTCAAGAAGGTATTTCCCAACCTGAACCGAACCTGTAAAAAATAATTTATCAATACCGCTCTCCAGAAAAGTGTCTCCAGCAATTCTACCCGGTAGATTTATATAGTTGAAGACACCCTCAGGTAGTCCTGCATACTCAATTGCTTTCTTCAGTTCAAGTCCAACCATCTGAGTTTCTGATGCGGTTTTTAATATTATTGAATTACCGGCAAGCAATCCCATGATGACTTCGGAGAACGGAATTGCAAAAGGATAGTTCCAGGGTGAAATGATACCTACTACACCGAAGGGAACTCTTACAAGTTTACTCCTTTTGTTTAAAAGGAAAATATTCCCGCCCTTTATTCTTTTATCTTTTAGAAATTTACCGGCTTCTTTACAATAAAAAGAAACTGCCATTGCGGCCGGTAATATTTCAGTTGCAAGTGCTTCAAGCCTGGTTTTTCCGTTGTCGGAACTGATTACTTCTGCTAATAAGTCGGCATTGGTAACAATATAATCCCGTATCCGAATAATCATTTTTATTCGTTTTTTAAGGGGATATTTCTCCCATACCTTATGAGCGGACTCCGCCTGTTTAATAATCGTATTAAGTTCTTCTCCGGTATGAAGTTCAGATCTTCCGATTTCTTCACCAGTCGCCGGATTGTAACAAATAGTTTCTTTCGTCATTGTGTTTACCCGGTAATTAACTGATATATTCATAATAGGCTTACATGCAATAGTAAATTATGAATTATTTCATAATTTTGTAATTAATAAAAAGATATGATAACATGACACAACAGGATAAAAGTAATTATTTCAAAGGTCTACTGATTCTGATCGGTAAGGATAAAAACATATCCGAAAACGAGAGAAGAAGTTTAAGCGAGCTTGCGAATATATTGGGTTTCGACAGAGTATTTTGCGACAATGCAATTTCTGAACTTCTGGAGAATGAATATATAATTGAAGATCCTCCTGCTTTTTCTAATCCTGATATTGCCAGGGCATTTATAATTGACGGTATCAAAATTGCTTTCTCGGACCATGAGCTTCATATATTTGAATTAAACTGGCTTAAGAGTGTAGCAGATAAAAACTCACTCGAGACTCAATGGTGTATTGATAAATATAATGAATATCAGAAGGATCCGGGAAATGCTGACGTATTTGAAGTCAGGAAATTCTTAAAGAATTCTTAATCAATTAATATTCGGAATATCTTTGCGGAAGGGGGGGGATTCGAACCCCCGGTCCGACGAAAGCCGGACAACGGTTTTCGAGACCGCCGCATTCAACCACTCTGCCACCTTTCCGAATTAATTCTTTTGTTTTTTGAGAATTTTCAAGGTCTAATTTAGTTGCACTTTATAAATAATCCAAGTCTAAAAGTATCCTGAGTATGCAAATAGTGTGCAGTTTCTTAAAACCTACAGCATTATTTAAAGAACTTGACATAAAATGAGAGAACCAAAACGCAAAAGTAAAGGGTGTCCACTCCCCTATAAACCGCTTCGGTTATCTCAAAAGAACTTTGCCTGTTGATAGCTTTTACTTTTTACAAATGTGAGGATTTATTTTGTTTATTTCAATATTGCCAATGATGAGAAAATCAATTGTATAATAATTCAAAACCTTTTGTAAACAATATTGCTTACCATCGAGTTTTTTTTTATTTTAAATTAAAATTCTAGCTTATTTATGTTCAAAGAAGAAATACACCTAGTAAATAAGTTCTGCAAAAACATTTCAAAAAAAAGACAACCCTTAAAACTCAAAAAAACAAATACTGAATTTGGTCACCCTTCAGGCCGAGTTGATATTATTGGTCTTTCTCCAAATAATGAAATAATTGCAATTGAAGCCAAATTAAAAAATTGGAAAATTGCTCTCCATCAAGCCTATAAAAACACATCATTCGCACATTATTCTTATGTTTTACTTCCTCCTGAATCTTTGAAATCTGCAATAAAAAACCAACAAGAATTTAATATTCGTAATGTTGGTTTGTTTACATTAAACAATGACAACATCGAAATTATTTTTCAAGCAAATAAAAATAGTCCTTTCTTGGTCAAGATAACAAAAAAAGCCGTTGATTTATTAGACAAATAGAAACCTAATGATACAAAGATCGATGTTGATTGACGTCGCTAATGAATTTGGCCAACAACGAGGTTATAAATCAGTTGAATTTGTTGGTAAAGGTGGATTCAAAGAATGTTTTAAAATTGTAGACCAACATGATAATGAATTTGCATTAAAAATAATTGATTTGAACAATAGCGATTTGAGACGCATCGAAAGAGAAATGTTGATTCTTGCTACTTGTGATAGCCCCCTCATCAACAAACTATATGAATTCGGAAACTTTGTGGACAAATCATTTAATTCTTTTTCATTTTCGGTTGAAGAATATTTAGGAGGTGGAACTTTAGAAGAGAAATTAAATACAGGATTAACAAAAGAAAATATTGTTGAACTTGGTACAAGTCTCATTGAAGTTTTGGTTTATATAAAAGATAAAAATATTGTTCACCGAGATATCAAACCTGCCAATATTATGTTTAGATACAATTCTACTATTCCAGTCTTAGTTGACTTTGGGATTGCCAGAGACCTCAATCGCACATCACTTACACCAACTTGGTTGCCTTCTGGTCCCTGTTCGCCTTATTATGCATCACCAGAGCAACTAAATAATGAAAAAGATCTCATCGATTGGAGAACTGATCAATTTTCAATTGGGATTGTAATTGGTGAATGCTTTTATGGTACACACCCATTTAAGAATCATAAAGGATCAAATGATGATGCTGTATCAAATGTTGCATCAAGGAAAAAATGTGCTACTGAATTTGTTTCTCTGTCGAATTCCCTTGGAGTAAGTATTATATTAAGGATGCTGGAACCATGGCCTCATCGAAGATATCAGAACCCGCAAGAACTTCTTAACCTTTTCAAAAATTTGAGGTGAAAATGGCTGCTTATTTTCAGATGGGACATGATACTGAAAATCTAATTGGTGAAAAAGACCTTGAGCTTTTTAAGGGAATTATCCTAAGTCCATTAAATCGTACTCCAAAAGAAATTCAAGATAGTGTCTCACTATTTAGAACAAAAGGAGAATTCGACATTGTATTTGATCCTCAACTGTATTTTCCAAGATCAAAAAGAGGTAAGCTGAAAACTCACAAATATTTCCCTATTGATTTTGAAACAGGGGATTTAAATAATCGAAGTTGGTGGAACCCAATAATAAATCAATTGTCAATCTATGCTAATTTTTTTGATATTGATTCATTTTGTTCTCCCGTGATTCTGTCAAAGAGTTGGCGTCTGGATTATTATAAATTATGTGCTGAGATAAAAGATTCATTGAGAAATCAAATTAAAAAGAACAATCCCTTAAAAAAATGTTATCAAACAGTTCTAATAAATGTGAAGGATTTAACAGATGAAGATAAAATTATGCGAACCGCTACTGTAATTTCCGCTTCAGAATCAGATGGTTTTTATGTTGTGTTTGTAAATGATCTTCATCCAAGAAAAGAATCTAGAGATCAGGATACGATTTTAGGATCGATGAAATTTATTAGTGAATTAAAATCTTCAAACGTACCTATTCTGGTTTCTCATTGTTCGTCAGATATGATCTTGTATAAGTATGCTGGTGCACATCATTGCGCGAGTGGTAAGTTTTTTAATTTACGACGTTTTACCGAATCACGTTTTGATGAAAGTAGTGAAGGAAAGGGGCAATTAGCATATTGGTTTGAACACTCATTATTAGGATTCCTAAGAGAAATCGACTTATTAAGAATTCAGAATAGTAACTTAAATATCATTAATAACGGACTTACAAAAAATTTTTGGTCCAATAAAATATTAGACAATTTTAAATCAATTGATTCTAAACCTTGGATTAAATTTGGTTGGAGGCAGTATTTATCAACTTTCAGTTCAATTGAAAAAGCAATCGATGTAGATAAAAATTCAGTGATCAAATGGATTAGAGATGCAAAGCACAACTGGAATATTTTAAAACAAATCCCAATTTTTCTTGATGAACCAAAGAATGATGGGTCATGGTTGATCGCATGGGAAAAGGCTATAGTAAATTTTAATAACCAACTGTAATCAATTTGACAAATAAGTTTATCGAACAGATTCACCCTGATAAATCATTTATGAGCCACGATCGAACTAAAGAGTATATTTTATTATCCATGTAAGAATTCATGGCTCAGAATTAATTTAATGACGTTTTAAAGGCATCCAGAGGACTCTCCGAGATATACTTTTCCTTAAACTCGAGCCAATACTTCATCATTTCCACAGTCACAGTTTTCTTTTTCAGTTTCTTAGCATATTTGAGCTTCAACTCTTCAATATTGGTTACGATTTCTTCTTTGCTACCTTTCTGGACTTTCATCAAGTGTTTATGTAGATCCCTCTTGCTAAGAACACTTATGAACTTTGCAGCGAAGAGATCTACATCACTGAAAGAAAGAGTTGTCTGAGTTTCACTAATCCCATTCATCAAAACTTAACTCCTTCCTTTCTTAACCTTTCTTCAGCCGGTGAAGTAATATCCTGAACTAAACCCGTTGGTGAAATTGGATTGAAAACCATTGCCTCAAATCGTTTATTAATAAGATTCTTATTCAATTTATTTACTCCGCGGACAAGATTTTGCATCAATGGAACCAGATCAGAGTTACTGTGATAATAATTTGAAGTTTGCTTTGCCGGTGTTACATGCAGTGTTTCTCCGGATTCAACTCTTACCAAAGCACTGTCATTTGGGAAACCAGGTGGAACAATAAAAGAACCACCGCGGGCTGCCTTTGGAAGAGGGGCAAAAGAAAGATTTCCACCAATATTTGTTACAGAACCTCCTTTATGCATAGCGAATAAGCCAATCAAACTTGTGATAATTCCTATAGCTCCGCTTTCTGTGGATTTCTCTCCTTTTCCCACTTTATCGAGAATATCCATAATTCTTAGAGCTGCTTGCAAGGCTTGGTTCATATAGTTGATGAATTTATCCCCTGCTCTTCCAAATGCTCTTTCAAGTTCATTCCCAAATTGTGAAGCGGTATTCATCATGTCTTCACGCAGTCTTTCTTGTAGCTCGGTCCTTTTTAACACACCATCAAGAAATGCTTCTTCAATTCTTTCAACCCAATCAAGGATCTCCTTCCCATAATCACTCGAAATTGTTGGTAGAAATCCATCTTCAAAGAATTGCTCTCGTTCCTCCATTAATCTTTTTAATTGAACATTAACCCACTGCTGAGTTTCAACTTCACTTAATCCGGCTGCCTGCATTGCTAGACCCTGACGAATTAATTGTTCTGATTTCCAGTTGAAATAGTTCTCGTCGAGAAATTTTACATCTTCATAGTATTTCTCAATGATGTCGTAATATGTTAGCACAGCATCTTTATAATCATTGGCAATAATTTCAGCAACTCCATTGGGACCGCCACCCGGCATAGAGCCAGTCACTCTTTTGAAGTTTTGAGCTAAATTGATAAGTTTTTCATAAGTAGCTACTTGAATTTCAGTTGTTAATTCGATCTCCTTAAATGCATCATAATCAAGTTTCTTATTTCGAAAATCGCTTGTTGCCTTATTGTATTTTGACATAGCGACTGCAGAATTTATTTGTTGCTGATAGATAAAATCTGCTCTTTCTTTATCAGTCATACTTGAGAAATCCATTTCAATACCAGCCGCAGCATTTCTCGATCGTCCACCTTCTCGGAGTTCATTAATTCGCCTGGTAAGGTCCTGTACAAAGTAAATAGCTTTGGGTAACCATTCAGAAAGAAGCGGTCCAAATAGATTTCCAATTTCTTCTTTCATATTACTCCACGCTATACTTGCAGCTTGCAGACCTTTTGTTGCTTCAGCCTGGGCTTGAGCCTGACCACCATATTTTGAATGAATTTCATCAAGGATAATCTTTTGAGCATCAAATAACCTGTTCTGTGAGATTAATTTCTTGATCATCACTTCTTGTTGATCAGTAAATAGAACACCTGAACGTCTCAGGGCCTGCAATCCTTCAGTTGGGTTACTTAGAGCTTTTCCAAGTTGAATGGAAGATGACTTAAGATCTGTACCTAAAACGGAGGATAGATCAAGAGCCGCTTGCTGTGCGCGTTTGAATGTTTCTCCGGAGACATTTCCAAAGGTCAATAACTGTAGAGTAACATCATTAAGAATCTTATCAGCATCAATAGCGTTAATATTTTCAAGATTCCCAGCAATTCTTTTTAATTCCTCTGCGGTATATCCTGCAGCATAACCGGTTTGATTCACTGCCTGGTTTACCTTGTACAAACTCTTTGACGCTTCAATCGACTCCGCTATTGAAGATTTAAGAAATTGAAAAGCTTTTCCGACACTGAATATCCCCGCAGCATAGGATCCGATTTTTGCAAGTTGTGAACCTAATTTATTTACAAATGTCGAGCCCATTTCAACAGCTTGTCTATCAATCTTTTTATTCAGGTCCTTCATTTCCTTTTCTAACTGATCAGTTTTTGTCTTGATCAGTACATATACTTCGCCTAATTTTTCTGATGCATTATCGCCCATGACTTTTACCTCTTAGAATATTTGTTAATAATTTTTAGCTTAACAATTCCTTTGGAGCTGTTGAGAGTCTTTCTTCTAATTGAGCTCTCAGTAGATTATCAGTGCCATTCTTCGAATCCTTATCCGGGATAAATATAAAATCACTTCCATGCCATACTTCACTAACAAACAACTTTGTATTTTCTTCGATCACATTACTTGAATCAATTTTGTCAATGAATTCTTGAGCACCAGTTTTTTTGAAGTGGTTATTCCTGAAATCAAAGAGCTTTTGTTCACCATGTTTTAATTCAAACTGACTATCAAGTTGATCAAACACCGGTTGCAATTTGTTTAGTACCTGTGACGCATAATCAACTCTTCCAAGCAAGGAAGCCTCATTTAATTCATCCACCAACTGGTCATATTTCATAGGAGAATCATTTAAAAGAAATTCTTGAGCTCTTCGATTTCCATCGGAAATTTGTAATTCACCACTCATCTTGAATTGACCAAATGAATCCGAATCCTTTGTCAGGTTAGGAAATAGTGATTTTAGTTTTAGTGGTTGAAAATCATGCACATTCTTTCGAATTTCAGAAAGAAGAGATTTTGCTTCAGTGAGAAATTTATTTTTGATTTTTTCATGTTCATCTTTCATTAGCGATGCTATGTGCTCATCTGTATAATGGCCCAATTCCTTATGCGATTTTTCAAGCCTTGCAGCTCCTTGCATTTCTTTATAATATCTCTTCATCAAACTTTCTAATTTGTCCTTCAAATACTGTGACATGACTTGCTCCTTTGATTTTTTATGTAATTGGTTGATTTATTAAGTATTCAACTTCTTAAAACTTTTTTATTTCATTGTAATTACAACGGTTCATCAGACTATCCCATTGAAAAAATTCATTTGCTCCCCGACTGTATCAAAGCCATCATTATTTTTTGCATTATGAAGATCCGAATGATGTTTCCGGCACAACCACATGACCAATAGTGGCAATTTATAATTATGATGATGTGCAAAAATTTCAGTTTCATTACAGCGTGGATGCTGACAGAATTTCGGTTTTGCTAATTTCCCACTTTTCAAAGCGCGATAAACAACTTTCCTAGCCGGTTCTCTTTCCGGATAACGTTGACGATATTTTTTCACATATCTGTACCCATCAGAGCTAACTCCTCCGCGCCAATTAAAATTTTTTTCACCTTTCTGATCAATCATTTTTTTAAAACCCTAATCGCATTTTCATTTTTTGACCAATCCCAATCCTCTGACCATTGACTTCTTTTAACTCGATACCCAAATCCTCCAAAACTTTGGGAAGAGTCTGTTCAATAATATTTTCAGCGAGATCCCGGCATTCTGAATCATAATAAAGATTGATCTTCTTTGCGATTGTATATTTAATTGCTTCAAGATCGACTTGCGGAGACGAGATATCTATTTCAAACTCCTGTCCGGTTAATAATTTCTCGGAATATGCTACAAGTGAATTTATTTTTGATTCCACTAATTGAGCAACCTGGCCGGCTGTGTAAACTGCTTCCTTCTCAAACCATTGACTTATATCAATTCTCTCCCCATAAGTTTTGATAAAAACCATTTCTTGCAATCTTTGATTAAACTTTTCACTATTCCACTTCTCCTTCAAAAATTCCACATACCAACCCTGAATTGTAAGATCATCAACATTTACCATTTTTTTCAAACAGAGTTCTTTGCACTTAAGATAAACCTCGGTAAATGTCAGATCACTGCCGTAATAAAGATCCTCGTTAACAAAAACAGGTTTTTGCTTCTTAGCTTCTTTCTCAATCTTGCTGGAATGCTTTACTAAGCCCGACATTGAGCTCTTCAGCTGAAGTTGAACCTTTTGCATACTTTTTGAAAGAGGGAGCATTTTGTTTTCGCGTTCCATTTTTTTTTCTTTCCATATCTTCAATTATAAAATTGAATCCTGAATAACCATTCTCTATAGTTTTCATAATGACTTCATTGATGTCCAAAGAAGCACTAATATCTCTTAACTGTTTTAATTGTGCCCGTGCTTGTACTGGAGTAATTGATTTGCCTTGCTCAGATTTATGTTCAATCCATTGGATCCAACAGTTAAAAAATTGATCCGGTAAATTTTGAAAGAATATATTTTTATAATATTCTAATTCTTTATTCTTACTCTTATTCTGTTGCGTGACGTTATGTGACAGTAACGTTACGTTTGTTTGATTTTCTGATTGTTTTAGCTGTTTTTGTTCTCTGTATCTCGCTTGTCGAATTCTGTTTTTTTCTCTGACTTTATCTAATCCCTCAATATTTTGATGTTTTTCCCAATTAGAAATACAGATAACGTTACTATCCGTTACTTCAATCATCCCTAATTCTTTCAAAGTCTTTAGTGCAAATCTGATTATTGGTAAAGGCCTCCTAAATATCGTAGATAGCATTTCGGGTGAGTAGGGAATATTTTCAGATAAGAGTATATAACCGTTGGTGTTCGATTTACCGGCTTGAATTAACAGCTTTATCCAAACAACTAAAATTGCATCCGCTTCTGGCATAGCTTCTATTAACTGAATTTTTTCATCATCGAACATTTTCGTTTTCAATTTTATCCAGGTTACTTCGCCCATGTGGATGTTTAGCCTTTTTCTACAAAATTTTCAAGAACTTTTTCGAACTCCGTTTCATCACTGCAATTCTGTAGTTCGCTAAGTAATTCCAGAGTTGTCAATAATTCGATTTGGACGCGCTTAATTCTAATCTGAAGCTCTAAAGAAAGGGAAGGGGTTTTCAACTTATTGATTTGTTGAATTGTTGAATCTGTGCCAAAAGCCATTGCCCGGAAATCCAGATAGAGTTGATCGATAAGTTCTAATTCTTTTGCCATTATTTCTCCTTTAAAAAACTCTCCGCTTTAAAAGTGAAAAGCCTCTCTGAATTGGTGACACCGACAATCCAAAGAGGCTTAAACACTTATTTTGCTTATAGCAATTCCTGTGTATTGGTGGTGTCACGTCTCTTAATTAAAGAACTGGGAATAATTCTAAGCCAACAAAAAAGTTTTATTCTCTGTGACTAATAAAAGAAATGGCAGGAGGAATGTAATTACAAATCGGTCTTCAATATTTCTGAAAATCGATTCTCATATTGATTTTATTAATTAAATAGTGATGTAAATTTTCTATAAATTGAATCAAAATATGTGTCAAATTCTTTCCGATACAATTCTTTTTCAGAAAGTTTTTCAAATGCTCGTTTCAAAGCTGTGGTTTTATTATTCAAGGGATCCTGGTTATACTCGTCTGTCGCAATTTTGAATAATTTGTCTCTCCATTCTTTACCTTTTTGATTTCGATATGATCTTACAACTGAATGAAGTTCGTTAACAAGACCGCTATAATTTTTTGAAAGAATTGGATAAGAAATATTGAATATCCCAACAGTAATACCTTCACAAAAGCATGCTAAAGAATTTATTTCAGCATATACTGCAGCATCAATCTCAATACTATTCATTTTTACTAATAACAGATCAAGAATAATAATTGCTTTAATTACTTTTATATTTTCTTGAATCAATTTTCGGGAGTCATCGATAGAATTGTTTTTCAACATATTTGGATATCTTTTTTGTGATTCGATTATTGCATTATTAATTTTTATTTTTTTAAGGTGTTCAAGTTGTTGAACCCAACGCCTAAAGTCATTTAGTAATTTTCTATCCACTGGTGTCACCCATTGTTATTTATTCAATTTGTTATCAAACCGGTTTCTTTCGGTCTTAGTAGATAACCGGCCAGGTCAAGTTGATATTTTATTTATTTTTCTTTTGCATACTTTTTTCATTGATGTCGCTAAAATGTTCGTCTATTACGAATAGTGTGCACCACTTTAAAAAAGATTTATTTTTGTGCGATTTTCAAATCCTGCTATTTATTTAAACGACACTCCACGACTCCCCACGACAATTTTATTTAAGGATCAATGTTTGTTCCAATACTCTTAAGAAATCTTGTACCAAAGGTTTCTCCTGACATTTCTCTTAATTTTTGCCATTCCAACAAATCACTTACACGAAAACGATATCTCATATTCCCATTTTTATCTTTATACTTCAAACACTTCAACTCACCCATCAGGACCGCTTTTTCAATAAAATCACTGGACTTATGAAGTATTTTTGCTGCTCTCCACAATGAGACTTCCTCGAGACTTGATTTGATATCGAATGCAATTAATAAATTTAATTTAGCCTCAAGTTCATCTATTCTTGAGAGAATAAGTTTCTCAGCCTTTGTCAATGGAATATTAATATCTCGCATGGTTCCTCCTTCCATTGATTATTTTATTCGGCTGCTTATTTTTTTTATTCAGTCCACGCTCAAGTTGAAAATCCTTTACGATACTATCTATGGATCGAATAAAAACATATTCTTTAGTACTTGGATCGAATTGAAGTGATTTCTTAAACTCCTCATAATCCTTTCTTTCAACTCTGTACCCACCACGTTTACGTTCAATCTCTTTTAAGAAATACGCTTTAAGATTGCCTTGATCAATCTGCTTAACCAACCAATTGTAATTGCATCGGAGATCTGTAACGATCTCTGATAATAGAAGCGTCCCCTGCAATTCATGAACTTCCAAAACTTTCTTGAATTCATTCCGGAGTAATTCTATATGATCCCAAAGATCACTCATAGTAATTAATGATGGCTTTTTCATTTTAACTAAGATCTCCTTGTAATTCAAAATCAATTTTAGACCATAATTTCAGTTTTATTTCCTCAAGGTTTGTGATAGCATTATTTGTTATTTCCAGTAAGGGTAATAAATTATCTGTATTATCCCAGTTAGCATCACTATTCATTGCCATGATACCAGAATTCAATAAATTACAGATCGACTGGAGGTCTGACTGGATTCGGGTTATTGCGAAATCATTTTTTGTAAATACCTTTATACTCTGTATCTCGAGCGAATCATTCCCGAGTTTTGTGATTATATCTTGAATAGATGTGAAGCGGTCAGACGTACCATTCTTATTTTCTAAATGATAAATTACTGATTTCATAACATCTCCTTAGTTATTTGGTTAAATAAAAAACCCCTGAGATTGACCAGGCTAACTAAGTTAGGCCTTCCGGTCCTTGCGGATACCGGAATCTCAGGGGAATTATTTTTCTAACTTTATGTTTCATTTAAAATAAAAAATCCTTTCTATCGGGAAGGACACCGCTTAGTTATTTGGTCAAGCGAAATCTAACTTTCAGAATCGTTAATGTCAATAAAATATGTAATTGTTAGATATTTTAAGATACACTGATATTCACAAATAATTAAGCACAGTTAAGAGGTGCAAATTGACATTGTTGAATTCTTCTTGTTTTTTTTAAGTTGAAATTTTATTTTGCTTCAGCATTATGAAGGGTTACTTAATGCCGGACACAGTCTCCACTAGTCTACTTAAAGATGAAGTATTTTATAACTACTCTCTTTGCCTGCTAACCTCTAAAAGTAAAATCCCGATTTATAAAATATACACCGGATTCGAAGCATCAAGATACAAGATCTATTCTGGCGGATTAATTATTAGCAGTCTGTCTTTTCTGTTTTTAGGTTTTAAAGGTGCCAATCATCTATAGATCTTTACAGAGATACAGAAAAATTATTTGGATTATCATAAAAATATTTTTGAATTTTTACAGACAAAAAAAGTAATTCTATGGAATTATTTAATACTCCGATCGGTTCATCGTCGCTTAATATTTTGACTGTTTTGTATTTCTTAATAGCATCAATAGCAACTTTTGATATGAGAATAAACCAAGCGATAAAACAAGGCTCTAATCTATTCCCGTTACCTAAATGGATTGGGATATTTTATTGGTTAGTGTGGGGATTCTGGCTCTGGATATTTTTTCTTAATTGGGTGTACGCAATAATATTATTCGCCCTAAAATTTGTATTGAAATTTTTACCAGTTTTAGAGACAGTTGGATATATTATTATGACTCCATTTAATCCAAATAAGAAATAATTTTTTGTTGTTCTTTAAATAAAATGAGGGAATATGGATAGCACTTATGTTTTTCTCAATTCACTGCAAGAAAGTAATAAGATTTCTGATTATCTCTCATTGCTAATAGCACTTCTTGCAGTTTTTTTTGGTCCAATTATTAGCTACTACACAGCCAAACATACTATAAAACATCAACTCTCTAGTTTGGACAAACAGCTTACTACACAACTTAACATTGCTGAAAGAGCACTAAAATCCCAGGTGCTTTCAGGAAACAGGCAAGATTGGATTAATACCCTTCGTGATGCACTATCTGAATTCTTGTCAATTCTTTTTATGATTTCACAAGCGAAGTTGTCAAAAGAAAATGATTTGGAAAAGTCAGAGACTTTATTACTTCTACGATTCAAAATATCTCTACTATTGAATCCTCAGGAGGATGATCATAGACAACTCGACACATTCCTTGATCAAGGGATTAAATATTTATCTGCTATATCCAAAAAAGAAGAACCGAATCGTCAATTCAGTGAAATTAAATCAGACATAATAACCTTATCTCAAACAATTCTTAAAAGAGAATGGGAGAGGGTAAAAAAGGTAGAATAAAATATTTTATCGTTATAATTATTTTATGAGGGAAATATGGACAACAACTTAATTGTTGGAGGATTAGTAGTAATTTTAATCGTCTTTGCAGTTTTCATAATGTCTAAGCATGATAAAAAGAAATATGAATTTAAAGAGCAAAAACGACCTGAGCTTGAGAAAGATGTCAATAAAAGAGAAATTGAACATTCAAGTGGTTTAGCAACCTTTTTGCAAGTGGTTGGGATTCTTACATTTCTTGGTGGATTATTACTCTTTGGGCTACTAATGTTTGATGCCGGTGTTACTGCAATAATATCATCACTTTTGTTATTTGCTGTAGCAGAAATAGTTTATCATGTTCAATTACAGAGTAAGATATTACTCAAAATCTTGAATAAGGATGTTGAGTAAATGTAATTAAGTGATCAGTCTGCTTAATAGTTCTTTTTCCTTTGGATCCTTTTGAATTTCGTCAAGCTCTTGGATTCTTTTTAACAATTTGTACTTACTCAATTTAGTAGCAAGCGATATCTCTGCTAGAGATTTATTTGTTGAATATCCCTGTTTTATTAATTCATCAAACTTACTTTTAATCATATAATTTACTATGTACCTGGGTGCGGTAAATTCCTTTTCTAAAAAAACTAATAACAGATCCTTAATGAATGGTGTACAAAGCATTTTATCCCCTCAATCGATTTCTTAGACCATTGTTAATTATTGTACTTACAATACTTACAGCTTAGTGCATACTCAAACATCCTCTAACTATCCAATAAATTCACAGAATTCCTTAGATCATCTGTTCTCAAGTGTGCATAGATCTGTGTTGTTTTAATATCAGCATGACCTAATAATTTTGACACGATGTAAATTGATACTCCCTTCTGGACCAGCCGACTCGCGAATGTGTGCCTTAATGAGTGGAAATTCAGCTTGATATTTATACCGGCTTTTTTTACTTGTCTCTTCATTAACCAGGAAAAAGTATTTTCGTTTAGGATTTTACTTCGATATGTAAAAACCAAATTCCCAGAGGTAGTCTCTTTTCTTCTCAGTGCAATTTCAAGAGCTGTATGATTTAGGGGAATTGTCCGGATCTTCTTTGACTTTGTAATGAAGGTTCTATTTGAAAGGATTAATAATTTATTCTCAAAATCAATCTGGTGCCACTCAAGATTCATTATTTCACCAAGTCTTAATCCGGTGTTCAAATCGAATATAATCAGGTCTCTTAGATCATTGTCCTCTACCGCAGCGATCAATTTCTCAATATCTTGATCAGAATAAAATAAAGGCAGCCGTTCCGGGATCTTAATCCGTTTGATTTTCCTGAAAGGATTAGATTCCAGGTATTCATCCCGGACAGCTTTACTAAATGCACTGGAAAGGTTTATAAAATCTCTCCTGGCCGCGAATAATGAGGAACTATGAATTCGATATCTTAAATAGTCTTCAATCCTCGAGCTTGTAAGATCTGTCAATGGTATATTTCCAAAATAATTCATTAAGAATTTGAATGAAGTTTTAAAACACTTATTTGTTTTGGGAGTGTGAATTGATTCAGAATAGATCAAATATTTCCATCTGAATTCAAATAAAGTAATCGGAATGGTTTTTTGTAGTTGCCGGTCTAATAAACTATGTTCAAAAATTCTCAAATGCTTTTCAGCAATCGGTTTGTATTTAGTCCGCGTGGATTTCATACATCTCTTGCCGGATGAATCCTGATAAATGATGTACCAAATACCATTAGGTCTCTTTGAAAGAAACATATTTTATTCTCCTTCAAAGTTCTTTTTTAATTATGCTAAAGGATTTAGTCTGTAGAAAATTCTCAAGAATTGCTTAATAGATGGGTTTACTCATTTTTCGAGACCGCCGCATTCAACCACTCTGCCACCTTTCCTATTCATTAATGATGATCAATAAGGCGACGAAAAATAATAAAATTAATTGATTAGTTTCCCCATTTTTCCTCACTTCAACTTAAATTTTTTTGTCTCATTTCTAATTAATATATTTGCCATCAGATTTCTCAAGGAGAGGTGCAGGAGTGGTTGATCTGGCTTCCCTGGAAAGGAAGTGTACCTGCAAGGGTACCGAGGGTTCGAATCCCTCTCTCTCCTCTTGATTATTATATTTTCTGCTAACTCAGTTTTCGGAGGACAATTTGCAACTAAGTGAATGGTTTTACCCGACTGAGAATAGAAATATCCTCCTCAATTATTCCAATCATTTCAATATATCATATACACTTTATATAATTTTCTTTTATTTCTTTTTTACATCATTATCTTTCAGCCAATCCGACAAGGAAAACTGGGTCCCTGTAGCGACTCAGAATCAAAACAAGATTTATATTAACACAACCGGACTCAGCAAATATAAGGGTGAGGATATATATGTCTGGGTTTTGGAGGAGAACGAACCGCCAATAACAATGGAGGGAATAGATCTTAAGATCTATAAAACAAAGACTTATTTCTTACTTAACAAAGTTTTAAAGCGATACAGTATTCATCAGATAATTTTTTATGACAATAAAAAAAATGTTATTAAAAGTTACAATTACCAGATAAATTCTGATAACCAGGATTACAAGTACAGTTCGCCTATTCTTGAAGGTTCGAATGTATTTCAAGTACTTCTAAAATGTGTGGAAATAATAAAAAGTACTAAGTAAATTCTAATAGATATTTGATTTAATAAAAGCTGTCCCGCCGATAAGGTTCATCTGTCTAATTATCTCCCCTCTTCTTGCAATAACATATCTGCTTGGTCTGGAAGGATTTCTTTTCTTAGGATTTGGTAATACAGCAGCAATTGTAGCAGCTTCGGATTGTGATATTTTAATCGGGTCTTTTTTATAGAATTTTCTTGATGCGGCTTTAATCCCATATATTCCCTGCCCCAACTCGGCAATATTCAAATATGTTTCAATAATTCGTTTTTTACTCCATAGTAATTCTATAAGTAAAGTATAATAAGCTTCGAATCCTTTACGGATCAGGTTTCTTTCGGAGACTAAGAAAAGGTTCTTGGCTACCTGCATCGTAATTGTACTGGCTCCCCGTTTCCTCTTGCGGTAGGTGTTCTCTTTCAGAGCTTTTTCGATCTGCTGAAAGTCGAATCCGAAGTGGTCAAAAAATTTCTGGTCCTCAGAAGCTATAACCGCAAGCGGTGCATAGACCGATATTTTACTTATTCCGGTAGGACTGTACTGAATATCATCATCAATTAATGTGAGAAAAGGATTTTCTATATTTAAGTACATGAAAGCAGTGCTGGCCGGATCAATAAACCTGAAGAAGAGAATCAGAAAAATATTAAACAGGACAAATATTAAAAGTACCATTAGCCCCGATTTTATCCATCTGAAAATCCTATTAATCAAACTTCCTGTTTTCATATTATTTCTGAATTATCCGATATAAAAATAATTCTTTCTTTCGTTTAAAATACTTCTGCATTTAATTTTTCGAAAAATAAACTTATTTACCAAAATGAATGTTGTAATATCAGTTGAAATTAGATAATTTTCGGACAATTAATCACATTAATTAAGAGGTTAAAAATGATATCAGAAAAAATGCAAAAAGCATTAAATGACCAAATAAACGCAGAGATCTTCTCTTCCTATCTCTATCTTTCAATGTCTGCTTATTTCGAAGCGGAAAATTGGGGCGGTTTTGCTGCTTGGATGAAAAAACAATCAGCCGAAGAATATGAACATGCCATGAAATTCTTTCACTTTATAACAGAAGTCGGCAAGAGAGTTACTCTCGAATCTCTGGAGAAGCCGAAAACTGAATGGAAATCTCCTCTCGAGGCTTTTGATGAAGCAGCTAAACATGAAGTTTATATTACAAACAGAATAAATGATCTAGTCAATCTTGCTCAATCAGAAAAAGATCATGCGACCAATAATTTCCTGCAATGGTTTGTTGATGAACAGGTTGAGGAAGTTGCATCAGTAGAACAGATTGTTCATAAATTCAAACTTATCGGCGATAATAAAGCCGCGCTTTATATGCTCGATAAAGAACTCGGGAGCCGTGGATAAATCCCGCCTTATTTTTAAAAAAGCGGCATTTGGCCGCTTTTTTTATGTTTTTTCGACAAAAATTTTTCGTTTTAATATTTTTTTTATACATTTGGTACTTGAAAATTCGAAAAAAGAGGAAATAATGGCTCGTAAATGTCAGGTTACTGGTATCGGTCCGGTTAGTGGTCACAGTATCTCTCATGCTCACAATAAAAGTAAAAGAAGATTTTTACCTAATCTTCAGAAAAAGAGAATCTGGGTAAAAGAATTGAATAAATTTGTGACTGTTAAAGTATCGGCCAGCGCATTAAGAACAATCTCTAAGAACGGGACTTCACAGATTGCTAAACTGGTCAAAGAGAAAAAAATTAAAGCAAGATAGCTTTTTAAGAACCCCCTTTAAGGGGGTTTTTTGTTATTAGTAATTGATTTTAATAATCCCCTCCGCTAATTTGTTCCTCAATTCAAATAAAACTCAAGAGTAAAATGTGAAAAATCTATTCTTGGCATCATTCTTTTTCTATTTCGTAGCAGCATTAACCGGAAGCAGGATTTCTGCACAAAGCCAATCTGTTGATTATTCAAAACTGGCTGATTCAATAATCAGCAGTTCACTTCTTGAACAAAAAGGTTATGAATGGTTGAAAGAACTTTGTGAAATCGGACCCCGCCTCAGCGGTTCAGAAAATTCGATCAAAGCGATCCATTGGGCTAAAAAGAAAATGGAGGAATCGGGTTTTGATTCAGTATGGCTCCAACCGGTAAAAGTCCCTAAGTGGTTAAGAAATGACATTGAAACTGCAATAATCTCCTTTTCAAAAAAATATCAGGGAAGAAGACTGAACATTGTTTCGCTTGGGGGTAGCATAGGAACTCCGGAATCCGGGATTACGGCCGAAGTGATTGAAGTAAAAAATTTTCAGGAACTGAAGGATGCGGGAGACAAAGTAAGAGGTAAAATTGTTTTCTTCAATCGCCCTTTCGATAACAGTCTGGTTAATACATTTGAAGGATACGGAAAAGCAGTTGATCAGCGAACGCGGGGAGCAATTGAAGCAGCCAGATTCGGTGCGGTGGCTTCTGTAATCCGTTCTGTCACATCAGCTAAAGATAACGTTCCTCATACAGGAGTAGTTTCTTACGACTCTGCAATTGAAAGAATTCCGCATTCAGCTCTTGGAGTAATTGATGCCGATTTTTTAAGCAAGGCAATTAAAGAAGAACCCAACCTAAAAATCACAATTAAAATGAATTGCGAGAATTTCCCCGATGCTGATTCGTACAATCTGATCGGTGAAATACGAGGAATTGAATACCCTAATGAAATTATAGTAGTTGGTGGACATTTCGACAGCTGGGATAAAGGTTGTGGCGCACATGACGACGGTGCCCCGTGTCTTCAGACAATGGAAATTCCGGATCTTTTTTTGAGGCTTGGGATCAAACCTAAGAGGACTATCCGGACAGTATTATTTATCAACGAAGAGAACGGTTTGAGAGGAGCAATTGAATACGGCAAATACTCAGATACAGCTAAGGTTAAACATATTGCAGCCATTGAATCCGACAGGGGTGTTTTTACACCCAGAGGATTTTATGTAACGACAGATTCTGCCACAGTAAAAAAACTACAAAACTGGCTGCCGGTTCTAAATAAAGCGCATATTGACTGGATTAAACCGGGAGGAAGCGGTGCGGATATTTCTCAGATCAGAAATGCCCGGGCTCTTTTCGGTTATGTGCCGGACGACCAGCGCTATATGGATCTTCATCATTCTGCCAATGATACATTCGAAACAGTTCATCCGAGAGAAATGCAGCTTGGAACGGCTGCAATGGCAATTTTAACTTTGTTTATAAGCGAAGAAGGGCTCTAAAAAAAAGCCCGATCAATTTGATCGGGCTTTTGATTTTTGATTCAGTCTATTAGCTATCTTCTTCGTTCTGTATTGCTTCTATCCGGCCTTCTTTCTTCCGATTTTCTTTCCCTGCTTTCTGTTCTCTTCGCAGGATTTTCAATAGTCCTATTAACGCTTTCATTCCTGCTGCTTCTCGATTCCACTTCTCTTTTAACTTCTCTTTGAGGTGCAACCTCTTTACTACGGGAACTCTCATTCCTGAAAATGTTTTCCCTGTTTATCTCTTTTCTCTCTTCACTTCTCCTTACATCCTCCTTACTTACTTCGGGAACAGTTTTTCTAACCGGAGAATCTTTAACGATCTCTCTATCACTGGTTCTCCCGTTTTGAATTCTATTATCCCCGTAAACATCTTTTCTTTCACCGGTTCGTTCGTTTATTATTTTAGTATCCTTTGAGTCTCTATCGCTTCCTGCGGAGTTTTCATTTTCTATAGAGAGTCTCCTTTCGCTCCTTTTAATCTCTATTTTGGAAATATCTCTGTTCTTTTCAACTTCACGTTCATCAGGTCTGTAAGAATAGATTCTTTCACCGCCGGATTTTCTTGAACGGTCGTACTTTTCAAAATCATTCAGATTATAAACATCTCTTTCACCAATCCTGTAACCTCCCCTTCTTTCAACAAAATCCCTGTCGATACCTCCATTGATTACCCTGTCCCGATCGGAATAATAATTATTTCTGTATTTGGTTCTTGAGAAGATCTTATAATTTCTGCTTTGATCCAGGATATAGTAATGTAACCTGTGGCTATTGAAACGGCTGAATGTCACAAAATTCCAGTAAGAATGGTGCGAATTCCATCGGATTGAGAAATGAATACCTATTCCCATTCTGAACTGTGCATATGGTGGAAGCGGAGCCCAGCCGATATAATCGTCGTCATATCTCCACTCTACCCATGAAGGACCCCATACATTATCAGGAATCCAGATCCAGCCGTAATATTCGTCATAGAACCATCTGCCGTAATGATATGTTGCCCATCCGAATGGCTCGTATGAATCCCAATACCAGCCGTATTTTGTCCAGCTCCACCTTCCGATTGAATACGGGCGCCAGTAAGAATGTACCGAATTCGGGCGCCAACCGATAATTCCTGCGTCAAATTCGATCCATTCACCGTAAGGGCTTAATGAGGAGTAGAACATACCGATTGATATAGAGTTATATCTTGGTTTTGCTTCATTCTCTGTGAAAGCAACCAGAAGAATTATGACTATTAATGACATTAGCTTTTTCATGACCCACCTCTTTATCAAGTTCGATAATAAAAAGTCAATTTGTATGCCATTGAAAAACCAGTATAATATGAGGTTTTACAACATTTTCGCTTCTTGTTGTTCATTCCAGACTACACTTGCTTATAAAATAAAGTACACTCCGTATGAATCCTTTAATGTTCAGAATTATCTAATCATCACAATTTACCGGGAGATGTTGTGATAGAAAAAAAATTATTAAATAGAATAGAACAGTCGGGGATTTCTTACAAGAATTTTATGGAATTAACCCAGAATAAAATTGATGACAAGACTTTTAGGAATAACGAAAAATATGATGTCACAAAATTAAATCTTCAGCGTAGTAACAGGATCTACCGGACCTATAACGTAAACGAGGAGCTAAAAAACTCAATATTAAAAATCGATACACCCCATATCTGGATGGTAATAACAGAAGACTGGTGCGGTGATTCGGCCCAGAACCTGCCATATATTTCAAAAATTGCTGAGATGAATCCTCTTATAGAACTGAAAATAATTTTGCGCGACAGCAATTTGGATATTATGGATCTGTATCTCACCGACGGCAATTCCAGGAGTATTCCTAAACTTGTTGCATTTGATAAGGATGGTGATGAAATTTTTCAATGGGGTCCAAGACCTAAAAGCGCTCAGAAGAAAGTTGAAGATGGAAAAAGGAGCGGTTTAACCAAGGACGAATATCTTGCCAATCTGCATTCATGGTATGCTGAAAATAAAGGGAAAGATCTTGAAGGTGAATTTCTGGAATTACTTACAAAAATTAATTTTCCTCTTCATAGTTAAATAAATATTTTACAACTATTTTAGATTCGATTTCAACACCACCGGAGCGGGCCGGTAAAAACTTTGATCTCAGGATTGCGATTTCAAGAGCGTCGTCGCATCCATAGCCGATTCCTTTAAGTGTTTTCGTGTCCCGTACAATTCCGAATTTGTCCACTATAGCTTCAACTTCAATTTCGCCTTTGAGTTTAAGCCTCTTAGCAACAGAAGGAGCTTCAAATTTCTCAGATATCGATTTTAGTCCGTCAACCGGACGGGCACATTCATCCAAATCACATGTAATAGAAATCTTATTTACCTTGTTACCAACCTCAACAGGAATTTTCCCCTGTTTACTTCCGGCATTCAAATTGGGATCCTGCTTAATACCGTTATATTGAATTAGTGACCGGTCAAAAATCTTAAACTCAATTTCAAGTGTAACTTTTGAAGGGACCGTAATTCCTGCATTCTGCCCGGGTATGAATGGAGTTTTAAGAACCGCATCATTCGCTGCTTCTTCGCAACCCAGTCCTAATCCAATCACAATTTCCGTGGAAACAGCCTCTCCTTTTTCATTAATTGAAGCAACAAGTGTAACCGTTCCTTCCAATCCGTATAGAAGAGCATGCTCAGGATATACAAGATTTTCCTGAATCGATTTCATACCTCCAATAGGGACCGGACATATTTCCACGTCGCAAATAACTGTCTGCTTTCTCTTCTCAAGTAGCTGCTGCTGCCTGTTCCCTGCCTGATATGCTTCCACAGGTGCATTAAAAGTTGGGTCATATTCAAATGAGGTTCTGCTCACCAGAATTCCCTTTTCATAGATCTTCAATTCCTTCAGAGCTCCATTTGAATAATAAATTCTATTACTTCCCTCTTTAATACCATCTTTAAGAGTATATTCTTCTTTTAATAAACCGCTTTCATAGAATTCTCTAACCGGGCCGTGTAAAATTCCTTTACTGAAATTCTTTTCAGTTTTCAGGTTTCCATTCACATGAAAGTATAAAGCCTGACCATCCAGAATGTCGTTTACATACGAAACCTCCGACCTTGGAATTCCATCCGGATAGTAACTTTTAAAAATCCCTGTCTGCCCGTAACTAACTGCCCGAAGAAAAAATATTATAGATAATGAAAGAATTAAATTTTTATGCACAATTAACCCTAATCTACAATAACAATTTATTGATTTTTTCTCAATCAGATATCGTCTGTTTTAAAATAGTTGCATATCTCATTTTCAGATTTTAAGTTAAGATTGAAATTAGACAACAAAGTAGAATTTAGGAGGCCGGATGAATTATAAATTCTTTATGTCAGTTTTTATTACGGTATTCCTCATTTTAAATTCGTCTTCGAACAGTCAGACAAAACTGGGGACTTTTACTTACGACGATTTTAAAAAGCCTGAATATTGCGGCAGTTCCTGTCATTCGGATTTTTATCAGCAATGGAAACAATCGATGATGGCGCAGGCATATACACACGAATGGGATGAAATAGAATATTTTAAGCTTGCTGTTCCACATGCCGAGAAGGACGAAAAAGTTGCCGAGGTTAAAGCCGGATGTAACGGTTGCCATTCACCGATCGCATATGTGGTAGGTGATGTGCCGCCCCCGCTTCCAAGTATGAATTCGAGAGCGAACGAGTCAGTTTCATGCGAAGTATGCCACAGTATTACTGGATATGCTGGAGATACTCCATATAATTTCAATTACATAATGAATCCTGGAAAAACAAAATACTCTTCGAGAAAGGGCGAAATAACCTCCCCGGCTCATGAAATAGAAATTAATCCGATTATGAGAACCGGAGATTTCTGCGGAATCTGCCACAACGAGAAAAGCTCATACGATATTTGGGTTAAATCGACTCATCTTGAATGGAAAGAAGGTCCCTATTTTAAAGAAGGAGTCCATTGCCAGGATTGCCATATGCCGAAAGCTGAGTTTAAAACAGCCGCAATGGGAATTAAATATCCGGATGCACGTTTACATCTGTTTCATGGTGCGCACGACAAAGGTAAATTAAGCGGTGTGATTGAATTGAGAATTTATCCAGATATTGAAGAAGCCGAACCGGGAGAAACCGTTAAGTTCACGGTTGCACTTTTCAATCAGAAGACGGGGCACAAATTTCCTACCGGTTCAGTTGAGGATCGGATCGTCTGGCTTCATGTTGAAGCGAGTGATGAAAAAGGAAATTCTTATCATATACCCGTTGATAAAAAGGGATTTGAAGGAGAGGAATATACTATCGCCTCAAGTACACTGGCTTATCAGGATATGGGCATTGCATTAAACGATCCGGATTTTAAAGGAGTGGAAAGAGATGCTGTCCCTGCCGGGGATCGTATCTTCAGAATGCCTTATTTCGATCCGCAGGGAAGAATGACAATTCAGCAATGGAATACTGCATCGCTCGGTACTGACTATCGAATCGGTCCGAGAGAAACAAAGACAGAAACATTTACCTTCAGTATTCCTTATGATGTGCCGGAGGGAAAATTGAAAGTCAGAGCTGTTTTAAACTATCAATTACTAGTAAAATCCGTTGCTGATTTCCTTAATGTACCTGAAAGTGAATCCGAAATAGTGAAAATAAATGAACAATCAACAGCTATTAAAATTCTTCCATAGGTGAACTAATGAAAAAAGTAATTTACCTGCTACTAATATCAGTTATATATCTAACGTTCGTTCAAAATTTGAGCGCAATTCCGGCATTCGGAAGGAAATACAATTTAAGTTGTCAGACCTGCCATTCCCCTTTCCCGAAATTAAAAGCGTACGGGGAGGATTTTGCGGGAGATGGATTTGTAATAGCCGACAAGGACGCTCCGCGTTATTTTCTAAGAACGGGTGATGATGAATTATCGTTACTCAGAGAAATTCCGCTTGCGATCAGGATGGAAGGATACGTTACATACAACAATAAGAATACTGATCAAAGCGACATATCTACACCTTATGTTTTCAAATTACTTTCAGGCGGATCAATTGCCCCGGATGTAGCATACTATTTTTATTTTTTCTTCAGTGAGAGAGGTGAAGTTGCCGGAATTGAAGATGCTTTTATAATGTTCAACGATCTTTTCGGTACCGATCTCGATTTGTACGTAGGACAGTTCCAGGTTTCCGACCCTTTATTCAAAAGAGAATTGCGTTTGACATTTGAAGATTATCAGATTTATAAAGCCGCTTCGGGATATTCCAATTCCGATTTAACATATGACCGGGGAATAATGCTTACATATGGCCTCCCAACAGGAATCGATTTTACACTCGAGATACTTAACGGAACCGGAATCGGTCATGCTAACGTCTTCAGGAACTTTGATAACGATAAATATAAGAACCTTATGGTAAGAGTTTCGCAGGATGTAGTTGAGGGATTCAGAATCGGCGGTTTCGGATACTTCGGAAAAGAAAAATTATCGGACGAGCTTAATAACAATTTTGAGAATGCCATGCGTATCTACGGACCGGATTTTACATTCAGTCTAAAAGACCGGCTTGAGCTTAACTTCCAATATGTAGCTCGCGTTGACGATAAGCCGACGGCTTTCAATACAAATATTAAATCGAACGGAGGATTTGCAGAACTGATCTATACTCCTGAAGGCGATGAAAGCAAATGGTACGGCGTGGCTCTATACAACTGGATTAAATCCGATTACAAACCTTTAGAGTATCAGTCAGGCACTTTAAGTCTTGGATATATGATGAGAAGAAACATCCGATTGATTGGTGAATTAACATATAATTTCGACAAGAAATTTGCACAGTTCTCTACTGGTGTAATTGCTGCGTTTTAGTAAAAATTTATTGAAAGGAACAATTATTTATTGAATACAATACTAATAGTTGTTCCTTTCCCTTTTTCGCTTTCAATTTCCAATTCCATTTTATTTATTTCGCAATACTTCTTTACAAGTGCTAAACCGAGTCCGTTTCCATCATATTCTCTTGTATATCCTCTATCCTCCTGAGTAAACGCTTCGAATATATTCGGCAGATATTCTTTTGAAATTCCAATTCCTGTATCCTTAATAATAACATTAAGTAGATCTTTCTCATTTTTCCGGATAATTACGTCAACACTACCCGACTTCGTGTACTTAATTGCATTGTCTATCAAATTAGCCATTGCCTGACTTACACTGTATTCATCAAGGTTTACTACTGCACTTTTCAATTCCGAAGTAAAATTCAATTGAAGACCTTTTAGCTCGGCGGTTTTCTTATATTCATTTAAAATTGGAGTAATAATATCTTCATAAAGATCAAAGATTTTGATTTTTGGCTCATAAGAACCGGTATGAAGTTCGGACATATTCAGAATCATATCAATCGTTCTGATAATTCTCCTACCCGCACTATCAAGACTAGTTATATAATCTTTAATGGTACTGTTTGTATCCGGACCGAATTCCTCCTTAATAAGGTTCGAAAAATTAAGTATCACATTTAACGGAGAACGGATTTCATGGGACATTTGAGCAAGGAATTCGGATTTAAGCTGATTAGCTTTCTCAGCATTCTCCTTTGCATTTAAAAGTTCGAGACGGCTCTCTTCTCTCTCAATGGCTCCACCAATACTGGCCGAAGCAGCAACGAGAATCGATTCCTCGCTTGAAGTCCATAGCTCTTCACTATGTACATTGTCAAATCCTATAAATCCCCAGAAGCTGTCCTTAATAAAAATCGGGAAAATGATTATGGCTTTTATCCCCTGCGCTTCAAGGAGTTCCCTTTCCGCCTCATCCAGGTTTTTTACGAGATAACTGAAGATTTCATTTCTAACCAGTTTATTATAAAGGGAAGGGGCAAATTCTTTATAGCTAAGATTTATTAATCTATCATTCTCTTTCTGCGATAGTATTCCGGGCTTGGTCCATTCGTATTTCTGTGACATCAGCAGCTCACCGGATTTTTCCGAAATACTATTCTCGAAAATATAAGCTCTGTCCACACCGGAAGCGCTTCCAAGAGTTTGCAGTGCCTGCACAATTGCAAACTCAAAATCCGATTCGGTCAGTAATATCCTTACCGATTCCGAGACCCCGTTGAGCAGGTTCTGATAACGGAGAAGTTTTTCGAGCTGCAATTTCTTTTCTGTTATATCCTCTTTAACGGAAACAAAGTTTGTTATTTCGCCTTTTGAATTTTTAATCGGAGAAATCGATGCGGCCTCCCAGAAAAGCTCACCATTCTTCTTCCGGTTCAGGAATTCCCCATTCCACTCACGACCCGAACTAATTGTTGTCCAGAGATTTTTATAAAGATCCGGTTCATGATATCCCGATTTTAATATGTTAGTTTTATTACCAATTACTTCCTCGCGGGTGTAGCCGGTAACTTTGCAGAATTTTGAATTGACATACTCAATAATTCCCAGCGGATCAGTTATAATGACGGAAGCAGGGCTTCCGTCGAGGGCCAATAATAATTTCTGAATCTGGCTCATAGCCGTTTTTCTCTCGGTAATATCCCGCAAGGTGCCTTCAACTCCAATTACATTTCCATAATCATCCTTCAATAAATGTGTATTTACCGACGTATGTATTACACCGCCCCACTTGGTTCTAAGAGTAATTTCAAAATCAGTTACTTCCCCTTTTTCATTAAGAATTTTCAAGAGATTTGCTCTTTCAACCGGATCGCTGTAAAAATCGGTTACGGGTTTACCATGTATCTCCTCCGGTTTAAAACCGGAATATCTGCCGATAGAAGGGCTTATCTCGGTTACAATTCCTTTATTATCGGCACGGTAAAAGATATCCTGGACATTTTCGAAAATCGTACGGTATTTTTTTTCACTGATACGAAGATCATTCTCAATTGAGTTCCTTGCAATTGCGTTTCCGATAGTATTACCGGTTATTGAAAGGGCTGTAATTTCAGATTCGCTCCACTGCCTTTCATTCTCACAATCATCGAAACCGATAAATCCCCACAGGGAGTTCTTTACAAAAATGGGAACTAGGAGCAGGGAGATAATCTGCTGCGGTTCCATTAACTTTCTTATACTCTCCGGAAGGTCTTTCACAAGACTTTTAATCACTTTCCCCTTACTGAATAGATCATACCAGCCTGGAAAAACTTCATTAAGATCCATATCCTGAAGTTCAGGATTACCCAATTCAACCGATACATTTCCATTAGTCCATTCGTAACGCTGGCTCATTAGAATTTTATTTGTAACCGGCTGTAAGTGTTTTTCGAAAATATAAACCCGGGATACCCTCGAAGCTTCGCCAATAATCCCTAGAGAATTGTTAATTGAAAGATTAAGATTGGAGGTAGAGATTAGAATTTCAGCAATCTTTGCGGAGGCTTCCAGAAGAGCATCTTTGTTTTTCAGCTGCTCAATTGTTCTTTTACGTTCGGTAATATCACGGTAGATTCCCTGATATGCAGGAGTCCCCTTCCAATTAACGACGGAAACACTCACGTCCAGATCCAGTTCCCTGCCATCTTTCGTAACGGCCTTCATTTCATATCTAGACGACCTGGGTCCATTCTCAATGCTGGATCTGAATTTTTCCTCAATCATTTTACGGCTTTCAGGAGAAACGATTTTCATAATATTCCAATCCTTGCTCATCACCTCACCGAAAGAATAACCGAACATTTTTAGCCACGCGGAATTAACAAGAAGAAGTTTTTTACTCTGCAGAACATAAATAGCATCCTGAGAAGATTCGATCAATGATTTGTAAGAAGCTTCACTTTCCAAAAGAGAAATTTCCGACTTCCGTTTTTCAGTAATATCCTGTGCTATTGCTATTACTACTTTTTTCCCGAAATAGGTACCATTATATAGTCTTACATTTTTCAAAAATATTTCGCCGTTCTTTTTCTTTCCCCAGAATTCAAACTCCTGATTAACACCTTCAAAAGCTTGCTTAACATTATTAGCTATTTTTTTAAGATCATTCTTTTCCGGTGCTGAAAGAAATTCGGGTGTTTTACCGATAAAATAACTTCTGGGGTAGCCATAAATCTTTACTGCACCTTCATTAACGTCGAGAAATCTTCCTTTTTCATCCTGTATATAAATTGCTTCTTCAACACTGTTAAACAATCCGCGATAGCTTTCCTCGCTTTTTTTAAGTTTTTCAGCAGAGAGTTTAGCAATTGTAATATCTTCAATGGAACCCTCGTAATACTGTATCCTTCCTTTATTATCCTTAATTGCCCTGGCATTCTCCCGGAAATAAATAAGCGAGCCATCTTTCTTTTTCATAACCGATTCAAAACCAAAGACCTCACCCTTTGCAGACATAATCTTTTTGAATTCCGAGCGGGGATAAAGAGGATTTATAAGATCGGTTTTAATATTTATCTTTTTCAATTCCTCCATGGAATTATAACCCATCATTTTAATAAATGCCGGATTTGCCAGGATAATTTCTCCGGACGGTGTAGTTCTGTACAATCCGGTTGGTACATTCTGATAGAGGACACGAAATTGAGACTCACTCATTAAAAGCTCAAGCTCAACTTTTTTCCGTAACTCTTCCTGATTTATCAAATTATATGCGAAAGAAATATCATTGGCCATGTCATTCATTATTATCCGGACCTGAGAATCGAAATAATTTGCTTCGCTGATTAATATTACAAGAACAAGTTTTTCTCCGGTGAGTGATTTGATCGGAAGAGAGATAACCGACTTAATATTTTTACTTAGTATTTTTGATTTTAAAAAGGGATCGTTTTCAATCTGCTTCTGATTATTATAGAAATGGATTTTACCGTTAAGAAGAGTTTTCCTCAACAGGTTTGGAGTACCGGGTAATTTAATTGATGAGGTTTTCGATTGATGCTTAAAACTATTTCCGGAGCTACTTGAAGCAATTAATGTTAAGTCTTTTTTCTCAGGCTGATATTTATACAAACAAACTTTTTCGAATCCGGCGAAATCTGCTATCAGATTACAAACTTCTTTAAATAGTCTTGGGATCTTCTTCTCTCTGATTATCAGCTGATTTACCTGGCTTAACGCGGAATAGAGACTTTTTTTTTTTTGGGCATTCTGTTCTTCAATTTTAATTCCCGTTATATCAGTAAGCAGAGTAACGAACTTTCCCTTTTCCGGCGAGAAAGCATAAACCTTGTAGAATCTTTTTAATGGTGCCGCATAATCTTCAAATTCGACATTGATTCCATTTATTGCAACTTTACTATAGGTAGTGATCCATTTCCTTTCCAGTTGAGGCATTAAGGAAAGCACACTTCTGCCGATTATACGTGATTTTTTCAAGCCTGTAATTTTTTCGAAAGAACTGTTGGCGTCCAGAAAGACATAATCAACTGGCCTCTTTTTTTTATCAAGCTTAATTTCATGGAGAGCGTAACCTAGAGGACTACCTTTAAAGATTCCGGATAGCTTTTTATTATCCATATTATTTCCTTTTCTTCCATCGCAGGAAGAATATTGCTGATAAAAGATAGAAATTAATCAGCTTGTTTCAAGGCAGTTGTGAAAGCTAATTTCAAACAGATAGAACAAATTTCCTACTGCTAAAGTTTAATTTGTTGAGATTTCATTTCGCTTAAATCGCTGTAAGGGACGCAGAGGTCAAGGTTTCTGCCTGCATCATTGCCGAGATAGTCGATGGCCGTTTTAAGGTCCAGAATTACCGGCATCCGGTGATGGATCTGTTTAATGAATTTATTCGGTACTGTTGTAATAAGTGAAGTATAAATGTTTTTCTTGCTGTCTGTATAATAGAGTGCAGGTACAAAGAATATCTCTTTATCCGGCAGATAAATTTTGTGGGGGATTTTTTTACTTCCTTCCTTTTTCCATTCATAGAATCCGCTCATAGGTACAATGCACCTGTTTCTGTCGAACAAAGTGAACCAGTATTTTTTTTCTTTGATCGTCTCGATTCGGCTGTTGAATATAAGAGGTGAATCCTCTTTGAATTTTATTCCCCAGTTAAGGAGCGAGAGCTGATAGTTTTCATTTAGTCTTCGGATTGCGAATATCTTATCTGTCGGGGCAATGTTTTCATTTTTGTTTTTTTTGATTGACTCATCAACTAGAATATCTATTTGCATTTCTTTGAAGAGTTGAACGAACTGATTTTCATTCACTTTATTTTCGAATCTTCCGCACATTTTATTTCTTTCTTTTTTGATTGTCTCTCTTTAATATAGCAATTAGAATTTCATAATTCTAAAATCCGAATGGAAAAATTATATATCGGGACAGCCGGATGGTCTTATAAGGATTGGGTCCCTTCATTCTATCCGAAAGCCCAAACGTCGCAATTCGACTGGCTAGAATATTATTCGAGCTTTTTTAATGTCGTAGAGGTAAATTCCAGTTATTATACGTATATAAATCCCGGTATAGTTGAAGGATGGATCAATAAAGTTGAAGATAAGGATGATTTTCTATTCACTATCAAGCTGCATCAGGACTTTACACATAAAAGAAGATTCACTTCAGAGCAGATAAAAGCCGTAAAATATAATCTGGACAAATTAACAAATGCCGGCCGCTTCGGTGGTTTGCTCATTCAGTTCCCATACTCATTCACCCTCGATAAAGAGAACGCTAACCATGTCAAAAACCTTATCGATATTTTCCCCGAATATGAAAAATATATCGAGGTAAGACATAAGTCGTGGTTCATCCAGCGTTTTTTTGATTTCCTGGGGAAGAATAGAAGTTCTCTCTGTACAATCGATCAGCCGTCAATCGGCGAAGCCGTTGAGTTCAAGCCACTTAAGGCAGGTGAAAATCTTTATATCCGTTTCCACGGCCGGAATACTAAAGCATGGAAATCCTCACTCGGCAATTATAGCAAAGAGAAGACCTATGAAGAGCAGAATGAACGGTACAATTATCTTTACTCTCCGGGTGAACTTGTTGAGATTGAACAGAAAATAAAAGAAGTGCTCGATACCGTCAAAAAAGTCTTTGTAATACTGAATAATCATCCAAAAGGGAATGCTGTTGCAAATGCTCTCGAATTGATCCATCTTCTGAACGAGAGAATCAAAGTGAATATCCCTGAAACAACGCTCAAAGCATATCCCCGCCTTTCAAAGATAAGCCTGAACTAACTTCTCCCTGTCGAGAGAATTAACAAGGTAAACCTCATCGAAGTCGAGAGGCTTTTCAACATCGCCGAAGAAATCGGTTGAGGTACGGTCTTTCTGTGTTACCGACCGCGCTTTCTCGGCTGCCAGCACGGAAAGATTTTCCACAATTATGTTATTGCCGTTCAAAGCATCTACGCGTCCTTCTACGAGATAAGGCCCCATAGAAAGCGTAAGCTCTGCATACTTCTGATACGCTTTAGGAAAGATCACGGCTTCAAATGTGCCCGACAGGTCCTCGAGCGAAAGGAACTTCATTATCTCCCCTTTACTTGTTTTAATTCTTTTAGAAGTCATATACCATCCGATCATTTTGACTGTTCGGTTATGATGCTTAGTCATTCCGGATGCTTTGACTATTCCGGGGGAGCCGATCTCTTCGGCAAAGAATTCGAGCGGGTGTTTGGTTACCATATATCCGAATGCTTTGTATTCATGAAGGCACATTTCATCGGAGGTGAACTGGCGCCGGGTAACAACTTCCTTTTCGAGCTTAACGGTTTCATTCTCGAACAGATCCGATCCGCTACCAAGAATCAGTTTTCTGTGGCTGAAATAGAGATCTATAAGACGAAGCAGAGTGGGGCGCGTCTGTTCGAAGCAATCCATTGCACCGCACTTTACGAGTATCTCCGTCTGCTCGTAAGTAAGCATGGTCCGTCTTAAAAAATCCGCAAGAGATAAATAGGTTCCTCTCTGTTCCCTCTCCTGAATAATTTTATCGGTCGTACTCTTCTCAAGATTTTTAACGGCCATCAGACCGATTCTTATCTCCCTTCCGTTTCCCGCATACTCATAAACGCTCTTATTAACAGAAGGGAGTAAAATTTTTATTCCAAGCCGTTGTGCCTCGGATATATAAACCGCTGCCGAATAGTATCCCCCCTGGTTACTAAGCACAGCAGCCATAAATTCCGCCGGGTAATGGGCCTTAAGATAGGCAACCTGGAACGATAGAAGCGCAAATGAAGCGCTGTGAGCTTTACAGAACGCATAACCTGCAAATGATTCGATCTGCTTCCACAATTTCTGCGATACCTCTTCGGAATATCCTTTCTCTCGGCAGCAGGCGAAGAATTTATCTACTATCATGTTCATTGCTTTATGCGAGCGCATCTTTCCGCTCATTGCCCTGCGGAGCAGATCGGATTCCTCGAGAGTTAAGCCGACAATATGGTGGGCGACTTTTATAACATCCTCCTGATAGACCATCACACCGTATGTTTCCCCGAGATATTTTTCCATTTCGGGTACAAGATATTTTCTCCGCCCGGGGTCCTTATGCCTCTCAACGAATTCCCTCATCATGCCGGATTCGGCAACACCGGGACGAATCACAGACGAAACAGCCGTAAGCATTTCGAAAGTATCGCAGTCGGTTCTGCGCAGCAGGGAACGCATTCCGGGACTCTCGATATAGAAGCACCCGATTGTTTCCCCTTCTCTTATTATCCGCTTGGTCTCTTCGTCCTCAAATACTTTATAGTAATCGAATATATTGAAGCCGGTTTCCTTTACAATCCGCGGAACGGTATCAAAGATCCGGGCCTGCTCTTTTGAATTAGGCAACTGGTAAGCCGACATATCCAGAAGAACCGTATTGCTTGTTAACGGAGAATTTTTCATATTAATAGTGAACATTTGTGCACTATATTATAATTTGGCAAAATGAAAGTCAAGTGCCAAATAAGTATGAGACAGGATTTATATGAAGACCATTTTTCACCTCGACATGGATGCGTTCTTCGTCTCCGTAGAAAGGATATTAGACCCCTCCCTGGAAGGAAAACCGGTTATTGTTGGGGGTGATCCGCACGGACGGGGTGTTGTAGCCGCATGCAGCTACGAGGCACGCCGGTTCGGGCTGCATTCGGCCATGCCGATTAGAACGGCTTTCAGATTATGTCCGCAAGGTGTTTATTTACACGGACATGGCAGGGAATACGGAAGATTCTCCAGAGCCGTAAAACGTCTGCTCGAAAGCTACTTCCCCGTTGTTCAGCAGGCTTCTATTGATGAATTCTACCTCGATTTCACAGGATGCGGGAAAATCTACGGCCCGCCGGTTCAATTTGCCGAAAGACTCCAGAAAGAAATATGGGATAAATTTCACCTGCCAAGCTCTATAGGCATAGCATCCAATAAAACAATCGCAAAGATCGCCTCGGACTTCAAGAAGCCGAGAGGGATTACATATGTGCCTCCCGGCGGTGAGAAAGATTTTTTAGCCCCCCTGCCTATTGAAAAGATACCCGGTATAGGAAAAGCTACTTTCCCGATACTCCGCTCCAGAGGATTCAAAGTTACCGGCGACATTGCTAACGGATCCCCCGATTATCTATCGGCCCTCCTGGGAAAGTTCGGGACAGAGCTATGGGAGAAAGCTAACGGCAGAGGGAACGATATACTCGTTACTGAACACGAACGTAAAAGTATTTCCAAAGAAACCACTTTCGATAAAGACCTGGTAAGCAGAACTAAAATTGAAGAGATCCTTTTTGAACTTGTAAGCAAAGCATGTCAGCTCCTCCGTAATGAAAACTGGCAGACTTCAACTGTATCCATAAAACTCCGGTACACGGATTTTGTTACTCTTACACGCGCAAAAACGACCGAGCCGACCGACGACGATAAACTAGTATTTGAAATAGCAAAGGATCTGTTCGAAAAGTCTTTTACACGCAGGGTCGGGATAAGGCTGATCGGGATTCATCTGAGTAAATTAAACCACTATACAGAACAATGTATTTTATTTGAAGATAATGAAACGATCCGGAAGAGAATGCTGAGGGCTGTAATGAAAATAAGAGATAAATACGGATTCGATTCAATACGGATCGGCAAAACAGAAAACGGCTAAATCATGTTTACACTCCGGGCACACTCGAACTATTCACTGCTGGAAGGAACAATCCCGGTCGACGAACTTGTAACATTCGCCAAAAAATCCGGAAGCCAGTTTGTTGCACTTACCGATACAAATGCGATGTACGGGCTTATACAGTTTTATAAGATCGCAAAGGAGAGCAACATCAAGCCGTTGCTCGGCGCATTTATAGACGACCCGCGCAATAAAAACCTGAGTGCCGTTTTCATCGCAAAGAACAACGAAGGGTACTCGCAGCTCTGCAAGTTCATAACTACACGGAAACTGAAAGAAAATTTTGCAATTACAGATTTATTCGTTCAACCGATTCATAATTTATTTGTACTCACATCTTCAATGGATCTGTTAAGGCAGATTAATATTGATTTAGCACTCCGGCAGAATCTGTTTCTTGAGCTTACCCTGACTGAGAAGAGTAAGAGAAGGACACGCGAGCTTTACGAATTTTCGAAAACCAACAACCTGAAAATTGCCGCTGTTCATCCCGCATATTTTATAAAACCGGACGACTATCTTCTCCACAAAGTAGTAACGGCAATTAAACTCAATTCAACACTTGAGAACCTGACCGGCGGAATGACGGCTGATGAGGAATACCATTTAAAGACCCGCGACGAACTGATTAAAGAATGGCGTGCACTTCCGGAGGCGGTCTGGAACGCCGAGAGGATTGCCCAGGCGTGCAATGTTGATCTCGATATCGGCCGTTACAAATTTCCTCTCTTTCCCCTTCCTACTGAAGAATCGGCTTTCTCATTTCTATGGAAGATCGTATTCAACGGGTTACAGGAACGTTACAAGCCGATAACCGATACGGCTGTAAAACGCCTTCAATACGAACTGGAGGTAATTGACGAGATGGGCTTCTGCGATTACTTCCTGATAGTCTGGGATATAATACGTGAAGCCAGGAGCCGCGGTATGATGCATATAGGCAGGGGCTCGGCCGCGAACAGTCTTGTCTCCTATTGCCTCGGATTCACGGAAGTTGATCCGCTTAAATACAAACTCTACTTCGAAAGATTTCTCAATCGCGGCCGCCTATCGCCTCCGGATGTGGACCTCGATTTCTCCTGGAAGGAACGCGATGAGATCATCAGGTATGTCTATGAAAAATACGGCTACGATAAAGTTGCAATGATCTCTACTACCGTTACATTCAGAGCCCGTTCGGCTTTCCGCGAAGTGGCAAAGGTATTCGGTATTTCTGAAGGAGAAATCTCCAAGTACAGCAAGTTCATTCCATGGACGAGCGCAAAAAACCTGGTAAACATTGCCGAAAAATTTCCGGAAACCCGGTCTCTCAATTTCCAGAGCGAGCCGTGGAAAACTATTATCGGGATCGCTTCGAGACTATCGGGATTCCCGCGGCACCTGAGTATTCATCCCTCGGGCATTGTAATTACACGGCAACCGATTACAAATTATGTTGCACTCGAATACGCCAGGAATAAAGGATTGGGACTCATAATCACGCAGCCGGATATGTACCCGATTGAAGATCTTGGACTTATAAAGATTGATCTGTTAAGTCAGCGTTCGCTCGGCGTTCTTAAAGAGACCATGCGGAAAATCAACAGCGAAAATACAACGGATGACTCCCGGAATAAAATATTCCGCATATCAGAATAAGCTAAAACTGGAATTAATCCGGGAAGAGTTAGAAAGCATCCGGGTATGATCGCAGAGGGGTTAGCAACCATACCCTTTTGCCCGGAAGGTGTGACTACTACACCTTCACAAAAAAACAAATGTTCTGAAAAAGACAAAAACGTATTACTACATTGCCCCCGATAGAAATGATTAAACTTAATAAGAAGAATCAAAAAACACTTCTAACGAGAAAAACAGAAACATTACTACATGTGAATGTAAAAAACGATAAGTGCAGAAAATGTGATATGAAGCATTGGAACCAGAAGTTGTCTTACAAAATCATGGCTGGAAAACCGTAAAAGAACATCTTGAGTGCCGGAAATTTATAATCCGAAAACCAAAGAGCCGGAAAAAGAAATAATACTAAATAAGCTTTTAATCTTTAACAACAGAGATCACTATGGACATCAAAAAACCCGATAATAAATACCGGGTTTTTGTGGGAGCTAATGGATTCGAACCAATGACCCTCTGCTTGTAAGGCAGATGCTCTGAACCAGCTGAGCTAAGCTCCCATTATAAAAAGATCAAAATTTTGTGACACAATTATAGAACAATTACACAAAATTTACAAACCGAAAATCAAATTATTTGGAGCGGGCGACGGGATTCGGACCCGCGACCCTTAGCTTGGGAAGCTAATGCTCTACCAGCTGAGCTACGCCCGCACATTACAATTTATAAAACAAATGACCGACTTACATAACGATCACAGGTAAAATTATCAATGCTTCAGCTCGAATTCAACTTTTTTCTTTATCTTGTCCTGCAAATATTTTTCGTCCTTAATGAATCCCAAAATAAAAAAAAATCGGGCTTTTGAATTAATTATTTTAATTGCAATCTCTATTGCTGCAATTCTCCTATGGGATACATTCGCAGTATATCCGGTTAAACTTCTTGTAGTTCTTTTTCATGAAATTAGTCATGGGTTTGCAGCGATACTTTCCGGCGGTGAAGCAATCTCGCTCGAAATAGGTGCCGACTTAAGCGGAGAGTGCCTAATTTCGGAAGGAAATCCGTTTTTAATTGCTTCATCGGGTTATCTCGGCAGTTTTATTGCCGGCGTAATTCTATTCTATTCGGCCTATAACAGTCGTTTCAGGAATTTTGCGCTTTCGTTTCTTGCCGCGATCCTGATTCTATTTACAATTAATAAAGGGACCGGACAGATATTGCCTGTTCTAACAGCTCTTCTTGTTTTGATTCTGTTTTTTATAATTAAATTCTCGCCGGATATTTTTTCTAATTATTTATTGAAATCCGTGGGTCTAATAAGCTGTTTATATGTGGTTGTTGATATTAAGGAGGATATTTTCTCAGATAGTTCTTCTCTCTCCGACGCAGCGATACTTTCCGGGTTGACAGGAATCGATTCAACAGTCTGGGGCATTATCTGGTTAGCAATTTGTTTTGTGGGGATTTATTTGCTTTTTACTTATGCTTTTAAAACAGGTTCAACTAAATAATTACGACTCCGCTACCGGCTCTTTCACAAAACTTAATATGGCAAGACCTATAATAAAGAAGATACAGATTGTAAGTATTGCGATTCTCTGCTCACCTGTAAAATAACTGACTGTTCCGAAAACAAGCGGCCCTGCAATTGCAGAACTTTTACCAAAGAAGGAATAGAAACCAAAAAATTCGGTCTTTTTGTCAAATGGAGTCAGCCGGGACATAAGGCTTCTGCTTGTAGATTGAGTAGCTCCCATAACACCGCCGGCTAAAAGCCCTACAAAATAAAAACTGTATCTGGTAAGTTCTTCAGTTCCAACTGAAAAACTGCCGGACAATGTTTCTATCAGCAATCCTTTCGGATCACTTGTTACGTAGGCGATAATAATTGTAAAAATCCAGATTGCGAGGGAGAGTATCAGGGCCTTTTTCTGTCCGTACTCGTCTGCAATTACTCCGAAAATCAGCGACCCGATTATAGCTGTAGTCTGAACTATTATAAAGAAAATTATCAGTTCCTCCATAGAGAACTTCAGTGTCGTACTGGCATAATTACCGGAGAAATAGATGACTGTGTTAACACCTTCGATAAAGAAAAAATATGCCAGGAGAAATATTGCAAGATTTTTATAATTCCTTAGATGAGTGATTGTACTAAGGACCCGATCGAAACCGATTCGTAAGTAGGACTGGGTTCTTGCAACTTCCTTGCGGGTATCTTTTAAAAATATAAAAATCGGTATAGCAAAGATCAGGAATATCAAAGCAGCTACCGGGAACGATTCTTTAATAAGATTATTTTTAATAAACGGGAATACGACAGCAAGAGTTGTTAACGAACCGAGATAACCCATAGCAAATCCGTATCCGCTTACCCTACCGTAATTTTTAGGGGCCGTTATTTCTGGAAGGAATGAGTCGTAAAAAACCAGGCCTGCTTCAAATCCGATATTCGCTGTTATGAATAAAAGAAGAGCTGTAAAGACGGTCCCTTCTTCCATAAAAAAAAGAAGTGCAGTGCTTATGATGCAGAGAAGAGTAAAAAAAAGAAGAAATCTTTTTTTACCGGCAGAGTAATCTGCAATTGCACCAAGGATCGGGGATACAATAGCAGTGATCAGCATTGAAACGCTTGTTCCAATACTCCAGTAAAAATCTCCTATCGGTTTGCCGGAGACAACAGTCTGTTTGAAATAAACAGCAAAGAGAAATGTAACAACAACTATGGAATATGATGTGTTTGCAAAATCGAAAAGTGTCCAGATGAAAATTCTGAATTTTTCTTTTGCTCGCGGATCAATTGTTCTTTTTAGTGAGGGATTGGTCAATAAGTCCTCTTCCGGTCTTATTAAGTTTTCCGTTTTGCTTCAGGTCCGATAGAACCGCATCCAGTATACCATTGATAAATTTGTTGCTGTTGGATGTAGAGTAGTCCTTTGCAATTTCAATAACTTCATTTATTGTAACTTTAGGTGGGATATCCGGGAAATTCATCAGTTCTGAGATACCGATTCTTAGCAGGATCCTGTCTATTAATGCAATCCTGTCCATTTCCCAGTTAGAGACCTTTTCCTGAATAAAAGTATCGAGCTGTTTTGTATTGGCAACAACAGTATCAATTAAATTCTTTGCGAACTCAATATCTGCCTGCACAAATAGATCGGATAGAATACCATTAGTAAGGTTTGTTAATCCTTCACCATTCAATTCATAAGCATAAAGAACCTGAAGTGCTTTTTCGCGGAGTAAACGTCTATTTGACTTCTTTGTCATTTTCTTTAAGAACCCTGTAAAACTTGCGGCACAAATCTAAAACGTTGATAATTAAAAACAAACTGGATTAAAAAAAAAATTGAAATAAAACGGGGCCTGGAGGGCCCCATTATTCATAAATATCTTATTGTTTCATTAAATCGCCGATTCTGCCGTAAGTACCGGAATGGGAGGAAAAGATTTTCCGGATGCCGCCGATTTTTTTCAGCCTCTCTTCTGCAAGGTGGTTAGAGGCTGCATGCGAAGGAATCTTCTGTTCGCCGGCAATTTTTAATACAGTTTTAACAATATCATAAATTCCTTCGGCCTGTTTCATAGCTCTATCCTGCCGGTAGCCTTCAAGTTCATTAGCAACATTTATCAATCCGCCTGCATTAATCACATAATCCGGTGCGTACAGAATCCCTTTATCAACCAGCATTTTACCATGTTTATCTTCATCTTCAAGTTGATTATTTGCTCCTCCGGCAATTATTTCCGCTTTAATCCTGGAAATAGACTTATCGTTTATAATGGCTCCCAGCGCATTTGGAGAAAAGATATCGGCGTTTATATCATAGATTTCATCGGGTTTAACTACGTGAGCTTTAATAGTTTCCAGCACCCGCTTTACTTTTTCATCTACAATATCGGTAATATAAATTTCAGCACCTTCACTGTAGAGATGCTCGCAGAGAAATCTCGCAACCTGCCCGGCTCCCTGTACGGCAATTTTCCTTCCGCGCAGGGAATCATTTCCCCATCTTTCATGGGCGCATGCTTTGATTCCAACATAAACACCGTATGCGGTAACCGGAGAAGGATCGCCTGAACCTCCCAGAGCTTTCGAAATGCCGGTAACATACCTGGTTTCCATTCTTACATATTCCATATCTTTCACATTTGTACCAACATCCTCTGCAGTAATATACCTACCGCCTAATCCGTCAATAAATTTTCCGAATGTTCTGAAAAGGAGTTCATTTTTCTGAGTTGCCGAGTCACCTATAATTACTGCCTTTCCGCCGCCAAGATTTAGTCCTGCAACCGCTGCTTTATAAGTCATACCTCTGGATAATCTTAGAACATCATTCAAAGCTTCGTCAAAAGATTTGTAATTCCACATTCTTGTGCCGCCCAGAGCCGGACCTAGAGTAGTATCGTGAATCGCAATTATAGCACGTAGTCCTGATTCCTTATTTGTACAAAAGACAACCTGTTCATGTCCGTACTTTTCCATATCCTCAAATTTTTGCATATTTCTCCTTATTAATTGGAAATTAACAGATGCTATATAGCAAAAAACCAAAATAAAAGTAAAGCAATGCTCTCTCTTGTTCTGTAAAAAAGAGTTTTTTCAAAGGTTAATTTATAATCGGTAGAAATTCCGTCTGCTTCAACATTGAAAAATCGGCATATTTGTAAGGTCCTAGCTAAGTGAAAATCGTCTGATACAATTAATACTTTTGTACTGCTCTTGTTAATCGATTTATCGGATTTTAAAAACTTGATCTGCTCATTAGTAGTTGAAGTCGATTGTTCAACAATCAGATCTTTAAAATCGACCCCGAGATTTGTAAGAAACTTATAAGCCACCTCTGCTTCACTTAATTCACCCGGCGCATTACCCCCGGTTAAAATCAGTTTATCGACCAACTTACTACGGTAGAGGTTCAATCCTTTTCTAATTCTTCCTTCAAAAATAGGGCTCGGTTTATGCTTCTGCCATACAGCAGCCCCCGGAATTAGTGCATACTGATATTTTTCTTTCGAATCGGGCTCGATCGAATATCCGTTTATATTCCAGACATAGAACATAGAGAATAACAATAAAAGAAGGATTGCTAAAATGGATCTGATTATTGTCCTGATTTCAAAATAGTTCTCTATACCAAGCAATATGAATCCCCATACATAAATCAGCGAATAGATCTGGAGGAAGAGAGTGACAATCATTAAAAATCCCGTATAAACCTTCTTTACCGGAAAATTGAAAATAAATTCGTTCGATGCCAGCTTTATGAAATCGAAAAGAATAAATGATACGAAGAGTGATATAAATGAAAGGATCTGGATTACAAGTAGCAGATTAATTCTTTTTTTATCGATCTGCCGTTTAGTAAAAATTATGGCGACTAATCCTGCAACCAGTAAAATAGGAACAATAAGATTAAGGATATTACCGATATAATCCATTCTGTACTCACTTACAGAAAGACCATTCAGCTTATATTTAATAAATGATAAGAATAAAAATGTAACAATACTTATCAGCAATACAAATAGAATTATACCGGTATATTGAAATTTTCTTTTCAATTTGTTTTCTGATTTAAAGGTTTGATCAATATATTGGCGCGGTCATTATCTTCAGAATAAATGACTGAAGACTCAACATTAAAAATTCTCCTGATGTTCGATTCCGACAGGACCTCTTTCCTCGATCCATAAAGCGAGATCTTGCCATCCTCCATGAATGCTACCTTATCCGAATAGATTCCAACGAGATTTAGATCATGCGTAACCGAAATTGCAGTCAGATTCAATTCACTTCTAAGCTTTATGATTAATTCAAAAATAGAAATCTGGTGCTCTATATCGAGATGGGCATTCGGTTCATCAAGAAGAAGCAGTTTTGGTTTCTGAACCAAAGCCCTTGCAATAAATGCCCTTTGAGCCTCACCCCCTGAAATTTCATTAATCCCCTTCCACTTAAGTCCGGAGATTTCCATCATTTCAAGAGCATCATTCACAATTTCTCTGTCCTTTTCAGTTTCAAAACCAAGTGCACCCAGATATGGAGTTCGTCCCATCATAACAATTTCATAAACGGAAAACGGGAAAAGGGTAAATGTAGTTTGCGGTACATAAGCCACCAGTTTAGCATATTCAGTGCGCGGGATTTCACCAATATCGATGCTTGAGAATTGAATACGGCCCTCAGCCGGATTGATAAGTCTTGCAATTAGTTTAAGAAGCGTTGATTTTCCGCAGCCATTGGGACCAATAAGGCTTACGAACTCCCTCTCATTCACAATCCAATTATTCACATCAAGATTAAAAGAAAGATCATTACCGATGTTATTGTAGGAGTATTTAAGGTTTTTTATTTCTAAAAGTGACAATTCCGATATTTTTTTTGGGTAAAGATATTAATAATTAGTTGAATGAAAAACTTCCAAAAAAATACCATAAGAGGGTGGATAACAAAAAAGCGCCTTTCGGCGCTTTTTATTATTGAAGTTTGAAAACCACTGGAATTGAGACCTGAACTCGAACTGATTTACCGCGCTGTTTACCAGGTTTGAATTTTGTCTGCATTACAGCCTGAACTGCAGCTTCATCGCAGCCGGCACCGATACCTTTTATAATTTCAGCTTTAACAACGTCGCCAACTTCATTTACGAAAGCTTTAATAAATACACGTCCCTGAACACCGGCACGTTTAGCGATTTCAGGATAAACAATTTTCTTCTGAATTGCTTCAATTCCACCGATCGGTTCAGGTTGTTCTTCAACGGCTACGAAGAATACAGCTTCATCATCCTCTTCTTTTACTTCCTGTTTTGGTGGCGGAGGAGGAGCTGAAACCTGTTCATTAATATCAATTTCTGTACTGCCGATTGCAATATCTTCAAGTACGTCATCTGAGGGTGCTTCAATAGGAATTGGCGGTTTAGGCGGAGGTGGAGGAGCGCTCTCCTGCTTTGTTTTAACAACATCTTCAACATTTACCAATTCCTGAGGACCTTCCAGTTTGAGTGTCTCTTTTTCAAACTGTGGAAAGAACTTAAAAGCACTGATAATAAGTACTAAAGAGATTATGATGCTTATCTCAAAAATCCTCTGGTATTTCCGTTTTAAATCTGCTTTTGGGTTTTTCTTAAGTGCCACTTTTATCCTCCTTTTATCACCTAAAGGCGATGGCTAACTTAAAAAATGATAGGTGAAATGTCAATTACTACAAAAAATTTTACATTCTTTTTTGAATAAAGTTTCCCATAAAATGTGGTAGATTTTTATGCACTGCCATCAATCTTCTTTATCATAAAAGAAGAGAGTAAAAGACCTGCAAACCCACCGCCAATATCGAACAGCCAATCGTATAGATCACAATACCTGCCGGGTATGAGAAGCTGATGCAATTCATCAAATGCAGCATATAATAGAACAATTACAGAAGTTATTAATTGAACAGACCCCGTTTTTAAACGAAATTTCTTCTGAAATTGAAAACTAAGTCTTAATAAAAATGCCAGAATAAAATAGGCAGTAAAATGTTCAAACTTATCCTGTGCATTAAACAGTTTGGGACGGATTGCAATCGGGATTGATGTAACCGTTAAAAGGAAAAGCCAGTAAACAAATAAAGGCAAATGAATAAAGTAAAACGGATTAGTTTTTATTTTACTGTATAAATGAATCAATAACGAATTTAATTGCATAAGGAATTTTTTCCATTAGGTCTGAGGCTGTATAGCCGAATTCACTTTTTTCGTCAAGCAGAAGATCGGCTGCCAGGCTGTGTAAATAAAGAGCAGATATTAATGATTCCTCAATTTCATTAGTCTGGGAAATGAACCCAGCAATAAATCCGGTAAGTACATCGCCTGTTCCGAACTTTGCCATTCCGGGATTTCCAGCTGAATTAATAAATGCTTCGCCGGAAGGATTAAAAATTATTGAAGGAGCACCTTTCAGCAGAAGGAAGCAATTATTCTCTGCCGCAAAATTCCTCCCTATATTGAGCAGGTCTTTTCTCAAATCGGCTAAGTCAACTGAGATAAGATCAGCAAACTCTTTATGGTGAGGTGTTAGTATTTTCCCTTTGAGATTTACTTTTTTATAGTTTTCCCCGGCAAGAGCAATTATTGCGTCGGCATCAATTACAAACTTTTTATTTTTATAGGATTTCAACAATTCAATTACGGCGTCTTTTGTATCGGGATTTCTACCTAATCCTGGTCCGACGGCAATAACATCAGCCCAGTTCAGTTTTTCCTCTAGTTCCTGAAGATTGTTTAACGAAAAATACCCGTTATTATCATCGTTGTAATCAATTACGATAGAAGCATCCAGCTTCTGTTGTGCAAGTTGTTTTATAGAGCACGGAACGGCAAGGAAGGAAGAACCGGCCCCTGTTTTTAGAACAGTATTGGATGTAAAAAAAGAAGCTCCGGGCATTCCGGACGAACCGGCAATAACCAGAACCTTTCCGGCAGAATACTTATTAATATCAAGTTCCTTTGTTGGGATTCCATAAAATGCATCCTCGGGTTCAATCAGGTATTCGGTAACCGGCAGGTTTCTATAGTACTCCTCACCTATTCCGATATCTCCCTTAATTATGTTTCCGCAGGATGAGTATCCCTTTCCGTAGAAGAGTCCGGATTTGTATTCGGAAAGCGTTACGGTTAAATCGGCGCTGAAGATCAGCTCACCCGCCGAATTGTTAAGGTCCAGTCCGGTTGGCAGATCGACTGCAACCTTAAAAGCATTCAGCTGGTTAAGTTTGGCAACAATTTCCCTATAAGGTTCAGTAAGCTCTCCTCGCGAGCCTGTGCCAAGCATTGCATCAATAATAATATTACAATCCTCAAGAAGTGATAGATCTTTAATGTTTTCGAAGACTATCAGTTTTGACTGGGGATAAAGATTCAAAAGGTTTTTTGTGATTCGGAAATTAATAAGGGCATCCCCTTTTAATTCCTCTTCAGCCCCAAGGGATATTAATTTTACTGTGAATTCATTGTTAAGAAAATGTCTTGCGAGAGCAAATCCATCTCCGCCGTTATTCCCTTTTCCGCAGACAATTCCGACGTTTCTGAAACCGGAATCTGTGTTTGTATTCCCGAGGATAGTTTCAAAAATACTTCTTGCAGCATTCTCCATTAAAATTATACTCGGGATTGCAAGTGTGTTGATAGCAAAGCTATCAGCATCTCTTACCTGTTGTGCAGAATATAATGGTATCATATTCTTCTTGCAGTTTGTTATCCTGAAAGGAAAATAATAAAGAAATCGGTCAATTAAAATTAGAGATTGATTACCGAATTAATGACATTCAGAAGGATATCAGGGAAAATCCCGAATATTAAAACGAGTGCTCCGGAAATGACGACGGCTGATAAACCGGTTGAAGTTATTTCAGGTTGAAAATCCTCGACTGAATCCCTGAAATAGATATAAACAACTACTCTTAAATAGAAATAGACACTAATCATACTCGATATAACACCTGCAATTGCCAGCCAAGTTAAACCGTTTTCGATAGCACCGAGAAACACATAATACTTTCCGAAAAAACCTGCTAATGGTGGAATACCAGCAAGTGCAAACATGAAGAGGGACATCAAAGCGGCAAGCACCGGACTCTTGGAATTCAATCCTGCGAATGAATTGATTTCATTTCTGGAATCGTTTTCACCTTCGATTATCGAAAGGATTGTAAAAGCACCGATATTCATAAAGACATAAGCGGCCAGATAAAATATTATTCCCGCAATACTCTCCTTATTTGCGGCAGCTAATCCTATTGCCATATAGCCGGCATGAGAAATCGATGAGTATGCAAGCATCCTCTTAAGATTATTCTGTGAGATTGCGACGATACTTCCAAACAACATCGATAACAATGCTATTGCCGAAAAATAGGGACGGAATACATTTGGTGCGTTCATAGTGAAGACGGCCGCCAAGGAAATGATAAGAACACTAAAAGCAGCTGTCTTGCCGGTTGTGGACATAAGCCCAGTTACAGTAGTAGCAGAGCCCTGGTAAACATCAGGCACCCACATGTGAAACGGAAATGCCGCTATCTTAAAACTGAAACCGATTAGAAATAAAATGAATCCTGTTATAAACAATAAGTCGGATGATAAGGCTGAAAAATTCTGAGTAATGTAAGAGATACTCAGATTACCCGCGCTTCCGTAAATAAGAGCTATTCCGTAGACAATAAATCCGGTTGCAAAAGATCCAAGCAGAAAATACTTCATCGACGCTTCATTAGCAGATGATTTTCTGCGGTTGAATCCAGCCAGCACATAAAAACAGATCGACATCAGTTCCAGTCCCAGAAATACCATCAGAATATTTTTTGATCCGGCCATAATCATCATTCCAAGAACGGACGATTGAAGCAGAATATAATATTCGCCGAAATTACTGCCGTACTTCTTCAAATAACCGACGGAACTCATTACAATAAGCATCGCGCCGATATTAAAAATAAAATTAAAAATTGCCGGTCTCCCGCCTACCTCTATCATCTCGCCGAAGAGAATAGCACGATTGTAAATCCCGGTTATTGAGATTATTCCCACAGTAAAAAATAGGATAACGGAAAACCAGGGCAGAATCTCTTTCCCCTTCTTCGAAGAAATTTCCAGAATAACGGAAAGGACTATTCCTGTCCCGATAATTAGAAAAGGCAATAACTGGTAGTATTCAATATTAGATGCCGGCATATTTACTCTATGAACAATGTATCTTCGTTAAGTTCGGAAATAATTAATTTATGTTTTTCTTCAATCTGAAGAGCAATTTTTCTGTGATTGACAAAATCGAAAATGTCTTTCCCCTTTTCAACAACTACCAGTTTGATCTTTTCAAATTCAGAAACCACTTCGGACAGAATTTTATAATCGTGGAAATAAATCTCCGTAATTCCGTCGTGGATTTTATAACAAGCTCCCTTATCAGTAGAACTGAAATCCGTAATAATTTCATTTTCGATTACGGCTTTTAGAATCTCGGCCTCGAACGGTAAAAGTATACGGTTTCCGTAATGGAGTCCGCCGGTTTTATTGTTGATCACTTCATTCAATGTTTTCATTTTACACCTTCCCATAATAAACAATGAACCAGAGAATTATAAAGAGCGGCAGAAGAATCGGGATAGAATACTTAATAAGATAACCGAAGAAGCTCGGCATTTTTATACCGGCACGTTCACAAATTGATTTTACCATAAAATTAGGTCCGTTACCGATATATGTCATCGCTCCGAAGAAAACAGCCGCAATTGAGATTGCCTGTAAGTAGAACGGATAGAGTTGAGAGAAATCATGAACCTGCGATTTCAAATTGACATCGTAAGCGTATTTACCTAAGGAAGCACTCAGGAAATTCAGGAATGTAGGGGCATTATCAAGAAAGGCAGATAAAATTCCTGTTGCCCAGTAAAAAATTCCCGGTGTAAGCTGCTGACCGTATAATTTTGCTTCATAAGCTATCAATTGAAGTGCGGGAATCATCGTCGCAAAGATCCCTATAAATAGAAACGCAACTTCCCTTATCGGCTCAAAATTAAATTCGTTCGACTCAAGGATTTTCCGGTCGGCTGTTTTGTATGAGAAATAGACAACCGAGAACATAATAATTTCTCTTATTCCGAACGGAAGAGGCGCAAAACTCGGTACCCAGCTTAAAATCCCGGGATCCAGAAAAACTGAGATCAGAATTATTAAAAGGTAAATCAGATTTTTCCCGCCTCTGAATTCAATTCTGCCGGAATAAATGGCCGTATCCCCGGCTCCCTCTTTATTAAATGAATCAATTACATAGAAAATTGCAAGAACAGCAATAAGCGTCGGCAGCCATATATACCAGATATGTCCGAAGAACCAGAAGAAATCGATGCCTCTCAGGAATCCGAGAAACAAAGGCGGATCACCTATTGGAGTTAATGCCCCGCCGATATTACTAACCGAGAAAATAAAAAATATTACATGATAAGGTTTTATCCTGTCCTTATTAATCTTAATAAAGGGCCGGATCAGCAGCATCGAAGCACCTGTTGTTCCGATTACATTTGCGATTACCGAACCGAATAAAAGTATGACAACATTAAGCAGCGGAGTTGCTTTTTTATCTACTTTAATGAGAATTCCTCCGGTTGCAACAAACAGGGATGCTAGAAGGGCAATAAAAGAAATATACTCGTGTGCTGTGTGCAAAAGGCTATGGGAATCATTAAGAATCAGGAGGTAATACAGAACGGTTATTGAACCTAAGAAAATTGAGACCTTGGGATAGTTTCTTTCCCAGAAATGATGATAGAATAACGGTCCGGTTGCAATCATCAAAAGAAGGATTACAAAGGGAAGTACCATTAATGGTTCTGGGAGCGAATGCTCAATAACTTCAGGACCAGCAGCATAAATATTTACGGAATTAAAAAAGAATAACATACCAAACAATATTTTAGTTAATAGTCTTTTCATATTATCCCATTCTATTTTAGAAAATCAAACGTAAAAGTACTTACATGATGTAAAATTGATCTGGACGATTCTTCGGTAAGACCTAAAAATGTACCAGGGTAGATTCCAATCCAAATAATAAAAATGAAAACAGGAATCAGAACAATTAGTTCCCGAATATTCAGGTCGGATAATTGTTTAGACAATTCAGGATTTTTTACCTCACCGAAAACAACTCTCTGATACATCCAGAGCAGATATACTGCGGCAAAAATAACTCCGCTGGCTGCAAAAACAGTGTACCAGAAACTATTGAGAACCTGTGATTTAAAAGCACCTATAAGAATTAAAAATTCTCCAATAAAACCATTTAGTCCGGGGAGACCTACGGATGAAAGCGAGGCAATCATTAGTGCCGTTGAATAAAGAGGAACCAGTCTCGCGATTCCACCGTAATAAGCAATATCCCGTCTGTGAGTTCTTTCATAGATAATTCCTACTAAGAGGAAGAGTGCCCCGGTAGATAAGCCGTGATTAATCATCTGAATAACGGCCCCCTGCACGGATTCCAGAGTCATTGCAAAAGTACCGAGCACAACAAATCCGAGATGGGATACCGAAGAATAAGCAACGAGTTTTTTTATATCTGTCTGAACCATAGAAACAAGCGCACCGTAAATAATTCCGATTATTGCAAGTACAGAGATCAGCGGCGCGAATTCAACAGCTGACTGAGGAAACAACGGGAGACAGAATCTCAATATTCCGTATGTGCCCATTTTAAGTAGTACCCCGGCAAGAATTACTGAACCTGCAGTCGGCGCTTCAACATGAGCATCCGGAAGCCAAGTATGCAGTGGAAATATGGGAACCTTAATAGCAAAACTGAGGAAAAATGCTCCGAACATCCATCCCTGCACCTGCTGAGGGATTGTGGGACCAACCTTGTACAATTCCAGAAGATTGGTCGTGAAGCTGCCGGTAAGATCTGAAGCATAAACAGCAAGCCAGATTATTGCAACAAGCATCAGCAAACTTCCGACCATAGTATAAATAAAGAATTTTATGGAAGCATAAATGCGTCTCTCCCCTCCCCAGATTCCGATTATAAAGTACATCGGGATCAGCATTGCTTCCCAGAAAATGTAGAACAGAAAGAGATCAAGCGAAATAAATACTCCGAGCATTCCAGCTTCAAGGAAAAGAAGGGAGAACGTAAACATCTTTACATTTTTTTCAATCGATTTCCATGTAGAAAGAAATGTTAGCGGTGTTAAAAATGTTGTAAGCAGAATTAACAGAAGCGAGATTCCATCCGCACCTATATGATAACTTATGTTAAGACTGCTGATCCATAACACCCGGTGAACAAACTGAAATTCCGGATTTGCTTTATCAAAGTTGAAATACACTATCAATGATATAATGAATGCTATAAGGGAAATAATTATACCGGACCACCTGATAAGAGCGACCTGTTCCCTCTTTAGAAACAGGACCAGGATGCTGCCGAGTATCGGGGTGAGGAGAAGGTATGTTAATAGTAAATTCTGTTCCATAAATACTTTTTCTCTTTTGCGACAGTCAAATAATTAACAGATCTAAACTGACAATAGACGCCATTAAAAATCACAAACTCAATATAACCCAGAACAATACGAGCGCAATACCGAGCATCATAATTATTGCATAAAACTGCGCAATTCCATTCTGAATTTTCCGTATAACTCCAGAACCGGCATCAACTAACTTCGCGATACCGTTAACTGCTCCATCAATTACCAGATTGTCTGTAAATTTCCACAATATCTTTTCAGATCCCTTCTGAATCGGTTTGACTACAGTGGATTCGTAAATTTCATCTACAAAATATTTGTTGAACAAAATATTATAGACCGATTTGAACCGGACTGAAATATTATCTGCAATGAACGGTTTCTTTGTATAAATCTGAAACGCCATATAAACAGCAGTAAGGGCTGCAGCTACCGATAAGACCATTAAAAGAATTTCTTCAAAATGAGTATGGGATCCGAACTGATTTAATTTCTCCATCGCAGGTGAATAAACCGGCTCCAGCCAGTTGTGAAAAAGATTTCCATGAACTCCGGAGAATACTTCAGGTATTCCTATATAACCTCCCACTACAGAAAGGAATGCGAGAATCATCAACGGTACTGTCATTACAGAAGGCGATTCATGCGGATGTATATGGTGATGATCGAATCTTTCTTTTCCGTAAAATGTAAGCGATAAAAGCCGGAACATATAGAAAGCCGTCATCATTGCAGTTAATACACCGATCAGCCAGAAAAGAAATCCGCCGTTAGAATACGAGTACCAGAGAATTTCATCTTTGCTGAAGAAACCTGATAAACCGGGAATCCCGGCAATTGCCAGTGATGCAATAAGAAATGTTGCATAAGTACGTGGCATATATTTTTTCAGCCCGCCGTACTTCTGGATATTCTGTTCCTCGTGCATGCCGTGTATTACCGAACCGGCGCCGAGGAATAATAAAGCTTTGAAAAATGCGTGTGTCATTACATGAAATATGGAAGCACTGAAAGCACCTACTCCGGCGGCAAGAAACATATAGCCGAGCTGACTAACGGTAGAATATGCAAGTACCTTTTTAATATCGTTTTGAACCAATCCGATTGTAGCCGCCATGAGAGCGGTTAATAAACCGACAACTGCCACAATCATCATAACAGTCGGAGCCGAAACAAAAATTATTGAAGCTCTGGAAACCATATAGACACCGGCTGTAACCATTGTAGCTGCATGAATAAGAGCGGAAACGGGTGTCGGGCCCGCCATTGCATCCGGAAGCCATACAAAGAGTGGTATCTGTGCCGATTTCCCGGTAGCTCCGATAAAGAGAAAGATGGCAATCAATCCGAAAGTAGATTCCGGAACTGAAAAGGAGGCGGCTTTCTTAAAGACCTCCGTGAAATTGAGGGTGTCGAATGTAAAATAGATAAGAAACATTCCGAGGAGAAATCCGAAATCGCCAATCCTGTTAACTATAAAAGCTTTTTTAGCTGCTTCCGATACTGTCCCTTTTTCAAATTTCCGATCGTACCAGAATCCTATAAGCAGATAAGAGCAGAGACCTACACCTTCCCAGCCCAAAAACAGAACAACAAAATTATCACCAAGAACAAGATTCATCATTGCAAAAATGAAAAGATTCATATACGAAAAGAATCTCCAGAATCCCTTATCTCCATGCATATATCCGATCGAATAGACATGGATAAGGAAACCGACTCCTGTTACAACGAGAGACATTGTGAGAGAGAGTTGATCAACCAGATAAGCAAATTTTATGTTTAATCCGCCGACATTAAGCCATGTAAAAAGTTCTACCGTGTTACTTCTGTTTTCAACAGGCAGGTTCAGTGTTTCCAGAAAAGCAAGTAAGGTTATTACAAATGCGATTCCAACAGTTGAGCTTCCGATAATACCGATTACCTTTTCGTTTTTAATTTTCGAACCGAAAAGCCCGTTGAACAGGAATCCGATTAAAGGAAACAGAACAGTTAAGTATATTAGATTGATCATCCGGCAGTTACCATTTAAAAATATTTATCTCATCAATGTTGACGGTCATTTTATTTCTGAATACTGCTATTATAATCGCAAGTCCTACTGCAGCTTCTGCAGCGGCAACCGTCATTACAAAGAATACAAAAATCTGTCCGACCGGATTCCCTAAATAAGATGAGAATGTGACCAATGTAAGATTAGCAGAATTAAGCATCAGTTCGATGGACATAAATACTACAATCGCATTGCGGCGGATAAGAACTCCTGTAACGCCAACAATAAACATGAATGCGCTTAGAATTAAATAGTATTCAATTGGTATTGAAGACATTTTTTCTCCGGTCTCTCACACTGGACCTTAATACTAAAAAAAGATCATTCAAATTTCTTTTTAGCTAATACCATCGCCCCGATCGTTGCCGAAAGTAATAAAAATCCGGCGACTTCGAACGGGATTATATAGTTCGTATAAAGCTCGCGTCCAATCGTCTCAATTGTACCGGATTCAATACTCTTCAGTTGATCGGGAGTCAGATTATCTGAAGGCGAACCGGCTAAGATTAAATATGCTATCTGAAGAAATACAAAGACCGCGATTAGGAGTGCGAATAATTTAATAGGCCTTTTATCTAAAAATATTTTCGGTTCGTTTTCGGTTCTCAGAAGCATAAGAACAAATAGAAATAGAACCATAATTGCGCCGGCATAAACAATAATCTGTACAACCGAAATAAATTGGGCGTTTAACAAAAGATATAAACCTGCAAGGGCGAAAAAATTCAGGACAAGAAATACAGCACTAATTACCGGATTGGACCGAGTAATCATCATAACTGATGAAACTGCTGCTATCAGCGCCAAGACGGCAAAAAGAATTATTTCAACATTCATTTAAGGTGTATTCCTGTAAATCATTCTTGGGAACGGGATCGCCTCACGCAAATGCTCAAGTCCGCAAATCCAGCTGACTGTTCTTTCCAGCCCCAATCCGAATCCGGAATGCGGGACAGTACCATATCGTCTGAGATCAAGGTACCATTCAAAAAACTGCTGAGGCAGATCATGTTCTTTAATTCTCTCAAGAAGGTAATCTAGATTATCCTCCCTCTGGCTGCCGCCGATAATTTCACCGTATCCTTCCGGTGCAATTACATCAACTGCAAGTGCAACCTTGGGATTTTCAGGATCACGTTTCATATAAAAAGCTTTTACTTCCGAAGGATATCTGTGAATCATTACCGGGCGGTCGAAATCCTCTCCTATCAGAGTTTCATCGGTTCCGCCGAGATCGTTCCCCCACTGGAAATCAACTCCTTTTCTTCTCAGAATTTCAACTGCTTCATCATATGAAATTCTTGGGAACGGCCTCAGGACTTTTTCGAGTTTAGTCGTATCTCGTTCAAGATCTTTCAATTCTTCAGCTCTTTCCTTAAGTACTGTCTGAACTATATATTCAATAAATTCTTCTGCAAGATCCATATTGTCGTTCAAATCATAAAAAGCCATTTCAGGTTCAACCATCCAGAATTCTGTAAGATGTCTGCGTGTCTTAGATTTTTCCGCCCTGAAAGTCGGTCCGAATGTATATACTTTACCGAGCGCCATTGCGCCGCTTTCGGCATAGAGTTGTCCGCTCTGTGTTAAATAAGCTTTTCCTAAATCGAAATATTCCATCTCGAAAAGAGTTGAAGTCCCTTCACATGCACTTGGTGTAATGATAGGCGGATCGAAAAGTGTGAATCCTCTTTCATCAAAAAAGTCGCGGATCGCTTTTACAACACGTGCACGTATCTTAAGTACAGCCACCTGGCGTTTGGATCTAACCCAGAGATGACGGTTATCGATCAGGAATTCGATTCCATGTTCTTTTGGTGTTATCGGGTATTCATGAGCAAGTCCGATAATCTTAAGATCAGTAGCATCGAGTTCAAATCCGCCGACGGCACGCTTCTCTTCACGAATTTTACCTGTAACCTCGAAACTCGATTCCTGCGTGATTTTATCTGCGGAATCGAATATTTCGTCGCTTACATTCCCTTTAAAAACAACAGATTGTACATAACCGGTACCGTCGCGGAGAATTAAAAATTTGATTTTCCCGCTCGACCTTTTATTGTAAAGCCATCCTTTTAGAGTTACTTCTTCTCCAACATGTTTGGAGAGATCTTTGATATAAACTGTAGGTTTCATGATCTGATTTTTTTGTGAAAAATGTAGGGCAAATATAGTTATCAGCAGGTTATAAATGCAAAGAAGCAGATTGATTCCTCTTTTAACCAATGCCGGTCAGATTCAATTAATAATTAAAGAGCAAGACTACTAATGAAAAGTTCTGATCTGATTTTATTATTAAAAAAAGGTTGGTTCAGACTAGGTGTGAAAGCATTAAAATCCGGAGGTATTAATCAGAAGTCGTTTACCGAAAACTTCCTCAAAAAGTCCCTTTCTTCTCTCGAGGCTCCACAATTCAATTTCAGGATTTTTATTCTTTTCGACTTTCAGATTCATTTCAACTCTATTACCTTTTACAATGCATTTAATATCCCTAACAATTCTATTATGAGTCCGGTCGAATGAATCGGCGACTCTTAGGATTGCCGAAAGTTTCCTGATTATTGTCTGAGTCCGCTCCGGAAGCGAAGCAAATTCATCGTGACTCTTCTTAGGATGACTTTTACGATGATATCTGGAAGTATGAGCTATAATACTGATTTCATTATCATTGAAGCCAAGAAGCTCGCTGTTGCGAATAATATAGTAGCTGTGATGATGATGATTAGTATGGGCAATATGATAACCGATATCGTGCAGAATTGATGAGGCTTCAAGATATTCTCGGCAATAATCTTCAAGTCCGTGCACCGATTTTAATGCGTCAAAAATTTTTAAAGCAAATTTTGAGATATACCTGCAATGGTCCACATCATACCGGCACGATTCCGCAATCTGCTTAACACTCTCTCTCCGGATATCGGCCAGGTTAGGTTTTGTAGATCCGTTAATATGTTTTTTCTGTAGCGAATCGATAATTATTCCTTCGCGGAGCGCATAACCGGAAATTGTCATTTTTTTTATTTCGAATAGATCGAAGATAGTTGAGAGAATAATAATTCCCGCGGGTATTATATCGGCCCGTTTTTCATCAAGCCCTGGAATTTTCTTTCTGCTTTCAACCGATTTACTGGAAAGAATTTTCCTCTCAATCTCTTTCAATTCAGCTGCACTGAACTCAAAATTATTCAGTATTACCTGGGACGAAGCCGAACCCTTTCTCATAGCCTGAATCATCAGACCTGCCGCCATTATCGTTCCGGAAGAACCAGCACAAATATTGAATCCTTCCTTCTTAATTAATTCGGACACGTGGTAAATCTCCCCTTCCACCCACTTTCTGCAATTCTTAATTCCTTTATTTGTCAGTTCATAATCAGGAAAGAATTTCTGAGCCAGTCTGACAGCACCGATTTTAAGGCTTACAGTCTCAATTGTTTTACCTCTGAAACCGACTACGAACTCAGTACTGCCTCCGCCGATATCAAAGACCATTGCCTTCTTATTAAATAACGGAACTGCCTTCAGGATACCAAGATAGATCAACCGGGCCTCTTCATATCCGCTTATTACTTCGATTTCAATATTTGTTTCTTTATATATTCTGCTGAGAAACTCATTTTTATTATGTGACTCCCGGACAGCACTTGTTGCAACAGCACGTACAGGAGCATTGTGAGAATCGGCAATTCCTTTAAATCGTTTTAGTGTTGTGATTGCCCTATCCAACGCTTCCGGTTTAATCAGCTTTATATCCCCAATGCTTCCTTCACCTAACCGGATCATCTCCTTTTCACGATCTATTATCTCGAAATTCCCATCGTCCTTAACTTTTACAACAATCAGATGGAAGGAATTCGTACCAACATCTATTGCTGCCATATTAGGATAATTCTTCTGCAAGACCATTATTTCCCGAGTATATTTTTTGTCATCTGAAAAACTTCATCAACTGAAATATCATTCATAAGTTCGGACTTTCTGATAAAGAATTTATTGTTGCCGAAAGGAGCCCAGTTGAATGGATTCGTTGGTCCGAAAAGAGAGATCTGAGGAGTAGCGGTAGCACCTGCTACATGCATAACACCTGTATCGTTAGTAATGAATAATGTGCTTGAGGCAACCAGCGCAGCAAGTTGTGAAATTGGCCTGTCTGTAAAAAAATTAGTTTTGGGAAGGTTTATACGAAAATATTCCAGAATTTCTTTATCAGCCCTGCTTCCTGTAATATAAAATACAGAATTCAATTCTGACGTTCCCCTCTTTATTAATTCAATGAAATTTTCAAGAGGCCATCTGTTCTGAGGTTTACCCGCACCCGGATGAATTCCGATCAGGATTTTTCCTTCACCCCCGATTTTTTTGATGAAATCCGCTGCAAAATATTTATCCTTTTCATCAAACGAGATTTGAGACTGATAATTCCTGGTCCTTATTCCGGCAGGACGTATAATATCAAGTATAAAATCCGATACGTGAGCATCGGGATTTTTTTTCCAGTTAAGATCAATTCTGTAATTAAAAACATAACTCATCTGGTTCATAGCGCCGTCGAGCGACCTGGGTCCAACTTTTATCCTTGATCTGGAGAGTCCTGCCAGAAGGCAACTTGTTGTAGAAATTGCTACAGTAGCAGGAACAATAGCCAGGTCGTAACTATTGCGTAATTTTTTATAGAGCTGAAATAGGTAAAACGGATTATAGAGTTTACTTTTATTATAGACAAAGAGATCATCAATCAGAGGATTTTTTGTGAGTGCAAAATAGTTTTCAGGGCTGGCAATAAGTGTAATTGTACTTGAAGGGTAAGTCTCTTTTATTGCTCTGAATAGCGAGACACTTGCGAGCATATCACCAAACTGATTATGCTGTCTTACTACAAGAAATTTTGCGGGTGATTCCTGCTGCCAATAGTGAAGTTCTTCGGCTGATAATAATTTCTCTAGGAATGAACTGATTCTGTTTTTGATTTTCTTTTGAAATGACATCAGGATCTATTCTTAAAATTATCCGCCTCGGAATTTGTTATGTCTTCGTACTCGGCATCGATTACATCTTCTTTTTTAATATTATACTTCGATTTGTATGCTTTAAATGTTGAGCGCGGTTTCTCCTTTGTCTTGCTTCCGGTAACCAGACTCAGAATATTCTTTGCCGTACGGATTACAAGATAAAAAAGAAGTCCCCATAATATTATCCTTAGCAATCCCATCTAAACTTTTACCTCCGGGTTGAAATACTCAATAAATCCCCTGTCCTCCCTGAAAATCTGCATATACAATTCCTCGAAATCCTCCTCGCGGTTTACAAAATCGATCTCAGTTGTATTTACAATAAGAAGCGGAGTGTTATTGTACTTAAAGAAGAAATTATTATACGACTCCGAAAGCTCTGCCAGGTAACCCCTGGTAAGATTTTTTTCTATCTTCCTGCCTCTGCTCTTAACATTGGAAACCAGTCTGTCGATACTAGATTGAAGAAAAATCACAAGATCGGGTTTAGGAATATCGCGTTCGAGAAGAGGGAAAATACTTTCATAGAGTTTTATTTCCTCACCAGAAAGGTTAAGGTATGCGAAGATCTTATCCTTTTCGAAAATATAATCGGAAACAATATACTTTGAGAAGAGTTCCTGCTGATTCAGCTGCTGCTGCTGTTTGTATCTGTTGATAAGGAAGAACATCTGAGTTTGGAATGCATAGCGCTTCCTGTCGTCATAAAATTTTTCCAGGAACGGATTCTCTTCAAACTCTTCAAGGATAAGGTTTGACCCGAGTTTATCAGAAAGTTTTTGGGCTAGTGTTGTTTTTCCCGCCCCGATAACCCCTTCAATTGCTATATATCTTATTTCCGGCATTCTTTTATTAAATTAATTTGAAATCGAATTTTGCGAAAACGTGTTTTTCAATCTGCTCAAGATTAATTTCCATTAATCTCTTATTAATCACCGGGTGACTAAAACCGGGTGCAATCTCAATTAACGGGAGAATAACAAAATCTCTTTTTAATATTTCAGTATGCGGAATAACCAGATTCTTTTTATCATAAATTAACTGATTATAGAAAAGAATATCAATATCAATCTCGCGAGGCCCCCATTTTTTATCGGCCACCTTCCTGCCAAGTCCGGTCTCGATCATTTTAAGAAATCCGAATAATTCCTCCGGACTGTACCCGGTGCTAATCTCAATAGCCGCGTTAAGAAAATCCGGCTGCTCAACATTTCCCAACGGACTCGATTCATATACAGCCGACACTTTAATAACATTACAATTAGGTGAGTCGTTAATCTTATCAATTGCCTTTATAAGAAAACCGAGACGGTCACCTTTATTGGAACCAAGACCGAGATAGATCCTATTTTCCATTTTCTTTTACAACTTCTGCTTCAACATAATCCAGTACACCACCCACAGGTACATGATGTTTACGTACTCGAACGGCAATTTTAGAAATTGTTTTATACTTACCAAGTAATCCGTCCGCAATTACAGTAGCAAGTGTCTCAATCAGATAATATTTTTTCCCATGAACTATTTTATTTATGTATTTATACACTTCATCATAGTTTATAGTCAGTTTGAGGTCGTCCTTTTCAGCTGCTTTTGAAAAGTCTGTATAAATATCTAAATCCGCTTCGAAAACGCCGCCGATTGTCTGTTCCTCCTCGAGAGCACCGTGATATGCATAAAAAGTCGCATTTTTTATTCTGATGATGTTTATCATGACTTAAACAATCTCTTTCCTGATTTAAAAAAATTAATAAGCCCGTGTAAATTAGCAAATAAAATTCCGATAAGCACCATTGTGCTTCCGGCAAGTGTCTGAAGCGTAAATTTTTCATTGAGTACGAGCCAGCCAAGAATAACTGCTACAATCGGAGTAATAAATGTAGACAAGGATAAAATTACCAGGTTCATTCTCTTAAGCAGCCAGTAATATGTTGTAAATGTAAGAAGGGTTCCGAAAAACGCGAGATAGAGGACTGAACCGATCGCCATCCGGTCGAATCTCCAGGTGGAGATATCCTCGAATAGAAAAGCCGTGAAGATCATAATAATTCCTGCAATAAGGAGCGGCACGAAATTCATCGACAGCGGATTTAAGTGGCTTCCCCATTTTTTTATTGTAACCGCAATTCCGGCCTGCATAGTTGCGCTTATCAGAACAGCGAGCATACCAAGAAAATTATTGGAAAGATCTATATTTAATCCTTCCGAGAAGATTACAATAATTCCGCCGAAACCGAGAAGAACCCCAGCAATCTGGTTAAAGGTTATTTTATTATCAGGAATGGCAATTCTGGAAAAGATTAATACACCAAACGGCATTACCGCAAATATTATTGACGCTAATCCCGATGGAATAAACTGCTCTGCCCAATATACAAGTCCGAATGGAATAATGAACGAAAAGAAGCCCATTACTAAGTAAAGAACAACCGATCGTTTATCCTTCTGCAATTCTGCATTTCTGAATTTCATAAGTACAAATACTAAAAAGGAAGCAATTAGAAATCGTATTCCGGCTGAAATTACAGGAGTAAGAGATTCCAGTCCTATCCGAATTGCTAACCATGTAGAGCCCCAGAGCAAACATATGAGAATAAAACCGGAAGCAATTTTATATTTTTCTGACAAAATCATTTCTCCTTCAATGCAATAACACCAAACATTCTTCCCGAATTATTTCCATCTCTTCTGTAGGAATGCAAAAGAACTTTTTCCTTAAAAGTACAAAGCCGGGACATTTCAATATTTTCAGGAGGTATGCCATGAGTCAATAACATATCAAAGTTTGCCAGCGGGACATCCAGGTAAATCCTGCCATCCTTAAATAGAAGATATTTCTGATCGAAGAGAAGTGCAACATCTTTACCTACTTCATAATTCTCCTGAGAAATTGATGGCCCTAAAAATACATAGAGATTTTTCGGTTTACTTTTAAAGTGAAAACTGAGGTTACTCAAAACTTTTTTTAAGATTCTTTTTTGAGTTCCCTTCCAACCTGAATGAACACCGGCAATTATCTTATTCTCCTTATCATAAATGAAAATTGGGGTACAGTCTGCGGCAGAGATTGCAAGTCCTATTCCGTAATAACGAGTTATAAGTGCATCGCTTTCGCCAAGCAATCCGGGTTTCTCAACAAATTTGATAATATCGCTGTGAACCTGCCGCTGGAAAGCTATTTGAGATGTTGAAAGTCCGAGCCGGTTGAAAAAATATTCACGGTTTTGTTTTACTTTTTCTGGATCATCTCCAACCGTTAAAGAGAGGTTGAAAAAAAACGGTGGAACTGAATCGGGGCCAATTTTAGTTGAGAAACCAAAAATAATTTCTTTGAATTGTTTAAAGAGATTACTGACAATTATTTTCATTGAAATACTTTCTAAAAAAAATTCCCTCCCGAATTGGGAGGGATTAGAATATATCAGATGTTTTTAAGAGATTCGTCTAGATCGAACAGAATATCATCGGGATTTTCGAGGCCGATAGCAAGTCTTATTCCTCCCGGATCGATTCCGCGAATTTCCAGTTCTTCAGGCGGAACGACCGAATGTGTCATTGATGCAGGATGTTCAATTAATGTTCTTGTGTGCCCGAGAGAAACAGCAAGAGTCATCGTGTATGCCTTATCCGCCACATAATCCATAAATCTTTTTCCAATCTCTCTTGTTTCGATCGGATTATTTCCTTTTAGAACAAAATAGATCATACTTCCTGGTGCAAAATTCCCGTTGAAATCGATCATCTGCTTCTTTGCGATTTCATGATATTTAAAGCCGGGCAGGCCGGGATAATTAACAAAATCAACTTTAGGATGTGAATTTAAAAATTCAGCAATACGTGTTGCGCTATTAATCTGATGACGCTGTCTAACTGCAAGGCTCGGCAAACCGTAAGTTAAAATGGACCAGGCATTTTTTGCGCTGAGAACCGCACCGAAATCTTTTCTGTAAAGCTGAATCATGTCCTGGAATTTTTTCTTCCCGATTACTATTCCACCCATATCGGTTCCGAAACCGCCGATCCCTTTTGTAAGAGAGTGAATAACAAAGTCAGCTCCAAATTCAATCGGCCGCTGACAGAAAGGCGTGGCAAAAGTATTATCGATTACAATATAGATCTGATCATTTTCTTTTCTGTTCTTATTAAATTGATCAACAACCGTTCGAACAGCATTAATATCGATAATACCCATGTTTGGATTTGCCGGTGTTTCGAAATAAATAACTTTTGTCTTCTCAGTAATTGAATTCCGGACTAGATTAATATCGGTTAAATCGATCGGACTCCATTTGATATTATATCTCGGATACCAGTTTTTTAGAAGAGAGAATGTGCAGCCGTAAAGAGTTTTATGCGTAATTATTTCATCACCAGAGATTGTGAGAACACCAAGCGCAGCAGAAATAGCTCCCATTCCGCTGGCAAAACTGACTGCCATCTCGCCTTTTTCGATGTATGCAAGATTCTCCTCGAGCATATCCTTATTCGGTTCTCCGAGCCGGTCGTATATGAAAATCGGAGCAGCACCGCCGAACTTTTCAACGTTGGCAAATTGAATAAATCCCTGCGCTCCTCTATCAACAGAATCGAGTCTGAATGTTGTTGAAGAAGAAATAGGTGCAGTAACGTGATGCGAATAATCCCATTTGTCACTCACATTCTTTCCGTAGATTAGGTGAGTATCCATCGAATACCTGGTATCATCAACCATATTCACCGGTGATTTTTCATTCTTTTTTTCTGACATAGTATACCTCCCGAATTTTGCATATGAAAATTACAGATTAATTGGAACGTAGAAAATGGAAAACTTCGTACGAAGAATAAAAATTGAATCTGATAGAATGGTCAAACAGAAAAAGGACTGAATGAATTATTTGAGCGCCTGTTCAATATCGGCAATTAAATCCTCAACATCTTCAATTCCGATCGAAAACCTTACAAGGCTATCGGTCAAACCGAACTTTTCCCTCTCCTCCTTTGGAACTGCGCCATGAGTCATAGTAGCAGGATGACAGATCAGACTCTCCACCCCTCCCAGACTTTCGGCGAGAGCAAATATCTTAACATTATTAAGGACTTTTTCGGCAATTCGGAAATCGCCGAAATCGACTGATATCATTCCGCCAAATCCTCTTGCCTGCTTAACGGCAAGCTTATGCTGCGGATGATCCGTAAGACCGGGATAGATTACTCTTTTTGCGTATGTTTTACCTGCAAGATACCGTGCAATCTCTATCGCGTTTGAATTGTGCTGTTCCATACGGAGTGCAAGTGTCTTAGTGGAACGTAATGTAAGCCAGCAATCGAATGGAGATGGTATTGCACCGAAAGAATTCTGAAGATAACGGAAACGTTCGTGAAGCTTATCGCTGTTTGTTAACAGGATTCCACCGACCACATCGCAATGGCCGTTAAGATATTTTGTTGTACTGTGCAATACTACATCGGCTCCAATCAAAAGAGGGTTCTGGAAGTATGGAGTCATAAACGTATTATCGACGACAAGAATCAGGTTGTGCGACCTGCAAATTTTGGAAGTAGCCTCAATATCGGTAAGATTAAGCATCGGATTTGTTGGAGTCTCTATATAGACAATTTTTGTATTCTTTTTAATCGCCTTCTCAATATTAGAAACATCAGCAGTATCTACCCACGAGAACTCGAGTCCGAAATCTTTCATGATCAATTCCATCATTCTGTAGACTCCGCCATACACATTATGCGACACAATCAGATGATCACCAGATTTTACAAGTCCGAGAATTGCCTGAACAGAAGCTAAACCAGATGAAAAAGCAACTCCATGTTTCCCTTTCTCCAATGCCGCAATATTTTTCTCAAGGGCCTGACGGGTAAAGTTGTGTGTCCTGCCGTATGTAAATCCTTTATTCTGTCCCAAAGCTTCCTGAGCATATGTTGAAGTCTGATAAATAGGAGTTGAGACAGCTCCAGTAGTCGGATCAGGAATTTGTCCTGCGTGAATAGCGTCAGTTTTAAAACCCATATAACAACCTCTATTTAATTAAAATATTTTTTGGGAACAGAATACTGTCTTACAAAAGATCATTTTTCATAATCCACTCGTCGTTATAAATTGTTGAAAAGTATTTATAACCCGAATCGCAGATTAAAGTTACAATGTTTGCTTCCCTGTCAATTTCTTTGGCAATCTGCATCGAAGCCCAGATATTAGCGCCGCTCGAGCCGCCAGCTAAAATGCCTTCTTCGAACGCGAGTTTCTTTGTCCATCCAATTGCTTTTTTATCAGTTACTTTCAGCATATCATCCATCAGGGCGAGTTGAGCGGTTTTGATCAGGAACTCATCGCCGATCCCTTCAATAAGATAGCGTGAAGCTTTTACCATTTTCTTATGTTTGAACCAATCGTAAAAAACTGAACCAACCGGATCAACACCAATCAATTTTATCCGAGGGTCTTTCTCTTTCAGATATTTACCGGCACCGAAAAGGGTTCCGCCAGTACCAACACCAACCACAAAATAATCGATTTTGCCATCCATCTGTTCCCATATTTCCGGCCCGGTTGTCATGTAATGGGATTCGTTGTTGTCTAGATTATTATGCTGATCTATATAGTAGAGTTTGGGATCGCTCTTAGCAAGATTTTCCGCATAATTGTTATAAGAATCCGGATGTTCAGGTGGAAGAGTTGAATCAACTTTAATAACATCGACACCGAGGACTTCCAGCATTTTAATTTTCTCTTTGCTTGTAGAATCTCTTATAACAATTTTCAATTTGTATCCTTTCTGACGGCAGACAATCGCCAGACCCATTGCAGTATTACCTGAAGAATTCTCAAGTATCGTATCGCCGGGTTTAAGTTTCCCTTCCCGTTCCCCTTTTTCAATCATATACCTTGCAATACGGTCCTTGATACTTCCGCCTGGATTCATAAATTCCATTTTGGCCCAGATAGTTGCTTTAAGACCTTTGGAAATATTACCCAGTTTAACAAGAGGTGTTTGGCCGATCGCATCAACAATACTGTCGTAACGGATTTTTCTCATTTTATATCCTTATGTTTTTATCGGCAGCGGGAATCGGTATCCTCTCAGGAATTCTTCTGCGGTCATCCGTTTACGTCCTTCCGGCTGAAGTTCGAGTACCTGAATAATTCCACTGCCCGTTTCAAAATAAATTTCTTTTTTTGTCTGATATACTATGATCTCCGAATTATCACCCTGAAGGCTGCTTACACTTATAGAAATAGTATTTTCTTTTTCGATTCCGGAAGTATCAGCAACCAGTCCGGTTTTAAATATTTTAATGATCGAACCGTTATGAATAAAAAACGCACCGGGTAAAGGAGATAATCCTCTAACAAGATTATGAATTTCAATTCCGCTTTTATTCCATTGGATTTCGCAAGTCTCCTTTACAATTTTAGGTGCAGGAGTTGAAATTTCGTTCTCCTGCTTTCTGGTTACAACTTCTCCGGATTCAATCAGATTTACAGTTTTAAGCAACAGGTCGGCGCCGGTAATCATCATTTTATCGTGGAGAGTTCCGAAATCGTCATTGTCTTCAATCGGTACCGATTTCTGAAGAAGAATATTTCCGGTATCAACTTTGTCCTCAAGAAAAAAAGTTGTAAGTCCGGTTTCTTTATCACCCTGAATAATAGACCACTGAATAGGCGCAGCGCCACGGTATTTCGGCAGCAATGATCCGTGCAGATTTATCGAACCGTATTCCGGAATTGTATAAAGTTCTTTGGGAAGAATCCTAAACGCAACAACCACAAAGAGGTCGGGTTTAAGATTTCTCATTTCGGTCAGGAAATCCTCGTCATTAAGGCGAACGGGCGTATAAACTTTCAAATTACTGGACAGAGCAAATTTTTTCAGCGGAGTTGAAGAGATATCTCTTCCTCTTCCGCGCTCTTTATCAGGTGCAGAGACAACAGCAAGGACAGAATGATTGCTTTCTAACAATATCTGAAGCGAGGGGATAGCAAAATCCGGCGTACCCATAAAAATAATTTTCACAATTACTCCGGACCTTTTAAAAAGGGAATGACGTGCTTATTAAAGTCGGGTGATCGGGTAATCAATTTCCACTTCCCTGCTCTTTATTAGTTTCAGCTCATCCTGAAGCCGGGATTTTATTTCTTCTGAAACACGGTCGGGTATCATCTTACCTATCAGGTGGTCATACTCGTGAAGTATAACACGGGCAAAGAAATCATCGGCCTCAATTTCAACTTCCTCTTCATCCGTATTCAGATATCGGACTTTAATCTTTTCGGGTCTTTCAACATCCGCTCTCAAGTTCGGCAGACTGAGGCATCCCTCTTCAATAACAACTTTTTCATCCGAATAGAGAAGAATTTCAGGATTTATAAAAACGACCGGCTTGAATTTTTCATACCCTTCAACACCTTTTAAATCGACTATGAAGACAGAATTATTAATTCCAACCTGATTGGCTGCGAGTCCCACTCCCCTTGCATTCTTCATAGTTTCCAGCATATTTTTTATCTGGACAATCAGATCATCAGTTACCGCACGAACAGGCTGAGTTTTCTGTTTTAATATTTTGTCTCCGTATACTGTAATAGGTAGTATTGCCATCAATTAATTCCTTAATGAGTTTCAGCGTCAATTATAACTGCACTAAGATCTTTAAAAAGATAAACTTCTGTTGCAGAGAAGAGCATTCTAACAAGCAACCGAAAAATAATCAACATTTGCTGAAGAAGAAAGGAAAGCAGAAGCATATAATAAGGAGTTCTCGGTATTGCCTTTCCGAGAATGTTATAAACAGCAACACCGACGGCACCAATAACCGAAACAATTAAAAACGATATAAAAACTACTGTAAAATTCTTTTTAATAAATTTAATTGCGTTATACATTTCCATCAGTATTTTTGTCCTGTCGTTAACCGCCAGCGCTACTTTAGAATAATCCGAGATTATTGCAACAACTCCTATAAAAAATACCAGCAGAACATATCTTAATCCGAAGAAGACGAATTCAAGACGAATATTCTCCGAATTCCTGAAGACAAGATGAATCAATTGTCCGAGGTAATCGATTGCAACAAATGCAAAGACATAGAAAGCTAAGGAAACGAGTGTAACTTTTAAGAATCTGAAAAAATACTTAACGCCGCCGTAGAAGAAATCGACGATATGATTTTTTTCGGGGATATGAAATATGGAAATCATTCCGCCTAGAAAGAAAGTCTGAAGCATCGTATAGATTCCGACTACTGTATAGATGCTTAAAGGAAGCTGGTCAAAATTTATTCTGTAAATATTCTGGAACTGAATAAACCACATATAATCGAATTGAAGGGCGAGTTTATCGCTCAGAAGCGACCTGCCCAGATTATCCATCAGAATATTCAATATCGGTACGGTAAGAACAATAGCGGACAAAGCATTGAAGACCCAGATAAGCAGCACCAGAACCGAATTATGAAATACGGACCTGGAGCCGAGCACTATAATATTTTTTATATACCCAATCATCCTATACTTCCGAGAATCATTAGAGCATTCTGCACCCAGAAAAAGACTCTTAAAGCAAGCGACCAAGAAGCCCATACACGGGAATCAACCGTATATGAATTATTTGCAAAGTTTATATCGAGCAGGTTTTTTCTTAGCGGATCGATTTCTGCGGCAATCACATTATGATTTGTCTTAAACCGGAATACTTTCCAGCGTTCGCGGCCGTCCCATTTAACTTTTAGTGTTTCTTTATCGGTATATACGTAGATATCGTTTTTAAATACTCCGTCGCACAATCTCTCTACAAGCACATCATATTCGTTATCAGATTTTTTTTCAACCGATGTCACACGGTAATCGAAAACTTTCGACGAATTAAAAAGTTCATCAAAAAACCATTCGATCTCTTCGCCGGAAATCTCACGTACCGAGTTAAAAAAATCATTTGTAGCAGGATGACGGAACTTAAAACGTTCATAATAATGTCTAATAATTTTCATCATCCTGTCGTAACCGAGATACCTTTCGAGAGTATGAAGAACCAGTTCCGGCTTGCTGTAAGAATTAACCGCATATGAAATGCGCGAAGGCTGCTTGTAGGAAGTATCGGTTATTGCACCGAGAGTAAGATTTCTATAGTAAGAGATAAGACTTTGAGTCCCTTCGGGTACCGGGATTTCAGCAAGAGTATAAATGATCGGTATTTCTTTGTATGCAAAGAATTCAATTCCGTACACGGGTATGTAAGATGCTAATTTGAAAGTATTTAAAATTTCCGGATAAAATTTAAATATGATTTTGGTAGCAAAGTAGGAAGCGAATCCTTCATCCAGCCAGGCCTCATAGACTTCGTTATTAGCTAATATACCTTGAAAGTACTGATGAGAGAATTCATGAGCTACGAGGTATTCCGGCCATCCGGTAGCACGCGGAGAAAATAATTCGGCACTAACTGTAAAGAGCGTTGGGTACTCCATTCCGCCGGAGTTCCCGGATCTGGGAACATCAACAAGTGTGATATTCTTATAAGGATATGGTCCAATATTCTCCTCAAAGAATGACAAACAGTTCTTAACGGCGTCAATATATCGCTCAAAATATTTTTCCCTCTCAGGTTGAACAAACGCCTGAACTAGTAATTCCGATCCGTCTTTTCTAACATAGATTGAATTCCGCTGAAGTATGTCGTCTGTTGCAAGCCATACAAAGTCGTGAACCCCATTCTGAACAAATTTATATTCTATCCTTCCGTTCTTGTCAGTCTTTCCAGTCTCGACACCCGTGGATGCTACTTTATAAGAAGCAGGCACATTGATTCTGGCCGAATAATTTCCGAAATCCGAATAGAAATTAAGGTAAGGATAATAAGGGCTACAGACCCATTTCCCTTTTTCGAAGACTCCGACTTTAGGAAACCATTGAGAGACAAAAGAGAAATTTCTTCCACGGGCATATCCGAATCTTTTAACAGCATGCGGAATCTTAAGCGAATATTCGAAATAGATGAGGCATGAATCCCCCGGTTGAACAGGGTCTTTTAGAATTGTTCTGGCTACAGTACTGTCGTTTTTATTTTCAATTTCCGGATGAATGAATTCCAGATCAGCTTTTGAATCGTTAATTGTAAAAAGATCTATTGCAATTTCAGTTCTGGAATCAGGTGAACTTAAATTATATCCACCGGCAAAATGAGTCCCTTCACTTTTATAAGCGTTGGGATAGAGATGGAATTGAATTTCCCCCGCAGGAGTTTGAGTGTTATTTCTCCAGATTATTTTTTCTTTAACATGTATCTTCTTATTAATCTCGTCATAAACAATATCAAAATCGTAATCGGCAACTGAATTAATAAAAGAGGCTTGTGAGTTTAACAGTCCGTTTTTATATAAATTTTTCTGGTCGGTTAATGATGTAGATACTAGGACACTTTCACCCTGCGAGATGTAAATAAAAAGTGAAAGTAGAATTAGCAGAGAAACGATTAAGAGCTTTTTCATGATTTTAAGTTATGAAATATGAAAGCATATCGCAATTTCTCGAAGCGATCTGATTACTGCCCCCTTTTATTAATATAATATTCAATAGTTTTTCCTAATCCATCTGCAAGATCAGATTGCGGAGAGAAACCTAAGTCCATTTTAGTCTCATCAATCGAAGCAAGACTGTGTTTTATATCTCCGGCTCTTTCATCCCGGAATTCAATTTCGCTACTGCTTCCTGTGATTCTAATTATTGTATCGGCAATTTGAAGAATTGAAACAGCACAACCGGACGCAACGTTGAAAACACCGTTCACATTCTTATTAGTTGCTGCAATTACATTAGCGTTAACAACATCCTTCACAAAAATAAAATCCCGGGTCTGGGTTCCGTCGCCGTAAATAATTACCGGTTCATTTTTTAATGCCCGGCTTATAAAGATCGGAACCGCTGCCGCATACTGACTTTTAGGATCCTGCCTCGGACCGAATACGTTAAAATACCTGAGTGAAACTGCACCGAGTCCATGAAGGTCGTGGAAACTTTTAAGATGCTCTTCCCCTTCCAGTTTTGTTGAACCGTATGGAGACTTAGGTCCGGTTTTAGTTGAGATTCTTTTTGGAGATTCAGGATTATCACCGTAAACTGCAGCTGAACTGCTGAAAACAATTTTCTTAATACCAAATTCCTTGGATCCGTCGAGTACATTCAAAAGGCCGTTAATATTTATGTCGTAGCATTCCTCCGGTTTTTCGATCGATTCAGGAACGGAAACGAAAGCGGCCAGATGATGAACATAATCCGCATTCCTTAATACATCAAAGACAAGCTTCCGGTCCGTAATACTTCCTTTATGAAAAACGGCATCGGGGAATAGTTGAACATTCGAAAGGAATCCGGTTCTTAAATTATCTATAATATGAACCTCCGCGCCCGCACCGAGCCAGTATTCGACTATATGACTTCCAATAAATCCCGCGCCGCCTGTAACAACAACTTTAGTATCAGCCATCTATCAGATCCCGTTTGTAATTATTGATCTCGGTAAGTTTTTTCAGTTCTATCGATTTTGTATAGAACTCGTTTAAGGGAAGCTCCAGGAGATAGATCATTCCGTGGGCAGCACGAACTCTTGGAACCGGATGATTCATAAAGAAATCCTTTCCAAGACAGAGCCGGACAGTCTGATACTGTTCCGACTGAATTTTTTGAACGAGCCGGCTGAAAGGTCCGTCGTATTCAAAACTCGGGAAGCTTGCATCGCGTTGAGAGCCGTAACTGTTCATAAAAATATTTTCAAGAATTGCGAAAGAATTGAGACTAACTGGTATAAACATATTAGCTTCTGCCGGATGGAACCGGTTCCATACATTTCTGTAGCACCAGATTTTAAGTTGTGAAATATCGGTTTCATTCCCATAAACTTTTAAAGCTTCAGTAATAGTCTGAAGTACTTTGTAGTGAGTATCGGGGCCGCTTCCTTCAGGATCGAGGGCAACTGTCAATATTGTCGGTTTTACTTTTCTTAAAAGATTTACGAAAGGCATAATATCCCGTTCTATTTCAGGATTCTCGGTAAATATTTCACCCTGATAAAATCCAAGGCGCAGATGCGATACGCTCTCGCTGCTGAAACCGAAATAAGCCCATACAATTTCCTCTTCAAACTCGCGCAGCATTCCTTTTAATTTCTGTACGGCCGGAATATCTTTTTTACCAGGATATTGAGTTCTAAAATAATCGATCAGTTCATCAATTCTTACTTTAATTACATTCAGGTTAGCCTGACCGTATACTTCAATAACATTTCTTAACAATCTTCTGCTGGATGCCTCTGTCTTCATAGTTCTGCTGTGAGCCGCAAGTCCGTCGAGATAGAGATTAACATCCTTGTCCGAGCCGTATCTGTTTGCCGGATCGAAATAATTCATATTAAATAATTTCTCAATACCATCGCTGTCAACGTATTCCTTAAGGGCCTCAACCATTTTTAACATGTATGAATTAGTAACCGCCGTAAAACCGCTGGTTAGAGTTGTAAAGTGATGACGGTTCGATGCATTTCTTACAAGATGAATTATATAAGGCAGATATCCAAGCATTATATCATCGTGATGGGGCGCCGTATGAAGAATAGTTTCATTTTCAATACCCGAGATTCCCTTATTAAATTTCTCGAGCGAATTTTCAAATATCATTCTGTTAGTTTCTTCAGAATTTTTGTATCTGCTGTTCAGAATCAATCCGCCGAATTTATCGTTCCTGTAATCTTCATCCGAAAGGTCTTTCACTTCTTTCTGTTTATCAACTGCGAGATTAATAACCGCCCTTTCAATCGAGCGATTTGAAAGAGGAGATTCTTTGGCAAAATCTGCAAACCTTCTTTCACGCAAACGGAGGGCAGCTCCGTTTGTTATGTAAAAACGGGCATTCTTTAATTTTTGTAAAACAGTTGCCGGATATTTGTTAGTAAATGAATTTTCTACAGAGTCTCTTACAATATTGGATTTCGCTTCACCCGCAGCGATTATTATGGCTGTAGCTTCTTCATTGTAAGTAATTGTATCGAGTCCGATGGTAATTGTATGAATTGACCGGGCAATCTCCATACCGCCTAGATCTACGGAAGAAGCAGCCTGTGTTTCGTAATTTGTTTGTGTAAATCGCGTAGTAGAGAAATGATCGCTCCCCTGAATATTAAAACCGATATGCCCGTCGGGGCCGATACCACCCAGGAAGAATCCGATGCCCCCAAGTTCTCTAATCCGCCGCTCATAATCCGTGCAGAATTCGTCCACTATCTCAATTGTTCTTTTTTGAAGTCTCTCCTGACGTGAACTGGCCCATCTTGTGCGGAGTCCGAGGTCTACTTTTTTATCGGGGAATATTTTATCAAGAGGAAGATTATCAGCAGTCCCGATTTCATTCACATTTATCAGGAGTGCTTTGGATTGATCGAGTCCGAGATTCTCGAAATAAAATTTCTGAAGGAAAAAATAGAAGCTGTTATGCTGATGCGAATCGATCGGGTAGAATTCATCTATCTGAACAAAATGAAGACCCTTCATGTCGGGTCTCACGGAAGTATCTACTCCGGATTTTTTCAATTCGGCTTTTACACCCGGCTGATCCCAGTTCTTCAGATAATAACCGACCATCGAGATGAAATGCTCTGGCGTTTTACCGGTAGGGAGCGAAATTACTCCGCCGGGATTCTTCTGAATCCATTCAATAAAACGTAATGCCGTTAATCTTCCAAGTTCGTAAAAGTTCTGTGTCTGGATTACCGGGATTTTTTCGGTCGGTTCGTAGATAAATTCCTTACCAGAAAGTTTAAGAAAATAATTTTCTACGGGAGAGATGTAATCAATGTTAAGTTTATGATACATAGTTAAACCGGAGGAAATAGTTTTTATTTAGTTAGATTTTTTCCGAATTGATCTTCTAAAAATTTCTTGACAACCGGTATATCATTCTTGCTTGAGAGATCCGGCACATACTCCCTTCTCCTGTAAGCATAAAACGATCCGGGGAATTTTTCTATGAGCAATCTGATAGCCGTTGGGATCTCTTTTTCATTTCTTTCCGGATTGACCGGCGTATTAATTAAGAACGGAAGAATCATATCATAGTCGAATCGGAAAATATTCATGCTAACGCCTACAAACCCGTCCTTTCTTAAAACCGATTCAAACAAATCTGCCGGTGGTTTTTCAATTATCCCGGTAAGGAAATTATCATCGTCCTTCAATGTAATTGCAAACTTCCCGATTCGTTCTTTATCGAAACCAAGTCCTTCACTTTCATAATCGATCATTGAATTCGTATATGGAGAATTTAGAAGTATTTTGAACGACTCAACCGAATAAAGATTGTCGCTGTTGCACATTGTAAATTTTTTCCCTTTCCAGTCGGGTCTTGACAAGCATGCATGATAGAGTGCATCGGCTGTTCCCATCGGCTTCTCCCTACCCGGAGGAATTGGCTGATAAGCAAAACTGATATTTATTTCCGGAAATTCATAACGGGATTCTGGATCCTTGTAATAATTAATGATCGATGTATCCTTCTCATTAACAACTATAACAACATCATTGTAACCTGATCTGGAGATATTCATTAGTAAAAAGTCGAGAAACGGTTTATTACCCGAACCTAACCTGATCATCGATTTTGACTTATTGTCGGAATCACTGAGAAGATTTTTATCAATATCCAATACTCCGGAGGGAGGATTTTTCATCCGGGAGGAAATTCCGCCTGCAAGTATCACAATTCTTGGCATTTACAAAATTCCTGTAATATTTTCTGAACGCGTTCCTTCATCAACATAAACAATATAAGAATCAGGCGCTATTATTCTAACAGCTTCTAAAACCTTTTCAGGATTAAAAGGCGCATAAGCAAACATACATCCGCCTCCGCCCGATCCGTTTATCTTACATCCTAAAGCACCGGCGTCCAGTGCGGTGTTTATCATTCTGTCAATTTTTTCAGTAGAAATTTTTAAATCGTTTCTTAAGACTGCCTGATGCCTGTTTAACAATTTTCCGAGAAGCGAATGATCGATACTCTCTGATTTAAGAACCTTAAATGCCTGTTCTGTAATAACTCTGTTAGTAATCGTCCCATTAAGAAGATTCATTTCATCGTGAGTAAGATCTTTTTCGTATATACTCAAATCCTCCGGGCTGATATTCCTTAGGTCAAATTCAGGATACCTTTCTTTCAGACCGGAAATAATTCTAATTACACCCTGTTTAACACGGGCAAGAATTCCGGTAGTGTCTTTCGGTTCTTCAGAATTCCCAAGTATAAACGCGCTATCAAGAGGTTTAATTTTTTCAATCCTGATAAAGGGGTCTGAACTTAAATGGATTATCCCGCCTATGGCGGTTGAATAGTGATCCATCATTCCGCCCGGTTCAGAGAATTCGAGCACTTCCGATTTGTATGCCAGCTCAGCAATTTTTTCGGCCGGAAGAATCTGTTTCTGATCGCTTATTCGAGAAAGAAAATTTATCCAGGCGACAATCAGAGCAGAGGAACTAGATGTACCGGTATTAATAGGGATTTCCCCTTTAACCGTGCAATTAATTCCGCCGGTGAAAGTAAAACCTGCACGTTGCAGAATATTCAGAGCACTCCGAAGGTAATCTCTTTCTTTTAAGTAGGGAATTTCCGGAATAATTTGAAACCGGTCCTCTTCATTAATATCGGGCAGTTGGATGCGGACCAGGTCTTCATTAATGCGTTTGCCTTCGACTGCAACTCTCTTTGAGATCGCAGCAGCAATTACAGGAAGCTTTAGATAATCCTGGTGTTCTCCGAACAGGCAGATCCTACCGGGAGTCGAGATTTTTATTATGCTGTCGGGACCTTCCAAAATTATCGGTGCCTCATCAAATATTTTTTACTTTACAATACCATTCGCTCGATTCTTCGAGCAGAAGATTCATTCTACGTATAAGTTCATGAGGATCATCCAGATTCCCTTCCTGCAGAAGAGATGATTCGTAAAGATGTTCTGTTACCTTATTCAAATATTCATCATCAGCGCTTGTTTTATACACTTTAAGAAGATTCCGCACGAGTTTATGATTGGGATTTATTTCCATTATTTTTTTCTGTGAACCAACATTCTGATTTGCCATTTTCATTATCTTGTGCATTGCTGCTGAAATGTCGTCCTCACCCGATATCAAACATGCGGCGCTATCGACAAGTCGTTTGGATTCTCTTACTTCAACCACTTTATCACCGAGAATCAATTTCATTTTTGATAAGAGACTGCTGAAATGTTTTGTGTCATCGCCGGACAATTTTTCGAAATTATCAGCATCCCCGGTTTTATTCTCGAACTTTTCAAGTTTTTGAAGGTCTGCATTAACGACTGATTTAAAATCATATTCTTTATACTTCCTTATCGATGAGACAACAAACTCGTCAACAGGATCGAACATAAAAAGAACCTCCAGACCTTTCTTCTTGAATATTTCGAAATGGGGATCAATTAAGATAGCCTCGCGGTTAGTACCACTTATATAATAAATTTCCTTCTGATCCTGTTTCATCCTTGAGACATACTCTTCTAGCGAAGTTAAATCCTCTTTGCCGGCAGACGAAGACGAATTGAAACGGATCAGCTCATTATACTTTTCGTGATTTGCAAAGTCTGTATAACCGAGTTTAAAAATCCTGCCATGTTCTTTCCAGAATTTGATGTATCCTTCCCTGTCGTTTTTAGCTTTGTCGATGAGGAAACCTAGCACGGTTGATGTTACACTCGAAGAGATTTTTGAGAAGACAATATTCTCCTGTAAAGTTTCCCTTGATATATTCAGCGGAAGATCCTCGGAATCGACAACACCTTTTATAAAACTTAAATACTCCGGAAGAAGATCCTTATTCTTATGCTGAATAAGAACTCGCCGGACATAGAGATCGAGTCCGTAATTCTCCCGGTCCATCCAGAAGAATTCAAAGCTTTTAGAAGGAATAAACAAGAGAGCGTTGAACTGAATGGGCGCATCAACCGATTTGTGGATTGTATCCATCGGTTCTTCGTTATCATAAGTTAGGAATTTATAGAATTCCTTGTATTGATCTTTGGTAACAGAGGATTTCGGTTCACGCCAGAGCGCAGAAATGGTATTTATTTTTTCACCGCCCAGAAATACCGGGAAAGAAATAAAACTAGAATGTTTTTTTATTATCTGTTCCAGTTTCCATTTACCTGCATATTCGGCGGCATCCTCTTTTAATTCAATCTCAATTTGTGTCCCCCTCTTAACGGTTTCATCAGTTCCGGAGATTTCATAATCGCCGAGTCCATCCGACTTCCATATAACAGCGGGTTCGTCATTTTTAAATGATTTTGTTTTAAGAACAACTTCTTTTGCAACCATAAAAACTGAATAGAAGCCGACTCCGAATTTCCCGATAATATTGTTCGCATCAGTTTTGGTTTCCGCGACGAGACGAATAAATTCCTCGGTTCCCGATTTAGCAATCGTTCCGATGTTTGCGATTACTTCGTCTCTTGTCATTCCGATACCTGTATCGGAAATAATAATCTTTTTATTCTTCTCATCGAAATCGATTCTGATTTCCATTGGAAGATCGCTATCGATAATCTGAGTACCCCTGTTCGATTCGAACCTGAGTTTATCGAGTGCGTCTGATCCGTTCGAGATCAATTCGCGCAGAAATATTTCCCGGCTGGTATAAAGTGAATGAACGAGTATATCTAAAAGCTTTTTTACTTCCGCTTTGAATTCATATTTTGTTGAGTGAATGTTATCCGACATATTGCCTCCATTGATCATTTATGATATTCATCAAAGAGTTAAAAAAAGAAAATGTTATTTGACAACTTCATAAAGTTTCCGGATTGCATCTCTTACAGTTCCGGCACCCATTTTATCTACTTTGCGATCGTAAGTAAGAAGTCCGTTCACTTCAATCTCTACGTCGGTGGTCTGAGTATAAATTGCAGCGGATAATCCCTTCCTGATTAATTCAGGGAACCGATCGATAAGAGAAATGAAAGAATTTCTTAAATCATCACTATTATTAAAACTTCTGTAACCCCAATTATCCTTATCCCTCCAAGTATGATTTTCTACCGGAAGGCCAAGCCCGCCGAATTCTCCAAGGGCAAGCGCTCTGTTATCTTTTTTATCTTCCGGCATTGATGGCCCTGGATAATCGTGCTTATCCTGAATATCGCCTGCACCGTAGAAATCGCTCCACCCGCTCGGTCCGTCCAATAATCGGTAAGGATCGAAGTGCTTTATCCAGTTGATTACCGAAATTGTATTGAATTGTCCCCACCCCTCATTGAAAGGAACCCAGACAATAATTGATGGATAATTGTATAATTGGTCGATCATTGATTTCAATTCTTTTTCAAACTGGTATTCAGATTGAGCGATACGTTTGATCTCATTATTATCACCGGAAGAAGCATAAGAATCACCGCTTGGCATATCCTGCCAAACCAGCATTCCAAGCCGGTCGCAATGATAATAATATCTTTCAGGTTCAACCTTAACATGTTTACGGATCAGATTGAATCCGTATTGCTTAAGCTTTTCAATGTCGTAAAAAAGAGCCTCGTCGGTAGGAGCTGTATAGAGCCCGTCCGGCCACCATCCCTGATCAAGAGTACCGAACTGAAATAAAAATTTATTGTTAAGATAGAGACGGGGAATTCCCTGCGGATCTTTTGTTACAGATATTTTCCTCATAGCGAAATAAGAATCGACCTGATCGATTGTATTCCCATTCCTCATAAGACTGATTTTTAGTTTATAGAGAAACGGATTATCCGGCGACCAGAGTTTTGGATTTTCAATTTGCAGGGTCATCAAATCGCTGAAATAGAATTTCTCGCGGAAGATCTCCTTTGCGCCGTTAACGGCTATAAGTTCAACCTCGTCATTATCCTGAATCCCTTCATAAATTAAATTTACCCAGAGAATTTTTTCATCGATATCAGGAATCAGTTTCAGGCTTCTTATATATGTGGTGTTAACCGGTTCAATCCAAACTGTCTGCCAGATCCCGGTAACCGAAGTATACCAGATTCCACCCGGTTTGTTTACCTGTTTGCCTCTCGGTTGAAATCCGTCGTTAGATGGATCCCAGACTGAAAGAATTATCTCCTGTCCGCTGTTTCCGGTTAGAAAATCAGTAATGTCGAAACTGAATGAATCGTATCCACCGCGATGAGAGCCTACAAACTTTTTATTTATATAGATTTCTGTTTCCCAATCGACAGCGCCGAAGTGAAGAATAATCCGTTTCCCCTTCCAGCTATCAGGAATATCGAAAATTTTTCTGTACCAGAGTAGATTCTCCTTACCGACAGTTTTTTTTACGCCTGACAAAGCTGATTCAATCGGGAACGGTACAAGAATTTTCGAATCAAATAATTCAGGTAAAATAAGATGTTTTGAGCGGATGGTATAATCCCACAGACCGTTTAGATTTTTCCATTCGCTTCTTTCCATTTGCGGGCGCGGATATTCGGGCAGCGGTGATTCAGGATTTAATTTTTCTCCCCATTGTGTGATGATCGGATTCTTTGCCGGTTTCCAATTCTGACTCATTAACGGTGAGAAAAAAAGAACAATAAAAAAAAATACTAAACCAGTTTTATAAAAAGGTTGCATGACTGCCTCAGGCGGAAATTTATTAATGCAGATATTGAAAGCCGGGACAAAAACTTAATTTATTCTTTCTCTTTCTCCTCATTATTATCTTCGCCGCGCAATCCTTTCTTGAATTGTTTTACTCCCTGACCAATACCTTTCATCAATTCAGGAATTTTTTTACCGCCGAAGAGGAGAATTAAAACAAGTACTATTAAAATTATTTCAGTTGCGCCAAAGTTTCCCACAGATTAATTCCTTTTTTGTTGCACAAATATACAAATTTCCGGTTAATCGGATTCCATTTTAATTATCAATATATGATGCCGGCACCGCATCTTTTGAGTATTTATTGATAATCCTTTTCTGCTCGAGGAATAATTTTTCATTACCTCTAATGCCGTATATCCTCATCATATAAAAACGGGCGATGATATTCAATGGATCCTTAGAGACTGAAGATTCAAATAAACGCAGACTATTTCCCAGGTCACCCGAATGATAAAAAGTTAATCCTCTAACAGCATCCAGGTCAGAAATACGCACCGGACAAAGCAACTCGGCTTCATCGCATTTATCCAGTACCTGTTTTGCAAGTTCGAAATTTCTGTTTTCAACCATTTCAAGAAATAGTGTATATGCCTCGATGTAAGGTTTTACAAATTTCACATTGCACACGGAATTATCGATCAGTAAAGGTGTATCTCTCCGTGTAAAAACCGGCAGGAGCTGATTCATTTCACCTGAGTAAAAAAGCTGCACATAATAATTGGTATAAAACCCGGGCTGTACAAAAAGCGCACACTCGGCAAATGCTGTCGGCTTGGCACCTGCAGGGAAAATTATGTAGTCGGGTTTCCGTTTTAAAACGTATTCTGCATTGTATCTTCTTTCTTTCCAGAGTACCGGCAGCTCGTCATCAATACCTTTTACTTCCAGTGGATTATGTGCAATATACCGATCGGTTAGGCCGACAATATCAATAATAGTTGCCCCCGAATAGAATGATAAAGCACCGATAGTAGAAAGTGCAACTGCAATACCGCCGGGTTTTGTCCCCCTTTCATATTCAACTTTTTTCAACCATTCAGCATAAACACTCATTTTCCTTACCAGGCCTACTTCATACGAACGCTTTGTCTCCATTTCTGTTTTGTTTCTTTTAAAGTTCAGAATACCGGTCAATAATAAAAACATAATAAAGAGAATCATCAGGGTATTCTTAAGAAATCCGTTTCTGATCGTTCCGCCGATTCGGTATAATGTAATAGTTGCGAAAATAAACACAACCGGAATGACTGGCAGTATGAATCTGTCAACCGGCAATACATCACCACCTATTAGTGCAATAAAAACGAAATGCATAAATATAAAGTAGAGATAGAATTTTGTAACCGACGAAAGATTTTGTTTCAAAAAGTTAAGTGCGGGAAGGATTAAAAGTATCCCGTAGAAAAAAGTATTGCCAATACCCGATACAACATAGTCTACTCCCCTGCTTAAATATTCTCCAGTAAAACCTGTTTTGGCGTAAAAAGTATTCGGGAAAAGATAGCCGTAATAAGTGATCCTGAAAATCAAATAGATAAGTACCGGGAAAGAATAAAGAAGTATCACCTTACCGGACTTGGAGTTTATAAGACGGGACAACAATTTTTTATCGGTTGGACTATAAGGAATTTTCCTCATTACAGAAAAAGACATGATCAGTAAAAAAATCAGGAATCCTTCCGGACGTGTTAGAGAATTCAGCACAGATACGATTACAAAGACAGGATCGGCTGTTTCATTATTACCCGTAAGGAAACGATGCAAAGAAACCATCGTTAGAAGAACGAACAAAGAAGTTTCCATTCCGCTTACACCCCAATAGATCATTGGAGTTGATTGAGAAAGTAAAAAAGCAGGAATGAGAGAATAAATGTTTCTATATATAGAGTTGCCGCTTTCCGGTAAATATCTTTTCATCAGTGATTTTGTGAATAAGAAGGTATAGATCAGGACAATAAATGAGAAAATAATTGAAAGTAACTGAGTAAGTGTGACCAGGGTTACTTCAAAAGAAACGAGGTTAGAGATATACTTCAGTTTTGCAATTAACAACAGCCATAAAAAATTTGTATAGCCCTCAACCTTTTCACCATCATTAAAAACCAATCCCTTTCCGTCCAGAAAATTTTCTACATATCTAAGCGTAATAAATGCATCATCCTGAATGAATTCTGTATTGCTCATTCTTGAATAAAATAGAATTGTGATCAGCAGAAGCAGAAGAAGAGAAAATATTTTAGTCCATTTGGTATTCATTAATTATGAATTTCGTTTACAGTAGTGTAAATTTTGCCAATTGATTATTCAATATATTTATTTTTTGTGAAAACCTACGGCCGGCATATAAAAGAAACCATGAAGCTTGCTCTTCCAATTTCATTGGGGCAGCTTGGCCATATTATGATGGGAGTAGTCGACAGTCTAATGGTGGGTAAAATCGGTTCTGCGCCATTAGCGGCCGCATCTCTTGTAAACGGACTCTTCTTTTTAATTCTGGTACTGGGATTCGGGATGACTTTTGCAATAGCGCCTCTTATAGCTATTTCGAAAGGCGAAAAGAATCTCGCTCGTTGCGGTGTAATTCTGAATCACGGCCTATTTGTGAATTCGATTTTTTCAATAATTCTGATGATACTTGTTTTTCTATTGAGTTATTTAATCCCCGTATTGAATCAGCCTGATGATGTAACGGTTCTGGCAAAGTCCTATTTACAGATACTTTCATTATCAATAATTCCCTTCGTACTTTTTGCATGCTACAGACAGTTTTTAGAAGGGTTATCAATTCCTAATCCGCCAATGATAATTGCCATTGCTGCTAACATATTAAATGCATTTTTGAACTGGGTTTTTATTTACGGCAATCTCGGTTTTACATCTATGGGGCTAGACGGTGCCGGATACGCAACAACACTTACGAGATGGGTAATGACGGTGGCCCTCTTTTTTGTCGTAATAAAAAGCAGCCGGTTAAAAATTTATAATCCCGTCCCGGATTTCAGGAATCTTGATGATAAACTGATCAGGAAGATAATGAGCATCGGTCTGCCGAGCGGGCTTCAGTATTTTCTTGAGGTTGCAGCATTTTCATTCGCAACTATTATGGTCGGATGGCTCGGTAAAATTCCTTTAGCTGCCAACCAGATTGCTTTGAACCTGGCGTCAATTTCTTATATGGTCATCCTGGGCATTTCATTCGCCGGGACTGTAAGAGTAGGAGAAGAATTCGGAGCGCGAAGCAGCGAAGGAGTACGGAGAGCCGGATTCTCGGCAATCGGATTTGCTTCCGCAATAATGTTCACATCCGGAGTGATCTTTATACTATTCAGAGGACTCATTCCGCAACTTTATATAAAAGAGAAAGAGGTTATAGAAATAGCATCGGGGTTATTAATCATTGCAGCGCTTTTCCAGGTTTCGGATGGATTGCAGGCCACAGGCATAGGTGTTTTACGCGGAATAACAGACGTAAAAGTACCTCTCTATGTAAGCTTCGCATCTTACTGGCTTCTCGGGATTCCGACAGGGTACCTGTTCGGATTTGTATTGGGATACGGTGCAATCGGTGTCTGGATCGGATCATTCACCGGGCTTACGTGTCTCGGGCTGTTTTTATTATTCAGATTCAATTTTAAAACGAGAAAAATTAATTTGTCCGATAAATTAAATTAGAAAACGATTATTTTAGGTCGCTCTTAAAATTATTTTATGAAAGAAACTTTATGGGAAGATTAGCACCGTTATTCATTATTATTGCAGCAAGCTTGTGGGGTGTAGACGGAATTGTTTTACGTCCTTCTCTATATAACCTGCCCGTTCCGCTGGTAGTTCTGGTTGAGAGCGCAATTGTCGCACTTCTGCTTACACCGGTATTCAAAAATCAATTTTCAAAAATCGGCTTACTCGACAGGAAGGATCTCTTTTCATTTTTTCTTGTTGCTCTGTTTGGCGGAGCTATAGGAACAATGTCTATAACAAAAGCCCTCTTCTATGTAAATTTTGTGAACCTCTCAGTAGTGATTTTGATTCAGAAACTCCAGCCGGTATTTGCCCTAATACTTGCTTCCATAATTTTAAGAGAAAAGCTGCCGAAAGAATTTTTTATATGGGCCGGATTTGCAATAGGAGGAGCGTATTTAATGACTTTCGGATTAACAGTGCCGAATCTTAGCACAGGGGATAAAACAGTAATTGCTGCCGGACTTTCATTAATAGCTGCATTCAGTTTCGGTTCATCTACCGTATTCAGCAAGAGAGCCCTCAGGAATGTCGGATTTGAACTGGGGACATATCTCAGATTTCTTTTTTCAGCAATAATAATGCTTGTTGTTGCTTCACTATTCGGCGGAATTTCAGAGATTACTACCATATCAGGTTCGCAATGGCTTATCTTTTTACTTATCGCATTTACCACAGGAGGCGCTGCCATCTTTCTCTACTATTACGGCCTGAAAAAAGTGACTGCTTCGGTAGCAACGATATGCGAACTTGCATTCCCATTAACAGCCGTGATTCTGGAATATTTTATTTACGGGAATATACTGGACCCTGTTCAGTGGTTAGGTGTTGTAATTCTGATTTTTAGTATTATAAAAGTCTCATCCATAAAATAATTTTGAATATCTGAATGTTTTAAATAGCTGAGAAGAGATTAAGGCAAGGGGCTGATAACCTCAATTAAAATTTTCCATTTACCGGAAGTATTCCTCCAGATTCTAAAGTAATTGTATTTTTTTATTTTCTCGCCGGCAGTCTCAGCAGTTTGCATTAATCCATAAACATAGCCAAAATCGCCTGCGGAAGAAATATTACCATCATTTTGCTCAAAAGAGAATTTTTCGTTTTCGTTTTTCAGATAATCAGTAATATTCTTTAATCCGATCACAGGAATAATACCATCTCTTAAGAGCCGAGTATCGTCATCAACATAATCTCGGTATACTTCTATTGCTTCTGAATTCTGCAGAATAAAATTAAACTCCCTATCAATTCCGAAAATGACCTCTTTAACAGTTACACCTGTGCTCAGGGTGTCAGCTCCGGTAAATTCACTTTTTACGGGTTCCAGTTTGTTTTCGATGCTTTCCGGTTTACCGTTTGAATTACCGGCATCAATCAGGAATCTCCATTTCCCGTCATCCTGTAATTTCCAGACAGTCGCAAAATTTCCGTACCAGACAGGTTCAGAATTCTTATCCCGTCTGAAATCTGCCGGACCGGTAGTGCAACCGATATCACCGGATTTCGAAATGAATGCATAAGAAGGATACCAGCTTAATAATCCTTCACTCTTTTTCTGATTAAGCAGAAATCTCTTACCGTTTACCGGCGCTGGACGGAATAAAATCCCGTCATCTGCAATGAACGATAAAAATGCATCCCGTGTACCGGATTCTGCAGCCGTGGATGCAAATTCATATTCCGTTCTGATCATCTGACTCAACCTGTCTGCGTATTTTTTTTGAGCCTCGATTTCTGATATTGCAAATATCATTATAAAAAGAGCCAGCAAATTCATCTTCAAACAGTTAATTAATGTTTTCAAATTTTTGTAAACACCATTATTATTTATCATCAGCACTTTTTTCGAACTTTATAGAAACTGAATTAATACAATAACGTTGTCCTGTGGGCCTTGGACCGTCATCAAAAAGATGACCGAGATGACCTCCGCATTTACTGCACATTACTTCGGTCCGGTGCATGGCAAAACTGAAATCGTCTTTAAGAATAATATTTTCATTATTTACAACATCATTAAAACTCGGCCATCCGCACCCGGCATCGAACTTGGTCTCCGAGCTGAAAAGTTCCTGACCGCATCCGGCACAGCTGTATTTTCCCTTTCCATTAAAATCCCAGTATTTACCAGTGAAGGGCCTCTCGGTTCCTTTTTCTCTTAATACATGGAATTCCTCACGTGTAAGAGAATCTTTCCAATCTTTTTCCGATTTATTAATCTTCACTTTTTTATCACTTCCCTTCTTATGACTTTGTTGATTTTTAATAGATTGAGCAGCCTGAATTTCATACATAAAAAACGAAACAATGAGAACGAATAAAATGAATTTTTGCGTGTCAATTATTTTTTTCATAATGGGAATATCTGAAATAAATTTTCCGATTTTGAACTTATCTCAAGCTTCTCTGATATTTTTCAGCTTCCTCAGCCGAAGAAAAATAGCCGATTCGGACCCGGTACCATGTACCGCCCCGGTTGGCAATATAGGCTTCTGCAATGAAAGCATTATGGCCGGCATTCGAGAGACGCTTAACTTCAGTTTCCGCTTGCTGCTTATTCCTCCACGATGAAACCTGGAAACAGTATTTTGACCCGTCAGTAAATATTGTACCGCGATAAACTTTTTCGTTAGCAGGATTATAAGTCCCATCATTTTTCGGTTCGGGTTCTTTCTGTCTTACTGTTTGATTTGCTTTTGTTACTCCGGCAGGATTGGATTCTTCGGACAATTTCTTATCAATGAATTTGTCTGTGAGAATCTCTCTTTGCGGCCTGTTATCGTTCTCAGATTCATTTTTAACTTCAGGTGTTTTAGGTTTTTCGGACTGATCTGATTTTGTTTTTGAATAGGGTTTTTCTTTTTTGTTCGAAGCATTTTCAGCTGCCGCGGCTACCTGCTTTCTTGATACAACTTCTGTACACTTATTAAAAATCGAACTAATCACATTACTTGAATCAATCGGCATCCCAAAAAGGGCTGTATTGATTGAGCGGCCGGGTGACGAAGATTCTCCCAGAATTTTCCATTGCTTATCATAGTATAAAGTTCCTATAACGGTATACTTTCTGGTCTCTGCATCAAAAACCAACTGAGTCTTGACGGAGGATGCTTCCTTTTTAAGCTGTTCAAAATATTGAGGAGATTTGTAGATAGACAAGCCGAGTGCGGAGATCTGCTTTTCAATCTGCTTTATGTTGGATGTATCGACAAATACAAACTGTTCCGGCAATTCGAGGACCTTTTCCCAGTTATTATTTGGCGCCTGGCTGTAAGTAGCAATCGGGACAATTAATAAAATGATTATCAAATATTTAAGATTCATTTTTAGCATTTTTTTCCTGAAAACAATTTACTAAAAGGGATTGAATTCTTAAATGCATTAAAAAAATTTTTATCATTCGATTTTTTTAAAAGTAGTCGAAAAAATTAGCCGGTTAAAAGAAGAATTCTTGACAATCGTACTTGGAAGTATTATTTTGACCGCAACTTTTTTGAAAGGTCATGCTTACAGAATTCGGAAAAATTCTAATATTTATAATACTAGCAATAGTATTTGTAATTATTACCCTTTTTATCAACAAACTTGTAAGACCAAACAGGCCTACATACGAAAAACAGAAAGTCTATGAATGCGGCGAGAATCCTGAAGGCTCTCCATGGGTAAAATTCAATATCCGGTTTTATGTTGTTGCACTCATCTTCCTGATATTCGACGTTGAAGTCGTACTCCTCTTTCCATGGGCTCTAACATATAAAGAATTCGGTGTTTACGGATTTATTGTCGGTCTGATTTTCCTTTTAATTCTTGGTCTTGGAATGGCTTACGAATGGAGAAAGGGTGACCTCGAATGGGCACGTCCCGAACCAAAAGCACCTCAGCTAGACGAATTATTAAAATCCAAATCCGATAACCAAAACCAGAATTAAATATGGGTTTACTCGATAAAGAATTCTCCGACGGTAACATAGTAATAGCAAAAGTAGATGATTTGTTTAATTGGGCACGCCTTTCCTCAGTCTGGCAGTTAGGATTCGGCCTCGCATGCTGCGCTATTGAAATGATGGCAACCTCTATGTCCCATTACGATTTCGACCGATTCGGAGTGATTCCAAGAAATACACCGCGTCAGGCCGATGCAATTATTATTTCGGGTACAGTGACTTTAAAGATGGCCCTCCGTATTAAAAGACTATATGAACAGATGCCCGATCCAAAGTATATTATTTCAATGGGAAGCTGCGCCAATTGCGGCGGCCCTTACTGGGAGCATGGATATCACGTTCTAAAGGGGATTGATCGCGTGATCCCGGTTGATGTTTATGTACCGGGCTGCCCTCCAAGACCGGAAGCATTACTCGAAGGTCTTCTTAAACTCCAGGAAAAAATTAGAAACGAATCATTAAGAAAAAAATCAGCATGAAATCTCCAGACGAAATATTTAATCTCTTAAAACAGGAATTCAGTGATTCTGTACTTTCTTTGGATAAGGAGACTCCTGTTGACCCGGTAATAACGGTAGATCCTTTCAAAATTCAGATTGTCGGTAAATTCCTGCGCGAAAATCCTGAATTAAGTTTCGATAGCTTAATGTGCCTTTCCGGAGTTGACGACGCAAATGGCACTAAAGTAAAAGATGCCGAAGGTACTGAAATACTTGAAGGCGGAACAATGAGCGTTTATTATCATCTTCATTCGGTATTGCATAAACATAAGATTACATTAAAAACTGTTACACAACGAAATAATCCCGAGATTGAATCGGTTGAAAACGTCTGGAAAAGTGCGAACTGGCACGAAAGAGAAGCATTCGACCTGCTCGGAATAAAATTCCTTAATCATCCTGATCTAAGAAGAATACTGATGCCCTATGATTGGGATCAATTCACTGAAGAAATCAGCAGACATCCATTAAGAAAAGATTATAAGAATCCTGAATTTTATCAGGGAATGAAGGTACCTTATTAGAATGGCTCTTAAAACCGAACATATGGTTCTCAATATGGGCCCGCAACACCCCTCTACACATGGAGTACTGCGGCTCGAATTGGAAATTGAAGGTGAATTGGTTAAAAAGGTAACCCCTCACCTCGGATATCTACACCGCTGTTTTGAAAAACACGCCGAGGCGATGCAATATAACCAGGTGGTTCCATATACAGACCGGCTCGATTATCTTGCTGCAATCGGAAATAATTTCGGTTATGCTCTCGCTGTTGAAAAACTGATGGGAATACAGGTTCCTGAGAGGGTTGAATATATCAGGGTTATAATGGCAGAGCTGCAGAGAATCGCATCTCATCTGGTCGCAATCGGATCCAACGGAGCCGACATCGGAGCTTTAACACCATTCCTTTATTTATTCAGAGACCGGGAACATATTCTCAGCATTATAGAAGAGACCTGCGGCGCGAGAATGCTTTACAATTATATCTGGATCGGCGGACTTTCACATGATATTCACCCGGATTTTGTTCGCAAGACAAAAGAATTCTGCAATTATTTCAAACCGACAATTGTTGAACTCGACAATCTTCTAAGCTATAATAAAATTTTTATCGAACGTACCGCAAACATCGGCGTTCTTCCAGTCGATACAGCAATCAATTATGGTGCATCGGGACCGACACTGAGAGGAAGCGGTATTAATTTCGATCTCAGAAGAGAAGATCCTTATTCAATTTATGACCGGTTCGATTTTGAAATTCCTGTCGGCCGGGGATTGATGGGGACGGTAGGCGACTGTTGGGACCGGTACTATGTCCGAATCCGGGAGATGGAACAGAGCCTGAGAATAATTGAACAGGCGATTGATAATATTCCGGAAGGTGACGTTCAATCGGCTATTCCAAAAAGAATTAAACCGCCAAAGGGAACAGTTTATACGCGCGTAGAAAACCCGAGAGGCGAGCTGGGTTATTTTATAATAAGCGACGGAAGTGTTAATCCGTTCAGGGTAAAAGTAAGAGCTCCATCATTTGTTAATCTTGAGATACTTGGCGAGTTGTGCAAGGGTTATCTTGTTGCAGATGTGATTGCAATACTCGGAAGTATCGATATAGTTTTGGGAGAAGTGGATAGATAATGTATCAGTACTTTTACGATTTAACAGGTAATACGATAATATCAACTCTTTTCGTTGCCGTTTTTCCACTGGTCAACGTATTAATAGTTGCGCTGATTGGCGTCTATCTGGAAAGAAAAGTATCTGCATGGATTCAAGACCGTGTAGGACCCAACCGCACAGGACCTTTCGGATTATTCCAGACTGTTGCAGATTTTGTTAAAATGCTTCAGAAGGAGGACGCTACATCTAAGGATATTGACAGCAAACTCTACAACATAGCACCGGTCCTCGTTTTCACCGGTTCATTTGCTGCTTATGCTGCAATCCCCTTTTCCAGCAAATTGATCGGAAGCGAAGCGGAAGTAGGACTCTTCTATGTTATAGCAATTTCGAGTCTGGTTGTCGGCGGAATACTTATGGCTGGATGGTCATCCAACAATAAATATTCACTGTTAGGCGCAATGCGTTCTGCTGCCCAGATCATAAGCTATGAGATTCCAACAGCTATAGTAGTTCTTTCTATTGTTATGATAACCGGTTCATTAAGTCTCGATAAAATAAGTGAAATGCAGACTGCATATTTCTGGAACTGGCATATCTTCGGCGGCGCCGGATTCGGTATTGCAAAATTTTTATTAATTCCCTTCATGGTTGTCGGTTTCATAATTATTTTTATCAGTACACTTGCCGAAGTAAACAGAACACCTTTCGACATTCCGGAAGCAGAATCCGAACTTGTTGCAGGATACTTTACGGAATATTGCGGAATGAAATGGGCAATGTTCATGCTCTCCGAATACGGTAATATGTTTGCGGTCTCTGCAATTGTTTCGATTCTATTTTTCGGAGGATATCATTCGCCGTTCGGGTATCTCGGAAATTCACTCGGAATAGAATGGCTAGTTCCATTCGAACAGGCCTTTTGGTTCCTTGCTAAAGGCTGGTTCTTCATCCTGATTCAGATGTGGCTGAGATGGACTTTACCCAGACTGCGTGTTGATCAGCTTATGAGTCTCTGCTGGAAATATCTGATACCTTATGCGTTCGTAAATTTAATTGTAATCGGAATTATTTCATTATTGTGATATTATGAAGCAATACTTCAAAAATACATGGCTCGGGATATATACCGTACTTGTCGGTATGAAAATTACTTTCAAACATCTGTTTACTCCTGCTGTTACAATTCAATATCCCGAAGTTAAACTCAAACTGCCCGAAAGAGAACGAAACAGGCTCTACGTAAACATGGACGATTGTATCGGCTGCGATCAATGCTCGCGTGCATGCCCTGTCAGCTGTATTGAGATTGAAACCGTAAAAAGTATCCCGGGAGAAGAACTTGGAGTTACATCCAACGGTAAGAAAAAAGCTTTATGGGTAACAAAATTTAATATCGATTTTGCAAAATGCTGTTATTGTCAGCTTTGTGTTTTCCCCTGCCCTACCGAATGTATTTATATGACGGATGTTTTTGAATTTTCTGAATACGACAGAAATAATCTTGTTTATAAATTCGCTTCATTAACTGAAGGTGAAGCCGAGGAAAAGAGAATTAATTTTGAAAAGTTTACAGCTGAAAAGGAAGCTCAGAAAGCAGCAGCAGCTGCTAAACCAAAAGACGAACAAAAACCGGCAAGTTAATAGATAGAATATGACACTCTACGATATAATATTTTTTCTCTTTGCAATTATTACAATCGCTTCTGCCTTTGTAGTAGTTACAACACGTAATATTGTTTACTCGGGTTTTTCACTTCTCTTCACATTTTTCGGAGTTGCCGGAATCTACGTTCTGCTCGGGGCCGATTTTCTTGCGATTGTTCAGATCATGGTTTATGTGGGAGGCATCTTAATTCTGCTCCTCTTCGGCGTTATGCTTACCAATAAGATTACCGATGTAGATATCAGAACCGGAACTGTTCACCTTCTGCCTGCTGCAATAGGTGTTGGAATTTTATTGGGTGCTCTTGTCTCCATAATGGTCTGGACTGAATGGAAATCTCAGCCTGGTGAAATCCCTGTTACTACGACGTATGCTATCGGAAAAGAACTGCTTACAAATTATGTGTTGATCTTTGAATTACTCGGAATGCTTTTGCTGGTTGCTCTTATCGGTGCAGCATCGATTGCACGGCGGGAAAAAGAATAAAATTGTAATTGTTATTCCGGTCGGATTCCGGAACAAAATAGAATTTAAGGAGAATTGAATTGTTACAGGTTGGATTAATACACTTTCTGGTAGTAAGTACAATTTTATTTTCATTGGGAATTTATGGAATTGTTACAAGAAAGAATGCTGTGATGGTTCTGATGGGAGTTGAGCTTATTCTGAATGCTGCCAATATAAATTTCGTTGCGTTTTCTAAATATGGAAATCTCGGAATCAACGGTCAAATTGTTGCTCTCTTTGTGATAATTCTCGCTGCTGCTGAAGCAGCTATTGCCCTTGCAATAGTTCTCAATATTTACAAGACATTTTCAAATGTAAACATAGATGAAATAGATAATTTAAAAGACTAGGTTATGACTGAATCCCTTTTAACTACGTTAACAATAATAACTCTATTTTTACCGCTTGCAGGATTTATTATTCTGCTTCTGCTGGGTAATAAAATCCCGAAATTATACTTCCTGGAAGTCGCAATCATTTCTTCGGCTTTTCTATTATCTGTGGCTATACTCTTTTACAAGCTCAATTATTTTATCGATCAGGATATCGTTGCTGCATTTAACTGGATTACAATTGGCGCCGCTCCCCTTTCCGGTGTAATAAATATTGAACTGGGGATAAAGATCGATAACGTTACTGCCATCATGCTTTTTGTAGTTAACCTCATCAGCATGCTGGTTCATCTCTTTTCGATCGAATATATGAAAGGCGACAAAAGATATACACTTTATTTCGCAAATCTCGGTCTCTTTACATTTTCGATGCTAGGAATTGTAGTTACGCATAATCTTTTAATGATGTACATTTACTGGGAGCTGGTCGGATTATCATCCTATCTGCTGATCGGTCACTGGTTCGAAAAGAAATCTGCTGCCGATGCCGCTAAAAAAGCTTTCATCGTAAACAGAATCGGCGATATCGGAATGTTTATTGGCATACTGATTCTCTTCACCAATTACAAAACTTTTACATTCGACACAATCTTTGCCCAGATTTCTCAAGGTAATCTCCCGTTCAACAGCGAAGCCTGGTTAACAGCAGCCGGTATATTAGTATTTATGGGAGCCGTCGGAAAATCCGCTCAATTTCCACTTCATGTCTGGCTGCCCGATGCTATGGAAGGTCCCACTCCGGTCAGTGCGTTAATACATGCCGCTACAATGGTTGCCGCGGGTGTTTATCTTGTTACCAGAATTTTTGTAATGCTAACTGCCGATGCAATGCTGGTTATTGCTGTAATAGGTGCATTCACAGCGCTTGTAGCTGCGACAATAGCGCTTACACAAAATGACATCAAAAAAGTTCTTGCCTATTCAACAGTGTCCCAGTTAGGGTATATGATAATGTCTCTCGGTGTCGGAGCTTACGTATTTGCATTCTTCCACCTGGTAACACATGCTTTCTTTAAAGCATGTATGTTCCTCGGTTCAGGATCGGTTATTCATGCAATGCACCACGAACAGGATATCCGCAATATGGGCGGACTCAGGAAAAAACTTCCGCTTACTTATGCTACTTTCCTGATATCAACTCTTGCGATCTCCGGAATACCGCTTACTTCAGGATTTTTAAGTAAGGACGGAATACTTGCCGGTACAATGGCATTCGGCAAGCTTACAGGTCACTGGCTCATTCCTGTTATCGGATTTACCGTAGCTGCTATGACGGCATTCTACATGTTCAGACTTGTAATACTCACTTTCCATGGCGAAGCCCGGGATCATCACAAATATGATCATGCACATGAATCACCCTGGGTTATGGTTGCGCCACTCGCTGTACTTGCGACTCTTTCAATTTTCTTCTGGTACACGCCTAATCCTATCTCCCCCGATGCTGGATGGTTCATGCAAGATTGGGTAAAGACCCCGCATACGGTAGTGCCTGAGAATACAAGATTCGAATTTATGCAGAGCGATCTGCCCGGCGTTGAATCTCACGGTGAAGTTGTTCACTCAAATTTATATACTGAAACTATGCACTGGGCTCATTACCCGGCTATGGCATTATCTATTATACTTGCAGGATTAGGAATTCTTTTTGCGTTCATTATTTATCAATGGAAAAAGATCAGTTCAGATAAAATGGCGGAGAAAGTTAAACCGCTTTATAATTTTTCACTAAACAAGTGGTATCTGGACGAAGCTTACGATGCAACCGCAATCAGCGGAACTCTTAGTTTTGCAAAAATCTTATCCTGGTTTGATAATAAAATTGTTGACGGTGCTGTAAACGGTTCCGCATGGCTCGGAAGGTTTATTTCTAACATAAGCGGTCTCTTCGATACATTCGTGATCGACGGATTCGTAAACTTCACTGCATTTCTGAGCGGATTTGTTGGATTTACTTTAAGAAAACTGCAGACAGGAAAAGTCCAGACATATCTTGTCTTTGTAGTTTTTGCGGTTATTCTGCTTTTATTGTTCTTTAAGCCATTTTGATTTTATAAAAATGATTTTGATAAACCATTCCGGATCTTAAGTTTCCACAATGCCCGGAAGTGTTCATAAAAAAATTAAAAATATAGGTTAGTCATTATGATGGGATTTCCGATATTAACATTTATCACGTTCCTCCCTGTCCTCGGGATGATAATTATTCTTTTCCTCAAGAAGGAACAAGCTAATACAATTAAGTATACTACTCTTATAATCACGGCCTTGCAGGTTGTGTTAGCCATTATCCTCTTAATAAATTATAATTATTCCGCCGCAGGAGTCTATGAAGAGAGGTCGTTCCAGTTCATAGAGAAGTTCAGATGGATTGAGATAAGCGGCATTTCATGGCTCGGTACTGTTAAGATCGATTACTTCATTGGTATCGACGGATTGAGTATGCCGATGGTTCTTCTTACAGCTCTTATTTCATTTATTGCAACAATTTCCTCCTGGAACATCAATCACTCACTTAAAGGTTATTTTGCACTCTTCCTGCTGCTCGATACCGGAATGATGGGTGTCTTTGTTGCCCTCGACTTTTTCCTCTTTTATATATTCTGGGAACTAATGCTGCTCCCGATGTACTTCCTGATCGGAATCTGGGGCGGACCAAGAAAAGAATATGCCGCAATAAAATTCTTCATTTATACTCTATTCGGAAGTATTTTCATTCTTCTTGTAATGATCGGCCTTTACTTCAGTACAACAGAAACATTAGCAGATGGTACTAAAGTCTTTACATTCAATATTTTACAATTGATGAATTCAGGGAATTACACAGCTGATGGAATACTATCTCCACTCAATCCTAATAATCTCAGGTTAATTGCATACCTTGCACTTTTCGTCGGCTTCGCAATTAAAATACCGATGTTCCCGTTCCATACATGGTTGCCCGACGCTCACGTTGAAGCACCCACCCCAATTTCTGTAATACTTGCCGGTGTGCTCCTTAAAATGGGAACCTACGGAATCCTCAGAATCAGCTACCCAATCTTCCCCGATATTACACGCGACCTGATGTGGTGGATAGCAATGTTCGGTATGGTTAATATTATTTACGGTGCGCTCGTCGCTCTTGCGCAGAAGGATTTCAAGAAACTTATTGCTTATTCGTCAGTCTCGCATATGGGTTATGTTTTGTTAGGTATGGCATCACTTACAACAACCGGTATCAACGGAGCGATATTCCAGATGTTCAATCACGGTACTATAACGGCAATGCTCTTCTTGATTGTTGGTGTTGTATACGACCGTGCTCATACAAGAGGTCTGAATGATTTCGGCGGACTAGCTACCCAGATGCCAGTCTACACCGTATTTGTTACAGTTGCATTCTTTGCAGCAATCGGTTTACCGAGTATGAGCGGATTTATTTCAGAAGCACTCGTGTTTGTAGGAGCGTTCGGAGTTGAAAGTATACGAATTCTTACAATGCTTTCCACTCTCGGAATTCTGCTTGGTGCCGGCTATATGCTCTGGACATTACAAAGAATTTTCTTCGGTCCATTGAACGAAAAATGGGCTTCACTCAAGGATATTGAATTCAGGGAATATGTAATGTTTATACCTCTAACAATCGTTATTATTTTCCTGGGCGTATATCCGTCTGCTATGCTCGATATTATGAATACTTCGGTAAATACATTAGTAAACTTTTTACATACAAATTTCACAGCAACTTCAATAAACGGATTTTAGTTTAGAGAATGGAACTTAACAATTTATATCAATCGATCAACCTGATCCTTCCGGAAATCGTTTTATCTGCGGGACTTATAATTCTTGTACTTGCAGACCTGATCTTTCATAAAGACAAACGGTTGATTCCCTATATCGCCGGAATCGGTATTGCTGTAACCGGTGCTTTTGTAATTAACCAATTCAGTATTTCCGGATTCGGTTTCCAATCCTCTAATCAATCGATAAGAGATTACGGATTAATTACAGTTGATTCTTTCGGTGTGTTTTTCAAACTGATTGTAATCGCCTCTTCCCTTCTAATCCTTTTCTTCTCCATTTCTTCCGATGAGATACAGAAAATTCAGGGACGAATTGGGGAATATTACGCTCTGATTTTCGGAATGATACTGGGCATGCTCTTTTTAATTTCGGCAACCGATTTAATTCTGATCTATCTTTCGCTTGAATTACTTTCTCTTTCATCATATGTACTTGCCGGATTTACCAAACTGCGGGACAGAAACAGTGAAGCATCACTTAAATATTTAATCTACGGATCGGTTTCATCAGGTTTGATGCTCTTCGGAATCTCAATAGTTTACGGAATGACAGGAAGTACTAATCTTTATGTAATCAATTCGCTGATCCAGGGACCGCATATCAATCTATTTACACTATCCTTCTCAATTATTTTGATACTTGCCGGAATCGGATATAAAATTTCATCAGTCCCTTTCCATTTCTGGACTCCGGATGTTTACGAAGGCGCCCCGATAACAATTACTGCATTTCTTTCTGTAGCTAGCAAAGCTGCTGGATTTGCTCTGCTGATCCGCTTCGTAAAAACCACATTTGTTTCCTACATAGATGAAAACGGAAACTGGTCTTTAATCGACGTTTTCGACTGGCAGTCAATTCTAATTGCCATCTCAATTCTGACAATGACACTCGGTAATTTCTCGGCCCTGTGGCAGAGTAATCTCAAACGAATGCTTGCCTATTCAAGTATTGCCCATGCAGGATATATTTTACTTGGTCTTGTGGTCTTTTCCAACCAGGGACTCCTTGCAATCCTGATCTATTTTATTGTTTATCTTATTATGAATCTTGGCGCATTCCTTGTTGTTATGTTAATTGCCAACAAGACAAATTCCGAAGAGATAGATGATTATGACGGACTCGGATATACTTCACCACTCTTAGGAGTCGCACTATCAATCTTCCTGATATCATTAACAGGATTACCGCCTACAGCCGGATTTATCGGCAAGCTTTATCTTTTTATTGCACTTGTAGACGCAAAGATGATTGTTGTAGCAATAATTGCTTTGTTAAATTCCGTTGTCTCCCTTTATTACTATGTAAGAGTGTTAAAACATATGTACCTTACAAAACCGGGAGAATCAACTCCGGCTATTATTCCATCTTTCGGGAACAGGATTCTCGTGCTCGTACTGGTTATTCCGGTATTGGTTTTCGGAATCTATTTTACGCCGATGGTCGATCTGGCAAAAAGCTGTCTGGTAATTCTGGGTCTATAAGAACTTAATTACAATTCTTGCGTTTTTATCTCAGCTTTTTTACTTTTTCCCTCAATTAAATTAGTTTGAGTCTTTTTCTTCATTTTTTAATCTAATCCTACTAAATCAACGAAAGGAATTATCATGGAATATTTGAACGAATTGAAATCGAACAAAGAGATTTTCATCAATTTTATGAAAGAGAAATACCCGGTCTACAACAATTCGAATATTTTTTTAAGGGATGTTTTATATGCAGTAAAGAGTTATTTCGAAAGAAAGGAGAAATTTCTGCGTTATTCAGAGTGTGAAAAGATTGCAATTGAATTCACCGATTTCCTTGAACAAACAAATGAAATAAAAAAAGTCGGAAATAATACTTGGAAAGTGAATTTTTTAGTAAATAAGGTTGTTAATAGTTCAGAAGCTGCGATAAATTAAAGGATCTAAATATGAGCTCGGCATCTGCAATTCAAAATGATATTGAAATCACGGAAAAAGCGGTCAAACAGATAAATAGAATAAAAGAAGAGAACGCTATCCCTTCAGATTTTGCACTACGGGTTGGAGTTAAAGGCGGTGGTTGTTCAGGATTAACTTATCAGCTCGGCTTTGATGGGGAATTGAAGGAAGGCGATACTGTTATCGAAAAAGAGGGTATTAAAATTTATGTAGACGGCAAGAGCCTTTTTTATTTATCCGGCACTACACTCGATTTCAGCGATGGTCTTAATGGTCGAGGATTTGTATTCAATAATCCCAACGCGACAAAAACCTGCGGTTGCGGTGAATCTTTCGGAGTATAAAATGAAGAGAAGAAACTTTATCACATCGCTCGGTCTTATGACTATAGCAGGCGGTATGACTAAAATAGAAGGTATTACAAACAAATTAAATCAAAAAATAGATTGGAGTAATAAAATGAGTAAGTTTGAATTAGCACCACTTCCGTATGCTTTTAATGCACTTGAACCGCATATAGATTCTAAAACTATGGAAATACATCACGGTAAACATCACGCTGCTTATGTTAACAACCTGAATAAAGCCCTTGAGGGGAATGCAGACCTGTCAGGAAAGACTCTCGAAGAAATGTTCAGCATGATGTCCAAACTCCCTGCCGCTATCCGTAATAACGGCGGTGGCCATTATAACCACGAAATGTTCTGGAATATTATGGGCCCCAATAAAGGCGGTCTTCCAACCGGTTCTCTTGCCGACGCAATTAACGGCACATTCGGTTCATTCGATAAATTCAAAGATCTTGTAAATAATGCGGGCGCTACCCGTTTCGGTTCAGGATGGGCATGGCTGGTTGTTTCCGACGGAAAACTTGTAGTCTCTTCTACACCGAATCAGGATAATCCATTAATGGACGTTGCCGATGTGAAAGGATTCCCGGTACTAGGAATTGACGTTTGGGAACATGCGTATTACCTCAATTACCAGAACCGCAGACCTGATTACCTGAATGCATGGTGGAATGTTGTTGACTGGGATGCAGTTGCAAAGAGATTCGCTTCAGTTAAATAAGAAGAAAACAATAATCTATAATAAAAAACCCCGTGCATGCGGGGTTTTTTATTTGAATCTGTATTTTTTACTTCACTTAATTTCCGGCAAATTTAATTCTGTTAAGTGCTCTCTGCAATGAAGCTTCAGCCCTTACTTCATCAATCTTCTCTCTGTTCTTATTAGCAATTCTCTCCTTTGCTCTTTCAAGCGATCTTGCAGCACGCTCAATATCAATATCCTCTTTCGATTCAAAACTATCGGCCAGAACTAGGATTTTATTAGCAAGAACCTCTACTGTACCTCCGCCGGTAGCGTATTCGGATTCTTTATCATTCAGATCAACAATTTTAATTCTGCCGATTTCAAAAGTACTTAGTAAAGGAGCGTGATTAAAAAGGACCTGAAAGTTTCCAAGCGTACCTGGTAGGGAGATCGATTTAACCTTGCCGGCGAATGCCGATTTAGACGGAGTAATTATTTCAACATTCAGTTCTTTTATCATGCCAGGGTCTTCGCTTTTTCAACGGCTTCTTCAATTGTACCGACATACATAAATGCCTGCTCTGGAAGATTATCGTGCTTTCCTTCGAGTATCTCCTTAAAGCTTCTGATTGTATCCTCGAGCTTAACGTATTTACCCGGGAATCCTGTGAACTGCTCTGCAACATGGAAAGGCTGACTTAAAAATCTCTGGATTCTTCTTGCCCGACGGACGGTCACCTTATCGTCGTCGGAAAGTTCATCCATTCCAAGAATATTAATAATATCCTGAAGGTCTTTATAAGCCTGTAGAATCTCTTTTACCTGTTTAGCGACTGAATAGTGTTCGTTACCAACTATATCCGGCTGTAGAATTCTAGAAGTTGAATCAAGAGGGTCTACCGCGGGATAAATTCCAAGCTCGGAAATCTGCCTGCTCAACACAGTTGTTGCGTCGAGGTGCGAGAATGCAGTTGCGGGAGCCGGATCCGTTAAGTCGTCCGCAGGTACGTAAATCGCCTGAACTGAAGTGATCGATCCTTTTGCAGTTGAAGTAATCCTCTCCTGTAATTCTCCCATTTCAGTTGCCAGATTCGGCTGATATCCAACTGCCGAAGGCATACGGCCTAACAGAGCGGAAACTTCCGAACCTGCCTGTGTAAAACGGAAAATATTATCGATAAATAATAATACGTCTCTTCCCTCTTCATCTCTGAAATATTCTGCAATAGTAAGGCCGGTTAATCCAACTCTTAAACGGGCTCCCGGCGGTTCATTCATCTGTCCGAATACCAGCGCTGTTTTCGGTAATACACCCGATTCCTTCATTTCGAGCCAGAGGTCGTTTCCTTCTCTAGTTCTTTCACCTACACCTGCAAATACCGAATAACCGCCATGCTGCTTTGCAATATTGTGAATCAGTTCCTGAATAATAACTGTCTTGCCTACACCTGCGCCTCCGAACAGTCCTGTCTTACCTCCTTTTGTATAAGGTTCCAGAAGGTCGATTACCTTTATACCGGTTTCGAACATTTCCTGTTTTGTAGTAAGATTTTCGAACTTAGGAGAGTGGCGGTGAATACCGTAACGTTTTTTCGTTTTAATATCTGTTCCTAGTCCATCGATCCCTTCTCCAATTACATTAATAAGTCGGCCGAGAGTTTCGGGTCCAACAGGAACGGAGATCGGTTCGCCGGTATCGAAAGCCTTCATACCTCTGACCAGTCCATCCGTTGAATCCATAGCAACGGTTCTAACCCGGTTTTCGCCGAGGTGCTGCTGGACTTCAACAATCAATTCCTGGTCCTTCCCCTCCAGATCTTTTCTTGGAATTTTGATTGAATTATAAATATTTGGAAGCTTTCCGCCTTCAAAATCTATATCGATTACAGGTCCGATAACCTGAATGATTGTACCTTGATTCAGTCCCATTTTTCTCCCTAAAATTCAAAATTTTGCGTGTAAAATTAGAAAGAAATGAGCTTATTTCCAAAGTGATATACTGTTATTCTGAAGGCATTTTTAACGATAAGGGGAAGTTGAATTAACTAATTTTTACAGAAGAATCAGATATTCGGCACCCTGTTCCTGAATGTAACCCTGAATTTTGAACCGGATCCTTTTTCACTTTCAACTTCTATTTCGGCATTATTAAGTTCACAGTAATTTTTAACGAGCGCCAATCCCAAACCATTCCCTTCGAAGGATCTCGTATATCCGTGTTCCTCCTGGACGAACGGCTCAAAAATTCTTTCAAGGAAATCTCTATTCATGCCGATACCGGTATCTTTAATTTCAACAATTTTTTCCGAGGCTTGATTTTCAAAAAGCCTGATCGAAATTTTACCGGCATCTGTATATTTAATTCCATTATCAATCAGGTTTGCAAAAATCTGCATAACGCTATATTCGTCGGCTTCAATTATAGGATTCTCAGTTTCACAGATGTACTCAATCGTAAGCTTTTTGCTTTGAGCAAGATGAAGATATTCGATCTGCAGTGATTGCAGTATGTCGGTATCCAGATTTATCTCCTTATACACAGGTCTGTAAGCACCGGTCTGGAGTTCAGACATATTAAGTATCAGATCGACTGTTCTAATCATCCGGTGTGATGCGCGTGCTATGCTTGAAAAAAGTCCGAGTACTTCCTCATCTATAAAGCTCTCCACTTCATCCTTAATCAACTGTGCGTTGCTGGACATAATATTTATAGGAGTTCTGATTTCATGTGAGATCTGCGCCAGAAATTCTGTTTTTAATCTTTCGGAAGCTTCAGCCCTTTCTTTAGCTCTAATAATCTCTTCTATCATATTCTTCTTTTCAGTTACATCCTCTTTCAATGCTATGAAGTTGGTTGTAATTCCTTCTTCGTTTATCACGGGTGAAATTATCTGATGCTCCCAGAAGAGTTCTCCCTTCTTGTTTTTATTTAGAATTTCTCCCTCCCAATCTTTGCCGGACAGAATTGTCTCCCATAAATTTTTATAAAATTCAGGCGGGTGGTGTTTAGAACTGAATACTCTTGTATTCTGACCTATTACCTCTTCTATACTGTAACCGGTCGATTTTGTAATGCTCGGATTTGTATAGACAATTTTGCCGGAAGTATCGGTAATAATAATTGTGAGGGGACTCTGATGAATTGCCCTTGCCAGAACCAGCAGATCCTCTTCAGCTTTCTTCCTCTGGATATATAATGAAAGCTGGTTGGCTATTACCTCGAAGATTTTCTGACTCGTTTGATCATAAGCATTGCGGTCGTGATAATTCTGGATTACTACAGCCCCGATAACTTTGCTGTTTATTTTGAGCGGAGCTCCAAGCCAGACTTCGGGCAAGGAACCAACAAGTTCTATTGCACCTTTATTACTCAATTCAATTATCTCATTTTTAGTAAGCAGGAGTGTTTTTGATTGATTGATCAAATACCCCGTCAAAGATTTTTTTGCCGACCAGGTTCCGATCTCATCCTTTTCATCTCTGTCCAGATCAGCTTTAAGAGTATCTGTTTTCTCATCATAGAATGCGACAAAGAAATTTTTCGTATCCATTAATTGAGAAAGTTCCTTTCGAACCATTGCAAAAAGCTCTGCTGTTTTAATAGAGGTTGTTACAGCATTGGCAATATTATACTGAATCTGCTGAATAAGTTGAGAACGTTTAAATTCGGTTATATCCTGGACGGCTCCCTGAATCCCTTTAAGCCTGTTTTTTTCATTATCCCAGACCGGTTTAGCATAGACACGGACCCAGACAACACTTCCGTTTTTGTGGATTGTTCTTACTTCTGTAACGGCATTTTCGTTTTTAAACAATTTCTGCATCGCCTTATTATCAACTTCAATATCTTCGGGGTGGAGCATCGACATCCAACCTCCTCTTTCCCTGTATTCTTCGAATGAGTAACCGGTCAGCTTTTCGAATGCACCGCCAAACCAGTTATGAACCAGTTTGCCTTCTTCACTAAGCGATGTAGAAAAAAGGTAATCCATCGTAAGATTTGAGATTGCTCTGAACAATTCTTCGTCAGCTTTTAATTTTATCTCCGCTTCTTTCTTATACGTAATATCTTCCATAACCCCGAATACTTTATTAGTTTCTTTATCGTATTCGGCAACCGAGTGAATATTAAGAATCTTGCCATCCCCCCGTTTGATTTTGAATTCGACATCATATGGTTCATTATTCTGGATAAGGTTTAGAAGAGCTTTGTTCAATTCTTCACGGTATTCCGGAAGAGGTATTTTCTGAATATCGGATAATTTCCAAGAATCCCTGTTGACACCGTATATTTTCTGAGCTCCATCCGAACCGTAGATCAGACCCGTGTTTAAATCAATCTCCCAGTTTCCGGTACCGGCAATCGATTCGGCCCGCTTAAGTTTGGCTTCGCTTTCTGCAAGCAGACGCTGCTTCTCCATTTCTTTAGTCTGGTCCCTGAAAATCAGGACGGAACCGATCACTTCACCTTTCTCATCAATTATTGGTGCACCGCTGTCAGAAACAGGGATCTCATTTCCCGACTTAGAAATAAGTATGGCTGAAGATTCACGGCCTGTATTTGAATCCGGTTTTTGTATAAACCGTAGACGGCTTTCAGAACGGATTCTTTTACTGTCATCATAAACAGTATAGACATCATCCAGCAAACTATTTTTTGCATCAGATTCCGGCCATCCGGTAAGATATTCGGCAACCCGGTTCATCTGCTGAACTCTACCTTCAGTATCTGTGGTTATAACACCGTCCCCGATACTATAAAGAGTGGTGCGGAACAGCTTTTCGTTCTGTTTGATTGTATGAAATGCTTTCTTCTTCTGTTCCTGATCCAGTAGTATTTTGCTTATCAGCATACTAATCAGCGGATAGATTGCAATAATTGTGAATGCAAGTGATTTTAATGTCGGTAAAATATTCTTTGACGGAAGCGTGAATACTAGCAGCAGCATTATAATATGTACAATTAATCCGAGCAGATAAAAGTCGAGATTATCAATTGACTTTGCAGATCTCTTCTTCTTAAGGAAAAGCGCCCCTATAAGAAACGAAGAAAGGATCGTACCAATCCCCATGTAGATCCCGGGACCGCCTGCAAAAACTCTGTAGACGAGCGGTGGGATAAGAGAAATAATTCCCGATACCGGACCGAAAAAAAATGTACAGAGACTTATTGCAATTGTTCTACCGTCGAAAAAAATACCTTTCTCAAGTTCGAATGGATTTAGCATTCCAATAAATGCCGCTGTGCCGAAGAGTATTCCCTGTAGAATCTTCGCTGTTAAATCTTCTCTATCGAATTTTTCATTTATAAATCCGGAAAGAATAATCATCGCCACAAGCAGAGAAAGGCTATATATAAGTTCAATTACTATCATCTATCACTAATATAATTTACGAAATGAAAAAAACAATTATAACAGATTTTAAAAACTGCAAATCTGACCTGTATAAAATCTGTCTTCCAGAATTCCTATTTAGATAATAATAATTACCGGGCTGATATTATGTTAGACCCGTCACTTTTATCACTTTATTATCGGATATCCAAGTAAAATTTTTCAATCACTTTTAGGAATATTTTTTACTCTGATAGTCAAGTTTGATATGAATTCAAGGTCTCGAAAAGAGACCTTGAATAAATGTGGGCATTCTTATTAAGTGATAGGATCAGGAATTTGCAGTTATCACATCTGCCAGTTCCATCCCCTTTTCCATTGCAGATTTATTAAGAGGAATCAGTTTATGATATCTTTCCGGCAGAACTTTCTTTAATCCTTCGAGCGCACTTTCGAAAGTTATAACAGGTTTCTTTTTAAGAAGCGCACCGAGTATAATCATATTCATTACTTTGGAATTATTCAGTTTTGTTGCTTCATTAGCAGCTTCGATCGGAACAATCTCAATATCGGTTCTTGTTGGAGGATTTAGAATTGTACTGGCTTCATAAATTAAGAGTCCTCCGGATTTTACTGCCTGTTCAAATTTATCGAGCGAGGGCTGATTAAGTGCAATTACAGTATCGAACTTTGTAAGTATCGGTGAACTGATTCTGGTATCGCTGATAATTGCGATACAGTTTGCTGTTCCGCCTCTCATTTCCGGACCGTAAGAAGGCATCCAGCTTACTTCTTTACCTTCGATTACTCCGCCGTAACAGAGGATCTGACCCATCGACAATACACCCTGACCTCCGAATCCTGCAATGATAATTTCTTCTGTCATATCAATTCTCCTTATCCGCCTTGGGCGGGTTCTGTGGTACTTTAATATCTCCGAGCGGATAGAATGGAAGCATATTCTCCTCCATCCATTTATTCGATTCAACCGGTGTCATTTTCCAGTTGGAAGGACAGTTGGAAACTATTTCAACAAAACTCAAACCTTTCTTCAATTCCTGGTACTTGAATCCGTTCATAATAGCTTTCTTAGCTTTGCGGACATTGTTCGGAGTATTAACTGCAACGCGTGTACAGTAATAAACTCCGGGGAGCTGCGCAACTAATTCCGTAATCTTAAGCGGATTTCCCATTACTTCTATTTCTCGGCCGAACGGTGTTGTAGTAGATTTCATACCGACGAGTGTAGTAGGCGCCATCTGTCCGCCTGTCATACCATAAATTCCGTTATTAATAAAAACTATCAGAATGTTTTCGCCCCGGTTGCACGTATGAAGAGTTTCACCTGTCCCGATTGCAGCAAGGTCTCCGTCACCCTGATACGAGAAGACGTATTTATCGGGGAGGACTCGTTTAATACCTGTAGCAACTGCAGATGCTCGTCCGTGAGCCGCTTCGGTCATGTCGATATTTAAATAATTATATGCGAATACGGAACATCCTACGGGCGCAACACCGATCGTTTTATCCTGAATTTTTAACTCGTCTATAACCTCTGCTATAAGCCGGTGAGCGACGCCATGACCGCAGCCAGGACAGTAGTGCATCGGGGTATCAGTCAGAGTTTCGGGTTTTTCGTAAACGAGGTTATCACTTGTGCAGACACTCTCTTCTGCAATCATATTCTCGTAGTGTTTTTCCTCTTCTATCATTCTCTTCTCGTTCATACCATTTCTCCTACATGAATTTCTTCTATCTTTTTTAATATCTCTTCCGGAGTCGGAATAATTCCGCCCATCCTTCCGATAAAATCAACAGGGATTTTTCCGTTAACTGCAAGCCGGACATCTTCAACCATCTGCCCTGCATTCATTTCTACTGTTAAAAATCCTTTTACTTTATCAGCCAGCTGATTCAATACGGTGTATGGATAAGGGAATAATGAAATGGGTCTGAAAACTCCGACCTTAATTCCTTTCTCTCTGGCAAGGCTTGCTGCTTTCTCACAAATTCTTGCAACCAATCCGAATGCTACAAGAACAAGTTCAGCATCTTCGCAGCCTGTCATTTCATAGCGGATCTCTTCTTCTACAATCTGTTTATATTTTTTCTGAAGATGAATATTTATTTCCTGCATTTTATCCGGCTGTATATGAAGCGATGTGATAATAGATCTTTCTCTATCTTTTGTTTTACCGGTAGTTGCCCACGAATAAATTTCGTTGGTTCTCTCCATCTGCGGAAAAAGCTCTACCTTTTCCATCATCTGTCCAAGCGCACCATCGGCGAGAATCATAACAGGATTAAGCCATTTGAATGCAAGTTCGAATCCGAGTTTAACATGGTCCACCATTTCCTGAACTGTGGAAGGGGCAAGAACTATCAGTCTATAATCACCGTGGCCGCCTCCTTTAACTGCCTGGAAATAATCACCCTGCGATGGCTGAATTGTTCCTAATCCCGGGCCGCCTCTCACAACATTCACAAGCAGACACGGAAGTTCGGCGCAGGCAATGTATGAGATCCCTTCCTGCATAAGACTTATTCCGGGTGATGAGGAGGAAGTCATAACTTTTTTTCCTGTACCGGCCGCACCATAGATCATATTGATTGAAGCAACTTCACTTTCCGCCTGCAGAACAACCATTCCGGTTCTTTTCTTGGCTTCGTTAGCAAGGTATTCCAGTACTTCCGATTGTGGAGTAATCGGATAGCCGAAATAAGCATCGCATCCGGCACGGATTGCTGCTTCTGCGAGAGCTTCATTCCCCTTCATTAATCTTAATTCTTTCATGATTGCACCGTTACTGTTATGTCACCGGTTACATTACTTATGGTTGCTATCTGTTCTTTTTTCTTATCTGTTTTCCTGTAGACTTTAATAATGCCTTCAGGGCAAACGAGCGCGCAGTTAGTACAACCTGTACAATTATCTTCTATTTTGACCACATAATGATAACCCTTGGAATTTAATTTACGGGAGAGTTCAAGGGATTCCTGCGGACAGGCTGCAACGCAGAGTTCACACCCTTTACACTTCTCGAGATCAATTAAAATATCCCCTTTTACTTTTGCCATTTGTTACCTCATCAGTTATTTAAAACGAAAAAGGTTATAGATTATCTATAACCCTTCGGGTGAATTACAATTTTTTTTATTTCGATTAGAATTCTTGGCATTCTGCTCTGTTTTTCTTGCTGAAAATATAGAAACTTACGTGCCAAAAAGTGAAACGGATTACCAATTATTACTGATGAAAAATAAGGATTATTTATTAAAAAACGGGTGTGATTTCCTGAGTTTCTTAATTTGAATAAAGACCAATTCTCTGGTTTTCAGTAATGAGAATTATTCAGGATTTTCGTAAAAAGAGTGAGAAAATCGGAATTATTTGATTATTGAATCGGAAACTGTCAAACCAGTTCAGCATGTTTATCTGCATGATATGAGCTCCTGACTAAAGGCGATGATTCAACAGCCTTAAGACCGGTCTTCAGACCGAAAACTTTGTATGACTGAAATTCATCGAGCGTTACGAACCTGTGAACAGGTAAATGGTTTTTTGTCGGCTGAAGATACTGCCCTATCGTCATTATCTCGCAACCATGATCATACAAATTCTTAATTAATTCGAATACTTCCTCTTGGGTTTCTCCGATTCCTACCATAATTCCGCTTTTAGTACGTAAGCCTTTATCTTTAAACCATCTTATTAACTCAAGGCTCCGTTCATATTTCGCCTGTGGTCTTACAGCATGATAAAGCCGTTGAACGGTTTCAAGATTATGGTTGAGAATATCGGGAGGATTTTTCATAATAATTTCAAATGATTCTTCTTCACCTTTAAAATCCGGTATCAGAATTTCAATCGTTGTCTGAGGCATTTTTTCGCGGATCAATCGGACTGTCTCTGAAAATATTGAAGCGCCGCCGTCTTTCAATTCATCCCGGTTAACCGATGTTATGACGGCATGGCGGAGTCCCATCGACTCAACTGATTCTGCAACTCTGCGCGGTTCATCGAGATCGAGTTCTGTAGGCATACCGACTTTAACATTACAGAAGCCGCAGCTTCGTGTACACGTATCGCCGAGGATCATAAATGTGGCTGTCTTTCTGTTCCAGCACTCTGCAAGATTTGGGCATTTAGCTTCCTCGCAAACAGTATTAAGTTTGCTTTTTCGCATCAGCTCGAAAACCTTTTTATAATTTTCTCCGCTCGGCAATCTAACTTTCAGCCAGTCGGGTCTCTTACCTAATTCAGGCCTTTCTTTCTCAATCTCTTCCGCAAATTTTTTCTGATGTTGATTAATCATTTTCCGTCCCGCTATTTTCGATCTTGATCCTGTTCCTGATCTTGATCCTGTTCCTGATCTTGATCCTGTTCCTGATCTTGATCCTGTTCCTGATCATGATCCTGTTCATAATCTTGTTTTTCTTAAACTAAACGATGTTAGTGTCAAAATTTTCCAGTGTATCTTTAACCGATTTAAGGAATTTTCCGCCTAGCATTCCGTCTACAAGCCTGTGATCGTGACTCAGAGAAAGGTACATCATCGGTTTAATCGCAATATGTTCCATTCCGTCGATCTCAACCACAACCGGTTTCTTAGTAACGGCACCGACTCCGAGAATTCCGACTTCGGGCTGATTGATAATCGGCGTTCCGAAAAGCGATCCGAATACACCGTAATTGGTAATAGAGAATGTGCCGTCCATTATATCATCCGGAACAAGCTTCTTTGTGCGCGAGCGGTTGCCAAGATCCGTAATCGCTTTGCCTAATCCGCGAATATTTTTTTCGTCCGCATTCTTGATGTTAGGTACAATAAGTCCGTTCGGCTCCACGGCAACGGCAATTCCGAGGTTGATATAATTTTTAACAACGATGTTATTACCGTCTATCGAAGCGTTCATCATGGGGTACTCTTTCAAGGCTTTTATTGCAGCATAAGTAATAAATGCCATGTACGTAAGTTTCAATCCTTCCTTCTGAAGGAATTCATTCCGGTGCTTCTCAATAAAATTATGAATTCTCGACATATCAACTTCTATCATGGCAGTAACGTGAACGGAAGTATCTCTGCTGTTGACCATATGATACATAATCCTCTGCCGGATATTATCCATCGGAATCAGTTTAACACGCTCACCATGAGAGAATGATGGCTGTTCAAATTTCTGTTCGGCCTGCGGTTTGATCTGATCAACTTTGAATTCGACTGCGGACTTGCCCGACCTTTTATTCTGCAGATAGTTTATCACATCATTCTTGGATACTCTTCCTCCAATTCCGGAACCCTGAATCATTTCAAGTTCAGCCATCGAAATTCCTTCGGTACTTGCGATGTTGAGTACAAGCGGAGAATAAAACCTGCTGCCTGACTGGGCTTGCGGTGCCTGCTGGGTTTTGGAAATAGTCTGCTGAACTGTTTCCGCCGGCTTTTCAATTTTTTTCTCCTGAACCGTTTCCTTAACGGCTTCTTTCGGTTTGGAGATTCCGGTTGTAGTAAGAATTCGTGCAACAGCTACTCCGACTTCAACCGTATCATTTTCTTTAAAAAGAACTTCAGAGATTGTGCCGTCTACAGGCGAAGGGACTTCTGTATCAACTTTATCGGTGCTTATTTCGAAAATTATCTCGTCTCTTTTTACTGAATCGCCCGGTTTTTTATGCCATTTGATTATCGTTCCTTCCATAACGGATTCACCCATTTTGGGCATCGGAACATCTACGAGATCGCCGCCTACCTGAGTAGTTGATGGAATCTCCTCTTTCTTCTCCTCTTTCGGAAGCGGTGCAGATTCTCCATCGGTATCAATAACGGCTACCACCGAGCCGACTTCAACGGTCTCCTGTTCAAAAACTTTTATATCTACCAGAACTCCGTCCTCCGGACTGGGTATTTCGGTATCGACTTTATCGGTACTGATTTCATAAATAATCTCGTCTTTCTTAACACGGTCCCCTTTTTTCTTATGCCACTTAATGAGAGTACCTTCATTAATACTCTCCCCCATTTTCGGCATCACAATTTCAACTTTCATTTTTTCTCCCTTGTAATTCCTCTTTCCGTTTTGGCTGAACGAAGAATCTCAAAATTGAATATCAAAAAATATTTTTTCTGATTTTAGTATTCCAGCAATTGTTTTACTTCTCTGTAAATTCTATCCCGCGTAGGCAGCACCGCATATTCCAGAGTAGGCGCGTAAGGAATAGGTGTATCCTTTGCTGCGATTCTTTTTACAGGACCATCGAGAGACTGAAAACAGTTTTCCGTAATTAGTGCGGCGATCTCGGCTCCGAATCCGCCGGTGAGAGTATCTTCGTGAATCACAATTACCTTGCCCGTTTTCTTAACAGATTTATAAATAGCATCAACATCGAGAGGTGCGATTGTCCTCAGATCGATTATTTCGACCGAGTAGCCTTCCTCTTCAAGTTTTTTAACCGCGAAATTCGATTCGTGCACCATTGCGCCGTATGTAATGATAGAAAGATCGGAACCTTCCTTAACTACTTTCGCTTTACCGAACGGGACCAGATAATCCGCATCCGGTTCCGGAGATGTTGAATAACTCTGCCGGTACAAACCTTTATGCTCCAGGAACAGAACAGGATCATTAAGACGTAAAGATGTTTTAAGCAGGCCTTTCGCGTCTGCGGCATTGGATGGATAAGCAATTAAAATCCCCGGCATATGGGCGAAGAAGCTTTCGATATTCTGACTGTGGTACAATCCGCCGTGAATGTAACCGCCAACAGCAACTCTGGTCACTACTGGAGCTTCGAAGAGATTGTTCGAACGGTAACGGTACATTACTATCTCATCGCGGAACTGCATAAACGCGGGCCAGATATAATCCCCGAACTGAATTTCGACGCACGGCTTCAATCCTGCCAGAGCCATTCCGGTTGCAACTCCTACTATGCTCGCTTCCGCAAGAGGAGAATTGAAGACTCTATCGTTTCCGAATTTTGTTGAGAGTCCTTTAGTTGCAGTAAAGACTCCTCCCTTCCCGTCTGCAACATCCTCACCGAAGACAAAGATCTTATCGTTACGGTCCATCTCCTCGCGTAAAGCGTGGTTGATAGCATCCACCATTACAACCGGACTTCCTTCATGCATCAGCTTTTCGTATTCGAGACGGTCGCGCTTTCCTGATTCATCCAGAACATATAATTCGGCAGTCTTTGGATCCGGCTCGGACTGTTTTAATGCCCAGTCGGCTGCTTCTGTAACATGGTCGTTAATTTCTTTTTTAAATTCTTCGTAAGCCAGTTCTGTAAGAACGCCTTTGCTGATAAGTTTTTCCGCAAACATTCTGATCGGATCCTTCTTCAAATCCTCCTGAAGGGAATCATCTGGACGGTATTTCTTCTGATCATCCGATGATGAATGCGAAAACAATCTCACTACATGTGCTTCGACAAGAGCGGGACCTTTACCCTGGCGTGCATACTTGAATGCCGATTGAGCGACTGCATGGACCTGCAGGAAATCTGTTCCGTCCACTTCCATTCTCAATAAATTCTCGTATCCTTTCATCATTTCAGAGACCGAGGCATTTTTTCCGCCTGTCTGATCCTGAACCGGAACAGAGATAGCCCACCTGTTATTCTGAATTACGAATACTACCGGAAGCTTTTCGCGCGAAGCCCAGTTAACCGCTTCGTGAAATTCACCCTGAGAAGTCGTTCCTTCACCGGCACTAACGTAAACAACTCCATTGATTCCTTTCTTTTTCATTGCAAGGGCAGTACCTACCGCCTGAAGAAATTGAGTGCCTGTAGGACTCGACTGAGTAGGAATGTTTGCTTCTTTAGAAGACCAGTGACAAGGCATCTGGCGTCCGCCTGTTAAAGGATCGTCAGCTTTGCCGAGGAACGCGAGGAAGAGATCCTCCGGCTTTGTTCCCACTGAAATTGAAAAGCACATGTCGCGGTAATAAGGATAAGCCCAATCAACACCCTTCTGCATTGCTAGCCCGAAAGCCACCTGAGTTGCCTCGTGACCGGCACCGGAGATTAGAAAGAATGCTTTACCCTGTTTGATAAGCGTCATTACTTTATTGTCGATCGACCTTGAAACGCTCATTATCCTGAGTGCGTTCATCAATTCATCTTTGGTCATACCGCCGAATGAATCAATCTTGCCCGTAGGAGTTTTTCCGTTTGATTTATCGATTACCGCTTCTGTTTTTTCTTTTGCCATCGATTTACCTCTGTTTTTTTGTCCAGGTGTTTTTCCAGTAAAATAAATTTACCGTTAATTCACAAAGACTCTAAGTAAGAGTGATTAATGTTTTTAAATAACCTTCTTTTTCACGGGTTGTAAAATGATCGTAGCCGAAGACTTTCTTAAAATTATCAACAAGCTTTTCTTTCACTTCGGTTAGACTGATTTCTCTGCCTAGTTCTTTTTGCAAAGATGTTACTTCTTTATCTCTAATACCGCAGGGAATTATTCCGCCGAAATAATTAAGGTCGGTATTAATATTAAACGCGAATCCGTGCATTGTAATCCACCTGCTCACTTTAATTCCGATTGCGGCAATCTTCCTCTGACCGATCCATACACCCGTATACTTCGGATTACGTTCCGTCTTTATTCCGTATTCAATACACGTCATCATTATTACTTCTTCTAGACCGCGCAGATATTCATGAGTATCCTGTTTCCAGTCGTTCAGGCTGATAATCGGGTAGCCTACAATCTGCCCCGGACCGTGATATGTAATATCGCCGCCCCTGTCGATCTCGTAAACATTAACTCCGAGTTCCTTTAGCTGTTCTTCATTGCTGATCAGATTCTCTTTGTCAGCAACTTTGCCGAGCGTATAAGTATGGGGATGCTCGAGCAGGAAGAACGTATCGTTTATTTCACCTTGAAGGCGGAGATTAAAAATTTCCTTCTGCAAATCCCAGGCTACTTTATAATCGACAAGGCCGAGGTCGCTGTAATCGAATTTTCTATATGTGGATTGATTCGCCATATGCATTTGCTGCCGCTTCCATTACAGATTCCGACAATGTAGGATGCGCGTGAACTGTCTTTACAATTGTTTCGTATGTAGCTTCCATCGATTTTGCAAGAGTAAGCTCGGAGATAAGTTCGGTTGCTTCCGGACCAATGATATGGGCACCGAGCAGCTCCCCGTATTTAGCATCGAATACAAGTTTGACAAATCCGTCACGTTCACCCGCAGCGAATGCTTTTCCGCTCGCCATAAACGGAAACTTGCCGATCTTTACTTCATATCCGGCTTCTTTGGCTTTGGCTTCTGTCATTCCTACACTCGCAACCTGAGGAATACAATAAGTACATCCCGGAATTGTTTCGTAATTAACAGGCGCTGCGTGTAATCCTTTAATAGTTTCAACACAGTGAATACCTTCGGCACTTGCTACGTGAGCGAGCCATGGCGCGCCGATTACATCACCGATTGCGTAAATACCCGGAATGTTAGTCTGATATGTGCTTTTGTCAACCTTGATATGATTTCTTTCAATCTCAACTCCCAATTCCTCTAATCCGAATCCTTCTATATTCCCCGTAACGCCAATAGCACTTAAAACCTTTTCGGCTTTCAATTCAATCTTCTTTCCATCCTTTTCAACTTTTACAGCAACTCCATCTTTAGTTACTTCAGCCTTTTCAACTTTAGTAGATGTATAGATATCTATTCCTCTCTTCTTAAAATTCTTTTCGAGAGTCTCGGAAACTTCTTTATCTTCAATTGGAAGAATGTTCTTCATCATTTCAATAATAGTAACTTTTGTACCGAGAACAGAATAGAAATAAGCGAACTCAACACCGATAGCGCCGGCACCGATTACAATAAGGTCTTTCGGCTGCTTCTCGAGTATCATCGCTTCTGTTGAAGTAATGATGTTTTTTCTATCGACCGGAATCGACGGGAAAGTTTTGGGACGGGCGCCTGTAGCAATAATTATCCTATCGGCATTTATCGAATCGGTTTTCTTCCCATCATTGTCATAAATATCGATCTGATTCTTCGATACAATCTTTCCGAATCCGCGGATTCTGTCAACTTTATTTTTCTTAACGAGCAGTTCCACATTTTTTGTTATCCGGTCTGAAATGTCCCTGCTCCTCTTTATTATCTTGTTGAAATCGAATGAGAGTCCTTCTACTGTTATACCGAAATCGGATGAGTGATTTTTCATCAGGTCGAATATCTCGGCATTCTTCAGGAGAGATTTGGTTGGGATACATCCCCAGTTGAGGCAGACACCGCCCAGATTGTCCTTATCAATTACAACTGTTTTGAAACCGAGCTGGCCGGCTCTAATTGCTGCGACATAACCGCCGGGACCGCCGCCTAAAACCGCAATTTCGTACTGTTTTCCCATTATTTTCACCGAAAAGATTTTAGAATTGGCCTGGAAATATAATCAACTAAGCCCTTAAAACAAACTTAAGCTCTTTTTTGAATTTAACAGAGATTCTGTACCATTCGTTCATATTCTTCAATTTAAAATCCCCCAATATCTGTTCGGCCGTTCCGGCTCTGAAGTATCCTCGTCCTACTAAACATTATCCAATAATAGAAAAGAATTCCTGACCTTACCCAAAGAACCCGAAAAATTCTTCTTATCATACCGGCAGATTTTTTCGACCGGACAGAATGCGCAGGCCGGGTTTGCCGGCTTGCAGATTTCCCTGCCAAGTTTGATCAGATTTGTGTGAAATGAATGAGCTATTCCTTCCGGAAGAATTTTGTTCAGCGAATGAAAAGTTTTGTCGGGAGTCTTTTCGCTTAAAATTCCCAGTCGGTTAACCGTACGGTGAACATGCGTATCAACCGGACAAATATTCCGGTCGAGTGAAAAGAGAAGTACGCACGATGCTGTTTTAACACCAATCCCCTTAAACTGCGTGAGATATCCGATTGCATCTTCACTCTCAAGCTGTTTTACTTTCCTCAAATTAAGATCATTCCTACAATTGAGTTCTTCGATTACATTTTTAATTGCTGCTGATTTCTGTTTTGAAAGTCCCGCTACTTTTATAATCCTCTCGATATCTGAACGTTTAACATTTAGAATCTGATCCCAGTCCTGGAATTTCTGTTTCAGGTTTTTGTAAGCCCTGTATGAATTATTGTCGTTGGTATTCTGGGAAAGAATGGTAGCTATAAGAGTATCGAGCGGATCCGGTAGAGGATTCTGCCTATCTGGAATTCCGAAACGCTTTATAAGAAGCCGGTTTACTTTGCTAATAAATTTTTTCTTTTCGGTCATTTAATAGGATATTTTTGAGGTCAAAGTTATTAAATTTATCCGTGATTTCTTTTTGAATTATATCTGAAGAGGTTATATGCCGACATTGATGATAAGCATCTCGGGTATCAGGGGAATCGTAGGCGACGGACTCGATCCTGAAGTGATAGTCCGCTCAACCGCTGCGTTTGCCGATTTCTGCGGTTCAGGAAAAATTGTATTAGGAAGTGACGGAAGGATTTCCGGAGGTATGGTTAGAAATCTGATAGTGGGTACGCTCACCGCTAAAGGAAATGATGTTATCGATATCGGCATCTGCCCAACTCCAACAGTTCTGTTCAATGTAAAGCACCTTAACGCTGCCGGAGGAATACAGATCTCCGCAAGCCACAATCCGAACGAATGGAATGCACTCAAACTTCTGAACAGTAAAGGTGAGTTTTTAAGTCCCGAAGAGAATATTGATTTTCTGAAAAAGATGGACGAAGCAACAAGGCATTTTGCGCCGTGGAATAAATTGGGGAATGTTACAGATTACTCAAAAGGACTTGATAATCATATCAATGCCGTGCTCAATATGAAGCATATCGACGTCGAAAAAATAAAAACCAGAAAGTTCAGGGTTCTTCTCGATTGCGTTAACGGTGCCGGTGCATATTCGATGCCCAAACTTCTAAAGAAACTCGGATGTAAAGTTATCGAGCTGAACTGCGAAAAGAACGGCGTCTTCCCCCGGCTGCCGGAACCGATCCCGGAAAATCTGACCGAGACAATGGAAGCAGTGAGAAAGCATAAAGCCGACATCGGTATTGTAGTAGATCCCGACGTAGACCGGCTGGTATTGATTACGGAAGAAGGCGAACCGTTCGGCGAGGAGAATACGATCACTCAGGCAGTCAAGTATTATCTCTCTAAGAAGAAAGGAAATGTTGCTGTTAATCTTTCAACTACACGCGCAGTAGATGATGTGGCAAATGAATTCGGATGCAAAGTTTTCCGCGCGCCTGTTGGAGAGGCAAATGTTGTTAAGAAGATGAAAGAGGTTGATGCCGTCATAGGAGGAGAAGGGAGCGGCGGCGTAATAGTACCCGATGTGAATTTCGGAAGGGACGCGCTCGTAGGGACTGTAATTACATTGCAGCATCTTGCGAAAGCGCGATGCAAGATGAGCCGGCTGAAAAAATCGCTTCCCGAGTATTTCATTGTAAAAAAGAAAATAGAAATCGGCAGCGCCAATCCCGATGAAATTCTAAGAAAAATGGTTGAGAAGTATAAGACGGCTAAAACTAATCTGGACGACGGGCTCAGAATAGATCTTGAGGATCACTGGGTTCACCTGCGCAAATCGAATACAGAGCCTATTATCAGGTGTATTGTAGAAGCAAAATCGAAAGATGATGCGGAGAAATTTGCAGAACTTTATTTAGTAGAGCTTACACAGCTGCAAAAATAAATCTATTCTTCTCTGTTTTTAACCGGGACTTTCCTTCTGCTGTTGAAATAGATTGAAGCCCCGAATGCAACTACCGCAGTTCCGTGAAATAGTCCTATAGTAAAATCAACGAAAGATCCGTACACAGTTAAACGTTCGAGGATCGAAGAGACCGTCATACAGAATAATCCGGCACCTAAAAGTGCAAATCCGTTTTGAGAAATGTTCTTAAGCATTATTTAATTCCCCCCATAAATTCAAAATTTTCAAATATTGAGACGCATTGAATTTATTAGAGTTATTAAAAAAATACATGGTTATCTCCCTCCTTTTTAAAGAGGGGAAACTACTATGCAGTTTTAAATAATTATTTTTATTTCAGAGTCAGTTTAAGATTTATCAATTCAATTGCGTAATCGATCTCTTTCTTCGTCTTAAAGAGGATTGTTATCCCCCTGATCTTACCGAACCTCTTCCCTTCTCTAAACTGCTTTTTTAAGTCCGGAGAAATTCTACTTCTTAGGATATACTCTTCAGCTTTGTCGCCGAAATAGAAAGTCGTCCGGAATGAGCTTTTAACAATCGAGAGCCAGAAGATAGTTTTGGATTTTTGTATTGCTTTTAAAAGCCAGCTCTTACCGTCGTTATAATAACGCCACTCGGTTGAAATCTGAGGGTAATCTGTTTTAATAATTGTGAAAAGAGAATTCCATAACGATTTGCTTCTTCCGATGTGAGAAAAGATAATTTCTTCTGTGGGATATTCCCTGCTGTCAGTAAGTAATTTAGTTTCCATAATTTATTCCGTTAATTAAAATCTCACTTCCGCTATTATTTATTTTCACGTTTCAATTCATCTCTTATCTGCGTAAGTATTTCGTAATATCTCCACTCCGGCGGCGATTCGGGATCCTGATGATGGTCGGGTCTTAAAATCAAATTACCTGTCGATAAGAGCACCCTCTTCACATCAGGATTCTGAGCAACCTTTTCCCGCATAGCCTCGACGATCAATCTGAAATGTTCACCCGGAATTTCCGATCTGTATTCAAATTTTCTTCCTTCAAAAGTCACCCATGTAATTCCGATCCTCCGCATATTCTCTTCAGCAAGGTCGCCCGCACGCTTTGCTTCGAAAGAAGCAAGCTGCGAGACCTGATCGCGTGTATATTTCCATTCGATCCCCGGGAATAATGAACGGGGATCTTCCGGGCCTTCGGGGTATTTCATCATCTGCCAGAATCCTTCAAGACTGGCATAACGCTTACCCCGGTATTCAAATGGCGTGGGTGCGAAATTGGAAAGGAGTCCTAACTCATTTCTTTTGGATAGTATCACCTCGCCCGGCAATGCCTCCTGAGGCAATATCTCCCAAGCAGGTTTGTTCTCATCATAAACCGGAGTCCACCAGTGTTCAGGGTAAATAAGTTTTGCATCCTGATGTTCTGAAGTGCAACTGTGAAATAGAAGTTGTAAAAGAATCGAAAGAATGAACAAGAAAAATTTTCTATCGCGTAAAGTCATATGATCCTGGTTCTTGGTTCTTCGTTCGTGGTTCTTAGTTATTATTTCAATGTAATCTAGATTCATCTGCAAAAAGTTTATTCAGGTTTGATGCCGAGAAAAATCGTTAACGGGTATTCCCCTTCGCCGAGAAGATTCTTCTGGTATAATCCGTTCAGAGGTTCCTTCTTTAATTCAAGACCTGCGTCTGCAAAGGCCTTATCCCAAACCGATTCCGGAAATAATCCGAGATGGTGGATCTCCGAGCGGACAGTAAGCTCCCCTTCCTTCCGGATCAGGTAGAAGATTGCAGCTTCGTAAGTACCTGGTTTATAAGGATTGATGTAATTATTCTCGAGCACGGTTAAATGGATTCCGTCTTTCTCACCTGTGTAGGCAAAATTATTATTACTGAAAGTCTCGAAAGTTTTTCCAACAATAAGTAGCACTCCACCCGGTTTGAGATGCCGTGATGCGTTCATGACCGCCAGATTAAGATTCTCCTCAGATGCCATATAATCGATAGAATCCGGTATTACAACTGCGTCGAAGAGCCGGTTGAGGCGGACGGTCCTCATATCGCCTTCAATATATTCGATCTCCGGATGCCGTGCGCGGGCTTTGTTAAGCATTCCTGTACTCAGGTCAACTCCGGTTACATTAAAATGCTCCTTAAAAAATGCATCGTGACCGCCGGCCCCGCTTCCGAAATGAAGAAGTGTCTCAGGCAGACGGCGGGAATTCCTTTTTATCAGATCATTATAAATTGATACTTCCTCACTGTATTCATCCGGATCTGAAAGCAGGTCGTCCACCCAAGCTAATTCGTTATATGCAATCCAGTCAGAACTCATTTTGTCACCCGATATTTATTTAGATTTATTTCCGCCGATACAATTCAACATTACCCGGCCTTCCCAGGCAAATTTCTACTATTTCCGCACCATATGCATGCCGGTTTGTGAACACAGATTAATCCGCCGCATTCTTTGCAGGCCCATTTCAATTTTTCATTACGTATGAAATACCTGATCCCCTTTTCATTTATAATTGTAAGATTCTCTATCATGCTAATTCCGTATTTTGTCATGTAGCGCTTATCTAGCTGCTTCAATCTTCTGCACGGGAATTTACCGCATCTCTCAGAACAGTAAAGAGACCCGCTTCTTTTTAAATGAGGACAGTTTTTTATTACGCAGGTGGACCGGTATTCGGATTTCTTTGTTCCGTTGAGTTCTTTACGGAGGCAGCCCGGACAGTTATTCTCCTCGCGTATAAATCCCCAGCAGAGCCGGCAGTTCATTCCGCAAGGAGCGATAAGATCAACAAGAATTGAATGGTTCTTAGATATATCCGGATTCTTCATTAACATATAAACGCTTCTGGAAGATTAATAATAGAAAGATCGGCAGCAAATAATTTCAACGCACACTAATAAAGCATTAAAAATATGATTGAAATATTAAAACCGCTTTTGGGCAACACTTCTATTTTTCATTAGATTTTCTATTGCTAAAAATCCTTTACCGTTATAGAAGGAATTATTTCCTCACTTGTTATTCCGCCTTCATTATCTACAGCGGTTACTTTCATTTTAATATTTCTATCAATCAGCATCCCTTTCTCAATTAAAAAGGATCTATTAAAGGAATACGTCTTAGAATTCCCGGCATTCATTTCTACTATTTCCTTGCTAAAAGGCAAAGGATCTATCTTAAACCTAGCAATACCTTTATCATCCTGAACATTGCACTCATAGGTCACGTAAAAATCACCCTGCTTGATGGTTTCCGGATTCGGCATATCAAAGTAAATTGAACGAATCGTAAGGGCGATATCCGAAATCTGCGGCATACTTTTATTCGACTCTTTAATTCTATTTAACAAATTATACAGTTTTGTTTCGTTGGCAAGAAAATCACTTTTAAAATCATTATTAATATTTTTCAGTATCTTAGATAAATTCAGAAGATAATTCTTGTAGTACTCAGGGTTGATATCTAATGGTGTAGTAAAAGGCCCGTCCATATAGTTTCCTGCCCTTATTGCACAATTAAAAGCAAGGTGGTATTCTTTTTTAGAATAGAGTCGAATCAACAATTCATTTAGCAGGAAAAAACAATTTTGCTTTTGACTCAGCAAAGTTCCAAAGATTGTTAAATCAAGTTCCATCTTTGTATTCGCGCGGACTGTCCCGCTGCTATGGAGTGTTATATTATTGTCTACTATTTCACAATACTCGATAACGCTCTGAATTATTGCCGGATCAAGGTTTCTGTTCATCTTAGAATAAAGGGCATACATTCTCGACTGCCAGAAAAGGATCTGATCATAAGGTTTAACCTCGTGTATTGCTTTGGTAAAATATTCCTCAGCATGCTGATAATCCTGAATTGTTAACGCGCTCAAACCCCTTAAAAAATTAAGTTTGTAATGTTCCTCAAGCGCAGGAACAAATTCCCAGGTCAGCAATGCTTCTTTATGACGGTTCAATTTGTGAAACACAAGGCCCAGATAATAGGCCGCATTTGGGTATTCTGTTTTATAGTCGAAGAGATCCTGAAAGGATTTTCTTGCCTCTTCATAGTTTTTGTTCTCATAATAAGTGTATCCTCGTGTGTATTCCGAAATCGGGTCAATTCCGGAATTGAAAGCGGATAGAACAGTTATTACAGTAGCAGCAATACTGAATAGCGAAACCAGCCACCAGAACGGCTGGGACCTATGAGTTTTACAGAAGAGAAAGACATTCTGACGGGTACACCGCTTGAAATTTTTTGTCCTTCCAAAACACCGCGTCATAAATTTATCCGTCTGATAAAAAATATCATAATATTCTAATATTCTTTGTCACTTCTAAATTCCAGTATTAATCTAGCTATTAAAACCGAATTAGCAAACAATATTAGATTACCGGAAATCGTACAATACATTCAACGCATTCCTGATTCAAAATAGAATGTTCACGGCAGTTTTGTTTGGTCGAATTTTGTACGCGTAGAAACTCTTATTGTCCTTAAAAGATAAATTAAAAACCAGATGCCAATCGCCACATAAAATGAAATAATAAGAGCCGAAGCGATTAATGAAAAAAGCAACGTAGCCCTTAAATAAGCCAAATATACTGATGCACTGAAATAAACGAAGAAAAGTAAATAGAAGGAAATTGACAGAAGTTTATCCACACTCCTTGGGTCGTAATGACTTTTTCTTTCCAGCCAGTGTTCCCATCCTATTTCCTCACCGATCTTTTTTTCAATCTCGTAATAAATATACCTTCCACACCGCATCAAACCATGGTTCTCTGACAGGTATAATAATGCTAATACAATAACCAGAATAGGTGTTGTAAATAGGATAATATCCAGCTCGTAGGTCATAGCCAGAAAGTTTGTTGCCGGGACAATTGACAAACCGAAAGCCATTGTTTTAAAAATTCTTGACTTAGTTTCTTTGATTTCCTCGCGTAAAGACTTGTACTCTTCAATTAAGTATTCCTGATTATTCATATTTCACCTTGCTGTAAGAAGCTTTTTTGTAAGCATTTGATGTAATTAATTCTCCTTTTTACGGATGGAGATTAGAAGTAATGTAATTATCACCGATAGAACCGGCGCGAGGAACGCGAGTATTGCCGGACCCGCGAATATCTCCGGACCCTCATACGGAATTAATGGCGAGAGGAGGCCGGGAATTGTAATAGTGAATATGAGTGTAAGGAGAAAACCAAGGGATCCCCACAACAGTATCTTCCTCCCTTTCGCTTTTGCGAATCGTGCCGTAAAGAATCCCGAATATAAACACGTAACACCGAGGTAAGAATAAATCCAGTACGGAGCTAAAGAAAGAAATTCCTCACCTTTATAACTTGTATAAAGCCATATGAAACCTACCGCAAAGAGAATTATTATAATTAGTCCTGCAATTGCGGGTAGAATAATCTGTCTATTTTTTACGGGTCTGTTCATAAGGTTATCTGACTGGCTCTCACTATTATTTCCCTTCGGTACGATTTGAAGAACTCCTGTTTAGAAGAAAGTCTAATCCAAAAGCAAGACCGACGCCTATCAGGTTGGCAAGCAGGTCGATTGGGTCGAATACATTTGTCATAATGCCGAAGCCGTTGGTAATCTCGAATAATTCGACTGCAAGCAGAGCAATAAACGCTGTAATGAATCTATTCTTTTTCCACGTATCAGAACTGAAAGAGATTATAAAGTAGACGGCAAATGAGACTGCTAAATTCCCTGAATAGCTTTTAACAATTTCCGTGTATGGTCCGCTGTAATTATGCTTCAACATAAGAACCAGTGCACCGGATAGAACGAATAATAGATTGCGAAGTTTTTCTTTTGCGATCATATTTAAATTAATGATAAAGTAATATGGAATATTAAAAGCGCTTCAACCAAAGCGCCGCACATAACTATTCCGTAGGAATCCCTATGGGACAATGACGCTTTAGGCAAATACCTTTTTGTTTTAAACCTGCCCGCCAATCTTAATGGCGGGATCAACTTCGTTCCTGCCCGCCGTTTTTTTGCGGGTTACAAATCAGCTTTAATAACGAACTTATTCTGAAAAACTAAACTTTATATTTACAACTCAGCTGCTTTACCGGAAGCGGCCGATAAAATAATTTTTACTGATCAAATATATTCAGCTTTTTACTCTTATGTAATTCTTTTTAAAAATAGATCCGCCGCTACTCCGATTAATACCACTCCGACAATTATCCATATAAGGATTTTAATTCTCTTCTTCCTGTTGTATCCTTCCCCATAAAGTACATAACGGGAGAAGAGGCCGGAAAATGTTCCAAGCATAATTGATCTTGGTACAGTTAACCAGGACCAGTTTAACTTATCCGATATTATGTAAAAAGCGGTTAAATAATAGAGTGAATACAAGGGTATTGAGATCAGCGGATTCATATTAATACGGTACATAAGTTTTCTTGCAGAACTTTTGTTAACGATTACCATGATACCCCCCCCTAATTAAAATCATGAAATCAATTCATTTATAAGCACTCTGCATTGTATAGAAGAAGAGTTGAAGAATAAAGTAAGTTTATTAAAAAGAATTATATTTCACTTCATACGGCCGCAACGAATTACTCTGCCGAAGGCAGAGATGCGGTCGGCTTGAAGAACTTGTTAGCCGCTATGTTGGGAATTTATTTTATTAAAAATTTACGACCATCCATTTTAACATTACGAGACCAATTAAAAACATAAGTGCTTTTGTTTACATTGAATAGATATCTATCATTATTTTCTAAATGGGCGTAAGGCAATACATTCTCTTTTAAATAGCTATACGGAATTGCAAATACTCTTTCATATTCTGAATTCAAATCACAGATTACAACCACAAAAAATTCGCCTCTTTGATATCGGCGATTTAATTGATTCTTATAAATCTGGAAAAACCAAGTAGTATGATAGCTTGGTTTTCTTGTAATAACATAATTTAATTTATTGTCTTTGGATGAATTTATATTAATTAACTTTGATGGTTGAGGATATTGATCTTCTTCGTGAAGAGTTACTTTTAATTCATCAGATTGAATTTGACTCTCCAATTTTGATAGTATTTGATCAGAAATATCTTTTGAATATTCAGATGCCCATAGTTGTTCATACTCTTGTAAAATAGTAACAAAGTTTATTTCATCTGATTTTACACAAACATTCCATTCCTTTCCAGACGATAATCCACTCGCAGATAAATTGGATGAGCCTATGATTGCTAAACCATAATTCGACTTCTTGAAAATATAGGATTTAATATGAAAACTGGTTCTGGGATTTGAGTAATACTTTAATTTCACCCCAACTTCTTTCAAAGTTCTAATTGCCTCAGCTTCGGTAGCACCAAAATCATTTGCAAAAATAATTGAAACTGAATTCCCCCTTTCAATAAATTTTTCTATAAATGGGATAAGCATATTGACACCACTCTGACGAATAAATGCCAGAGCACACAAAGCTTCCACTGAATTATCGAATTGTTCTTTTAAGAAATCTTTTAGTAAGATATTTTTATTATCAATAAATGTGACCATTTTTCTCACTAATTGTTTTGCGGCTAACGACGTGGTAACTAAACCGCTGCAGAACAGTTTACGATACCAACGTTTTTTGTTTTACTGATTATGTTATTTATTTGCTTCTTAAAACTCCTTTCACTATAAAGTAACACAGCAAATATTACGACCGACTACAGCAGACGGTTTTGAGTTGCTGGTTAGCCCAAAAATTATTTGTATATAAATTTATTATGATAGTTTATAAACTCATCGTTTATTTCATGCTGATCGCAATAATTGATTCTCCTTTTCTCCAATTTTATGAATCCATAATCAAGTTTAGCATGACAGTTCGGACAAACACACAGCATGTTTTCAATAATATCTGGTCCATTATGGGGTTGCCCTAATGGTCTTATATGATGCACTTCAGAGTAAGTTTTTGTTTTAAAGTCGTTTTCCAAACATTGATCACAAAGTTGACAACGATTCTTATATAGCTCTTTAATTTGAGCTGACTTAGATGTATCTCTTAAAATCCGGTAAATGACACTTTCATCACGAATGGTAGAATTAGAAGCTTCACCTATATCAAAAGCTAGAGTAGTAGATAAACTATAGTCAGGAGATGGTTCATTTACTAAACTACCATTAATTTGGGGATTATCAGCAACTAAGTGTTTTTTTATTAAATATTCATGAAATCCAGAACTGCCACTCCAACGTTTTAACTTATTTTCAGCTACAAAACAAAATGTACCTCTTGGATCATAATTATGTCTATAGTTCAAATATTTTATAAACTCCATCCAAGTTAGATTTATTTTTTCTGTTTTGAAGAAGAAGATATAAGGGAATTTGTCTTCCCCCCACAAAGCTATTGATAATTTTGGCAGCTCAATTTTTTCAAAAACATTAACAATACACATCGCTGGTATTTCACCCGGCATATGTAATGATTTAACAAATAGAACTAAATCCCCAGTTTGCAGACTGTTTATTACGCGTTTAGCGCCACGGGGAACGCCCCAACAATTTGCTTCTCCATAAGGGAAAGACGCTGTTAATTGACTGATAAGATGATATTTTGCTGGATTATCATTAGGTATTGAATCTGCTATTTCTGTAATTAATCTACTTTTAAATACAGTTCTCGGGAAATCTCGATTTGCCCCAACTTCTCCAACATGGTGAAAAAATGATCTCATAATATTTCCAAATTAATGAGGGCTAACGGTGTGGTTTTTAAGCCGCCGCCCAACACAGCAATGCAGCTTTGAAAACCAATGCCGATAATTATTTATTAATATGTTTTGTTAACCACATTCAAAGAGCAACTAAGTTTTGTAATCCAACTTAATAACAACAGCAATGCCGCAAGGTTTAAAGCAGTCGGTCTTGAAGAACTTGTTATACGCTTTAATGAGAACCGATAAACGAATTCCTATCTTCTAATAAACATAGTAACCAGAATAGTGTTAAGGATGAGAATGAATCTGGAATATTTCCGTCAACTAATGATAAATATCTAGATGGTCGTTTATTCTGATCATTTCTACTGAAATAACCGTGGTGAGTATTTCTCAAAACTCTGATTACATTACTAGTAAATAATGATATGTCCTCGTTTATATCATTTGTTAACGATTTGTCTTTAACAATTATATCGTTCCCATTTATTCTATAATCCAACCACACAGAGTTTTTTATCGTTTCATTAAGATTATTATAAAGATGATTTACAGTTGAGATAAGTTTATTTCTAAATGAAAGTTGAGAATTATTTAAAACACCTTCGATAACTGGAATTATTTTATCTTTATTAAATAGCATTTTGAAAAAATCAACACTACTAGGTAATCCGTACTGGTTATAATTACTTAACTCACTTAATAAGTCAGCAGCTTGGAAAGTTATACTTTTGTTGAAGTAACTATTGTGTGAGGATAGTATAGATAAGCATATTTTGATAAGGTGCAATAATGATAGATTATATTCCAATGAGAATATAGGATCAATTTTACTTAGATCTTTTGCCTCTGTGAAGTTGTTAATATCAAGATATCTTTTAATAAAATTATTGGATTTGTCAACAGCCCAGATGATAAACTCTTCTGATTCGTTAAAGGATGGAGAATGCTTGAAACAATATTTTGCATATAAATTTTCATTTGTCCAATCAAGGTTGTTTATTTTTTGTTTACCAAAATCTGAATCAGTCCTAATAAAATCCATAATATCTCTTGGATAATTGTCCAATTTATATTCAACGGGTATTGTTGGAATAAATATGAAATACAATCCGATTTTGTAATTAGCATGAAATGCTGTAACGAACGGGAAGGAAAAATGTTCTGCAAATCCTAGGACACTACTAAATATTTCGTGACTTTCGATCATAAGCCAGTTTTTTAATGTATTGAATCCATTAAAGTCTGTAATTTTTGATTTGATATCTGGGTAATGATTTAATGCATACATACCTCTGATCATACCGCTTCTTTTATAATAAAGTGAGTCCAACCTCACTGAAATTATTTTTCCTTCTGGGAATTTGTTGAAGAAAACATCCTTAAATGCTACCTTTAATAAATCCTCTAAATATTTGGTATCACAATAAAATATTCCTTTTTTAAATTGATCTATTTCTTTATGAGTATAACCACCATCTAATGTTTTTACCATTTCTAAACACTTATTATAAGTGATGGTCGGGAATGGATACTTATATGAAGGAAAATTTGTAAATGCCTTAACAATATCCGTATAATCAATTTTGCTGTTCTTATCAAAAATTTCTGTATAGAGTGCTTGGCCACGATAATCATCACTAATTAATATATAATTGTCAGTTGGTGAACTATCAATTACATTATATCTATTTTCCAAAAATTGAGGTAGAAAATGATTCTTTAAATCATTTGAAGGAAATTCTAATTTCTTATGATCGGCCATATTTACCTATAGTGTATAACGGCATTGTATTTAAGTTGCCGCCAATAACAGCGATGCAACTTTGAAAAACGAACACCAATAATTGTTAATTTATTTTTCTTTTTAACCTACTTCAAAGAGCGACAAAGTTTTGTCAACCTACTTTATATTACTTTAAACGGCCGTATCAAAGATGCGGTCGGCTTGAAGAACGGGTTATACCACATTTAGTTACTATTTAATTTTCTAATATCTTCTTTGACTTCAAAAAGTAATTCTTTTACTAATTGGATGAAATTATTTACTTCTACTCCATCATCTATATTTATAATGTTTACAATCTTATCAAAATAAAGTCCGTGTCGATAAGTCCTAGCTGATACACTTCCAAAGATTAGAAATACGAAACGACAATAAGGGAATATGGTTTTTATCATCTGAACTTTTTGAGAGTAAGTCAAAATCTCGTGTGTGTTCGGCTGTTTGTATTTTGTTTCGATAATGATATATGGTAAACCAACGTGGTGAGTATTTTGTGCATTATCCTTTTCTAATACAACATTAATTAATTCATTACCATTTGCTGAAATTTTTGCATCTCGATAACCAATAATTTTATCAAACAATTTTTCATAAATAACTATATCTTGTTTGAAACACCATATTTCTAATTTGTGCTTTTTATTTGGAAGATAGATGTGTTTATAAGGAATAGGAACTTCTTTATCAATTAGTAATTGCTCAAAATTGAATTCTTGCATTTTGTTCAATAACTGATTTCGTAACTCAGCTTCATTCATAATTTCTAATACAATTTAGTGGTATAACATATACTTATGCTGATTGTCCCCGATAGCTTTTTTGTATGTTATCGAGATTTATTTTGGTATAACAAACAATCCAACAAATCACTCTATATAAGATCTGCTGAACCTGCTGCTATTGGTATAAAGAGAGACATCTATTTGTAATATCTTTTTTGTTCTAAAGGAAGCTGTTAAAAATGCTGCGGTGAAAAAGGAGAATTGATAAGTAAGAAGACATGCGGAAGAAGTGTAAGGCATTAAGAACCCCTCTGAATGCTGAAGCAAGTTAAAATTTCAACTTATGAATTGCAAGGGAAAAGTTGCATGAGGGCGGGAAGCGAGAAGTCGGAAGACAGAAGACGGAAAAGGCAAAGATTAAAACTGTTCTGGGCATGTCGCAAAAAGTTCGGTGTAAGCTTGGTTGAAAAGAACAATTAAACATTTGATTGGATGATTGGATGATTGGTTGATTGCAGTAGACTACCGATTTCGGGATTTCATCAATTTACTTAATCAGCGATGATCCGCTGAATCCGCGTATGATACTGAGCGGAGCGAAGGATCATCGGCGTTCTATCCACCTGATAGAACGCGGATGACGCAGATTAAACTGATTAACGCAGATAATAATAAAAGCCCGCTTTCGAATTAGCGGGCTTTCGTTTTGAACAATTATTTCTTTACAGCGGGTTTTGGATACGGAGGATTCTCAACTTTAATGCTTCCCTTCTCTTTGAGCAATTCCAACGTCTCCTTTACAGCCCTTTCAAGCTGAACATCCCTTCCTTCCGATAACGATTTAGCGTCGAGGCGGACTTCAATATCAGCCGGGACACCTTCATTCTCCGCAATCCATTTCTTATTAATCGGGTCGAATACGGCATTATCCGGCGCGGTAGCTGTGCTTCCGTCCACAAACCTGTAATGCACTGATGATTTAACCAATCCGCCCCACGTTCTCATACCGATGAGCGGACCCGCATTCTGCTGACGGAAGACCCACGGGAAGAAGTCGCCGCCCGAGCCCGAGAGTTCATTTATCAGCAATACTTTGGGGCCTAAAATTCCTGCGGGGAGCCGGAACGGTTTTCCGTCCGGAACTTCATTTGTAAGCGCGGCGCGGAGTGAGCGCGTCATTAGATCAACCATATAATCATCGAGCAGTCCGCCTCCGTTAAAACGTTCGTCTATAACGGCGCCTTCTTTATCTTGCTGAGCGAAGAAATACCTGTTGAATGATATCACTCCCGGTCCTCCTGTATTAGGGACCCATACGTATGCGAGTTTGCCGTCCGATAATTTATCAACGAGTTTCCTGTTATCCTCAACCCACGCCCGCTGGCGGAGCCCCCTATCGGAAGCGATCGGCTGAATAATAACCTCCCAGGAATTTTCGAATTCGGGTTTATCATTTATGTGCAGAACCACCTGCGTTCCTGCGGTGCCGTCGAAATATTTGTAAGGATCTACTTTGTCGGTTATTTCATTTCCGTCAATACCAACTATGTAATTCCCTTCTTTCACTTTGAGGCCCGGTTTATCTAACGGAGCCGAGAGTTCGGGATTCCAGCTTTCGGAAGTAAATATTCTCGCAATCTTCCAGCGCCCGTTTTCCGGAATAAGATCCGCGCCCGGCAGACCTGTCCTGTTCTCATCAACATTAGGATAATCTCCGCCGCCTACGAAACTGTGACCCACGGATAATTCGCCGTTCACCTGATCGATAATATAATTAAGATCGGCACGGTGACGCACATATTTAATCAACGGTGAATAACGGTCGTATACTTCATCCCAGTCGCGCCCGTGCATACCGGGATCGTAGAAATGATTTTTCTCGTAACGCCATGCCTCTTCAAAAATCTGATTCCATTCGCTGAGACGGTCGAGGTTCATTTTCAGACTTATGTTCAGGCGGTCGCCTCCTGTTCCTACCGGAGCTGCTGTTCCGGCTACCTTCCACGTAGTTCCTTCCTGGAAGAGAATCTGTTTACCGTCGGCGGAAACTGAAACCTGCCGCGCGGATTTAATAAAGTCCTCAGCTTCCCTTTTTTCGAGAGAGAATTTTTTAAGAAGGAATCCGGGAGTGTTAGGGATTATTTCTGCGATAAAGACAGAACCTTCCGGCCCGCTTAAAGTAAACCGGTATGATCTTGCCGGAATAGGAAGAGGAATTATTCTTCTCTCAATTCCGCCGAAATCAATTTTAACGAGAGCGGTATCTTTCTTTTCCGCCTTGTCGGGTTTTGCAGCGGCTGCCTTTGTATCATCAGTTTTCTTTTCATTCTCCTTGCCGTTTTTTTCAGGTTTGTCTTTTACTTCTTTTTCTTCATCGCTTCTTAAACTGAAAGGTGACTGATCGTCAGCTCTTAAATTTATAAGGTATGCCGCGTAGGACGGATCGGCTGTCATTGCGGATGTATTAGCCCATCCGGAAGCGAGAGCCACATCGGTGCTCGCGAGGAAGTATAACTGTTTTCCGTTCCTGTCCCATGAAGGCGAGAATGAATCCGCGAAAGGATCTGTAAGGGGTTTAGATGTTTTTGTTTCGAGGGACCAGACAAAGATCTGCCTGAAATTATTGGAACCCGATTTTGAATACGCAAGCCATTTGGAATCGGGCGACCAAGTAATTCCGTTATTACCTCTCTCAATATTATTGCCGCCAACATCTGCAGTTGTGATTTTGCCAGTTTCAATTTCTATTACCTGTATTCTCACCTCATCGTCGCAGAATGCGATATACTTGCCGTCGGGCGACCAAGATGGAATCCACACGAACTTTGATTCACCGATCGAAAGGGTTTTCGGTTCCGAGAGCCCGTCCTGATCGGCGATAAATAATTTATATCCTTTATTATCTTTATCAGAGAACCAAGCGATCTTATCACCTTTCGGAGACCAGATCGGCGATCTATCAGCAGCGTCGGAGCTCTTAGTTAAATTTCTTGAATTGCCGTGTTTAACCGGGACGGTAAAAATTTCTCCGCGGCTTTCCATTAAAGCGCGTTTACCTGTTGGCGAAAGAGAAACGGAATTAACCGAACTGCTGACGTCCTCCCACTTAGTCTCTGCCCACGGGAAATCGCCTATTACATTAATCTCGAGCTGCTTAACGTTTCCGGTTTTCGGATCGAGTATGTTGATATATCCTTCCCGTTCAAAAGTTAATTTTCCTGCGCCGGCATTGAGCCACTTAATATCCGTTCCTGTAAACTTTGTAACCTGTTTCAGTTCGCCTGACTTATGTGAATAAGACCAGATATTTACAATCCAGTCCCTGTCGGAAAGGAAATAGATCATGTCGTCGAGCCAGACAGGTTGAATATCGATCGTCCTTTTTTCATTCGGTATCAGGACCTCATTCATATTATCGAGGTCGAGTATGTAAAGGGAAGAATTCTGTCCGCCCCTGTAATTGCGCCATTCTTTATCCCATCGCGAGATTCTGTCCGCGACAATTTTTTTACCGTCGGGCGAAAACGCGCCGTCTGTTCCCCACTGTTTATAGAGAAGCGTTGAATAGCCGCCGTCTTTAGGAACAAGCCAGAGCCGGTCGTAAGCAGTAGGCGCGGTTTCCCGGTTGGATGAGTAGAGAATATTCTTTCCGTCCGGAGTCCAGCCGAGTGCAGTTGCGGATGCAGGATACCAGGTGAGCCGTACTGGATCCCCGCCTTCGACAGACATAACATAGACGGCACTAATTCCGGACCTGTTTGAAGTGAAGGCAATCGTTTTCCCGTCGGGCGAGAAATGAGGATCGCTTTCAACAGCAGGTGTGCTTGTTAACCTTTTAAGATCCTTACCATCCAGCTTACAAACCCAAAGGTCTCCGCCGTATGCAAATACAATTTTTTCGGAACTGACAGCCGGCTGACGCAGAAGACGCGTTCCCTGCGCGTAGACTGAAGCTGATATGAACAAAATTAAAATTAGAACCGCGGACAATCTGAATAGCAAATTGCCCGGTGTAAATGATTGGTTTAGTTTTTTCATTAAATGCTCCTTAAGATATATTAACGAAAAGAAATTGATGAAGTTTTTTTCGAGAGACTTGTGTAAACATAAGAAATAGGATTTTATCACAAATTGTTCAGGATGAATGTCTATTTGACTCTTTTAATTGATTAAAAGTTACGAAGAGTTAGAATATTATGTAATAGGAAAATTTATGGGGAATACAGGCACAGTGTCATCCTGACGAAAGTTAAGATCTACGAACCAAGCCGGCCCCGCATTTTCTAAGGTGAACTAAGAACCACGAACAAAGAACCAAGAACCACTAATCCAGAACTCCCTTCCTACCCCATTCTTTGTCGTTTTGCGAAGTAGGCGATAATCGCTTTATCGAAGGGCTGATCGGTCTCAATCAGATTATATTCAATTCCGTAATTGAGGCAGCTGCTCTTGAGCCGGTTAAGGTATTCGGCCATCGCCTGCTGATATGCTTTGCGTATATGATGCGGCTGTGTTGTAATCTTCTCGTCGGTTTCAAGATCCACAAAAATCGAATCCCTGTCGAACCCGAAATTCTTTTCAACCGGATCGAGAACCTGGAAAACAATTACTTCATTCTTCCTGAAATGAATCTGTTTTAAAGCTGAGATAATCGAATCGGGATCGTCAAAAAAATCGGAGATGATTATTGTTAGTCCGCGCTTTATTATTTTTTCTGCAACCGAATCGAGACATTTGGAAGTCTGCGTAGCGCCTGAAGGTTTAATACGGTTGAGCGCAGTAAGAAGAGTTTTTAAGTAGACCCTGTTCGATTTGGGCGGCAGGTAATCGTGAACCCGGTCGGAATAGAGAGTAAGCCCCACAGCATCCTGCTGATTGATCATAATATAGCTGAGCGCCGCGGCGAGAGTGATTCCGTATTCAAGCTTCGAAACGTCCGATGTGTGTTTGAACTGCATCGACCTGCTGATATCCACGAAGATATTGCAGATCAGGTTGGTCTCTTCCTCAAACTGCTTTATGAAATATTTCTCCCTTTTCGCATAAACTTTCCAGTCGATATTGCGTATCGGGTCGCCCTGCATATAGGGACGGTGTTCGCTGAACTCAACGCTGAAACCGTGGTAAGGCGAACGGTGAAGTCCGACCATAAAACCTTCCACAATCATCCTAGCTTTCAGCTCGAGCGATTTGATCTTTGAGATTACGGAAGGATCGAGAAACTTTCTGTAATCCTTTGCTTTAACCGACACTATTTTGTGCCTTCGAGTCTCTGCTGAAGAATCTGATCCGGAGTAAGCCCGATCGATTCGAGTTCGAGTTTAACGGAGCCGGCGAGTGGATCGCCAGGATATTTTTTCAGGAATTCCTCATAGACCGATTTTGCCTCTTCACTCTTATTCAGTTCGTTCGCGAGTATAAATCCGGTCATCATCATGGAAGGGGGAGCTTCTTTAAAATCCGGGTAATCAGCGTAGATTCTTTTATAATATTCAACTGCTTTCTTAAGCGACTCCTCTTTAGGAAGCAAGGGTATCTGTTCCATGTGATAGATCTTGGCGCATTCAAAAAGAGCCTGCGGCGCATAATCACTTCCCGGCGCTTCATCGGCTACTCGTGTAAAACCGTCGACCGCATCCTGGTATTTCTGTTCGCTAAGGTCCTTCGCCGCTTTATCGAAAACCTCTTTATCATTTATCGAACTGCAGAAACTGAAAATGAAGATCATCATTGAAAAAAGAAGAAATTTGTTTCTCATCTTTTAACTCCGTTAAATTTTGTGGTGGAAATATACAATCAATCGGTCAATCAATAAAAGGGATTTATTTGAACGACCAGTTTGTAATCTGCTGGGGTGTGAATTTGAGTGAATCGCCCCTGGATGAAGAGATACGCCTTCCTATCAATTCGAGCTGGGATTGAAGAGTAGGCCTCAACTTCATCGGATCATCTGTAACGCACTTACGGTCCGGATAGATCTGATATTGATCCCTGTAGGGATTTGGGGTGAAATCGGGCATAACAACGTTCGCGCCGGCATTCAATCCTTTTACTCTTCCCTCTTCGTCAAGAGTTGCAAGCGCAGTTGTAGCGGGAATATGAATATTCTTAAGCACAAGCCGTGCTACCGCCATAGTCTTGAGAGTGAGCTCAACGCTCCCCGGTTTCTTCAACTGATACGGCGTATGAGGGGAAGGAATGAATGGCCCGAACGCGGCAAGATAGAGATCGAGTTCTTTACAGAGGAGTATATCATCTGCGATATCATCAATTGTCTGCATCGGAAGCCCTATCATATTTCCTGAGCCGATCTGATAACCGATCACTTTCAAAAATTTTAAATGAGCGAGCCGCTCGGAAAGTTTCTGTTTATGATGGTATGCTTCGTAAAGTTTTGGATTGGCTGTCTCGTGTTTCAAGAGGTAACGGTCCGCTCCGGCAATCTTCCATGTGCGGTACTCGTCGAATCCCCTTTCACCGAGACTGAGTGTTATAGCGGCGTCGGTCTTCTGCTTGATCGAATAGATGATATAAGCGATAAGGTCGGTATCCATAACATGATCTTCACCGGATTGAAGTACGATTGTATGTATACCGAAATTATGGATCAGGTGCGCGGTCTCGATTATCTCGTCTGGTGTCATCCGGTAGCGTTCGAGATTATAATTATCTTCACGTAATCCGCAGTAGAAACAATTCTGGTCGCAGAAATTCGAGATCTCGATTATACCGCGGAGGTGGACTTCATCACCGCAGAATTCCTGTCGTACCTCGTCTGCCCTCTTGAAGAGAAGTTCGATCTCCTCCTTCTCCTTGAGACTAAGAAGAAAGATTATTTCATCTCTTGTCAGCTGGTCGCTATGTAAAAGTTTTTCAATATCCATCAGCAGCAAATAAATTTATTAACAGACTGATTCGTTAAATCAAGAGGCGCAAAGAGAATTAATTCTTTCTGAAGTTTAAGTTCAGGATTATTGATTAGTGAACGGATATATTTTCTGTTTATAAATTCCATTTGAAATTCCGGTTAATCTTTAAGAGTCAGGGTTACCGGACAAATGAACAACAAATATACCAGTTGAAAAAGGAGTGAAAATAATTGCAAAAGACGCTGAATTTTCAGGGATTTCTTAAAAAAGAGAATAAACCGAATTCGTTATTCTACATATTAAGCAAATTGAGAAATTCCAGTCAATTCAGCTTTTTAGAGATTTTCAGCTAACCGCGCTTTCCGGAATTTCAATATATCCCCTTGAAGCATTAAGTACGCACCGGATTCCGAACGGAATAGTAAGATTCTCTTTTATATGGCCGTGCTTTACATTATAAATCACAGGAAGATCAAGCTTCTGGAAATACTCTATTACAACCTCGTTGAGCGAGAATGATTTCTTTTCGGGATCGCTTTCAACACAATTAACGAAATGACCGAGCACAATTCCATTTATCTGCTTGAATATTTTCGCGAGCCGCAATTGATTAAACATCCTGTCGATCCTGTATGGAGCTTCGTTAATATCCTCCAGAAGCAGAATAGAATCTTTCAGTTTAGGAAGGTATTCCGTCCCCATAAGCGAAGTTAAAACGCTAAGGTTGCCGCCGATAATTCTTCCGAAGCTCCGTCCTTTATTGAGAACGTAGAATTTTTCGTTGCGCGGATTAGAAAGCTTTCCAATCTTCTTATCGGAAGTGATAGTGCGCCAGAAAACTTCTTCGGTGAACTTGCTCACCTCGTCGTGGAAATCGACCGCCACCATCGGTCCGGCAAATGTTATTAATCCGCATTTTACAAATAACGCCATCTGAAGCGCGCAGATGTCGCTGTACCCGACAAATATTTTCGGATTATTGCGGATCTGGTTGTAATTGAGTTTATCGAGGAGTCTTCCGGAGCCGTAACCGCCTCTGATTGAGAAGATTGCCTTAATAAGTTTGTTAGCGAACATCGAATGGATGTCTGTAATTCTCTGCTGATCAGTACCGGCTAAATAACCTTCCTGAATACCGACATGTTTACCGACTTCAACACGATATCCGAGTTTTTCAAGGTATTGAACGCCGCGGTTTACTTTGGAGAGATCGTCAGGTGAAGATGCCGGGGAAATAATTCCAATCACGTCCCCGGGTTTCAGTTTTTTTGGTTTGATTATTCGCATCAACTATGTCAAGTAACTCGTGTTCAATATAGTAATTCATTCAATTAAAATAAATTAGTCGGATAAATAATTTGATCTTCCGGCCTGTAAATTTGAGGAGGATCATAGGTCGGCAAATAATTAGAATTCAGGCTGAAAAAGAAGATTTTGAGCTATCCGGACTTATTCAACCTTCGGCAGTTTATCGATATTCTTGCGGTGACTTATTATCTGGCCATCGACAAAGAATAGTAGGTTCTCGGCAATATTGGTCGCATGATCGGCAAGCCGCTCAAGATTCCTAGTAAGAATAAGAAGATGCGAACAGGGTTCAATTAGTTTTATATCCGTCTCCATCTTCTTAATGAGGAATTTGAATGTATCGCGGTTAAGCTGATCGACTTTATCATCGCTCTGAATTACGAGCATTGCAAGATCGGAATCCTGGTGAATGAATGAGTCGATCGACTGCTTGAGCATCTTGCGGGCATTCTGACCCATCTCATAAATTCTGCTTTCGATAATCAGTTCGTTCTGCGCATTAGCTTTCTTAAGATGCTGCGCAACATTTATAGCTATATCGCCGCAGCGTTCGAGCTGATTATTAATAATAAGCGAGGAGAGGATAAACCTCAGATCAGAGTCGAGCGGCCTGAAGAGTGTTAAAAGATTTTCGCACTGAGTCTGGATCAGGTTGTCGTATGCATCCACTTCAAGGTCACGGGTTTTGATTCCTTTGCAATGATCAACTTCCCCAGTCTCGAGAGCATAAATTACTCTTTCAACCTGTTCATCAACAATGGATGCCATCTTGATCAAATTCGTTTTTAAGCTTTCAATTTCCTGACTCAGATTCGGTTTCATTTATAGATCCTTTTCAATTTTCATAGCAAACTTAATAATTTCATTGGGAATAAGTAATTCAAATAAGAAAATCAGAACTTAACTTCGAAGAGAGAAATAAATCCGTTCTCCTTAATAATATTCTGACCTTTAGGACTCAAGACCCAATCAATAAAATCCTTGAGCGGGCCGGACGGCTGGTTAAGTGTATAAAAGTAGAGATAACGGGTAATCGGGTAACGGTCGTTCCTGATTGTCTCTTCATTCGGTATTACATTGTTAATCGCCGCAAATTTTACACCGGATTTGAATGCAATACCTCCGTAACCGATAGCTGCGGGATTCTTTCTCACGAGGGAGATGACACCCTCGGTAGTAAGTCCAACCGAACTGTTTTCACAATACTCGCTTCCTTCAAGAATATGTTCTTTAAAGTAGAGATAGGACCCGGAACTTGGTGTCCGGTTTATTCTTTCAATAAGTATGTCATTTCCGCTGAGTTCCTTCCAGTTATTAATTTTGCATGAAAAAATATCGCGCAGCTGTTCAACGGATAGATTGCTAACCGGGTTATCATTATTGAGGTAGATACAGAGCCCGTCTTTTGCGATAAGGTAAGCTATACCGATCGATCCGAAATTATCCGCAAGGAGTTTAACTTCCTCCGGCTCAAGATTTCTAGACGCTGTACAAATATCGATCTCACCTTTAATAAGAGACCGCACGCCGGATGTTGTTCCGCCGCCGTCAACATAAACAGAGATTCCCGGATGCTGTTCCATATACTCCTGGGCAAGAATGCTTGTAAGTTGATACATCGTATCGGAACCTTTTATCCGGATCGAGGCAACCTGAACAGGAGTTGCGGAACATCCGGCAAACATCACAAGAAGAATGACCAAAAAAACTATTCTCATCTTCATCTATCTCTTCTCCGCTATCGACCTGAGCCGGATGTTAAGGTAAGGGGTACCCCTGTTCCACTCGGGTTCCACTTCGTTTTGTGATAGATCAATTATCAATGATGCAAGGACTGTAATATGCTGTATTGCAGCATCAGGATTTATTTTCTGATTAAGATCGTCGAAGGGAGTGTGGTAATATTTTTTTGAGTATTCCAGATATTTTTCAAATCCTTCCTCCCTGCTCAGATTTGCATAGTCGAGTCCTTCTGAAACAAGAATCGAAGGGATTCCCGCATTAGCGAATGAGACCTGATCTGATCTTGAAAAAGATTCGCTGTATGCAAACTGAGGGGGAATACCAGTTATTTCAAGGGTCAGACTATTGGCAGTATTCTCAAGAAAATTTTTTAAAGTGGAATATTCTTTACCGATACCAATAATACTTTTAAAATTATCGAACGAAGCAATACCATCGATATTTACATTAGCAACAGTTTTGTAAAGAGGAAAGACCGGATTATCGGTATAATAACGGGAACCGAGAAGTCCGGATTCTTCACCGGTAAGAAGAAGGAAGACAATAGACCGGCGGAGTAAAAAACTGTTCCTGCTGAAATACGAAGCAAGCTCGAGAAGTGCCGCAGTACCCGAAGCGTTATCGAAGACACCGTTGTAGATCGAATCGCCGTCTACAGCAGGGCCGATTCCGAGATGGTCGTAATGAGCTGTTACGATTATGTAGCGGTCTTTCAGCATCGGGTCATTCCCTTCGATCATACCGATAACATTCTGGGCAATGAAATCCCTTGTCTGGTAATGACCTTTAAATGACAAACTGGTAGAAAGAGGAAAACTTTTAATCCTGTTTCCGGCCTGCATCATCCGGATCTCTTCAATAGAATAGCCGGAATTATTAAAGAGTTTTACAGCGGCTTCATAATTTATGATTGCGCTGAAATTTGAAGAGACGGAATATGCGAGCGAAATACTCTCGAATGAAAAATCCTTCTTCAATTTTTCCCAGAAACTTTTTTTATCGTTTCCGTACTCGGGTATTAAAATACTACCTCTTGCGCCCCGGGAAATGGCAATCCTTTGTTTTGACTCCGCATAACTGTAGACAGAGGGTAAAGACCCCTGGAAAAAATCCTCATCTTCGGAGTAAGGTTCGCCATCTATAAAAACAACAATCTTGCCTTCAACATCTACCGACTGATAATCATTGTAATCATACTCGGGTGCAATTATGCCGTATCCAACAAACACAAGGGGAGTAGGTATCGGTATGAAATTCTGAGACCCGGATTGATAAAGTAGATAATCATCAAATAGATTCAGATCGGATTGAGTAGAATTAAAATGAAGAATCAATTTTGAGGAAGGTAAAGCTCTGCTTTCGTGCATCGGGATATTCTGGTAAAAGGTATTATCGTTTCCGACAGGTTTGAGTCCGATCCTGTTGAATTCAAGTGCCAGATAACGGGCTGCCAGATTGCCTCCGTTCATTCCTGTGCCCCGGCCTTCGAGAAGATCACTTCCTAAAAAATTAACGTGGCGAAAAAATTCGGAACTGCTGAATTGAGACGGATCAATAACAGAATTTCTAACCTGGGCAAAGCCAAGAAACTGCTGAATTAAAATTAGAAGTATTGTTAAATATCCTGACTTCATTTATCTCATCAAACTTAAACTCATTCGGAAAATAGTAAAAATGAGTTAATGATGAAAAAGTGATCTCCAAGAGAATAAAAAAAAGGGCGCCTTACGACGCCCGGAGAAGAGGGAGAGAGAGAGAATTATTTCAATAGTGTCATCTTTTTAGTTATTACCTGTCCGGCGGATTCCAGCCGATAGATATAAATACCGCTTGAAAGATTATTTGCGTTCCAGTTTAATGTATAGGAACCTGCCTGCTTATAATCATTAACTAGTTCGGCTACTTGTTGACCGAGGACATTATAAATAGCGAGTTTAACATTTCCAGCTGCGGGAATTGAAAAATTGATTGAAGTCGAAGGGTTAAACGGATTCGGATAATTCTGAGATAATTCATATTTGTCAGGAATAATCCCGTTTCCTTCATCTTTCAGGTCTGTCGAAATGAATTCGAGCGAACTCCAACCTGCCGCCCAGTTGCTGTATCCGAAAGCACCAATAAATGTTGCCGTAGCATCAAAGAATCCGTCATTGGGAGGTGTAGCTGCTCCTGTGTATACAACCGAATTAGGCTGCGGAAAAGGATTTGGCTGAGTCGCATGGAAAGGATTTACCAGGCCGACTTCAGCGTTTGTAGCATATGTTCGGCCGTTGTTAGTGGTTGTAAACCATGCAGGCATTTCCGTCTGGAATGTCGCGTCGGTCGATTTCAAATGACCCGATACCGAACCTGAAATAATACTGTTCTTCAGGAATGTTACTCCAGTTTTCGCATCAGCTACTGTGTTGGTTCCATCTATTAGTACTCCGTCAGGCCAGCCCATAATAAGCGCATTGTAAATTTTATTCTGTGATGATCTTCTAAGGTGCATTCCCCTTCTATATAGTGCGTTATAATTTGATGTGGTTGTTGCTGCCGGACCAATCAATGTTACGTTATAATAAGTTGGTCCTGTTCTGGGTGAATTGGTTGAACCGCTTCCGTCGTTATCGGATTCGAATCCGTTCGATTGCGATTGATCTGCAATCTGCGGATCTCTTATTGCTAACAGGAACTGTAACTTACCGTTATAACCGAAATCAGTATCGAAATCATCGTCCCATGTTCTAAATGCAATCAGGTATTTTGCATTGACGGTTCCGCCGAAAAATTCGTAGGCATCGTCGCCGGAATAACTGACCTGAATACGTTCAATTTTGGTTCCGCGTCCCACACCGCCAAAAGTTAATCCGTTTATTTCGTTGTTCAGAGAATAAGCAATACCGGGGTATTCAATTCTGACATATTCCATTACACCGCTGTTATCATCCGGATTGTTTCCACCATAAGAATCACCGGGACCTTCAATTGCTGCAGTTCCACCCGGTACGTTGATAGGTGCATTACCAAGAATTATTATTCCGCCCCAGTCGCCGTAAGTAGGCTGACGTGTAGAACCGGATTTTGTAAACTCACTAGTAAATACAACCGGATTTTCTCTTGTGCCGGTTGCAAAAATTCTTCCACCCGGTTTAACAACTAATGAACCCTGAGTTGAATTTTGTCCGTATATTTTTGTACCAGCTTCGATTCGTAATGTCCCGCCGTTCTGAACTCTGACAATTCCTACCAGAGTATAATCTTTATCACGGGTAAGTGTAATATCAGTCGTAATATCGCCCGCAATAATTTCTGCAGGCTTTGCCGGCACAACTATATTAAACGAACTCCAACCTGATGTCCAGTCTCTGTAGCCGAATGCTCCTACATAATTTGCCGTAGCATCAAAAAAGCCATCGGCCGGAGGAGTTGCACCGCCGGTAAAAACAGGTGAACCAATTGTAGGCATCGGATTCGGATTGGCTATTGTAAAAGGATCTGCTAGACCGACTTCAGCGTTTGTAGCGTATGTACGTCCGTTGTTTGTTGTTGTAAACCATGTCGGCATATCTGTCTGGAATGCTGCATCAGTGGATTTCAAATGCCCGGATACCGAACCAGCAATAATACTGTTCTTCAGGAAAGTTACTCCCGCTTTTGCATCAGCAACAGTATTGGTTCCATCGATCAACACACCGTCCGGCCAACCCATAATTAACGCATTGTAAATTTTATTCTGGGATGATCTTCTTAAGTGCATTCCCCTTCTGTAGAGTGCGTTGTAATTTGATGATGTTGTTGCTGCCGGACCAATCAATGTTACGTTATAATAAGTTGGTCCTGTTCTGGGTGAATTGGTTGAACCGCTTCCGTCGTTATCGGATTCAAAACTATTCGATTGCGATTGGTCTGCAATCTGAGGATCGCGTACAGAAAGTAGAAATTGCAACTTACCGTTGTAACCGAAATCAGTATCGAAATCATCATCCCAGCCGCGGTAAGCGATTAAATACTTCGCATTAACTGTTCCGCCGAAGAATTCAAAAGAATCATCACCTGAGTAGCTTACCTGAATATACTCCAGCTTTGTTCCGCGTCCTACACCGCCGAGAGTCAAACCGTTAATTTCATTATTGAGTGAGTATGCTATTCCAGGATATTCGATTCTTACATATTTCATCACTCCGCTGTTATCATTTTCATTGTTGCCGCCGTAAGTATCACCGGGACCTTCAATTGCTGCAGTTCCACCCGGAACGTTAATTGGAGCGTTACCTAAGATTATAATTCCGCCCCAGTCTCCGTAAGTAGGTTGTCTTACTGCGCCTTGTTTGGTAAACTCGCTTGTAAATACTATTGGATTACTCTGAGTGCCTTCAGCCATAATTTTAGCACCCGGCTTAATAATAAGAGAACCCTGTGTAGAATTCTGACCATATATTTTTGTACCGGGCTGAATTGTTAATGTAGCACCAGACTGAACTCTCACAATCCCGTTCAGCATATAAGTATTGTTCGAAGTCCATGTTGTGTTCGCGGTGATATCTCCCGATACAACCACATCCTGAGAATAAATAGAACTAACAGCCGCCATCCATACAAGCAGAAATAGAAACAACTTCTTCATCTTACCTCCATTTAATTAATAAATTCATTTCATCGGTCATCATTCTCAGGCAAAAACGCGGCTACTTATTATTCTATAAGTTGTAGGTGAAACCGACAGAGAATGTCTGACCTCTTTTAGCAATTTCCGATGGTTTATCGCCATCTGGAGTTTTTTGAATAAACTTGATATCCTGAGCAAGCAGATCTTTTGCTGCGACTTTTATTGAAAGACTGCTGAAAATTTTTGCGGAAAGAGAAAAATCAACCTGGTCTCTGGGCAACTCGATTACGTCTCCAAGTCCGCCGAAGCCTACACGCGAAATTCTCTGACCAACTTTATTATAGACTAATGACGCGGAGAAACCGCTCTCGAACTGTTCATAATAGAGTCCGAGATTCAAAATGAAATCTGCCTGTCCCTGCAAAGGACGTTCGGCTAATTGAAATCCTCTATCCTCCAGTTCGATTTTGGAATCGATCAAGCTGAGATTACTTATCAAGGAGAAATTGTCAAGTAAGGATCCCATAAATCCGAGAGTTTTTCTCAATTCGAATTCTATACCGAAGTTTCTTGCGTCTTTACCGTTTTCATATGTTCTGATCGGATCGAAAGATGATGAAGAAACAAGAACCTGCTCGATGGGATCATTGAATTTTTTATAGAAGAGACTCACAGAGAATAATTCTCTCGGAGCAGGATAATATTCAAAGCGAAGATCATAGTTTGAAATTAAGCTTCTTCTAAGATTGGTATTTCCCTGTACAAGCTCATTTGTAACAAAGTCGAAATAAGTGAATGGAGCCAATTCTCTGAATTCAGGACGCGCGAGAGTTCTGCTTAATGCAAATCTAAGGTTAATATTATCGGACGGCTGATAAGTAACGTTCAGGCTCGGGAAAATATCATTGTATTTAGCGTTAATATTAATCGGCTCACCGGTACGTGATTTGGAAACAAGTTTTTGAACCGAATTTTCATATCGTACACCGGTTACGATTTTAACGTTATCGAGCGGCTGGAAATCTACCATAGCGTATGCGGCGTGAATCGATTGCTCTGCCGAGTAACTGTCGGTCGGCTGTGTAACTTCAGTCAATTCAATAAATGTAGGATTAATGTTTTCCGGAGCGAATATTTTATCGATACTCTGCTGAATTATTCTATCCTCTTCCATAAAATTTCCACCGGGGATATTACGGAAGCCGAAGATGCGCGCATTAAAATCCCTGTCCTTTGCATCGAAAGTGTAGCCTAGTTTGATTGAAGGAAGATCCGGATTCCCGAACGGTTTAAGACTGAAATTGAAATTGGCACCGTAATTATTGTCATTCAGATTTCCGAAATACCTTGTAAAAAGTCCCTGGTCTAACAGGAGTCTCATCGGTTCAGTCTCATCGTCCATATAACGTGCGTAGATATATCGTCTGGCATCGGGTTCGTCCCGCTCTGAATGCGCGTAATTTAAATTCCAATCGAACAGTAAACCGTTGAGAAGATTAAAATTATGACTTCCTAGGAGCTGGGAGGATTGAAGCGAACGGGAGATAAACCTTAGTGCGGTTGTCTTTCTATACTGTGAAGAATAGTTATGAAATCCTTCATATATCGTTGTTTCATCATCCGCAGTCTGATTATAAATATTTTTGAAACTGATTTTATGATCCCTGCCAGATTTATAGCTTACATTAAGCAGAGCGCCCCACATAACATTGTAGCTGTTTACAACGCTGTTATATTGATATCTCGGTCCTTCAAAAGTATAACTTGCCTGTTCCATCTCTTTAATGTCATTAGAGCTGGAATAAGTAAGAGATGCGATGTAGCCGAGCAGTCCGCTCCCCAAAGAGAGCTGATTGCCGAGATTGAGCTTAAAGCTTCCATTCACAGGTGCTTTTGCAGTTGAAGTACTCCAGTTATTCTGGAATGACTGTCCGTACTTCTGGAGGTCGGCCGGCGAATATGTCCTGTCGAGTCTTGCACCGGGTATAAGCGAAGGGAGCTGTCTTGTGCCATCGTCGTAACCTAGAAAATCCCTTGCGCCGCCGCTATACGTATTAACATTTTTAAATGTTGATCTGGTGTTGTAACTCGATGAAGCACTTATATCAAAAATGAATTTTGAAGGAAATTCTATCGTATTGATTTCAACCAATCCGCCGGTAAAGTCGGCAGGTTTATCGGGTATAAAGGTTTTAGATGTGAGGACGTTCTCTATCAAACTTGCCGGGAAGAGATCGTACGAAAAACTTTTTTTCTCCGGATCGGTGCTCGGAAGATTGGATCCGTTAAGCATTGTATTGTTATAACGGTCGCCAACTCCGCGAACGAAAGCATACTTCCCTTCCGAAATTGTAACTCCTGTCATTCTTTTTAGAACATCCGTACCGTCTGAGCTGTTGTTCTTGCTTATGAGTTCTGCGCTTAGTCCGTCTATTATATTAAGTGAGTTCTTCTGAATATTGAGTATCGCGCCTTCAGTCGATTTCAAAGCTTCCGCAGTAACAACTACTTCACTGATTTCTGTAGTGGCAGGCTTGAGCTGAACATTCAGTTTTGTTTCCTGACCTGCCTCTACCTTAACATTTTCAACAGTAACCGACTGGTAAGAAATAAAAGAAAACTTAACAGAGTATATACCTGGGTCCAGACCTTTAATAGAGAAGAATCCGTCTAGATCCGATGAAGTCCCGGTTGTTGTACCTAAAACAATTATATTAGCCCCAATAAGAACATCATTATTGGATGCATCAATAATTTTCCCTGATATTGTTCCTTTCGATTGAGCCGTTGCCAGACCTGCAATCAAAATTAGGAATACTAAAATATTTTTTATTTTGGGTAATATGACCCACCCCATGGATGAATTTGTTGATTTGTACATCTCTCTCTCCTTACAATTAAAAATTTTTCTCTCCGGGACAAAAGTAAGACTTGAATATTACCTTAATGTTAAGGGTGTGTTAAGGAATTGTTAAGAAATGTTGCGGAAAAAGCTTTAAAAAATGAAGGGATAAGTGGGTTTTGTTATTTATTTAATCAGATCAGCTCTGTTCCAGGATTTGAGTGAATTGAGGATGAACTGCACTGATTTATCGTGCTGTTCTGTTCCGTTGCCTGTGACGGTCATCGGTTCACCGAACGCTATGTGAACCTCTTTATCAGGATCGATACGACCGAATTCCTTAATGATTTTTCCATTCTGCCAGGCGTCTGTTACAATAGCAACCGGAATTACAGGAATGTTGTTCCGTTTTGCGAGTTTTATTCCGAGTGAATTAAATCCTTCCGGATCAAATATTTTACTTCTGGTTCTCTGAGGGAAAATAATTACAGAAAATCCTTCTTTAATTCTATCGCTTCCAACATTCAGGACAGTCATCAAATCCTCTTTCGGATTTTCTCTTCCAACAACTATGGGATGACGGGCCATTGCGATCGGTCCGAATAAAGGAAACGTGGCGAGTTCAGATTTAATTACATAAACTATTTTTTTAATCTGGTGAATGAATGAGGGGAATAGAAAAGTTTCCAGGATGCTCATATGATTCGAAACGAATACAACCGGACCTTCAACTTTTTTTATGTTGTTTATTCCTGTTACAGTAATTCTAACACCTGCTTTTTCAATGCTCTCAAGTATATCGAGCGATGAATTAACCCAGTTAATTTCGTCATACTTATTATTTCTTGCCTGTTTGTTAGAGTAGAGAATTATCCTGAGGACATGGACAAGGTAAAAATAGAGAGAAGGGAAAATTCTTCTTGTATTCTTAATTCCGGTTTTGTACTGGTCTTCAGCCGGCAAAAATCTTTTATAGGAATGCATAATTAATTATGAATCGATTTTGGATGGGACAAAGATTATGAAAACTAATAAATGAGTCAAGCACTGACAAGAGTGACCCCAAGGGGATTCGAACCCCTATTACCGCCGTGAAAGGGCGAGGTCCTAA